>Ga0180222_1000142_pt1 | contig 124870 bp, 116 predicted proteins | sample eDN5th37CKraftOP_FD_151336 | JGI IMG/M metagenome (GOLD analysis project Ga0180222, IMG submission 151336) | Enriched Organic Plus compost microbial communities from Emeryville, California, USA - eDNA 5th pass 37_C Kraft OP (version 2) (version 2) ... | reverse complement strand
GGATTCTCTTGGCCGCGCATGGGAAATCGGGAAAAGCAGAAAGACGATTCGAGGCAGGAGTCTGCCTCAAAACCCGCGCCCGGAGCAGCGGTCGGGGTTTCTCACCAGCCTGCTAGGCGTTGCGCCCTACATCGCCACCGCCTACGAGCAGGCCGCGGCGCAAGCCATGGCCTCGCGTACCCCCCAGAATTTCGACTATCGCATCGATACCGGCGATGACACCCGGTACTTCAGGGTGAGCGTCGTGCCCGATCCGCTTGGCGCACGCGCCGTGGCCGTCACGTCGGACGTCACGTCCTGGGTTCAAGCGCAGGTCGAGTTGGATGCCCTGGTGTTGCGCGAGCAGGCCGCCCGCACCCAGGCGGAAACCGCAGCCAACGTCCGCGATCAATTCCTGGCCATGGTGTCGCACGAATTGCGCTCGCCCCTCAATGGCATCCAGAGCTGGGCGCATGTGCTCGAAAGCCGCGTCGACGTCAACCAGCCTGGCGTGGCCAGGGCCTTGGCAGGCATCAAGACGGGCGTGCAGCAGCAAGTCGGACTCATCGAGGAGCTGTTGGACGTGACCCAGGCGATGACCGGCCGGCTGCGTTTCTCCAAGACGTTGTTGTCGCTTTCTCCTGCAGTGCAGGGGGCCTTGGCCAAGGCCGAGAGGCTGGCGGCGGAACGCGGCGTGGCCTTGCGCGCGGAGTTGCCGGCGACGCAAGTGCAAGTGTGGGGAAACGGAGAGCGCGTGGAGCAAATGGTGGGCCACTTGGTGACCAACGCCATCAAGTTCAGCGCGCAGGGCAGCGAGGTCTCGGTGCGCGTCGCGGTGGCGGGCAACGAAGCGTGCATTGCAGTGGGCGATACCGGCAAAGGCATTTCCAGCGACGTGATGCCCTATTTATTCGACCCGTTTCGCCACCAGGATGCGCTCCGCGCCCGTCGCGCCGAAGGGCTGGGGGTGGGGCTGACGCTGGTCCGCCATCTGGCCGAGCTGCACGGTGGGCGGGTGGCGGCGCAAAGCGCCGGAGAAGGGCAGGGCGCGGTATTTTCGATTTACCTGCCTTTGGCCAAAGAAGGGGCGCAGGCGGTGCCAGCCCCCCCGGAGATGTCCGCCGCTTCCTCGTTGGATGGATTGCGCATCCTGCTGATCGAAGACCACGACGAGGGGCGCACCGCCTTGACGGAATCCCTGCGCTCGGCAGGCGCTGACGTGGTGGCATGCGATTCCGGGGGGCAGGCCCTGCGGTACCTGGGCGAGGCGTCGGGATGCGGGATGCCACACGTGATCGTCAGTGACCTCACGATGCCGGGGATGGACGGCTGCGCTACGCTCTGCCGCATTCGTGAACTTGAACGCGGCGCACCCGATCGGTTTCCCATGCCGACCCCGGCCATTGCGCTTACCTCGGCTACCCAGGCAGAAGACCGCATCCGCGCGCTGGCGAGCGGCTTCCAGGTCTATCTCGCCAAGCCGGTGGAATTCTTTCAATTGGCGGGCCTGATCCAGAGCCTTGCCCGGACCGCCTCTCTCGAACGTCGGTGAGGGCGGTCCGGCGCAAGGCCGTCAGGCGTGCGCCCGCATCCGGTCACGCAGTTCCCTGACCTGGTCGTGGTTTCGCACCACGCCTTCATATTGCAATTGAATGAGGGCGAGCAGCCGCGGCGGTAGGTCTTCCTGGAGAGCCGCTTGATAGCGGCTCTTGGCCACGTCCTCTCCCCGCTCGCATTCTTCCAAGATGGCCAGGTCGGTACGGCCCGCTACCGCAGTCTTCAAGCCTATCCAACCGCGATGTAGCACGCCTGCAGCTGTCCCGCTTTCCTCGGGTTGCTCGCCCAAGCCGGCCACGAGTTCCTGCAGCTGGGCCGCTGCTGTCGAGCAATCGGCGGCTCGGCGCGAGAAGAGGTTCTTCAAGTCGGGATCATGCGCGTCCTGGGCGGCCTGGCGGAAGCCATATTCGCCGTCCTTGCAGGTCTCGATCAGGTCATTCAATACGGTCGCGACATCTCGGGCCATTGTCATCTCCTGGTATAGAACGTCGGATGCCGGGCGCGGTTGCGGCCCGGCATGCCCGGTTCAGCAGGAAACGGGCCCGAGCGTCATTTCTTGGGATGCCCCGGCTTGAGCTCCCAATCTTTGTCGTCTTTGCGCGTCTTGATTTCGCGATCGGCGTCGGCGGCGGCTCCCGGGGCAATCGGATCGCTTGCCGGAAACGTATCTTCCAGGGAGTCGTCGAGCAGTTCTTGGTAAGTCGGCAGGCTTCCGTCGGTTGACTTTGCCTGCTCAGCTTTCTCGTTTTCTTTCGAGGGCTTGCTCGCGGGATGCTTGGTTTCCGCTTTCATGTCGTGCTCCTAGTCGGCCTTGACTCGAGCAAGCCGCAAGAGACGTGCCCGGCAGCGGCAGCAGCCTTCCGGGGGAAGCCTAGGAGGACGGCCCGGCGTCGTCCCGCCCGGCGGGGGCGGCGGGCGCTTTGCCGGCCTCCTCTTTTTCCGGGAGGAAACGCGCCTGCGGGTTCGCCATCTGAATGCCGAGCTGGCGGAAGCGGCGGTAAATCCGTTCGTTGAAACCGCGCTGCACGGCCCAGCGGCCGCGGTCGATGGCGCGGATCTGCCCGGCGAGTGTAATGGACGCACCGTCTACCTGGTCCACGCCCCACAGTTCCAGGCCGCCCAGCATCAGGGGGCCGAGCTGCGGGTCGTTGCGCATTTGTTCGCCCACGTTGCGGATCGCGGCGATGACTTCGTCCAGATTCGAGTCGGCGGTCACGCTCACCCGGATCGAGGCGTTGCCGATCCCACGATGGTTGTTCGTTACCGTGCCCACCGAACTGAAGGGCACGACGTGCAGGGAGCCGTCTCCGGCACGCAGCCTCACCGTCCGTATGGAAAGATTTTCCACCGTGCCGGACACGCCCGCCAGCGTGACAGAGTCGCCGACTTGCATGGCATTCTCCATCAACAGGAAGATGCCCGTGATGAAATCCTGGACCAGCTTTTGCGATCCGAACCCGATCGCCACCCCGATGATGCTCGCGCCGGCCAGCAGCGGCGCGATATTGATGCCGAGTTCATTGAGCGCAGTCAGGAGCACGACGAGCGCGATGGCGATGAAGAGCGTGGTGCGCAGTATGGGCACCAGCGTGCGCAGCCGCGTCGCGCGGACGAGATCCCCGGCCTGCGTCCACCGCGCCATGCGCCGGTTGATGGACAGGTTGACGGCTTCCCACGCGACGAGCGCGAGCACGCAGGCTACGCCGATGGTAGCCGCCGCGGATGCCAGCCGGCGGCCGATGGTGCCGGGGGAAAACCAAGCCATCGCGTTGATGCCCCAGACCTCGAGCAGTGCCACGGCGGCAACCAGAGACACCAGGCCCAGAACGGTGCGTTGTGCCAGCTGCCGATAAGGGTGGGGCGCGGGCGTGCCGGCCTCGGCCGGGGCGTTTCCGTAGAAAAGCCGGCCGAGCGTGCCGAGCAGCACCATGGACGTGACAACGGCGGCCAGTAGGACCAGCGCCGTGCGCCAGGCGTAGCTCAGCAATTGGAGGAAGCCGCTGTCTGCGCCCAGCGCCCAGACGATCCAAAGCCCGGCGATGATCGCTACCGCGGCCGGGGCCCAGGCATCGGCTAGCAGCGTTCGCAGGCCGATGTCTCCTTCGCCGCGTATCCATCGCGCGACGGCGTGCCGGCGCTGGAGGACCATCACAATGAGCATGCCGTGCACGAGCAGTCCCACGAGCCGGGATATCGCATTGCGCGCGTCGGTGCCGGCCCCGAGCGCATAGGCGATCTCGCTTGCGGCGACGCCGAACGCCGCCGTGGCCACGATGCGCAGCAGTCGCTTGTCGAGGTAGGCAGCGGCTTCGTCGCCCAAGCGGGAAAGGCGCAGGCCGGCGCCGGCAGGGAAGGTCACCAGCCGCAAGGCAGCCATGGTCAGGCGCGTCGCGACGTAGGCGGTGACCAGCGGCAACAGGTAGGGATAGAAGCTGGCCCGTGGCCCCCCCAGCAGCGCCGTCAGGATGGAGGTGGTTGCCAGGAAGGCAGCGAGCGGCAGCAGCGACAGTATGCCGTGCGCCAGGGCGTAGGGCAGTCGTCGCAGGATGCGCACGTGCTGGTCGTCCGTGTCCAAGGCGCTCCCGGCGCTTTGGCGGCGCGTAGCGAAGTCCAGCACGACGCGGCGCGGATGACGCAGCGAGCGCGAAACCAGGGCCTCGGCACCCAGCGCCAAGCCGAGCGTAAGGGCCAGTGCGCCGATGATCCGGAGCGCCCCGGTGCGCGCCTCGGGCGTGCCGAGGTGCTCTTCCCACCACTGGCCTGCCGACCGGAGGGCCAGGACAGTGTCACCGGTCCGCCTCAATTGGTCATAAGCGGCGTGCAGCCATCGCCCGGCTTGCGCAAACGCCTGGGCAATCACGCTGTCTTTCTCGATGGTGATCGGCCGCGCCGGTTCTTCCGCGGCCCCGCCCGGCGCTTCCACTTGATCCGCGGCCTGGGAAATGACGCTCAGCGTGCGTTCGAGTTCGGCACGTTTTGCATCGTCTCGCAGGATCTCGAGCACTTGGCGGGCTTGGATCGGGGGGAGCGACTTGACTTCGGCCTCGGCGGCGCGGAGCGCCGGCAGCCACGCCGCGGCGCACAGGAGGACCGCGGCGATCCGGAAAAGAGAGCGTCGTGCGGACATGGGAAGCGAGCGAAGTGAGGGGAACCCGATTCTACCCATGCCTGTTCCTCCCACCGGGGCCGCGTTTCAAGGGGCAGGGACGCTCCATGCACGCTGCGAAAAAAATTGCTATAATTTTGCCTCTCACGTGGGGGCTGTTAGCTCAGTTGGTAGAGCAGCGGACTCTTAATCCGTAGGTCGTAGGTTCGATCCCTACACAGCCCACCAGGAATTCCCAGAGAAGGCCGGCCCGAAGGGTCGGCCTTTTTCTTTGGCGTCGGCAGGTTGGGCGGGCATCTTTGTCACGTTCACGCGTTCCTCATCTGACCTCACCCAACGGGCATCGCATCTCCTTGCCCCTGAGTCTGAGCCGCCGCCGACCATCGTCGTTCGCCGAGTCTCACTCCCCTTTCGCGTATTCCCCATTCCTAATAAGCACGAAGTTGTTCCTTATGCAGGAACGGTGTTCTGTTATTAGGGATGTTGTTATTATGCACGACAAATAGCCGCACCAAATTTTTTCCAAACAAATCGGCCAGCGGCGCAAGTCCCGCGCCGGACAAGGAGGAGACAAATGTTCTGCACTCGAAGAGTGCTGCTCGTCGCAGCACTGGCTCTTGGCGCCCATGCGAGCCAGGTCCAGGCCCAAGCCTGGCCAGACAAGGACGAGAAGGCCCGGTACATCGCAGAGGCCTTCGCGGGGTTCGAACGCATTCTTGGCGACCTGGATGAAGAAAGCTATGTCTATGTGCAGGATGTCAGGGCGAGCGCCTACGGCTATGGGGGGAAGACTCAGGAGTTTCGCTATCACCACTAGGCCCGGTGGCTCCGCGGCCGTGCCGTTGCACGTCAGGCCACGGCGGGCGCAGCCCGTGGAGCCGGTGGGGTCAGATAATGCGATGCGTGATTCTGTGCGGCCGCTTGGCGGCACCCAGCCCGGCTTCCTTTTCGAATTCGGCGCCCTGGCTTTGTACTTGCGTATAGGCGTGTTCGCGGAATAGGTTTTCCGCGCGGTCGGCCTGGCCGCTCTCGATGGCCGTGACGATGGCATGATGCTGCCGATGCGCGTAGAACAGGAAGTTGAAGGCGGTTTTCCGGCTCTGCGCGTCGAAGGCCAGTACGAGCGGGGCGGTAAAGGGCACGACGTTGCAGCGACTGACCAGGCTCGACAGCAGGGGCATGTCCGCCCCTTCCAGAATGAGTGCGTGAAAGCGCGCGTTCATTTCCGCGTACCGGACTTCGTCTTCGTCGGAAATCTCCTGGTCCTTGAAGATTTCGTCGCCCTCGGCGAGGCACTCTTTCAGTTGGGCCAACAGTTCTTCCGTTGCGCCGTTGAGGGCGAGCGCACGTGCGGCGAGGCCTTCCAGCGCGGCACGCAAGTGCAGGGCCTCCGTGCATTCGCGGGGCGAGAATGCCCGGACCGCGTATCCCCGCGCTCCGGAAGGCACGAGCAGGCCTTCTTGCGCCAGCGCGGGCAAGGCCTGCCGCACCGGCGTGCGCGAAATGCCGAGTCGGGCCGCAAGGTCCGCTTCCCGCACGCGCTCGCCCGGTGCGAGTTCGCCGCGCAAGATCATTTCACGGATATGCAGCATGGTCGTGGTTTGCTGCATGCTGGACTCCCTTGATGTTCGACGGCCGCTTTGGTCGCGGCGGACGCCCAGTATAAGGGGTTTGGGATCCCGTATTGGATCCAAAATGCCGTATTGCAGTGCGGAATTCGCTGTCATTGCCTTAATTTTGGATCCCAGATAAGCTATTCCGGATCGCCGGTTCGCGCTAGATACGGAGTACTCGCCATGGCAAGAATCATCGGGGGCATTGGCACGTCTCACGTGCCCACCATCGCCGTCGCTTACGACAAGGGCAAGCAGAACGAACCCGCGTGGGCGCCGCTGTTCGAAGGGTACAAGCCGGTTGCTGCCTGGCTGGCCGAAAAGCAGGCCGACGTGCTGGTGTTCTTCTACAACGACCACTGCACGACTTTTTTCTTCGACATGTACCCCACGTTTGCCTTGGGGGTAGGCGAACGGTTTCCCATCGCGGACGAGGGAGCAGGGCTGCGCAATCTGCCTCCCATCCGCGGAAATGTGGACTTCCAGGCTCACATCGCAGAGTGCCTGGTCAACGACGAATTCGACCTGACCGTTTTCCAGAACAAACCCATCGATCACGGTTGTGCTTCGCCGCTTCCGCTGTTGTGGCCGCATCAGCCCGATTGGCCCGGGGCGGTCGTGCCGATCGCGATCAACGTGCTGCAGTATCCCTTGCCCACGGCGCGCCGGTGTTATCGCCTCGGGCAGGCCGTTCGCCGTGCCGTGGAGTCCTATCCCGAGGATTTGAAGGTGGTGGTCGTGGGCACGGGCGGCCTGTCTCACCAGATCCACGGCGAGCGTACTGGGTTCAACAATACCGAGTGGGACATGGAGTTCCTGCGCCTGCTGGAAGAGGATCCCGAGGCACTGATGCGGATGAAGCATGCCGATTACGTCCGCCTGGGCGGCGCCGAAAGCGTGGAGCAGATCATGTGGCTTGCCATGCGGGGCGCGCTGGGCACGGGGCCGCTGCGTAAGCTGCACCAGAATTACTACCTGGCGACGACGACCGCGATGACCGTGGTGTTGTATGAAGAGGCAGCGCCGGCTGCCGTGCGCTCCGAGCTGGCCGCAATGGCCGCGAGCTAAAGGAGAAAGCCATGAATCCGCAACTGGAAGGCATAGAAACCATCCCAGGCACTTATCCCTTCGACATCCGCACCGCCAACCGCACGCTGAACATCAACCGTTTCTTCTGGAACATGATCAGCGCCGAATGGCGCGCGCGTTTCATCGAGGATGAAGAAGGCACGATGGAAGCGGCCGGCCTGACAGAAGAGGAAAAGAAACTCGTGCGCGCGCGCGACTGGCTTGGACTGGTGAAGCACGGCGTCAACTTCTTCGTGCTGGAGAAGTTTGGCCGGGTCGTGCACAAGACCAACCTGGAGATCTACGCCATCATGCGGGGCGAGACGTTCGAAGAATTCATGAAGACGAGGCGGGTGCCCGATGCCCGCTGAAACGACGAACCGCCAGAAGCCGGCGCTGGTCTTGCTCCCGGGTTTGCTCTGTGATCAGGCCGTGTGGGAGGCGCAATGCGCCCGCTTCGGCGCACAGTATGCGTGCCAGGTCCCGGACTACGGCGCGCTCGATTCCCTGCCTGCAATGGCCGAGCACGTGCTCAAGCATGCGCCGGCGCAGGAATTCCACCTGGCGGGCCATTCGATGGGAGGGCGCGTGGCACTGGAGGTGTTTCGCCTCGCTCCGGAGCGCGTGCTGGGCCTGGCCTTGCTGGACACGGGCTACAAGGCGTTGCCGGCGGGCGTGGCCGGTGAATCCGAGCGCGCCGGCCGCATGGCGTTGTTGCAGACCGCGCGCGGGCGGGGCATGCGCGAAATGGGGCGCATCTGGGCGCGGGGCATGGTGCACCCCGATCGCCTCGACGGTCCCGTATTCGAAGCCGTGCTGGACATGTTGGAGCGGCGCACCCCGGAAATCTTCGCTGCGCAGATTCATGCGCTGTTGAACCGGCCGGACGCATCGCCGCTGTTGCCGCGCATCAGCTGCCCCACCCTGGTGCTTTGCGGACGCGAAGATTCCTGGAGCCCGCTGGCGCGGCATGAGGAGATCGCCGCCGCCATACCCGGCGCGCGTTTGGTCGCGGTCGATCATTGCGGGCACATGAGCACGATGGAGCAGCCCGAGGCGGTCAATGAGGCCATGGCGCAGTGGCTCGCCGCCGATGCGGAGCGCTGAACCGGGCCCGTCCCCTCATCGCACGGGCCGGTGCCCTTCAGTCCGGCCCGGTTCCGGCGGGCGGCCAGAGCGCACTGCGATCGATTTCAGCCAGCGTGCGGCAGCCGGCCAGCGCCATGGTGATTTCGAGCTCGGTACGCAGCATGTGCAACACGTGAATGACGCCGACGGTGCCCGCGGCCGCCAAACCATGCATATAGGCGCGGCCGATCAGTACGGCGCTGGCGCCCAATGCGAGCGCTTTGAATACGTCCGTGCCGCGGCGTATGCCGCCGTCCATGAGGACGGGGATGCGGCCGCGCACCTCAGCGGCCACCCAAGGCAGGGCATCGAGCGTGGCGGGCGTGGTATCGAGGGTGCGTCCGCCGTGGTTGGAAACGATGATGGCGGATGCGCCCGCTTCGATGGCCAATCTGGCGTCAGCCGGGGCGAGAATGCCCTTGAGTACGATGGGGAGGCCGGTCGCTTGGCGTAGCCAGGCGATGTCGTCCCAGGTCGGTGCGCTGTCTAGCGCGCCGCTGCCGAAGAGCGCGCTTTCCCCCGCCCGCGCGACCGCCTGCGCCATGGGGCGCATGCCCCGCAGGTTCACGGCTTCGACCCCCGTGGGCAGCGAGAACCCTGCCCGCTGCTCGCGATTGCGCACGCCGTTGACGGGCGCATCGACGGTGACCACCAGTGCACGATAGCCCGCGGCTTCGGCCCTGCGTACGAGGTGCAGCGTATCGTTGCGGTCGGGTTGGAGATAGAGCTGGAACCAAAGGGGCGTTTCAGCCGTTCGCGCGAGCTCTTCGAGCGCGATGCTGGCCTGGGTGCTGACTACCATCGCGGCTTTCATGGCAGATGCCGCCAAGACGGTAGCGAGTTCTCCCTGCGGGTGGGCGAGCTTCTGGTACGCGACGGGCGCAAGCAGGATGGGATAGGGCAGGCGCAGGCCGAGCAGGTCGAGCGCAGTGCCGCCACCCGCCATCGAAGTCAGCACCCGGGGCTGTATCCGCACCCGCTCATAGGCTTCGCGATTGGCGCGCAGCGTCAGTTCGTCCGCGGCGCCGCCTGCCAGGTACGCCCAGGCCGCTTCTTCCATGCGTTCGCGCGCGTAGGCCTCGTAGTCTGCGGCGCAGGCGATCTGGGGCGGAATTTGCGTGAGCGGGGGCAAGGGCATGGCGAGCCGTCGTTCAAGTCTGCGACCACTGGCGCAAGAGGTTGTGATAGATGCCCGTCAGCTGGACCAAGGCCTCGCTGGCGGGGGTCTCGCGCGCGAGCTGCTGGATGGCGGCGTCCAGGCGGTAGAGCGTTTCGCGCTGGGTCTCGTCGCGCACCATGCTCTGGACCCAGAAGAACGCACCCACGCGCGCGCCGCGCGTCACAGGCGTGACCTGGTGCAGGCTGGTGCCGGGATAGACCACCATGTGGCCCGCGGGCAGCTTGACTCGGTGGGTGCCGTAGGTGTCCTGCACGATGAGCTCGCCGCCGTCGTAATCTTCCGGCGGCGTCAGGAACAGCGTGGCGGAGATGTCGGTGCGTACGCGATGCGCGCTGCCCGGCAGGCTGCGGATCGCGTTGTCGACGTGATAGCCATAGGAGCCGCCGCCTTCGTAGCGATTGAAGGCCGGTGGCAGTACTTTCAGCGGCAGCGTGGCGGAGATGAACAGCGGGTTCTTTCCCAGCGCGTCGAGAATGAGATTGCCCAGTTGGACGGCCACGGGGTCGTCGGACGCCAACTGCAGGTTCTGTTTGACGTGGATCGCGATGTGCCCGGCAGTCGAGCGGCCGTCGACCCAGGAGGCCCCGGCAAGGGCCTGGTGGCAATGTGTCAATTGCTCGGCCGTCAGAACATCGGGAATGGTCAACATCATGGCAACGCATCCTCGCTTGGAATCCCCGGGAAGTGTACCCCGTGCACGATGCCGTTTTTTCGCCGGGGCGGTCGCCCTACACTAGATGTCATGTCAATCCACCGAGCCCGCGGGGCTTCGCCCGACGGAGCGCCGCGGTGCCAGATCCGGCAAGGAGCCCCTCATGTCCGCCATGCCCGACTTGCAATCCCTATGGATGCCTTTCACCGCCAACCGCCAGTTCAAGGCAGCGCCTCGGCTGCTCGTGTCGGCCAAAGGCATGTATTACACCGATGCGGAGGGCCACCGCATCCTGGACGGCACGGCCGGCCTTTGGTGCACGAATGCCGGACATGGCCGGGACGAGATCATCGATGCCGTGCACAGGCAGATGCGCACCCTCGATTACGCGCCGCCTTTCCAGATGGGGTGCCCGGTCGCCTTCGAGGCCGCGCGGCGGGTGGCAGCCCTCATGCCGCCGGGATTGGATCGCATTTTTTTCACGAACTCCGGCTCGGAGTCCGTCGATACGGCGCTGAAGATTGTGCTTGCTTATCACCGGGCGCGCGGCGAGGGCCAGCGTACGCGATTCATCGGGCGCGAGCGCGGTTATCACGGCGTGGGCTTCGGTGGCATGTCGGTAGGCGGCATAGGCGCGAACCGCAAGGCGTATGCCGCCAATCTCATGCCCGGGGTCGATCACTTGCCTGCCACCCTGAACGTGGCGGAAGCGGCGTTTTCCCGGGGGCAGCCCGCATGGGGCGCGCATCTGGCGGACGAATTGGAGCGCTTGCTGGCGTTGCATGATGCCTCGACGGTGGCGGCCGTGATCGTCGAGCCGATGGCGGGCTCGGCCGGCGTCATCGTTCCGCCCCGTGGCTACCTGGAGCGCTTGCGCGAGCTGTGCAGCCGGCACGGCATCCTATTGGTCTTCGATGAAGTCATCACTGCGTTCGGACGCCTGGGGGCGGCGACGGCGGCGGAGCGCTTCGGCGTGACGCCGGATCTCTTGACCCTGGCCAAGGGCATCAACAACGCCACGGTGCCGATGGGGGCGGTGGCGGTGTCCCGTGCCATACACGATGCCATCCTGGGCGCGGCCCCGGAGAACGCCATCGAGCTCTTCCACGGGTACACCTATTCCGGCCACCCCGCGGCGGCCGCGGCGGCCATCGCAACGCTCGACCTGTATGCGCGAGAAGGCCTGTTCGAGCGCGCGGCGAGGCTGGAGCCGGTGTTCGAATCGGCGGTGCACGCATTGCGCGACGCGCCGCACGTCAAAGACATACGCAACATCGGCATGGCGGCAGCCGTCGAGCTGGAACCGAGAGCGGGCCAGGCGGGAGCGCGCGCCTACGAAGCATTCCTGGCATGCCTGCAGGCGGGCGTGCTAGTCCGCTTCACGGGCGACGTGCTCGCGTTTTCTCCTCCGCTCATCATCGACGAGGAGCAGATTGCGACCTTGTTCGGCACCGTGAGGGAAGCGCTGGTGCGCATCCGTTAGTGCAGGATGCGATGCCGGCGGGCGCAGCGGCCTGGCCGGAGCGGATGCCGGCCCGACCGTGGCGTCGAGCCGGCGGCGCGGTTGCTTCAGCGCGCAGGAGGCGGGCTGTAGTCGGGCTGCTTGGACGGTGCAGCCTGCTGGAACGCGGGGTGTTCCTGGCAATGCTCGTACACCGCCATGATCCGCGGATAGGCCGACACATCGCAACCCATGCGCTGCGCGTTGGCGACCTGGGGAACCAGGCAGCAGTCGGCCAGCGTCGGGGATTCGCCAAAGCAGTAAGGGCCAAAGCCATGGGCCTGGAGCAGGCGCTCGACGGCGGCGAAGCCTTCCTGTATCCAGTGGTCGTACCAAGCCTTCTTTTGTTCCTCGGTGACGCCGATCACGTCGGTGAGGTACTTGAGGATGCGCAGGTTGTTGACTGGATGGATGTCGCAGGAGATGGCCAGCGAAAGCTCGAGCACCCGGGCGCGCGCCATCTTGTCTTCGGGGATGAGGCGCGGGGTGGGATAGCTGGCGTCGAGGTAGTCGATGATGGCCAGCGATTGCCCCACGCTCACGTCGCCGTCGACCAGCAGCGGGACGTTGGCGGACGGGTTCTTGGCCACGTACTCGGCGGCGCGATGCTCGAGCGTGCGGATGTTCACGCCCCGGTATTCATAGGCCAGGCCCTTGAGCGCCAGCGCGATGCGCACGCGGTACGAGGTCGAGCTGTTGAAGAAACTGTAGAGTTCCATGGCGTTTTCCGCCTTACACCATGCGAACGTTCAGCGTGCCCAGGCCGTCGACGCCGCCTTCCATCACGTCGCCCTTGACCACGGGGCCCACGCCCTCAGGGGTGCCCGTGAAAATCAAGTCGCCCGGCTCGAGGCGGAAGTACTTCGAAAGATAGGCCACGGTCTCGGCGACGGACCAGATCAGCTTGGACGTGTCGCTGCGTTGCTTGTCCTGGCCATTGACCTTTAGCCAGATGCCGCCTTTTTCGAAATGGCCGACCTCGGAAGCCTTGTGCAGCGGCGCGGTGGGCGCGCTTTGATCGAAGGCCTTGCCGATTTCCCAGGGGCGGCCCACTTCCCGCATCTGGATTTGCAAGTCGCGGCGGGTCATGTCCAGCCCGACCGCGTAACCCCAAACGTGCTCCAGCGCGTGCTCGACGGGGATGTAGGCGCCCGCCTTGCCGATCGCGGCCACCAGTTCGATCTCGTAATGGAGGTTGGAGGTTTCAGTGGGATAGGGCAGGTCGAGCGTCGTGCCGTATGGCACGGCCACCACGGCGTCGGCGGGCTTGCAGAAGAAGAACGGCGGCTCGCGGTCGGGGTCGAAGCCCATTTCGCGGGCGTGCGCGGCATAGTTGCGACCGACGCAGTAGACGCGCCGCACGGGGAATTGCTCGGTGCTGCCGGCGACGGGAAGCGTGGTGACTGGTGGCGGAGGGAATACGTACGACATGGATCGGGTTCCTCGATGGATGAAAGGGTGGGAGGTCAGGCGATGCGCTCCTCGCGCAGCAACCCCAGCGCGGCCTGTACCGGGCGATCAGAATAGCTGAACAGCACGGCGTCTTCGAGCGCGGCCAATTGCACGGGTTGCCATGGCGGCACCACGAATACGTCACGCGGCGAATAATGGAATACCTCGTCGCCGATGCGCACGCTGCCCTGCCCTTCGACCACGCAGAATACGGTGGAGTCGGATGTGCGATAGGTCTTGCCCTGGAACCCCGCGGGTAGCCACTGCATGAAGGTCGCCATGGTGGGCATGGGGTAGCCGCCCGTGGCAGGATTCACGTAACGCAGCTTGACGCCGTCCCATGGGTCGAGCTCACCACGGCGGCCCAACTGGTCCAGCGCTTCGCGCGTGCGCTCGTAGGGATAGTTAAAGATCGGCGAGCTGTTGCCGCTGAAGGTATGCCGCACCGGCGCCATGTTGTATCCGTAGCGGGCGAAGCTGTCGCCTTCGGGGCGCATGACAGGTTGCGTGGCCTCCGGATAGTTCTCGGCGAAGCCGGCGTCGAGCGAGCGCAGCAGCGGGATGTCGAGCCCGTCGAGCCATACCACGGGCTCGCCATCTTCTGGATTGCCGTGGTCATGCCAGGTCCACGACGGCGTGATGATGAAGTCGCCCGGGTGCATGGTGGTGCGCTCGCCGTTGACGGCGGTGTAGGCGCCTTTGCCTTCGACGATGAAGCGCAGGGCAGATTGCGTGTGGCGATGGCTGGGCGCGATCTCGCCAGGAAGGATCAGCTGCAGCCCGGCGTACAGCGTCTGCGTGATCGCCGCTTGGCCGGGCAGGCCCGGATTTTCCAAGATCAACACCCGGCGCACGGCTTCTTCGGCGCTGATGATGGAACCGGATTCCATGACATCCGGGCGCAGTTTTTCGTACTTCCAGATCGCGGGCACGCAGCGCGGCTGCGGCTGCGGGGGGACCAGGGTGTGGAGGGACTCCCAGAGGGGGCTTAGGTTTTTCTTGGCGATGCGGTCGTAATACGCGCGGCGTGAGGCATCGGGAGCGGTTTTCTCGAGCATGCTTGTCTCCGGTTCTGGCGCGACGGGCGATCGATGCCCGCGCCGTCTCGGACCGCCGGAATCGGCGGTGTCGCCGCCATTGTAGGGGGTAGATATTCCAATTGGTATGAAATTATCTTATCAAGCATATTGGATTGGATATGCCTTCCCACAGGGCCCATGGGCGCGCCAGGGTGGTGCGCTGCATTCGACGCTTCCTCCTCTAGGACGTCGACTTGGTGCGCCCTGGCGGGAAACCAGGCGGCCCGTGCCGGGTACGGCCTTTGCTTGCTCATCCGCTAAAGCGAGGCCAAATCGAAGGTGCCCATGGTTCCCTATGACGAGATGCGGTTCGAAGGCGGCGCCGTCCGACGCCATTACCGGCGCTTCTGCTCGTGGTTGGAGCGCCAGAGCGCGGAGACCTTGGCCAGGAAGCGTGCCGAGGCTGATCTGGTATTCCGGCGCGTGGGCATTACCTTCGCCCTCGGGGGCGATGCGGATGGCGTGGAGCGCCTGATCCCCTTCGACCTCATCCCTCGCATCATCCCTAGCGAGGAATGGCAGCTGCTCGAGCGCGGCCTGGCGCAGCGGGTGCGGGCGCTCAACATGTTCATCCATGACGTCTACCACGAGCGGCACATCGTGCGCGCCGGCGTCGTGCCCGCCGGGCAGGTCTACACCAATGCGCAATACCGCCCGGAGATGCAGGACGTGCGCGTGCCGCGCGACATCTACGCACACATCGCGGGAGTCGACGTCGTCAAGGCGGGGGGCGATGAGGGCGGCACGTTCTATGTCTTGGAGGACAACCTGCGCGTGCCATCCGGGGTGTCGTACATGCTGGAGAACCGCAAGATGATGATGCGGCTCTTCCCGGAACTGTTCGTGCAGAACCGCATCGCCCCGGTGGCCCACTATCCGGACTTGCTGCTGGAGAATCTGCGCTCGGTCGCCCCCATGGGGGTGGACGATCCCACCGTGGTGGTCCTGACCCCGGGAATTTTCAATTCTGCCTATTTCGAGCACGCGTTTCTCGCCCAGCAGATGGGGGTGGAGCTGGTGCAGGGCGGCGACCTGTTCGTCGCCGACAACTCGGTATTCATGCGCACGACGCGGGGCCCGCAGCGGGTGGACGTGATCTATCGGCGGCTCGACGACGATTTCCTCGACCCCTTGGCGTTCCGGGCGGATTCGGTGTTGGGCGTGCCGGGACTGCTGTCGGTCTACCGCGCAGGACGAGTGACGCTGGCCAACGCCATCGGCACCGGGGTAGCCGATGACAAGTCGATTTATCCCTTTGTTCCCGACATGATCGCGTTCTATCTGTCGGAAGAGCCTATTTTGCAGAATGTGCCGACCTGGCAATGCCGCAAGCCGGACGAGCTGTCCTATGTGCTCGCGCACCTGCCTGAGCTGGTCGTCAAGGAGGTCCACGGGGCAGGTGGCTACGGCATGTTGGTCGGCCCGACGGCGAGCCGCGCCGAGATCGAAGCCTTTCGCGCTCGATTGCTGGCCAAGCCCCAGAACTACATTGCCCAGCCTACGTTGTCTCTTTCGACTTGTCCGACTTTCGTCGAGGAGGGCATCGCGCCCCGCCACATCGACCTGCGGCCGTTCGTGCTGTCGGGCGCCAATATCGCCACGGTGGCCGGTGGGCTGACCCGAGTCGCGCTGCGCAAGGGTTCGCTGGTCGTCAATTCCTCCCAAGGTGGCGGCACCAAGGACACTTGGGTGCTGGACGAAACGGGCGCTGCATCGACGGGGGAAGAAGCATGCTGAGTCGAACCGCCGACCACTTGTTCTGGATGGCGCGCTACATGGAACGCGCAGAGAATACGGCGCGCATGCTGGACGTGACGCGCAAGGCGCTGCTGCTGCCACAGAGCGACGAGCGGGCGTTGCACAGCCTGCGGGCCGTGCTGTCGATCTCGGAGCTGGCAGAGGCGTTTGCGGCCCGCTATGACGCCGTGGCGGCCGACAACGTGCTGCACTTCATGACGGCCGACCCGAACAATCCGTCCAGTATTTATTCGAGCCTGCGCGCCGCCCGCGAGAACGCCCGCGCGGTGCGGGGCACGTTGACGACCGAGTCGTGGGAAACCATCAACGACACCTGGCTCGATTTCAACCGCCAGCTCGAAGCCGGTGTGCTGGAAGTCGATCCTGACTCGGTATTCGAATGGGTCAAGATGCGCTCGCACCTGTCGCGCGGTGTCACGCTCGGCACCGCGCTCAAGGACGAAGCGTTCTACTTCACCCAGCTGGGCACGTTCCTGGAGCGCGCCGACAATACTGCCCGCATCCTCGACGTACGCTTCGCGGACGCGGCGCCGGGCGCACGTCCGAGTGCCGCCGCGCAGCTTGACGATTTCTATTATTGGACCTCCATCCTGAGCTCCGTTTCGGGGCTGGAAATTTATCGCCAGGTCTATCGCGACGTGCTGATTCCCGAGCGCGTGGCGGAGTTGCTCATCCTCAATCCTTCCATGCCGCGCTCCTTACTCGCATCCCTGGATCGGGTCTGCGAGAACCTAGCCATGCTCAGGACGGAGAATTCCCGCGAGTGCGAGCGCTATGCCGGCAAACTGCGCGCCGAGTTGCTATACGCCGAGATCCGCCCCATTCTCGCGCGCGGGCTGCATGCTTACCTGACCGAGTTCCTGGGGCGCATCGCGACCCTCGGCAACAAGATCGGTGCAGCCTTCCTCCTGCCTGTCACGTCCTGAAGAGGTGTGCGATGCGTTTGTCCATCCGGCACGAAACCGCCTATCGCTACGATGCCCCCGTGCACTATTCCATTCAGCAGTTGCGGCTGGTACCCGCCTCGGGTTCCGCCCAGGTGGTCGTGCGCTGGGACGTGCATGCGCCCGGCAGGATCGACACCGCCGTCGATGCCTATGGCAATACGGTGCAGACGCTGGTCGTGACGCGGCCCCTGTCCGAGATGCGCATCGTGGTGCAAGGGGAAGTCGAGACCGTGTCGCTGCCCGAGGGCCGGCTGCAGGAAGGGCCGGGCCGCATTCCCCTCGAGCATTTCACGTGTGCCACCCGCTTGACCGAAGCAGACGATGCCGTGCGCGAATTGGCCGCAGCGGCCGCGCCGCTGGATAGGCCCGGGGCACTAGTCGATCTGGCCTGTCGCATCCAGGAACGCGTGGCCTACAGCTCGGGCAGCACGCAGGTGACGAGCACTGCCGCCGAAGTGCTCGCCCTGGAGCGGGGTGTTTGCCAGGACCATGCCCACCTGTTCATCGCGTGCTGCCGCGCGTTGGGCGTGCCGGCGCGCTACGTCAGCGGATACATCGATCCTGGAGACGTGCCCCATGCCGCTAGCCATGCGTGGGCAGACGCGTGGGTCGATGAGGCAGGCTGGATATCCGTGGACGTCACGCATGGCCGCTATGCGTCGGGGCCGTATTGCCGTGTGGCCGTTGGTTCGGACTACGGCTCGGCTGCGCCGGTGCGAGGCATGCGCGTGGGCGGCGGCGTGGAGGCCATGACGGTAGACGTCCAAGTCGGCGAGGCCAACCAGTGAGCCCATCCATGCGGCATCGTTTCGTACGCGCTAGAATCGCCCGATACATCGACGGGGCGAGTCCGGTATGACCTATTGTGTGGCGATGCGTGTGGACGAGGGGCTCGTGTTCCTGTCTGATACCCGCACCAATGCGGGGGTAGACCACGTCAGCACCTTTCGCAAGATGACCGTCTTCGAGCAGCCGGGAGAGCGCGTGCTGGTGCTGTTGACCGCCGGCAACCTGGCGCTGACCCAGTCGGTCGTGCAGTTGCTGGCCGAGCCCGCCGATCCCGAGCAGCCCACGCCGTGGAACGTGCCCAACATGTTCGAGGCAGCGCGGCTGGTGGGCAAGGCCGTGCGAGAGGTCTACCAAATGCACGGCAGTGCGCTGCACGATTTCAACATCGATTTCAATTGCAGCTTCCTGTTGGGCGGCCAGATACGCGGGCAGGGCATGCGGCTGTTCCAAATTTATGCCGCTGGCAATTTCATCGAGGCCTCGACCATGAGTCCGTATTTCCAGATCGGCGAGGCCAAGTACGGCAAACCGATACTGGATCGCGTCTTGACGCCAACCATGCCACTGGACGAGGCGGCCAAATGCGCGCTGATATCGATGGACTCGACGCTGCGCTCGAACGTATCGGTCGGCTTGCCGCTGGACTTGTTGGTCTACGAAAAAGATAGCTTGCGCGTGACCAAGTTCGCGCTGATCGATCACGACAACGATTATTTCAGGATGATCCATTCGTCGTGGGGAGAACGGCTGCGCCAGGTGTTTGCCGAGATCCCCGATCCGCAGTGGACGCCCGTCTCGGCGCTGCCGCCCGACAAATCGCCCATGCGATCCGAGCCGCCGCTGGCGCCGGGCGCCGGGCCCTACCGTTCGATGCATGATCCGGCGCTCGCGCAGACGCTGGCCCAGTCCCAGCCTGGCGCGGTAGAGCCCGGCTAGCCTATGGGCGCGAGCGCGTTTTCCAGCGCTTGAGCCGTGAGCGGACGCGAGAACCAGAAGCCCTGGGCTTCGTCACAGCCCAGTTCGCTCAGGCGGCGCGCGTGGGCCGCCGTCTCCACGCCTTCGGCCGTGACCTGGATGCCGAGGGCGTGTGCCATCTCGATGATGGCGCGGATGACGGCGTCTCCCTTTTGGGCCGACGACAGGGCGCGCACCAATGCACGGTCGATCTTGATTCGGTTGACCGGGAAGCGCGTGAGGTAAGCGAGGCTGGAGTAACCCGTGCCGAAGTCGTCGATGGCGATCTCCACGCCCAGCTTGCGCAGGTTGTGCAGGGTGTCGATCACTTGATGCGTATTGTCCAGCAGCAGGCCTTCCGTGATCTCGAGCTCAATGCTGCCGGGAGGAAGTTGCCAGCGCTCCAGCGCGTCGGCCACCACGCCGTACAGCTTGCGGTCCCGCAGTTGGGCGGGCGAGACGTTGATGGCCATGCAGGGAGCGTGACCGAATTTCGCAAGCAGCCTGACCACTTGCTGGCACGCCGCATTCAGCACCCAGGCGCCGAGCTCTTCCATCAGGCCCAGGTCTTCGGCCATGGGCACGAACTCGGCCGGCCCGATGGCGCCGAGCTGGTGATGCTTCCAACGCAGTAGCGTTTCTGTGCGCGTGATGCGGCCCGACTCTAGGTGGATTTGAGGTTGGTACGCAAGGGAAAACTGCCGTGCGTCGACCGCTTCGCGCAGCAGCGACTCCAGGTGCGCGCGGCGGGCCGATTGGGTTTGCATGCCGAAATCGAAATGACGGGCGACGCCGCCGCCGCTGCGGCTGGCCGCGTTCAGCGCCAGCAGCGCGCGCTGGAACAGGGCGCGCGGTTCGCTGCCGGCGGAGGGGTAGGAGCTCACCCCGATGCTGGCCGTCATGTGCAAGGTTGACGAGATGAAGGGGATGGGGCGGGAGACTTCGGCGAGCAGTGCGAGTTCGCGATCGCTGGCCAAGGTGTGATGGCCGGTGGAGATGATCGCGAACAGCGAGCCGCGCATTACGCCCAGGAGCTGGTCGTCGCCGCACAAGCGCTTGAGCCGCGCGGCGACGTGCTTGACGGCGGCGTCGGCCGCGGCTTGGCCCAGGCTGTCGCGCAGCGTACGCAGGTTGTCGAGTTCGAGCAGTGCCAGCAGCACCGGCTCGTTCGTGCGCCGGGCCCGTTCCAGCGCCAGGCCTAGCCGCTCTTCCAGCAACTCCTGGTTGGGCAGCCCCGTGAGCGGATCGTGGTGCAACAAGTGCCATAGCGGGAGTGCATCCCGCTGGCGCCTCGGGTTTTCGAACGCGGTACCCACGTAGCCCAGGATGTTTCCCCGGGCGTCGCAAAGCCGCGTGAGGGCCTGCGCGACGGTCGCGCGCATGCCGTTCGGACGCAGGTAAGTCCACTCCGCTTCCATGCCGTGGGCGGCCGTGAGGGAGCCTTCCGGCTGCACTGCTACCACGTCACGGACCGGGGGATTCCAGAGTTCGGCGCGTCGAAGGGCCAGTTCGGAGGGGTCGAGCAGGGCGTCTAGGCAGAGCTTGCCGACCAGCTGTGCGGCCTCGTAGCCCGTGAGGCGCTCGTAGGCCGGGTTGACCATGGTGAATACGCCCCGGCTATCGCACATGAAGATCCCGCAAGGGGCCGACTGCGCCGCGAGCCGATAGGCTGCGACGGTGAGTTGCTGCGCGGACCACGCCGTCGGGGGTTGCGCATCGATTTGCACGGTACGTTCCTCCACGACCAGGCTGTGCACGCGGCGAACAGATAGATATTGCAGCTGCTATTGAATCACAAGCGAGGCAGCTTGGTAGAGACAAAGCGTCGCATCTCATTTCCGTCGCGCCGCGGATACAGGGGCGGTCCACCGGCGATTTACAATCGGCGGCACTGCCCGGATGCGGATGGCGATGACGCGGCACGAAGAACATCCACAAATAAAAGGGGTTTTGCCCTGCGGCGCTTGGCGAAACGGCCGGTGCCTGGAATCCGTGAAGGTGGATGGGTTGGGTGGCGGGGCCGGAAGCCTGCCGGGGGCAATGGCGGACAAAAGAGAAGAGCGCACGCATCCATAAGGAGGTGCCTTTGCGCGTGCTGCGCGCCGTCGCTGTAGTGGCCGAAGTGGGCAGCGTGACCAAGGCCGCACTCATCCTGCACCAGTCGGCGTCTTCTGTGACGCGGGCCGTACAAGAGGCTGAATCCTTGCTCGGGCTGAGCCTGTTCGAACGCGGGGCCCGGGGCATGGTTCCGACCGCCGCAGGCGGGGTGCTTGCGCTGCGTGTCGGGCGTGCCATGGAATTGCTGCAGGCGGCCGCCGAGGGGCTGCGGCTGCGGGGCGCCCCGCCCTCGGCGGCCGCGCTGCCAAGATTGGTCAGCGACTCATTGTTATCGGCCCTGGTGGCTCGCGCAACCCATGCTACCGAGAGCGCCGCGGCCGAATCGCTGGGGGTGTCGCAATCGGCGCTGCACCAGGCCTTGCGCCGGCTCGAACACCTGGCCAGGATCCCGCTTTTCGAGCGCACGCGCGTCGGCACGCGTCTGAACGAGTCGGGCCGGTGGTTGCTGATGCACGCCCGCCAGGCCATCGCAGAGATCCGGATCGGCCACGAAGAACTCGCCCATTGGCGCGGCTTGAGGGGGCGGCGCGTATCGATCGGTACGCTGCCCATGGCCGACGACGTGCTCGTTCCCCGGGCGGCCGCGCTGGCGCTTGCCCGTGAGCCGGACATTGCCTTTACCGTCAAAGGGGGCACGTACGAGGCGTTGACGGACATGCTGCGTTCGGCAGAGATCGATTTCATCGTCGGGCCGCTTCGCGAGGCCGAGCTGGCCCCCGATCTCGAGGAAGAGCTGCTGTTCGTCGATCGTTTCGTCGCCGTCGTGCGCGCCGGGCATCCGCTGCTGGCGCGCCGCGGCCGAGCCACCCTGCGCGAGCTGGCGGCCTATCCTTGGGTCGGGCCTTTGCCCGGCACGCCGGCGCAACGGGTGCTCGAACGGTTGTGCGAACGGGTGGGAGCGCAAAGGCCCAATGTTTCCATCGAAGCGCACAGCACCGCCCTCGTGCGTTCCGTGCTGCTGGCGGGAGATCACGTCGCGCTGGTTTCGCCGCTCCACATGCGGGCTGAAGTGGAAGCCGGGCTGCTGGTGCCCGCCTCGGGCCCCTTGGCCGGTACCGAACGGGGGATAGGCATCACGCAGCGTCGGGATGCGTTGGCGTCTTCCGCATGTGTGTCGGTGCTGCAGGCATTGCGCCAAGCTGCCGCGGAGGCGGTCGATGAGCTCCGGAATAAGTATGGCGTAGAGGCGGATAAGTGAAATGCAATGTTGCATTTGCAACTTGCAATGCTAAGATGCCTCGACGGAGAACGGACTCCGTATACTGCCCAGCCAGAGCATGCCTAAGGGGCCCGGTAGCGGCCGCGCGGGCTTTGGCGCAATGCACAACATCAATAAAGAGGGTCCCGGGGGAAGATCGGATTCGACGGACGCAACGCTGCACGCCCCGATCCGAGCCGTGCCTCGGCCCTCATAAGGGTTTTCCACAGAGGACGAGACAAACATGACTCTGCAACGTTTCAGCAATCTTCCGCGCCTGCGTTGGGTTTCCCTGCTGGCGTGCCTGTCGGCTTGCGCGGCGCCCGGGCTGGCGCAGGCGCAAGGCGCTGCCGACTATCCCAACCGCCCGATAAGAATGGTCATCCCGTTCACCCCGGGTGGCTCCACCGACATTCTCGGACGCACCATTGCGCAGCAGTTGCACCAAGCCTTCGGCCAGTCCGTCGTGGTCGAGAACGTGCCGGGCGCCGGGGGCAGCATCGGTGCGGACCGCGTCGCCAAGTCGCCCGCCGACGGCTACACCCTGATGATGGGCCACATCGGCACCCTGGCCGTGACGCCGTCGCTCTATCCCAAGCTGCCGTACGACCCCATCAATGCCTTCGACGCCGTGGCATGGGTGGCACGGGTGCCCAACGTGCTGGTGGTGCATCCCTCGGTTCCGGCCAAGTCGCTGCAAGAATTGGTTGCCTACGCCAAGGCCAACCCCACCGCGCTGACCTACGGTTCGGGCGGCAATGGCAGCGCGGCGCACCTGGCGACCGAATATCTGAAGCTGCAAAGCGGCGCGCCCATGCAGCACGTGCCCTACAAGGGCACGGCTCCCGCCGTGAACGACTTGGTCGCCGGCCACATCAAGGTCATGTTTACCGGTATTCCGGCCGTCATCGCCCAGCTCCGCGCGGGGCAGCTGCGCGCATTGGCGGTTTCGTCGCCGGAGCGGGTGAAGATGCTCGCCGACGTGCCTACCGTGGCCGAGAGCGGGTATCCCGGTTTCGAGGCCGACCAGTGGTACGGCGTGGTGGCGCCCGCGGGTACGCCCAAGGACATCATTGCCAAGCTGAACAAGCAGATCAACGCCTCGCTCAACTCGCCCGAACTCCTGAACCGGCTCTCGAGCGAGGGTGCGCAGCCCACGCCCAATCCGCCCGAGGTCTTCGCCAAGCTCATCAAGTCGGAAATCGAGCGCTGGAGGCCGGTCATCCAAAAGGGTGGCGTGAAGGTGGACTAAACCGCGTAGCCACGTACGAAACGGATTGAAAAATCCGCAACACCGCCCCGCGCGTGCGGGGCGGTGCCGTTTCGGGGCGGCCCCTTCCACATGTGTGCGAATTGACGACTTTTGGATGTCATCCGCGCATTATCGGCCGGTATCGCGGGCCCATCGTCTCCGGTGCCCCGCCGTCATCCCTGCCAGCCAGTCGCCCTGCCCCGGCGCCCCGGGTCTCCCTTGCCGCACACGTTTACATATCCGGAAACCAACACTTTCGCGAAAACCGCATGCTGTCGCGCATCCTGCATTAAGCTGATCTCAACCCAACCTCTATTGGAGGGCATGATGCTCGAATGGCTACGCAGATGGGCTTTGAGTTATGCCGCCACGCCCGAAAAAGAGGCGGAGAAGGCCCTGTACGAGGCGAGGCTGGCGCTATATCGCGCTGAAGAACGCGTGCGCGACGCGATCATGTACGCCGAATACTACCGGGAGCGCGTGAACTTTCTCAAACGCGTCGTCGAAGAGGGGATAGAGAACGTCACCGATACCCGGGTGCTTCGGCCCCAGGCCGCCTACGCCGCGGTGTCTTCCCAGGCGACCTTGCGGCTGCATCCCAAGGTGGCGGCGCCGGAATAGCCGTCGCCACGGCGGAAAGCCGGCGCGCCATCGGCATACAACCATCATGGAGGAACGCGTGGAGACGACGCACACGATACGAGTCCACGACCAGGCGGGCAACTTGCTCGTCGCGCACCTGCGCTGGGGCGAGGCCGACATCAGTTGCACCTTGTACAAGGTGGACGGCGGCCCGCTTATTTTTCTTGCGGCGGACGGCAACCTGACCGATTCCGACGGGAACCGCTATACGCGGGTCGCCTAGGGCGCGCGCACGACCTGGCGGGTGTCAAAGCCGAGCGATCGGGCGTGGTCGAGCAATTGCTCGATCGTCGCCGGATCGGCCCGCTTCTCGCGGGAAAGTACCCACAAATACTTGCGATCAGGCGTTCCCACCAGCGCATGGCGGTAGCCCTCGTCGATCCGGATAATCCAATAGTCGCCCCAGACCAGGGGTAGCCAGGAGGTCCACGCCGGGGCGAAGCGCACTTCCAGCTTCGCAGGGTCGGGCGGGTCAACGCGACGGGCGAGCCGGCCCGCTGCGCGGGCGACCTTCGTTTTTCCTTCTGCTGTCCGGCACTGATTCGTCACGCCCAGCGCACCATCCGGGCCGATCGTGTAATCGGCCTGTACGTCGCCCACGCAATCGTCCTGAAAGCGGTTGGGCAGGCGCGCTTGTTCGTACCAGGTTCCGGCATACCGGTTGAGATCGACCCCGTCTTGCGTAGGCAGGCCGGGTCGATTCGAGGCACAGGCCGCCAGCGCGGTCATGGACGCGGCGCCAAGCAGAGGCAAAAGCTTCATCGCAGACTCCCCATTCGATGGCCCAGCGTAACGGGGAGTGGGGCTTGCAGGTGTTCGCTTTTGAAACGAGCGGAGGCCACCGGCACCGCCTGGTGCGCCGCCAGAAACACAAAAGCCACCATCGCTGGTGGCTGTAAGTGCCTGATTGGAATCAGAATTCTGGTGGGTCGTGCGCGACTCGAACGCGCGACCAACGGATTAAAAGTCTGGCCAACTGCAAACTACTGAGATTGAAATCGCCCGGATTATCAACGACTTGCGTCGATAGCCATTGATCCAAACACTGGGCATTCATCCAGGGATTTGCAGCAAAAGGCAGCCGTTTTCGGCGGTTTAGGTCAAGATTTGGTCAAGCTGGCCCATGCCAAATAACCGGCCCTTCGGCACCAGCCAGGCGCCCGCCATATCGCCAGTCTCCCCGCTCGTGGCCTGTACGGCAAGCGAGCCGGCATCGAAGAGGAACCGCATGAATGCCCCATTTGCGACCGGCGTCGGCGTGGCCGGTGCCACCGTGTTTCCTTCTGCATCGCGTGCTGGCCGGCAGGCTGCCCGCGACCTGCCTGCCGACCTGGTAGCTCAGCTGGCGACATATCTCGAAAGGCGGTTTGCTGGCCACGCGGCGGGCCGCGCCGATACGCCGGCGGAGCGCCGCCACAGGCATCGGGCCTTCGTCCAAGGATTTGCCCAGATCCTGGCGCAGCAGGTGCCGGGACTTGCCAAGGACGGCGACGATGCGCCCGCTGCTTGAACGCCTAGTCAGCATCCGCCTGCCCGCGGACAAACACGAGGAATACCGGCTCAAGGCGGCGCAGCACGGCCTGGCCCTGTCCGAGTATCTGCGGCTGCGGCTGGATGTTGACGACCACGTTGATGAGCGGATTGCGCAGCTGCGACTGGCCCTGCTCGACGAAGCAGACGCGGCCGAGCCCCCGCAATCGCAGGCCGTGCTGCTAGAACTCCTTCTGCTGGCGCGGCGCCGTGCGGCTCCGGCCGACTTACGGACCGTCCACTCCGACCTCGCCGCGATGGGCGTCGTCCCGTGGACACCTGATTCCCCAGGCCGCCCGCCGGACTAAGCAATCTGGGCGGCAGCCACGTTCTCCCGGAGACTCCATGACATCGAAGTTCTCGGCCGCCGGCCTGGCGGCCTGCCTGCTTTCGGCCTGCGGATTCGTACCCCCGAAGCCCCCGACCCCGCCTGACTCCGCACGCATTCCGATCAATCACGGCCCGCCGCTCCTGGCGCGGGCAGGCACGGCAGGCGAAGGCACGCCGTCGATCGATCTCACCGCCTTGGCGCAGCGCATCGATTCGCTGACCGAGAAACTGGAGGCCTGGCAACACCAGTCGCCCTCAACCACGGAGATAGCAGCGCAGCCGGCCGCGTTGGTGGACGGAAGCGACGCCGGCCAAGCCGCGCCCGCGTCTGACCTTCCCCCGGCCCCCGCCACGCCCCTTTCCACGTCGGCTGGTCTGCCCGAGGCAGACGCGACGCACCCAGGCACCAAACCAACGGCCGTCGCACCATTGACCGTCGCGCCCCTGGAGGCGATCCCGACGGTGGAGGTCGCCACAGGACCGGACGCCGGCCAGGCCGACGATGCCGCAGAAATCCGTGCCGACCACGAGCCGCCGACTGATGCGCCAGAGCTGGACCAGTCGGCGGGCGCGATCGACACGCCCGCGCCGGGGGAGGAGGTCGCGCCCGTTGAAATTGCTGCACCCGAACCGCTCCTCCCGTCCTGGCACGCCGAGCCGGGCCAGCGGCTGTCCGAAGTGATAGACGGCTGGGCCCAGCGCGAGGGCTGGACGGTTCGGAGGGAAACCGACCTGGACTACCCGATCGAGGCGCCGCTGGAGCTGACCGCCCCGACGTTCGTCGACGCGGCGGAACAGGCCTTCGGACTGTACCGCAATGCCAGCCGCCGCTTTGCGCCGGCCGCCTACACCAATCAAGTGCTCCTCGTGAGAGAGGCGAAATGACGATAGCCAAGATATTGCTGCCCCGGCCGCGCGCCATCATCATCGGCCTGACGCTCGTTGCGCTCGCCGGATGCGCAAGCTACAAGCGCATCGACGAGGCGCCGGAGCTAGCTGCACAGGCTGCAGACGACCTGGCCGCGCAGGCCCAGGCACAGCGCAACAGCTTTGCCAGCGGCGCCATCCGCCGGCTGTCGCAACCATGGGTGTCCCAGAACCCGATCAAGCAAGTCGCAACCCGGCCCAAGCTCCCCGGTGACCGTGATTGCCGACTCCGGCTCGTAATCGACGCCCCGATGTCGCTGCAGGAGCTGGCACAGATCATCAGCGCCGACTGCCAGCTGCCGGTGCGCATCACGCCTGACGCACTCGGTGCGCTCGCAGGCGCCTATGTCAGCGGGCCCGGCCAGACGCCTAGGCCCAGCCTCACGCCTGCAGCGGCCGAGCCGGCAGTTCCCGCGTTGGCGGAAGCGGCGGCGGTTCCAGGTATGCCGGCCGCGCAGCTTCGCCCGGTCGGCACACTTAGCAAGATCCAGCCGTTGCGCTGGATCGGCCAGCCGCTCTCCGGGCTGCTGGATGTTGTATGCAGTCAGCTCGGCCTGACCTGGAACTATCGCAGCGGCGCCATCGTCTTCAGCTACCTGGACACGCGTACCTTCAATGTCGGACTGCCGTCGGACATGACGTTCTCTTCAGCGGTCGCCCGAGGCAGCAATCTGCGCAACACGGGCGGTATGGGTGGATTCGGCGGCATGGGCGGGGAAGCAGCCTCCAGCAGTACGGGAGAAACCAACCAGGCCACAAGCGTGAGCTGGCGGGCCGAATTCGATTCGGAGTTTCGCGCCTCCATCGAAAGTCTCATGACGCCCTCGATCGGCCGCTACGCGCTGTCCTCAACGTCGGGCAAGTTGACGGTGACGGACACCCCGGACGCCCTGGACCGAATTGCAGCGTACGTCGACGAGGTCAACGCCGCGATGCGCCGCCGCGCCTCACTCTACGTGACGGTGGCGACGGTCACGTTCACCGACGCCGACAGCCTCGGGTTCAACTGGAATGCTGTCTGGCGCTCCGTCACCGGCAACTTCGGCATGCAGCTGGCTAACGGATTCACGCCGCTCGATGGCGGTCTGTCGGCCGGGTTCGGCATTCTGGAGACAGCAACCGGCAGCGCCGCGCAATTTGCCGGCACGCAAGCCATCCTCAGCGCGCTCCGGCGGCAGGGCAGCGTGCAGATCACACGACAACGTGGCGTGATCACGGACAACCGGCAGCCGACGCCGATCAGTTTGACCAGCGAGCAGCAGTACGTCTGCGGCCAACAGGCCATCAACACCATCGACGTCGGCACGTCGGAATCCATCCAGATGTGCAGCGCCGTCTCAGGCCTGGCGATGGACATGATCCCGTCCATCGAAGGCGACGAAGTGACGTTGCAGTTCACGTCCTCGATGAGCCCAACACCCGTCATCACCCCGGTCGAAGGGCTGGAAGACCGTGCGATCAAGGAGGCACGCAGCGATAGCCAAGTGTTCTCGCAGCGGGTAACCCTTCGCAGTGGCCAGACGATGGTCCTGAGCGATTATCAGGAGGTCTACGACAGCGCGACCAAGGAAGGCGTGGGTGGCCTGTCGGCGTGGGCTGTGACCGGCGGCGGGACACGCGAACAGACGCGTCGCATTGTCGTGATCATCATCAGCGCGCAGGTAATGCCTGACGACGGCTCGAACCCAACCACACGTGCGGGTGGCGCCCATGAAGACCCTTTCGCGACTTAAGCCGCGGCTTCGCCGCAAGCGACGAGTCCGCGTGTACTCGACGCCCGCCGGCGGTGCCCGCATCGTTGTTGGCCGCCGGGTCTTCGTAGCAGGCCTATTCTGGCAAGTGCTGGAGGGCCGCGCTTCGCCCCTCTCCGAAGCGCGAACCCTGGCCAAGGACACACAGCGCACGACGGGGGATCCCGTGCGGTTTGTGTCGCTCAATGAAGGTACGGCGCAGACGGCAGCAGGGTTCGCGATGAAGGCCACTCGCGCTCGCCGGGGGATGTATTCGCTCGCTGCGGTGGCGGCCGAAAGTCTCGGGCCGAACGTTGTCGCCGCCTTCGAGCTGGGCGAAGGGCGCTACGCGACCGTTGCTGCGATTCGCGGCGTCATCGTCCCGGAATCCGACAAGGTGGTCGACGCTACGGAGGCACGAGCAACCATAGCGGCACTCTGGCGCGAGCATTCTGGATCAGTCGAAGACGGCCAGATGCGTCTGTACGCGCCGCAGGCCGTTCTGCCGGACGCTGAAGACGTGTCGCTGGAGCAGCTGGCCAAGGGCGCACATCGGCAGCACCAGCTGCGCGCGCTGCAGTATCTCACGCCCAAGGAAGCGCTATCGCTGCTGGCGGTCGCTGGCGCCGTTGTGGCTGCCGGCTGGGGACTCTCAGCGTACTACGAGTACCAGGAGGCGCAACAGCGGGCCGAGGAGGCGCGCCGCCAGGCCGAGCTGGAGCGACTGCGCCGAGAAAGCGGCATGGATGCGCAGCAGCTTTCGCTGCTGCGCCCCTGGACCGCACAGCCCGGTGCAGTCGTGTTCGCCCGAACCTGCATGCAGGCTCTGTGGCGACTGCCCGTGACCATCGATGGCTGGGCGATCGCGCAGGCGCAATGCACACAGACGGCGGTCAAGGCCAAGTATTCCCGCACGATTGGACGCACGGTGGCCGGATTTCGCGAACGCGTGCAGCAATGGCTGCCAGAAGCGGCCAATGCCGTCGACGTGAGTGTGGACGCCAACGCGGCGACCATCAGCCTGGCGGTCACGATGCCACCTGGCGGTGATGACCCGCTCGCACCGCACGATGAGCGCATCGCTCGCTTGGCAACGCATCTGCAACGCCAAGTCGTACCGCTGGAGCTGGCCGCCAAGGCTTCAAGCCTGGCGCCCGGCTACCAGCACCCGCCGGACTCGCCGTTGCCTCCACCGACACCGGATTGGATGACAACCAACTGGAGCGTCAAGCGAACCGAACGTTCGCCGGCGGCGTTCCTTGCTGGCCTGCCGGCGCAAGGCGTCCGTATTACGTCCATTGAAGCGGCATTCGACGCCGACGGCCGGTTGCAATGGAGCGTTTCTGGAGATCTCTATGGTCAGTAGCAAAGTGGCCGGCCTGGCGCTGGCCTTCCTCAGTCTGAGCGCGCCTGTACACGCCCAGGAATCCCCGGCCGGCAGTACGCCGGAGGCGCCGCTCACGCTCGGCGACATCGACCGGATCATGCAGGATGAGATTCGGCTCAAGGCGTTGGTGGCGCGCGCCGAGCAGCAGGCACTACTGGAGAAGCTTGCCGCCGGCGAGTCGGGCGCGGACGTGCGGCCCGAGCCGCCACGGCTCGTTGCGCGCCGCGCCACCACGGCCGGCTGGGTTGGCACCTTCCTGTATCCGGGCGGACGCGCGGCGATGGCCGACGTCGGCGACATTCTGCCGGGAGGCTATCGGGTCGACGCCCTGGACGAAGGCACGCTGGCCCTCTCCTACAACGGGCAGCTGGCCGAACTCGCCGGAGCCGGCCCTGGCCAAGCAACGGAGGTGCGGTGATGTTGCTCGACCGAACCAATCTCGCTGAACTGCCGCCCGCAGAAGAGCCCTCCGCCGAGCCGATAGCCAAGCCTCGACTGCTAAGCGCCGAGTCCGATAGCGAGTACCACGCTTCGGAGTCCGTGCGCAACTTGGTGGCACTCAGCGACGATGGTGTGCTGTATGTGGTCGACGGTGCCGAGCGCGAACTGCTGGTCATGTCGTACATGTCCAGGATCACGCGAGCGGCTGCGGCGCAGGGCCGTGTGGCCTATACGGAAAAGCGTGTCATCTCGCACACGGAACTGCGCCAACTTTACGCCGCGCACGCGGCCGATACGGCCGTTGCGGCGGTGGCAGCAACCAGTGACCGGCGCACCCTTGAGCAAAACGAAGCGATGGCGTTTCTCAAAGAAGCCGTCGAGGTCGGAGCAAGCGACGTCGATATCACGACCATCGGCACTGCCGCAGTGATCTCGTACAGGGTGGCCGGCGATGTCGAGGCACGGTTTCGGCTGTCGGCCGAGCGGGCGCAGGCAGTGATCCGCACCATCATCGATTCGATGTGCGTGTCGCCCAGCGATCCGCAATACGACCCGACACGCGATCAATCGGCGCGGCTGTCACGACCATTCATCGAGCAGCTCGGTGTGTCGCAAGTTCGCGTCCAGTGCGGACCGCTCGATGACGACGGCACGCACATGACCCTGCGTCTGCAGCCGATGATCGGCGTACCGCAGCCGCTGACAGAACTAGGCTACTCGCCTTCGCACCAATCCGAGATCGAGCACGCACTGTCGCACCCGTACGGACTGGTGCTATTCAGCGGGGCGACCGGATCCGGCAAAACGACGGCGCTGGCGAATGTGTGTGGCCACGTACTGGCCCAGCATGGCGACACGAAGAAGGCCTTAGAGCTCGCTGACCCACCAGAGCTGGGCGTGCCGGGAATCCTGCCCAAGGCCATCACACGCCGCGGCCACGGGCGCGAGGCAGAAGAGCTAGCCTGGGTCATGGCGTTCGAGACGGCACTTCGCTGGAAACCGGACTGGATCCTGCCGAGCGAGCTGCGGTTGAAAGCGGCCATGCACCTGGCCATGGCCGCTGCGATATCGGGGCACCTTACGCTGAGCACGATCCACGCAGCCAGGGCCGATGCGATTCTGGATAGGCTCAATGAAGCAGGAATCGAGATGTCATACCTGACAGACGTCAGTCTGATCCGGCTACTGGTCAATCAGTCTTTGGCTCCTGTGCTGTGCCCCCACTGCGCCATTCCGTATCGAGATGGGGCGGCCACGTTGCCGCCGCAGCAGCGCCGGCGCATCGAGCAGCACTGCACTGTCGAGACGGTACGCCTGCGCAACCCGCACGGTTGCGCGAGCTGCATGCCTGCACTGCAGATTGCCAGGGGAGCAACACCGCGCGGGCATGGCAGGCGCGGGGTCATCCGGGAACGAACGGTGTGTGCCGAGGTGATACAGCCCACAGCGAGGGATCTGCAGGTTTATCGCGCGCACGGCGCCTTTGCCATGCGGCGAAACTGGGTTCGAGCAGGTGGCAGGACTAAGACTGCCCACTTGATCGAGAAGATCAACGCCGGCCTGGTGTGCCCGACCGACGGGGAGCGCGCTGTCGCCCTCCTGGACGAGGATTCAGCGCTGTGGGAAGACGAGACGTAGCGAGACAGCATGTTTACCCTGATCTATGACGCGCTGGACTGGCTGGACGGCCTGAACAAACGCATGCAGTTCGGCCGCGCCAAGCGCCTGGCCTTTTACAAAGCACTATGTAGCTACCATCGAGGAGGCCAGCGCAAGCTCACTGCGCTGCAGCTTGTGCGCGACACGCATGAGCGCCATGCGCCCTGGTACGCGCGTGTGGTCAATAAGATCGCCTCCGTGCGCTGGCGTGCGCGGGAGCCGATCATGCGGCCCGTGATCGCCCGCGTGGCCGACGATGCGTTGGCCGCGCCCGGGTTGCTGCTTGGGCGGTCGCTGCAGGAATGGCTGCCCCAGACTGAGCGTGACTTACTCTTGGCCGGCGAGGTATCGGGCAAGGTCGCGGATGCCTACGATACGTTGATCCAGTACCTGGGCCGGCAGAAGTCGACATGGCAAAAGCTCATGACCGCCCTCTTCTATCCGCTCGTGCTCGTTGTTGGCGTGTTCGTGCTTCTACGAACACAAGGCGTCGCAATGCTCGAACTGATGGATGGCGACGACATGAGCCGCCTGTCCACGCAGACGATGATCTTGTTGTGGGTGTCGTTTCAAGCTCGCGACTACTGGCAACTCTACGTCGGCGGCCTCGGCGCGCTCACGGTCGCATCATTCGTCAGCCTGCCCATTTGGCGGGGACGGCTGCGCACATTGTTCGATCATTTTGCGATCTGGCGCCTGTACCGACTCATCCAGGGCTGCACGTTCCTGATCTCGTACTCAATGATGATCCGCGCGGGACTTCCGGTTCGCACCGCCCTGGTCCTCATGCGCAACAGTGCACGCCCATGGCTGCGTGAGCGTATCGAGTACCTGATCTATCAAGGTATCGACAAAGGTCTCAATATCGGGCAGGCCTTGCGACGGGCAGGGTTCGGCTTTCCTGATCCAAAGATGCTACCCATCATCGAAACGCACGCTGAACAGAGCAACGCGGCCGAACTCATTGGCGTGGAGGCGCAAGAGCGGCTGGACGATCTGGAGGCCTCCATCAAGTTCATGGCGGACATCGCCAATCTTGTCATGTTTCTGATCGTCTTTGGCGTGCTCCTGATCTATCTGAACGCCAGCGAAGAAATCATCAACTCTCGCATTGCAAGGTGAACAAAATGAGTACGAATTCAGACCCTATCAAGCAGCGCGGCTTCGGCCTGATCGAAGTCATCATCGTCGTGGGGATCATCGGCGTGTTGTATTCCATCACGTTCGGGCGCAAAGACACGGCGGAGACGCGCTACTCGGAAAGCACGGAGGCTAGCAATGTCGCTGGCATTCGCGCCTGCGCCGCCAACCTGCAGGAGAACGGCAGCTTTGCCGCCTTCGACACGGAGATGTTTCAGCGCGCCAAGTGTGTAAGCGGCATGAGCGGCGCCCAGCCTGGCAGCACTTTGCGTAATAGCTGGGGTGGCGCAGTCACGATTGCCGGCACAACCGACTCATGGAGCGTCACTTACGCCGATGTTCCGGAAGCCAGCTGCCAAGCGTTCCTTAACCAGGTCAGGCTCACCGGCAATCTGCTCGCACCTTTGCCGACGTGCGCGAGCTCGGGTCCCAGCACGCTGGTATTCACGTTCAACCGGTAACGGCCATGCGACTGGTGGAGCTACAGTTCATTGATCTCGTCCTGGGCACGACATACTGCGAAATCAAGGACTTGGACAGTAGGCCGGGCCTGACGCCGGCGCCGGAGGCCTGCTTGCAAGACGTTGAGCGCCTGAGACAAGCGTGCCTGGACGCACGGGGAGGTGGCCCCGAGTTCGCTGCCTGACTGGACGGCGTGAAATTCCGGGTCGTCGAGTTTGTGGGCGAATCCGGGGATCCGCTGTGGATGATGTCACGTTCCGGCGCCCGCGTGCTGCCCGTGGACAGGCTCACGTTGACCAGCGACGTGATCGAGCTGGCCAAGCGGCCCGACCTGGAGGGCATCATCCTGCTGGCCGGCGGTTTCGGGGCCGGCAAGACAACGGCGGTGTCCTCGCTCGTTCACCATCGGATCGCAACGCTTGGCGGCGTGGGTATGGTGTTCGAGGACCCTGGACCTGAACTGGCCATGGACGGGCGCGTCGGCGAAGGTCGGATCATCCAAGTGCCGGTCTCGACGGCCGAGGGCGGGTATCAGTGGGCCTTGCACCTGGCAAAGCGCTCACGGGCGCAGCTGGCGATGGTAGGCGAGATCCGCGGTGGTGACGAGGCCGCGGGCGTACTGGACATCGGCAATGCCGATATCCCAGTCATGTCGACGATCCACAGCAACTCGATCGAAGCCGCCCTTGTGAAGTTCCGCAACTACTGCCTGGGTCCCAACACCACGGCTGAGCAGGTGCACCATTACATGGAGATGGCCATCGTCGCGGTGGTTCATCTTACGCGCCAAGTGATCCCGAATCCTGCCGGAGGTTTCCGGGTCGATTTCGTGCCCCGCACGCTCCTATTGGACAAGCGTGACCCGGGTTCTTACAGCCCACGCGCCAAGATTCGGGACGGAAGGTTCGGTGACTTGCAGGATGACATCGCCGCCCAGGCCGCCCGTCGCAATCTGAGCGGTCACATTGCCCGTCATTGAGGAGTACTGCCGTGAATGCTCTGCCACAGCGCCAGGGCGGATACATGCTGCTGGGCGCCATCCTTGCCGTCGGCCTCTTCGCTGTGATGATGCAGCGAGTGGTGGTGCCTGCTCTGAACCGCGCGATGGAAGAAACGCAGGTCGGCGCGGCGAGTCAGCAACTGGAGCAGGTGCTGGCCGCCGCACAGCGCTACGTCGAGAACAATTACGGCACGCTAACCGCATCGCTGCCCCTGAACGGAGCGCCGACGACGATTTCGGCGGCGCAGCTCAAGACAGCCGGCGCACTGCATCCGAGCATTGGCGGTGCGCAGACGCTCAACAACTACGGCCAAAGCTACACACTTGGCGTGCGCTATGTGACACAGGGCTCGGGCACAAATGTGCGCAATGTTCTGGAGCCCGTGCTCGTTACAACCGGTGGGCGCGAGCTGAATGAGCGCGAATTGCGCGCCATCGCTGCACGAGTTCCGGGCGGCGGGTTTGTTGATCCGGGCAATAGCGCGCTGGCCCGCGGGTTCCAGGGCAGCTGGGGCCCGATCAACCTGGCCAGCTACGGCGTCAATCCAGGTCCGGGCCGGGTAGCTGTGGCCATGTTCTATCTGGATGCGGCGGCTGGCGAGGGGGCCTATCTGTACCGATCTGCGGTGCCGGGGCGGCCCGAACTCAACCGAATGAACACTACGCTCAACATGGGTGGCCAAGACATTGCTCAAGCTGACGAGATCGCCACCAGGACATTGTCTAGCACCGCCGACATCACCGTGGGACGTGACCTGGTTACGAGCCGGGACGTGCAGAGCGGGCGCGATCTACGCGTGAATCGCAATGCGTCCGTGCAGGGCACCGCGACCGTGTACGGCACGCTTACTGCCGATGCACGGCTTCGCGTCAATGAGTATCTTCACTTGGCAAGAGTTGCGACGGAGGGCGCAACCTGCCCGACCAACGGTCTGATCGCTCGCAATGCAGCCGGCGCAATTCTTTCCTGCACGTCCGGCAGATGGTGGGCGGCGGGAACCGGCGACGTCTGGTTTAGCCCGACGTACAGCATCACGTCAAACACTCGGACGGGCAACGACGTGCCGTCGGAATCGAGAACAGACGTGCTTGGAGCAACATCGCAGTTCCGCTATTGCTCCGTTGCATATCAGCGATTCTCGGCCGCTGATCTTATACATAGCGGCTTCAACTTCTCCCACAGCTGCAACGTACGGACCTCGGGCAGCAACTGGCAGCTAATCACGATGGCGGACACTGGCACGACGTGGTGTCAGGCTCTCTGCCTGCGGTAGTCAGACGAACGCCATTACATGTGATGTGAACCTCTTCCCAGATTCGCGACCTCCACCGAAGGTGGGCCGCGTGCTGGCAACTTATTGGTAACGCGCTCATGGTCTTTCTTGCCATCCTTGCCATCCCTGTCGCGCTGGCCCTGACTATGCAGCAGACGACGCTGAGCCGCGACGAAGCCCAAGTGGAGTACGGCGCCAGCCGCAGCATCTATGCGAGCTTGGCGATCTACCGCAACGCCGTGGCGGCTTACAAGGCGACGCACCCCTCGGCGACCGGCGTCGTGCCGGACTCCGCACTCGGGTTGCCCGCCTGGTATGCCAAGCATGGGCGTTTCGGCCACGTTCTGACCGCAAGCGGCGGCTGGGTCTACTACATGCCGCCGGAAGGTGCCGTGCCGTCGCTGCGCGCTATGGCAGGCAACGCCGCGCCAGCCACCTTCGGCCTGGCCGTGTCCGGCATCATGCGCACACTCGGCTCGCCGACCACGATCGCACTGCCTGCCGGCATTCCGGACGGAAGCGTCGTGTTGATGGTCTGAGCCAGACTTTCCCAGCCGAACCACCCCTGGTGCTCCCGCTGCCTAGTCGCGCAGAGGGGCCGTGCGTCCCGCTTTCCGACCACGGCAGCGAGGCCTTACGCACGTCCCGGTTTACCGCGCTCCGGGCACGACCCACCATGTTCATACGGAAATCATCATGCGAACGTTCATCCGCATCGTGCTGATTGCCAGCGCCATACTGGCTTCTACCGCTCAGGCCGACGAGGTGTTGACAGGCACGCCCAGGCTGGCGTGCGAAGCGCTGCTATGCCTATCCAGCAGTACGCGGCCGGGCGAATGTGGACCGGCGCTGTCACGCTACTTCGGGATCCACAAGCGCAAGCTATCGGACACCCTGGATGCGCGGCAGGCCTTTTTGAACCAGTGCCCGACGGTCGCGGCGTCTGGCGAAATGCGTGATCTCGCTCGTGCGATAGCGCGCGGTGCCGGCCGGTGCGATGCCCAATCGCTTAACCGTGTTCTGATGCGGTACATGACCGACAGTAACGGCAACGAGCGCCGAGTGGTAGCCGACCGAATGCCCAACTACTGCAGCGTCTACAGCGGGCACCTCTACACCGACGTGGCCGGGGCAATGCCGCGATACGTGGGGACTCCGGACGAGGAAGGCTACTGGGTGCCGGCCGACGACTACGAGGCCGAGCTGGTGAAGTATCAGGAAGCGCTAGCCGCCCGCAAGGAGGCTGAGCGGCGCCGGCGGGAGTACGAGAGCGGAGGCAACTGACCATGGACTTCGTGACGCCGAAGATCTCGCGTTCCACGGCGGCGTTTAGCCGCAACTGAACGAATTCGCGCACAGCGGTCGTCGAGATCATTGGCTGGCCAGGATGCGTAGTTTGCTGGACGAGCTCGCGCGCAACGGCTAGGACAGCTTCCGGGGTCGCGGCCCGCACGGTGCCGGTTGCGTCTTGTACCAGCAAGGTGCGGTGGCGGTGTGTCAAGGCGGTAGAAGGCACGGCGGTGTCGAAGTCGAGTCGATATTGCATGACGGTGCTCCAGATCAGGCGTCCTGCCGGGTGGCGGGACGGGAGCACTGGGGCGCTGCGCAGCAGGCGCCAGGCGCAAGGGGACGTGGAATAAAAAGCGAGCGCAAGCGAGCGGCTTTATGCCGCGAAAGCCCCTTGCGCCTGGCGCGCGCAGGGCCAAGATGCTCGCCGACCTGCCCCCGGCCTGGTCGACGTGTTGGCGCACGTGCCATCATTGAGACCATCTGTCGTGCCTAGGCTAGGCTGCTGCTGTGATGCCCACGCCGACTGCTGGCGTTCGCGCCAGCTCAGCCGTGGAGCTGGTGACCGGGCGCAAACAACACTTCTCGCGGACTGCGGAAGTCGATGCCCGCACTGGTATCGTGCCGCGCTCAGGAATTGGCTAAGCCGAGTTGGGCCGCGGATAGCCTCCCAGAGGCCCCAGTGCTCGATGCGAAGATCCGTGCGGCGCTGGTCCAGAAGCAGCTGTGGTCGGCTATGACGCACGGCGGGAGGCGACCGCAAGAGCTCGCGCCGGCTACGTTTCGTCGGGGAGAGCTTCGACGCGTTTCTTGCTGGCGCGCTGGAGTTGTTCTGTGCGCCGATCACCCGTTGCAATCATCTCTTCCCGCAACTCTTCGGCGCTGGCCTTCAGGGCCTCGGCATCGATTCCGTAAGCCATGGCCATTTCCGCATAGGCTTCCTTTCGCCCGCGCTGGTAGGCGGCTTCGATGGGATCAGCAACCTCCGCTTCGCGCGCGAGTATGTCGGCACGCTTGGATAAATCCTGGGTGACCTCGGCTCGGGTATCAAGGCGGCGACTCAACTCTCGAACACGCTCAGCGCCTTTGTCGGCCAGATCGCGCAGGAGCTGCTCGATCTGAGGCTGCAGGATCACCCAGAGCCACTTGAATATTTGTTGTGCGATTCTGCCGTCCATCTGCGTTTCCTTTTGTTACGAGAAGATCGTTATAGCTGTGATGGGAGGTATTTGCCAATAGGCGCGGACGTGCGGACGGTCGCCGCCGGCTTGCCATCCGGCCCGCTGCCCTATTTGTCGAGTTCCGGCCCTTGCCGATGCCGCTGCAGATCCTCGCGCCCTGCCTCGCGCTGCGCTTCCACCACCTGAACCAGACCGGCGTGGCCATGGGGATACGCAATCTCAAGGTGGCGGCCCGCGGCCAACAGGTCTGAATCGACCAGGCTCTGCCGGCTGTGCGCCACCACGCCCTGGGGCGTGGCCTGAATGACCTGGTCGCGCAGCACGGCAACGACCAAGCCCTGGTAGGTCTTGCCAGGTTCGGACGGTGAGATGGTTTCGTTCGTGTAGCCCAGTTGCCGTAGTTCGACATTCAGGGCCAGGCGCACGGCGTCACGGATGTTGAGTTCCAGCCATTCGCGCCGGCCCACGAAATTCGGTATCGATTCCATTGCACGCGCCTCGATCGCTGCCGCATTCGTCAAGCGGTGCTCCACGAGCATCTGGATGTCCGCCTGATCGCGCTCCACAAACCGCGAAATCTTGCTCACGGCGAGATCCACCGGCGCTAGGGCACGCACCTTGAAATGCGGCACGTCGAACGGCACCGGTATGGAAGCCTCCCGGTAGTCATCGTGCATGAGCGCGAAGGTCGAGTTGTAGTTCTGGTCGAAGTGCAGCAGCTGGGGCACCCCGCGGGCCGTTGGCACCTCAATATACAAATCGTCCGGGATGAGCACCCGGTGGCTGAACTCCGCATCGATGTCGCTGCTGACCCGGTACGCAGTGTACAGATGCACCGCCACTCCGCCCGCGACATATGCCGTCACGGGGGCAGTCATAGCGAGCGAAAAGGCCGCCTGCCAGCAGATGCTCATTGCATACCTAGCCCGGCGCTGGGCGGCGCGCTACCGGTCACGAGCAACACAGTCGCCCACGGCGACACGTTAATTCGGCCTCGGATCCATGATCCTCGTCGGCACGCTCATCGGCATCCTGCTTATCCTGTAGCGGAGCGGCCCTCGCAGGCCGCCTGCAGCGTGCAAACTAACGAGCGCTTTCCAGAAGTTGGTCGATCAGCTTAGTGGCAAGTTGCACCCCTGCCGCCCTCGCATCGTCGTAGGTAGCAAATGCACGGCCATGGTCTAGACGACGCGGCAGCGCCAACACATCATCGCGGAACACCTCTACCGCCATAGTCCATGGCGTAGGGCCCTGACCATGCCGCTCACAATGGACGGCATAGCTGTAGCCGTCGCGATAGTCATTTATGAATATCGGGTTGTGTGTACCCATGGCTACATCCCCCTATCGGGCCAACATCGTACTCGACTCTCAGTGGAGCGTCAGTGTGAACCATGAGCAGCGGAACTGTCGCTGCGGTCTCCAAGCGGCAAGGCCGCTGGATCGCGCCGAAGCCATGCGGCTGGATTGACCAATTGATGGAGTAAGTCATGACTACACAGCAGGCAGTACAGCCAGCTGCTGGCGCTCAGGACGAACGTCCGATGACGCTGCAGGAGGCTGCTGCTTATCTGGGTTTTTCGTACAGCACGATCTACGCATATCGCAAGCAGATCGGTTTCCAGCTCACGAAGCGCGGCAGGTGGCGAGTATGGCCCTCGCGCCTTGCCTGCATCTCCAAAAAAGACAACAATGTGGCCCGGCTATCGATGCGGGTCGTGGGAGATACACCATGGCCATCCGCAGAGATAAAAATTCCGGCATCTACCAGATCGATATCCGCTCGCCAAGCGGCGAAAGAATTAGATGCTCGGCTCGCACAAGCGACAAGCAAGCGGCGAGGGAATATCACGACCACCTGAAGGCCCAGCTTTGGCGCAAGGACGTGCTGGGCGAAGAGCCTGACCACCTGTTCGAAGAGGCTGCGCTGTTGTGCCTGGACTTGTGGGAGGGTCAGGACGACTACACGGGAAAGTGTCGTCACATTGCATACTGGAAGACCCAGTTCGCTGGAAGAACGGTCCGCTCTTTAACCTTCGACGAAATTTGCCAGAAGCTGCCCACGCATACGACGCATAAGCATCGCAAGCCGAAGCCGCTCAGCAACGGGTCCAAGAATCGGTATTTGGCAACGATGCGCCGGCTGCTGAAGCTTTGCAAGGAGTGGAAGTGGATCCCGGAGTGTCCGGTGTTCAAAGAGTTCAAAGAGCCTGACGTTCGCGTCAGGTGGGAGCCGCCTGAAGTTATCCAGCGACTGATCGAAGCCATGACGCTGGAATGGATGCGAGACGTCAGTCTCGTCGCTGTTGCCAGCGGCATGCGGGAAGACGAGCTGCTGTCGCTTGAACCGTGCCACGTCAACTTGCAGCAGTGCACGGGTTGGGTCGTAGCCGAAGAAGCGAAAAACAGCTACGCGCGGTCCGTGCCGTTCAATCGGGACGCGATGGAAGTCCTGCAGCGACGCATCCCCAAAGCCAAGAAGTATGTATTCGAGCGACCGTCTCGGGATGGGAAGGTGCGCAAGATCAGTCAGATCGACGCGCGATGCTTTAAGCGCGCCTGTGAGGCAGTGGGCATCAAGGACTTCCGCTTCCACGACCTGCGGCATACCTGGGCGAGCTGGCATGTGCAGCGCGGAACGCACCTCATGGTTCTGAAGGAGTTGGGCGGCTGGGAGACCCTGGAGATGGTCCAGAAGTACGCTCACCTTGCCCCCAGCCACATGGCCACCCACGCGGAGACGGTCAATTTTTGGTCAAACTCGCCAGAGCAGAAAAAAATGCCGCCCCAGAGGGCGGCATAACGACTTGAAAATCAAGCATATTCTGGTGGGTCGTGCGCGACTCGAACGCGCGACCAACGGATTAAAAGTCCGCTGCTCTACCAACTGAGCTAACGACCCGAAGCTCAAAATTATGACAAGTCCTGGCGGCCTTGTCAATAAAGTGCCCTGAAAACAGGGCGCGCGGCTTGGTCTGCCGTGGCCGACTACTTCAGGAGCTCGAGTCGTTCTTTTGCCGTTTGCGCGGCAGGTACCCCCGGGTACTCGCGAATGATGCGCTCCAACGTGGCGCGTGCACCGCGCCGGTCGTTCAGCTCGACCTGGCTGCCGGCAATGACGAGCAATGCGTCAGGGGCGCGAACGTTGTTGGGGTAATTCTTCACCATCGTCTGCTGTTGGGCGATGGCGGACTTATAGTCCTTGAGCGCGTAATGGCTGCTCCCGATGTAGAACTGGGCTGCGGGAGCATAGGGGCTTTGGGGATACTGGCGCACGAAGGCCGAAAGAGCCCGAATGGCTTCGGCGTAGTTTCCGTTGCGGAATATGTCGATTGCCGCATCGTAGGCGCGCTTTTCCTCGGCGCTGACGGTGGTTTCCTGTCCGTCTATCGAGGCTGTTTGCGGCTCGACGCGCTTCAGGCGCGTATCGATATCCAGGTAGATGTCTTTCTGCGCCTGTTGGGTATCGGCTACTTGCTTGGTCAGGATTTCTATCTGGCCGCGCAGCCGGGCGATTTCCTGCTGCAGTTGCTCGATCTGCGAAGCGAGCTGCAGCTGGCTGCGCTGGCTCTGCGCCAGCTCTTCGTCCAGCTTGCGGGCCTGTTGATCGGCCCGCTCGCGCACTTCCCTGCGCAGGTCGATGATGGCCTGGCGCGCCTCGTCGTCGGAGAACAGGGCCGCGTGGGCCGAGAACCCCGACAGGCTGGCGCCGATGCAGGCGCCGGCTGCCAGCAGCCGGAGGCGGGAAATGCGGAGCGTCATAGGCAGTCCTTAGCGATCAACGGTAGACGATGTCGGCGCGACGGTTTTCGGCGCGGGAGGCTTCATCCGTGCCGATGGCCTTGGGCTTTTCCTTGCCGAAGCTGATGGCTTCGACCTGGTCGTCGCGCACGCCCAACAGCAGCATCATACGGCGGACGGCTTCGGAACGGCGCTGGCCCAGCGCGAGGTTGTACTCGCTGCTGCCGACGTCGTCCGTGTGGCCTTCGATCACGACCTTGCGGTCGCGGTTGCTGGTCAGGAAGCGGGCGTGGTTTTCGATGATCGGGCGATATTGGTCCTTGACCACGTAGCTGTCGAAATCGAAGTACACGGACCGCTGCGCCAGCTTCGGATCGTTGATGGGGTCGAGCCCTTGCTGGGTCGCATCGACGCGCGCGACGCCGCTCGAGCTGGTGCCCGAGGCGGCTTGGCCGGAGCGGTCTTCGACCGGCACGTTGCTGCTTTCATCGAGCTTGACGGGACTGCTGCAAGCCGAGACTACCGCGACAACGCTCGCGACGACGAACATTTTGAAGGCACGAGTAGACATGGTGTTTCCTTGGTTTCGAGGCGATAAGGGTGGCAAACAATGACTAGATGGAATCGTGATCCTAAAGTGTCACATGGGAAACGTGATCCTAAAGTGTCACATGGACCCTGCGCCGCAGCGTTGCAAGAAGTGACAACGATGCACAGCCGCGACCATGGCCATTCCAGGTAATCGATTGTTTCAGTTCAGGAAAGGTCCCCAGGTAGGTTCGCGCACGTCCCCGTTGAGCACGGATAGTGTCTGGGTGACGCGACCATCACTCGAAACCGCAGCTAGCACACCGCGTCCGGATTGCGATGTTGCATACAGAATCATCTTTCCGTTGGGTGCGAAGCTGGGCGATTCGTCCCTGCCGCCGTTGGTGAGGATGAGCTCATTACCGGTGGCAAGGTCTAGCGTAGCTATTTGGAAGCCGGCACGGCGGGTGACGTACAGCAAGGTTTTGCCATCAGGCGATAACTGGGGAGAAATATTGTAAGCGCCTTTGAACGTCACGCGCTCGACCTGGTTGTTTTCCAGGTTGAGGCGGTAGATCTGCGGGCTGCCCCCGCGGTCGCTCGTGAAGAGGATGGCGCGGCCGTCGTTGGTGAACGCGGGCTCGGTGTCGATGCCCGGCGACTGCGTCAGGCGCCGCAATCCGGAACCGTCGGCATTCATGATGTAGAGCTGCGAGAGGCCGTCGCGCGTGAGGACGACGGCCAGGCGACTGCCGTCCGGGGACCAAGCCGGGGCGCTGTTGTTGCCCTTGAAGTTCGCGACCGGGATGCGCTGGCCCGTGGCGATGGTGTGCACGTAGACCACAGGCTTGCGGGTCTCGAAGCTCACGTACGCCAGGCGCGTGCCGTCGGGCGACCACGTGGGCGAGATGATGGGCTCGCGCGAACGCAGGGCGGTCTGGGCGTTCTGGCCGTCGGCGTCGGCGATCTGCAATTCGTAGATGTTGTCGCGCTTGAGCACGTATGCGATTCGTGTTGCAAAAATGCCACGGTCGCCCGTCAGCTTTTCGTAGATGCGGTCGGCGATCTGGTGGGCCGTGCGCCGCATTTCGTTGGGGCCGGAGGAGAACGCGACGCCGTCTATCTGCACTTCCTTGATAGTGTCGAGCAGGCGATAGCGGACATCGTAGCGGCCGTCGGCGGTGCGCTGCACGCTGCCCACCGCCAACGCGTCGGCACCCCGGGTTTTCCAGGCGGCAAAGCCGATCATGGCCGATTCGGACAGCGCCGTGTCGCCGGTGTCGATGAGCCGGAAGAGGCCGGTGCGGTTCAGGTCGGCCCGGATGATCTCGGCGATCGCCCGGCCTTGGGGGTCGGTGGATTCAAAGTTGGCGATGGCGACCGGGTACTGGTTGGCGCCGGCGCCTGAGATTTGCACGGTGAGCTGGGCTTGCGCGGGCTGGGAGCCCAGGGCGAAGGCGGTCGCGGCCAGCGCGGCGGCGCATTGCATCAGCCGCCGTCCGAGCCGGCCGCCGATGTCTCGCAGCCGGACACTGCCAGGCGTGGCCGGCGAGGAAAGGGTAGCGGTATTTGCAAATGTCATCAGTCGAACATCCGATATTGAACTTCTATGTTGGACTCGTACCGGCCGGAAGACGGACGCGGGAAGGGATTGCAGCGCCGAATTCCGTTTTCTACCGCACGGTCGAAAGCTTCCACGCCGGATGAGCGGACCAGGCGCGGCGGGCCTGCCTGCTCTCCCGTAGGTAGCAACTGGACCCGGAATACGGCCGTCGGGTTCCCGCCGGCAGAACTGCCAGTTGCACTATAAATGACTCCGGGTTTGATGCAAGCGCGCACCAGATCGGCGTAGCCGGGGTCTCCGCCTCCGCCGCCCGCCTGATTGCGGTTGGCGGTGCCGCCCTCGCGGCCGCCTTCGAGGCCGGCGACGCGCGCGGCATCGTTGCGCAAGGCTTCGCGTAGTTTGCGATCACGCTCGGCCTGGGCTTTCCGTTCCGCTTCGGCCTTTTTCTCGGCAGCAGCTTTCTCGGCGGCTGCCTTCTTCTCCGCAGCGGCTTTCTCGGCAGCGGCTTTTTCTGCCGCCAATTGTTCGGCCTTTTTCCGTTCCGCTTCCTTGCGCTCCGCTTCGCGGCGTTCAGCTTCCTTCCGTTCCTGTTCGCGCTTTTCGGCCAGGCGTTTTTCTTCCAGCTGCTTCTGCCGCTGGCGCTCGGCCTCTTCGGCCTCGCGGCGCGCGCGCTCTTCCTGGCGTTTCTTTTCCTGCTCGATGGCGATGTCGGGGTTCTCCTGCTCCACCTGGGGCGCGGGCTTCGGCGGCGGAGGAGGAGGGGGAGGCGGCACAGGCCGCGGCTCGGGTTCAGGTTCCGGCGTCGGGGGCTCGGGCTGGTTGGGCGAGGGAAGTGCCGTCCACAGCTCAGCCTGCACCGGGCCTGGCGTGCGCCGGTTCCAGTTGAGGCTGAAGATCAGCGCCAAGGCGAGCAGGACGTGCATCAGCACGGCCAAGGCGAAGGCTTTCCATTTGCCGGGCTCGGGCGGTTGGGGCAGGGGACGGTGGGAACGATCGTTGGGCGCCATGGGCGATCAGGAGCCTTGTTGCTTGACCAGCAGGCCGACCCGCTTCACGCCTTGGCTCTGCAGTTCGTCCATCACTTTGAGGACGGATTCGTACTGGGCTTTGCGGTCGGCAGAAATGACGACGGGCTGGTCGGGATGCTGGGTCTGGCGGTCGCGCGCCACGCGGGCGAGGTCACTGCGCGGGATGGCCTGCGGCGACGTGTCGCCGCGTTCCCGGTCGCGGATGGAGACGCTGCCGTCCGCGGCCAGGATGACTTCCAGCGGCTTGACCGGCACCTGCGAGGCTTTGCCGACGGTGGGCAGGTCGATGACGCCGGGCGTCATCATGGGCGCGGTGACCATGAAGATCACGAGCAGCACCAGCATCACGTCGATGTAGGGGACGACGTTGATTTCGTTCATGGATCGGCGCCCGCTGCGGCCGCCGCGGTTGCTGGAGCGGATGGAAGGCATCAGCGCACCTGTCTTTGCAGGATGTTCTGGAACTCGTCGATGAAGCTGTCGAAGCGAATGGACAGCCGGTCGATGTCGTGCGAGAAGCGGTTATAGGCGACCACGGCAGGAATCGCCGCGAACAGGCCGATGGCCGTGGCCACCAGGGCCTCGGCGATGCCGGGCGCGACGCTCGCCAGGGTTGCCTGTTCCACGTTGGCCAGGCCGCGGAAGGCATGCATGATGCCCCACACCGTGCCGAACAGGCCGACGTAAGGGCTTACCGATCCCGTCGAGGCGAGGAAAGCGAGGTGGGATTCCAACGCGTCCATCTCGCGCTGGTAGGCGGCGCGCATTGCCCGGCGAGCGCCATCGAGCAATGCGTTGACGTCATTCAGCTTGTTCTGCCGGCTTTTCACGAACTCGGCCATCCCGGCCTCGAAGATGCGTGCCAGCGCACCTTGTTCGCCGCGCCGCGCCGTGACGGCCTGGTGCAGCATGTTCAGGTCGCCGCCCGACCAGAAGTCGGCCTCGAAGCGGTCGGTTTGCTGCTGCGCCCGCTTGATCGCAAAGCGCTTGCGGAAAATGTAGGTCCAGGACATCAGCGAGACGATGGCCAGGATGGCCATCACGCACTGGACCGTAAAGCTGGCCTGGAGTATCAGGGACAGGATAGACATGTCCTGGTTGACGTTCATGCAAAGTCCTTTGGGGCGAAGGGAAGAATGGGCCTGGAGTTGATCGTGTTAATCCGTTGTGCGAGCCGCCGCCAGCGCGGCGAGTTTTTCCGCCACTTCGGCGGGCAGGCCGCGCGGCCGCATCGTCGAGCGGTCGACGCATCCTACCTGGACATTGCCGGTGGCGAGCAGTTCATCGCCTCGCTCGCAGAACTGCAGGAAAACGATGGACGCCCTGCCCAGCCGCGCTATCCGGCTGCGGACGGTGAGGAGGTCGTCCAGGAGGGCAGGCCGGCGATATTGGGCTTCGATCCCCCGTACGACGAAAATGCAGCCGGTCTCCTCGGCCAGGACCCGCTGTTCCACGCCGAGGCGGCGTAGCCACTCGGTACGCGCGCGTTCGAAAAACTTCAGATAGTTTGCGTAGTAGACCACGCCGCCGGCGTCGGTATCTTCGTAATACACACGGATCGGAAACCGAAAATCGTCACTGGCGGGGTTGGACACAGGGCGAACCTTGATATGGAAATCTAGTGAGCGGGGCCGCGGCGGTCCCGGCCGGGAATTGTAAACAACCCGTGGTCTGCGGGCATGCAGTCCTCTTTCAACCTTCCACGAATTGTGACGGCTTGTAAAGGGGGAACTTTAGCCCCGCCGGCGCGTCTGACCGGAGGAAGCGTTGATGCCAGCCTGTGCGGCTTCGGGTGCGTGGGTGGCGCCGTTCGGGTGATCGACGCTTCCACCCTTTTGCTGATGGTGTCGGTGTCCGTGCTTAGTTACCGTATGGGCGACGGCACGATTTTTTTTGATGAGGCTGCGCTGGGAGCAGCCGGGCCCGTGAACTGGGGGATGCCCAGCACGGGCCTTGTTTTTTCCCGAGCGCGACGGTCAGAATAGTTCGCCGCTGTGTGCCTGCGGGGGCGGTGTCAGCCCCAGGTGGCGGTAGGTGCCCTGCGTGGCGATGCGGCCGCGCGGCGTGCGCTGCACGTAGCCGTGCTGGATTAAGTAGGGTTCGATCACGTCTTCGATGGTGTCGCGCTCCTCGCCGATCGCTGCGGACAAGCTGTCCAGGCCGACCGGGCCGCCGTCGAATTTGTAGACGATCGCCTCCAGCAGCTTGCGGTCCATGATGTCCAGGCCGGCCGGGTCGACGTCGAGCATGGAAAGCGCCGCATGCGCGACTTCCCCCGTGATGCGCCCGCCGGCCTTGACCTCGGCGTAGTCGCGCACCCGGCGCAGCAGCCGGTTGGCGATCCGGGGCGTGCCGCGCGAGCGGCGGGCGATTTCCCGGGCGCCGTCTTCGGAGATGGCGGCGTTGAGCAGGTTCGCGCTGCGCGTAACGATGGCCGCCAGTTCCTCGGGCGTATAAAACTCCAGGCGGGCGATGATGCCGAAGCGATCCCGCAGGGGGTTGGTCAGCATGCCCGCGCGCGTGGTCGCGCCCACCAGCGTGAAGGGCTGCAGGTCGAGCTTGACGCTGCGCGCGGCCGGCCCTTCGCCGATGAGGATGTCGATTTGGAAGTCTTCCAGCGCCGGATAGAGGATTTCTTCGACGATGGGCGAGAGCCGGTGGATCTCGTCGATGAAGAGGACGTCGTTTTTTTCGAGGTTGGTGAGCAGGGCGGCGAGGTCGCCCGGCCGCTCGAGCACGGGCCCCGAGGTCTGCCGCAATTGCACGCCCATTTCCCGGGCGATGATATGGGCCAGCGTGGTCTTGCCTAGGCCGGGCGGGCCGAACAGCAGCACGTGGTCCAGGGATTCCTGGCGGTTGCGCGCCGCGGCGATGAAGATTTCGAGCTGGTCGCGGATGCGACGCTGCCCGACGTATTCCTCGAGCGCCTTGGGGCGCAAGGCGCGCTCTATCGCTTCCTCGTTCGGGGAGGCGGCGCGGGGAGAGATGACGCGGGTGTCGAAAGCGTCGTCGCGGGCGGAGAGTTTGTCGGGCTGTATCGCCATGGGGGTATCGTGCCTTGAACTGGCTGTATGTTAGCCGGTTCCCGCCCGGCGTCGTCAGCTATCGAGTTTGCCGTATGGCTCGCCGAACGGGACCATGACGCGTTCGCGATACGGCGGGAGCTCTTGGAGCCGCCGGTATCATGCGCGCACGTGGTTGACTCCCATACGACAGTGCCTGCGTCGTCGATGACGGGGGCTTGAGCGTGGCTTCCCTCCGTATTCCGGGCGGCAATGCGCCGGCTAGCGCGCCAGGGCCTTGAGCGCCAGCTTGATGCCCTCGGAAACGCCGACGCCGGCGGGCAGGCTCTTGACGGCGGCTGAGGCCTCGCGGTCGGAATAGCCGAGCGCCAGCAGGGCGTTGAGGATGTCTGACTGGCCGTCCGAGACCGTTGCCCCACCCGCGGCGCCGAGGTCGGCCCCTAGCTTGCCTTTGAGTTCCAGCAGCAGCCGTTCGGCGGTTTTCTTGCCGATGCCGGGCACGCGCGTCAGCCGCCCCGCTTCCTGTAGCGTGACAGCCTGCGCCAGCTCCGCCACCGTCATGCCGGACAGCACCGCCAGCGCGATCTTGGCGCCTACGCCGCTGACCTTGATGAGTTCGCGGAACGTCGACCGCTCGGCGGCCGTGCCGAAACCGTACAGCACGTGCGCGTCCTCGCGGATCGCGAGGTGGGTCAGCAAGGTGACCTTGGATCCGACCTCCGGCAAGGAATACAGCGTGCTCATCGGAACGTCGAGTTCATAGCCCACGCCGTTGACGTCCAGGCAAATGGTGGGCGGTTGCTTCTCTACGAGGATACCGGTCAGGCGTCCGATCATGAAATGGCCTTCAACGAATTTCCCGCAGCATACCAGGGGCGTCCTAGACCAGCCTGCCCGCGCGCAGCCGGGTGCCGCGGCTGCGCAGGGCCAGGGCGCCGTTCTCGCGCAGGCGGTCGCCGAGCGGCGCGATATGCGCATGGCAGATGGCGCAGGCAAGCGCATCGGCGGCGTCCGCCGCCGGTGCGCCGTCCAGCGACAGCAGGTGCTGCACCATGGCCTGCACCTGGGCCTTGGCAGCGCGGCCCGTCCCGACGACCGATTTCTTGATCTGCAAGGCCGTGTACTCGTGCACTGTGAGGCCGCTGTCGGCCAGGGCGCACAGCGCGGCGCCGCGCGCTTGGCCCAGGAGCAGGGTCGAAACCGGGTTGGCGTTGACGAAGACTTTCTCGATTGCGGCGAAGTCGGGCGCGGTGTCGCGCACGACCTCCCGCAGGTTGTCGAGGATGACCTTCAGCCGCACGGACAAGTCATCCTCCGGCGGGACCACGATGGTGCCGCTGGCGACGTAGCGCAGTCGCGCGCCATTCGATTCGATTACCCCAAAGCCGGTGCGCCGCAGGCCGGGGTCCACGCCCAGTATGCGCACGATGCGATGTCAATGACGGAAGTGCCGGGTACCGGTAAATACCATGGCGATGCCTCGTTCGTCCGCCGCGGCGATGACTTCCGGGTCGCGCACGCTGCCGCCCGGCTGAATGACGCAGGTCGCGCCGGCGTCCACCACCACGTCCAGGCCGTCGCGGAACGGGAAGAAGGCGTCGGACGCAACCGCCGAGCCCTTGAGCGACAGCCCGGCATTTTCCGCCTTGATCGAGGCGATGCGGGCGGAGTCGATGCGGCTCATCTGGCCTGCGCCCACGCCTAGGGTCATGCCGCCGCCGGCGAAGACGATGGCGTTGGATTTGACGAACTTGGCGACTTTCCACGCAAACAGCAGGTCGTCCAATTGGGCCTCGGTGGGGGCGATCTTGGTGACGACCTTGAGCTGGTCCCGCGACACGTTGAAGGCGTCGGGCTGCTGTACGAGCCAGCCGCCTCCCACGCGTTTCACGTCGAAGGCGTTGACGCCGTCGCCGAGCGGCACTTCCAGCAGGCGCACGTTCTGCTTGGCGGAGAAGATTTCGCGCGCGCCGTCGTCATAGCCGGGCGCGAGCAGGACTTCGACGAACTGCTTGCTCACTGCCTGGGCCGTGGCGGCATCGACGGGACGGTTAAAGGCGATGATGCCGCCGAACGCGGACGTCGGATCGGTCTTGAATGCCTGCTGGTAGGCGTGCAGCGGGTCGGTCGAGACCGCCACGCCGCAGGGGTTGGCGTGCTTGATGATGACGCAGGCGGGTGCCTCGAACGTGCGCACGCACTCCCAGGCGGCGTCGGCGTCTGCAATGTTGTTGTAGGAGAGTTCCTTGCCCTGCAGCTGGCGGTAGTTGGCGAGCAACCCGGCGGCCGGCGCTGCGTCGCGGTAGAACGCGGCCGATTGATGGGGGTTCTCGCCGTAGCGCATGGCCTGGGTCTTGGAGACCTGGAAGGTCAGGGTTTCGGGGTAGGCCTCGCGCGCCGGCACGGCATCTTGGGCCGGGGCCTCGGTCAGGCTGGTCAGGTAGTTGGCGATCGCCCCGTCGTAGGCAGCGGTGTGGGCGAATACCTTCTTGGCCAGGTTCAGGCGCAGGGCGTACGAGGTGCCGCCGGTGGCGTCGATTTCCGCAAGGACCTGCGCGTAGTCGGCCGGATCGATCACGACGGTGACGCCGCCTGCCTCCGTGCCATGGTTCTTGGCTGCCGCGCGCAGCATGGCGGGGCCGCCGATGTCGATGTTCTCGATGGCGTCGGCGAAAGTGCAGCCGGGTTTGGCGATGGCTTCGCGGAAGGGATAGAGGTTGACCACCAGCAGGTCGATGCGGCCGATGCCGTGGCTAGCGATCGCGTCGAGGTGGGCCTGCGAATCGCGGCGGGCGAGCAGGCCGCCGTGGATCTTCGGGTGCAGCGTCTTGACACGGCCGTCCATCATTTCGGGAAAGCCGGTGTAGTCGGACACCTCCTGCACCGGCAGGCCGGCCTGGGCCAGCAGCTTGGCCGTGCCCCCGGTCGACAGGAGCTGGATGCCACGGTCGTGCAGGGCCCTGGCGAAGTCGACGATGCCGGATTTGTCGGAAACGGAGAGAAGCGCGCGTTCGATTTTCATGTTGAGTAGTCAAGATGGCGTGCCAGGGCCGGCACGTGAAATGGATTGGGGCGGCCGAGTTAGACCTTGATTTGGTAAAAGTCGAGCTTCTTGCGCAGGGTGTTGCGGTTGATGCCCAGCATCTCGGCGGCGCGCGACTGGTTGCGGTCTGCCTTTTCCAGCACGACTTCGAGCATGGGGCGCTCGACGGCCGTCAGCACCATGTCCCAGATGCCGCTCGTCGGCTCCCCGTCAAGATCCTTGAAGTAGCGGTCCAGGGTGTGGCGTACGCATTCTTCAAGCGTATGTTCTTTCATATGTCTTCCTTGATGCGCGGCCTAGGCAGCGAGCCGCGGCGCGGCGTCGCGCTCGATCGAGCGATCGAACCAGGCGGCCACCGCGTGCCATTGGTCGCGTGTGTTTTCTATCAAATTCAGTTGCGCACAGAACTGCGGCCCGCCCGGCAGCGAAGCCAGATACCAGCCAATGTGCTTGCGTGCGGTGCGCACGCCCGTGTATTCGCCGTAGAAACGGTAGTGGTCGTCCAGGTGCTGCAGCAGCAGCTCCCGCATTTCGGTGAGCGTCGGTCCGGGTAGGAGCGAGCCCGTGCGCAGGTAATGATCGATTTCCCGGAACAGCCAGGGGCGGCCCTGCGCGGCGCGGCCGATCATGACGGCATCCGCGCCGGTCGCCTCCAGCACCTTCCGCGCCTTCTCGGGCGAGTCGATGTCGCCGTTGGCGATGACCGGGATGGACAGCTCGGCCTTGACTTGGGCGATGGTTTCGTATTCGGCTTCGCCCATGTAGAGGTCTTCGCGCGTGCGGCCGTGCAGGGCCAGCGCGGCGATCCCGATGTCCTGGGCCCGGCGGGCCACCCGCAGGATGTTGCGTTCGGCGCGGCTCCAGCCGGTGCGGGTCTTGAGCGTGACCGGCACGCCGAGCGGCGTGCAGGCGCGCACGACTGCCTCGAGGATGCGCGCGACCAGGTCTTCGTCGCGCAGCAGGGCCGAGCCCGCGGCGACGTTGCAGACTTTCTTGGCCGGGCATCCCATGTTGATGTCGATGATGCGCGCGCCTTTGCCCACGTTGAAGACCGCGGCCTGGGCCATCATGTCGGGGTCGCTCCCGGCGATCTGGACGGCGATGGGTTCGCTTTCGCCGGCGTGATCCAGGCGGCGCGAGGTCTTGACGCTGTTCCAGAGCTTGGGGTTGCTGGCCGCCATTTCGGAGACCGCATGGCCCGCGCCCAGCCGCTTGCACAATTGGCGGAACGGACGGTCCGTCACGCCCGCCATGGGTGCGACGAAAACGTTGTTCGGGAGTTCGTAGGGGCCGATGCGCATGACTGAATGCGCCATCCGCCTCACTCACGGAGGGGAAGGGCGCGCGTGGGCAAAAAAATCTGAGGGAAGCAGCGATTGTACCGCCGTCGGGGCTGGGGAAGTTGTTACATCACCCCCTGATCCCTTCCATCAATTGCCGCGCGAGGGGGCCGCGCAGGGTGCGGGACAGGTCCAGCCCGAGCAGGGCGAGGCCGCAGGCGTGTTCGACCGGCGCCATGCCGGTCGAGAATATGCGGGGCAAAAAGTCCGTCAGGCCGCTGGTGAGCCAGCGGTCGGCTGCACGCGCGCGGGCGTAGGCGGCAAGCAGGGGCGGGGCAGGCGTTTCGGCGTCTCGCAGCAGCGGGGCAAGGGCTTCGGCCAGGCGCGCCGCGTCGCGCAGGCCCAGGTTCATGCCCTGCCCCGCCACCGGGTGCAGGGTCTGGGCCGCGTTGCCGATGACGACGCGGTTGCCGTCGACGAGGCGGCGGCGCAGGTTGATTCCGAGCGGATACCGATGGCGGGGGCCCGCAAGCACGAGATCGCCGAGCCGGGAACCGAAGGCGCTGTCGAGCGCTCGGCCGAACGCCGCGTCGTCCATGGCCATGAGCTCGTCGGCGTGTTCGGGCCGGACGCACCAGACCAGGGCGTAGCGGCTGGCGTCGCGGGCGGGCCCGGCCGGATAGGGAAGCAGCGCCAGCGGCCCTTCGCGCGTGAATCGCTCCCAGGCCCACCCGGGACGCGGACGCCCGGCGCGCACGATGGCCAGGATCGCGTGCTGGTCGTAGCTGCGGTGCAAATCGTTGCGCGCCTGGTGGTCGAAGGTACCGCCTTCGGCGTGAACGCAGACCGTGGTGGTCCATTCCCGGTCGTCCTGGCGCACGACCGCGCGTCGCCCTTCGTCCCGCAGGACGGTAGCGGGTGATCCGGCCCGGATGGTCACGCCGGTGCGTTCGAGCGCGGCATCGAGTGTTTGCACGATGGTCGGGTAGGGCAGCACCGTGCCGAGCGCGGGTACGCCGAAGTCGTCGCGCGAGATATGCGTGCGGCCCAGGCGCCCTTGCTGGGACACGTGGACGTCGAGTATGTCCGCGCCGCCTGCCGGCCAGGCATCGATGGACGCGAGCAGTACGCGGCTACCGTGGTTCAGGGCCATCACGCGCGGATCGGCAGGCGGGGTGGCGGAGGGCGCGGCGGCACGCTGCGGCCGGCAAAGCACGATTTTTCCGGGCCGCGCCGTTGCGCGGGCGAGCAGGAGCGCGAGGGTGGCGCCCACGGGGCCGCCGCCCAGGATGGTAACGTCCGCGTGCATGTCAATGCCGTGCATTCGAAGCGCGCAGCCGGGGGCTCATTTCATCAAGGCTTCGATGTCGTCGGCGGAGACGGGCACGCCCCGGGTGATCAGCTCGCACCCGGTCTCGGTGACGACGGCGTCGTCTTCGATGCGTATGCCGATGTCCCAAAAGCGTTCCGGAACGTCGTCTGCCGGACGGACGTAAATGCCGGGCTCGATCGTCAGCACCATGCCCGGACGCAGCGTGCGCCACGGCCGCTGCGCGTCGCCGGCAGGCGCCGGGCCCGGCTCGCGGTAGTCGCCCACGTCGTGCACGTCCATGCCCAGCCAGTGGCCGGTGCGGTGCATGTAGAAGCGGGTGTACTGCTGGGATTCCAGCACGCCGTCGAGCGAGCCGGCCAGCAGTCCTTCGTCGATCATCCCTTGCGCCAGGACGCGCACCGCGGCGTCGTGGCCTTCGTTCCAGCGAGCGCCGGGGAGGGTCCGGGAGGCTGCGGCCCGCTGCGCTTCCAGCACGATGTCGTAGAGGGCCCGCTGCGGCCCGCTGAAGCGTCCGTTGACGGGGAAGGTGCGGGTGATGTCCGAGGCGTAGCCGTCCAATTCGCAGCCTGCGTCGATGAGCAGCAAGTCCCCGTCTTTCAGTTCGGCGTCGCCGGCGCGGTAATGCAGCACGCAGGCATTGCGGCCGGTGGCCACGATGGAGTTGTAGGCGACGGACTGGGAGCCGTGGCGGCGGAACTCATGCAGCAGTTCGGCCTCGATCTCGTATTCCCGCATGCCCGGGCGCGCGGCGCGCATGGCCCGCACGTGCGCGCCGGCGGAGATGGCCGCGGCGCGGCGCATGGTCTCGAGCTCGCTGGCATCTTTGACGAGCCGCATTTCCGCCAGGATGGCGCGCAGATCGTAGGTGCGGCCCGGCACCGTGGCGCCCGAGCGGCCCATCGCCCGGACTTTGTCCAGCCACGTGCGCAGGTTCAGGTCGAACAGGCGGTCGCTGGCCAGCGGCACGAACAGCGCTGGCTGGTCGGCGATGAGCTTGGGCAATTCATCCGAAAGGGATTCCACCGGATAGGCTTGGTCGAAGCCGAACTGCTCCGCGGCTGCTTCCGGGCCGATCCGGTAGCCATCCCAGATTTCGCGCTCGAGGTTTTTGCTCCGGCAGAACAGGATCTGCCGGTCTTGACTTCCCGCGACCAGCACCACCCAGGCCTCGGGTTCGGGAAAGCCTGTCAGGTAGAAGAAGTCGCTGTCGAAGCGATAGGGATACTCCGCGTCGCGGTTGCGCACGCACTCGCGCGCGGTAGGCAGGATGGCGATTCCGCCGCCCTGGGCATGCATGGCTTCCAGCAAGCGTTTGCGGCGCGCGGCAAAAGGAGAGATGTCCTGGGCGGGAATGCTCATGAGGCGTATCCGTACGCAAATAACTGAAGGCTATTGTAGGCTCGCGTCGAGCCGGGCCAGGCGCTGGGGCGTGCCGACGTCGGTCCAGCGGCCGGGGTGCCGGCTGCCGCCCACGCGTCCTTCGGCCATGGCGGCGCGCAGCAGCGGGGCCAGCTTGGCCGGTTCGCCGGCCGGCAATGACGCAAAGAGTTCGGGACGGTAAACCCCGATTCCGGCGAAGGTCAGGCGGGGTTCCTGGTCGCGGACGAGGCCGTCCGCACCGAGGTGAAAATCGCCTTCGGGATGATGATCCGGGTTGTCCACCAGCACGAGCCAAGCCAGCCGCTCGTCGCGTTCGAGCGTTTGGGCGGCAGCCCGCGCGGCGGATGGATCCCAGTCCGTCCAGACGTCACCGTTGATGACGAGGAACGGCGCCTCCCCCAATAGGGGCAGCGCCTGGCGTATCCCGCCGGCGGTCTCGAGCGCGCGGCCCTCGGCCGAGTAGCGCAGCCGCACGCCCCAGCGGCTGCCGTCGCCCAAGGCCTGTTCGATCTGCTCGCCTAGCCAGGCGTGGTTGACCACGATGTCCTGGAATCCGGCCGCCGCGAGGCGCTCGATGTGCCAGACGATCAATGGCTTGCCGCCTGCCGGAAGAAGCGGCTTGGGGACTGCATCGGTGAGCGGGCGCATGCGCTCGCCGCGCCCAGCCGCGAGAATCATCGCGCGCATCAGAAGGTGTATCCCACCGCGGCTTGGCGCCCTTCCAGCTTGTCGAGCAGCTTGGTCAGCGGCTTGAAGGCGAGGTAACGCTCGGCAACCTGTCGCACATAGGCGTTGACGCGCGGGATGTGATCCAGGTAGTGGCGCTTGCCGTCGCGGTGGGCGAGCCGGGCGAACACCCCCAGGATGCGCAGGTTGCGCTGCAACCCCATCCACTCGTAGGCGCGATGGAGCTCGGCGAAGTCGTCAGGCACCGGCAGTCCTGCCTTGCGGGCCATTTCCCAATAACGGATCGCCCAGTCCAGCTGCTGCGGTTCGTCCCAGGTGAAGCGGGCGTCCATCAGCACGGAAGCGAGGTCGTAGGTGATGGGCCCGACCACGGCGTCCTGGAAGTCGATGACGCCCGGGTTGGGGCCGTAGTTCGGCCCCTCCTTCGGGAGGTCTGTTGCCATCAGGTTGGGCGAGTGGTAATCCCGGTGGACGAGGACGAAAGGTTGGGCGAGGTTGGCGTCGACCAGTGCTTCGAAGACTCCGTTCAACGCGTCTCGCTCGGGCGGGTCGAGCGGGCGGTCGCAGTAGCGGGCGGCGTACCACTCGGGGAATAGTTCGAGCTCGGCGATGAGCCGCGGCTTGTCGTATCGCGCCAGCCCGGTGGTTGCGCTTTGTTGCAACTTCACCAGCGACGCCAGGGCATCCATATAGATGCGGTGTATGTCGTGCGGCGTCGTCTGGCCGCGTAGGTAGTCCAGGTACGTGGTAAAGCCGAGGTCCGAGAGCAGCAGGAAGCCTTGGTCGACGTCTTGGGCGAGGACGGCGGGCACGTGGACACCCGCATCGCGCAGCAGGCCGGCTACGTGCAGGAACGGGCGGCAATCCTCCTTGCCCGGCGGGGCGTCCATGACGACGGCTGTGCCGGCGCCCATCTCGACGCGGAAGTAGCGGCGGAAGCTGGCGTCGCTCGAGGCGGGGCGCAGGGAAGCAGGATTGAGCTCGAGAGCGGCAGGAAGCCCGGATATCCAGCCCGAAAGCTGCGCAAGGCGGGCATCGGCGCCGGACGGGCCGGCGGCAAGATCGGTGGTGGCATTCATGCCTCCTATAATACCGACCGATATCGGATCCCGGAACGAAGGCTCCCTTCCCGAGACGAGGACTCCGGCTCCCGCCGAAGGATGCGGGCCCGCTATCTTTTTTTACCGCGCGCGGCCGCCGGGTCGCGTATTCTTCGACTTTCGTTTTGATTCCAGAAGGCCCGTGCGATCGATCCGGTGGTTCTGCCTATTTGCCGTGTTTGCGACAGTGCCGTTGGCCCATGCGCAAGAGGGGCCACCTTCCGGCGGCGTCTCCGTGCCGGGCCTGCGCCTGTCGCCCGGCCTGCGCACGCATACCTACGATCCTGACCAGTTGCCGGTGTTCATGGAGGCGGACTCCCTGACCGTCGAGGATCAGGACGTCGTCAGGCTGGAAGGCCATGCGCAGGTACGGCGCCGCGACACCATCCTGAAAGGCGACCGCATCCAATACGACCAGGTCGAGGATGAACTGGAGGCCCTGGGCAACGTGCGCCTGCTCCGGGAAGGCAACCTGCTAACTGGGCCGCGACTGAAGCTCAACATGAGCAGCGGGACGGGCGAGGTCAGCGACGCGCGGTTTTTCTTCGGGTTGAATGGCAGCAGCGGCTCGGCGCAGCAGATTCGCCTGCTGGGCCAGAACCGCATCCGCGCCGAGCGCGTCCGCTATACCGGTTGCTCGTGCGACGATCCCGATTGGGAGCTGCGCGCGCGAAGAGTGGACTTTGACTACAACTCGGGGCAGGCGCTCGGCTATGGCGGGGTGCTGTATTTCAAGGACGTGCCCATCCTGGCCGCGCCCATCATGTCTTTCCCGATTTCGCGTGACCGCAAGTCGGGATTCCTGGCGCCGACTTTCGGGCTCACCAGCAAGAGCGGCCCGGAGTTCTCGATTCCGTATTACTTCAACATCGCGCCGAACCGCGATGCGACGCTGACGCCCAAGGTGATGCTGCGCCGCGGCCTGCAGCTCTCCGGCGAGTTCCGCTACCTGGAGCCTTCGTTCAGCGGCGAGACGCGCCTGAGCTACCTGCCGAACGACCGTGTCGCGAATCGTGACCGCTATCTGTTCAGTTCGCAGCACCGCCAGCAGTTGTCGCCCAACCTGGGATTCAACTGGAACTTCTCCAAGGCCTCGGATGACGCGTATTTCCGGGATTTGTCGGTGCTCGGCACGGGCTTGGCCTCGACGGCGACCCTGGAGCGTTCGTTCACCCTGAATTGGAACCAGGGGTACTGGAACGCGTTCGGCCGCGTAGTGAGCTATCAAACCCTCCAGGATCCGCTCGCGCCCATCGTGCCGCCGTACGGCCGTGAACCGCAATTGCACCTGACGGGCCAGCGCTTCGACTGGAACGGCCTCGACCTGCGCCTGGAGGCGGACGCGACGCGCTTCCGCCGCCATGACGCGGTGACGGGGGAGCGCGCCTACGCGTACCCCTCGGTGTCGTATCCCATCATCCGGCCGGGTGGGTTCTTCATTCCCAAGATCGGCATCCACGCTACCCGCTACAACACCGATTCCTTCCAGGGGGCGCCGTCCAGCAACGCGTCGCGCACCGTGCCGATCATGTCGCTGGATACCGGCTTGATCTTCGAGAGGGACAGCTCGCTGCTGGGCCAACCGGCCCGGCAGACACTGGAGCCGCGCCTCTACTACCTGCGCGTGCCCTACCGCAATCAGTCGAACCTGCCCATCTACGATACTGCGCTCGCGGATTTCAATTTTGCGCAGATCTTCTCCGAGAACCTGTACGCGGGCTGGGACCGCATCGCCGAGGCCAACCAGCTGACCGCCGCGCTGACCACGCGCTGGCTCGATCCCAAGACCGGCGTCGAGCGCGCCAGGATCATGGGGGCGCAGCGTTTGTACTTCAGCGATCAACGGGTCACGTTGCCTGGCGAAGCGCCCAATTCCGACGGACGGTCTGATTTCCTCGTTTCCGTGTACGGCGCGCTGACGTCCACGCTGAGCGGCGAAACCACGGTGCAATACAATCCCAAGATCGAGCGCGTGACCCGGTCCACCATCGGCGCGCGCTGGAGCCCCCAGCGCCTGAGCACCATTTCGCTCGCCTATCGCTACAAGCGAGAGTCGGTCAGTGTGCCGGGGCAGGAGCTGATCGACGTGGCTTTCCAGTGGCCGCTGGCGCCGCGCTGGTTCGGCATCGGCCGCATCAATTACTCGCTGCTCGAGAACCGGATCGCCGAATCGGTGGCCGGAATCGAATACAACGGCGGATGTTGCTGGGCTTTCCGCCTGGTCGGCCAGCGGTACGCGGTGGCCAAGAACAACGCCACCACCGCAGTTTTCTTCCAGCTCGAGCTGACCGGCTTCGGCGGCATCGGGGCCAGTCCGATGACGACCTTGCGTCGTAGCATTCCCGGTTATCAGGTCATCAACCCGCCTCCTGAGAAAGGGACGGTGTTCGAAAGGTACGAATGATGGTTTTCAAGGTATTGCCCACCATGACGAAAGCGAAGTGCGGCGTCGCACTCAGCTGCCTGGCCCTGCTGGCCGGCGGGCAGGCAGCGGCGCAGGGACTGCGGCTGCCGGGAGAGTCCGGCCGCGGGCCTGCCTTGACCGCGCCGTTCGGGGCTCCCGCCTCCAGCCCGTCCTCCTCTTCCGGTTCGGGCGCCACTTCCTCTCCTGGCGGGACGTCTTCGTCGCGTATCCAATTGGGCGACGCGATCGTGGCCATCGTGAATTCCGACGTCATTACGCGGCGCGAGCTCGATGGACGGGTGCAGACGGCTCTGGCGACGCTGGCGCGGCAGCAGATCCCGGCTCCCGACCGGAACACCCTGGAGCGCCAGGTGCTCGAACGGATGATCGTCGAGAAAACGCAGCTCCAGGAAGCGGCCCAGCTTGGCATCCGCATCGACGACATGCAGCTCGATCGCGCCATCAACCGCATTGCCGAGCAAAACCACGTGACGGTGTCACAGATGCGGGACCAGATCGAGCGCGAGGGCGTGCCGTTCTCGGTCTACCGCGAGGACCTGCGCCAGGAGCTGACGCTGTTGCGCCTGCGCGAGCGGGCGGTGGACAGCCAGATCCAGGTCTCCGAGCCCGAGATCGACGCCTATCTTGCCGAGGAACATGAAGCGGCGCCGTCTGAAATGACCTTGGCGCAGATCTTGGTGCGGGTACCCGAGGGCAGTTCGTCCGACATGGTGGCCCGGCTGCGGCGCAAGGCCGAGGCGCTGCTGGAACAACTTCGCAATGGCGCTGATTTCGCGCGCCTGGCTGCCGCTTCGTCCGACGGCGAGGAGGCTCTACGCGGGGGCGACCTCGGCACCCGCCCGGCCGACCGCTGGCCGTCGCTGTTCGTGGAGGCGGTCTCGCAACTGAGCCCGGGCGGCATCAGCGAAATCATCCAGAGCGGCAATGGGTTTCACATTCTCAAGCTGGTCGACCGCAAGAGCACCGGCGGCCCGGGCAGCCCGGCCATGCCGGTGCAGCAGACCCACGCGCGCCACATCTTGATCCGGCCCACCGCGGTGCTCAGTTCCGAGCAGGCGCGGGAACGCCTCGTGAACATCCGCCAGCGCATCGTCCAGGGCGGCGCGAATTTCGCGGACATGGCGCGTCAATATTCGAACGATGCCTCGGCTCCCCAGGGGGGCGACCTGGGCTGGTTGTCGCCGCAGGAAACCGTGCCCGAGTTCGAGCGTGCCATGGATGCACTCAAGCCGGGCGAAGTCAGCGAGCCCATCCAGTCTCCCTTTGGCTGGCATCTCATCCAAGTGATCGAGCGGCGCACCCAGGACGTCGGGCGCGAGCGGCAACGCCAGGCAGCCCGCCAGGCCTTGTTCCAGCGCAAGCTGGACCAACTCTACGAAGACTGGGCGCGCGAGCTGCGCGACAAAGCGTACGTGGAGATCAGGCTGGGCGACAGCCCATCAGAGAACCCCTCTTGACTGGCGCAATGGACCGACGACGCACCTTGGCATTGACGACGGGCGAGCCCGCGGGCATCGGCCCGGAGCTGTCGGCCGCGGCGGCCGCTTGGTTCGCCAGCCAGCGGGGGCGGGCGGAGGTGCCTGCGGATACGCAGCTCGTGCTCGTCGGCGACGGGGATCTCCTCGCGGCGCGGGGCGGCGTGGACCTGACGTCGCTGCCTGGCGTCGCCGTGCGTCATGTGCCGCTGCGCGTCCCGTCCGAACCGGGGCGGCTCGCGGTGGCCAATGCGCAGTACGTGCTCGATACCCTGGACATGGCCATAGGCATGGTCTCGGCAGGGGAGGCGCAAGCCATTGTCACTGCTCCTGTCCACAAAGGCGTGATCAATGATGCCGGCGTCGCGTTCTCGGGCCACACTGAATATCTGCAGGAACACGCAGGCGTAGACAAGGTCGTCATGATGCTGGCGGGCGGCGGCCTGCGCGTGGCGCTCGCGACCACGCACCTGCCGCTGCGCGCCGTGCCCGATGCCGTCACCCCCGAAACACTCGACCGCGTGCTCGGCATCCTCGATGCCGACCTGCGCAGCCGCTTCGGCCTTTCCCGGCCCCGCATCGCCGTGTGCGGCTTGAATCCGCACGCCGGCGAGGGCGGGCATCTGGGCCGCGAGGAGATCGACATCATTGCGCCGGCCATCGCTCGGGCACGCGCCGCCGGCATCGATGTGCAAGGACCCTTGCCCGCCGATACCCTGTTCGTGCCCGCGCATCTAGCCGGGTTCGATGCAGCGCTCGCGATGTACCACGACCAGGGGCTGCCCGTGCTCAAGCACGCAAGCTTCGGGCATGGCGTCAACATCACGCTGGGCCTGCCCTATGTCCGCACCTCAGTGGACCACGGCACCGCGCTCGACTTGGCGGGGACAGGCAGGGCCGATCCCGGCAGCCTGCAACAGGCCATCGTCACCGCCATCCAAATGATCAGCGCCGGCAGCCGGGCTGGCGCCGGAGTTTCCGCATGAAGCATCAGGCGCGCAAGCGCTTCGGCCAGCATTTTTTGGTCGACGACAGCATTACCGAATCCATCGTGCGTGCGGTCAACCCGCGATCCGGCGACAACGTGGTCGAGATCGGCCCCGGCCTGTCCGCACTCACGCGCCCGCTGCTCGAGCGGGTCGACCGCCTGAAAGTGATCGAGATCGATCGAGATCTTGCCGCGCGCTTGCGCAGCCAGTATCCGCCCGAGCGCCTGGAAGTGACCGAAGCCGACGTGCTGACCGTGGATTTCGCGCAGTTCGGCGCCCCGCTGCGGATCGTCGGCAACCTGCCCTACAACATCTCGAGTCCGTTGCTGTTTCATTTGATGCCTTATGCGGACCAGGTGCGGGACCAGCATTTCATGCTGCAGCGTGAAGTCATCGACCGCATGGTCGCGCAGCCAGGCGATGCCGACTATGGCCGGCTTTCGGTCATGCTCCAATCACGCTACGACATGGAAAAATTGTTCGACGTGCCGCCCGAGGCTTTCGACCCGCCGCCGCGCGTGGTGTCGGCCGTGGTGCGCATGATCCCGCTCGGTGCGGATCGCCCGAGGGCGCGTAGCGACGCGGCATTCTCGGCCGTCGTGGCCAAGGCGTTCGCGCAGCGCCGCAAGATGTTGCGGCGCGGCCTGGGAGAGTGGGCGGCGCTCGTGCCCTGGGACGAAGTGGGCGTGAAGGAGACGGCGCGCGCCGAAGAGCTTTCTGTGGCGCAGTTCATCGCGCTGGCGGACGTCTTGCATGAGGCGGGCGTGGTCGGTGCGGGGCACGGCGTGTAGCCCCTTTAACCAGCCTTTAGCCGAAGAACCAATAGCACACGCCGATTGCCGCCAGCACTCCCGCGAGGTCGGCCAGCAGGGCGCACCCTACCGCATGCCGCGTGCGCTGGATGCCCACCGCGCCGAAATACACGGCCAGCACGTAGAACGTCGTTTCGGTGCTGCCCTGTATCGTGGCCGAGAGCAGTGCCGGGAAGCTGTCCACGCCGTAGTTCTGCATGGACTCGATCATCAGCGCGCGCGCTGCGCTGCCGGAAAATGGCTTGACTAGGGCGGTGGGCAGGGCGTCGACGAAACGCGTATCGAATCCCAGCCATTGCACGGCGGCACGCAGGCCTTCGAGCGCAAAGTCCAGCGCGCCTGATGCGCGCAGCACGCCGATGGCGCACAGCATCGCGACCAGATAGGGCAGCAGGCCCTTGGCCACGTCGAAGCCGTCTTTCGCGCCTTCGATGAAGCTTTCGTAGACGGGCACTTTCTTGAGGGCGCCCACGACGAGGAACGCGAGGACCAGGGCGAACAGCGTCAGGTTGCCGAGTAGGGACGAAAGCGCGCCTAGCGCCGCGGCCGAGAGGGTGGAGAGAAACGCCATGAAGCCTCCGAGCAGCAACACGGCCGCGGCCATCCAAGCCATCACGACGGGATCCCAGATGCGCAGGCGCTGCACGATGGCGACGGCGAGGAATCCCGCCAGGGTGGAGGCGCTCGTCGCCAGCAGGATGGGCAGGAAAACCAAGGTGGGATCGGATGCCCCCTGTTGCGCACGGTACATGAAGATCGTCACCGGCAGCAGGGTCAGGGACGACGCATTCATCACCAGGAAGAAGATCTGCGCGTTGCTCGCCGTCGCGCTGTCCGGGTTGAGCGTTTGCAGCGACTTCATTGCGCGCAGGCCGATGGGCGTGGCGGCGTTGTCCAGGCCCAGCACGTTGGCGGCGAAGTTCAAGGTCATGAGGCCTACGGCAGGATGACCGCGGGGCACCTCGGGCATGAGCCGTGCGAAGAGCGGCCCCAGCAGCCTGGCGAGCGCATCGACCAATCCTGCCCGCTCCGCGATTTTCAGGAAGCCGAGCCAGAGCGTGATGGTGCCGAACAGCAACACCATGACCTCTACCGAAAGCTTGGCCATCGCAAAGAGCGCGCCGACCATGGACTGGAACACCGAGGGATCGTGTCCCGCTCCCCAGCGGGCGAAGGCGGCGACCGCCGCGGCGAGGAAGAAACCCAGCCAGAGTCTGTTCAGCATGCGGGCAGAAACGCTGTCTGTTCGGGGTGGGGCCGGAAGCCGGCAAACCCGCTGATTGTAGCGACTCGCTCCCCCAGCTCAGGCGCGGCGGGCATATTGGGCTGGGGTGACGCCATTCCAGCGACGAAAAGCGCGCGAGAAAGCCTTGGCGGATTCGTAGCCCACGGCTTGCGCGACCTCGTCAGGGGTCGCGCCCGGTTCCTTGAGTTTTTCCGCCGCCACGACCATGCGATAAGAGGACAGGTATTGCATGGGCGTCATGCCCACGAGCCGCCGGAAGCGCTCGCTGAACACCGTGCGCGACGAATAGCTCGCGGCCGCCAGCGTCGCCACGGTCCACGGTTTTTCGGGGTGTGCGTGGATCTGCTGCATGGCGCGCGCGATGCCTTGGTCCTGCATGCCCCGCAACACGCTGGCGCGGCGCTGGGCCGGCGAGCGCAGGTGTTGGCCGAGGATGTGGACGAGCAGGAGATCGGCCAAGCGCGCGGTGGCGAGCTGCCAGCCGGGCGGCTGCTCGAGCGTTTGGTTGACGAGTGATTCCATCGCCGTGGCTAGCGCGGCAGTCATGGGGGTTTCGCTCCGGCGAATCACGATGAGGGCGGGCAGGGCATGCGGTAGCGCGCGCAGGCTGTCGGGCAGCCACAGGTGCAGCGAGAACATCTCGGTGGCGGGGCCGTTGCCCCCGTGCGCAAAGACGATGGGCTGGTCGCCGTGCGCGCCTACCTGGTGCGCCGCAATCAACGGCTGGAACGGTTGGGGCGGCAAATCGGGCCCGGACGAGATGGTGTGGGGGTCGCCATGGGGCAGCATGGCGATGTCGCCGGCCTCTAGGCGCTCGGGCGCTTGGTCTTTCACGGCCAGCAAGTAAGGCGCGCCCGCGCACATCCGGATCAGGGCTCCTTCGACGCCGGCCGATCTCAACGCCCAGGGCGCCGAGAGCGAAAAGCGGGCCGTGACCGCCCGGTCGGCACGCCAGTGGGTCAGCAGGCGGCTCAGGAGATCGCTGGGACGTGCATGCATGAAGGCAGGAAAGGCAGGCTTGGCGGCGGACCGCGGCGATTTCCGTACGGTCGGTTCCCCGTTCCGGCGTCCCGAGGGTTGAGGCCTTGCCCTCTTGCGCCGACACTACAGGCCTCGACACGGAGATTATCATGCCTCGAATCGACCACGCCCTGATCGTCGGCGCCGGCATTGCCGGATGTTCGACGGCGATCGCGCTCGCCCAGCAAGGCGTGCGCGTCACCATGGTGGAGAAACAGCAGGTCTGGAAGTTCCAGAGCTCTGGGCTATTTATCTATAGCAATGGCTTGCGCGTCCTGCGCGACCTCGGCGTGCTGCCGCAGATCCTCGAGGCGGGGTTTGCCGTCCGCGGCGGACGCAATCAGTACTTCGATGAAAGCGGAACCTTCATCGTCGAGACGGTTTACCCCTCGCCGGAAGGCCTGCCGGCCATCGTAGGCATCAAGCGGGCGGAATTGCACCGCGTGCTTGCAAGCCGCATTGCCGAGCTGGGCGTGACGGTCAAGCTGGGGGCGACGGTCACGCGCATGTCGGATGCCGGAGGCGAAGGTCCCATGCGCGTGAACTTGTCCGACGGGACGCAAGGCGAATTCGACCTGGTGATCGGCGCCGACGGCATACGATCGCAGGTCCGCGCCGAAGTGTTCCCGCACATCGAGCCCGTTTATTCTGGCTTCGGCGTGTGGCGCAGCGTGCACGACCGCCCGCGCGGCCTCGACGCGAAAATCATGATGATGGGCGTAGGCAAGCGGCTCGGCATCATGCCGATCAGCGACGAGAAGCTTTACATGTTCGGCGTCATGCTCGAGCCCAAGGACGCCTGGTACGAGCCCGCCGACTGGCCCCTGCTGATGCGCGAGCGCTTCGGCCACTTCGGCGCCCCGGCGGCGCAGTTTCTCGAGCAGCTCGGCCCCGGCAGCGAGGTGCTCTATACCGGCGTGGAAGAAATCATCGCCCCGGTTCCCTGGCATCGCGGGCGCGTGGTGATCATCGGCGACGCCGCGCATGCCTCGACGCCTTTCATGGGGCAGGGCGGTGCCATGGCCTTGGAAGACTCGGTAGTGCTCGCCAAGTTGCTGACCGGGCCGGGGTCGCTCGAAGAGGCGCTCCAGGCGTTCGCTGCGCGCCGCCATCCCATGTGCAAGCTGGTGCAGGAGGTCTCGCGCCAGGTAGGGCAGGCCGGTGCGCTGGAGGCAGCCGACGATTGCGCGCGCCGCGACGCCGAGCTGCGGCGCGACGGACAAGGCAAGGTCGACGCCTTCTTTGCCGCGCTGGACCGCCTGCGCTGAAGGGCGCTCAGTCCTGGCGGGTGTTGGCCTGGATGAACTCGATCTTGTAGCCGTCGGGGTCTTCGACGAAGGCGATGACGGTGCTGCCGTGCTTCATCGGGCCGGCCTCGCGGGTGACCTTGCCGCCCAGCTGGCGGACGCGCTCACAGGCGGCATAGGCGTCGTCGACTTCGATGGCGATGTGGCCGTAGCCGTTGCCGAGGTCGTACTTGTCGGTATCCCAGTTGTGGGTCAGCTCGATCACGGCGCCGTCCTGTTCATCCTGGTAGCCCACGAAGGCGAGCGTGAACTTGCCGTCGGGGTAGTCCTTGCGGCGCAGCAAGCGCATGCCGAGGACCTTGGTGTAGAAGTCGATGGAACGCTGCAAGTCGCCGACTCGGAGCATGGTGTGAAGTAGTCGCATGGATGCCTCGCGTAGAGTTGGGAAGAGGCCCGGCACGTGCGGGCCTTCAATCGAATTGCGGAAGGCTGGCCGGGTCGTGTCGCCGTAGTACGTCGCGCGCGCTCTCGAAACCCGGCAGCAACTGCCCGACTTCGGCCCAGAAGCCCGGGCCATGGTTCATTTCGCGCAGGTGGGCCAGTTCGTGCGCGATGACGTAGTCGATGATGTCCAGCGGGAAATGGATCAGGCGCCAGTTGAGCAGGATACTGCCTTCGCTGGTGCATGATCCCCAGCGGGTCGCGGCCGACGACAGTTTCCAGCGCTGGATCGCCAGGCCGGTGCGCGCGAGGAACTCGCGCAGGCGGGCGTCGAACACGCTGCGCGCGCGGCCTTGCAGCCAGGCCTGGACGGCATCGCGTATGCGTGCGGCTTCCGCGTCGTGCGGCAGGCCCAGCCATAGTATGTCGCCATCGGCAGGGGCGTCCGGATCGACGCTCTGGAGCCCGGTCTCGCGCTGCGCATCGAGCCGCATGACCACGCGCCGGCCGAGATAGGGCAGCTCGCCGCCGTCTTCCCAGCGCGTTTGGTTGAGCGCCAGCCGCTCCTTGCGTTGTTGCCAGTCGCGCAGCTTGGAGAGGATCCAGCGGGACTTCTCCCGCACGGCAGCGTCGATTTCGGCGAGGCCGACCCACCGGGGTGCCGTGACCCGCAGCCCGTCGTCCCCGATTAGAAAACCGATGGTGCGCCGGCGAGAACGCTGGAGCACGAAACGGATCAATTGCCCTTCGGCCATCACTTCGCGCCAGCGTGCGCCGGGCGGAAGTTGGATCGAATGGGGCTGTGGCGCCGGCCTGCCCGGGACGAGCGGCGCGTCCGCGGGCGCCAGGTCGGCGAACAGGTCAAGCTGCGCGGAGGCGAGTTCCGCCTCCCGCCGTGGGGCCGGGCGAGCGGCGGGAGCGGTAGCGGGACGTTTGGCCATGGCGTTGGGATCCGTTCGCGAAGAGCCGTGCCCGGTGTCAGGCGGCGTGGCTCCGGGAGTCGGGATAACGTTCGGGATTGAGCCTGCGCATTTCGCCTTCGATCCAGTCTTCGACGCGGCGATTGATTTCGTCCGCCGTCAGGCCATGGGGATCGATGGCCGGGCCGATCGATATGGTAACGGTTCCGGGGCGCTTCACGAACGTCCTGCGCTGCCAGCACTCGCCCGCATTGTGGGCGATGGGAACGACCACGGCGCCGGTGCGCACTGCGAAGCGGGCGCCGCCGCTCTTGTACTTGCCCTTCTTGCCGGGCGCGACGCGCGTGCCTTCGGGAAACATGACGATCCATCGACCGGCCGCCAGGCGCTCGCGGCCCTGGGTGACGACTTGTTCGAAGGCGTCGCTGCCTTTCTTGCGGTCGATGGCGATCATGCTCAGGCTCGCCAGGCCCCAGCCGAAGAAGGGGATCCAATTCAGCTCGCGTTTGTAGACGTAGCAGATCTGGTGCGGCAGCCAGCCGGCCAGGAACAGCGTTTCCCAGGTCGACTGGTGCTTGGAAAGTACGATGGCGGGCCGGTCGGGCAGGTTCTCCCAACCCTTGACGCGCCACCGTATGCCGGCGATCCAGCGCGCGCCCCACACCATCAGCCGGGGCCAGCCGATGGTGAGCCGGTAGCGCCAATGCAAGGGGAGCGGAAGCCAAAGCACGCAGGCAATGGCGTAAGGCACCATGGTGCCGATGAAAAAGATCGAATACAGCAGCGATCGTAGCCAGCGCATCAATCAGTGTTCCTCGGGCTGGGCGGACGCCTCCAGCGCATCGGCGACCGCACTGAGGTCCTTCCAAACGACGGTGCCCGGCGGCAGGTTGCCCTTGGCCAGCGTCTTGGGGCCGTTTCCGGTCAGGACCAGCCAGGGCGTACAGCCTGCAGCCGCCGCGGCTTCGAGGTCGCGCGCCGAATCGCCTACCGAGGGAACGCCGTGCAAGTCGATTTCGAAGCGCCGCGCAATCTCGCGGTACATGCCCGGCAGCGGCTTGCGGCAGTCGCAGCCGGCGTCGGGTGCGTGCGGGCAAACGAAGATGGCGTCGATGACGCCACCCACCTTGGCCAACTGGGCCTTGAGCTTGGCATGGATGGCGTTGAGCGTGGCCGCGTCGAACAAGCCGCGGCCCAGCCCCGATTGGTTGCTTGCCACGACCACGCGGTATCCCGCCTGGTTGATGCGCGCGATGGCTTCGAGCGCACCGGGCAATGGGATCCATTCGTCGGGCGACTTGATGAAGTCGGGGCTATCCTGGTTGATGACGCCGTCGCGGTCCAGGATCACCAGCTTGGGACGAGTCAGGACGCTTGGCATCGTTTAGGCAGCCGCCAGGCGAGACAAATCGGCCACGTGGTTCATGACGCGGTGCAACTCGGCCAGGAGTGCCAGCCGGTTGGCCCGGATCGCAGGATCTTCGGCCATGACCATGACGTCGGCGAAGAAAGCGTCGACCGGGCCGCGGGCCTGCGACAACACCGACAGCGCGCCCGCGAAGTCCCCTTGCGCGAACTTGCCTTCGGCCTGCGGCCGGAGCGTGCGCACGGATTCGGCCAGTGCCTTCTCGGCCGGTTCGGCGAGCAGCGCCTCGTTCACCTGCCCGGGGTCGCCTTCGACCTTCTTCAAGATGTTGCCGATGCGCTTGTTGGCGGCGGCCAGCGCAGCGGCTTCGGGCAGCGCGGAGAAGGCCACCACGGCCCGCACCCGGGCGGGCACCTGGGCGAGCGGCGGTGCGACGGCGATCACGGCATCGACCGCGGCGCGGTCGAACTGTCCTGCGAGCTGGTTGCGGTACCGCTCGAAGATGAAGGCGCGGACCTCGTCAATTTGTTTCGGCGTGGGCGGGGTGGCAAAGCCCGCTGCGGCCTGCGCGAGCAGGGCATCGAGCGTCAGCGCCGAGTCGCCCGCGAGACGTCCGCCGGCCTCCAGCTGCTCGAAGGCGCTGATCAGGCCCAGGGCCGCCCGGCGCAGGCCGTACGGATCTTTGTCGCCGGTGGGGGCGAGGCCGATGCTCCAGATACCGAGCAGCGTTTCCGCGCGCTCAGCCAGGAACAGCGCGGCTGCCGTGGCGCTGGCATCGGTCACGGGCGCTTCCAGGCGGATGCGGTATTGCTGGCGGATGGCTTCCACCACGTCCGGCGCTTCGCCGTCGGCTTCGGCGTAGTACGCGCCCATGATGCCCTGGAGTTCCGGGAACTCACCCACCATGCCGGTCACCAGGTCCGCCTTGGCGAGCAAGGCGGCGCGGTCGGCGCGGCCGGGGTCGGCGCCGATGGCTTGGGCTACCCAGCGCGCCAGCGCACGGACGCGTTGCGAGCGTTCGAGCTGCGAACCCAGTTTGTTGTGATACACGACGGTGCCGAGCTGTTCCACGCGCTCGGCCAGGGGCACTTTCTTGTCGGTCTCGAAGAAGAAGCGTGCGTCTGCCAGGCGCGGGCGCACCACCCGCTGATTGCCCTCGATGATGTTGGAGGGGTCGGCCAGCTCCATGTTGCTGACGATCAAGAAGCGATGCGTCAGCTTGCCGGTCGCGGCGTCGAACAGCGGGAAATATTTCTGGTTCAGCCGCATGGTCAGGATCAGGCATTCCTGCGGCACGGCCAGGAATTCGGACTCGAACTCGCCCACATAAACCGTGGGGTATTCCACCAGGGCACACACCTCGTCGAGCAGGGCAGCTACGTCGGCTTCATCCCCCAGCGAGGCGCCGAGGCGGGCGGCCTGGTCGCGCAATTGCCGCTCGATGGCGTCGCGCCGCTTGGCGAACGATGCGATGACGCGCCCTTGCTCGCGCAGGCGGTCTTCGTAGGCGTCGGCCGAGGCGAGCTCGATCGGGCCCTCGGACTGGAAGCGGTGGCCGTAGGTGGAGCGTCCTGCCCGCAGCCCGAGCGCGGTCACGTCCACGACCCGGTCGCCGTGCAGCGCGACGAGTCCGTGCGCCGGACGAACGAAGCGGACAGTGGTCGTGCCGTCGGCGAGCTGGTAGCTCATGACCTTGGGGATGGGCAGCTTGCCGAGCGTTTCTTCCAGCACGGTCTGCAGCGCGGCTTGCAGCGCGGCGCCCTTGGCGATGCCGCGATAGACGAGCTGCTCATTCTTGCCGTCCGATTCGCGCGCCAGGCTCGCGACGTCGACCGATTGCAAGCCCTTGGCGGCCAATTTCTTCAACAGGGCCGGCGTAGCTTGTCCGTCGGCCGTCAGGCCCACGGACACGGGCATCAGCTTTTCGGAGTATTCGGTATCGGCGGCCTGGGGCAGCACGGCCGACAGGTGGACGGCCAGGCGCCGCGGGGTGGCGTAAGCCGTCACGGCATTGCCGCCGGCCAGCAGCCCGCGGCTTTGCAGCCCGGCCGCAATGCCGTCGGCGAAGGCCTGCCCCAGCCGGTTCAGGGCCTTGGGCGGGAGTTCCTCGGTGAACAGTTCCAGCAGGAGGGGTTGAGCGGCCGACATTACGCGGCCTCCTTGCGTGCAAGCATGGGAAAGCCCAGTCGTTCTCGTGAGTCGTAGTAAGCCTGCGCGATGGCGCGCGACAGGTTGCGGATGCGGCCGATGTAGGCGGCCCGTTCGGTGACGCTGATGGCGCCGCGGGCATCCAGTAGGTTGAACGTGTGCGCGGCCTTCAACACCATCTCATAGGCCGGCAGCGCGAGCGGCACCTCAACCAGCCGCTTGGCCTGGGCTTCGTAGTCGTTGAAGTGGCGGAACAGGATCTCGGGCGAAGAGTGCTCGAAGTTGTAGCTGGACTGTTCCACTTCGTTCTGGTGGTAGACATCGCCGTACGTCACGCGCGTACCGTCGGGCGCTTGCGTCCACACGAGGTCGTAGACGCTTTCCACGCCCTGCAGGTACATGGCGAGGCGCTCCAGGCCGTAGGTAATCTCGCCCATGATGGGCTTGCAATCGATGCCGCCGACTTGTTGGAAGTAGGTGAATTGCGTCACTTCCATGCCGTTGAGCCAGACTTCCCAGCCCAGGCCCCACGCGCCCAGCGTGGGATTCTCCCAGTCGTCTTCCACGAAACGGATGTCATGTTCCTTGGGGTCGATGCCCAGTGCCTCCAGCGAGCCGATGTAGAGGTCCAGGATGTTAGGCGGCGAGGGCTTGAGCACCACCTGGTACTGGTAATAGTGCTGCAGGCGGTTGGGGTTCTCGCCGTAGCGGCCGTCCTTGGGGCGGCGCGAGGGCTGGACGTAGGCGGCGCGCCAGGGTTCGGGCCCCAGGGCCCTCAGGAACGTGGCGGTGTGCGAGGTGCCGGCGCCGACTTCCATGTCGTAGGGCTGCAGCAGGGCGCAGCCTTGCTGGCTCCAGTACTCCTGGAGTCGGAGGATGATCTGTTGAAATGTCAGCATGGTCTTGGAATCAATGCGGCCGCGTGCGGCCATCGGCCCGGCCAAACCAGGGATTTTAACTGGCCCGCGCGAAAAGCGCGCCGCACCGGGCGCGCCCGGTGGGCGCAAAGGTGGTCATTCCCGCGCGGATGCACGCCGCAGCCAGGCCAGTCCGGCCAGCAGGGCGGCCACGAGGACCAGGATGGGCGCATTGCCCGTGCGGACGTAGGGCGTCAGGCCCGTCGTTCCCTGGACCGTGATGTCGAGTACGCCCGCGGTATGCGGCTCGAGTTGGCCCACGATCCGGGCCTGGGCGTCCACCGCGGCGGTCATACCCGTGTTGGTCGCCCGCAGCAGGGGCCTGCCGGTTTCGCGCACGCGCATGCGGGACATCTGCAGGTGCTGCGGCAAGGCGAGGGAGTCTCCGAACCACGCCAGGTTGCTGATGTTGGCGAGGATGGTGGCGCCGGGGTCGGACGGGCCGGGACGTATCGCGGGCAGGAGTTCCTCGCCGAAAACGTCCTCGTAGCAGATGTTCAGGGCGATGTGCTGGCCGCCTATGTCGAAGGGCTTCTGGCGCGGTGCGCCCCGGTCGAAATCGCCCAGCGGCATGACCATTTCGTCGACGAACCAGCGGAAGCCGGGCGGGATGAACTCCCCGAACGGCACTAGGTGCCGTTTGTCGTAGCGTCGGTCGACCTGTCCGTTGACCAGTCGCTCGGGGGCCGTGGTGCCGTCTAGCGAAATGACGCTGTTGTAATAGCGGTCGCGGTCGGGATGGATGTCGCGCATGGCGACGCCCAGCACGAAGGTGCCGCCCTGTACGCCGGCGCTGTCCACCCACTCTTGCCAGGCTTCGGCCGTGAGTTGGTCCTGGAAAACCGGCACCGCCGTCTCGGGCAGCAGCGTGAGGGCGGCGGAACGGCCGTCGGCCCTGGGAAGCATGGCCAGGCCCCGGTGCGTGTCCATGCCATGCCAGATGCGGGCAGGGTCGAATTTGTCTGAGAGTGGGATGTTGGCTTGTACCAGGCGCACGTCCAGCGCCGGGCCGTAAGGCTGCACCCAGGTCCAGGCCCCCCCGGCGATTCCGATTGCCAAGGCGCCTGCCGCGGCTGCCAGGGCGGGCCAGCCGGCGCGCAGGGCGGCGCCGCGCCGGCCGGGTTCCTTGCGCCGCCACGCTGCGGCTGCGATCCAGGCCAGCCCGGTCGCCGTCAGGGCGGCCGCAAACGCGACGCCGTAGACGCCGAGCAGGGGCGCCCAGCCGTGCAGCGGACCGTCCACGTGGGCGTAACCGATGTTGAGCCAGGGGAATCCGGTGAAGAGCACGCCGCGCAGCCATTCCGCGCCGCTCCAGCAGGCGGCGAGCGCAAGCACGTAGACGAGCCCCGATGCGGCGCCACGGGAATCGCGACCGTTCGGCCGGCGGCTCAGCCACCACGCCAAGCCGGTGGCCAGGGCAGGGTAGAGGGACAGGTAGGCCGCCAGCAGGCCGACGCCCAGCGCCGCGAGGGGGGCGGCCATGTAGGCGTAGACGTGCAGGCTGACGTAGATCCAGGAAATGCCGACCGCGAAGGTGCCGGCGCCGAACAGCGCGCCGATCCAGGCCGCTCTTCCTGCCGACGGGGCGCGCCATGCCAGCCGGCTCAGGGCGCCGAAGGCGGCCAATTGGAGCATGGGCAGGGACCAAGCGGGGAAGGGGGCTGGCGCGAAGGCCAGCCCATGCAGCATGCCAAGAATCAGCGCACCGGCCAGCGCGGCGTGAGGGATGGACACGGGTCGATTCAGCCTGGGTTGGACATCACGGCGGACGAGGGCGCCGAGCCGGGCGTCAGCCGCGACACGCGCAGCCACAGGGCGCGGCGCGCATCGGCGCGGATGACCTCGATGCGCAGGTCGTCGCGCTCGATGCGGTCTCCGCGCCGCGGAATGCGGCCCAAGGTGCCAGCCAGCCAGCCTCCGACCGTGTCGTACTCGTCGTCGTCCAGCGACGAGCCGAAAGTTTCGTTGAAGCGCCGGATGCTGGTCAGCGCGACGACGCGCCAGCGATTCTTGCCGTCCGGGAAGATGGACTGCTCCACGGCGGCATCGTCGAACTCGTCCTCGATTTCGCCGACGATCTGCTCCAGCACGTCTTCGATGGTAATGAGGCCCGCCGTGCCCCCGTGCTCGTCGACCACGATGGCGATGTGGTTCCGGTTGCTGCGGAATTCGCGCAACAGGACGTTCAGGCGCTTGGACTCCGGAATGAAGACTGCCGGGCGCAGGAGCGTGCGCAGGTCCAGCTCGCGATCCACCATGTAGCGCAGGAGGTCCTTGGCCAGCAGGATGCCGATCACGTTGTCCCGGGTGTCCTCGTAGACCGGGAAGCGCGAATGGGCAGTTTCGATGATGGTCGGAAGCAGGGCGTCGATGGGCTGCGACACCTCGAGCATGTCCATGCGCGAGCGGGGGATCATGATGTCGCCGGCCGTGAGTTCGGACACGGCCAGCACGCCCTCGATCATGGACAAGGCCTCGGCATCGAGCAGGTCGCGGCCGTAGGCCGCCTCGAGCACGGCCTTGAGATCCTCGCGGTCTTCCGGTTCGCGGTGGATCAGCGCTGAAAGGCGCTCGAAGAAGGTCTTGGGTGTGTGCTTGGGCGTACGCTGGGCGTACGCCGGACTAGGGGATGTATCTGACATCGTCCTGGGAGGACAGTTGGAAAAGTTTAGGATACCTGATACGGGTCGGGGATGGCCATCGTAGCCAGGATGCGGGTCTCCAGCGCCTCCATGCGCCGGGCGTCGCGTTCGTTCAGGTGGTCGTAGCCCAGGGAGTGCAGGACGCCGTGCACGACCAAGTGGGCGGCGTGATGCAAAAACGGCTTTTTCTGGGCCTTGGCTTCAGCTGCCAGCACCGGCACGCACAGTACGATGTCGCCGCCGACCACCCCGTCCGGCCCCGGGCCGTATTCGAAGGTCAGCACGTTGGTGGCGTAGTCCCGCTGGCGGAAATCGCGGTTCAGGCGGCGGCCTTCGGCAGCCCCGACCAGGCGGAGCGTCAAGGCGACGCCCGGGATGCCGGCCAGCTCGGGCGCGCGCAGCGTCTGGGCGACCCAGCGCCGCAGGCGCCAGCGCGGCAGGCGCGGCTCCTCTTTGCCATATTGCACTGCGAGGGAAAGCGTCGGCACGGCGGTCGCTTCAGCCGTCCTGGGACGTCTTGGCATGCTTTTCGTAGGCGTCGACGATGCGCGCCACCAGGGGATGGCGTACCACGTCCCCGCTGGTGAACTGCGTAAACGAAATGCCTTGGACCGAAGCCAGGATTTGCGCGGCGTCGAGTAGGCCGCTGCGCTGGCCCCTGGGCAGGTCCACCTGCGACGGGTCGCCCGTAATGACCGCTTTGCTGCCGAATCCGATGCGCGTCAGGAACATCTTCATCTGTTCCGGCGTCGTGTTCTGCGCCTCGTCGAGGATGACGAAGGCATGGTTGAGCGTTCGCCCCCGCATGTAGGCCAGCGGCGCGATTTCTATGGTCTGCTTCTCGAACAGCTTGGTGACCCGCTCGAAGCCGAGCAGGTCGTACAGCGCATCGTAGAGCGGTCGCAGGTAGGGATCGACCTTCTGGGTGAGGTCTCCGGGCAAAAAGCCCAGCCGCTCGCCCGCCTCGACTGCGGGCCGGGTAAGCACGATGCGTCGCACCGATTCCCGTTCCAGCGCGTCGATGGCGCACGCGACGGCCAAGTAGGTCTTGCCCGTGCCGGCGGGCCCCATGCCGAAGGTAATGTCGTGCGCCAGGATGTTACGCAGGTAGTCGCGCTGGCGCGGGGTGCGGCCTCGCAAGTCCTGCCGGCGGGGCAGGCGCAACACCACTTCCGTCTCGCCGGGTGCTCCTTGGGGCGGCGTTTCTTCGTCCGCGTCGTGGGCGGCGGTCATGGCGCCCAGTTCCACGAGGTTCAACTGCAGCTCGTCGACCGACAAAGGGTGGTCGGCGTGCTCGTAGAGGTATTGCAGCGCCGCCGATGCGGCGTCGGCGCGCTCGCCTTCCAGGGTGATCCGGTGGCCGCGGCGCGCCAGCTCGACCCCGTAGGCCGTCGCCAGCTGGCGCAGGTTTTCGTCGAGCGGGCCGCACAGGTTCGACAGCCGGGTGTTGTCGTCCCCCAGGGAAACGACGACCGGCGCGGGGCGGCGGTGAGCGCCGCGGGAGGGTGCTGCCGTCATGCGGACAAAGCCTCGGTCGCGTCGGTTTCGCGAGTGACCACTTCGCCGCGCAGCGTGTGCGGCAGCGCCGCAGTAATGCGCACGTCGATCATCTGGCCGATGAGCCGCGGCGGCGCCGGGAAGTTCACGATGCGGTTGTTTTCAGTGCGGCCCATGAGCTCCTCGGAGTTCTTGCGCGAGGGGCCTTCGACGATGATGCGCTGCGTGGTGCCCACCATGCTTTCGCTGATGGCGGCCGCCTGCTCATTGATCCGCGCCTGCAGGCGCTGCAGGCGGGCCAGCTTGACCGTTTGCGGCGTATCGTCTTGCAGGTCCGCCGCCGGCGTACCCGGACGGCGCGAATAAACGAACGAGAACGCCGTGTCGAAGCCTACGTCGTCGATCAATCGCATGGTTTTCCCGAAGTCTTCCTCGGTTTCTCCGGGGAAGCCGACGATGAAGTCCGAAGACAGCGTCAACCCGGGGCGTGCGGCGCGCAGCTTGCGCACGATGGACTTGAACTCGAGCGCCGTGTAGCCGCGCTTCATCGCCATCAGGATACGGTCGCTGCCCGATTGCACCGGCAGGTGCAGGAAGGACACGAGCTTGGGCAGGCGGGCGTAGGCCTCGATCAGCCGGGGCGTCATTTCCTTCGGATGCGAGGTCGTATAGCGGATGCGCTCGATGCCGGGGATGTCGTGTACATATTCCAGCAGCAGCGCGAAATCGGCGATTTCGTCGGTGTCGCCCATCTTGCCCCGGTAGGCGTTCACGTTCTGCCCGAGCAGCGTGACTTCCTTGACGCCTTGGTCGGCCAGGTCGGCGATCTCGGTGAGCACGTCCTCGAACGGCCGGGAGACTTCCTCGCCGCGCGTGTACGGCACGACGCAGAAGCTGCAGTACTTGCTGCAGCCTTCCATGATGGAGACGAAGGCCGTCGCACCTTCCACCCGGGCGGGCGGCAGGTGGTCGAACTTTTCAATTTCGGGGAAGCTGATGTCTACCTGCGGCGTGCCGGACGCGCGCCGCTTGGCGATCAGTTCGGGCAGCCGGTGCAGCGTTTGCGGCCCGAACACCACGTCGACATACGGTGCACGCGCCACGATGGCCTCGCCTTCCTGGCTGGCGACGCAGCCGCCCACGCCGATCACCAGGTCCGGCTTTTCGCGCTTGAGCATCTTGGCGCGGCCGAGGTCGGAGAAAACTTTCTCCTGCGCCTTTTCGCGCACCGAACAGGTGTTGAAGAGAATGATGTCCGCGTCTTCCGGCCGGTCCGTGAGTTCCAACGGCTGGTCGGCGTTCAGCACGTCTACCATTTTGTCCGAGTCGTACTCGTTCATTTGGCAGCCGAACGTGCGGATGTATAGTTTGCGGGGAGTGGCTTGGGTCATCTCGATTGCCGTGACGGGGTTATAGCCCGCGGGCACAAATGCGGAATATGGCATTTTATCAGAGGGTTACGCGGGTGGCTGCCCGGCGCGGCAGGCGGGGTACACCCGTTCAGGTCTCTGTCAGTGGGTAGGGGCTAGACTGACGGCTCAGGTGATTGCTTTGCCGCAAAGGGCATCGGTGAGACCGCAGCTCCCGACGCCTGGCAGAGCGGTTCATCCGACACCGATACCGCGCTTCCCCCGCGAGCTTTTGAGGCGCGGCATTGTGTGCTCCCTGTCGGCCCGACGGCAATGCTGTCGGGCCCTTTTTTTTCGCGATGCAAAGCCATTTGCGCGCAGCCCGGGAACACTATATAATCGCGGTCTTAGCTTTTGGCGCATTAGCTCAGCCGGTTAGAGCGACGGAATCATAATCCGCAGGTCCCCTGTTCGAATCAGGGATGCGCCACCAGGATACGCAAGGGCCCAACCACGGTTGGGCCCTTTTTCATTTGCTGCCCGCTTTCCTGGTTTCGCTACCCCCGCGGGAGCGGGAGGGACGGGCATGGCGACCTGCAATTTACTGTAGCCCGGGCAGATGCGGGGGGAAAGACAGCCGCAGCGTCGCTGCGTTTTCCGTCACCAGGAATTCGATGTGTCCACCGAGCTCGCGGGCGCGGCGGTGCATGTTGCGCAGACCGTTGCCGATGTTGCTGCGGTCTTGCAGGGCGGTGCCGTGGACGTCGTTGAAGACGCAAAGCAGGGCTTGCCCGTCCGGGGCGGTTTGTCCCTGTATGGATAGCTTGCGGGCAGCACCGTGGCGGATCGCGTTGGTGACTGCCTCCTGCAGGATGCGCAGCACGGAAAGGGCGTTCTGCGGCGTGACTCCGGTGACGGCCGGCAGTTTCTCGGTCGACCAATGCAAATCGATGCCCAGCCGGCGCATTTGCGGTTCGAGCCGCTCGCGGAAGGCGGCGAGCGCCACGCCCAGGTCGCCGTCGCCAAGATCGAGGGAATGCACCACCAGCCTGAGGTCGTCAAGCGCGGCCCGCGCAGCCTGTTCGATGTCTTTGCCGCGTTCGCCCTCGCGTTCGGCGAGCGCGATGATGGTCACGAGATGGCCGCTCATGCCGTCGTGCAGGTCGCGCATCAGGCGCCGGCGCTCTTCTTCGCGCACCATGCGGTTGGCGTGGATCTTTTCTTTCTCGTGCATCAGCACCAGCTCCCATTCCTGGGCTGCGAGCTGCTGCCGTAGCGTCTCGTTCGCGTTGTCGAGGCTGTTCAGGCTGCGCGCGAGGCGGCCCATCAGTACCACCGTGATGGCGAGCAGCAGGAGGGTGCGCGCGTAGGGGGCGTGCAGGAAGGGGGCGTCGTGGATGCCGGTCACGACGAGCACGTCGTGCAGCGCGAACCAGCCGGTCAGGGCGCACGGCCCCATCATGATGGCGGCGTCCCAGTTTTCCTCGCGCGCGAATCGATGGGCCAGGATGGCGCTTGCGACGAAGTATGCGGCGGCCAGGAAACAAGCGCTCACGAGTCCGACAATGGCGAACGGGACCGTCCCGGTTTGCCCGAGCAGCAGGAGGGCGAGGGGAAGGAGCACGACGGCCGGGACCAGCCATTTCGGCCGCGGCAGGCCCGCGATGGCGAGGGCCATGCCTATCGCCATCAGGCCCACGGCGGGCGTCAGAGCGATGGAGCGGAACTGATCGACGGGGCCGAGCGCGTGCTGCGGCGCCTGCGTCAGGACGACCAGGATGCTGGTCACGGAAAGCGTGGCCAGCCACCCGAACACCGCATCGTGGCGGCGGGTGATCCAGATGGTCGCAATGCCTATGGTCAGCGCGATGTGCAATGCGAAGGTCATCGCGCGGATTTCCTCGATCAGGAAATCCGACAGGCGATAGGCCGGCATGACCTGGTCCGCCGTTCCAATGCTCACCTCCGACAACCGGCCGGGTAGCCAGCCCACCTTGCGCGTCTGGCGAACCACGAGCTCATTGTCGCCCGCATGCAGCGTGCCGCGGGGAATGCGGGCGAGGAAGGAGTAGCCGCTGGTCGGCGTGGGCCATGCGGTGTCGGGCACGGGGTCCGCGCGCTGGCCGTTCACCCAGGTTTCGACCTGGTGGCGCGCCGCCGGAATGAAAATGAACAGCGGTTCGTCAGGGACGGTTTCCAGGCGGAATGCGAGCCGGTAGGTGCCGGTGGTCAGTTCGAACAGGTTTTCCGGTGTCCAGCGGTGCGGGAGCGAGACGACGCGTTCCGTGTTTTCACCTGTTTGGATGAAGCGGGCCGTCGCCAGCGTCAGGCCATCCGTAGGTGCCCCGACATGAATGAGATAGGGAAGCAAGCCGATCGCGATCGTCAGCGTGACCAAGGCGATCCAGGCGATCGCCTTGCCCCGGCGGCCTAGGGGACGCCCGCCGGCGGCCATTACAGCTTGATGAGCCCGAGCCGTGCCGCTTCGAAGACCGCTTCGGAGCGATTGCTGGCTTGGAGCTTGCGGTATATGTTCCGAATGTGGACCGGCACCGTTTGTCGCGAAATGGCGAGCTTGTCGGCCAGCTCGCCGTAGGTGAAGCCCTTCGCGATGCCCCATAGGATGTCCATTTCGCGATCGGTCAGCGAAGGCTTGGGTTTGGCCGCCTCGGGATGTTCGGGCGCGTGCCCGAGTTCGGATAGCCGGCGCACCAGCACGCGGGCGATGCGCGAGGAAATGGGCGAGCGTCCGGCCATGACGTCCTTGATCGCGTCGACCAGGTCGATGGAGTCGGCATCTTTGAGCAGATAGCCCGACGCGCCGGCTTCGATGGCGTCGAGGACGGAGCGTTCGTCGGCCAGCACCGAGATGACCATGGCTTCGGCCTTGGGGCGGCGTTTGGCCAGGTAGCGGATGGCGTCGATGCCGCTGCCGTCAGGAAGGTTGATGTCCGTGATCAGCAGGTCGATGTCATTGGCCCCGATGGCGATCAGAGTTTCCTCTAGGTTGGGGCAGGCAGCGCAGAGTTGCGCTTCGGGCCAATTGCCGATGATGCGGGCGAGTCGTTCGCGTATGGGGTCGTCGTCTTCTGCCAGAAGAATTCTGAGTGCACCCGTGGTCATCCTGGATCTCCTGCCGCACTCTGCGCATCGCCACCTGGGGTTACGTCGAGTGCACTTTTTCAGTTGAACACAGTATCGCAGAGCGGTGCGCACGATAAATACCATGGATATGGTATTGGGCAGACGCGCCGTTGTGCGTAACATGCCCAAAAGCCGGCGCCCTGTCGGTGCCCTGGGGGAAGGTAATGAGGAGTATCCAGTATCTCGCGGCGACGGGGGTTGCCGCGCTCATGGGGCTCGCCGCGTGTGGCGGGTCGTCGGATGGGGGAGGCCCGGACGACGGGCCCGGCGCCAGTGCTCCCAACATCCTGTTCGTGGTGATGGACGACGTGGGCATCGACCAGATGGCCGCCTTCGGCTACGGCGGTGCCACGCCGCCCAGCATGCCGAACATGACGGCGGTTGCCGATGCCGGCCTGCGTTTCCGCAATACGTGGTCCATGCCCGAGTGTTCACCGGGGCGCGCCGCGTTTTTCCTCGGCCGGTATCCTACGCGCACCGGCATCTACCAGGCCATTGGGCCCAACGACCTCGCCAATTCGCAGGTGTCTCCGTACGAGGTCACCGTGCCCAAGCTGCTCAAGCGCGCCAATTACGAAAGCGCGATGTTCGGCAAGTTCCACCTGGCCGGCCCGGAGAACAACGAGGCCGAGTACGCGACGCCTGCGGTGCTCGGCTGGGATTATTTCTACGGCTGGCTCGGCGGCCTGCCTGGTTCCATCGATACGACGGCCGGCGGCGTTGCGCCCGAGAAAACCTATGCCTGCGGATTCGTGCCGGGCAAGGCGGCGGGCGGGGCAGACCACGGCGCCTGCTATAGGCCCGACGGCAGCTGCAGCATCATGCGGCGCACGTCGGCGTTGCAAGACGCTGCGGGCCTGCAGTGCCTGGATGCGGGCGGCATATTCGTGCCGGACGAAGCGTGTGGCGAGCCGCCCGCCACGCTCGATTTCGAGCGCGAGAACGCGCATTACGTTTCGCCGCTCGTGATCGTCGATCAAGGGAAAGTGACTCGCGTGCCCCTCAGCGATCCGCGCTCGCGCGGTTTCCGCACCCGCATCGAGACCGACGCCGCCATCGCATGGATCAAGTCGCGCTCGGGCAAACAGCCATGGATGGCTTCCGTTACCTATAGCGCGGCCCACACGCCCTGGCAGCAGCCGCCCCGCAGCCTCATCCCCGCGAGCGGCCATGCCGGGTCCGACGCTTGGGACTGCCGCGCGACGCTCGAGGGCCGCCTCATCCAGGACCAGATGACCGAGGCCATGGACACGGAATTCGGCCGCCTGCTGGTGGAAACCGGATTGGCGCGCCGGGGCGAGGACGGCCGATTGCAATACGACCCGAAGGCCAGCAATACCATCATCGTGATCGTGGGCGACAACGGCACGCTGGGCTCGGCGGTCAAGGCGCCGTTCAGCACCGACCGCGCCAAGGCCACCGCCTACCAGACGGGCATCTGGGTGCCGCTCATCATCGCCGGGCCGCAGGTGGAGCAGCCCGGCCGCGAAGTCGACCGCATGGTCAATGCGGTAGACCTGTTCCAGTTCTTCGGGGAGGCGGCGGGCATCGACGCGCACGCGACAGTGCCGCGCACGATCGACTCCGTCTCGCTCATGCCGTACCTGACCAACCCCGAGCAGCCCAGCCTGCGCTCGGTGAACTTCGCCATAGGGGGCTACAACATCCAGGCCAATGGCACGCGCAATGGCGCATGCGTCATCGGCACGGTCTGCAACCAGACGCCGGTCTCCAAGAGCGTGTGCGAGGACAACCAGGGCGTATGGTGGGGAGCCGGCTATGACGATCCTTCGGTCATCCCCAACGACGGCGCGGGCTACCAGACCTGCTGGGCCGTCAACCAGGCGCTCTTCAAGGCCGAGCGGCCGTTGATCGACATCATGCCGGAGATCTCGGCCGCGATCCGCAACGACCGCTACAAGCTGGTTCGCAACACCACGCAGGCCTATGATCCGGCAAGCGACAGCGGTACTTCCGTGGTCACCGACGAGCTCTACGAGGTCGACCAGGCCGCTCCCATCCCGCAGCTCGACAAGGCCGAGCGCAACCTGCTGGTTGCGCCTACGCCGGAGATCGAAGCCGTCTACGCGGACCTTCGGGCCAAGCTCGAACAGTTGCTGGCCGCCGATCCAGATTGCCCGGGGGACGGCAATCGCGATGGCGTGGTCGATGAAGAAGACCTGTCCAACTGGAGCCGCATCGCGCGAGAGTGGGGGCTCTCCAGCGTCTATGACTTCGTGACTGGCACGGCCCGCGATGGGCTGACCAACGACGCCGATGGCCAGGTCGTCCGCAACAACCTCGGCAAGATCTGCCCCAAGACCTATGGACTCTATTGATCCACAACGCAACCGCCGGCGCCTGTTGGCCGGCGGCGTGGCGCTGGCCGCGGCAGGCACCGGCGTCGCAGGCGTGCTGGGCTGGCAGGCCTGGCGCAGCCGCCCCGCGGAAAAACCGCGCGTCGTGCTCGGCGACGGCGTGAAGACGCCCAAGGGCATGGCCTGGGTGCCCGGCGGCGAATTCCTCATGGGCAGCGATCACAAGCTGGCCTATCCCAATGAACGTCCCACGCACCGCGTCCGCGTCCCGGGCTTTTGGATGGACGTCACGCACGTCACCAATGACCAGTTCGCCCAGTTCGTCAAAGAGACGGGTTACGTCACCACGGCCGAACAAAAACCGGATTGGGAAACGATACGGGTGCAATTGCCGCCGGGCACCCCGCGCCCGCCGGACGATATGCTGGTGCCGGGCGCCATGGTGTTCGTGGGTACCGACAGGCCCGTGCGGCTAGACGACTATTCCCAATGGTGGCGCTTCGTTCCCGGCGCGAATTGGCGCCATCCGCAAGGGCCGGGCAGCTCCATCGAAGGCAAGGGCGGGCACCCGGTCGTGCAGGTGAGCTACGCCGATGCGTTGGCGTATGCCAAGTGGGCGGGCAAACGATTGCCCACCGAGGCGGAGTGGGAGTTCGCGGCGCGGGGCGGCCTCGAGCAGGCAACGTACGCCTGGGGGGACGAGCTGCTGGTCGACGGCGCGCGCCAGGCCAATTATTGGGATGTGCGCGAGCGCCCCTTCCCAGTGATCAGCCCCCGCGCCGGCGGTGCGACCGGCACGCTCGAGGCCGGCTCTTTCCCGCCCAACGGCTATGGGCTGCTGGACATGACGGGCAATGCCTGGCAATGGGTGGCGGACTGGTACCGCGCCGATTACTTCGCGCGCCAGGCCAAGTTGCGCCAGCCCATCGAAAATCCCCAAGGGCCATCGGACTGCTTCGATCCGAGCGAACCGGGCGTGCCGGCCAATGCGCCCAAGCGGGTGATACGCGGCGGCTCGTTCCTGTGCAACGAAGACTACTGCTTGTCTTATCGACCGAGCGCCCGGAGAGGCGCAGACCCCTATAGCCCGATGTCTCACCTGGGCTTTCGGCTGGTTATGAGCTAAAGGAACCGCAACTATGAGAACAAAGATCCATCCGCATGGGAGGCGGGCGGCCATTTTGTCCGCATTCCTGGCATCCGCGGCGCTGCTCTCGGGCTGCTCCGACGGATCCAAGTCCGAACCCGTGGCAGAGCAGAAGCCCAACATTCTTTTCATCGTGCTCGACGACTTCGGCCTCGACCAGCTGACGTTCTACGGGTACGGCGGCGCCGCGCCCCCCAAGACGCCCAACCTCGCCGCGATCGCCAGGGCCGGCGTACAGTTCCGCAACGCCTGGGCCATGCCCACCTGCACGCCCACGCGCGCGAGCTACTTCACCGGGCGCTATCCCTCGGTCACCAACGTGCTGAACGCGGTGGTGTCCACGGACCTCGCCAATTCCGAGATATCCCCCTATGAGGTCACCGTGCCCAAGCTCTTGCGCACGCAAGGCTACGTGAGTGCGCTGATCGGCAAGATGCACCTGACGGGCTCGGATCTCGGCACCGCCGCCAATCTGCCCTATGGCCACCAGACCATGTGGAAGCTGGGGTGGGATTATTTTGATGGCTACCTGGACGGCGCGCCGTATCCGATCGACACGCGGGCCGGACGCACCACGGTGGAGGAAGGGACATACAAGTGCGGCTTCGTCCCGAACACGACCATGGATGCGGAAAACGGGGCCGACGAAGGGGCGTGCTATTTCGCCACCGGCGCCTGCGAGCCCCTCGCCCGGGGCGGCGACATCGTCACGCCGGGGCGCACCTGCATGGAGCGGGGCGGCATTTTCGATCCGGGCGCGTCGTGCCAGGCCAAGGTGCCGGATTACATCGATTTCACCGCGCAGAACGGTTATTACACTGGCGAGTTCATCCAGAGCTGGGCCGACGGCAGGACGAACAAGATACCGGTCTCTGATCCTTCGGCGCGCGGCTATCGCACCACGATGGAAACCGACCGCGCGATCGCCTGGGCCAAGCAGCAGTCTGGCGACAAGCCGTGGATGATGTCGGTGGGCTATTCGGCCATCCACGCGCCGCTGCAATTGCCGCCGCTTTCGCTGATCTCCGAGACCACGCCGGGCCGCAACGACCTGCTGCCTTGCTCGCCGGCCAGCGATTTTGAAGGCGCGCCGGGCATAACCAAGGTGACGGACCTCGTCGAGGCCCACCTCATCACCAACCTGATGGTGGAGGCCATGGACCGCGAGATCGGGCGCCTGCTGGTCGAGCTGGGGCTGGCCACCTGGAACGAGGACGGCTCGCTGAATTACCAGCCGGAAAAAACCAACACCATGGTGGTCGTCATGGGTGACAACGGCACCTACGTGAACAGCGTGAAGTTCACCGAGCCGGGCAAGTTCGACCCCGTGCGCTCCAAGGGATCGGCGTACCAGACCGGTGTTGCCGTGCCCCTGCTGGTGGCCGGCCCGCTGGTGAAGGATCCCGGACGCGAGGTGGAGCACCAGGTGAGCGCGCCCGATCTCTACCGGCTGTTCGCCGAGATCGCGGGCGCCGACGTCGAGGGCAATATTCCCGCCTATCGCCCGGTGGACGCGCGGCCCATGTTGGCCTACCTGACCGACCCCGGCCAAGGCCCCATCCGCGAGCTGAACTTCGCTGAGGTGGGAACGAACTTCACCAACCCGTCTACCGACATCACGCCGCAGCCGTGCGTGGTCGAGGCCGCCAACGTCTGCTTCACCATCTTCCCCAACAAGGAGTTGTGCTCAGACCAAAGCGGGGTGTGGTACGGCGCCAATTCTGGCCTGGACGGCGTGCCGGAGGAGGGCTACATGCATTGCGGACAGGTGAACTCCTACCTCATGTCAAAGGACGAGGAGCCGGTATTGGTCTTCGCCGACTCGGAGAAGGCGGCCAGCGACGGCAAGTACAAGCTGGTGCGCGTGAACCGCAAGACCTACTCCATCGATACGGAACATCCGGAGAACTCTGAGTACCTGCGCAATGAAAATACGGACGAGCTCTACCGGATCGAGATGAGCGTTCCCAACCCCACCCTGGATAGGGAGGGCAGCGCCATCGCCATCGGTTCGCCCACCATTACCGATCCGCTCGATCCGGAAGCGCAGGCGGCTTATCTCAAGCTGAAGGCCGAGCTGGACGAGCGGGACGAAGTCGCGAGCTATTACTACAACTATGACACTGTCCACTGCCCGGGGGACGGGAATCGCGACGGCGTGGTCGACCAGCAGGACTTGGACAACTGGGCTGAGCTGAGTCAGCTGAACAAGTACGAAGGCGTTGCCCAATCCAGCTGGTACGACTTCAACCACGACGGCAAGACGGATGATGCCGACCGGGCCATCATCCAGAACAACCTGGGCAAGACCTGCAAACTGGTCGCGGCCGGTTGACGTCGCCGGGGCTGCGGGCTCAAACCGCCCGCAGCCAGCGGGTGCGGGTCCTACGCTGCTGCGTGATCAGCGGCGGCAGCGGGAAGGGGCCGTCGTCGTCGCAGGGCGATTCGTACGGCTTCCTGATCAAGCCTGCCAGTTTGTACGGTGGAGAAGGCAGGGGATCGAAGCGCCGGCCGGTACGGACGATGCGGTGCATCTTGTCGACGTTGTACAAGCGCCAGCCCGGGGGATCGCCCGCCCGGCCGTCGAGCTGCCATGCAATCACGATCAGCGTGCCATCAGTCGTCGTTCCCAATGAATGGGGATGCGCAACGCGCGTGGCGCCATGGTAATGAAACTGGAGCTCGGACCGGATTGCGATCGCGGCGGACAAAAGAGAACAGCGTGTTTCGTTGTGCATTGCAGTACGGTAATCCTGTTGGGATCGCCTTGATGGTAGCGCCAGAAAAGTAAGATCGCCACAAAAATGTTGCGATGCACAAATCGGGTTCAGGGCGCACCATCCCTGCGCGCGAAAAACACTGATGTGGTGCGGAAAATCGCCCAGGCCATGCCCTCCCCAGGCTTGCGCGTCGCCGGCGCGAGGACGCCCCGGCGCCCCGACGAAAACCCGGCGTGGGCGCGGGGCGTGGCTGGCGCTTCACACGACCGTAAGCGTGACATCGATGTTGCCGCGCGTCGCATTCGAATACGGGCATACGACGTGCGCTTTCTGGACCAGCGACTCGGCCGTGGCGCGGTCGATGCCCGGCAGCGAGATCTTGAGTTCCACTTCGATGGCGAAGCCGGTCGGGATGGGGCCTATGCCTACCGAGCCATCGATCTTCGCATCGGCGGGCAGGGTGATTTTTTCCTTGGACGCCACGAATTTCAGCGCACCCAAGAAGCACGCCGAGTAGCCGGCAGCGAATAACTGCTCGGGGTTGGTACCGTTGCCGCCTGCGCCGCCCAGCTCTTTGGGGGTGGACAACCGCACGTCCAGGACGCCGTCCGAGGAGACGGCTTTGCCGTCACGGCCGCCGGTGGCCGTGGCATGCGCGACGTATAGGACTTTCTCGATAGACATGATGAAGCTCCTTCGTTGATGTGGCGAGGGCGCTGTTCAGGATGCAACCGGCGCGCCCGGGATCGGCTGCATAAGTCTTTGACGATTAAATCGCGTGCTATTTAAGTCATGGGCACGTCCATTCCACTATGGACCGACAGGCTCAAACATGTTTGAGCAGATTGTTCCGCAAGGTTTCCAGCTGTTGTTTCAGGTCCGCTAGCTGTGCCGGGCTGCATGCGCTCGCGCACAGCACCGCTGACGGGATGGAAGTGGCCTTCGCCTTGAGCTCGCGGCCTGCGGGAGTCAAGGTGATGAGCACTTGGCGTTCGTCGTCCTTGCTGCGCGTGCGCGCAATCAGCCCCATGACCTCGAGCCGCTTCAGCAGGGGCGTGAGCGTGGCCGAATCCAGGAACAGCCGCTGGCCAAGTTCGGAAACGGTCAGGTCATCCCGCTCCCAAAGCACCAGCATGGCGAGGTACTGGGGATAGGTCAGCCCCAGCTCGCTGAGCAGCTGGCGGTACAGCTTGTGCATGGCCAGGTTGGCGGAATACAGCGCGAAGCACAGCAAATTGTCCAGCAACAGCGCGTTGAATTTCGAGGAAGGCGTGTCCATGCCCGTCATTATGAATAGCTCGAAATTAAATCGCAAGCGATTTAATTTCGGCGGCGCTGGAAATGGCAACAGTTAGCGCGCTCGGTGCCTAAGCCCTTCGCGGCCTTGGGCGCCTGGGGGTCACGATTGATTACGTATGTAGTCCCCGCGTCACATAGGGCCGGTGTACAGTCAGTTTCACGAAAGCTTTGTGTGTTCGCGGAGTGGGCAGCACGCAGGCTTCAGTTTCCTCGGGAACGGATCATGATTAGGAAAACATTGATCGTCGCGTTGACCTGTGCCGGGCTGGCGTTCGGCGCTGTCGCGGAGGCCAAGGATCGCGGCCGGGGCCATGGGCACGGCCCCGGCCATGGCCATAGCCACTTCGATAAGCACGGGCCCCGCGCGCACCACAAGCACAAGGGTCACCACCACGGTTACGGGCGTGCTCCCAAGATCATCCACCATCATGTGTGGACGCCGCCTCCGCGTCATTGGTCGCGCGGGGACCGCTTGCCGCATTTCCACCGCGGCGGCTACCACGTGATCCATGACTGGCACGCCCATCGGCTGTACCGTCCCCACCCGGGCCACCAATGGGTGCGCGTGGGGTCCGAATACCTGCTGGTGGCCGTTGCCTCCGGTATCATCACCGCCATCATCCTCAACCAGTAGTCCCCGCCGGTCCGCCTGGACATCGGGGCAGGATCCATGTCCATGCGGTACGCACGCCTGAAAGCCTGTGCAGCGGCGTGGCTGGTGCTGGCGGCCACGCCGCTGTGCGCCCAGACCATTCTCCACAGCGAAAAATCCGCTTTTGAAGACATCGTGGTCTATGAGGCCGGCGGCGAGCGCTGCATGAAGTTCGGCAGCGTGTTCGCGCCGGGCCGCCAGAGCTGCCAGTTGCCCGAGCGTCCCCACGAGCTGCTCTTCGATTACACCCGCATGATGATGGGGGCGCTTTACCTGCGGCCGGATCCCCAACGCATCCTCATCATCGGGCTCGGGGGAGGCAGCCTGCCCACGGCGCTGGCGAGCGCCGTCCCGCAGGCCCGGATCGACGTGGTCGAGATCGATCCGGCCGTGGTGCGCGTGGCGCACCAGTTCTTCGGCTTCCGGGAGGGGCCGAACATGCGGGTGCACGTGGCCGACGGCCGGGAATTCGTGCAGGCGGCCGGCCGCAGCGGCGATCGCTACGACCTCGTCATGCTGGACGCCTTCGACGAGACCTATATTCCCCGCCACCTTTCGACCGTGGAGTTCATGCGCGAAGTGCGCGCGATCCTGGTGCCGGGAGGCGTCCTCGCCTCCAATACCTTTGCCTCCAGCGCTTCGTATGCCAGCGAATCGGCTACCTATGCCGAGGTCTTCGGCGAGTTCTACAACCTGCGCAGCGCCAACCGCGTCATCCTCGCCTCCACCGGCGGCTTGCCCGACCGCGAGACGCTGGCCGAGCGTGCCCGCGCGTTGCGGCCGCGGCTGGCGCCGATGAAGGTGGACGATGCGCGCCTGTTACCCATGTTTTCTACCCGTCGCGATTGGCCCGGCGACGCCAAGCCGCTGCGCGACTGATCAGCGTAGCAGGCTGGCCGGGTCTTCCCGGTGCACCCGGCGCACGGCGAATAGCCCCGAGATGAGGGCGATGCCCATGACCAGGGCCGCGCAAACGAGCGCCACGAAGGGGGTCATGCGCACCGGCACGTTTTGATTGTGCGCCACCGCGAGCAGCGCCGCGCACAGAATGGCGGCCAGCGCGGTGCCGGTCAGGCCCACGCCCAAGGCCTGCTGTAGCACGACGTTGCGCAACGCGGACACCCCTACCCCCATGGCCTTGAGCGTGGCGTAGGCGCGCATGGAGCCGGCGATGGCGGCGATCAGCGTTTGGCTGGTGATGGCAGCCCCTGCGACGAACACCACCGCGGCGAGGAAAAGGACGCCCGCGCCCGCGCCGGTTTGCAGCAGCCAGTAGAGCTGGGTCTTTCTGGAGAAGGCTTCGCTGGTCCAGACCTCATATGCGCCGAAGCTGCGGTGCTGCGACAGGCGCTCGCGCACGGCTGCAACCTGGGTGCGGTCGCGCACTTCGGCGACGAAGTAGGTCGGCAGGCTGCCTTCCTCTGGCGTGCTGATCAACTGCGCGGTCTCGGCCGAGGCGAGGACGTTGGCGCCGTCCAGCGCGCGCAGTCCGTTGACCACGCCGACCACGCGCACGGGATGGCCGTTGAGCGTGGCCTGGCCACCGGGCCGGGTGCGCAGCTTTTGCAGGTCGGCGCGGTCTACGATGATGGCGCCGACTTCGGCCAGCCGCTCGCGCAGGTCCAGTGGCAAGACCCGGGAAAACAGCAGGCCATCGGGGCGCACGTTGATGCCGGATACGGCGACGCTCATGCCGCCCCGGGTTTCGGGGCTGCGCCATTCGGCATAGCGCAGGTAGAAAGGTTCGACCGCCGCGATGCCAGGGTCCATGCGCAGGGGCATTTCGATCTCGGGGCTCAAGGGAAGCCCCTGGTCGATGCTTTGCGTCCCGGGCGAGCCTATCCATAGATCCCCGCGGGAGCCGTTGACGTAGACCGCTGCGTTGCCGAAGATGCCGAGCACCAGCGCGGCTTGCGCGAGCAGCAGCAGCCCCGAGAAGGCCACCGCGATGACGGCGGGCAGGAAGCGGGGCCATTCGTGTATGAGGGTCTTGCGGGCCAGCATGTCTCAATCCCGTTGGGCCAGGGTGCATCCGGCACAGCGCGGACCCGGCAGCGACCCCGCAGGGGCGGCCGCGTCCGTGGAGCGAGACGCGGACGGAGGGAGAGAGCCTGCGGGCTCGTCGCCGCTGAGGCCCAATCCGGGAGTATCGGCGGGAAGCGGGCCGCCGCCCACCGCCTTGTGCAGCGAGATGAAGGCCAGGTCCTGCGCCAGGGTGGTGGCCGACACGGCCAATTGCGCCTGGATGCGGCGTGCGGCGAGATCGAGGTGGTCGAGTTCGCTGGCAAGCTTGGCGGCCTCGAGCCGGCGTGCCCGCTCGAGCGCGCCGTCGAGCGCCTGGACGGCTTTTTCCTCGGCTTCGCGGCGCTTGCGATATTCATCGAGCTCTATCAAGGCCGCTTCAGCTTCCGCCGCGCTGCTCAGCACCGTTTGCCGGTAGGCTAGCAGGGCGGCATCCAGTTCAGCGCTGCGGGCCCGTTCGGCGGCCTGCCGGCGTCCGTAGTCGAACAGGGGGATGTCGATCAAGGGTCCGAGCGAGAAGATGGCTTGCGTACTCGTGCTGGATTCGCTGCGACGATTGAAGTTGTTGGCGAAATTGCTGGCGATGGTCAGGGAGCCGCCCAGCCCCAGGCGCGGGTAGAGGTCTGCGCGTGCGATGCCGAGCGCTCCCGCGGCGTGGAGCACGCGGGCCTGCGCCATCCGGATGTCCGGCCGTGCGCGCAGCAGGTCGGCCGGCGTGCTGCGTATGGCGGCCCGCAGCGGGGGAAGCGCCGTGGCGGCCGGCGCCTTCGTCCAGGATGGGTCCGGTTCGCTGCGGCCAAGCAGCGTGGCCAGGCGCAGCGCACTCTGGCGTATCGCCACGCGGGGGTCGGCGAGCGCCGCGCGGGCCTCTTCCAGGGCAGCGCGTGCGCGGTCGAGATCCGCCCCGGACGCCAGGCGCGTGCGATGCCGCAGCGATACCAGTTCCACGTGCCGCGCCCGCAGCGCGACGGCCTCGTTGAGCAATCGCTCGCGCATTTGCGCGTGGCGTAATTCGCGATAGGCGCGGACCACCTCGGCCACGACGCTGATGCGCGCGCCTTGCAGCGTCGCCGCGGCGGCATCGACGTCGGCGCGGGCCAAGCGCTCGGCGGCTTCGGCCCGGCCGAAGAGCCCGAGCTCCCAGGTCGCGTCGAAGCCGGCTTGGAAGTAGGAGCTGCGCGCATCGGCGGCAACCGCATCGCGCGTGCGGAAGGCGAATTCAGGGCGATAGGGCCCTTCGGCTACTCCATGCAGGAGCCGGGCCGCCTGGAGGCGGGCATGGGCCTCGGCCACGGTGAGGTTGTCCGCGAGCGCCTGTTCGACGAGCTGGTCCAGGGTCGGATCGCCGTAGATTTTCCACCAGGACGCCGGGTCGGGGGCCGGGGCATCAGTGGCGTTGCGCCATTGGCTGGGCGCGCCTGCCGGCAAGGAGGGCTCGGGCATGCTCATGCATCCGGCGAGGGCCGCGGACGCGAAAAGCAGCATGAGGCGTAGCGCCGGACGAACCGGGAGCCGGGCGGCCGGCGGCAGGAAACGGAAAAACGGCATGACGTAGGAAGCGGCGGTTCGGCCTGGCGGCGGCGCCGGGCAGGCGAAGGGGTTATGGCCAGACGTGATCTTACTGTTAGTTACCGTGCGACGGGGAGGTCGCGCCGCCGTGCAAACAATCTGGCCAAATGGTAATGTATCGCGCCGCGCGCAACCCGGTGTTCCGATTAGCTATGCGTCCATTACAACAAAGACGGCGGCTGGAGGGGTCGGACACCTACAGATGGCGGTATTTCTGCGATACTTCGCGATGCGGGTCGCGAAGGGTTGTGGTGACGTTTCCGTAAACCCCCCATCATCACAATGACAAGCATTGGGCGTTCGGCCCAAAAACTGACTGCGGCTGTAACTGATCTCCCCCGAGGTTTCCCTTTAATGACCACCGAATCCCAACTGCTTGCCGACGAGGCACAATACTGCTCGTTCGGCGATACCGTCCATTACGTCAATCCCCCCAAGATTTTCGAGCGCTGCGAAGGCAGCTACATGTTCGATGCCAACGGCACGCCATATCTCGACCTGCAGATGTGGTACTCCGCCGTCAACTTCGGCTACGGCAATGAGCGCCTGAACAATGTGCTCAAGCGCCAACTGGACATCCTGCCCCAGGTGGCCAGCCAGTACCTGCATCCCACCAAGATCGAGCTGGCCAAGGTCATCGCCCAGGACGCCGAGCGCAAATTCGGCTACAAGGGGCGCGTGCACTTCAACGTAGGTGGCTCGCAGTCCATCGAGGATTCCCTCAAGCTGGTGCGCAATGCCACCGGCGGCAAGAGCCTGATGTTCGCCTTCGAGGGCGGCTATCATGGCCGCACGCTTGGTGCGTCGGCCATTACCTCGAGCTATCGCTATCGCCGCCGCTACGGCCATTTCGGCGAGCGTGCGTATTTCGTGCCGTTCCCCTATCCGTTCCGCCGTCCGCGCGGCATGACGCCTGAGGAATACAGCGAGCACTGCGTGGCCCAGTTTGCCCGCCTGTTCGAGACCGAGTACAACGGCGTCTGGGATCCCAAGGTGGGCCAGGCCGAATATGCCGCGTTCTACGTCGAGGCCATCCAGGGCACGGGCGGCTATGTCATTCCGCCGCCTGGCTTCTTCAAGGGCCTGAAGAAGGTGCTCGACCAGTACGGCATCCTGTTGGTGGTCGACGAGATCCAGATGGGGTTCTATCGAACCGGCAAGCTCTGGGCCATCGAACATTTCGGGGTCAAGCCGGACGTGCTGGTGTTCGGCAAGGCGCTGACCAACGGATTGAATCCGCTGGCCGGCCTGTGGGCGCGGGAAGAGCTGATCAACCCCACGGTTTTCCCGCCGGGGTCGACCCATTCCACGTTCGCATCCAATCCGCTCGGCACCGCCGTCGGCCTGGAAACCATGAAGATGCTGGCCGAGGTGGACTACGAGTCCATGGTCATGGCGCGCGGCGCTCATTTCCTGGAAGGCTTGAAGGATTTGCAGAAGCGCCATCCGGAAATCGGCGACGTGGACGGCCTGGGCCTGGCCTTGCGTGCGGAGATCTGCACCGAAGACGGGTTCACGCCCAACAAGCCGCTGCTCGACCGCATGGTCGACATCGGCCTGTCCGGCGACCTGGACTACAAGGGCAAGAAGATGGGGCTGGTCCTCGACGTCGGCGGCTACTACAAGAACGTCATTACCTTCGCGCCGTCTCTGCACATCACGCCGGAAGAAATCGACCAGGGCCTGGCGCTGCTCGACCAGCTGTTGACCCGTGCAAAGAAAGGCGGTTGATGGCACGGGTCCGGGGGCGACCCCGGACTTTCTCCGGCCTTACCTGAATCGACTGGAGCCCGAAGGGCTGGTGGGCCATTTCCTGGCCTGCCCGCCTGAGGGCTTTTCCGCTTGGGTGACCGCGTACGGCGGTCCCATGTTTCGTGCGCGGTTCGATCTCTTGACGACCGCGGATGACGATGCCAAGCGCTTTCTCCGACGCCTGCCGGGATTTCGCTGGTGGCGGCGCTTCCTGCAGCCGCTCACCGCTTTTGTCGGCACGACCGTGACGGAATATGCGCTGCTGGCGAGCGGTAGCGATCCCGACCGCTTGGCTGCGCAATGGAAGGCGGAGTACGGAGGCCAGCACCCGTTCTTGATCGTCAAGGATTTGCCCCAGTCGTCTCCGTTGTTGAGCCGGGAAGAGAACGAGCATGCTGCGGCGCTGGCCCGTGCCTGCGAGAAGGAAGGCTATGTGTTGGTCGAAGGGCAGGCGCTCGCGTATGTACCGATCGACTTCGACAGCCAGGACGCCTATCTCGGGCGCCTCTCGCATTCGCGGCGCAAGGATATCCGGCGCAAGCTGAAAAGGCGTGCGGAGCTGGAGATCGAGCAGGCCAGGACCGGCGATCCGCGGTTTCGTGATCCCGAAGTGCTCAAGGAGTTCTATGCGCTATACATGAACGTATATGCGCAGAGCGAAATCCATTTCGACCGCCTGACCGAAGCGTTTTTCGAGCGGGTGCTACAGGACCGGGACAGCGGCGGCATCGTTTTCATTTACCGCCGCCGCGGCGAGATGATCGGGTACAACCTCTGCTTCGAGTGCGAGGGCAATCTGGTCGACAAATACATCGGCTTGCGCTATCCCGAGGCCCGGGAGTGCAACTTGTATTTCGTCAGCTGGATGGTAAACCTCGAGTACGCGCGCGAGCGCGGGCTGCGCTATTACATCGCGGGTTGGACCGATCCCCAGGTGAAGTCCTACCTGGGCGCATCGTTCACCTTCACCCGGCATGCCGTGTACATACGCAATCCGCTGCTGCGCGCCGTGTTGCGCCGTCTTGCGGGGCGCTTCGAGGGCGATCGGGCCTGGAGCGAGGAGCGCTCCTAATGAATGGCGGGCCGCTGATCCTTGATTTCGACGGCGCGTGCGGTCCGACCGAGGGGGCCGTGGTGTTGCCCCTCCAAGGATGGCAGGAGGCCGTCCGCTTCGGCTGCTCGCTGTCTACCTTCCGTGCGCTGTGGCGCGAGCTGGATGCCATGCTGCCTGCCGCCCATGGGCCGGTGCTGATGGGAAGTGGCGATTTCCACCACCTGAGCTGGCCGCTCATCGAACGCCTGCGCGACCGGGGGCCGTTCCGGGTCGTGGTGTTCGACAACCACCCCGACAACATGCGCTATTTGTTCGGGATCCACTGCGGTTCTTGGGTGCGGAGGGTGGCCGCGCTGCCTTTTGTCACGCACGTGCACGTCATTGGCATCACTTCTTCCGACGTTGGATGGGGGCATAGTTGGGAAAACTATTTGCGCCCGCTGGCTTCGGGCAAGCTCAGCTATTGGTGCATGAACGTGGACGTCGGCTGGGCCCGGCTGTTGGGGTTGGGGCATGCGGTGCGCAGCTTCGACGGGCCCGAGGCAATGATGCAGGCGGTGTCGTCCGCGCTGGCCGCATCGCGGGAGCCAACGTACCTGTCCATCGACAAGGATGTGTTCAGTCCCGAAGTCGCGCGCACCAATTGGGACCAGGGCATCCTCGCAGAGTCGCATCTCGCGCAGGCACTGGAGGTGCTCGCCGGGCAGCTGATCGGGAGTGACATCACCGGCGAGGTCTCGCTTTATCAATACCGCACGTGGTGGAAACGCTGGCTCAGCGCCGCCGACGGGCAGGAGGCACCGTCGGCCGGGCGCTTGGCGCAATGGCAGGCGCAGCAGCATGTGCTCAATGCGCGATTGATCGATCTGCTGTCGGCTGCATCGAGGGATTGACGGAGACGTCGGCGGCGATGCGCCGCTCGATGTGGGCCAGGGACGCTTCCACCTGGTCTACGAGTATCAGGCACAAATCGCCCGGTTCAAGCGCATCCATGGCGATGTCGATGGCCAGGAATTCGCCCCGGACCTCCCGTACGTCGCGCACGCGGGCGGCGCCTTCCAGGCCCTGCCGGAGCAGTGCGAGGACTTCGCCGTCGGCGCGCCCGCGTTGGCATTGATCTTCGTACAGCACGACGCGGTCGAATGCGGCGCCGAGTATTTCGGTTTGCTTGCGGATGTCGATATCGCGGCGATCCCCGGCCGCACTGATCACGACCGAGCGCCGCTTGGCAGGCAGCCGGTCCATGGCCCGCACCAATGCCTGGATGGCGTCGGGATTGTGGCCGTAGTCCGCGAAAACGGTTGCACCCCGGAATTCGTACTGATTGAAGCGCCCGGGGGCGGTTTGCGCATCGCTCACGAAGCCCGCCAGCCCGCGCCGCACGACTTGCCAGTCCAGGCCAAGCGCCCAGGCCGCCGCGATGGCCGCCATGGCGTTCTCGACCTGGAAGTCGATGGCGCCGGCGTAAGTCAGCGGGATTTCTGACAACGGGATGGCATATTCCTCTGGGCCTTGCGCGGCCACGATGGCATCACCGTCCCGGTAGACCACGCGTTGGTTCTTGGTGCGATGTGCGGTAATCAGCGGATGCTGCCGGTCGTTCGAGAAGAAAATGATCGAACCCGGACAGCTGCCTGCCATGTTGGCTACATTGGGGTCGGTCGCATTGAGCACCGCCGTGCCCGCCGGGGCGACATTTTCCACGATTACCCGCTTCACCACGGCAAGATCTTCGACCGTGCTGACGAAGTTTAGGCCAAGGTGGTCGCCCGTGCCGATGTTGGTCACGACTGCCACGTCGCAGCGATCGAATGCCAACCCCTCGCGCAGGATGCCGCCGCGCGCTGTCTCGAATACGGCGGCGTCGACGTCCGGGTGCAGCAGGACGTTGCGCGCGCTGCGTGGCCCGCTGCAGTCACCCACATCTATGCGGCGCCGTCCGATGTAGACGCCGTCCGAGTTGGTCATGCCCACGAGGTGGCCGTTCGCGCCCAGCAAGTGTGCGATCAGGCGCACCGTCGTGGTCTTGCCATTGGTGCCGGCCACGGCGACGACGGGGATGCGGCCGTTGTCCCCGGGCGCGAACATTTCGGCGATGATGGCTTCGCCCACGGCGCGCGGTTTTCCGTACGAAGGCGCCAAGTGCATGCGCAGGCCGGGCGCGGCGTTGACCTCCACGACGGCGCCGCCCTGGCTCTCCAGCGGCTCGATCACCGTATTGGCCACCACGTCGACCCCGCAGATATCCAAGCCTACCGTCCGCGCGGCCTCGATGGCGCGCGCGGCCAGTTCGGGATGCACCTCGTCCGTGACGTCCGTCGCGGTTCCGCCGGTGCTCAGGTTGGCATTGTTGCGCAAGATGACAAGCGTGCCGTTGGGCGGCACGGAGTCGGGGGTGTAGCCGGCTTTTGCCAGCGTGGCCAGGGCGATGTCGTCCAGCCGGATCTTGGTCAGGCTGGTAGCATGGCCTTCGCCGCGGCGTGGGTCCCGGTTGACCGCCTCAACCAGTTCCCGGACGGTATGCACGCCGTCGCCATACACCTGGGGCGGATCGCGCCGCGCCGCGGCGACCAGGGTGTTGCCGACGACCAGCAAGCGGAAATCGTGGCCGGGGACGTAGCGCTCGACGAGCACTTGCGCACCGTATTTCGCCGCTACGGCATAGGCAGCTTCCACCTGCTCGCGGGTCACGAGGTTGACGGCGACGCCTTTGCCCTGGTTGCCGTTGCGCGGCTTGACCACCACCGGCAGGCCGATCTCTTGCGCGGCTTTCCACGCATCTTCTCCATCGGAGACGGGACGCCCCCGGGGGACGGGCACGCCAGCCGCATGCAGCAGGGCCTTGGTCAACTCCTTGTCTTGCGCGATCGATTCGGCGATTGCGCTGCTGCGGTCCATTTCGGCAGCCAGGATGCGTCGCTGCCTCCTGCCCCAGCCGAATTGGATCAGGCTGCCGTCGGTCAGCCTGCGGTAGGGGATGCCGCGCTGTATCGCCGCTTCCACGATGGCGCTCGTGCTCGGGCCGATACGCACGTCTTCGTCCAGGTCACGCAATTGCCTGAGGGCAGCGTCCAGGTCGAATGGCGAGTCCTGTTCGGCAGCCTCGCACAGTTGCAGAGCGAGATCCAGGGCCAGGCGGCCGACTTTTTCCTCGCTGTATTCCACGACGACCTGGTAGATGCCGGCTTCGACCGTCGGCACGATGCGCAAGAAGGTCACGGGACAGCCCGCCTGCGATTGCAGCGCTAGCGTGGCGAACCCGAGCGCGGCCGCCATGGAGACCGCCTCGTCTTGTCCTACCGGCTGCAACAAGCCGATGGCGGGAAAACGCGCGCGAAGCCGAGTCTCGAAATGCGGAATGCCGGCGATGGCGCGTTCGGCTTCGGTGCACGAGACGATGGCCTCGAGCACCGTGCGGCGGCTCCAGAGATTCGGGCCGCGCAGGGTGCGGATGCGTGAGACTTTCATGAACGGTTTCCTTGATTGCCGGCGCTCCGCGCCGGGCGTCTTTCCTTTGCCTCAGGCCGCAGTCGCTGGCCCGGTCGACATGCTGAACGTTTCGACGCCGGCGCGCAGGCAATCGAGGGACAGGCCGAGCGCCCAGCCGGCAGCGACGGCGGCCAGCACGTTCGCGATCGCACGTCCGTCGCGTGGATTGTTCAGCCCGCCCGTCGAGGCGAGGCCGTCCAGCACGGTTTCCGCTTGCCCTTGCGCGAGCACGATGGCTTCGCCGCGTAGAAAAACGGCCCGTCCGTCCCCGGCACGGTGTTCGACGATGCGCGGCAGGCCGCCGTCGAGCGCGAAGAACACGATGCCGCCGGGGCATAGGCTTGCCATCTCGGCCACCCGCTCATCGGCGGCGTTGAGCACTGCATGGCCCCGGGGCAGCACCACGTCGACCTGCGTGCGCAGTACGCTGTAGATCTGTTCGGGCTCGACGATGCACAGGTCGGGGTGCGTATGCGCGGGATCGAGGCCGGACACGATGCCCACCTCGCAGTGGTCGTACGCCAGGCCTTCGGTCAGGATGGCTCGCGCGCCGTTTTCGATGACGGCCGCTTCGATCATCGGGTTCATCAAGGCCCGGCGCGCGGACTCCCATCGGGCCGGTGCGGTGTCGACGCAGCGTTGGTCGAAGTAGAGGCCCAGGCCAGAGGCGAGGGCCGTGCGGCGTCCCGCCAGCTGCAGGAAATGCGCCACCCGGTGCGCGATCTCGGTCGTGCCGTGGCTGCCGCTGACGCCCACGAGCGGGATCCGGCCGTCGGCGTCGCCTGGGAAGAGGTGATCCACGATGGCTTTTCCCACGGGCCTGGGCTTGCCTTCGGCGGGCTTGAGGTGCATGAGCAGTCCAGGCCCCGCGTTGACCTCGACGATGGCGCCGCCCTGTTCCTCCAACGGACGGGAAATGTCTTCGGCCACCAGGTCCACGCCGGCGATGTCCAGGCCGACGATGCGTGCCGCGAGCCGCACGTGGTCCGCGATCGAAGGGTGCACCTCGTCGGTCACGTCGAAAGCGACGTTGCCATTGCGCTGGATGAGCACTTCCGCGCCTGCAGGCGGCACGGAATCGGCGTGATAGCCTTGGCGCTGCAGTTCGACGCGGGCAGCGGAATCGAGGGTCACGGGATTGAGCGGGTGTTCTTCGGTGGTGCCACGCCGAGGATCCGAGTTCAGCTGGAGCTCGATCAGTTCCCGGATCGTGGATTTTCCGTCGCCGACGACCACGGCAGTCTTGCCGCGGGCCGCGGCGACCATGCGGTCGCCCACGACGAGAAGCCGGTGCTCGTTGCCGGGAATGAAGCGCTCGACGATGACGCCGCTGCCTTCCTGCATGGCTACGTCGAAGGCGGTTTCGATGGCTTCCCGGGTGTGCAGGTCGAGGAAGACGCCGCGCCCATGGTTGCCATCGCAGGGCTTGACCGCCACGGGCAGGCCGATCTCTTGTGCGGCTTCCCAAGCATCTTCTTTGCTCTCCACCATGCGTCCTTCGGGAACGGGCACGCCGCAAGCCTGGAGCAGGCGACGGGTCAAGTCTTTGTCGCAGGCGATGCTTTCGGCGACCGCACTCGTGCGGTCGGTCTCGGCGGTCCAGATCCGGTGCTGGGCAGCGCCGTAGCCGAGCTGGACCAGATTGCCCTGGTTCAGGCGAATGGAAGGGATGCAGCGCTCCTGCGCCGCAAACACAATGCTGGCCGTGCTGGGCCCGAGCCAATGCCGGTTGACGAGCTCGCGCAGGGAATCGACCGCGGCGTCGACATCGAAGGGACGGTCTTCGATGGCTGCCATGATGAGGTCGCGCGCGGCGTACAGCGCGGCCCGGGTGACCTCCTCCTGGTAGGCGCTGACGACGACGCGATAGACGCCGCGGGGAGAGGCTTCGCGCGCCCTGCCGAATCCGCCGGGCAAGCCAGCCAGGTTTTGGAGCTCCAGCGTGACGTGCTCCAGTATGTGGCCCGGCCAGGTGCCTTCGCGCACCCGGCGCAGGAATCCTCCCCGCTCCCCATAGCTGCAGCGATGTTCGACCAACGACGGCAGCCAGGCCTCCAGGCGCTCGTAAAAACCGGGGATGCGATTGGACGGATAGTCTTCGAGATCCCCTATGTCGATCCAAGCCTCGAGGACGGGTGGATACGTCCACATGCTGGGCCCGCGCAGGGACAGCACATCGAGGAATTCAATGCGTTTGCGATTCATGATGCGAGTTGAGTCGGGCCGGGCGCCGCGTGCGCAAGCGGGTAGATGGGCGGGTATGCGATGCGTGCAGTGTTGGGACGGGTGTGTCCGGTGAAGTAATAAGTTGCGTACGCTCTCGCGGCGTACTCGATCGATCCGGTGATGTGGTTGGATGAGCGCAAATGTATTGCCCGCCCGCACGCCAAGCAAGGGCGGCGCGAGCGCCTAGGGTAACCCCGCGATGCGGCGCTACAACGCATTTCTCCTCCAGACGCGCGACAATGATAGCAGCGCTAATGCTTACAGAAGTCTGACATAATTCCACGAATCATAAGTTGTTACAAATACTTTCTGGGCCGGTTCAGGCCGCCTGTCGATGACGTTTCCCCCCACGCTTGCCATGCTGCCGCATGCTTGGCTGGGCGCCTCCGCCCCGCAGCTGACGGCGGACGAGTCCGTCTGCGCCTGGGTCGAGCTGGACCTCGACACCGAGCTGCGCTATGCCCGCGGCATACTGGTGTTGACCGAGAGCCGGCTCTTGTCGGGGACGGCATCGGGCTGGACGGATTGGCCGCTGGCGCAGGACCTGAAGCTGGCGCTGTCCGACCACGCAGGCGTCGTGACGCTGGAGCTGCTCACGCCGAGCGAACGCCGGGCGCAGTGGCGAACCACCATGGCCCAGCATGCGGGCGTGGTGCGGTTCGTCGAACAGTTCGACAGGCAATTGCAGGCCTTGGCGCGGGGCGAGGTGGCTGCCCGGCCGGAGGCCGCCTGCCCGAGCTGCCAAGCGCCACTGCCTGCACACCAGACGCGCTGCCCAGCGTGCGAAGCGGATGCTCCCGCGGCCGACAAAGGTTGGGCCCTGTTGAGGCTGCGTCGTTTCGCGCGCCCATACCGGGGCCGGCTGTTCGCCGGCTTCATCCTGACGATTCTTTCCACCGCCGCCGCGCTGGTGCCGCCTTATCTCACCATGCCGCTGATGGACGAGGTGCTGATTCCGTTCCAGAACGGCAAGCCCATCGACTATGAGCTGGCCGCGTTGTATCTATCCGGCTTGCTTGGTGCGGCGGTTCTAGCGTGGGGGCTGGGGTGGTCGCGCACCTATCTCTTGGCCTGGGTCAGCGAGCGCATCGGGGCGGACCTGCGGACGACGGCGTACGAGCATTTGCAGCAGCTGTCGCTGGAGTATTTCGGCGGCAAGCGCACCGGGGATTTGATGGCGCGCATTGGCAACGAAACGGACCGCATTTGCGTGTTCCTGTCGCTGCACCTGCTGGATTTCGCCACCGATGTGCTGATGATCCTGATGACCGCGGCCATCTTGGTTTCCATTGATCCGTGGCTGGCGCTGGTCACGCTGCTTCCGCTGCCCTTCATCGCCTGGCTCATCCACCTAGTGCGGGACAAGCTGCGCCATGGCTTCGAGAAGGTGGACCGCAACTGGGCCGAGATCACGAACGTGCTGGCCGACACCATTCCGGGCATTCGGGTGGTCAAGGCCTTTGCGCAGGAGAAGCGGGAAGTGGCACGCTTTCGCGAAGCCAATAACCACAATCTCGTCGTCAACGACCGGGTCAATACGGTGTGGTCGATGTTTTCTCCCACGGTCGTGCTGCTCACGGAAGTCGGCCTGCTGGTGGTCTGGATATTCGGCATCTGGCAGATCGCCAACCATCGCATTTCGGTCGGCGTACTGGCAGCGTTCCTGGCCTACATCAGCCGCTTTTACATCCGCCTCGATTCCATGAGCCGCATTGTTTCGGTGACGCAAAAGGCAGCGGCGGGCGCCAAGCGGATCTTCGACATCCTGGACCGCGTATCCAGTGTCCCGGAACCGGCCCATCCTATTCCGATCAAGCAGCTTCAGGGACGGATCCGGCTGCGAGACGTGGGGTTCCGCTACGGCACGCGAACGGTGCTGCGAGGCATCGACCTGGACATAGCGCCGGGCGAGATGATCGGGCTGGTGGGGCACAGTGGGTCCGGCAAGAGCACCCTCGTCAACCTCATCTGCCGCTTCTACGACGTGTCCCAGGGGGCGATCGAGGTGGACGGGGTGGACATCCGTTCGCTGTCGCTTTCGGCGTACCGGCACAACATCGGCGTAGTGCTGCAGGAACCGTTCCTTTTCTTTGGCACGGTGGCCGAGAACATCGCGTACGGCAAGCCGGATGCGACGCGCGAGGAGATCGTCGCCGCCGCGCGTGCCGCCCACGCGCACGAGTTCATCCTGCGCCTGCCCCACGGCTATGATTCGCTGGTGGGCGAGCGAGGGCAGGCGCTGTCGGGCGGCGAGCGCCAGCGGATCTCCATCGCTCGCGCCCTGCTCATCGATCCCCGCATCCTGATCCTCGACGAGGCGACCTCTTCGGTCGATACGTCGACCGAACAGGAGATCCAGAAAGCCCTGGACAACCTGGTACGGGGGCGGACGACGATTGCCGTCGCGCACCGGCTCAGCACCTTGCGCCGCGCCGACAGGCTGGTGGTGTTGGACCGTGGCCGCATCGTGGAGCAAGGCCGCCATGAGGAGCTCATCGCCAAGGGGGGAGCGTATTACCGCCTGCACCAGGCGCAGATGCGGCAGCTCGATCCCGAAGCCAGCGACGAACCGGACGGGGAAGAGGCATGACACACGGCGCATTCACCCTGAGCCGCAACGCTTTCGGCAAGCTGGTGTACACCCCTGCGGAGGGCGGCCAGGCGGAAGAAGTAGTGCCGGTTCGCGCCTTCCCCATCCATGCCGAATCAGAGCACATCTCCCTGGTCGGGCCAGGGGGGCACGAGGTGGCATGGATATCCCGCCTTGCCGACTTGCCCGGCGATGTCGCCCGCCTGATTCGGGAAGAGCTCGGCCGTCGCGAGTTCATGCCCGAGATCCTGCGCATCGTGAGCGTGGCCAGCTACATCACCCCCACCACCTGGACGGTCGAGACACATCGCGGCGAGACGCAGCTCTGGCTCAAGAGCGAGCAAGACATCCGGCGCATTTCGTCGTCCAAGCTGCTCATTTCCGATGGCCACGGCATTCACTTCCTCATACGGGACCTGGAGCGCCTTGACAGGAACAGCCGGCGGATCTTGGACCGCTTTCTTTGAAGCCGGGCGCGGCGGGACGGTTAGCGCAAGGCCGATTCCAAGGCGTGGCAGACCGCGCCGAAAAGCTCCTCGTCCAGCCAGTGACTGTTAGTGACGCTTAGCGTACGCGCGGCGAAATCGCGGGCGTGGGGAAGCGGGGCGTCCGGGACGATGGGGCGCAGGTAATCGTAGTCGGGCAGGGTGTGGACGAATAGCGGGCCGACTCCCAGGCCGGTGCCCCAGAGCCGCTCCAGTGCGCGCGCACGGGTGTCAGCATCGGGCAGGACCAGCATGAAGAACGGCCAGACGCCTTGCTCTCCCGGTCTGTCCTGCAGCACTGTCACGCCGGGCAGGCTTTGCAGGCGCGCAAGCCGCTGCGCGGCGCGCCCAGTGGCCTGGTCGAGAAAGGCAGGCAACCGCCTTGCCGCCTTGGCCCCGACCGCGCGGCGCCACGCTCCTACGCGGTGAACCGGAATGTCGAAGGAAAAGTCATCTCCTGCCGCCCGGACGGGATCGCCGGCGCGCAGGGCTGCGCGCTGCGGCCGGCCGTAGGCGAGCCGCATGCCGCGCGGCCCATAAAGCGCCGCGTAGCCCATGAGTTCCAGGCAGCGCCGCAGCTCCCATCCCAGGTGACGGCCGACGACGCGGTCGCTGGTCGCTTGCAAGGCGCGGCGCAGCGCGGGATCGCGGGCCACCAGCAGGCCGCCTTCGAAAATGCTGAGCCCCTTGCCGGCGGCCAGGCTGAAGAAACCGATGTCGCCGTCCAGGCCGACGCTTTGTCCCGCCCTGCGCGCGCCCAGCGCCTGGGCTGCGTCTTCGATGAGGGCGGCGCCGCATTTCTCGGCGCAGCGCCGCGCGAATTCGACGTCTGCGACCCGGCCTGCCAAGTGCGTGACGACGATGGCGAGCGTATCGTCATCGCAGGCGCTCTCCAGCGCCCCAGGGTCGAAATCGAAATGATCCGGCGCCAAGTCGCACAAGCGCATTCGCAACCCGCAGTGGTGAACCGCCAGTGCCACCAGTGGGCAGGTGTAGGCGGGGAGCACCACGGTCTTGCGCGGGCTGCGGGCGGCCAGCGTCCGCAGCGCCACGATGAGGCAGGCCGTGCCCGAGCATTCCAGCTGCAGTGCCGGCACGCGTAGCCAGGCGGCGAGCCAGGCTTCCAGGTCGGCTGGCCCGCCCGGAAGCAGGTCGCGCCAGCGCAGCGGCAGGCCCGCGGTAGGCGGAACCTCGATGCCGGCGCGGTGCACGCTAGGGGTCTGCACGGCCGGGCTCCGCGGCGCTACGGGTTTCCTGCGCTTCGCCTAAGGCCAGGCAGACGATGCCGCCGATGATGAGCAGCGCGCCGAACGCCTGGCTGGCGCTGATGCGCTCGTCGAACAGCCATACCGACGCCAGCATGACCGTGACGACCTCGAGGTGGGATGCGGCGAAGGCCGGGCCGATGGGAGCGCGCTTGAGCAGCGACATCCAAGTGAAGAAGGCGCCGATGTATCCGATGAACGCGCCGTATATCCAGGGCTGTCCGAATACTCGCAGCAGCCAGTCTAGGTCCGCGGCGAGCGGCATGGCCTGGTTGGCTGCGTACTTGAAGCTGATCTGCGCCAGGGTGTCGAACGCCATCAGCAGGCCGAATCCGATGAGATAGAAGCGATGCATCAGGGCAGCCCCACTACGGCAACGCCGATGGCAATCAGCACGATGCCCGCGACCCGCAGCGGCGTCAGGCGCTCATGGAAGAAGAAGCGACCGGCGATCATGATGGCAACGATGTTGATCGAACCCAGCAGCACGCCCTCTGAGAGCGGAACGAGCGACAGAAAGGCGAGCCAGACGACGAACTCGAATACGTAGCAGCTTATGCCTATCCAGATCCAGGGCCGTCTTGCCAGCTGGCGCCAGTATTGCAGCCCGGTCCCGCTCGCGGGAGTGGTGGCGGCGGCCTTGAAGGCGAGCTGGCCGCCAGTGTCCACCAGGACGTTGAGCGTCCAGAGCAGGGCGACGAGCGGCGTCATCGTGCTGCGGCCAGCCGGACGCCTTGCGCCTCGACCGAGTGCTTGCGCTGCGCGGCGATGTTGGAGAAGAACTCGACCGACTCGCGGATGACCTCGCGCCGCTCGCGATCCACGGTGATCATGTGATAGCTGTCGTGCAAGAGCACCAGTTTGGTCGGCCCGCTCACGCGCTTCATGACCAGATGGGCGTTGCTGACGCTCGCCATGTCGTCTTCGGCTGCATGAATAATCAAGCAGGGGCAGCGGACCTTGTGCAGCTCCTTGCGTACCGTGGCCGACAACTGGATCAGCTCGGCCAGGGAGGGGAACGGGTTGCCGGGCAAGCCTGCCTCGGCGCTGTCGCCACTGAGCATGCTGGACGAAATCGAGGCGCGCAGGCGCTCGTCTTTCAGCCCGTAGGGCGGCTCTTCTTCGAAGACCCGGTCTTGAAAGAGGTTGAAGCGCTTGAACCAGGGCAGCAGGAAGGAAAAGCACCGGTACCACGGGATGTTCCACCCGTCGTAGCGGAACGTGGCGCCGTAGACGCCGACGCCGTCGATGTCATCGGGCCTGTCGGCCGCCGCCTTGAGGGCGAGCACGGCGCCCATGGACAACCCGGCCACGAAGCAGTGGTCGACGTCCTGGCGCAGCCGGTCCACTGCTTCCAGCACGCTGGCGTACCAGTCTTTCCAGCCCGTGCGCACGAGGTCTTCGACGTCCCCGCAGTGCCCTGCGAGTTGCATGCCGTACACGGTGAAGCCGGCTCGGTGCAGCCCCTTGCCGACCGTTCGCATTTCATTGGGGGTGCCGGTCAATCCGTGAATGAGCAGCACGCCGGCCCGGCCGCCCTTCAAATAATAATCCGCAGCTTTGATCATGAGATGTGTCGTGGCGCCCGCCGTCAAGCCGTGCTGGCCGCGGCGGACGATGTCGCGAATCCACGCGGAGGCTGCGCGATGGCGTGCAGCTGACCGCTCAGGATGAAATCGAGCGCATTGCGTGCTTCGTCGAAGCCCGCGATGGGAATGTGGACCAGCCCGTGCTCGCGGCAATGTTCGATCAGGCGGTGCTTGGCGAGCACCAGGTCGACCGTGCCGGACACGCAGAAATCCGAGGCACCATCACCCACGTAGAGGATCTTGTCGTGGGCGGTGCGCACGACGGAGCCGTATGAGCATTTGCAAGTGCCGCTCGCCTTGCGGCAGGCGCCATCCGCGTAGGGAAAGGCCAACTGCCAGCTGCGCGGGCCGGTTTGTTCGAAGCGGTTCGCCACGACCGGCAGGTCGGCCAGCCCGTGGCGATCCAGGATGGCAGTGATCACCGAGGCAAGGCCGTCGCTCACGACGTGCACGGGCGTGCCAAGCTCCCGCGCGCGTGCCACGAAGGCGGGAAAGTGCGGATCGATCTCGATGCCGGCCACCAATTCGTCCAGTTCTTCGCGGCTGGCGTCGATGAGCGCGATCTGCTTGGCCATGCACTCGCGCGAACCGATTTCTCCGCGCTCCCACGCGGCTTCCAGGTCTTCCCATCCCGGCTTGCCGAAATGCTCCAGCAAGGTGTCGGTGACGTCCCGTTTCGAGATGGTGCCGTCGAAATCGCACAAGACGATCCACTCGGCTCCAGGCTGGTTTTCGGCGACGTACTGACTAAGCAACATGACAAGCCTTTAGGGAAGGAAACGAACCAGTACCCGTTGGCCGACACGCAGCTTATCGGGATTTTCTATTGACAACAGGCATTCGACGCCCCGGCGGCTGATCCGTTCCTGTGGATCGTCGCTGGGCGCCATCACCTGGAAGACGCTGCCTATGCGTTCGAGGCGAGCGGCTATCGGGGGATTGCCGGGTGCGGCCTCGACCACGATTTCGGCCTGCATGCCTTTTTTCAGCGGAGCGACATAGGCTTCGTTGACTTCTGCGCGGACGACCAGCCGGCCCTTGGGCAGCAGCCGCAATAGCTCCGTCTGGGCCGCGACGGCATTGCCGACCTGGGCATTCAGTCCGACCACTTCGCCGTCGACGGGGGCGCGCACCTGCTGGCGCTCGAGCGTCCATTGCGCGGCGCGCAGTTTCTGGCGCGCGACGTCGACAGCCGCCTGGGAGGCAGCAACCTCCGCTTCGGACCGGACGACTTCGTGCCGGGCGTCATCGGCGGCCTGGCCGTCTATCGCGCCGCCGGCGGCCGCTTCGGCCAGGCGCCGGGCTCGCTCCTGCAGGCCGGGCAGGCGGGCGCGCAGGACGCGTTCCTGCGCCTGGGCTTGCCGCAGTTCTGCTTCGGCGGCGTCCACGGCCAACTGCGCGGCGGCGGGATTGAGTTCGACCAGCGTTTGACCCTTCTTGACCTGGTCGCCGTCGCGCACGTGCACGCGCATGACCGTCCCGTCCACCGCCGCGCCGACGCGCACCAGGCCGCCTTCGACGTCGACGCGGCCCCGCGCGACGGCGACGTAGGCCGGTTGTTCCGCCATGCTCTGCGTGGGCTCCTGTTGGCGGGAACATCCCGTCATCATCAGGCTAGCAGCCGATATCGTGAGGACTCCAAGGCCGAATGACGAAAACAGCGTAGTCACGTAATCACAAATTCCTAAATGGCGGCCGCCTCGGCCTCAGTGCGGCGATCGTCCAGGATGCGGCCGTCTTCCATGGTCAGGACGCGGTCCGCGTGGCTGATCAGGCGAGGGTCGTGGCTGACGCACAAAACCGTGGCCCCGTGCCGGCGGGCGATGCGGTGCAGGATGTCGATGACTTTCATGCCGTTCTTGGCATCGAGCGCGCTAGTGGGTTCATCAGCGAAAAGCAACTCGGGTTCCTTGGCGAGCGCACGCGCAATGGCGACGCGCTGCTGCTCGCCGCCCGACAGGCCTGCAGGGCGCAGCCCGGCCCGCCCTTCCATGCCCACCTCTTCGAGCGCCGACCAGGCCCGTTCCTTGGCGCGGTCCGCATTCAGGCCGATGTAGCGCAAAGGCAACATAACCTGTTCGAGGGCAGTGAGCGCCGGGAAAAGGTTGAACCCTTGGAAGACGAAGCCGGTATGCATGAGCCGGAATCGTTCGAGCTCTCGCGGCTGTAGCGAATCGAGGTCTTGTCCGAGAGCGCGAACCGCGCCGGAATCCGGGCGGAGCATGCCGCTCAGGATGGCCAGCAAGGTACTCTTGCCGCAGCCGGAAGGCCCGGAGATCAGGGTGAGCTCGCCGGGCATAATGCTAACTGACAAGTCGCGCAGGATCCGTTCTCGAACATTACCGGACAGAAAGGATTTGCTGAGAGACTCAGCAACGAGGCTCGGCGCGCTCCCCTGGGGGCGATGAGGGGCCCGGGGCTCGTTTGCCCGCATGGCAAGTCTCCACGGCTGATAAAACAAAACCCCGCACGCATCGGGGTTGTAACCAACCGTACGATAACCCAAGACGTGGGAGGACGGGAAGGCGGGCGCGGCGCCCGGGAGGAATTGTTGTACAGGCGCCGCGCGGTAGGCGGGGGTGTCTTGCCCCTCGCCTATTGGATCGATCAAGCCTCCAGGCGGTTGTCTTTCGTTTCGCGGATGAAGAGTGTTCCGACCACCAGGCTCATGAGCGCGATGACAATCGGGTACCACAGGCCGTTATAGATGTTGCCCGTGGCAGCCACGATGGCGAACGACGTGGTGGGCAGGAAACCACCGAACCAGCCGTTGCCGATGTGATAGGGCAGGCTCATCGAGGTATAGCGGATCCGGGTGGGGAACAGTTCCACCAGCATCGCCGCGATGGGGCCGTACACCATGGTCACCAGGATCACCAGCAGCGTGAGCAGTAGCACCAGCATGGGCTTGTTCATCTGGGCCGGGTCCGCCTTGGCCGGATAGCCGTGGTTGCGGATCTCCGCCGTCAGCCGCGCCCGGAGCTCATCGCTGCGGGCTTTCAATTCGGCGGCCGGCAGGCCGGCGCCCTCGAACGACTGGATCACCGTGTCGCCGATCTTCACGTGCGCCAGGGTTCCCGGCGGCGCGGCCTCGTTGCTGTAGTTCACCGCGTTGGAGGCGAGGAAGGACTTCAGCTGGTCGCAGGAGCTGACGAACTGGGCCGTCCCGACCGGGTTGAACTGGAAGGAGCAGGTCTTGGGATCAGCCACCACCACGACCGGCGACTTTTCCTGCGCGGCCTCCAACGCCGGGTTGGCGTAGTGCGTAAGCGCCTTGAACAGCGGGAAGTAGGCGAGCGCCGCGATCAGGCAGCCGGCCATGATGATGGGCTTGCGGCCGATGCGGTCGGAGAGCGAGCCGAAGATCACGAAGAAGGGCGTGCCGATGAGCAGGGCGAGCGCGACCAGGATGTTGGCCGTGGAGCCGTCTACCTTCAGGGTTTGGGTCAGGAAGAAGAGGGAGTAGAACTGGCCGGTGTACCACACCACCGCTTGCCCGGCGGTCAGGCCGAACAGCGCCAGCAGCACGATCTTCAGGTTGCCCCAGCGGGCGAAAGACTCCGTCAGCGGCGCCTTGGACTGCTTGCCTTCGGCCTTCATGCGCTGGAAGGCCGGCGATTCGTTCAGCCGCAGCCGTATCCACACCGATATGCCCAGCAGGACGATGGACACCAGGAACGGGATGCGCCAGGCCCAGGCGGCGAAGGCTTCTTCCCCCGTGGCCGTGCGCACGCCTAGGATGACCAGCAAGGACAGGAACAGGCCCAGCGTCGCGGTGGTCTGGATCCAACTGGTATACGCTCCCCGTTTGCCGTGCGGTGCATGCTCGGCGACGTAGGTGGCCGCGCCGCCGTATTCGCCGCCCAGCGCCAAGCCCTGGGCGAGCCGCAGCACGATGAGGATGATGGGCGCAGCGATGCCTAGCGTGGCGTACGAAGGGAGAACGCCGACCAGGAAGGTCGAGAACCCCATGATCAGGATGGTGATGAGGAAGGTGTACTTGCGGCCGACCAGGTCACCCAGCCGCCCGAACACCAGCGCCCCGAAGGGCCGCACGGCGAACCCGGCGGCGAATGCGAGCAGTGCGAAGATGAAGGCTGCTGTTTCGTTGACCCCAGAAAAAAATTGCCGCGCAATGATGGCGGCAAGTGATCCATATAGATAGAAGTCATACCACTCGAATACCGTGCCGAGCGAAGAGGCAAAAATCACGCGTCGCTCTTCCTTGGTCATGGGGCGTGACGCCGGAGCGGGCGCCCCGGTACTGCTGGCGGTGGAGCTCATGAATGGGTGTCTCCTCGGTGAGGTACTGCCTTGAGGGTGTTATTGCAGTTTGGCCCGGACGTCGAGGCCCGGACTCAAATTTCAGGGTAGAAATACTCACTGACGCGAAACTGACGGATTGCTGACGCTAGGCTGAATTTTCACCGAATGGTGAGGAATGTCTGTTTCCCCCAACGGGGAAGGGAAGCGCCGGCCCCTGCGGGATGTCTTCGCGGGCACAGGAGCGTGGCAACCGGCGCCGGGCGGCCAGCCAGGGCGCCCATGCCAGCACGCCGGCGGAGGGAAGGCCTTACGCCGTCATGGCATTTTCTGCCCGCCCACCGGAGTGGGGCGGAAACCTGACACTGATGCGCGTGCCGGGCATGCCCGGGGCCGTGCTGCGCGGGTTGTCCGAGATCGACAGCACAGCCCGGTGGCGTTGTGCGATTTCCCGCACGATGGCCAGGCCCAGCCCGCTGCCAGCGGCCTCCGAGCCGAGAATGCGGTAGAAGCGGTCGAAGACGAGCTCGCGCTCTTCGGCCGGAATGCCCGGGCCCGAGTCTTCGACCTCGAGCAGGGGGCCTTTTTCGTCGTCGGTCACGCGGACGGTCACGGTGCCGCTTGGCGCATAGCGCAGTGCGTTGTCAATGAGGTTGCTGATCATCTCGGCGAGCAGCAAGGCATTGCCCGAGACCTCGACCGGCGTCTCGGAACCTTCCAGCCCGAGGTCTATGCCCTTGGCCAGTGCTTCCTGCACCCGGTTTTGCGTCTGCTCGCTGGCGATCGCCTGGAGATCCACGCGGATCGAGGTGTCGAGCGGGCTGCCGGTATCCTCGGCGCGGGCGAGCGCGAGCAACTGGTTGACCAGCCGCGTGGCGCGTTCCGCGCCGGCGATGAGGTGGCGCAGGCTGGCCTGCATGTCCTCGGGACTATCATTGCGCAGCGCCAGCTCGGCCTGGGTGCGGATGCCGGCGAGCGGCGTCTTCATCTGGTGCGCGGCGTCGGCCACGAAACGCTTTTGCGCCGCCACGTTGGCCGACAAGCGCTGCAGCAGCTCATTCATGGCCCGGACCAATGGGGCGATCTCCTGCGGCACTTCGCGCTCGTCGATGGGCGAGAGGTCGTCCGGGCGGCGCGCCCGCAGCCGTTCCTGCAGCTTGCCCAGGGGCGCGATGCCGCGCGAGAGCCCGAACCACACGAGCACCACGGCCAGGGGCAGCACGACGACCTGGGGCAGGATCACGCCCTTGATGATCTCGTTGGCCAGCTGCGAGCGCTTTTCCAGGGTTTCGGCCACTTGCACCAGCGCCGGCTGCGCGCCTGGCGACGTCGGTAGCGCCACCCATGTGTAGGCGACCCGCACCGCAAAGCCACGCATGACGTCATCCCGGTACTGCACGATCCCCGGCAGCGGATGCTCCAGGGAAGGCAGGGGCAATTCGCGGTCGCCGCCCAGGTATTCACCCTTGCTGCCCAGCACTAGGTAAAAAACGCTGTCGGTTTCGTCGGCGCGCAGCATCTCGCGGGCGGAATCCGGCAGTTGCAGGCGGGCCCGGCCATTGACGTCCTGGACCTGTTGGGCCAGCGCCAAGACGGTGTTGGCAAGGGCGCGATCGTAGGGCGCCACGGCGATCGACTGGGCCACGACGTAAGTGATGGCCACGCTGATCGGCCACAGCAGGAACAACGGCACCAGCATCCAATCCAGGATTTCGCCGAACAGCGACCGGGCCGGCCGTTCGAGAGCCGGGACGGGCGTCAGGCCCCTGCGGTCGTCGTCCATGCGCGGCGCGAGGGGTCAGCCGGCGCCGCGCTGGGCGGCAGGGTCGCGTTCCAGGCAATACCCCAGGCCGCGCACCGTCGCGATCTTCACGTCGCCCGGCTCGAGCTTCTTGCGCAGCCGGTGTACGTACACTTCGATGGCGTTGGTGCTGACTTCTTCGCCCCATTCGCAGAGGTGGTCCACCAACTGTTTCTTGCTGACCATGCGCCCGCTGCGCGCCAAGAGCACCTCGAGGAGGCTGACCTCGCGCGCCGACAACTCCACGACCTGGTCGTCGATGAAAACGACGCGCCCGACCTGGTCGAAGGACAGCCGCCCATGGCGCAGCACGGTCGGCCCGCCGCCCGCGCCGCGTCGCGTCAGGGCACGCACGCGCGCCTCGAGCTCTGAAAGCGCGAACGGCTTGGCCATGTAATCGTCGGCGCCCAGGTCCAGCCCCTTGACGCGCTGCTCGACGCTATCGGCTGCCGTGAGTATGAGCACTGGCAGGTGCGAGTTGCGGGCGCGCAGGCGGCGCAGCACTTCGATGCCCGAGAGGCGGGGCAGGCCGAGGTCCAGGATCAGCAGGTCGAACGGCTGCGCAGCGAGGGCGGAGTCCGCCTCCACGCCGTCGTGCACGGCATCGACCGCGTAGCCTCCCTGCCGCAGCGAGCGGGACAGGCCGTCGGCAAGGATGTTGTCGTCTTCGGCGATGAGGATGCGCATGGGAGGATTGTAGCGTCGGGCTTTGGCGTCGCGGCCCTCCCCATTTTCTCTCAGCCGGTGGGCGGAGTCACTAGCGCTATTCCACCTGGTACATGCCGGTGCGTCGCGTGGCGTCGACCCAGTACGCCATTTCCTTGTCGAGAAAACGGCCGAACTCGGCGGGCGTCATCGGCTTGACCGGCTCCAAGCCCAGCTGCGGCAGCTTGGCGGCGATCTCCGGAGACCGCAGGTGGTGTACAGCGAGCACCATGTTCCCTCGCTGTATGCGGATGCGGTCGGGCAGCTCGAGGGGCATCGCGCGTCGATCGCAGAACTGCTGGCCGAAAGACGGGGCGACCTGGTCTGCGAGATCCGGCAGGAAATCGATGCCGTCCGGCTTACCAAGGCGCAGGCCAAGCTGCTCGAAACCCATCCTGGCACGCCCACGTTGCGTACCCGCACTTGGTATTACGGCGCGAAGAAAGACTTGATCGTGGCCTCGATCAGCCTCTTCCCGGAAGGCCGCCATCTGTTTACGACCACCATGCGGCGCGAAGCGACCGGCTGACGCGGTCGCGCCGGCCGCATCCGTACGGAGAGCCAGCGTGACCCACACCGTCGTTCCTTCGACCTTTCTCTTCTGTCTGGGCAATCGGCCCGATCGGTTCGACAAGGCGCTGCGCAGCGGCGCACCCGGCATCATCCTTGATCTCGAGGATGCCGTGCCTGCCGAGGAGAGGGAGGCTGCGCGCCATGCGGTCCTGGATTGGCTGGCAGGGCTTTCCATGCGGCGGCCGGGGACGCCGGCGATAGGCCTGCGGATATCGCCGCCGCAGTCCGAATCCGGCTTCGAAGATCTTTACGCGCTGCGGGTGGCAGGCATGCTGCCGGCGCTCGATTGGATCGTCGTGCCCAAGGCCGAGGAGGCGGCGCAGGTGAGGTCCGCTCATGCGCACCTCGCACGCCGCAATCCCGATGTGCGCGTGATGGCGCTGGTCGAATCCGTGCGGGGGGTGCGATGCGCCGAAGAGATCGCAATGGCCGGGCCTTTCGTGGCGGCCCTCGCGTTCGGGGCGGCCGACTTTTGCGCGCCGAGACAGGGATAGACGGCAGTTGGGAGGCGTTGGCCTACGTACGGGGGCGCCTGATTTTCGAAGCCGCGGCCGCGGGCGTGCCGGTGCTGGACGTGCCGCACCTGCTCATCGATGACGATGCCGGCCTGCGCCTCGACTGCAAGCGCGCAAGGGCGATGGGCTTCCACGGCAAGCTGGCGATCCATCCACGCCAGTGCCCCATCATCATGGAAGCTTTTCTTCCCAACCCCCAGCAGGTGGAGTGGGCACGCCGCGTCGTTGCGGGATACGAGGCTGCGAGAGGGAGGGCCTGCGTCGTGGATGCCGTCATGGTGGACGAACCGGTGTACCGGCGCGCTTGCCGCATCTTGCAGCGGGCCGCCGCCTGACGGAGTTCCTTGGGGGAGATTGCCATGCATACCGCCTACTATCGATTGGGAGACGGCATCTACGCCGAACGTTTTGGCCTCGGGTTCGAGCACCTGGCTCCCGGGCGGCGCTATATCCACCGCCCCGGGATGACCTTTTCGCAGCAGGACAACGTGGAGGAGGCGCTGGACTCGGTCAATTCGGCGATGGTGCATTACGATGAGCACTATGCGGCGCAGACCGAATGGCGCCGGCCGCTGATGGTCAGCACGCTGACCCTGCAGCGGCTGATCGGCATGACGGCGAAAACCTTCGGCCGGAGGCGGCGCATTGCGTCGATGTCCAGCATTGCGCTGACGCGTCCCGTGTTCGGCGGCGACACGCTCTACGCCGAAACCGAGGTACTCGCCGCCGAGCCCGTCGATGCGGAGTCGGGGCGGGCCAGCCTGTTGACGCGCGGCTTCAACCAGCGGGGCGAACAGGTGGCGGAGCTGCGCTATGTCGTCGAGCTGTGGCGCAGCACAACAGGCCCGGACAGGGTACCGGATGCGCGGCCGGCGACGGAGGAGCGTTTCCTGTCGCACGTGCAGCGCGACGACGGAGCCTGGGTCGAGCAGACGGGGCTGTTTTTCGAAGACCTGAGGCGCGGGGAAACCATCATCCATGCTCCCCGCAAGACCTTGCTGGCCGAGGAAGCCACGCTGCATGCCTTGCGGTCGATGGAGTGGCAGCCCCAGAGCCACGATTACGCGTTCGCGCACGCGATCGGCTTGCCTGCGCCCGTCGTTCCCCAGACGTGGGGAGTCGCCGTGGCGGTGGCGCTTTCCACCCGCACCTTTGGCCGCGTGTCCGTGAACCTGGGCTGGACCGACGTGGAGTTCGGCGTCGACCTCATGCCGGGCGACACCCTCGAGGCGCGGTCCACGGTGGAAGGGGCGCGGCCTTCCGGCTCGCGTCCCGACCGAGGCGTGGTGACGGTGCTGACCGAGGCGAGGAACCAGCGCGGCGAAATGGTCAATCGCTTCCGCCGCGCCTTGATGGTTTACCGGCGCGCGGCTGCCGTGTACTCGCAGGCGGGTTATTGAGGGGCGCGGGACATCCGGAACCGTTGTTAATTGGCCTTGGGCCTTGCGATGTCATACTGTTTTTTTATACAGTATCTGGCAGTGCCATAATTCGCCCATCAACCCAAGGATCCCAGAATGGACGACACCAAAGCTTCCAAGGCGGCTGCCGCAGCCCAGAACGAAAAAACCAAGGCGCTGGCCGCCGCCCTTTCCCAGATCGAAAAGCAGTTCGGCAAGGGCTCGGTCATGCGCTATGGCGACAACGAGGTCGAGCACGATATCCAGGTCGTCTCCACGGGGTCGCTCGGGCTCGACATCGCGCTGGGCGTGGGCGGCTTGCCCCGCGGCCGCGTCATCGAGATCTATGGTCCGGAATCGTCCGGGAAAACCACGCTCACCCTGCAGGTCATCGCCGAGATGCAGAAACTGGGCGGGGCCTGCGCCTTCATCGACGCCGAGCATGCCCTCGACGTCCAATACGCCGCCAAGCTGGGCGTGAACCTCACCGATCTGCTCATTTCGCAGCCAGACACCGGCGAGCAGGCCCTCGAGATCACCGACGCCCTGGTGCGTTCCGGCGCGGTAGACCTCATCGTCATCGACTCGGTGGCGGCGCTGGTGCCGAAGGCGGAAATCGAAGGCGAGATGGGCGATTCCCTGCCCGGCCTGCAGGCGCGCCTGATGAGCCAGGCGCTGCGCAAGCTCACTGCCTCCATCAAGCGCACCAACTGCATGGTGATCTTCATCAACCAGATCCGCATGAAGATCGGCGTCATGTTCGGCAACCCCGAAACCACCACGGGCGGCAATGCGCTGAAGTTCTACGCCTCGGTCCGGCTCGACATCCGGCGCACCGGCTCCATCAAGAAGGGCGACGAGGTCATCGGCAACGAAACCCGGGTCAAGGTCGTCAAGAACAAGGTGGCGCCACCGTTCAAGAGCGCGGATTTCGACATCATGTACGGCGAAGGCATCTCGCGCGAAGGCGAGATCCTAGACCTCGGGGTGCAAGCCGGCATCGTCGAGAAGTCCGGCTCGTGGTTCAGCTATAACGGCGAGCGGATCGGCCAGGGCAAGGACAACGCCCGCGAATTCCTGAAGGAACATGCGGAAATGGCGCTCGAGATCGAAAACCGCGTCCGCGAGCGCCTGGGCGTTGCGGCGCGCGTCGCCGGTAACGTTGCCGAAGAGCTTGGAGACGAATGACGGCCGCAAGCCTGCTTCCGGGCTTTCGTTGAAGGCCCGGGCGGTAGGCTATTTGTCCCGGCGCGAGCATAGCCGCGTGGAACTCGAGCGCAAGCTCGCCCGCTTCGGCGAGGAAAGCGAGGTCCGCGCGGTACTCGACAGCCTGGAGAAGGAAGGTTGGCTGTCCACGGAGCGCTACGCGCAAAGCGTAGTGCACAGGCTTGCCGCCAAGCAGGGTACCTTGCGCATCGTGCGCGAGCTGCGCCAGCATGGTGTCAGCGATGCGCAGATTTCCGAATTGCGCAACGAACTTCAATCCACCGAGCTTGCCCGCGCCCGCGAGGTGTGGCGCAAGCGCTTCGGCCAGTTGCCCACCGATGCGGGGCAGCGGGCGAAGCAGGTACGCTTCCTGATGTCCCGCGGCTTCGGATTAGCCACTATCCGGCAGGTGCTGCGCGGCGTAGACTTGGACGATCTCGTCGAGGACTGACCGCGCCTCGCGCAGGAATCATGCGCAGCGCCATCGGCGCCTCGTACCGTTTCCACGCCGTCGCGAGACACGCATGCGAGCTTTGTCCGTCATCCTGGCCTTGGGCGTTCTCCTATCAGCCTGCGCGCCTTCCCATCCTAAGCCCGGCGACGTGATCGCCGTAGAGGGACGCGTCACGCTCAAGGGAAACGAGCCGTTTGCGGTCGCCGTATTGGAAACCGAACAGGGACACTGGGACCTGCTCGGTTTGACCCGGTCGCAGATCTTGGAAGTGCAATCGCGCACGGTGGCCGTAATCGGTACGGTCGTGCGCGCTCCGGGCGACGGGAGCCCCGCGCAATTGCAGGTGAACACCATACGTTGAGCCGTGCCATCGTCGGCCGGCCTGCTGGTAGACATGGTATGTTGCGGCCAAACATCTTTTGGCGGGGGCATGATGAATCGCTACACCATGGTTGTGTCCCGGCTGCTGGCCGGGCTTGCGTTGGCAGTACTGGCGTCGTGCGGCGGCGGGGGGGATGGCGGAAGTGGCGGCTCGATCCCGGGGGCGCTATCCGTTGCGTGCAGCGGCGCACAATGCGGAGCTGCCGATGCCCAGACGTATCGCGGCAGCGGAGTGGGTGTCTGGCGTTACGACAATAGTGCGTCCGGTGCCACCGCTTCGGTGCCTATCGCGTTGGGCGGCGTAAGCGGCCGTACAGTCACGCTGGTCTTTACCAATGTGTCGGACAACGACGTCACCATGCCTGCGATCAGTGCGTCGGTGGTGGAGCCCCCCTCGTCGGCTACCCAGCAGAAGCCGGGCGATGTCATGCGCATGCCTGGCGTCAACGTGATTCCCCCGCACATTCGCGATTACCAACCACCCATCGAGCGGGCCAGCCAGGCCCCGAGGCAGGATAGGGTCGTGGCGGCCGTCAGCGCCGCAGCGGAAGGCGACACGCGAGAATGGCTGGATGCCGACGGCAGGTCTTTCCTGGCCACGCTTGCGCGGCGGTGGGCGGCCACGGACGGCCGCATGCTCAACATTTGGGTCCAGGACGGCGAGCGGGGCGATGCGAAGATCAGCGATGCCCTGCTCGACTCGATGCAGGCCAAGTTCTCCTCGAACCAGAACTCCATCTATCCCATCGTGACCGATCTCGTCGGGGCCCCCTGGGGGGAGACCGTGGGCGGTGGCTTCATCGGCCCGGACCAGGATCTGCACATCGTGCTGGCCAACCTGACGCCGGATCGTGCTCCTTGGGGCCTGGTGGGCTATTTTTTCAGCGCCAACGCCTTCCTCAAGACTTACGAGCCGCTCAGCAACGAAGCCGTCGCGCTATTCCTGGATACCGAAACCCTGTACCTCGGGGGCGCGCTTGGCAGGAACACGGGCTACACCACCTTGGCCCATGAAATGACGCACATGGTCAACTTCTACCAGCGCGCGGCGCGCATCGGCGCACGCCCGGACTATCGTTTCGCCGTGTGGCTGGAAGAAACCTCGGCGCTCATGATGGAAGACCTGCTCGCGGAGCGGGTGATCCCCGGCTTCAATCCCCTGCGCGACAGCGATTTCGCGAACTGGCTACGCCAAAGCCAGAATTGCGACTACATCCGGGCATGGGAGCCGAGCCCGGGCGCGAGTTGCTTCTCCTACCCCATCGCCGCCAATTTCGGAGGATATTTGCTACGGCATTACGGCATCGGGTTTTATCGCGACCTGGTCCGCAGCACCTCTTCGACCGATTCTTTCACGTTGCTGGACCAAGCGATCAAGCGAGCGGGCGGAGCAGGGGTGCGCGCGGCCTTGCGCGATTGGGGGGCAGCGCTCGCCCTGTTGCCGGCCACGTCGCCGAGCGGCTTCGGTTACCCGCGCCGCGAGGAGGATGGGTACGTGCTGCCTGCCGTCAATGGTCCTGACTATGCATCGTCGCGCAACCTGCCGGCGCGTGCGCCATCCGTCCTCAAGGCCTCGGGGCATTTCCCCGTCGTGCGGCGGCCTTCGGGCGCGACCTATTCCGAAACGGTTGCGGTGCCGCCTCGATCGGCCCTGACGGTGGTCGTGCAGTAAGTCGCGTGCCCCGGTCAGGGCCGACCCCAGGCCGGGCGTAGGGGGGCTAGGAGGCTGCCCATTCAACGCCCGGGCCGCGGTGCCCGTATCCCGGCCAGCGTCTTGAACGTCACCTCGCGCGCAATGTCCAGGAAATTCTGGATGTAAGGCGTCTCCTGGTCTTCCACCCGCACGCCGGCATAAAGCGTGCGCCATATGCCATCCGGGCCCAGCCGGCAAGCTTGTAGCAGCCCTTGGTCCAGATACTCCGTCAAGGCCCAGTTCGGCAGGGCGGCGACCCCGCGCCCGCTCGCAACGAGCTGGACGATCATGGGCGTGAGCTCCGTCGTCCGCACTTCAGCGGGTTCCATGTCGGCCGGGTCGAGGAAGGCGGTGAAGACGTCGAGCCGGTCTCGCTCCACCGGGTAGGTAATCAGCGTTTGGTCCTGGAGGTGCGCCGGTTCAATGTATTTGTACATCGCCAGGGGGCTGTGGCGCGCGACGGCCAGCACCAGTTCGTAGCGGAACAGCGGGAAGTAGTGCACCGCCTCGAGCTTGATCGGGTCCGACGTGATGACGAGGTCCAGGTCGCCCCGGACCAGCGCAGGCAGGGGGGCGAAGGAGAAGGCCGCGGACAGGTCTAGCACGACTTCCGGCCATTGTTCGCGGAAGACGTCCAGCGCCGGCATCAGCCACTGGAAGCAGGAGTGGCACTCAATGGCAAGGTGCAGGCGCCCGGTGCGGCCGGCGGCGAGCTTTCTGAGTTCCCGCTCGGCCGCGCGCATCCTTGGCAGGACGTCGTCGGCCAGCGCCAAGACGCGCAAGCCGGCGGTAGTGAAGCGTAGCGGCCGGGTGCGGCGGTTGAGCAGTTGCGTGCCCAGCCGCTCTTCCAGTTCGCGCAGCTGGTGAGAGAGTGCGGACTGGGTGACGTGCAGGCGTTCAGAGGCCTCGACGAGGCTGCCGCCGTCGCGTATCGCGACGAGGGTTTCCAGGTGACGGATCTCGAGCATGGCGGAAAACTTGAACTAAATTCATATTATATATGTAGAACTTGATTTTGATTCACGGCATGGCGCCCGCAGAATGTCTGCCTCTTCTTTTTCGGCATAGGGGATCGAGACATCATGGCGACCTTGCACAATCTCGGCTTTCCGCGCATAGGCGCGCGACGCGAGCTCAAGCGCGCGCTGGAAAGCTATTGGGCCGGCCTTATTTCGGCCGACGAGCTCGAGCGCGTGGGCCGCGAGCTGCGTGCCCGCCATTGGGCAGTCCAGGCGCAGGCTGGCATGGATTGGGTGCCCGTGGGCGATTTCGCGTGGTACGACCACGTGCTGGAATGGTCGGCGACCTTGGGGGCGGTGCCTGCGCGCTTTGGCCAGCCAGGGGACGAGCCCGTGGCGCTGGACACCGTGTTTCGCATGGCCCGCGGCCGCGCCCCGGCCGGTGCGCCGGCGGCGGCCTGCGAGATGACCAAGTGGTTCGACACGAATTACCACTACCTTGTGCCGGAACTGCACCCTGGCCAGCGGTTTCGGGTGGCGCGCACGGCGTTGTTCGACCAAGTGCGCGAAGCCCACGCGCTCGGCCATGCCGTCAAGCCAGTCATCCCGGGGCCGTTGACCTGGCTATGGCTGGGCAAGGGAGAGGCCTACGCCGGGGCAGGCGATGCCGCGAAGCTGGCGCTGCTACCCGCGCTGTTGCCTGTCTATGAAGAGGTGCTCGGACGCCTGGCGGCCGAGGGCGTGCAATGGGTGCAAATCGACGAACCCATACTCGTGCTGGACCTTCCTGCGAGCTGGCGCAACGCGTTCGCGGGAGTGTACGGGCGCCTGGCGCGCATGTCGGCGCCCATCCTCCTTGCGACCTACTTCGGAGGGCTGGGGGACAATCTGCCTGCCGCCCTGGATTTGCCCGTGGCCGGGCTGCACGTTGATCTCGTGCGGGCACCCGAGCAGCTGGAGGCGGTCGCGGCCGGCTTGCGGCCCGGCCAGGTGCTGTCGGCCGGAGTCATAGACGGCCGCAACGTCTGGCGGGCGGACCTGGATGCATGGCTCGCACGCCTGTCGCCGGTCGCGACATCCCTGGGCGAACGCTTGTGGTTGGCGCCTTCCTGCTCCCTGCTACACGTGCCGGTGGACCTCGACGAGGAGGACGCGCTCGACGACGAGCTAAAAGGCTGGCTCAGCTTTGCCCACCAGAAACTCGACGAGTTGGCGCTGCTGCGCAAGGCCTTGGGCCCGGGGGGCGCCGCCGAATCGCCGGTCGCCGAAGCGCTGGCGAGGCAGCGCCGCGCCCTTGAGGCGCGCGCCCGTTCGCGCCGCATTCACGACCCGCGAGTTTGGGAGGCCGTGGCGGCGTCCCGCGAGCTGAGCCTCCGGCGCCCACCTTTCGGAGAGAGGATTGCGTTGCAGCGGGCGCGGCTGCGCTTGCCCAGCTTTCCCACCACCACGATCGGCTCTTTTCCCCAGACGCCGGAGATCCGGGGCCTGCGGCGCGCTTGGCGCGACGGTTCGCTCAGCGACGCTGCGTACGAGAAGGCGCTGCGGCAGGCCATCGCGGACTGCATCGCCTTCCAGGAGCGCATCGGGCTGGACGTCCTGGTGCATGGCGAGTTCGAGCGCAATGACATGGTGGAGTACTTCGGCGAACTGATGGCCGGCTTCGCCTTTACCCGGAACGGATGGGTACAGAGCTATGGGTCGCGCTGCGTGAAGCCCCCTATTCTCTACGGAGACGTCTCGCGCCCGGCGCCGATGACCGTCGGCTGGACCACGTATGCGCAGTCGCTCACCGACAAGCCGGTCAAGGCGATGCTCACGGGACCCGTCACCCTGTTGCAGTGGTCTTTCGTGCGCGACGACCAGCCGCGCAGCGAGACTTGCCGCCAGCTGGCGCTGGCGCTGCGCGAAGAGGTGCTGGATCTGGAGGCAGCCGGCATTCGGATCATCCAGATCGACGAACCCGCATTCCGCGAAGGGCTACCCCTGCGTCGTTCGCAATGGCCAGGGTACCTGCGGTGGGCGGTAGACTGCTTCCGGCTCGCCGCCGCGGGCGTCCGGGACGATACGCAGATTCACACGCACATGTGTTATTCGGAGTTCAATGACATCATCGAAGCCATTGCCGAGATGGATGCGGATGTGATCACGATCGAAACCTCGCGCTCGAACATGGAGCTGCTTGCGGCCTTCGAGGATTACCGCTATCCCAACGACATCGGCCCTGGGGTCTATGACATCCATTCCCCGAACGTGCCGGACGTCGAATGGATGGTCGGGCTCATGCGCAAGGCCCGGGCGCGGTTGCCCCCGGAGCGTCTGTGGGTGAATCCGGACTGCGGCTTGAAGACGCGGGGCTGGCCCGAGACCGAGGCTGCGCTCAGCAAAATGGTGGAGGCGGCACATCGGCTGCGCGGCGAGGCGGCGTAAGGCCGCTGCCGGCAGCGCAAAAACGCGATACAACCTGGACCGCAGGTTCCGGGCAACCCCGGGAGCGGCCGGCATGGCCGCCTGGGTTATACTCTCCGGGTTTTATCGCCTGCCCATTGCTTCCACGCTGCGCCCGTTTGCCAGCGCCTGATGCAATCGGGCGTCCTTTAGCGCATGTCCGTAACCGCAGACCGCCTCGCTATGCGAACGCCCACGGCCTCGCTCGTCCCGAGCGCGGGTGCGTGGGCATTTGTCCATCCGGCCGTGGCCACGAAGGCGCTATCTCCATCCGTAGCCAGGCGCATGACTCCTCATGGCGCTGGTCATCTTCAACCGAACATTCAACGTCTCCCCGACAGCGAAGGCTCCGCATGAAAATCCACGAGTATCAGGGCAAAGAGCTTCTGAAGAAATTTGGCGTCACCGTTCCGCGCGGCATCCCCGCGTTTTCGGTAGACGAGGCCGTCAAGGCCGCTGAACAACTGGGCGGTCCGGTTTGGGTCGTAAAAGCCCAGATCCACGCGGGCGGCCGCGGCAAGGGCGGTGGCGTCAAGCTTGCGCGATCCATCGAGGAAGTGCGTACGCTGGCCAGCCAGATCCTGGGCATGCAGTTGGTCACGCACCAAACCGGCCCCGAGGGCCAGAAAGTGCGCCGCCTGCTGATCGAGGAAGGCGCCGACATCAAGAAGGAGCTGTACGTCGGCATCGTCACCGACCGCAGCTCGCAGCGCGTTTGCGTGATGGCTTCCAGCGAAGGCGGCATGGAGATCGAAGAGGTCGCCCACGCCACCCCCGAGAAAATCCTCAAGGTGTTCGTCGACCCGGCAACCGGCTTGACCACCGAGGAAGCCTCGCAGCTGGCCCGTGGCATCGGCGTTCCCGAGGCTTCGGTCGCCGACGCGGCCGAGCAGATCCAGAAGCTGTACACCTGCTACGTCGAAACCGACGCCGACCTGGCGGAAATCAACCCCCTGATCGTCACCGGCGCGGGCAAGATCGTCGCGTTGGACGCCAAGTTCAACTTCGATTCGAACGCCCTGTTCCGCCATCCCGAAATCGTGGCATACCGCGACACGGATGAGGAAGATCCGGCCGAGATCGAGGCCAGCAAGTTCGGCCTGGCATACATCCAGCTCGACGGTAACATCGGCTGCCTCGTCAACGGCGCCGGCCTGGCCATGGCCACCATGGACACCATCAAGCTGTTCGGCGGCGAGCCGGCCAACTTCCTCGACGTCGGTGGTGGCGCCACGGCCGAGAAGGTGACCGAGGCCTTCAAGATCATGTTGAAGAACCCCGGCCTGAAAGCCATCCTGGTCAACATCTTTGGCGGCATCATGCGCTGCGACGTCATCGCCGAAGGCGTGATCGCCGCGTGCAAGGCCGTCAGCCTGAGCGTACCGCTGGTGGTGCGCATGAAGGGCACCAACGAAGAGCTCGGCAAGAAAATGCTCGCCGACTCCGGCCTGCCCATCATCAGCGCCGACACGATGGCCGAAGCCGCCACCGCCGTCGTGGCCGCTGCCAAGAAGTAATCGTTGCGCTCAGCAAAGGATATTAAGGACTCGAAATGTCGATTCTGATCAACAAAGATACCAAGGTCATCACGCAGGGGATCACCGGCAAGACCGGTCAATTCCACACCCGCAT
>Ga0180222_1000141_pt1 | contig 124958 bp, 122 predicted proteins | sample eDN5th37CKraftOP_FD_151336 | JGI IMG/M metagenome (GOLD analysis project Ga0180222, IMG submission 151336) | Enriched Organic Plus compost microbial communities from Emeryville, California, USA - eDNA 5th pass 37_C Kraft OP (version 2) (version 2) ... | reverse complement strand
CCCTCCCAGCCGCCCAGGGACTCCAACAGCTTGCGATCCAGCATCGTCAACCTCTTCTGAACGCCTCAAACCGGCCTCAAGAGTACGAAATCTATTCGGATCGCTCCACGTTATTCTGCGATGAACCAAAAAAAGAGCGGGGTCAGCCCCGCTCGGGATCGGAAGGCTTGTCTGCCGCGTCGGGAATCAGGCAGGCCTCCATGGTCCGCAAGTCGTTGTCCCGCGCGAAGTCGACCACGAATTGCCAGGCCAGGGGCTCGAGCGCACGCAGCCGCTCGTCCACCACCACGCACTTGACGCCGTCGATGAAGGTCGGCACGACATAGGGCGAATAGGTATAGGGGCTCGCCACGCTGCCCTTGGGTCGAAAAGGCGACATGACGCCAGCCAGGCGCTCGGCCCAGTCGCTGGGACGAAACTTGCTGCCGCTGTGGGTGATGCCCTGGATAATGAACTGCCTGACGCTTTCAGCCATCGTCGATGTGTGGGCGGAAAATCCGCGGTGAAGAGGTCTCGTGAACCCGGTAGATCTCCGGCCGGATCGGTTGCATGCCTGATCGGGCCGCCCGTACGTCAGCGATGGCAGGCGCACGAGGGGCGGTTTACGCCGCAAATGAGAGCTGAGCATTGTAACTGATCGCCCCAGGCCTCCTCCACTTTCCTTGCAAGCCAAGGACGCGGCGCGCAGGACGCGACGGCGCGTCACCGGCGACCGGCGCCCTTCCCTCGGGTATCATTGATCCTTTCCGCGAAACGAGCCGATGAGTCGATAGCCGCGCGGTGCCGGCCACTGCACGCTGATTCGGCGATTCCCTGTCAGAGGCGTCGTATGAACGCACAACCCGAACAAACCTCCAAGAAATCCCCTCCCCCGTTGCGGCACTTCCTGCAGTTCAACGACTTCACGCGTGAGGAAATCGAGTATCTGTTCGACCGCGCCGCGCTCATCAAGCGCAAGTTCAAGAACTACGAACCGCACTTCACCCTGAGCGACCGCACGCTCGCCATGGTGTTCGAGAAAGCCAGCACGCGTACCCGTGTCTCGTTCGAGGCAGGCATGTACCAAATGGGGGGCTCGGTCATCCACCTGACCACGGGCGATTCCCAGCTGGGCCGCGCCGAGCCGATCGAAGACGCGGCCCAGGTCATCTCCCGCATGGTGGACCTGGTGATGATCCGCACTTTCGAACAAACCAAGATCGAACGGTTTGCGGCACACTCGCGCGTGCCAGTCATCAACGGCCTGACCAACGAATTCCACCCCTGCCAGATCCTGGCCGACATCTTTACCTACATCGAGCACCGTGGCCCCATCCAGGGCAAGACGGTTGCCTGGGTGGGCGATTCCAACAACATGTGCAACACGTGGCTGCAGGCCGCCGAGCTGCTGGATTTCAATCTGCACGTCTCCACGCCTCCCGGCTATGAGCTCGAGCCGGAGCGCGCGGGAGTCGTCAGCCCCGAGCGCCTCAAGCAGTTCGCCGACCCGATGCAAGCCTGCGCAGGCGCCCACCTCGTCACCACCGACGTGTGGACGAGCATGGGCTTCGAGGCGGAAAACGAAGAACGCCGGGCCGCCTTCGCCGACTGGTGCGTCGATAGCGAAATGATGGCCGTGGCCGATCCCAGCGCGATCTTCATGCACTGCCTGCCCGCGCACCGGGGCGAGGAAGTCACGGCCGAAGTGATCGACGGCCCGCAAAGCGTGGTTTGGGACGAAGCGGAAAACCGCCTGCACGTCCAAAAGGCCTTGATGGAATTCCTGCTGCTCGGACGCCTTTAGACCCAGGCGTGGGAAATGGTGGCGCGCCGGCAACGGTGGCCCGGCCATTTCCCGCGCACGGCCCCCGGCAAATGGTGCCGGCCGCCATCCTTGCTACAATAGCCGATCGCCCTTGTTAGGCCGGGGGGCGGTTGCACGATCCCGCGTTATGGCGCGGCGCCTTGCGGCGCCTCCATAGCCGGTGACCTAGACCGGCCAATAGCCGCACCGCCACACGCGGGCCGTCCATGTCCTGGGAACATCAATGAGCGAAGTAAAGAAGGTCGTACTAGCCTACTCGGGCGGCCTTGACACATCCGTCATCCTGAAATGGCTGCAGGATACGTACCAGTGCGAAGTCGTCACCTTCACCGCCGACATCGGCCAGGGTGAGGAACTCGAACCGGCTCGCACCAAGGCACTGAAGTTTGGCATCAAGCCGGAACACATCTATATCGAAGATCTGCGCGAAGAGTTCGTGCGCGACTTCGTCTTCCCGATGTTCCGCGCGAACACCATCTACGAAGGCGAATACCTGCTCGGCACGTCCATCGCGCGGCCACTGATCGCCAAGCGCCAGATCGAGATCGCCCGCGAGGTGAAGGCCGACGCCGTCTCGCACGGCGCCACCGGCAAGGGCAACGACCAGGTCCGGTTCGAACTCGGCTACTACGCGCTCGAGCCGGGCATCAAAGTCATCGCCCCGTGGCGCGAATGGGACCTGCTCTCTCGCGAGAAGCTGCTCGCCTACGCCGAGAAGGCCGGCATTCCCATCGAGATGAAGCACAAGCAAGGCGGCGCGCCCTACTCCATGGACGCCAACCTGCTCCACATCAGCTACGAAGGCCGGCACCTGGAAGACCCGAAGGCCGAGGCGGAAGAGTCGATGTGGCGCTGGACGGTGTCCCCGGAGGCCGCGCCCGACGCCCCGGAATACGTGGAGCTCGAATTCGAGCGCGGCGACATCGTCGCCGTGAATGGCAAGCGCATGACGCCCGCCCAAGTGCTCACCGAACTGAACAAGCTCGGCGGCAAGCACGGCATCGGCCGCCTCGACCTGGTGGAAAACCGCTACGTCGGCATGAAGTCCCGCGGCTGCTACGAAACCCCGGGAGGCACGATCATGCTGCGCGCGCACCGGGCGATCGAATCCATCACGCTTGACCGCGAAGTCGCCCACCTCAAGGACGACCTCATGCCGCGCTACGCCAGCCTGATCTACAACGGCTACTGGTGGAGCCCGGAACGCAAGGCGCTGCAGGTGCTGATCGACCACACCCAGCAGTCGGTCAACGGGTGGGTGCGCCTGAAGCTGTACAAGGGCAACGTCTATACGGTGGCGCGCGACTCCAAGGACACCCTGTTCGACCAGACCATCGCAACCTTCGACGACGACGGCGGCGCCTACGACCAAGCCGATGCCGGCGGTTTCATCAAGCTGAACGCGCTGCGCATGCGGATTGCCGAAAACGCTCGCCGCAAGCGCGGATGAGTTCGGTGGCAATGCTTGCCTCATCCGCCCCCTGACGGGCGCCCACACGGACGATCGGCGACCACGGGTCGCCGATCTCGTTTTTGCCCCTGCCGCCCCAACATTCATTCTTGCCATGACCGAGCAAGCCGCACCGCCCGTAGCCATTATCGAAACCGGCGTGCCTCCCGCACCGGTTGCCGGCCGGCACGGCAGTTTCAGCCACATGATCTGCCGGGCGGCGGGGCTGCGGCCGGACGAAGCGGAAATCATCGCTGTCTACCGAGGCGAAGCCCTGCGCCCGCCTTCGAGCTACCGCGCAGCCATCATCACGGGCTCGCCCGCCATGGTGACCGAACGCGCGCCTTGGAGCGAACGGGCCGCCGCCTGGGTGCGACAGGCGGTCGACGAGAAGCTGCCCATCTACGGCATTTGCTACGGCCACCAATTGTTGGCCCACGCGCTGGGCGGGCGGGTCGACTACCATCCGCGCGGACGCGAAGTCGGCACTCGGGACATCGAATTGCTGGAGCCGGCCTGCAACGCCCCGCTGACGGCTGGATTACCCAGCCACTTTCCCGCCCAGCTCATCCACCAGCAGACCGTGGTCGAATTGCCGCCCGGCGCCACCGTGCTCGCCCGCTCGGACCACGACGCCCACCAGATCGTGCAGTATGGCGACGGCGTGCTGTCCACGCAGTTCCATCCGGAGTTCTGCACCGAGATCATGGCCACCTATCTTGCGCATTACGCCGACCGGCTGAAAGAAGAAGGCTTCGACCTGGACACCTTGAAAGCACACATGCGCCCCACGCCCGAAGCCCAGGCGCTGCTGCTGCGATTCATTGAACGGTACGTGCGCACGCGCAAGGCCGCCTAGCGCGGCGCTACGTGCGCTCCGAGGCGCCCGGCACGACGACCGGTTCCGGCTCCAGGACCACGCCGTACCGGTTTTCCACATCACGGCGGATGGCCTCGGCCAGGGCCAGCACGTCGGCGGCCCGCGCCCCGCCATGGTTCACCAGCACCAGCGCCTGCCGTTCGTGGACCCCCACCGGGCCCAGACGCCGCCCTTTCCAGCCGCACTGGTCGATTAGCCAGCCGGCGGCGAGCTTGTAGCCGCCATTGGCCTGGGGGTACCCCACCAGCCCGGGGAAGCGCGCGCGCAAGGCCTCGTACTGTGCAGCCGGCACCACCGGATTCTTGAAGAAACTGCCGGCATTGCCCAGTACCGCTGGATCGGGCAGCTTGGCGCGCCGGATCTCGCACACGGCTTCGAAAACGTCGCGCGGCGACGGCGCGCCCACCAGGCGGGGATGGCGCTGCAGGTCCGGATACTCGAGCACGGGCCGCCACGGCTTGGGCAGCGTCACCCGCACGGAGGCGATGACCCAACGGCCGGGCTCGCGCTTGAACACGCTGTCGCGGTAGCCGAATCCACACTGGGAGGCATCCATGTCCACCCATTCCTCCCGCAGCAAGTCGTACGCGCGCAACCCGGCGAAGCGCTCGCACAACTCCACGCCATAGGCGCCGATGTTCTGCACAGGCGCTGCGCCCACCGTGCCCGGGATCAAGGCCAGGTTCTCCAACCCTCCCCAGCCTTGCTCGACGCAATGCGCCACGAGCCCGTGCCAGGACTCGCCGGCCGCGGCCTCGACGATGCGCATCCGCGCGTCTTCGCCTGCCAGGCGCACGCCCCGCAGCGCCACCCGGGCGACCAGCCCGCGGACTTTGGGCGGCAGCACGACGTTGCTCCCCCCCCCCAACACCAGGAGCGCGTCGTAGCGCTTGGCCAGCGTCGCCAACCGCGGCAGGTCGGCCTCGTCGTGCAATGAGACGCAGGCAGGAGCGAGGCTTTCGAGCGCGAAGGTATTGAGCGAGGACAGATCGCAGGCGCCGGGGGCGGGCAAAGAAGAACGGGTATCGGAATCAGCCAATCGAATCACCGGAAAACCTATCGGGGCGGGACGGGTTCCCGCAGCCCCGCCATCTTACTTGACTACAATTCTTCCTATCCCATCGACCGGCCTGCGGGCCGCCTCCCACGGAGCCATATCCATGCCTACATTCGATGTCGTCTGCAAACCCAACCAGGTGGAACTGCGCAATGCGGTAGAACAGACCAACAAAGAAATCGGCACCCGCTTCGACTTCAAAGGTTCGGACGCCAGGGTAGAGCAAAGCGAAAAAGAATTGGTCGCGTATGCCGATAGTGAGTTCCAACTCAACCAGGTGCGCGACGTCCTGCTGAACAAGATGGCCAAGCGCAATGTAGACGTGCGCTTCCTCGACCACGGCAAGATAGAGAAGATCGGCGGCGACAAGGTCAAGCAGGTGCTGACGGTGCGCAACGGCGTACCGCAGGACGCCGCGAAGAAAATCGTTGCGTTGGTCAAGAACAGCAAATTAAAGGTCCAGGCAAGCATCCAGGGCGACACCGTCCGCGTGCAAGGCGCCAAGCGCGACGACTTGCAGGCGACGATCGCCATGCTAAGAAAGGAAGTGACGGATTTGCCTCTCGGATTCGAGAACTTCCGGGACTAAGCCCTCTACGCGCGTATGCACGTCCCGCCCTCGAAGGCACGGCCCGGACGGCCGTGCCGCATCCGTTCAAAGCGTGGGCCGCTTGAACAAAAGAGCGGGATCGAGATCCAGCGCCTTGGCCAGCTTTTCGATGTTGTCCACCGAAATATTGACGCGCGCCCGCTCGACCTGACTGACGAACGTCCGGTCGAGATGGGCGGCGAACCCGAGTTGCTCCTGCGACATCTTCTGGGCGACCCGAAACGCGCGGACGTTGTAGCCGAGGATCTCGCGCAGGGTGGCCAACGGCGCCGATGGATTGGGGGATCTCAGTGGTGCGGGCATTGACGCATACTCCCCACGACAGCAGGTTATATCTACCGGTTTTACATCAAGTATTCCCAAGCTCGCTGCAACGCTTCGCAAAGCGCTTCAGCAAAAGTAATTTTGCGCTTGTCGGACAGATGGAAATACCGGGCTAACCCTGGTCGAGCTCATTTTGCCCATTCGGGAAAACGCGTGCGTATCGATTCCTCGATGCCGGCGGCGTCCAATCCCAGCCCGGCCAGCAGCGCCGCCTGATCGCCATGGTCGATGAAGCGGTCGGGCAAGCCTAGCTGTAGCACGGGGAGGCATACGCCGGCCTCGTTCAGCGTCTCGCAGACGGCGCTGCCTGCGCCGCCCATGATGCAGCCCTCTTCCACCGTGACCAGCGCCGCATGCCGGCTTGCCAGGTCCAGGATGAGCTCGCGGTCGATGGGCTTGACAAAGCGCATGTCGGCCACGGTGGCATCCAAGGCTTCGCCCGCCTTCAAGGCGGGAACGGCCAGGGTGCCGAATGCGAGGATGGCGATGCCCGGCTTTCCTGCTCCAAGGCGTCCGCTTTCCCGACGCACGACCCCCTTGCCCAGCGGCACGGTGTCCAGCCCGGGCGCCGGGACGACGCCCCTTCCCGCGCCGCGCGGATAGCGGACGGTGGCCGGGCCCGGATAGGCATAACACGTCGAAAGCAGTAGCCTGCACTCCGCTTCATCCGAAGGCGTGGCCACGACCATATTGGGGATGCAGCGCACGAAGGCAATATCGTAATTGCCGGCATGCGTGGCGCCGTCCGCCCCAACCAGGCCCGCGCGATCGAGCGCGAACGTCACGTCCAGGTTCTGCAGCGCCACGTCGTGGATCATCTGGTCATAGCCGCGCTGCAGAAAAGTCGAATAGATCGCGACCACCGGCTTGAGCCCCTCGCACGCCAGCCCGGCGGCGAATGTCACCGCATGCTGCTCGGCGATGCCGACGTCGAAATAGCGATCGGGGTAACGTTGCTCGAACTCCACCAAACCGCTACCTTCGCGCATGGCCGGGGTAATGCCGATCAATCGTGAGTCGGCGGCCGCCTGGTCACACAGCCATTCTCCGAACACCTGCGTGAACGTCTTGCGGGGCGGCGTAGCGGGTGCGGCGATGCCGACCGCCGGGTCGAACTTACCCGGGCCGTGGTAGAGCACCGGATCCGCTTCGGCCAGCTTGTAGCCTCGCCCCTTGCGGGTGACTACGTGCAGAAAGCGCGGCCCCGTCAGCTTGCGCATGTTCTGCAGCGTCGGGATCAGCGAATCGAGATCGTGGCCGTCGATGGGGCCCACGTAGTTGAAGCCCAGCTCTTCGAACATGGTGGCCGGCGTCACCATGCCCTTGGCATGTTCCTCGATCCGGCGCGCGAACTCGAGCACGGGTGGCACATGCGACAGGACCGCCTTGCCCACGTTGCGCGCGGCGGCATAAAACTTCCCGGACATCAGGCGCGCCAGGTAGCGGTTCAGCGCCCCGACCGGCGGCGAGATCGACATGTCGTTGTCGTTCAGGATGACCAACAGGTCGATGTCCGGCATGACGCCGCCGTTGTTGAGCGCCTCGAAGGCCATGCCGGCGGACATCGCGCCGTCGCCGATGACCGCGATGTGTTTGCGTTGGATGCCGGCGTTGCGCGCCGCCACCGCCATGCCGAGCGCGGCAGAGATGGAGGTCGAGGAATGCGCCGTGCCGAAGGCGTCATACTCGGACTCGCTGCGGCGCGGAAAGCCCGACATGCCGCCCATCTGGCGCAGCGTGGCCATGCCCGCGCGGCGGCCCGTCAGAATCTTGTGGGCGTAGGTCTGGTGTCCGACATCCCAGACGATGCGGTCATGCGGCGTATCGAACACGTAATGCAGGGCCAGCGTCAACTCCACCGTGCCGAGATTGGACGAAAGGTGGCCGCCCGTGCGGGAGACGGACTCGAGCACGAAGGCCCGCAACTCGTCCGCCAGGGCCGGAAGCTGGCATCGGTCCAGTTTCTTCAGGTCAGCCGGAGAGTCGATGCGGTCCAGCAATTTCGTTGGCATGTGCGGAATCTCCGTTCAGCGATCGCGCAAGACGATGAAGTCGGCCAGCGCCGCCAAGCGTGCGGCCCCCGGCCCAAGTGGCGCGATCGCCTCGTGCGCGGCCAGGCGCAGGCGCTCCGCCAGCGCCCGGGCCTCTTCCAGGCCCAGGATGGATACATAGGTGGGCTTGTCGGCGGCCGCATCCTTGCCGGCCGTCTTGCCCAGGCGCGCCGAATCGGCAGTGACGTCGAGAATATCGTCGACCACCTGGAAGGCCAGCCCCACGGCCTGCGCATAGCCGTCGAGGGCTGCGCGCTGGGCAGAGCTCGCCCCCACGACAATGCCGCCCAGCGCCGCGCTGGCACGCAGCAACGCGCCCGTCTTCATGCGATGCATGGCCTCGAGCTCGTCGCGGTTCAAGCTCTTGCCCACGCTTGCCAGATCGATGGCTTGCCCGCCCGCCATGCCGCGGCTGCCGGCAGCCGCAGCCAACGCCTGTACGGCCTGCACCGTCAAGCCGGGCGCCACCGGCATGGCTGCCAGCACGTCGAATGCCAGCGCCTGCAGCGCGTCGCCCACCAGCAGGGCGGTCGCCTCGCCGAATTCGACGTGCACGGACGGCCTGCCCCGGCGCATGGCATCGTCATCCATGCAGGGCATGTCGTCATGGACGAGGGAATAGGCGTGTATCAATTCCACCGCCGCGGCCGCCGCATCGAGTGCGGCCTCGCCCGCCGGCCCGCTTGCGCCACAGGCCTCGCCCGCCGCGTAGGTCAGCATGGGGCGCACGCGCTTGCCGCCGCCCAGCACGGCGTACCGCATGGCCCGGTGGAGGGTGTTGGGCGCGACGCTCTCGTCGGGCAAGCAGCGCGCGAGCGCCTGTTCCGCGCGCTCGCCGCAAGCCGCCATCCACGCGGGAAATCCGTCATCGCAGGCGGTCATCGACTCAATCCCCGGCCTCGTCGAGCGGGCGGAGCAATTCGCCCTCGAGCACTTTCACCTGCTGCTCGGCGCGCGCCAGGCGGTCTTGGCAAACCCGCACCAGCTCGACGCCCCGCCGATACGCCGCTAGGGATTGTTCGAGAGGCATGGCGCCGTCTTCCATCTTCGCCACCAAAGCCTCGAGTTCGCTGAGCGCGGTTTCGAAATCCTGAGGCAAGGCCTCCGCCGCGGCGCCCTTGTCCGCTTCCGGCCCATTCACTTGCTTCTCGGCCAATCACGCCTCCTTCTCAACACACGGCACCGAACCTGGCATTGTACGGGATCGCGGCGACTGGCCCCGCACTGCCCCCAGTGCCCGCGGGGACTTATCCCCCCGTCCGGGGTACAATAGCCGGCTTTGATCGGGCAGATCATTTTCTTCGCGCCAGTACCAGCTTGTGACGTTCCCGTGCCGCTCCAGGTCGCGTAAGGGGCGGTGTCGCACTGTGGGGTATTGGCTTCACAACTCTCGCGGAGGGAAGTCATGACCGATATCGGTCGCGTGGCGCATGTGACGGCGAGCCGAGCGCAGCTCCCAGTCAGTGCCTATTTCGATAAAGCGCGCTACGAGCGCGAACTGCAAGTGATTTTTGGCCAGTCTCCCCTTTACGTCGGGCACGAGAAAAGCGTTCCCGAGATTGGAGACTACCGTACCCTGATCCAGGAAAACGACGGCCGCGTGCTGGTGCGCAACCAGGGCGGCATCGAGCTGTTGTCCAACGTCTGCCGTCACAGGCAGGCGCTCATGCTGGGCAAGCATGCCCCCGGCGAAACGAAGGAAGCGGCGCATTGCGCCGGCAACCTCGGGCGCCCGGGCCACATCGTATGCCCGCTGCATCGCTGGACCTACGACGCCCACGGCAAGCTCATCGGCGCGCCGCTGTTCAGCGAAACGCCGGGGCTGGACCTGCAACGCTTCCCGCTCCAGGAATGGAACGGCTCGCTGTTCGAAGCCCCGCGCCACGGCAACCGCAATGTCGCCACCGAACTCGCGCCCCTGCTCGGGCGTCCCGAGTTCGACTTCAGCGATTACGTGCTCGACCGCGTGGAAGTCCACCAGTGCAACTACAACTGGAAAACTTTCATTGAGGTCTATCTCGAGGACTACCACGTCGGCCCCTTCCATCCCGGACTGGGCCGCTTCGTCACCTGCGACGACCTGACCTGGGAGTTCGGCGAGTACTACAGCCTGCAGCGCGTCGGCGTGCACAATGCGCTGGCCCATCCCGGGTCACCCGTGTACCAGCGCTGGCACGACGCCCTGCTTGCCTATCGCAACGGCAGCACGCCGGAATTCGGCGCGATCTGGGTCACGCATTTCCCGACCCACATGATCGAGATCTACCCGCACACCCTGGTTTTGTCGACGCTGTATCCAAAAGGGCCGCAGGAAACCGTCAATATCGTCGAGTTTTATTATCCCGAGGAAATCGTCCATTTCGAACGCGAATTCGTGGAAGCGCAGCAGGCCGCCTACATGGAAACCGCCGTCGAAGACGACGAAATCGCCGAACGCATGGACAAAGGCCGCCGTGCGCTAATGGAACGCGGTGCCGACGAAGCCGGGCCTTATCAATCGCCCATGGAAGACGGCATGCAGCATTTCCATGAGTGGTATCGGAAAGTGATGAACGAGCCCGAAAGTATTTAAAACGTAACTTGCTGCCCATCTCATTTTTAAAGCGCCCCTTGCGGGCGCTTTTTGTTTGCCTGCGGACGAAGCAATAAGTACACACGCCTGGGCCTGGGGCGAGAAATTACAAATCCATACACCGGTGCCTTGTGGCAGGCGCGCCCGGCGGTTAGCTTGACCATAAGCCCCGGGTCCTTTTTTTGCTGACCCGGACCTCGCCAACGGCAAGAAACGACGGGAGGGCAATCATGCTGCATTACGCAGTCGTATTTTTCATCATCGCCATCATCGCGGCGGTATTGGGTTTCGGCGGCATCGCGGCCGGTGCAGCCTCTATCGCCAAGATCTTGTTCTTCATTTTCATTGTGCTTGCCGTCCTGTCGCTCTTGAGCGGCGTTTTTAGAAGATAACCAACACGCAAGGAGAAAAACCATGATCATCCGTACCCTGCTTATCGCCGGCATTATCGGTTCCACCGCTGTCATGGGCGCCTGCACGTCGACCCGCACCCAGCAATCTGCGGGTGAATATACGAGCGACGCCGCGATTACCGCGAAAGTGAAAGCCGCGCTGCTTGCGGCGAAGGACGTCAGCGCCGCCGACGTCAACGTGGAAACTTTCCGCGGGACCGTGCAGTTGTCCGGCTTCGTCGATTCCCAGGCCCAAGCTGCCCGCGCGGTGGAAGTCGCGCGCGGCGTGGAAGGCGTGCAAAACGTCAGGAACGACCTGCGCCTGAAGACGGGGCGCTAAGGACGGGGCGCTTAGCCCCGCCGGGAAAGAAGCTGTAATGAGCGGATTTTCCCAACGTGCAAACGAAAATGGCCTCGCCGTACGGCGAGGCCATTTCGTATTTTCACAGGCGGCGCCAGGCGCCGCGTCCTCGATTTTCCGGCGGGGGAATTACCGCTTCCCGCCTGCCGCCATTAGGGCGCGAATCCGGTCCTCGATGGGGGGATGGGTCGCGAAGAGCGCGCGCAGCCCCTGGCCGCCGCCGATAATGCCGGCCGATTCGAACGTCTTCGGAAGGTTTCCGGGCTGCATTCCGGCCAGCCTGGTGAGGGCGTGGATCATGGGCGTGCGCGAACCGAGCAGATACGCCGACCCGGCGTCCGCGCGATATTCGCGCTGGCGCGAGAACCAAGCCACGATCATGGAGGCAAGGATGCCGAACACGAGCTCGCACACGATGACCGTGGCGAAATAACCGATGCCCCCGCCGCGCTCGTTCTTCAACACGATGCGGTCGACGACGTATCCCACCACGCGCGCGAAGAAAACGACGAAGGTATTCACCACCCCCTGGATCAGCGAAAGCGTCACCATGTCGCCATTGGCGATGTGGGCGACCTCGTGCCCCAACACGGCGCTGACTTCCTCTTCGGTCATGCTCCGGAGCAGCCCGGTGGATACGGCCACCAACGCATCGTTCTTGAACGCGCCCGTTGCAAAGGCATTGGGTTCGCCCTCGTAAATCGCCACGTCGGGGCGGCCGATGCCCGCGCGATCGGCAAGCTGGTGGACGGTGTCTACTAGCCACTGTTCCTCCGCTGTGCGCGGTGCGTTCGGATCAATGACCCGGGCGCCCGTGCTCCATATGGCCATCGGCTTGCTCATGAGCAGCGAAATGGTGGACCCGGTAAAGCCGACGATCAGCGAGAAAATCGCCAGCATCTGGATATCGAGGCCGTTGGCAGTCAGGAACCGGTTGACACCGAGAATGCTGAGAGTCGCGGTCAATACCAGCATGACCGCGATGTTGGTCGCCAAAAAGAGCACGATGCGTTTCATGAGGGCTGGAAACTCCGAATACCTTGGTTTGATTGTGTTGTGGGCCAGGAGACGATGAGCCTCCTCGGCTGACCGGGAACCGCCCCGCGCGGCGCCGACTGAGACGGCAACGGGCGTCGGAAGTTCCCCCGCCCGCCGCAGCGCAGGTGGGGAGTCGGCAATACCCGTTTCCCGGCAAGGGCTATATGGTAGCCGGGACAGCGGTTTCAAGGCCAATCCCGACTCACCCTCGCTACAATCGGGCCTCCCTAGCCCACTCTGCCCTGTCCATGCAAGCCCTCTGGATGCTGTTCGCCTCGCTGATGTTCGCGATCATGGCCATGTTCGTGAAATTCGCATCCGAGCAAGCCTCCCTGGGCCAGATCATTCTTTTCCGCGGCATCCCGACGGCGGTCGGCATCCTGGCCTGGGCGCTGGCCACCCGGCGCCCCATCATTTCTCCCACGTGGCGGCTGCACGTCATGCGCAATATCGCGGGCTCCGGGTCCATCTGGCTGTCTTTCTTCGCCATGGGGCACCTCCCGCTGGCGACGGCCGTCACGCTGAACTACACCTCACCGCTCTTCATCGCGGGGTGGATGAACGTCCGCGAACGCGACATGACCGACCGGCTACGCACCGTGGCAGTCGTCGTCGGCTTCATCGGGGTCATCGCCATCCTGCGGCCCACCGTCGACCAGTCCCAATGGCTTGCCGCGTTTGCGGGGCTGGCCGCGGGCAGCCTGACCGCCATCGCCGTCATGCAGGTGCGCTCGCTGGGCCGGGCCGGCGAACCGGAATGGCGCATCGTGTTGTTCTTCGCCCTCTCGTCCTGCCTGACGGGCGGACTCGCAACCATGCTGACCGGCTGGAAAAGCCTGACGCCTTATGGCTGGCTCACGCTCCTCGGAGTGGGGCTGTGCGGCCTTTTCGGCCAGTTCGCCATGACCCGCGCCTTCAGCCGTGGTTCCGCCGCGCTGTCTTCCGTGCTCCAATACAGCACCATTCCATTCTCCATCCTGCTCGGCTATCTCTTCTGGAATGACCAGCCGGATGCGCTCGCGTGGCTGGGCATGCTGTTGATTGCCGCGGCCGGCCTGACCTCCACGTGGCGCACGCTACGGGAAGCGCAGCGCAAGGCCTGAGCCGCCCGCCGCGGCACGCGTGGCGCAGCGCCCCAGGGCGCATCGAGGAGGCCGGCTTGCAGCAAAGCGCAGCCGGGTTCACACTTGAGGCATCCCATTTGCCGTTTCCGCCATGCCCCTGAAGCTGTCCGTTCTCGACCTGAGCCCCATCCCCTCGGGCTTTACCCCCAGCGACGCCCTTGCGAACAGTGTCGACCTGGCGCGCCATGCCGAAGCCGCCGGCTACCATCGATATTGGCTTGCGGAGCACCACAACACCGGCATGCTGGCCTGCTCGACGCCGGAACTGCTGATCGCCCGCGTCGCGGGAGCGACCTCCCGGCTGCGGGTGGGTTCAGGCGGAGTCATGCTGCCGAACCACAGCCCCCTCAAGGTCGCCGAGACCTTCCGCGTGCTCGAGGCAATGTTTCCCGGCCGCATCGACCTCGGGCTCGGCCGGGCGCCGGGCACGGACCCCGTCACCGCAAGCGCGCTGCGGCGCGGCCACGCCGATGCCGACAACTTCCCTGCCCAACTATCCGACCTGATCGGCTACCTCAAGGACGCCATGCCGGCGGATCACCCGCACTCGCGGGTCCGGGCAACGCCGGTAGGGGTGCCGTGCCCGCCCATCTGGATCCTCGGTTCCAGCCTTTACGGCGCCCGCGTCGCCGCTGCCAACGGCTTCGGTTTCGCCTACGCGCACCACATCGTGCCGGAGAACGTCTACACCGCCATGCGGCTTTACCGAGAGGAGTTCCGCGCTTCCCCCTTCGGCCACGAACCCCGGGCCATACTGGCCGTATCGGCCATCTGCGCGCCGACCGCCGAGGAGGCCGAAAGGCTGGCCGCCACTGCCGACCTCAGCATGATGCGCACGCGCACGGGGCGCACGCGCTACCCGCTGCCCAGCGTGGAAGAAGCCCTGGCCTATCGGTACGAGCCCGACGAAGAGGCGCTGCGGCAATACAACCGCACGCGCATCCACATCGGCACGCCCGAAGCGCTTGCCGAATCGATCGGCGCGCTGGCGCGCGCCACCTCGGCCGACGAGGTCATGGTCAACACGATGATCCACAACCACCAGGACCGGATCCGAAGCTACCAGCTCCTGGCTTCGGCGCTCATGTCCTGAGCGCTCCCTCCAACCCCCTGCAAGGACTCCACATGCAGCTTCACGGAAAAGTCGCCCTCGTCACCGGTGCCGCAAGCGGCATCGGCAAGGAAATCGCCAGCACCCTAGCCGCGTCCGGCGCCGCCGTCGCCATCGCGGACATCAATCTCCAAGCGGCCCAGGCGGCCGCCGAGGAGCTCAAGATCAAGGGTTGCCAGGCGATGGCCCTGGACTTCGACGTGACCGACGAAGCTGCCGTGGAGCAAGGCACCCAGCTCGTCGTGAACACCCTGGGCAGCGTGGACATCCTCGTATCCAATGCCGGCATCCAAATCGTCAGCCCCATTGACCAGTTCGCCTACGCCGACTGGAGGAAGGTCCTATCCATCCATCTGGACGGCGCGTTCCTGACCACCAAGGCCGCGCTCAGGCACATGTACCGGAACGATCGGGGCGGCATCGTGATCTATACCGGGTCCGTGCATTCGCATGAGGCATCTCCGCTCAAGTCAGCCTATGTTGCCGCCAAGCACGGGCTGCTCGGCCTGGCGAAGGTCTTGGCCAAGGAAGGGGCGCCCCACAATGTGCGCTCGCACGTCGTCTGCCCGGGGTTCGTGCGCACGCCGCTGGTCGAAAAACAAATTCCCGAGCAAGCGCGGGAATTGGGCATTAGCGAGGAAGAAGTGATCAAGAAGGTCATGCTCGGCCAGACCGTGGATGGCGAGTTCACGACGCTGCAGGACGTCGCGCAAACCGTGCTCTTCCTCGCCACATTCCCGACGGCCGCCTTCACCGGGCAATCTTTCGTCGTCAGCCACGGCTGGCACATGCAATAGCGCGGCGTGCCGCACGCCGGCATCCGCCTGCGGATCGCCGCACGCGGCGACGAGGCGAAGCGGCTTCCCGCGGGACGGCATGGCAATGAACCCTTATCTCACTCTATTCGACATCGCAGGTTACGTAGCGCTGCTCCTTTGGGGCATCTACCTGGTGCAGACAGGCATCCAGCGTGCGTTCGGCCCGCGCCTGCGCATGATGCTCGGGGTCGCCCTGGGCAACCGCATCTCCGCATTCTTCGCCGGCCTCGGCGTCACCGCCATTCTCCAGAGCAGCACGGCCACCGGACTCATCGTCGCAGGCTTTGCGGCGAACGGCCTGGTGAAACTGGTGCCGGCGCTCGCCGCCATGCTAGGCGCCAATGTGGGCACGACACTCATCGTCCAGGTGCTTTCGTTCGACATCGCCCGGATCGCTCCCGTCCTCGTGCTCGTCGGGGTCGTCATGTTCCGCCGCGACAATGCCACCCACATACGCGATTCCGGGCGCGTGCTCATTGGCCTGGGCCTGCTGCTGCTCGCGCTGCACCTGCTGCTCGCCGAGCTCGCACCGTACCGCGAGCTACCTGAACTATGGACAGCACTCGGGGCCCTGTCCGGCCACCCCGGCCTCGCCATCCTGCTAGCCGCAGTCCTAGCCTGGGCGGCACACTCGAGCGTCGCCGTGCTGCTGCTCATCATGTCGTTCGCGGCGCAAGAACTGCTTCCCATGGACAGCGCGCTCGCGATGGTGCTGGGCGCCAATCTCGGCACGGCGATCAATCCCCTGCTCGAAGGATCGGCCCGGGACGATGCGCCGGCGCGTCGGCTTCCGCTGGGCAATTTCCTCAACCGCGTCGTCGGCGTCCTGGTCGGGTTGGCACTGCTACACCACATCCACCCTTGGATGGTGGCATTCACTGGCGACAACGCACGCGCCGTCGCCAACTTCCACACCATATTCAACCTCGCGCTCGCCGCGGCCTTCCTGCCACTGCTCACGCCCTACGCCGCCTTGCTGCAGCGCTGGCTGCCGTCCGACCCTTCCAAGACGGATCCCGGCCGCCCCATGTACCTGGACAGCGCCGCACGCGCCCTGCCCGTCGTCGCGCTGGGCAACGCGGCGCGGGAAGCCCTGCGCATGGCCGATACGCTGCAGACCATGCTGCACCACGCGCGCGAAGCGCTGGCCACGGCCGACCGCAAGCGCATCGCCGAAGCCCGGCGGCTGGATGACGTCCTCGACCGCCTGAACGGGGCCATCAAGACCTACGTCGCCAACCTGGACCAAGAAGAACTCACCGCCGAGGACCGCCAGCGCGCGAACGAAATCCTTACCTTCATCACGAACCTGGAGCACGCCGGGGACGTCCTCGACAAGAATCTGCTGAATGAGATCGGCAAGCTCAACCAGCGCGGCCTCAGCTTCTCGCCGGAAGGCCGGAGGGAGTTGGACGAGATGCACGGCCGCCTGGAGACCAACCTGCGCTTGGCGGCGTCGCTGTTCGTGACTGCCGACCCGCGCGCCGCACGCGTCCTGGCGGCCGAAGAAGACGCCTTCCGCGACCTAGAGGCGAAGGCCACGCGCGCCCATTTCGAGCGCCTGCGTAGCAGGCGCATCGATACCACCGAAACCAGTGCACTGCACCTGGATGCGTTGCGCGACCTGCGCCGCATCAACAGCCACTTGGTGGCGGCCGCGGCCTACATCGTCGAGGGCCGCGGCGAACCGGCACCCGGCTCGGAACCACCTTCTTCCGACTCGACGGCGCAGTCTGCGCCCGAATAAAGCCGCCAATCAGCGTGGAGCGCGCTGCGCCTCCTGCGCATGCACCGGCGACAAGTCATGGGCGTGTCCGTTCCCCGGAACGTGGTGGAACGCTGAGTACAGCAAGTGGACGATCACCACGCCCGCCGCGATCAATGCAAATTGGGGCAGGCTTTCGCGCAGCGTCGTGCGCCGCTGCATCTGCGGCATCAGGTCTGCCACGGCGATATAGACGAAGCTGCTCGCGGCTAGGGTCAGCACATACGGCAGCCAGGGCTTGGAGTCGGCGAGCAGGTAGTAGCCGACCACGCCCCCCGCGATGGCCATGAGACTCGACAGGGCGTTGAAAGCCAATGCCCGCTGGCGGGAAAAGCCGGCATTGACGAGGACGATAAAGTCGCCAAGCTCCTGCGGAATTTCGTGCACGGCGATGGTCAGGGTCGTCAATAGCCCCAGCATGGGGTCGGCCAGGAAGGCCGCGGCGATCACGATGCCGTCGCAAAAGTTGTGCAGGCCGTCGCCCAAGAGCACCGCCAGCCCGCCCCGCCCCGCTTCATGGGCGTCATGGCCCGGCGGATGCCCGTGTCCGTCGTGTTCGTGATGGTGGTTGTGGCGCAGGACGGCCAGTTTCTCGAGCACGAAAAACCCGAGCAGGCCGATCAGCAACAGCGCGAACAACACGCGCGTGTCGGCGTCCGAATCGAAGGCCTCGGGCAAGGTGTGGAGCAACGCGACCGAGAGCATGATCCCCACCGAAAAACTGATCATCTGGTGGAGAAAGCGCGCGAAATAGCGAAAGGCCAGCCAGCCGGCGACGATCACCGACAGGACTCCGCTCGCTACCGTGGCGAGCAGAATATAGGTTAAGGTCACGGCAAGCTCGTGAAACTCAGTTGCAGAAACGCAAGTATACGTAACTTCCCGGTTTTTAGTTTTCCATCCCGAGCTCGCCGGCGAGGAGCCTGCCCGTACGGAACAGGCGTTCGCGCTTCAACGTGACGCGCACCGGCTCTTCGCGCCCCAGCGCCCGCGCATGGCGGGGCACCGTGGCCAGCGAGGCGAGCAGGCGCAGGCGGTCCTCGCTCGCCCAGGCCGCGAACTGTCGGTCCGGATCCCAGACGGTAAGGCCTTGTCGCCGCAGTTCCGAACGATTGAAGTCCTTGAGGTTCCAAGTCAGCACCCGTACTTCGGGCGCGACCTGGAGCCCGGAGCGGGCGCGGCTGGCAAGGCCGGCGGCGACGACGTGCCGGTCTTTGGGATCGCTATACCGAAGGCCGGCCTCATAGGCTGACACGTCGCCGGGATCCGCCTCGGGAAACCGGCGGCACATGGCCAGCCATTCGGCCTCGAGCGCCTCCGGCGGAACACCCCAGATGCGCGACGCGTTGCGACGCCATTCGAGGCCGATGCGCTCGCTCCAGACTGGGCGAAACCACCCCGCTTCGGCCATCTCCAACAAAAGCGGCCGCAGTATGCTCGACATCAGCACGCATGCGTCGAGCACCAGCCATAGCGGCCGCGAAGCCGCCGCGGGCGGCGCCGCGGCCATCGACGTCGGGCTCACAGGTGCCGCGCGAACCAGTCTTGCGCCAGGCTCCACCCTTCCTTGGCCTCTGCCTCGCGGTAGCTGGGGCGGTAATCGGCATGGAAAGCGTGCGGCGCATTACGAAACAGCACGAAGGTCGACTCGCGCGCAGCCGGGCCGCCCTTGGACAAAGCCTCTTTCATGGCATTGATGGTGGGGACGGGAATGCCGGCATCCTCGCCGCCGTACAAGCCGAGTACCGGCGCCTTCAATTGCGCCGCCACGTCGACCGGGTTGCGCGGCTGCAGCGGCGTGGGCTGCCCGACCAGGCGCCCGTACCACGCCACCCCGGCCTTGACCGCAGGGTTGTGCGCCGCATACAGCCAGACGATGCGCCCACCCCAACAGAAGCCGGTAATGCCCAGGCGCGTGCGACTGCCGCCATGGGCGCCCGCCCACCGGGCCGTCGCATCGAGGTCGGCCAGCACCTGCTCGTCCGGTACCTTGCTAACGAGTTCGGCCTGGAGCTTCGCGATCTCCGTGTACTTGGAGGGATCGCCCTGCCGGGCGTACAGCTCTGGCGCCACCGCCATGTAGCCAGCCTTGGCCCAGCGCCGGCAGACATCCTTGATGTATTCGTGCACCCCGAAGATTTCCTGCACTACCAGGATGACCGGGACGTTCTTCTTGCCGGCCGGCGCCGCGCGATAGGCGGGGATCCCTCCGTCCCGCACCGGGATCTTCACCTCGCCCGCGACCAGCCCTGCGGTGTCGGTGCGTATCGCCGTCTGGGCCATCACGGGACCGGCCGCCAACGCAAAGCCGCCGGCCAGCGACGTGGTGAGGAACCCCCGCCTGTTCAAGCTCAAGGGGGGGAGCAGACTGTCGAACTCGGTACTCAGGCCATCCATGCAGCACTCCTTCGGCACGACGTTGAAAAACGCTCAGGCCGGCGGGGGCTCCACGGTGTTCCGTCCGCGTTCCTTGGCGCGATCCAATGCCGCCTGCGCCTTGGCGAGCGTCGCATCGAGACTCCCCTGGGCCTGAGCCACCCCGATCGACAAAGTGATCTGCGTCCCCATGTTCCCGCGCAGCGGGAACTGGCGTCCGCCGACATGCGCGCGGAGTCGCTCGCACAGCGAGACCGCATCGGCAAGCGAGGCGGGAACCCACAGAGCGAAGCGGTCTGCCGACACGCGCGCCAGCATGTCCAGGGAAGGCAGCAGATTTCTTGTCAAATCGGCCAACTGGCGCAGGATAGCATCGCCAGCGGCGCGCCCCAACGCCTGGTTCAGCCGGTCGAAGCCATCGACGTCGATGAGCGCGACGCACGAGGGTTCGCCTGCCTGGCTGCAGCGCGCGATCTCGGCGGCGAACGCCGATTCCATCCAGCGCCGGTTGTGGACGCCCGTGACGGCATCCCGGCTCGCCATGAAATCGATGTTCGCCGATTCCCGCGGATCATGCCGGAGATTGGCTGCTCGCAACCTTGCGCCCAGCATATCGAGGGCATTGAGGGCAATGCGCGGAGCCACCTCCATGATCTCCCGCAATGGCCCTGCATCGAGCGCCACCAGCCTCGACGGCCACTGGGCGACGACGTAGGTCGTGCCGCCGTCCGGCCCGACCAGCGCATGCTCGCCCAAGGCATCTCCCGGAACGAAGCGCGCCACGCGCTTGGCCAGGCCGGGATCGAGGAATGCCGCCAATTGCCCTTCGACCAGCACGTAAACGTAGCGGTTGGATTCGCCGGGCTGGAGCAAGATGGCCCCGTGCGGCAGGTGCGTGACGAATGCGAAGCGCCCGACGCGATCGAGCACTTCAGCCGGGCAGCCCCGAAACAGTAGCGACCGCCCGAGCGCCTCGAGGTCGCCCTGGGTCAGGTCGCCGGGCGCCCCGTCTCGCGGCAGGTGAGTGGGAATATGGCCGGTCATGCGGCAAATATCGGCACGGCGCGACATAAGTTGAGCTCGCCCTTCAGTTCTGCCCGAAAGCATCCGATAAACGGACCATGAGCTCCAGACACTTTTTCCCCGCTTCCGCCTTCGCCCCCGCCAGCCGACAACTGCGTGCATGGCGCTGCATCTTGGCTACAGGCGCCCTGCTGGCTCTCGCCGGCTGCGACTACCTCGGCCTGCAGCCCGTCTCCCAAATCGAGGCCAGAAAAGAAGCCGAAGGCCGCGCGATCGGAGGGGCATGCCGGCAGGCCGGACGGGCCTTGGAAGACTGCTACACCTTCAATCCGCACATGTCCAAGGCGGCCATCTTCAACGGCTGGCGCGAAATGAACGACTACATGCTGCAGAACAAGCTGACGGAAGTCAGGCCGGAAGTGGCACCGGTCTTGCCCGCTGGGCGGGCACGGGCCGACTTCAACGCGCCTGCCGGTACGGCGGGGATGTCGGCTCCCGGCGAACCGGCCAAGCCGCCGGCAAGGACGACTCTTTACTCCACGCCCTGACCACCGCCCGCGCAGGGGCGCGCTTGCCCGAAGCCGACCTGGCTCGGGCACGAGGGTTGCTCGGCGATTTCCTGGGAAAGTGATGAGAAGGCGTCCGGCACTGCCGCGCGCGCGGCAGCCCGGCCTATGTTGATGGCGTCAGTGCAACAACCCGACCTTGCGCGCGATGACCTCTGCGCATTCGTCGCTGTCCGAGTCCTGGAACAAGCGATGGACCACGAATTCCGCATCGGGGGCGACTCCAAGCGCCTCCGCGGCGGCCCGTCTGACCTCGGTGCTCGGATTGCAGCAAAACACGCCAATCTTTTCTGCCGTTGCGGCGGCCTCGGCGCCCAGGTTGGCGAGCCACTGGCGGTCTTCGTTGAGTGCGCAGCAGCGCTGTTCGCCGGCCGCATCCTTGACGGCAACGACGTAACACACCAGCTTCTTGCGATCAATCACCATAACCATACTTACGGCCCTCCAGCGTGCGCCCATCGTAGACGAATCGAGCGGGCATGTCAGCGCCGCCATACTGGGAAATCTACCTATGTCGAGACTGGCGAAAACCCTGGTGCGAACGCCGGCGGCGCAGAACCGTTAAGATGCCGGATGATGCGTTCGAACCAGGACGTTCCATGAAAACCCATGAAAGGAGCCATTGTGACCGACCCTGAATTCCTGAAGGGGCAAATCACCGCTTTGCAAAACGTCGTGAGCATGTTGATTTCCGCCCATCCCAGTTCGCAGCAATTGCGTCAAGTGATGCAGGCCATCGCGCAGCAGGTCGAGCCGACGCTCAATGAAGCGCATCCCTCGTTCAAGAAAGGCTGGCAAAACGTCATCTCCACGCTGTGCCAAACCGACGACGACGGCGCTCCAGACAAAAGCGAGCAACACTGAACACGGTTCGCCGGCGCGGCGTCAGCCCCGCGCTGCGCGCTCGGCATACTGCATCAGGCGGCCCAGGGCATACTGCGCCGCCTGCTCTCTCACCTGGGCTCGATTCCCCGTGAAGCGACGGGTTTCGGAAAACATCTCCACGCCTCCGGGCGTCCCGAAGGCCCACGCGAAACACTGGGTGCCGGCCACAACCCCCGCCCCGCCCCCGTCCGCGACGCCAGTGTTTGCAATCGCCACGTTGGCGCGGCTGCGGGCGAGCGCCCCTTGCGCCATGGCGCGCGCCACCGGTTCACTGGTGAGGTTGTAGGCATGCAGGATCCTGTCCGGCACGCCCAGGGCGCGGAGCTTGGACTGCGGCGAATACACGACGAAGGCGCAATCGAGCAGCGCACCGGCTCCTGGGACCCCCGCGAGCATCGACGCGATCAGTCCTGCCGTGCACGACTCCGCGGTCACCAGCAACAGTCCTCGGTCAGTCATGCCCCGGACGACCCCTTCCAAATCGTACATATGTGCAGCTCCCACATCCGGAAGCTGCGCTCCAGCACGCGCCGTACCCGCGCCCGCCCCCCCGGAGCATGAACAAACTCCAACGCCCTATGTAAATCCTGCGCCACGCTGCGCACGGGCGGATGCTTCCCGAGGGCTGCACCTCATGCGCGCCAACCTCTTCCGCAAGGCACACAGTTTGCGAATAGGCGGGTTCCTTGACGAAACTTCCTTTTGGAGGACCCCATGCCTACGCCTACGCCTACGACCCAGAAACGCCCCCGGGGCTTTGCTGCGATGGATCCCGCGAAGCAACGCGCGATTTCCGCCGAAGGAGGCCGAGCCGCCCACCAATCCGGCAACGCGCATGAATTCAACTCGGAGGAAGCACGGGCCGCGGGTGCCCTGAGCCACGCGCATAGAAGGCGCCGCGCAGCGGAAGCACAACAAGCCCAGGTCCAAAACCCTCGGGAAGAGTCCGTGCAGGCCAGTCCGGGAAGCTCGTGATCGGGTGGAGCCGGCTCGCCGCCTAGTCGGCTCTCTACCAAACGAGTCAAGACAGGGCTCGCGGAACCGGACGCTCGAAAGCAGGCCGTGGGCGCCATGCCACTTACGCGGCCCCCGCGTGGATGGGCCGTGGTGTTGCGCCCCCACGGGCCCGGTGCCGACGCGGAAAAACAGGCCGATTCGCGCAATAGCCAGAAATCCGCTAGAATAGCGTTCTCACGCGAATCGGCACTGCCGATTCCGCGTCGTCTCAATGGTGGCTGTAGCTCAGCTGGTAGAGTCCCGGATTGTGATTCCGGTTGTCGTGGGTTCGAGTCCCATCAGCCACCCCACCGATTTCTCGCCTGTCCGGCCCCTCCCCCATCAGAAAAATCCATGCGGTCGCAACGCTGGCGTCCGGGCCTGGGATGAGTCGCGCGCATGCCGAGGCGAAGCTGAAGGCGCGGCCAACGCCAGCGAGGCATGGCGAGCACTCCGCTGCAGGCAGCTCATGACGAGACCTGCGAGGCGTAGCCGGAAGTTTGCGCGCGCGGCGCCGATGGGCTCGTTCCGGCCCCTGCTCGCCTACTGCCTTGCCCTGAAATGACGAAGCCCCTGCCATGCAGGGGCTTCGCTTCGGCCTTTCGCCGCGCCCAGCTCTTACAAGACGCGGATCTTGGAAGCCTGGGGCCCCTTGGGCCCCTGGACGGCTTCGAAGCTCACTTTCTGGTTCTCATACAGCGTCTTGCGCCCTTCGGCCTGGATTTCAGAAAAATGGGCAAACAAATCCTTGCCCCCGTCATCCGGCATGATGAACCCGTATCCCTTATCGTCATTGAACCATTTGACAACGCCTGTGGCCATGATGCACTTCCTTCCTTGCGATGTACTTGCCGTAAATACCATGAACCGGATTCAAGAACGGGCCAATACCAAATGGAGCGCGGACGCCAACCAAACCAAGCAGAACCCTGAACTGAAACCTCGAAACGACTATGCGGCCCTGCGATCCCTTCGTCAACCCATTTTCGTTTCCAACGGATACGCCTCGATGGATGAACGGGTTCCGGAGCTTGGCGGATTTACGCCGCGAAAATGGCTCGAGCGCGTGTTTAAATGAGCAGCACGCCAACCCGCGGGAAGAAATTACGCGGGCTGTGGGCCACAAAGTGGACAACGTCAACGAGTTTGCGCGGGTTAGCACCTAGGCCATCCTCCTTCCCCCCGCAGGTTATCTATGGTTTTCCCTAATAAGGAAAATACCTAAAAACATTTCTCGACCGTGCGGCCATGGTCTAGAAAAAATTACAAACCGCTCTTCCCATATTTACATGGCGGCCAGGAATAATCCCCTGCCACATTATGGTGGCCCGGGGGCACGCGTTTTGCCGAGATAAAGGGCGCGATTAATCATGACGCGTCGGCTCGGCGCATCGCCAGCCGGCCCATAATCGAGGAGATGATCCATGAATCAGCAAAACCGCCCCGGCCAGTCGGACCCAAAGCAGCAGCCGCAACACCAACAACAACCGGGCACGCCTCAACAGCCGCCCGGGCAGCAGCGTACGCAGCGGCCCGACGTGCAGACCAACCCGCCGGGGCAGCGCCAGCAAGAGCAGCAGCAACAGCGTGGTCAGCAAGCCGGCCAGCCCCAGAAACCCCAGCCCTGAGCATCCACCTGCCCCGGGCGCCGCACGCCGGGCGGGCCCGGGCCGCAATCCTGCCCCGGCAAGACGCCCTTCCTTGTCCGCCGCTGCGCGCCCGGCATCACATGGCCTTCCGGCGGGCCGCGCTAGCGGCCTTTCTCGAGCTGGTCGATATAGCGTTTGGCAACGCTTTCGGCGTATCGGTGCGCCTCGAACTCGGTACCGAATACTTGGTCGTCCCCCAGGTGCTGGTCGGGAGGCACGGGAAGAAAGCGGGCCGCGGGATCGAGCGAGACGGTCGCCCTGCCTTCGAATAACACCGTCATGCCGTCGCGGGGATGGTTGACGGGATGGGCCACGGTGCGGATGTAGTAGCCTTTGTAGTAATCACCTGCGCCTTCGGACATAGCCACCTCCTGCGAGACAACGTCTTTATCGCGTATGGCAAGCCGCGCCGGAAAAAAGTTCAACCGCGCTCGCCCCTGGGACCTGCTACCGCCCACCCGCCTTGTGCTTGATGACGCTGACCTTGCCGTCGGCCTCTAGATAAAGCACCTTGACCTCATCAATCGATTCCACGCCCTGCTGCCGGTACTTGGCTTCCAGCTCCTCGTCGGTGATCGACTCCCTACGCATATTGGCGCGCAGCATCTTTCCGTCACGTATGAGCATGACCTTCTTGGGATCGACGAACCGGCGTATGGCAGGGACGTGGAACGCCAATCGATCGAGCGCGACATTCCACGCCACCAAGGTTCCGACCAATATGGCCGCATCTGCAACGCTCTTGCCTTCGCCTGCCATGCCGTTCTGGGCAGCGTCGGCGACGATTACGATCAACAGAATGTCGGCAATGCCCATGGACCCAACGTCGCGCCGCACGACGAAGCGAAACAACAGAAAGAGCAGCCAGTACATGACCGAGCCGCGCACCAGGGTTTCCAGGGGCGATACAGAGAAAGCGAAAACGTCGGCCCAGTGTACGCTCAGCCCAGCCACGAGGACATCCCGAAGTCGAGAAGAGCAGCGATGGTGCAAAAACCAGGCCCGTCTCGAGACACACGAGGCCGCGAAGGGCGAGGGACGGGACGGCCGAAGAAAGGATGGCGCGGCGGACAGGAATCGAACCCGTAACCCCAGGCTTAGAAGGCCTGTGCTCTATCCAGTTGAGCTACCGCCGCCAGAGCGCGCAAGTTTACCACTGCCCCCGGCCGCCAAAGCCGTGCCGGGGGAATCATGTACCCAGCTAGCGATGCTGTTCCACCGCAGTGGTCGCCACCAGCCTGACTGCCGCCAGATCGGCGCCGGTCAGCACGCCGCCGCGCCCGAGCAGGCGGCCGTGCTCCCAATTCGAAAGCCCCAACTCGGGCTTGCCCAACGCATACTGGCCGTCCACCCAGCGCGTAAACCCGTCGCCGACGAACGGTGCGTCGATGCGCGCCCGGAAATGGGCATGGGCCTGCGGAGACTCCGCGATCAGGCTCGCGACGAAGCGGGGGCTATAGCGATTGAACAGATCGATGGCTTCGTCCACCGACTCGACCACCGTCACCGTGAGCTCGGGCGTCTCCTCCCATTCCCACTCCCGGCCAAGCTGGTCTTCCTGGAGCAGGCTGGCGTAGGGCTCTTCCCGGTCTCCCTCGGCGCGGCGCACGATCGTCTGGCGCGCAAACAGCCCGGCGGGCACATAGGGCTGGGCCGCGGGGGTAACGTGCAACCGGGGCGTGCCGCCCAATGCAGCGCCTGCCTCGTCGATGGCCTTCAGGAATCGCGGCATCAAGTCCTCGACGCGGCTGCGCACGATGCAGCAGACATTCAACGTATTGCACACCTTGCGATCGAGGGAGTAACGCACGGCGCGCTCGAACCGACCGGCGTCCGCCGACGGGTCCGCGACCATCCAAGCCCCACCCGTGCCGTGCGCACTGACCGGCACCCCGGCTTGGCGCGCCACGCTGCTCAGTTGCATCACCGCCGTCCCCGAACCTCGCGCCACCGCGAGCGCGAGCCGGCTGTCGCTGAACATGGCCCAACCTGCGGCGCGATCCTCGACGTCCACCAAGCTCACGGCGCCGGCCGGCAGGCCCGAAGCCTGGAGCGCCGGCCGCAGCGCATGCCGCACCAACGCCTCGGCAGTTCCCAATGCGTCGCTGCCGATTCGCAGCACAGCAGTGTTACCGCTCGCAAGCACTCCACATGCATCGACCAACACATTGGGCCGGCCTTCGAACACAAACCCCACCACGCCCAGCGGCACGCGCACGACTTCGACCTGCCAGTCGCCATGATCCACGCGATCTGCGACGCCGCGATCCTGCGCGGCATAAGCGGGCCAGACGCGCAAGCCGTCTATCATGCCGGCCCGCATTTTGTCCGACACCTTGAGCCGCGTCGTCGAACGGCCGCGCGCCACCGCGCGCCGCACGTCCTCATCGTTCGCGTCGGCGATCTGCTGCCATATGGCGTCGCTGGCCAAGGCGTCGGCGAACGCCTCATAGAAGCGGACCACTGCACCCGGCTCGGCCTGGGCCAAGGCCTCAAATGCACGGCGTGCCTCGCCCACGCGCGCCCGCACGACCTCGCTCACCTGAGCAGGGATGCGCAGCAAAGCGCCCGTTTCCTGCACCACCAGCAGCCGGTCTCCGGGACGGAAATCCCTTGCGAGGTCCTCCCCCACCCGGGTGTATCGGTTGCCACCGAACGGAATCATCATCCCCGGCTCCAAACGCTCCAGGGTCCCTTGCTCGCTCATGAAATTCTCCTTGGCCGCGATGTTCATCCGCCTCCGGGCAACGCCCATGGCCCGGGCGCGCGGCCGTATGGACCGATATTACCCCGGCCGCGAAGGCCGACCGCGCGCACCGGGGAACGTATATCATTGCTCCCGGCCAGCACCGCTGGCGTGATTTCCGAGGATCATCCGGCGCCGCCGGACAGCGAGGAATACTCATGGACGACATCTGGAAAGTCGTGGCAGCCCTGCTTTACGCCGTCGTCATCTGCGTGCCGGCGGGGCGAATACTCAAGCGCACCGGCCACGCTGGGTGGTGGGCGCTGCTCTTGCTCGTGCCCTTCGTCAACCTGGTGGCCTACTGGTTCTTTGCCTTCAAGAAATGGCCGAACGGGCAATGAACCTCCTGCGCCCGAACCTGGCCGAAGCGTTCTCCGACGCGGTCCAGTAAGCCTTCCCTGCCTGCCGTTCCCGGCGCTGCCTGGCAGCGTGCCGTTGCGTGTACGCTGCCGGCGGCAGTGCGCTGCGTGATTATTCGGGATCCTGCAATTCCAAAACCCGACAGCGCACCTATGTCGATGATGTCTACTACCGCAAACTTGCGGGGGCGACTTATGCGTTCGTCGATCGATCGCTGACAAGTGCCAAGAGTAGACCCCTCCTTTCCCTCTCATCAAGGAACATCGACATGCACACGGATGCAAAGGCTGCCGGCGCGAGTGCCCTGGCCAAGGACGTTGAACCAGACGCGACCAAAGTCGACCTGCGCGACATCTTGGTGCTCGGCGCTGGCCAGCTCGGCATGGCGGTCATAAGAGCGCTTGCTCCCCACGTACAAGCCGCCCGCGAACGGCTGACGGTGCTCGTGTCGCCGCAGACGGTCAACTCCGCGGACGACCCGACGCTCGCCGCCCTACGCAAGCTTGGCGTCGACGTGGTGGGCCAGGACCTCGTGGCGGACGAGCAAACGCTAACCAGCGTTTTCAAACGCTTCAGGACGGTCGTGAATTGCACGGGCTTCGTGGCCGGCCCGGGCACCCAATTGAAGATCACCCGCGCGGTATTCGCAGCAGGAGTGAAGCGGTACTTCCCGTGGCAGTTCGGTGTCGATTATGACGTCGTTGGCCGGGGCAGCGGACAACCTGTGTTCGACGAGCAGTACGAGGTTCGGGGATTGTTGCGTGGCCAGAGCCGTACCGAGTGGGTGATCGTCTCGACCGGCATGTTCACCAGTTTCCTGTTCGAGCCGTCGTTTGACGTCGTTGACCTCGAACGCCGGACGATCCATGGGCTCGGCAGTTGGGAGACGAAGGTCACGGTCACGACGCCAGAAGATATCGGAAAACTCACCACGCACATACTGCTTGCCGAACCACGCATCGCCAACCAGGTCGTCTTCGTGGCGGGGGACACCCTTTCCTATGGAGAGCTCGCAGAGCGGGTCGAGCGCGTCACCGGTGTCTCGTTCGAAAAGACGGTATGGACCCTCGACAAGCTGCGCGCCGACCTGGCGGCCGCTCCCGATGACGTCATGACCCGTTACCGCGCGGCGTTCGCCCAGGGCGATGGCATGTGGTGGGACAAATCAAACACCTACAACGCACGCCATGGGATCGAGACCGTGGACGTGGAGGGCTACCTGCGCGCGCGGCTGGGCTGATATCTCACAGGCCTTGCTCAGGCGTGGGCCGCCAGGCAGCGCGAAGGCCTACAGGCAGGAAGCCGTCAGCCGGAGGTAGAGTGGTCGGGGCGGCGGGATTCGAACTCGCGACCCTCTGCTCCCAAAGCAGATGCGCTACCAGGCTGCGCTACGCCCCGATCGGCGACGATTGTACCTGAGTTTGAACTGCCTTCGCGCGGCTTGGGTCCCGGCCGGCGCCGGAATCGATGGGGATGACCTCATCCCGGCGGCGAAATGCCGCGATGCGCCCCTCCGGCGTATGGTGCGCGACCACGATGCGGGCCCGCCTAAGCTCGGCGAGCTGCGCCGCTGCGATCCCGAAGTACTGCAGGAGCTGTTCGTCGCTCAGCGGAGGCGGATAGCGGCGCCGGCTCTCCCCCCGGAATCGCCACCAGTTGTAGCCGGCCCATCCGAATAGGATGAGGGCATTCACGATTGCGACGAGCGCGTAAATCAGCAGGGTGCGCATCGTAGGCAGCACCTCTTGCCAGAGAGGCACCGGGATGCCTGCCAAGCGTTCCTGCGCGAGGTTGACGATCCCGCGGCCGAACAAGATGATGAAAGCAACCCACGCAAGCGCGGTCAAGGCGACGTCCAGCCAATAGCGTGGGAGCGAGCGCCGTGTCCTGACGATCATGGTCGAGGCGTCGATGCGGGCCGGCAGCACGGCATGCCAGCCCGGTTTCGCCGGTGTGGTTTCAGCTGTCTTGCTCATGGATTCTCCCGTGCATGAATGCCCCGGTCGGGGCTCACCCAGCGCGCGCGCCGCCTCCTGGCCCGGAGCATCACCTTCGGGAAGCTGACGAGCGAGGTAAACAGGCTCAGCATCCAATAGGCCAAGGGGTACCAGATCACCCAATAAAGCGCCCTTGCCAGCCCGGGCTCATAACGGCGGTCGATGAAAAGGCTGACGGCGAACTGCGCCAGGCACGCCCCTGCCAGCACCAGTCCCGTGAAGGCGGGCGGAACCAAGGTCTCGATGTGGACATGCGCCGGTAACGCCACGAACTTGCCCAGAGCCCAGAGAATGATGGACATGGCGAATGCGAACGCCCAAAAGGTCGATAGACAGAACTCGAACACCAGCGGCCACAGGCGACGATGCCTCCAGCCCCAGATAGACTGGATGTTTTCCAGGAAGACCTCCGCCCCGCCCTGGGCCCAGCGCAGCCGCTGCCTCCACAATCCGCGGAAGGTTTCCGGCATCAAAATCCAGCACAGCGCGCGCGGCTCATAGAAGATGGACCAGTGGTCGCGCTGCAGCTTCCAGCTGATGTCGATGTCCTCCGTCACCATATCGAGGCCCCAGTACCCCGCGCGGTGCAAGGCCTGCCGCCGGAACGCAGCAACCACCCCTGATACGGTGAACACCTGTCCATAGACCCGCTGGGTGCGCTTGATCAGCCCGATGATGGAGGAAAACTCGCCCACCTGGACCTGGCCGATAAGCGTGGAGCGGGTCCGCACGCGCGGGTTGCCGGTCACGGCGCCGACGCGCGGATGAACGAGCATGGGATGCACGAGATAGGACACGGCGTCGGGATCGAGCATGGCATCCCCGTCGATGCACACCAGATACTCGCTGTTGGCCGCCAGCGCCCCCATGCGCAACGCCATCGCCTTGCCCTGGTTCTCGGCCAGGTGCACGACGCGAAGCCGCGGATGGCGGGAAGCAAGCTCGCCCAACATCTGCGCGGTTCCGTCCTGCGACCCGTCGTTGATGGCGATGACTTCTATGTTGGCGTAATTTTGGTTCAGCGCCGCAAGGATGGTCTGCTCACCATGCTCCGCCTCGTTAAAGCATGGAACTAGGATGCTCACCAGCGGGCGGCCGGGCAGCTCGGGCACGGCGCCCGGATCGTTCCAGCGCCACTGCCGCTCCCGGTGCCACCAGAAATACAGGCCGCCGGCCATCCAGACGCCCGCCATGAAGAGCGGATAGAAGAAAACGAAATCGAGCAGCACATCGCCGGCGAGCGCGACGGCGATGCCGAACGGCGACACGACCGCCGCCATCAAGACCAAGAAGGCCAGAATGCGATCGTTCATCGGTAGGGATACCAAGCGTTGGACAATGCAGGACGTATGACTTCCAGGCGCGGATGATCCTGGGCAAAGTCGTCGGGGTAGTACCCGAAATGCGGCGCGCCCCGGCGCTGGATGCGTTGCATCCAGCCCGCCAGCCGCGCCGGATCGACGGGGGCGTTGGACTTGCCCCAGTCGCGGCTCTGCAATTCGAAAATGGTCTTCTCGAGCGCACCGGGCCGCTTGGCGACCTCGTCGACCAGGCGGTCCAGCCACCGGTCGACCTGCGCCGCGGGCACTTTTTCCATGAGCGGCATGGCCATCGGCACGGTCCAGTCGTAAGCCGCGAGAAAGTCGTCGAGGTTCTGCGCGAACCAGGCCTCCGACTCCGGATGCAGGACCGGAGCAGCAAAGATGTTCCGTGCAGTCATGACCTGCGGGCCGCGGATGGCGCGCACGCGCGCCGCCAGCTCGGCGGTGAAGTCGATGAGGTAACGGCTCTTGAACCGCGTCCACCGCTGCAAGGTCCCGGCATCGGCGCGCAAGGCCGGGATCGAATCCGGCAGCCCTGCCGCGCGATAGATCGCAATCGCCGCTTCGCCCGCATCCTCGTCGTCCGCCAGGATCGCGTCGTCGTGAAAGAGGATGCCGTCGAATATCGCGTGATAGGCCAGGTCCTCGTAGAGCGCGCCGATCCGGGCCCGCACCTCGGGCGAGAACGGAGACAAGCGACGGTATTGCTTGGCGTCCACCACCGCCCCGTGCTTCGGCGACCACCTCGCCACCCTGGGCAACGCCGGGTCGAGATCGAAGGCAAGCACAGGCATCCAAGCGAACACCGCCACTTGGGCGCGCGTGCGCAATTGCCAGGCGGCCCGGCCGAAAAGGTCGGCGCGCACCGGCAACAGGCGGTTGGGAAAATAAACCGACCGCACCAGGCCGTCGCCGGCAGGATCCGCGAATGCCTGCAGGAACACGGCCGAGATCTGCATGTCGGCGATGCGCTGCACGAGCGCGCCGAGATTGCGCTCCATTTGCGCCGGATCAGGATCGTAGACGTAATCCAAGTCCACATGCGCGACGCGCATGTGCTTGACGTTCTGGATCCCTACGATGGCGTTGGCGACGTTCTCCGTGGAAGCTTCGCCCGACAGCAGCACGCGCGGCGTCGACATGAGGCGGTCAACCCGGCCTAGGCCGGCGTCTAGCGTCAACGCGAGCTCGTAGCCGTCCTCCGCGACGATCTTCAGGGCGGCGCCCTGCGCCGCGCCATAAGGCCACACCCACACTCGCGGCGCCTTGCCGGTGACGCGCCGGATTGTTTCGGTGATGCGGGAGACATCCCGGGCGATGCGCCCGGCGTACTGCCCGGGGCGCTCGTAGGTTCCGCTCGTGCCGTCATAGGTGAGTGCGGCTGCGGCCGGCAGTTCGCTGCCCTGGGGATTGGCGCGCACGCCGTGGTGCAAGTCGTCGGTATGTGCGCCGATCTCCACGAGGCCAGAGCGCGACATCTCCGCGACCTGTTCCCAAGTGAGGAACATCTCGCGTGGTACCGGCTCTCCGCCGAAGTTCACGTCCCGATCAGCGGGCGTGTCGATCCACGCGCCCACGGGGGCGAGCACGGCAGGCCAGCCGTAAGCCTTGAGTATCGGGAAAACGCGGGTATAAAAGCTGCGGTAGCCGTCGTCGAACGTCAGTAGCACCGCTCGTGGGGGCAAGGGCGGGCCGCCCCGATGCGCTTGCAGGACCTGATCGACCGAGACCGCGCGATAGCCGTTCTCGCGCAGCCAGGCCAATTGCTCGATGAACTGGTCGGTGCGCACCGAGACGTACTTCAGATTCGGCGTCCCGTCCTCGATATGGTGATAGGCCAACGCGAGCAGCCGGTCCTCAGGCCAAGGCAGCTCCGATGCCGCGACCGGGCGTTCTGCGGGCGGAACGAATCGGGGAATGTCCTTCGCGCAGCCGGCCAGGCAGGTGCATGCCGCAACCGCCATCGCGGCCAGCACCAGGCGAAAACGAACCACATGCATCGTCTTGCTCTCAGAACCGGTATATCACATCGAACATGAGCCGCCACTCCCGCTCGCGCGTCCCGTCGTAGGGACGCGTCATGCCGACCAGCGTGGCGCCCGCCTCGAACACATCCCGGGTGCGGTAACGCTGCCCGTAGCTGACCACGCCCACCGCGCCGGAGCCGAAACCGCGCTGCGCATAGCTGCCCAGCGCGACGGAGGCACGTTGCTCCCAAACCGTCTCGTAGCGGCGGTAAAGAATATGGTTGACCGTCACTGACGGCAGGAACGTGAAATCGCGGCGCGGATTGAAGTAAGGTGCGTCGGTGCGCGTATTGCGCGACGCCGCCAGCTCCAGCCCCAGATCGACTTTCACGTGGGGGCTCGTATACAAGCGCTCGCTGCCCGCCAACACCACCGTCAGCCGATCATTGCCGTCGCTGAACCGGGCGGGCGCGAGGGACAGCCTCCACTCCCGGCGCTCGCTTTCGCGCCACCGCACATAGCCGAGCAACGAATTGGAGAAAATACCGTGGTGCAGGGCCCGCAGCGGCGTATCGCGCGACCGCAAGGCTGCCTCGCCGCCGAGCTGCCAATGGTCGTCGACGTCGTAGGCGAGCGAGACGCGGGCGCCTCGCCGGACGCCGAAGCCATAGTGATTGAGCGACAACTCTGCCTCGGCAGTGAGATCGCGCCCGCGCCACTCTGCCCCCGCGCGCACCCAACGATAATCGCCACGCCCCTCGAGGAACTTCCCCGTGGAGAATCCTACCCCGCCGAAAGCGCGCCAGTTGTAATGGCGCGGCGCAGAGTACAAAACGGTGTCGAACCCCCAATTGCCGCGGCCCGTCACCGGCCCTGTCGACGACAGGCCGGTGTAGGCGGAGGTCCGCCACTCCGCCATGTTATGGACATCCCAAACACGCGCCAGGCGCTGGACCGATAGATTCTCAGGAAAGCGCGCGGACGTATCCGCGCTGAGCAGCTCTGCCTGCCGCCATTCGCGCAACGCCATGGCAGCGAAACCCTGGGCCGTTTCGACGCCGACGTCGCGCGGCGCGAGCGTCTCCGCCAACTTGAGCTCGGATTCGGCGCGCCGCGGCCATCCGCGCCCGAGGTAGACTGAGGCGAGTCCCACGCGCAGGCCTACATTGCCCGGCGCGAGATTCGTCATGGCATGCAACCGCTTTTGCGCTTCAACGGTGTCGTCGCCGTAGTAATGCAGCATCGCGGCCGTCTGGTCGGCCTGCAACCGCGCCTCATTCGGAAAACGCTTGGGACTGCCGGGTAAGGTTCTCCAGGGCGCATGCTGGGACGGCCGCTCACGCGCCCAATCGAACGCCGGATCGAAATCCTCTTCTTCGATCGACGCGTACGCCAGGCCAATCTCGCCAGACAGGATCGCGTCATCGCCACGCTCGTCGACCAGCTGCGAATAAATCTCCCGCGCCTCCTCGGGGCGGCGCAGGTAGAGATAGGCCGACGCCACGCTCGACAGGGCGTAGCCGGGCACCTTTACGCCTTCGTCACGCAGCGCCTCATATTCGGCCACCACGTCCTGCATGCGCACGCGCGCGTGCAAGGCCAGCAGGCGATCGACCCGGATCCGCCGGACGTCCTCCGCCGCCTCCGGTCCCAGCGCCCGCCAGGCCGACAGCAGCTCTTCGTAGCGGGCGAGCGCGCGGTCGGCAACGGCAAAGCGCTCGCTTTCACTGCGTGAAGGCAGGGATGCAAGCCGGGTCAACTCCGCGGCGACATCTCCCTCCAACCGACGCATCTGCGCCGGCGTCAGCAAGCCGGGATGCTGGCGCGCCAGCCTCAGTGCGGGTTCGGGCATGCCAGCGCGCTGCCAGGAGAGGATGCGCTCCCTGGTTACGTAAGGACGCTGGGGCGCCAATTCGTAGGCTTGCTCGACGGGGCCAAGCGCGGCATAGGGACCCTCGGCACGCAGGTCGGCGTAGGCGAGCACCAGATGGGCGTCGGGATCGCCTGCATTGCGGCGCACCAGCGCGCGGGCGCGCTCCAGGGCCTCCTCGGCGCGGCCGGCGTCGGCCAGGGTCATGATCTCGCCGTGCTCGAACGCTGCGACGCCCGGATAGCTCCTCACCCCTTGCCTGAACAAGGAGAGAGCCTCTTCCCAGCGCCGCTCGTCGCGCTGGGCCCGTGCCTCCCGCAACAGGGAGTGGTACACATCGCCCTGCGCATGGGCACACGGCAAGATGAGACAGAGTAAAGCCAACGATAGGCTAAACGTGTATCGACGCGGCCGGCTCAAGGGAGAGATGCGCAAGCGTTGCTCCCCCAGCGAAGTCGGACGCGACGCTTCGGGCAAGAACAACATGGACCGCCTTAAAGGATGAGCATCCGCGCGACCGGAGCACCTGCCGGTCGCCTTACCTTGACATGTGTGAAGGATCGATACGGCTTGAGCGGAACAGCGTTGCCCGCCAGGGACGCGCAGGCGCGAGCCGCCATCCTATCGAAGGCGGAATTCCACCATCGATCGAGCCTAGGGGCGAAGCGTTGTTGAGATTTGTTGACGATCAGGTTCAGGGCGCCGGCCTCCCGGCTCCACTCACCCGAACCGGCCGGTGATGTAGTCCTCGGTGGCCTTCTTGGTCGGCTTGATGAAAATTTGCTCGGTCGCGCCAAACTCGACCAGTTCGCCCAGGTACATGTAGGCGGTGTAGTCCGAGCAACGCGCCGCCTGCTGCATGTTGTGGGTGACGATGACCACCGTGTAATCGTTCTTCAGTTCGGCGATCAGCTCTTCGATCTTGGCGGTGGAGATGGGGTCCAGGGCGGAGCACGGCTCGTCGAGCAGGAGCACCTCGGGCTTGATGGCGATGCCGCGCGCGATGCACAGGCGCTGCTGTTGGCCGCCAGACAGGCTGTAGCCGCTCTGGCGCAGCTTGGTCTTGACCTCTTCCCACAATGCAGCCTTGGTCAGCGCCCATTCCACGCGCTCGTCCATTTCACCCTTGCTCAGGTTCTCGAACAGGCGCACTCCGAAGGCGATGTTGTCGTAAATGCTCATCGGGAAGGGCGTGGGCTTCTGGAAGACCATCCCCACCTTGGCGCGGATGAGCGAGATGTCCATCTTGGACGTCAGTAGATTCTCGCCATCCATGTTGATCTCTCCCTCGGCGCGCTGGTCCGGATAGAGTTCGAACATGCGGTTGAACGTGCGCAGCAACGTGGACTTGCCACATCCGGAAGGCCCGATGAATGCCGTGACTTTTTTTTCTGGGATGCGCATGTTGATGTTGCGCAGGGCATGGAACTTCCCATAGTAGAAGTTCAGGTTCTTGACCTCTAGCTTGGGGGCGGGAATGTTGGCAGCGTTTTCCATGACGGATCCAGTAAGGCGCGCAGCGTGCGTTTCAGGCGGCATGCTTGCGGAACAGCAGGCGGGCGACGATGTTGATGGCCAGCACGAGCAGCGTGATCAGCGCCGCGCCTGCCCAGGCCAGCCTCTGCCAGTCGGCGAACGGGCTCATCGCGAACTGGAAGATCGTGACCGGCAGGTTGGCCATGGGCGCGTTCATGTTGAACGACAGGAACTGGTTGTTCAGTGCGGTAAACAGCAGCGGCGCCGTCTCGCCGGAGATGCGCGCCACCGCGAGCAGCACGCCGGTGATGATGCCGGACCGTGCCGCGCGATAGCAGACCATGGTGATCATCTTCCACCGGGGGCACCCCAGGGCAATACAAGCTTCGCGCAAACTGTTCGGCACCAGCCTGAGCATGTCGTCGGTCGTGCGCACCACGACGGGAATCACGATGACCGCCAGGGCCAGCGTGCCTGCCCACCCGGAGAAATGCTGGAGACGCGCGACGAACACGCTGTAGATGAAAAGCCCGATCACGATGGAGGGCGCGGACAGCAGCACGTCGTTGATGAAGCGCGTGGTGGGCGCGAGCCACCCGCGCCCGCCGTATTCTGCGAGATAGGTGCCCGCCAAGATGCCGATGGGGGTACCGATGAGCGTCCCCATGCCGGCCATCATGACGCTACCCACCAACGCGTTGAGCAGTCCTCCGTCCTCGCCGGGGGGCGGGGTAATCTGGGTGAATAGCGTGAGCGACATGGCCGCCGCGCCTTTGGTGAGCAGGGTCAGGATGATCCAGAACAACCAGAATAGGCCGAACACCAGCGCAGCGGCGGAAAACGCCAGCATCACCTTGTTGACCAGCCTGCGACGGCGGTAGACGGGGTTCTGCATGGAAATGACGGACATCTCGACTCCTCAGGTCCGGACCCCTTCGTTCTTCGCCAGGCGCATCAATAGCAGCTTCGAGCAGGCAAGCACGATAGTGGTGATGAGGAAGAGGATCAGGCCAAGTTCGATCAGCGCCGACAAATGCACCTCGTCCGAGGCTTCGGCGAATTCATTGGCCAGCGCCGAAGCGATCGAGTTGCCCGGCGCAAACAGCGAACCGGAAAGCCGGTAGGCATTGCCGATCACGAAGGTGACGGCCATGGTCTCGCCCAGCGCGCGCCCCAAGCCGAGCATGATGCCGCCGACGACCCCGACCTTGGTGAAGGGCAACACCACGCGGGAAACCACCTCCCAGGTGGTTGCACCGAGGCCGTAGGCCGACTCTTTCAGCATGGGAGGCACGAGCTCGAACACGTCGCGCATGACCGCCGTGATGAAGGGAACGATCATCACCGCCAGAATGATGCCCGCGGTGAATACGCCTATGCCGAAGGCCGGCCCCTGGAACAGGATGCCCGCTCCCGGAAGATGGCCCAACACGGCGATGAGAAACGGTTGGACGTATTGCTTGAACAGCGGCGCAAAAACGAACAGGCCCCACATGCCGTAGATGATGGAGGGAATGGCCGCCAGCATCTCGATGGCGGTGCCCAGCGGTCGGCGCAGCCAACCGGGAGCCAGTTCGGTGAGGAACAACGCGATGCCGAAAGACACCGGCACGGCGACCAGGAGCGCGATGGCCGAGGTGACCAGCGTGCCGACGATGGGCACCAGCGCGCCGTATTCATTGTTGACCGGATCCCATTCCGAGGACCATAGGAACGAAAAACCGTACTTCTCGAGGGTGAGCCGGCTACCCGCCACGAGCGAGATCAAGATGGCCGCCAACAGGCTCAGCACGGCAAACGCGAAAAACCGCGTCAGATGTTTGAACAACGCGTCCACGGTCGCGTTACGGTTTTTCTTCATCGCAGGCGTGTTCTCGGTAATGGCGGCTGCGGGGGACGATTTTCCCCGGATCACGCCCGCAATGTTATCAAGGACCGCGCTCATGCAAATTCCGGAAAGGGAGAAACGGATGAGGGGAACACCGGCGCAAGAAGCGGGGCGGGCGCTTGGAGCCCGCCCCGTTCTGCCGGGCATGCCCGGCGACAGGCATTAGTACAGCGGCTTGCCCTCGGCGTCCTTGATCTCGGCCTTCCACAGTGCGCGGATCTGTTCCGTCACGGCATCGGGCAGCGCCACATAGTCCAGGGCGGACGCGGCACTGCGGCCGTTCTTGAAGGCCCAATCGAAGAACTTCAGCACCTCGGCGCCTTGGGCAGGCTTGTCCTGCACTTTGTGCATGAGGATGAAGGTTGCGCTGGTAATGGGCCAGCTCTTGTCGCCGGGCTCATCGTTCAAGATGACGCCCATGCCCGGGGTACCCTTCCAGTCGGCGTTCGCGGCCGCGGCGGCGAACGTTGCCTCTTCGGGCTGCACGAACTTCCCTGCCCGGTTCTGGACCTGGCCGTGCGCCAGGTTGTTCTGCTTGGCGTACGCATACTCCACGTACCCGATGGCGCCCGGGAGCTGCTTGACGTAGTTGGCCACGCCCTCATTGCCCTTGCCGCCCTGCCCCACCGGCCATTTCACGGCCTTGCCCTCGCCCACCGAGGACTTCCATTCAGGCGAGACCTTAGACAGATAGTTGGTCCAGCCGAAAGTCGTGCCCGATCCATCCGAGCGGTGCACCACGATGATGTCTGTCGCCGGCAGCGTCGTGCCCGGGTTGAGCTTGGCAATGGCCTCGTCGTTCCACTTCTTGACCTTGCCCAGGAAGATGTCTGCCAGGAGCGCCCCCGTAAACTTGAGCTGCCCGGGTTGGATGCCCGGCAGGTTCACGACGGGCACGATCCCACCGATCACGGCCGGAAACTGCACCAGCCCATGCTTGGCCAGGTCCTCGCCTTTCATCGGGTCATCGGAGGCGCCAAAGTCCACCGTCTTGGCGATGATCTGCTTCTGCCCGCCACCCGAACCGATGGACTGGTAATTCACGGTCACCCCAGTGGCGGCCTTGTAGTCGGAAGCCCATTTGGCGTAGATGGGATAGGGGAACGAAGCGCCCGCACCGGTGATGCCGGCGGCGTGCACTGACCATGCGGCAACGCCCAGCGCGACACCCACCGAAACTCGCTTGAATAAGGAAGTCAACATTTGCAGATCCTCTGCGTTCGTGAAGGAGAACTCACTACGCAGGCAGATTACTGAGCAAATATGACATGACCGTGACAGTCCGACCCACGGGCCAGGAGACGGCGCAGGGCTCCACTCGAGGCCGCAACGCGGTTACGACCGCCTCGTCCCCTGCGATTCAAGCCCGAAGTGCCGCCTATAGCGGTTATCCAGTGCATCGATGGATAACAGCATGGGAAAGTCGGCGGTATTGAAGTCAGCGTCCCACGCGGGCTCGCCACACACGCGGGCGCCCGCCTTGAGATACCCCTTGATGAGCGGCGGCACGCGCGTGGGCAGGTTGCAATCGAGGCGCTCGACGGGCAGCCGATGCAGGGGCCGCACGCGCAGCTCCCGCGCCGCCTCGATGTGCGAAGCCACCGAACGATATACGCCGGCGGCGGTTGCGCCATCGTCGCGCAGGCTCACGCTCGCGCAGCCGAACACGTAGCGGTGGCCCGAACGGCGCAGGAATTCCGCCAATCCGGACCACAGCAGCATGATCACGGCACCGCTGCGGTAGTCCCGGTGCGTGCAGGAGCGGCCGAATTCGACCAGCTCGTTGCGGATGGGGGCGAGCCCCGCGAGATCGAATTCGGATTCGGAATAATAGCCCCCGGCCAGGCGTGCCTGCTCCGGACCGAGGATGCGGTAGGTGCCGACGACCCGGTCGTTATCGAGGTCCCGCACGATCAAATGCTCGCACCAGGGGTCGAACCGGTCTTCGTCGATGCCGTCGCAGGCGGTCGGAAACACGGCCCCCATGTCCTCGGTAAAGACTTCATAGCGCAGGCGCTGGGCTTGCCGCACTTCGTCCCAGGAACGCGCCAACCCGACAGCCAGGGCGTGGGTCTGGGTACCGTCATCAAGCGCGTCGGCGCCCCCTCGACACGCTTCGATGCGGGTGAATTCGAGCATATGCACACTCCTTGACAGGTGAGTCGAGTGTCGATGCTGTGCGTTTCACGTCATTGACAGAATAATGACGGCACCATGACGGCAACACAATACTCCTGCCGTGACGGAAACGCCTGCTTACGAAAACCCGCGATCGCTGCAAGGGCGCCGAGGCAGGCCGACTGCGTGAGCGGCCGCTAGCGCAAGCTGGCCGACAGGGCGTCCAGGCAAACGTCGACCACCGCTTCGTCCACGGCCTCCACCATCAGGCGCAGCTTGGGCTCGGTGCCCGACGCCCGGATCAGGACGCGGCCCTTCCCGTTGAGCCGCTGCTCGACCTCCTGCCTCGCCCGCGCGAGCCCTTCGTGGCTGCGCCAATTCAGGCCGGGCTCCAACGGAACGTTCACGAGCTTCTGGGGAAGCAAATGCAATCCGTCCAACAGTTCCGGGAGAGCCCTGCCCTGACGCTGCATTGCGGCAAGGATTTGCAGCGCGGCCACGATGCCGTCGCCCGTGGTGTGCCGATCCAGGCAGATCAGGTGCCCCGAACTCTCTCCCCCGTACAGCCAGCCGCGATTCTGGAGCATGGCCAAGACGTAGCGGTCGCCCACCTCTGCGCGGCCAAAGGGAATGCCGAGCTCATGCATGCGGCGCTCGAAGGCGAGGTTGGTCATGTGCGTGCCGGCCACCCCGGCGACCGGCCCCTGGCGCAGGCGATCGGCGACGATGACGTACAGCAGCTCATCGCCGTTGTAACGCCGGCCGCTGGCGTCCACCATCAACAAGCGATCGGCGTCCCCGTCCAGCGCGATGCCGAGGTCTGCCTTTTGCGCCATGACGGCATCGGCCAGGGCATCCAGATGAGTTGCCCCCACCCCGTCGTTAATGTTCAGGCCGTTCGGCGCGCACCCGATGCACGTGACGGTCGCGCCCAGCTCTTCGAACACGCTGGGGGCGATGTGATAGGCGGCACCGTGCGCGGCATCGACCACGATTTTCAAGCCGGACAGGTCGAGGTCGCTCGGGAAGCCGCTCTTGCAAAATTCGATGTAACGCCCCGCCGCATCGTTCAGGCGCTTGGCCCGGCCCAGCTTCTCCGACGACACGCAGCCGACGGGCTCGCCCAGCGCCGCTTCGACGCGCAGCTCGACCTCGTCGGGCAGCTTCATCCCGGTGGAGGAGAAAAACTTGATGCCGTTGTCGTAGTAAGGATTGTGCGATGCACTAATCACGATGCCGGCCGCCAGGCGCAACGCCCGGGTCAAGTAGGCGATGGCCGGCGTCGGCAGCGGGCCGGCCAGCAAGACGTCTATGCCCGCCGCCGACAGCCCCGCCTCGAGCGCGGATTCCAGCATATACCCCGATATGCGCGTATCCTTGCCAATGAGGACGATGGGGCGCCCGCCCTCCCTGTGGTCGGCGGTCAGCACCACGCCCGCGGCGTAGCCGAGGCGCAGGGCGAATTCGGCATTGATCACGCGGGACCCAACCTTGCCGCGTATGCCGTCGGTTCCGAAATATTCCCGTTTTCCTGCCATCATTGGTGGCTCCGTCAATCTCGCCGCGCGTTGCAGCGTCCGCCCTCACGCGTCCCCAACTTGCACGGCCTGCCATACCTTGAGCGCATCGACCGTGGCAGCGACGTCGTGGACCCGCACGATGGCGGCGCCGCGGGCGACGGCGGCGAGCGCCGCCGCAATGCTGCCGGCAAGCCGCTCCCCGACTGGCCTGCCCGTCACCGCGCCTATCATGGTCTTGCGCGATACGCCGATTAAAAGCGGATAACCCAGGGCTCCGATAGTCGGCAAACTACGCAACAAGTCGTAGTTGTGAGCCGTGGTCTTGCCGAACCCGAAGCCGGGATCGAGGCAGATCCGGCCCGGATCCACGCCCGCCGCCTCCAGCCGCTGCGCCTGCTCCCGCAGGAAGGCGCCGACCTCTCCCGCCACGTCCGCATACGCGGGCGCCTGCTGCATGGTCCGGGGCTCGCCTTGCATGTGCATGACGCAGAGCCCGCAGTCCGAGCCCGCAACCGCTTCGATCGCACCGGGCTGCCTGAAGCCGTAGATGTCGTTGATCATGTCCGCGCCGGCCTCGATCGCTGCCCGCATCACGGCGGGCTTGAAGGTATCGATCGACAACGGCACGCCGCTATCCCGCAGCGCCTCGATCAGCGGCAGCAGCCGGGCGAGCTCTTCCTCCAGCGGCACGGGCTCGGCCCCCGGCCGCGTGGACTCGCCCCCGATGTCCAGGATGTCCGCCCCTTCGTCGATCAACCGGCGCGCATGGGCAATGGCCGCATCGGGCGCCAGGTGGCGCCCGCCATCCGAAAACGAATCAGGCGTCACGTTGACGATGCCCATGATCCGGGGACGCGAGAGGTCCAGGGTGAAACGGCCGCAGCGCACCTGCCGGCGCGGCGCCGCGTGGACGCCGGTTGGAGAGGCCAACTCACCCGTGGTATCGCTGCCGACGGCTCGAGCCCCGGCGGAAGATGAAAAACGCTGCATGCAAACTTCCCGCTATCAGGAGCCGGAAACAGGAAGGGCGGCCCTCAGGCCGCCCGTCAAACTAACGATTCCCCGTGGCGTGGAGATACGCCGCGGGCCGCGCAGGCCCGACTATGCCGGAGCCGTCGCGTTCTGCGCCACCCCGCCAGGGCTGGGCGGCGTGTTCGGCGGCGTGTTCGCCGAATCAGAGGTCTTGGGCGGACGCGGCGGACGGCCCTCGACGATGTCGTTGATCTGGTCGGCGTCGATGGTTTCCCATTCAAGCAAGGCCTTGGCCATCGCCTCGACCTTGTCGCGGTTCTCCTCGAGGATCTTGCGCGCGACGGCGTACTGTTCGTCGATGATGCGGCGGATCTCGGCGTCGACCTTTTGCATGGTCGCCTCCGACACCTGGGTCGTCTTGGTGATGCTGCGGCCCAGGAACACCTCGCCCTCATTTTCCGCATAGACCATGGGGCCCAGCGTATCGGTCATGCCATAGCGGGTGACCATGTCGCGCGCGATCTGGGTGGCCCGCTCGAAGTCGTTCGAGGCCCCCGTGGTCATCTGGTTCATGAACAGTTCTTCCGCGATGCGCCCGCCGAACAGCACAGCGATGGTGTTGAGCATGCGCTCCTTGTCCATGCTGTAGCGATCGCTCTCGGGCAGCTGCATGGTGACGCCGAGCGCGCGGCCACGCGGGATGATGGTGACCTTGTGCACCGGATCCGTCTTGGGCAGCATCTTGGCGACGATCGCATGGCCGGACTCGTGATAGGCGGTGTTGCGGCGCTCCTCCTCGGGCATGACGATGGAGCGGCGCTCGGCGCCCATGATGATCTTGTCCTTGGCCTTCTCGAAGTCCAGCATGTCCACGGTGCGGCCGTTGCGGCGGGCGGCGAACAGGGCCGCCTCGTTTACCAGGTTGGCCAGGTCGGCGCCGGAAAAGCCGGGCGTACCGCGCGCCAGGACAGTGGCGTCCACGTCGGACGAAACCGGCACTTTGCGCATGTGGACCTTCAGGATCTGCTCGCGGCCGCGAATGTCGGGTAGCGGCACCACGACCTGGCGGTCGAAGCGGCCGGGGCGCAACAAGGCCGGATCCAGCACGTCGGGACGGTTGGTCGCGGCGATCACGATGATGCCTTGGCCGGTTTCGAAACCGTCCATTTCCACCAGCATCTGGTTCAGCGTCTGTTCGCGCTCGTCGTTGCCGCCGCCCAGGCCCGCGCCGCGCTGGCGCCCGACCGCGTCGATCTCATCGATGAAGATGATGCAGGGGGCGTGCTTCTTCGCGGTCTCGAACATGTCGCGCACCCGGGCCGCGCCCACGCCCACGAACATTTCGACGAAATCCGAGCCGGAGATGCTGAAGAACGGCACCTTGGCCTCGCCGGCGATGGCGCGCGCCAGCAGCGTCTTGCCGGTTCCGGGCGAACCGACCATCAGCACGCCGCGCGGGATGCGGCCACCCAGCTTCTGGAACTTGGACGGATCGCGCAGGAAATCCACCAGCTCCTGCACGTCTTCCTTGGCCTCGTCACACCCGGCGACATCGGCAAAGGTGACGGTGTTGGAATTCTCGTCCAGCATGCGGGCGCGGGACTTGCCGAAGTTGAACGCGCCACCACGGCCGCCGCCCTGCATCTGCCGCATGAAGAATATCCAGACGCCGATCAGCAACAGCATCGGGAACCAGGAGACGAATATGCTCATGAAGAGCGACGGCTCCTCCTTGGCCTTGCCCGAGACTTCGACGCCATACTTCATCAGGTCGCTGACCAGCCAGAGATCGCCGGGAGACGTGATGGTATAGGGACGGCCCTCGGTGGGCGTGACGTTCAAGACGTCTCCCTGGATGTCGACTTTCCGGATACGGCCCGCCTTGGCCTCTTCCATGAATTGGGAATAGGACACGGTGTCCTGCGGGCGGGTGCGGCCTTCGAACTGTTTGAAGACGGTAAACAGTACGAACGCGATTACCATCCAGACCGCGACTTTGGAGAACATGTTGTTCAAGGTCGATCTCCTACTTGGATTGCCGATCGGTCGACCTGCCGGAAAATCCGGCCCGATCGGACACTAAGTCCGATTCTACTATTGTCCGCCGCGGGGAAACTTCAGCCCGGCCCCGACGAGGAAAGTTTCGGCAGATTTGTCGCGCGACGCCTTGGGCTTGCGCTCCACCACGCGTCGGAACGTCTGCTTGAAACTCTGCACGATCTGGGAAAAGCCGCTCCCATGAAAAGCCTTCACGATGAGGGCGCCGTCCGGCTTGAGGTGCTCCTGGGCGAACTCCCGCGCCAGGTCGCACACGTGCTGGATCCGGGCGGCGTCCGCGACACCCACGCCGGATAGATTGGGAGCCATGTCCGAAATCACAAGATCCACCGGCTGGTTCCCCAGCAGCGACTCGAGCTGGCGCAGCACGTCTTCCTCGCGAAAATCCCCCTGGATGAACTCCACGCCGGCGACCGGCTCCATGGGCAGCAGGTCCAGCGCGATGATCCGTCCCCGAATCGTTCCCCCGGGGCCGGCCAAGCGCTCGCGCACCACCTGGGACCAACTCCCCGGCGCGGACCCGAGGTCGATCACCACGTCTCCCGGCTTCAGGAGTTTCTCGGTATCCAGGATCTCGATGAGCTTGAAAGCCGCCCGCGCCCGGTAGCCCTTCTGCTGCGCCAGCTTCACATAAGGATCGTTGATGTGCTGGTGCAGCCAATTCTTCGAAAATTTGTTCTTTGCCATAGTTGCCCAGTTTCCTGGGTCCGTCTGTGGTAAATCCGATATGAAATGCGGGCAAGCCGCCAATAAGGGGAGCATACTGCGGCCCAGGCATCCCGCCCCGCCCCGGCCTCCCGTACAATCTGGAAATGCCAGTCCTTGACCTCAATTCCCAACTGCGCAGCGCCCTGCGGGCCGCTGCCCACCCGCTCAAGCCCGTCGTCCTCATTGGCGACAAGGGGCTGAGCGACTCCGTACTCCAAGAAATCGACCGCAATCTCGCGGCCCACGGCCTGATCAAGGTCCGGGCGGGAGGCGAAGACCGCGCCGCGCGCGACGAACTGCTCTACCGGATCTGCGAGGAGCTCTCCTGTGCCCCGGTGCACCACCTGGGCAAGATCTTCATCCTGTACCGGCCCACCGAACGCGATCCGGACGCCTCCTCGCTGCTCGGCGGGCGCAAGGGCAAGTCCGACGCGAGCGAGCTCGGCACGGGCGCGCGCAAGGGCAACGAAGCCTACGTGCCCAAAAAACTGGCGGTAGCCGGCAAGTCCGCCCCCGCCCGTGGGCGCAGCGAGCGTCCTGGGCGCGAGCGCGAAGGCCCGATGACGGCCAGGGAGCGCTACCTGGGCAGCGACAAGCCTGCCCGGCCCTCCACCCGGGAGGAAACCGGCTCCCGCCGCGGCGCAGCCCGCAAGGCGGCGCCCAAGCGCCCCGGCGGGCTGGGTTCGACGCTGGGAGCGGCGCGCCCCCCCGCGGCCAAGCGCTCCGGAAGCGCGCTCTCGCTGCGGGCCGGCGCCCGCGGGCGCGTACGGCCAGCCGCCGGCGCTCAGCGCACCACTGCCACCAGCCGCAAGGCCAAGACGGCCACCAAGAAGTAGAGCACGCTCGATACCCCGTGCCAGGTCCCGAAATCCGCCCATGCGGGAACGGCCTGGCCGGCGGCCATCAAGGCCCGGCCATAATCCATGACGGGCCGGGCACCGAAGTATCCGACTCCCACGCCTACCGCCATGAGCAGGACGGTGCGCCTTCCCCGCGCGCCGAGCGGCAGTCCGCCGCCAATCCGGTCGAGCAGCAGCATCGCCAGCGCGGCCAGCAATCCCCCGTAGGCCAACAGCCGAAACAGCGACCCGGCCGTCGCAGCCGCCCGCATGGGTTCCAACTGGGCAAAGAGCAGGGGCACGACCAAGCCCCCCACCGCCCAGAGCGTGCCGCACCACAGCGCGGCCACCAGCCGTACTAGCGTCGCCATCGTTACGCGCTCTCCCGCATGCGCCCTCATTCGTAGCGCACGTCGAGGATTTCGTATTCCCGGACGCCGGACGGGGCCTGGACTTCGGCGACGTCGCCTGCCGATTTCCCGATCAGCGCGCGGGCGATCGGGCTGGAAATAGAGATGAGGTTGGCGCGTATGTCTGCCTCATCGTCGCCCACCACCTGGTAGGTCACGCGTTCGCCGGTTTCGAGATCCTCCAAGTCCACCGTCGCGCCGAAGACGATGCGGCCTTCGGCATCGAGCTCGGCGGGATTGATGATCTGCGCATTCGACAGCTTGGCCTCGAGCTCCTGGATGCGGCCCTCGATGAAGCCCTGTTTTTCCTTGGCGGCGTCGTATTCGGCATTCTCGGAGAGGTCTCCTTGCGCACGGGCGTCCGCGATGGCGTTGATCACTGCGGGACGCTCCACCGTCTTCAAACGGTGTAGCTCTTGTTTCAGGCGCTCGGCACCGCGCACGGTCAGCGGAATAGCAGCCATGTGTACTTCCTTTTTACGTCTGGTGTGGAATGCCTCCCGCCGGCACTCGCTGCGCCCGCCCCGCGTCTAAGGCGGGGGGCGCAAGAGGGCGGGAGGAAAAGAAAAATAAAACCCCGGTTCGATCAGGAACCGGGGCGATCTGGGTAGATTGTCCGAAAACTCGGCAGAACGTGCAAGCGCCCCCGGCCAAACATTACCCTTTGATCCCCAAGGGATAACCCTGAAACGCCTACCGAACGCCCGGCCCCACCGGCCGGCCAAGGCATTCGAGCGAGTCCTACGCGCCGGGCCTAAGCACATCCCGCGGTTGGCATGACGGAGTCCCTACTCTATTCTGAATATGCGGTTCATACCTTACGGATAACGATCAGAGGAGTGCAACCATGTTCGACAATCCACCGCGTATCGGCTACCTGCGCGATCAATTCACGGCGTGGGGGCCACGCATATTGTTGGCGATCGTCATCCTGGTCGTCACGCATTTTGCGGCCCGTGGAATCAAATGGGCCGTAGTGCGCGCCGTCGGCGCGCTGCCGTTCGTTGCCCGGGCCACCCCCCGCCCCGGGCCCACGCTGGCTGAATCGCTGGGCACGCTGGCTTATTGGCTCGTATGGCTGGTGGGCCTGGTCGTCGCCATGGAGCCCCTCGGCCTGGACCAGGCCATGGACCCCATCCGGGCCCTGACCCACGAAGTATTCTCGTACGCCCCCCAACTGATCGGCGCGGCGCTCATCTTCATCGTGGGCCTGATCTTCGCCAAGATCGCGCGCAACATCGTCGAGACGGCATTGGGCGCCATCCACTTCGACCGCATCGGGACGCGGCTCGGGCTGTGCAAGCCTACCCAAGCCGCAGAGGGCGACAACCGATGCGCGGAATCGCTGATCCGGGCATGCGGCGCCATCGTCTTCACGCTCATCATTATTCCGGTGTCGATCGCGGCGCTGCAAACCCTGGGGATCACCTCCATCGTCACGCCTACCGTGACCGTGCTGGAGACGGTGCTCGCCGCCATTCCGCGAATCGTGGCCGCGGCACTGCTGCTCGCCATTGCCTTCGTCATCGCCCAGTGGGTACGCCAGCTGATCGCCAACACGCTCGCCTCGCTGGGCTTTGACCGCGCCCTGTCGAGCCTGGGCGTATTCGGCTCATCGCCCGCCCCGTCCTCGGTGGCAGCCACGGTGGCTTTGATCGCCATCATGCTGTTCGCCGCGATCGAAGCCGCCCGCCTGTTGAATTTCGACACCGTCGCCGTCTTGCTGACAGAGGTCACCGAGCTCGGCGGGCAGGTCGTCTTCGGCAGCGTCATCATCCTCGTCGGCGTGATCATGGGGCGCATCGTTGCACGCATCGTCGGCGACTCCGTGGGCGAAAGCGGCCTTCCCTCCGTGCTGAAGTACGCCATCATCGCGCTGGCGGTCGCGATCGGCTTGCGGTTCATGGGGTTGGCCAATGAGATCGTCAACCTGGCCTTCGGCCTGATCCTGGGCGCCGCCGCCGTGGCATGCGCGCTGGCGTTCGGCCTCGGCGGACGCCAAACGGCGCACGAGCTCCTGCAAAAATGGACGGCACAACGGCCGTCCATTTTGCGCAACCCTGAGTCCGGACAGGATCGGTCGACGTCCTCTCCCGAAGACGGGGCCTAAGCCTGCGCAGGCCGCCCCCCCATGCCGGAGGGCGGCCTGGGCGGGTGGCGACTACGCCACCGAGCGGTGCAGCTCCTGCAGCGAGTAGACCTGCAGGCCGGCCCCCTGGCGCATGTACTGCATGCCTTCGACCGCTGCCCACGCGCCCGCCACCGTGGTGTAGTAGGTGACGCGCGAAGCCAGCGCCGAGGTCCGGATGGCGCGGGAGTCCGCAATGGCATTGCGGCGCTCTTCCACCGTGTTGATCACGAGCGAAATCTCGCCGTTCTTGACCATGTCCACGATGTTGGGACGCCCCTCCGTGACCTTGTTCACGACCTTCACCGGGATGCCGGCCGCTTCGATGGCCGCAGCGGTGCCGCGCGTTGCCACCAGCGAGAAGCCCAGCGCGTGCAGGCCGCGCGCAACGGCGATGATCTTGCCCTTGTCTTCGTTCTTGACGCTGATGAATGCCGTGCCATCGTCGGGCAGGCGCACGCTCGCGGCCAATTGTGACTTCACGAAGGCTTCGCCGAAGCTATAACCCACGCCCATCACCTCGCCGGTAGACTTCATCTCGGGCCCGAGAATGGTATCCACTCCCGGGAACTTGACGAACGGGAACACGGCCTCCTTGACCGAGAAATACTTGGGCGTGATCTCGCTGCCCAAGCCCTGTTCGTCGAGCGAGCGGCCGGCCATGGCGCGAGCGCCGATCTTGGCCAGCGGCAGCGACGTCGCCTTGGAGACGTACGGCACGGTCCGCGAGGCGCGCGGGTTGACCTCCAGCACGTACACCGTTCCCTGCTGGATCGCGAACTGGACATTCATCAGGCCGACCACGTTCAGCGCACGCGCCATCAATCCGGTCTGGCGCTTGATTTCCTCGATGAGCTCGGCAGACAGCGAGTACGGCGGCAGGCAGCACGCCGAGTCGCCGGAATGGACGCCGGCCTGCTCGATGTGCTCCATCACGCCACCGATGAACACGCGCTTGCCGTCCGACAGGCAATCGACGTCCACCTCGATCGCATCGTTCAGGAAGCGGTCGAGCAGCACCGGCGAATCGTTGCTGACCTTGACGGCCTCGCGCATGTAGCGCTCGAGGTCCTTCTGCTCATGCACGATTTCCATCGCGCGGCCGCCCAGCACGTAGCTGGGGCGCACCACCAGCGGATAGCCGATTTCCTGGGCAAGGGCCAGCGCCTCCGCTTCGGTGCGCGCCGTGCGGTTGGGCGGCTGGCGCAGGCCGAGCTTTTGGAGCAGCTTCTGGAAGCGCTCGCGGTCTTCTGCGATGTCGATGGATTCCGGGCTGGTGCCGATGATGGGCACGCCGTTGGCCTCCAGCGCCTTGGCCAGCTTCAGTGGCGTCTGGCCACCGTACTGGACGATCATGCCGACGGGTTTTTCCTTCTCGACGATCTCGAGCACGTCCTCGAGGGTCAGGGGCTCGAAATAGAGTCGGTCGGACGTGTCGTAGTCGGTGGAGACGGTTTCCGGGTTGCAGTTGACCATGATGGTCTCGTACCCGTCTTCGCGCAACGCCATGGCCGCGTGTACGCAGCAGTAATCGAACTCGATGCCCTGCCCGATCCGGTTGGGGCCACCGCCCAGCACGATGATTTTCTTGCGGTCGCTCGGATTGGCCTCGCACTCCTCTTCATACGTGGAGTACATGTAGGCGGTGTGCGTGGCGAACTCGGCCGCGCACGTATCCACCCGCTTGTAGACCGGACGCACGTTGAATTGGTGGCGCAGCTTGCGCACCTCGGTTTCCGTCGTGTCGAGCAGGTACGCAAGGCGGCGATCGGAGAATCCCTTGCGCTTCAACTGCCACAGGGTATTGCGGTCGAGGTCGGCCAGCGTTTTTTTCTCCAGCGCAAGCTCGATGTCGACGATTTCCTTGATCTGCGCCAGGAACCACGGGTCGATGTGGGTCAGCGCATGCACCTCTTCCAGCGTGAAGCCCTGCGCGAACGCGTCGCCCACGTACCAGATGCGTTCCGGCCCAGGCTCGCCCAGTTCGACCTCGATGCGCTCGCGGTCCGTGGTCTTCTGGTTCAGGCCGTCCACGCCGACCTCCAAGCCGCGCAGCGCCTTCTGGAACGATTCCTGGAAGGTCCGGCCGATGGCCATCACCTCGCCCACCGATTTCATCTGCGTGGTGAGGTGCGCATCGGTCTGCGGGAATTTCTCGAACGCGAACCGCGGCACCTTGGTGACGACGTAGTCGATGGTGGGTTCGAACGAAGCCGGGGTGGCGCCGCCGGTGATGTCGTTGCGCAGCTCGTCCAGCGTATAGCCGACGGCGAGCTTGGCCGCGACCTTGGCGATGGGGAAGCCCGTGGCCTTGGAAGCCAGCGCCGACGAACGCGACACGCGCGGGTTCATCTCGATCACGATCATGCGGCCATTGGCCGGATTGACCGCGAACTGCACGTTCGAACCGCCCGTGTCGACGCCGATCTCGCGCAGCACCGCGAGCGAGGCGTTGCGCATCAGCTGGTACTCTTTGTCCGTCAGCGTCTGGGCGGGCGCGACGGTGATCGAGTCGCCCGTATGGATGCCCATGGGGTCGAGGTTCTCGATCGAGCAAACGATGATGCAGTTGTCGGCCTTGTCGCGCACGACCTCCATCTCGAACTCTTTCCAGCCGACGAGCGACTCCTCGATCAGGAGTTCGCTCGTGGGCGAAGCTTCCAGGCCGCGGCGGCAGATGGTCTCGAACTCCTCGGCGTTGTAGGCAATGCCCCCGCCCGTCCCGCCCAGCGTAAAGCTCGGGCGGATCACCACCGGGAAACCGCTGGAGCCGGTCTCTTCGGCGATGCGGCGCTGCACTTCCCAGGCTTCGTCCATGGAATGCGCCACGCCCGACTTGGCCGACTCCAGGCCGATGCGGGTCATCGCTTCCTTGAACTTCTGGCGATCCTCGGCCTTCTCGATGGCTTCCGCGTTGGCGCCGATCAATTCGACGCCATACTTGGCCAGCACCCCGTGGCGGTCGAGATCCAGCGCGCAGTTGAGCGCGGTCTGTCCGCCCATGGTGGGCAGCAGCGCGTCGGGACGCTCCTTCTCGATGATTTTTTCCACCACCTGCCAGGTGATCGGCTCGATGTAGGTGACGTCGGCCGTCTCCGGGTCCGTCATGATCGTGGCCGGATTGCTGTTGACCAGGATCACCTTGTACCCCTCGGCCTTCAGCGCCTTGCAGGCCTGCGCGCCGGAGTAGTCGAACTCGCACGCCTGGCCGATGACGATCGGGCCTGCGCCGATGATGAGAATGCTTTGAATATCTGTACGCTTGGGCATGATGGTACGGTCAACCTTGTTGTTCGACGCGCTTCGGGAAGCGAGAGGCCTGACGCCGGTGCGGCCTGCTTGGCGTGCCGCGGATGCGGCCTCGCCGCTCCGCCGGCACCACCCCTACGGGAGAGAAAGAAGCGCGCAGGAGTGAGTTCATCCTTTGCTGTTTTGCATCAGGTGCGCGAACCGATCGAACAGCTCGATGATGTCGTGCGGGCCGGGGCTGGCCTCGGGATGGCCCTGGAAGCAGAACGCAGGGCGATCGGTCAATTCGAAGCCCTGCAGCGAACCGTCGAACAGCGACACGTGCGTGACGCGCGCATTGGCCGGCAAGGTCGCGGGATCGACGGCAAAGCCGTGGTTCTGGCTGGTAATGAACACCCGGCCGGTGGTGACGTCCTTGACCGGGTGGTTGGCGCCGTGGTGCCCCAGCTTCATCTTGAGCGTCTTCGCGCCCACCGCCAACCCCATGATCTGGTGTCCCAGGCAGATGCCGAACAGCGGGATCTTGCGCTCGAGGCAGACGCGCGCGGCCTCGATGGCATAGTCGCAGGGCTCGGGATCGCCAGGGCCGTTGGCCAGGAACACGCCGTCGGGGTTCAGCGCAAGCACGTCCGCCACCGGCGTCTGGGCGGGCACCACGGTCACGCGGCAGCCGCGGTCGACCAGCAGGCGCAGGATGTTCCACTTCACGCCGAAGTCGTAGGCCACGACGTGGAAACGACCGTCGCCCCTGGGCGCATGGCCGGCTCCCAGTTTCCATACGCCCTCGCCCCACTCAAAGGACTCCCCGACCGAGACCACCTTGGCCAGGTCCAGCCCCGACATGCCGGGAAACTCGCGCGCCAGCCGCAGGGCCTCCTGCTCGTCGCTGCCCACGTACACGCAGCCATTCTGGGCGCCTTGGTCGCGCAGGATGCGGGTAAGCTTGCGGGTGTCGATCCCGGCGATGCCCACCACGTTCTGCTCGACCAGATATTCCGACAGCGAGCGCTGCGCGCGGAAGTTCGAGACGATCAAGGAATAGTCGCGCACCACCAGGGCGGCGGCATGGATCTTGGCCGCTTCGCGGTCTTCGTCATTGATCCCGACGTTGCCGATGTGCGGGTAAGTAAGCGTTACGATCTGGCGGCTGTAGCTGGGATCCGTCAGGATCTCCTGATACCCTGTGATGGCGGTATTGAATACGACTTCGCCCACGGCATGCCCCGGCGCGCCGATGGACGTGCCACGAAAGATCGTGCCGTCGGCAAGCGCCAGTATCGCGGGAGTAGTCTCGGGAAAGAGAGACGGCAGCAAGAGAGAATCTCCGAGTCGAGTCCTCCTCCCGAGGGTACGCCAACGGGCGCCGCAGCCGCCTCGGCCGCTCGCGCGCAGCCGCGCTTGCGCTGGGCTGGTGCGGTTGACGGCTAGCCGGCTTTGCCTGGTCATTCTCGGCACCGCTGAGTCGCCCACGCAAGGGAAACGCGCGGGCGGGCGGGTCTGCCATGGCAGCAGAGTGGGTACGCGCTAGGGAAGGACGTGAAATGTGAACGTCAAACCTTACAATTATAACCGATGGAACAAGAACTAACGGAGGAACCGTGTCCAACCAGCTTGAATCCCTGAGGCGCCATACGGTCGTGGTGGCCGACACCGGCGATTTCGAAGCCATGCGGGCCTTCCGCCCCACCGACGCGACCACGAACCCGTCGCTCATCCTCAAGGCGGTACAAAAAGAGGCCTACCGCCCGCTGCTGGAGCGCACCGTCCGCGATTTCCGCAGTGCATCGGCAGCGGAATTGATGGACCGGCTGCTCGTGGCCTTCGGCATCGAAATCCTGGGCATCGTACCCGGCCGGGTTTCGACCGAGGTGGACGCCCGATTGTCCTTCGACACCCGCGCCACGATCGAACGCGCGCGCTCCATTATCGCTTGCTACGAGGCCGCCGGCATACCCCGCGAACGGGTGCTGATCAAGATCGCCTCTACCTGGGAAGGCATCCAGGCTGCACGCGTCCTGCAGTCGGAGGGCATACGCTGCAACATGACGCTGCTTTTCTCCCTCGTCCAGGCGGCGGCCTGCGCCGACGCGGCGGTCCAGCTCATCTCGCCTTTCGTCGGCCGCATCTACGATTGGCACAAAAGGGCGCTGGGCGCACAATGGGACGAGGCGAAATACGGCGGCGCGAACGATCCTGGCGTGCAGTCGGTCACCCGCATCTACCAGTACTACAAGAAGCACGGCATCGCCACCGAAATCATGGGCGCCAGCTTCCGCAACACCGGCCAGATCCTCGCCCTGGCGGGCTGCGACCTGCTCACGATCAGCCCCGAGCTGCTGGCCGAGCTGGAAGGCGCGCAGGGCGACGTACCGGCCAGGTTGACGCCTGAGCTGGCCCAGGCCGCCGACATCCCTCGCGCGGACGTCTCCGAGGTCGCGTTCCGCACCCAATTGAACGAGGACGCCATGGCGACCGAAAAACTGGCCGAGGGCATACGCGTATTCGCCGCGGACGCCGTCCGCCTGGACGCCATCATCGAGCAAGCGCGCGGATGAACGGACTCACGAACGCATGACGATATCCGACATCGAACGGCGGCTGACTGAGCTGGAAATCAAGGCAGGCTTCGCGGAAGACCTACTGGACCGTCTCAACCAGACCGTTTTTCGCCAACAGCAACAGATCGAGCAACTGGCGCGCGAGCTGTCGGCCCTGCGCAAGCAGATAGCCGATGCGGCGGTGCCTGGCGCGCCGCGCAGCCTGCGCGACGAAATCCCGCCTCACTACTGACCCGCCACGAGGCGAGCCCGCGCCGGGTGGCCCCGGGCGGGCACCGCGGCTACGGTGCCCGCCGGTCCATCAGCGCCCAGGCGATAGTCCCGGCGTCCACGTACTCCAGTTCGCTGCCCGCCGGCACCCCCCGCGCCAGCCGCGTGACGCCCAGGCCCCGGGCGCGCAGGGCCTCGGCCAGATAATGCGCGGTCGTCTCGCCCTCGGTCGTGAAATTGGTCGCCAGGATGACTTCCTTGACCTGACCGTCCGTGGCCCGCTCGATGAGGCGGTCGAACCCGATTTCATTCGGCCCCACCCCTTCGATCGGCGAGAGCCGACCCATCAGCACGAAATACAGGCCGTTGTAGCTGTGGCTCGCCTCGATCATGTTTTGGTCGGCCGGCGTTTCGACCACGCACAGCAGGGAGGCATCGCGCCGCGGGTTGGCGCAGGTCTCGCAGATCTCGGATTCGGTAAAGGTGTTGCAGCGCGCGCAGTGGCGCAGCCGGGAGACCGCATCCACCAGGGCCTGGCTGAGCAGGCGCGCGCCGTGCGGATCGTGCTGCAACAAATGGTAGGCCATGCGCTGGGCCGACTTGGCGCCCACGCCGGGAAGGCGCTTGAGTGCATCGACCAGCACCGACAGCGGCGCCGGCCCGACGAATTTGTCGGCGGCCATGGATCCCCGCTTAGAAAGGCAGCTTCATGCCCGGCGGCAGGGGCAACCCGGCCGTCAGCGAGGCCATTTTTTCCTGGCTGGCGGCCTCGGCCTTGCGCAAGGCGTCGTTGAACGCCGCGGCCACGAGGTCTTCGAGCATGTCCTTGTCGTCAGCCAGCAGGCTGGGGTCGATCTCGACCCGCTTGACGTCGTGGCGGCACGACATGGTCACCTTCACCAGACCGCCGCCCGATGCGCCTTCCACCAGCATCTCGGCCAGCGCCTCCTGGGCCTTTTTCATGTTTTCCTGCATTTGCTGCGCCTGGCGCATCAGGCCGGCAAGCTGTCCTTTCATCATGATGAAGTTCCTTGTTTGGGTTCGGGGGATACGGGGCGTATGGAGTCCGGGACGATCTGGCCGCCGAACTGATCGAGAAGATCCCGGACGAAGGGATCGTTCATGATGGCCTGCTCGGCGGCCTGCTGCCGCGCCTGGCGCTCGGCCTCGGCCACCGCGAACGCCGTCGCGTCGCCGGTGTGGCCGATCTCGAAACGCAGCCGAACTGGCGTGCCGAAGTGCGCCTCCAGCACGCTGCGCAAGCGCTCGACCCCCGCACTTTCAGCCAGGGCGCGGGTCGCCACGCGCAGCACGATGGTATGGCCTTCCACCCCCACCCACTCGCTTTGCTGGGCCAATTGGGCGGCAAGGCCTTTGATGGGCAGCCTGGCCGCCAAAACCGGCCAGGGCTCGTTGATTTCGATCCCCGCCTGGGGCTCGGAGGCCGGGGCCACCGCATGGGCGCGGGGCGCAGCAGCGGCCTGGCCCTGCGCAGATGAAGCGGGCTGCTCGGGCTCGGCGCGTGCCGCCGGCTCGCCCCCGCGCGCCCCGGCCGCCGGGACCGCATCCGGCGCTTCGCCGCGGGGCGTGCGCGGCGCGGCACCGGGGGCCGGCGCAGCGGGCGGGCCGGCGGCCTGCCCGCGTTGGCGCCCGGCGGTCGACATGCTCCGGGCAGCGGCCAACGCCTCGGCGGCCGCCGACGGCCGCGCGGCCCCCACCGGGGCGGACGGCTTGGCAGCAGGCGGCGCGGCCACGGTCGCGGCCGCGGCGGGGGACACCTTCAATGCAGCCGAGCGCGGCGGGGCCGAGAGCGTGCCGTTTTCCACCGACTGGGGATCGGTGGTAAATGCGAGCATGCGCAGGCAGGCCATCACGAAGCCGGCGTACTCGTCCGGAGCCAATGCCAGCTCGGCGCGGCTATGGACGGCGATGGAATAGAACAAATTGATCTCGTCGGCGCTGAACTGCCCCGCCAGTCGCAGGATTTCGCCCGACAACGGGTCGTCCTCGGACAAGGCCGACGGAACCCGCTGCGCGATGCCCATGCGGGAGAGCATGACCGCCAGGTCTGCCAGCGCGCCGCCGTACGACAGGCTCCGCGCCGCGAGCTCGTCGGCGACGCCCACCACCGCCGCGCCGTCGCCCGCCCGGATCGCGTCCAGGAGCCGGACGAGGTGGCGCTGGTCGATGGTGCCCAGCATGCCGCGCACCGCCTCTTCCGTCAGGTTGCCGGCGCTGTAGGCGATGGCCTGGTCGGTCAGCGACAGCGCATCCCGCATCGAGCCCCGGGCGGCTTGACCGATCAGGCGCAATGCCGGCGTCTCGAAAGGCAGTTGCTCCTGCGTGAGCACGTGCTCCAGATGGCCCACGATGGCCTCGGGCGGCATCTGCTTGAGGTTGAATTGCAGGCACCGGCTCAAGACCGTAATGGGTATCTTCTGCGGATCGGTGGTGGCCAGGATGAATTTGACGTGGGGCGGCGGCTCCTCCAGCGTCTTGAGCATGGCGTTGAATGCATGCCCCGTCAGCATGTGCACTTCGTCGATCATGTAGACCTTGAAGCGCCCCGACGTGGGCGAATACACCGCCTGCTCGAGCAGCTGCGTCATTTCCTCCACGCCCCGGTTCGACGCCGCGTCCAGCTCCAGGTAATCGACGAAGCGGCCGGCATCGATTTCGGTGCAGGCGCGGCACTGGCCGCAGGGCGCGGGCGTGACGCCGGTTTCACAATTGAGGGATTTGGCCAGGATGCGCGACAAGGTGGTTTTGCCCACCCCCCGCGTGCCGGTGAAGAGCCAGGCGTGATGCAGCCGCTGCGTAGACAGGGCGTGCGTCAGCGCACGCACGACGTGTTCTTGTCCGACCAGCGTATCGAATGAACGCGGCCGCCATTTGCGGGCCAACACCAGATAAGTCATGCGGGGTATTGTATCCCCCCCGCACGTTCGCGCACGGGAAAACCGGCCCACAGGGCCCCGCGACGGTGGCCGTGGCCTGCCCTCCCGAAAGGAGGAACGAGGAAAGGGAAAAGAAAGGGAAAAGAAAGGGAAAATAGAGGGAAGGAGGCGAGCCTGACTTCGGCACTGACGGGATACGGCTATGGCTGCTTCGTTCCCGACCTGACCAGGTTCACCGCTCCGCCATGCGAAGGGGCCCGCCAGCTCCAAGTGTAGCAGGTACTTCGAAAGGCCGCCTCGGCCCTGCTCCGTGGCAAATACCCAACGCATGCCGCCGGCTCCGGCACGTTCGGGCCCGCACGGAAACGGGCAGTTGGAAAAACGGCTTTTTTGCGGTTACCATTGGGCTATCTCGGGCTCTACGCCGACCGATTCCGGCGCCCACCTGCCCCGCCCCCCGCGTATCGCGCACCCACGCATCGCCCCAGGGGTATTCCCGTCAGGATCTGCGCATAAGAAAATTCCCCGCAGGGGTCTGGAATCCAAGCACTGGCGCCCATATATAACCACCGCAGAGCATCCGTTACCCATTACCGCGCACTGCACGACTCTTTCTTCCGCGCTTTGCGCACACCCTCCAGAAGGAAAACCATGAGCGACGCGATCAAGCACGTGAGCGACTCCAGCTTCGATGCCGACGTACTTCAAGCCAATGAACCGGTCCTGGTGGATTATTGGGCCGAGTGGTGCGGTCCTTGCAAAATGATCGCCCCCATCCTCGAAGAAGCGGCCGTCCAGTACAAGGGTAAGCTGACGATCGCCAAGCTGAACGTCGACGAAAACGCCGCCACCGCCACCAAGTACGGCATCCGCGGCATTCCCACCCTGATGCTGTTCAAGAACGGCCAAGTGGTCGCCACCAAGGTCGGCGCGCTGTCCAAGTCGCAGCTCACCGCCTTCCTGGACAGTTCGCTGTAAATCAACATGGATAACGGGCCGGCCCCTGCCGGTCCTCCCGATCAACCCATTAACCACGCCCTCTCTTGCGCATAGGCGGTGCGCCTCCCGCCTCCCGGGAATCAGCCAATCCGCCCAGGAGCGACAGACTCGCTGCGCAAAGTCCTCTAACGAGGACGTGTCACCAAAGAACCCCCCGGAGCTTTATCCGAGATGCATCTCAACGAACTGAAGGCGCTGCACGTATCGCAACTGCTGGAAATGGCTGCCGCCCTCGAAATCGAGAACGCGAGCCGCCTGCGCAAGCAGGAGCTCATGTTTGCCATCATGAAGCGGCGCGCGAAACAAGGCGAGCCCATCTTCGGCGATGGCGTGCTGGAAGTGCTGCCCGACGGTTTCGGCTTCTTGCGGTCGCCCGAAACGTCCTATCTTGCCAGCACCGACGACATCTACATCTCGCCCTCGCAAATCCGCCGCTTCAACCTGCACACCGGCGACTCCATCGAAGGAGAGGTGCGCACGCCCAAAGACGGGGAGCGCTACTTCGCGCTGGTCAAGGTGGACAAGGTCAACGGCCAGGCTCCGGAGACCATGAAGCACCGCATCATGTTCGAGAACCTGACGCCGCTGCATCCCAACAAGCCGCTGCGCCTCGAACGTGACATCAAGAGCGAAGAGAACCTGACAGGGCGGATACTGGACATCTTCGCCCCCATCGGGAAAGGTCAGCGCGCCCTGCTGGTGGCCAGCCCGAAATCGGGCAAGACGGTGATGATGCAGCACATCGCGCATGCCATCACCACCAACCACCCCGACGTCACGATGATCGTGCTGATGATCGACGAACGTCCGGAAGAAGTGACGGAGATGCAGCGCTCGGTACGCGCCGAAGTGGTGGCGTCCACCTTTGACGAACCGGCTACCCGGCACGTGCAGGTGGCAGAAATGGTCATCGAAAAGGCCAAGCGCCTGGTCGAGCTCAAGCACGACGTCGTGATCCTGCTCGACTCCATCACCCGGCTGGCCCGCGCCTACAACACCGTGGTCCCGGCCTCGGGCAAGGTGCTGACGGGTGGCGTGGACGCGAACGCCCTGCAACGCCCCAAGCGCTTCTTCGGTGCAGCCCGCAATATCGAAGAAGGCGGCTCGCTCACCATCATCGGCACGGCCCTGATCGAGACGGGCAGCCGCATGGACGACGTGATCTACGAAGAATTCAAGGGCACCGGCAACAGCGAAGTCCACCTCGAACGGCGCCTCGCCGAAAAGCGGGTCTACCCCGCCATCAACCTGAACAAGTCCGGCACGCGCCGCGAAGAGCTGCTGATCAAGCCGGACGTGCTGCAGAAGGTTTGGGTGCTGCGCAAGTTCATCTTCGACATGGACGAAATCCAGGCGATGGAGTTCATCCTCGACAAGATGCGCGCAACCAAGAACAATGCCGAATTCTTCGACATGATGAAGAAAGGCGGCTAAGCCGGCTTGCTAGGCGCTGCCCCGATTGCAGGGGAGCGCCGCAGGGCTCCGTCGCCGCACGGCGGAGCGCCTCTCCCTCCGCTCCCTCCACCTTCCGCAGGGGCGATCCCAACTCCACTCTCCGCCTCCTCGCCGCCCAAGCTCCCCCGGAATTTGCCCTGGCTGGCGCCATTTCGATCCGAGATACGTCCTATCTCAACCTCGCGCGTCCGTGCGCGTGAGGCCTGCCCCAGAATCCCGGCAGGCGGCATCCGCCCCCGCATCACACTACCGAAAAAAACGAGGAGACATGTTGAGCATCCGCGCCCCCTTCCTTCGCCCGCTCCACGCCGGGGCAGCCGCCGCGCTGCTGGCCACCGCCCCCAGCGCGGCCAGCGTAGCCGAGGCCGGCACCTATCCGACCAAGCCGATACGCTTCATCGTCCCCTACTCGCCGGGTGGAGGCAGCGACCAAGTCGCCCGGTTGATTGGCGAAAAAATGGCGGCCCGCCTGAAACAATCGATCGTGATCGAAAACCGGCCCGGAGCCGGCGGCAATATCGGCACGGCCCAGGCGGCCAAGGCCGCTCCCGACGGCTATACGCTCGTGCTCGCGAGCATCGCGGTCACCGCCAATCCGTCCATCCACAAGAACCTGCCGTTCGACATCACGAAGGACTTCGAGCCGGTCGGCACCATGGCCTCCGCCCCGGTCTTGGTGGTCGCCAACGCGCAGGTCCCGGTGCGCACTTTCGCCGAACTGGTCTCCTACGCGAAGGCGCACCCCGGCCGGATATCTTACGCCAGCTCCGGCACCGGCACGGCCACCCACCTGGCGATGGAAATGCTCAAGGACCGCACCGGCATCGACATCATGCACATCCCCTACAAGGGATCGGGCACGGCCATCACCGACGTCGTCGGGGGGCAGCTGCAGTTGTTCGTCGCCACGCCCACCACGGTGGCCGACTTCATCAAAGACGGCCGGCTGCGCCTGCTCGTCACGTTGAGCGGCAAGCGCCTGGATGCTTACCCCGACGTTCCGGCCGCGGCCGAAACCCTGCCCGGCTTCGACGCCAGCAGCTGGCTCGGCATGATGGCGCCGCACGGCACGCCGCCCGCCGTCGTCGCGCGCCTGTCCGACGCACTCCGGCAGTCCCTGGAAGATGAAGATACGCGCCGCAAACTCGACGTCATGGGTTTCGTGCCCGACTTCCGTACGCCCGCGGAGATGAAAACGCTGATCAGCAATGAAATCCGATGGGCGCAGGTGGTCAAGGCCGCCGGCATCCAGGCGGGCAACTGAACGAGGCAGGCCCATGAGCATACCGGCGACGCTAATCGAGGACCTCGTCCACGCCAATCGCATCCTGGCCCGGGAGGGTGTGCTGGACGCGTACGGACACGTCAGCGTCCGTCACCCATCCCGTCCGGACCGTTATCTCCTGTCGCGATCGCGCAGCCCGGAATTGTTCGGCGCCGGCGACATCGTGGAGTATTCGCTCGATGGCGACTCTCCGGAAAACGCCGGCAAGCCTCCATACATGGAACGATTCATCCACGGCGCCATTTATGAGGCTCGTCCCGACGTCCATGCCGTGGTCCACAGCCACGCGGACGAAGTGCTCCCGTTCAGCATCACGGACATCCCCCTGCGGCCCGTCATCCATGTCGCGAGCGACATGGGGGACCGGGTGCCCGTCTGGGACATCCGCGACGGCTTCGGAGACACCAACCTGCTGGTGACCAACATGCAGCAGGGCAGGGATTTGGCGCGCGCATTGGCCGAAAACCGGGTCGTGTTGATGCGGGGACACGGCTTTTCCGTGGCGGGCCGCAACCTCTTCGAGGCGGTCCGGATCGCGATGTATCTCCCTCGCAACGCCCGCATCCTCATGGAGGCCATGCGCATGAGCGATTCGGTCAAAGCGCTATCGCCCGGAGAAGTTGCGATCCGGTCCAAGATGGATCCGGCCGCCCCGTCGGCAAAACGCGCGTGGGAGTATTGGTGCCGCCGCATCAACCACCGAGGCTGCGGCGCCGAGCAACAGGCTGGCTGACCGCCCTGGCTTGCACGTTCCCGGTTTTCCGGCCATAATAGTAGGCTTACCGAATTTGGGAACGTTGCCGGATGTGGCCGGCTGGCGACCCGCACTTTACGCCAAGGAATTGCCATGAAAGAAGGCATACACCCCGAATACCGCGAAGTCGTTTTCCAGGACCTGCAAACGGGCGGCAAGTTCATCACCCGTTCGACGGTGAACACGCGCGAAACCATCGAGATCGATGGCAAGACGTACCCGCTCTTTAAGTGCGACGTGACGTCCGAATCGCACCCCTTCTATACCGGTGCGCAAACCCGTATCGTCGAGACCGGCCGCGTCGAGAAATTCCGCGCCCGCTTCGCGCGTACGCCGAAGGCATCCGCCTAAGCGACCGTCGCCGTCCTTGCGGCCCCAAAAGGCAGCCCTCGAGGCTGCCTTTTTTGTCTGTGGCAACGGCGCGGGCTACTAGAATTCGATTTGTCGCCTGTTAGGTCATCCCAGCGGTTCAATGTCCTCCCGTTTCCCCTCCTTCTATTCGTCGATCATGCCGCCCACGCCGGCCCGGCTGACCGCAGTGGCGGCAACCAAACTGCCGCGCTGGGGCCTGCTGGGGCTATGCGTGCTTTACATCGTGGTCGGACTGATCCGGCGCGAACCCTGGAAGAGCGAGGACGTCATCGGCCTCGCGCAAATGTGGAGCGCCTACCAGGGCGGCTGGCAACAGTGGCTGGCCCCGGAGGCGGCTGGCGTGGCAGTGTCGCAGGAAGGGCCGATCGCCACGTGGTTGGGCGCGCTTTGCATGGAATTATTCGCTCCCCTGGGGGGGCACATCCTGGCCGGGCGCCTGCCTAACCTGATCTGGTTCACCATCGCCAGCGCCAGTCTCTGGTACGGCACCTACTTGCTCGGCCGGCGGCCCGAGGCGCAGCCCCTGGCCCTGCCGTTCGGGGGCCAACCCGAACCGCGCGACTACGGCCGGATGCTGGCCGACGCGGCGCTGCTCCTGCTACTCGCGACGCTGGGCGTGTTGTGGCGCAGCCACGAAACCTCGGCCGAACCCGCCAGCCTGGCCTTCCACGCGCTGGCCTTTTATTCGTTGGCGCGCATGCTCGACCACCCCCGGGCAGCGTCCGTGACGCTGGGCCTGGCGCTGGCCGGCGCATTCCTCTCCCGCGGCTTTCCCGCCGTCGTACCGCAATTGCTGGCGGTCGCCCTGCTCGCGTGGCGCTGCCAGCCGCTGCGGCCGGGCGTGCGCTGGATCGCGCTGGTGAGCCTGCCGCTGGCCCTCGTGCTCTCGCTGGCGTGGTGGCTTCCCGCCGCCCTGCTCAAGCCCTACTGGATGAGCGGCTGGTGGGGCTGGAACGCCAGCGTCTTCGGCCTGCTCAGCCCACAAGGCTTGTCCGGTGCCGCGCGCAACATGCCCTGGTTCCTGTGGCCGACGGGCCCGCTGGCGCTGCTCGCGCTATGGCGCTGGCGCGGCTACCTGGCCTCGCCTCACGTGGCGATCCCCGGTGCCCTGACCGCCGCGGGGCTCGTCTTGCTTTGCACGGTCCGGGAACCGGTGGACGCCGAATATCTCGTGCTCGTCATCCCGTGCTCCGTATTGGGAGCGCTGGCGCTGCCGACGCTGCGCCGGGGCTTGATCAATGCCCTGGACTGGTTTGCCGTGATGGTGTTCTCGGCCGCCGCATGCGTGGTCTGGATAGGGTGGATCGCCATGATGACCGGCGTGCCGCCCAAGATCGCCCGCAACATCGCCCGCCAGACCCCCGGCTTCGAAGTGGAGTTTTCGCTCTTCGCCTTCGGTGCAGCGCTAGCCGCCACGGTCGCCTGGGTCGCGCTCATCGCCTGGCGTTTCCGTGCGCGCCCGACCGGACTCTGGCGCGGCACGGTGCTCTCTGCAAGCGGCGTGGTGACCTGTTGGCTGCTGATCATGACGTTGTGGCTGCCCTCGATCAACTACAACAAGAGTTATCGGGAAGTATCCAACCGGGTGGCGCATGCCCTGGAACAAGAGCGGGTGCGCACCGGCAAGCGCGAATGCGTGCGCAGCTCGGGCTTGGGGCTGTCGCAACGTGCGTCGTTCGCGGTATTCGACGGCCTGCGCTTCGAACTGACCGGCGACTGCCCGCTCGTTTTGCTGCAAGGCAATGCCAGCGTCCTGTGGAACGCCGTCCAGCGGGGCGAGTACGCAGGCAGCCGCGTGCTTTGGGAAGGCACCCGTGCGGCGGAGTTCCGCCGCGCGCCGGAAGTACGCGAATACTTCATCTTATTGCGCCCGGCGCATCCCGGGCACCCTGCCTCGTGAGTGCGAACGCGGCCAGCGCACTGCCGGGCGGCTGGGGCGCGACGCTGCGCCGCATCCTGCAACAGGGCTGGCCGGTGCTGGTCGGCCAATGGGCAGGCATGGCTTTCGGCGTGCTGGACACCGCCATGACCGGCCACGCCTCGCCGGTCGCCCTGGCGGCCATGTCGCTGTCCGTCTCGATCTACGTCACGGTGTTCGTCGGCCTGACGGGCGTGCTGCACGCGCTGATCCCGATCGCCGCCCAACATTTCGGCGCAGGGCGCTTCGACAAGATAGGACGCGCGTGGGGGCAGTCCGTTTGGCTCTCCATCGGCCTGTCCGCCTTGGGTGGCGCCGCCATGATGTTTCCGGACGCATGGCTGGCGATGTCCGGCGACGTGGATCCCGCCGTCCGGGCCCAAGTGCGGGGATACCTGTACATGCTCATCCTCGCCCTGCCGGCCGCGCTCATCTTCCGCACGGTCTATGCGCTGAACACTGCGGTCTCCCGCCCCAAGGTGGTGATGACGATCAATATCGCGGGCATCGGCATCAAGGCCCTGCTCAACTGGTTGTTCATCTACGGCAAGTGTGGCCTTCCCGCCCTGGGTGCCGTGGGCGCCGGACTGTCGACCGCGTTGGTTTTCTGGATCAGCGTCGGGGCGAGCGTCGTCGTGCTGCGACGGGACGCCTTTTATCGCCCTTTCGGGCTGCGCATCGGGCGCCCCGATTGGAAGATCCTGGGCGAATTACTCCGGCTGGGCGTGCCCATGGGTGCCTCCTACCTGATCGAGGTCACCTCGTTTACTTTCATGGCCCTGCTGGTGGCGCGCGAAGGCATCTACGCCACCGGTGGCCACCAGATCATGGCGAATCTCGTGGCGCTGTGCTTCATGATGCCGCTCGCGCTCGGCGTATCGACCGGTGCCTTGACCGCCCAGGCCATCGGGGCCGCCGCCCCGGCACAAGCACGCCGCACCGGGGCGGCCGGATTGATGCTCAGCACGGTGGGTGCCCTGCTGACCATCGCCGTCGTGCTGCTCGCGCGCCAGCCCATCGTCCGCGCCTACTCGAGCGACCCCGAGGTGGGCGCCGTGGCGTTGGGGTTATTGGCGATGATGCCCTTCTTTCACTTGTTCGACGCGCTCCAATGCATGAGCAGCTACCTGCTCCGCGCGTACAAAGTGGCCGTCGCTCCAATGTTGATCCAGGCGGGCGCGCTCTGGGGCATAGGCTTGCTTGGCGGGTGGTGGCTGGCTTTCGGGCCGGCGGCGGGCGCCTTGGACGGCCTGATCACGGCCCTGATGCCGGGTTCCCCGACCGGAGCCGGCACGATGTGGCTCATGGCCTCGTCCAGCATGGCTGTCTCGGCGCTGGCGCTGCAGTATTGCTATTGGCGCGTAGCGGGCAGCCAAGGGCCGGCCGCCTGACGGCGAGGCGCCTCGGCCACCTCATACCCGCAGGAAGTGTTCGCGGTAGTACTTGAGCTCGGCAATCGACTCGTAGATGTCGGCCAACGCCTCGTGGCGGCTTTTTTTCTCGAATCCCTTGTAGATCTCGGGCTTCCAGCGGCGGCACAGCTCCTTGAGCGTGCTGACGTCGAGGTTGCGGTAGTGAAAGAACGCTTCCAGCCGCGGCATGTAGCGCACCATGAACCGGCGGTCCTGGCTGATGGTGTTGCCGCACAGCGGGGACTTGCCTGGGGGCACGTGCTGCGAGAGGAACTCGAGCAGGATGTCTTCGGCTTGGGTTTCAGTGAGCGTGGACGCTTTCACCTTATCGATCAGCCCGCTGCGGCCATGGGTGGCCTTGTTCCAAGCATCCATGGCGTCGAGCAACGCATCCGGCTGGTGCACGACCAGGACCGGGCCCTCGGCAACCACCTCCAGCTGCGAGTCGGTCACGACGACTGCAACTTCGATGATGCGTTCCTTTTCCGGGTCCAGCCCCGTCATTTCCATATCGAGCCAAACCAGGTGATTTTCGTTCAACGCCATATAATCGGTGCTCCGGATCCATGCAACGTCGCGCGCGGTGCCGCGGCCCCCGCGCACGCATAAACCGCAATTCTCTCACAGGCCGGCGCCCAGCTCTCCTCGTGCGCCGCAGCATGGGGGTGCGGAACCCGCGCGCCGCCAACAGGAACGAGCCGTCATCGTGTTTACCCTGCTGTTCGTCTTCATGCTGTTGGCCGGAGTCGTCACCCGCCTCTGGCTTGCCACCCGCCAGACGCGGCACGTCGCCCGCCATCGCAACACCGTCCCCCCCGAATTCGCGGACCGCATAGGCGAAACCAGCCATCGTCGAGCTGCCGACTACACCCTCGCGCGCATACGCTTCGACGTCGTCTCCCTTCTCTTCGACAGCGCCGTGTTGGTCGGCCTGACGCTGCTGGGCGGGCTACAGGCACTGAGCGAATTGGCCTCCGCAGTGGCCTCATCCGACTTCGTCCGGCAGCTGCTCCTGGTCGGCATGGTGGCGGCCTTGCTCGCGCTCCTGGACCTGCCCTTTACGCTGTGGCGGCAATTCGTACTGGAGTCGCGCTTCGGATTCAACCGCATGACCCTGCGCCTGTTCGCCTCCGACGCGGCCAAGGGCGTCGTGCTGGCGGTCGTGCTCGGCCTGCCGCTGCTGTCGGCCCTGCTGTGGCTCATGGCGGAAGCGGGCCGCTACTGGTGGCTCTGGGGATGGGGGCTGTGGGTCGTCTTCAATGTGTGCGTGATGCTGCTCTTCCCGACGGTGATCGCGCCCATGTTCAACAAGTTCACGCCACTGGCCGACCAATCACTGGCCGAGCGCATCCATGCGCTCGCACGCCGTACGGGTTTCTCGCTGAACGGTTTGTTCGTCATGGACGGCTCCAAGCGCTCAGCCCACGGCAACGCCTATTTCACGGGGCTGGGGAAAAATAAGCGCATCGTCTTTTTCGATACCTTGCTCTCGCGCTTGGCGCCGGAGGAAATCGAAGCAGTGCTTGCCCACGAGCTCGGCCACTTCAAACACCGTCACATTACCAAGCGCCTGGTATTCGCCTTCGCCGTCTCGCTCGCCTTCTTCGCGCTGCTAGGATGGCTGGCGCAGCAAACCTGGTTCTACACAGGCCTTGGCGTCATGCCTGCGCTCGACGGGCGCAACGATGCACTGGCCCTCATCCTTTTCTTCCTCGTCACGCCGGTGTTCACCTTTCCCTTCACGCCGGTGGCGAGCTGGTACTCGCGCAAGCACGAGTTCGAGGCCGACCGCTACGCCAGCGAGCAAACCGATCCCGCCAACCTGATCTCGGCACTGGTAAAGCTGTACGACGACAACGCCGCCACGCTCACGCCTGATCCCGTGCATTCGGCTTTTTACGATTCGCATCCGCCCGCGACGCTGCGCATTGGCCGGCTGCGCACCGCAGCCTCATGAAGCAGCGTCGCCGCGGCCCGACGCGTGGGTCTGGGCCACACCGTTCCAGGAAACAGGTATGAACGCCGTATCGACCGTTGCCCAGCTGCTTGCAAGCCGCTGCGAGTCCAGGAAGCACCAGTCTCCGCTCAGCCCGGATGCCGTTGCACGGCAGCTGCAAGCGCTGCCCGGATGGTCATCCCGGGGAAACGCGATCGAACGCGAATTCACATTCCCGGATTACCGACGCACCATCGCCTTCGTGAACGCGGTCGCCGACCTGGCGGAAAACGAGGACCACCACCCTGAGCTGACCGTGGGCTACGGCAAGGTGCGCGTCTCGTACGGCACCCATGACGTAGGCGGCATTTCCATGAACGACTTCATCTGCGCGGCCAAGACCGACGCGATCTACGCGCCATGAAGCCGAGGCGAAACACGGCCGGAGGATCCGCTGGCGCCGGCCTGCGAGGCCGGGTGATTGCGGCGTTCGGGCGGCATTTCACGATCGAATTCGAGGACGGATCGACCCGTCAATGCTATCCGCGCGGCAAGAAAGGCACGGCTACGGTGGGGGACTGGGTCCTGGTCGCGCCGGAAGGGCCGGCCGAAGGTGCGATCCTGTCCGTGCTCCCGCGACGCAACCTGCTCTATCGGTCGGATGAAATGCGGACCAAGCAGTTCGCGGCGAATGTAGACCTGCTGCTCATCGTCGTCGCGACCGAGCCCGAGTTTTCGGACGACCTCGTGGGCCGTGCGCTCGTCGGCGCACGCAATGCCGACGTCGAACCCGTGGTGGTGCTGAATAAGGTCGATCGCCCCGCCGGCCTCGCCAGCGCCAGGGCGCGGCTCGCCGACATCGTGGCGGTCGGCGTGCCGGTACTGGAGCTCAGCGCGCTCGATGTTGGCGGCACGCGCGCCCTGCTGTCGCCCCGCTTGGCCGGCCGCACGACTCTCCTGCTGGGGCAAAGCGGCATGGGGAAATCGACGCTGCTCAACGCCCTGGTTCCCAATGCGGGTGCGGCCACGCAGGAGCATTCACAAGCCCTGGGCGCCGGCAAGCACACCACCACCAGCACCCGCCTCTACCACGTTCCTGAAGACGTCGCCCCGCGGGCCGACGTGATCGACTCCCCCGGGTTCCAGGCCTTCGGGTTGCAGCACCTGGACGGCGCGCAAATCGTCCGGGGCTTCCCCGAATTCGAGCCGTACCTCGGCAAATGCCGCTTCTACAACTGCACCCACATCCACGAGCCCGGCTGCGCCGTCCTGGACGCCTTGCGGGATGGGCGCATCGCGGCGCAGCGCCATGCCCTCTACCAGCGCTTGCTGGATGAGCTCGAATCTGCGCAGCGCTACTGACAGCGCGCGGTAGCGGACTCGGGGCTTTAGATCCAGGGGAAATATCGGAAACGCGAAACAATCGTTTGCGGTAATAGTGATCGGCGGTACGCTGAATAGGAAAAAGGCCCCGCGCGGGCCACCATTGCCCCCAGGAGCATCCCGTGGCCTATTCGGAAGTCCGGAAACTCATCGCCAAGCTCTCGAACCAACCCGACATGCACGCCGCGCTCGGCCTGGCCGACGACGGCACCGTTCGCGGCAGGTTCCTGGAACTCGACCTATCGAGCGCATTTCAGCCCATCTTCGCGATTCGCACCCGCCAACCCGCGGGCTACGATGCCTATGCCCGTCCGCGCACCGCGAACGGCGAGGTCATCAGCCCGTGGGGGCTTTTCGCCCAGGCGGCGGATGATGCAACGCTGGTGCGCCTCGACCGCCTGTGCCGGCTCGTGCACACCCTGAATTACTTCTCGCAGGCGCAAGCGGATTTGCCACTTTATCTGCGGGTACACGGCAGATTGCTCGCGGCCATCACCCAGGATCACGGCCAGGCGTTCCGCCGCATGCTCGAGGCGCTGGGCGTTCCGCCCTCCCGCATCGTGCTGCAGCTGCCATCGGAAGCCGCGCACGACGTTCTGCTGGCTGGCGTCATCCTGCGCAATTACCGCAAAGCCGGCTTCCAGGCCGGCATTCACGCGAACGACGTGCGCGAGGCGCAGTCGCTACTGCATCTGCATGCCCCCGATGTCCTCAAGCTCGCGCCGCACGCCATCGCCTCCCCCGAGACCGAGCTGCCGCCGCTACTGAAAACCGCGGCCGAGCGCGGATCGCGCGTGATCTTCACATGCGTGGAAGACGACGCGACCCTGGATCGGCTCACCCAGGTCGGCGCCGACTACGTGCAAGGCTACCTGTTCGGGATGCCGGCCCCGACGCTGGACGCCGCGCAAAGCGGTGGCCCCCACCGCCCCGCCCCCGCTCCCGGTGGGGCCTCGCCGCCGCAGGCCTAGCCGCGCTGCAACAGATCTGACATATCGTCCGCGTGCTCCTCCTCGACCGCAAGGATCTCCTCCAGCATGCGCCGGGTCGTGGGATCTTTGTCGCCGAGGTAACGGATCATGGCGCGATAGCTATCGATGGCAATGCGCTCGGCCACGAGGTTTTCCTTGATCATGCTCTCGAGCGAGTCTGCCTCGACGTATTGGGAATGGCTGCGATCCTGCAGGCCGGCCGGAGAGAAGTCGGGCTCTCCACCCAATTGCACGATGCGTTGCGCGATCTCGTCGGCATGCTGCTGCTCTTGCGCAGCGTGTTCGGCAAATTCGGCCGCAACCGGATCGGCGTGAATCCCGCGCGCCATGAAATAGTGGCGCTTGTAACGCAGCACACAGACCAGCTCGGTCGCCAAGGCTTCGTTGAGCATCTTCAGTACAGCCTGGCGATCTGCGCCGTAGTCTTGCGTGACCGCACCTTCGTCGAGGTTTTCGCGTGCGCGTTTTCGAATGGCCTCTACGTCGATGCTAAATGTTTCACCGGCCGCGGACTGCTGTTTCGACGCCTGATCCATATCGCCTCTCCTTCACGAGTGAGCCCGTTCCAGCATAGTCCGCATCCTGCGGCGGCGCTGTAACAACAACTCTCGCACCGAAAGGCTGCTTCGGCGCCAGCGCCCGCGGAGAGCCGCCCGGCGCGCGCAGGGATGAGCAAAACGCCACAAGCGGTTACACCTGGATAAGCGCCGAGCACCGTTGCCGTCAGAACATCCAGCGCACGCCCGCAACCAGGCTGCGCCCCATTAGTGGCGCCGAATATTTGATGAACGACGTGTGCCGGTACGCGAGTTTGTCCGTGAGGTTCATGGCCCGCACATAAACCTGGTAGCGCGTGGCGCCGGCTCGGCCCTCATACCCGGCGCCGAGATTGAGCATCGCATACCCCGGGGTCGGGGTCTCGAATGCCGCGACCCGGCCTTGGCGACCGACGAAAGACAGCTCCACGTTGCCGCGCCACGCCTGCCACTTCGCGTCCAGGCGTGCCCCCACGCGATAAGGGGGAATCCTGGGCAAGTTACCGCCTCCGTCCAGGCGTGCCCGCACGTAATCGCCCAGGAGCGAGACCGCAAAGACCTTGTCGATTTGATGACGCACCTTTGCTTCCACGCCGGTGAAGCTTGCGTCGCCCTGCGTGTACGCGAGCAGCTGCAGGCCGTCATGGACGTCGAGCGTGCGGCCGTAAATGAAATCGTCGACATGGCTCCGGAACACCGACACGGAGAAGGTCGTGGGGCCAGCCAACTTGCGCAGCGTCACATCAATATGGCGGGACGTTTCACGCTTCAAGCTCGGATTCCCGACCTCGTAGGTGGAGGTAGCCAGATGCAGGCCATTGGCATAGAGCTCCTCCGCCGTCGGCAGGCGCTGCGAGCGCGATATCGACATCCCCAGCGAGTACGACGGCGCAAACCGCCAGACCGCGCCCGCCGACACGGACGTCCCGCGATGCCTGGCGTCTGGCGAGTCGCCACGCACGTCGATGCGCTGCCATTCGTGGCGCACCCCCGCCTCGAAACGCCAGTCGCCGACGGCGTACTCCTCCAGGGCGAACACGCCATGGTTGCGCGTCAGCGTGGGCTGGACGAAGGCTTCCTCGCCCAAGGCGCTGAAATCGCGGCGGGACGCCTGTACCCCCACGACGCCGCGTAAGCCGCCCCAAGGCGCATGCTCGAGCTCAATGCGGCCGTCGTGCGCCTTGTTCCGGAACGTCGTGGCAATGCGCTCTTCCTCGATCTCGTCGTGCTGGTAATCGGTGAAACCGCCCCGTACGCGCACGCGGCTGAATCCGGCGAACGGGTCGCGCCATTCTCCCCGCACGTCCCAGCGCTGGCTGCGCAGGCTCACGAAGGGCGCACCATGGGCCTGGCCTTCGTGCTCGCCGCCGGGACCATCCTCGCCCCCGTGGTCGTGGCCATGCCCGTCGCCGGGGCAATGCAGGTGCGTGCCATGAGCGTGGCAGCCCTCGTAGGCATGCTCATGCCCTGGCAGCCCATAACGATTGCGCTGCAGCGTGTAGGCGAGCCCCAGGTAGCCGCGATCCCCCACCCAGGACAACCCTAGGCTGCCGGTTTCCGTATGGTTGTACGAACCGCCCACCCTGTTGCCGCCGCTCCATCCCCGCCCGGCGGCGTAGTCGTTCGCGTTGCGCTTGAGCCCTTCCGCATGGAAAACCCATCCCCGGCCGCCCGTAGTCAATTCGAAGGCTCCTGCCGTTTCGCGCGCGCCGGTCGCGCCCCGCACCTCGACGCTGCCCTCCAGGCCGTCCTCCGGGACTTCGGTCGGAACGCGGTGGTCGAGCACATTGACCACGCCCCCCAACGCGCCACCGCCATAGAGCAGCGCAGCCGGGCCCCGCAACACCTCCACGCGGTGCGACAACATGGGCTCGAGCCCCACTGCGTGATCCGGACTGATGGTGGAAGCGTCCTGCACCTCGGCGCCGTCGGACAAGACCTTGACCCGCGCGCCATCCATGCCACGGATGATGGGACGGCTGGCGCCTGCCCCGAAATGCGTGGCCGTGATGCCGGGCTCCCGCTCCAGTGTTTCGCCCAAGGTCGCGGCGCGGCCGGTGAGCAGGTCCGGCTCGTCGAGCACCGTGGCGGGGGCGGCCAGCTCCCCTGCCGCGCGCGACAAGGGCGTGGCCGACACGGTAATCCCATCGAGCACGTGCGGCGCGGGACCAGACGCGCCCTCCGCTTGCCCCCAGGCAGGGGCCGACAATCCCCCCCAGGCGATGCACGTCCAGGTCACGACCAGAGGATTCAACCTTCCCAACATCCCGGTTCCTTCTTTCATTGACGAATGGCGTAAAAAAAGCCGCCCCGCCGGGCATGGGGAACCATGCCCGGCGAGAGCGGCATTCTTGCGCAAAACCGAGATTAATGCAACTCTATTGCATATGCATAGGAGTTGCAAATAATCATCAGCAGGCGTCGCCCTTCAAAATGCCGAGCAGTGCCCTCCGCTGGGCGCCTGCCCTGAGCCAATGGCAATGATGGCGGGCTCTTTCCTGTGGTTGACGGGACTGGAGTGCGCCCAGTCCCACGCGAAAAAGACGATCAGCGCGGCCCAAAAGGCCGCGATCGCCGATATACGGGAACGCATCGGGTCCTCCTCCTCAAACGCCGAGGCGGCGCCGCAAGGGCACGCCGATCAACGAGCCGGCGAAAGCCAGCGCCACCCATATCCAGCCATGCAAGCTGCCGGTGGAAATGCCACTGACCATTGCGCCCACGTTGCAGCCGAACGCGAGCCGCGAACTGTAGCCGAGCAAAAAGCCCGCCACCAGCACGGCCGCCCATTGGCCCGCGCGCAGCGGTTTTCCCTCGACCGGGCGACGCGCGGAAATCCAAAGCGCCCCAGCCATGATGCCGATGTTGGTGATCGACGTGACGTCCAGAAACACGCTTTGATCCAACGCACGCAGGTTGCCGGCCTGGCCCCAGAATGCATTGGAGCCCGGGTCGAACGCGCCCGCGGCCGTGGCGAGCTTGGCCGCCCAGAGCCCGAAGCCATAGACCACGCCCCAGGGTTGCCCGGCCACGACGAGATTGGCGGCCGCCAGCAAAGCCAGGCCGATCCCTGCCAGCACGAGCTTGCGGTTCCAAAGCCGGGACGCCCCGCCACCTTTGCGCGACCAGAGCCACGCCGCCGCGCCGACGGCGGCGAGGCCGGCGAAAGTCGCCGCGAGCGCCTTGGCAGAGCCGAGTTCGCGCACCAGGCTGACTGGCGCGATGGCGCCCAATGAAAGCCAGTCATGCAGGTGGACAGACCCGAGGAAGCTTCCCAGCGCAAACAAGGGCAACACGCCCATGTTCAGGGGAATGCCCAGGCCAGCCTTATACAAGGTGCCAGAGCCGCAGCCATCGGCAATCTGCATGGTGATGCCGAACACGAAAGCGCCTACCAGCAGGCTGACGCTGGGTGGTCCCAACGCCGCAGACAACTCGGCCGGAAAGCTGGACAACAAGGGAATGGAGATGGCGGCCGCCACCGCCAGGAGGATGATTTGCGCGAACACGCCGCTCGCATCGCGGGCCTCGATCAGGCGGCGCCAGCCCGTGGTGAAGCCGAAGCGCGCACCGGCCAGCAAGCCGCCCATGCCAACGCCAATCAGGAACAGCACGGCTTGCCTGACCGTCACGAACCACGCCAGGGCCAGGACCGCCGCCACGATGGCGAGCGTCAGCGGCCAGCGCGTGCCAGCCGGTGCGGCTGCGCCAGGGGAAACGCCGGCCGGCGAGGCCGACGGGGGATATGTCGCTTGCATCGAGGAGTTCCTTTACGACTTGCCGAACAACTTCTTGAACTTATCCGCGATCTGGCTCGCCCGACCCGGCGTGTTGTCCATGGGCAGGGGCTGGTCGGCATTGGTCCAATCGGCCAGGGACTCGGGGTACATGCGGATGTTGGGCAACCCGGCGAGCTCGGACAACGCAAACCAGTCCGTGGCCGCCCAATGGCCGGTATTGCAGAATGCGATGTTATCGGCGGCGAGGTCGGGGAATTCCCGCGCGGCAATGGCCCGCGCTTCCTCGGCCGAGACGATTTGGGTGCTGCCCGGCGAGAACCACACGCTATGCGGAATGTTCTTCGCCCCCTGTATGGTGCCGGGCACCGACGCCGTCGGCGCCTTCACCAGCCCTTCGAAGAAATTCTTGGGGCGCGCGTCGATCAGCCTGGCATCGTTCCTATCCAGGCTGGCGAGCACGTCGGACTGCGTGGCGATAATGGCGGTGTTCAACTTCGGCTCGTAGTCGCTGGGAGCCGGCACCGGAGCTGCTTCGGTGCTCAGCGGCTGCTGCGCCTGTTGCCATGCCTGCATGCCGCCGTTCAAGACCGACAGGCGCTCCAGCCCCAAGTACTTGAGCGTCCAGTACACGCGGGCGGCCGCGCCGAAATCGGTGACGTCCGCGCCCGAAGAAACCACCACGGCATGGCGCGCGGGCGTCAATCCGAGCTTGCGGACCTGCGCCGTCAAGGCTTCCAGCGGCGGCAATGTCCCGGGACTGTGCGCGGGACCGCGCCACGAACCGTAAGGCGCGGACAAAGCGCCGGGAATGTGACCTTGCCGGTACTCGGCCGGCGGCCGGATATCGATGACCGTCACCGCGGGCGAAGCAGAAGCAATCAAAGCGCTGAGCTCGGCCGGCGACAGAATAGGAGATGGACGGGGATCTGCGCCAGCATGGGCGGCAAACGCCAACGCCCACGCGGCGAGAAAAGCGAGGAATCTCATGATGGTCGCGCTGCACGCAAGAATGACATCATGAGATTGTAGGGGTTAGCCCTGAGAGGGCTCAGACGAAGTCCCCATATGCATAGAACACTAAGTTATATGGGGGCAATCTTTCATTACTATGAAAAATTCCGACGATAGCGACTTCCGGGGCAGGCTGGCCCGGAACGGCCGGCCTGCCCTGGCTCTGCTTACGCCGTAACGTGGAACCCCACGCGCCCGAGCTCCTGCATCTCGAGCTCGACCCAGGTGCCTGCCACCAGCGCTTCGGCAGCACTCGCGCCCCCCGCCATCACGATCGAACCTTCCGGCAGGATCTCTCCGGCTTCCGCCACCAGGCGGGCAGCGGCGACCAGCGAGCGTACGGGATGGCCCAGGATGGCGGCCGTGGTACCCACCTGCTGCGGCTTGCCGTTGCAAGACATGATCAAGCCCAGGTTCGAAAAATCGATGCTAGGCTTGTGCCAGGTGCCGATCACGACGCCGGACGACGATGCGTTGTCGGCCACGACGTCCTCGAGCGAGAACTTGAAAGCCTTGTAGCGCGAATCGATGATCTCGAGCGCCGGCGCGATGGCCTCCACCGCATCCAGGGCCTCGACCGGCGAGACGATGCCTGACAAAGGTTTGCGCAGCAGGAACGCGATTTCGGGCTCGACGCGCGGATGCACGCGGGTCGACAGCTTGAGCTCGCCACCCTCGTCTACGCGCATGTCGTGCGTCAGCCGGCCCCAGATCATGTCGTGGACGCCCATCTGGACCATCTTGGCCCGGCTGGTGAAACCCATTTTCATGCCGATGCGGCGATGACCGCGATCGATGCGCCGCTGGATCAGCAAGCGCTGCACCTCATAGGCCTCGGCGAGCGTCATCGGGCGGCGTTCCGCAAACTGCTCGGCGGCACGCGGCGTGCATGCGGCTTCGTCCAGCTCGCGCGCCACATCGGGAAGAGACAACAGCGGACCGCTCATGCTTGCTCCTTCGCACCAAATACCGCGCGCACCGAGCCCAGCCCGTTGATGCGCGCTTCGAGAATTTCCTCACCTTGCACTGCGACCATGGGGCCCAGCGCGCCGCTCAACACCACGTCGCCCGCGCGCAGCGGGCTGCCGCACTCGGCCATCTTCCGGGCCAGCCACAGCGCGGCGTTCAGGGGATGCCCCAGGCATGCCGCGCCCGCGCCGATCGACACCTGGTCGCCATTGCGCTCCATGACCATCCCGCACAGCCGGCCGTCGAAGTCGCTCAGCTTGACCGGACGATTGCCCAGTACGAACAGCCCGGACGACGCGTTGTCGGCGATGGTGTCGACGATGCTGATCTTCCAGTTCGCGATGCGGCTGTCGACGATCTCGATGGCCGGCAGCGCGTACGCCACGGCCGAGATCAGCTCAGCCATGGTGGCCATGGGCTGGGTGAGGTCGCGCTCCATCACGAAGGCGATTTCCGCCTCGACCTTGGGCTGGATCAGCTTCGACAGGGGGACCTCCTCGCCGTCGCACACCGACATGTCGGCAAACAACATGCCGTAATCAGGTTGGTCCACGCCCAGTTGCGCCTGCACCGCCTTGGAGGTCAACCCGATCTTGCGGCCGACGAGCCTGCGCCCCTGCCGGACCCAGTAGTCCGTATTGGCCTGTTGCACCGCGTATGCGGCGTCCAAGTCGCCAGCCGGCAATTGATCGCGTATCGGATCGATGGCAACGCGGCTTTCATGCGCATCGCGCAAGCGCTGCGCCAGCCCGGCGATCACCTCGGCGGAGGCGCCTCCTTGTCCTATCTGCCCCATGGGTAGTCCTGTCTGGAAGTTGAAGAAAAAATGAAACGTCTGGTGCTAGAACTGTCTTCGAAACGTTTTTTATGCCGTATACGTACGAATATACGTGAGAAAGCAATCGACGGACAACGGCCGCCCCTCACGGTGCAACCCCGGCCATCAATTTGAGACACTTGATGAACAACGCCCGATACTCAGGCGGCAACACGGCAATGATGGCCTCCTCCACTTCTTTGTCGCGCGGCAGTATGCGCTCGAGCACGTCCACGCCCGCTTGGGTGATCGTCACCGAATAGGCCCGCTTGTCGTCGGCGGACCGTTGGCGACGCAAATACCCTTTGCGCACCAAGCGGTTGATCATGTCAGCCAAGGAATTGCGGTCCAACGCAATATCTTCGGCCAATTGGTTCTGCGTTGCGCCCGGATGCTTGCAAACGGTAATCAGCAAAGCCTTCTGGCGCGGGGTCAGATCTTCATCGTGGAAGGTCTGCATGAACAGCGCTTCGGCCCGGAAATGCGCCCGCCTGAGCAAATGCGACACCACGTCGGTCAGCTCGAACGCCTTGACGGCATCCGTGCATGGCACGGTTTCCGGTGCGGCAGGCCTGCGCCGCGTAGCAGGGGATCGTTTCATGGTGACGTGCAGAACCACTTAAATGTTAACTGATGGCGCCCCTTCCGCCCGCCTGGCGCAGCGCGCGGACCGCGATTCGGCTATGGCTGGCCACCGATAAGTTATGCCCGGAACCGGGATGATCGGACGAAAATCCATTACTATTATGACGTATACGTACTATTTAATCCAGGTAGCGCCACATGCCCACCAAGACCCTCCGCAACTTCATCGGCGGCCGCTTCGAAGACGGCATCCGCACCTTTGACAAGCTCAACCCGGCCAACGGGGAATTGATCGCGCGCGTACACGAGGCCGGCCGCGACCAGGTCGATGCCGCCGTGACGGCGGCCCGTCGTGCCCTGCCGGCCTGGGCGGCGATGTCCGTCAAGCAGCGCACGGACTATCTCTACGCCCTGGCCGACGGCATCGAGCGCCGCTTCGACGACTTTCTCGAGGCAGAAATCGGCGACACCGGCAAGCCCGTGGGATGGGCCCGCCAGATCGACATTCCGCGCGGCGCTGCCAACTTCCGCGCTTTCGCGGAAATCGCGCGCACCCTGGACATGGAAAGCTACATGACAGACACCCCGGACGGCCGCCAGGCGCTGAACTACGCCTACCGCAAGCCGCTGGGCGTCGTCGGCGTGATTTCGCCGTGGAATCTCCCGCTGCTGCTGTTCACCTGGAAGGTCGCGCCGGCGCTGGCCTTCGGCAACACCGTGGTGGCCAAGCCCTCCGAGGTGACGCCCTCGACCGCTACGCTGCTGGCCGAGGTCGCCTTGGAGGTCGGCCTGCCCGAGGGCGTGTTCAACCTGGTCCACGGCTTCGGGCCCAACTCTGCCGGAGAGTTCATCACCACGCACGAAGACATCGACGGCGTCACATTCACCGGAGAGTCGGCCACCGGCGCCGCGATCATGAAAGCGGTGGCCCCCGGCGTCAAGCCGGTTTCCTTCGAGCTGGGAGGCAAGAACGCCGCCCTGGTATTCGAAGACGCCGATTTCGACCAGGCCGTGGCGGGCGTCGCGAATTCCGTCTTCGCGAACTGTGGGCAGGTCTGCCTGTGCACCGAGCGCGTCTACGTACAGCGTCCCATCTTCGACCGCTTCGTCCAGGCCCTGAAGCGCGAGGCGGAAAAATTGGTGCTTGGCCGGCCCATGGATCCTGCCACGACCATGGGGCCGCTCGTCTCGCACGAACACCGGGAGAAGGTGCTCTCGTACATGCGCCTGGCGGTGGAAGAAGGCGCCACGGTCGTCACCGGGGGCGGCGTGCCCCAATTCGGCGATGAGCGGGACAACGGCGCCTACATCCAGCCCACCATCTGGACCGGCCTGCCCGAGACCGCGCGCTGCATCAAGGAAGAAGTCTTCGGCCCGGTCTGCCACATTGCCCCGTTCGACACCGAGGAAGAGGCCATTGCCCTGGCCAACGACACCAAGTATGGCCTCGCGGCCGCAGTCTGGACCACCAACCTGGTGCGCGGGCACCGCGTGGCCCAGGCCATGCAGGTCGGGTTGGCCTGGGTGAACTGCTGGTTCCTGCGCGACCTGCGCACGCCGTTCGGCGGCAGCGGTTTGTCGGGCATAGGGCGTGAAGGCGGCCGCCACTCGCTACATTTTTATACCGAACCCACCAATGTTTGCGTAAAGTTGTAGCTTCTTCGCCCTTGCGTGCTCCCGAACGGGCGAGGCCTGCGGACCGGCAAAGCCGTTCCGCGGCTTTCCGGGATCACCAGGAGCCGCCGCGGTCCGTCCATGTCCAATTTCCGCCTTACCCCCAACGCGCTAGGCCACAAGCTCAAACTGCACCAGCTGCAGATCTTCGAACGCGTCCTCGAGCGCCACTCGCTGTCGCGCGCCGCCAATGAGCTCAACTTGACGCAGCCTAGCGTCACCAAGGCCATCTACGAGTTGGAGAAATTCGTCGGGGCGCCGCTATTCGAGCGATCCAACCGCGGCGTCGTCCCGACCGAGCTCGCCCACCTGCTCGGGCGCCGGGTCAAGACACTGATGGCCGAACTGCGGTACATGACCGATGAGCTGAATGCCGCACTGACCGGCGAAAGCGGCCACGTCATCGTGGGCACGCTCATCGCGGCCTCGGCCAAGCTGTTGCCCGAGGCCATTTCCCTGCTGATGCAGGAGCACCCCGGGATACGCGTGACCGTTTCCGAAGGCCCGTCGTCCCAACTGTTCCCCGCCCTGGCCACCGGCGACCTGGACATCGTCGTCGGCCGGCTGCCCGAACGCGATATCGCGCTCGGCTATGCCTATCCCCTCACTCACCACACGCTGTACGAAGAGCGGCTCTACGCCGTGGTCGGCGCGCACCACCCGCTCATCCGGGAACCTCGCGTCGAACTCACGCAGTTGATGGACTGGCCGTGGATCCTGCCCTCGGCCGAGTCGCCCCTGCGGACCGCCGTGGAACAAACCTTTCACCGCACCGGCCTTGGCCTGCCACCCCGCTACATCGAATCGCTGTCCCTGCTGACCAACCTCGGGATACTGCTCCGGGGGGAAGCGATCGCGCTGATGCCGCAAGACGCCGCGGCCCAGTTCCTGGAGCACGGGCTCCTCAAGCGCCTGCCGCTCGAGGAATTCGGGCTGTTCGGGCGGGTGGGGTATTCGGTGCGGGCGAACCGGCAAATGAGTCCGGCTAGCCAGCACCTGATCGAATACCTGCACCGAGTCTGCGCCCATCGCCGCGCCGGGGAAAGCAATCCCCCCCTCGGCGGCAAAGGCCAGAACGGACTATAACCAACACGCATACCCCGGGCCGCAACTTCTATTTCTCGCTCGCGGCGGCGGTCACATAGACTGCCATGGATAGGAAAAAGGAGGCCGCGACCCCGTCGCGGCGCGGGAGCCCGCCCCGCGGGCGCAGACCTACCAACGAGAGCATCATGTTCAAATACGGCCTTCCCCTCAATTTCCAGAAGTGGATCGACGACCACGCGCATCTGCTCAAGCCCCCTGTCGGCAACCAGCAGATCTGGCAGGACTCCGATTTCATCGTCACGGTCGTGGGCGGCCCCAATCACCGCACCGACTATCACGACGATCCGTTGGAAGAATTCTTCTATCAGATCCGGGGCAATGCCTACCTGAAGATCTGGGCTGACGGCAAGCCCGAACGGGTGGACCTGAAGGAAGGCGACATCTTCCTGCTGCCGCCGCACGTGCGGCATTCGCCCCAGCGTCCCGAGGCCGGCAGCGCCTGCCTCGTCATCGAGCGCCAGCGCCCGCAAGGGCTGAAAGACGGTTTCGAGTGGTACTGCCTGAACTGCGGTCACCTGGTGCACCGCGTGGAGGTACAGCTCCAGAGCATCGTGCAGGACCTGCCTCCCCTCTTCGAAGCCTTCTACGCCAGCGAAGAGAAGCGGCGTTGCCCGTCGTGCGGCACGGTGCATCCGGGCAAGTCCGTTCCGGGTGACGCGTGACCGCCCGCTACGACTTCGGCGGCGTGGAGCTGGTGCGCATCGTCGAGAATGAAGGTCCACTGCTCCGCCCGGCCGAAATCTTCCCGGATTCCACGCCCGAGGTGATCCAGGCCAACCTCGACTGGCTGGCCCCACGCTTTTACGACCCGGTTTCCGACCGGCTGGTAATCGCCATCCAGTCCTTTTTGCTGAAAAGCCAAGGCCGCCTGATTCTGGTCGACACCTGCGTGGGCGACTGCAAGGCCCGCGTGCGCCCGGAATTCGACCGCCAGCATTGGGGCTGGCTGGACCGCCTGGCGCAGTCCGGCGTACGGCCCGAAGACATAGACATCGTCGTCTCCACCCATCTTCACGTCGACCACGTGGGCTGGCACACGCGACTCGTGGACGGGGCCTGGGTCCCCACCTTCCCCAACGCGCGCTATCTCTTCACCCACGAGGAATGGGCGTATTGGAAAGAGCACGAGGGACATCCCGGCCTGGTGCGCACGGGCGACTACGTGGGCGACTCGGTCCTGCCGGTGTTCGAAGCCGGGCTGGCCGACCTGGTCGACATGAACCACCGGATCGACGATGCCATCCGACTCGTCCCCGCGCCTGGGCATACGCCCGGCCACGTGGCGGTCGAAATCCAGGGCGAGAACCAGCGCGTCCTGCTCACCGGGGATGCTTTCCATCACCCGCTGCAATGCTGCTACCCCCAGTGGAGCACGCGCTTCTGCGCCGACCCCGGCCACGCGCGCCAAACACGGCGCTCGCTACTCGAGGCCTGCGCCCGCGATGGCACGCTGGTCTTGCCGGCCCACTTCCCCACGCCCACCGCCGGCCGCATCCGCCGTACGGAGCCGGGCGATTCCCACGAATTCCGCTTCGAATTCCAAGAATTACTTTAAACTTCAATCAACCCAAGGAATCCTTCATGACCTTGCAGTACCCCATTTCCGCCCTGGCGGCCAGCCTTTGCCTCGCACTCGGCATGACCGCCCCGGCGCAAGCCGACATCAAGATCGGCTTTCTCGCTACCCTCTCGGGTCCCGGCGGTACGCTGGGCCAAGACCAATACGACGGATTCATGCTGGGTATCGAAGCCGCCGGCGGCAAGCTCGGCGGCCAAGCTGTCAAGGTCATCCAGGAAGACGACCAGCTCAAGCCTGAAGTGGGGCGCCAGGCCGCCAAGAAGCTCATCGAGCGCGACCGGGTGGACGTCATTACCGGCTTGAGCTTCTCGAACGTGCTCATGGCAATCTACCGCGACGTCGTCAACAGCGGCACCTTCCTGCTGGTGAACAACGCAGGCCCCAGCCAGATTGCCGGCTCGATGTGCTCGCCGCTGTACTTCTCCACGTCTTGGCAGAACGACCAGCAGCACGAAGCGATGGGCAAGTATGCCCAGCAGAAGGGCTACAAGCGCGTCGCGCTGATGGCGCCCAACTACCAGGCCGGCCGCGAGGCGCTCATCGGCTTCAAGCGCTACTTCAAGGGCGAGGTCCTCAGCGAGACCTACACCCAGGTCAACCAACCCGACTACTCGGTGGAAATCACGCAGCTGCGCAATGCCAAGCCTGACGCCGTGTTCATTTTCTATCCCGGCGGCATGGGGGTGAACTTCGTCAAGCAATATCACCAGGCCGGCATGCTGGGCAAAGTGCCCCTGCTGTCGGGCTCGACGGTGGACGGCACGACCCTGCCGGCGTTGAAAGAGCTGGCCCTAGGCGTTATCTCGGGCGGCCCGTGGGCGCCCGACCTGCCGAACCCGGCCAACCGCAGCTTCGTCGAGCAGTTCCGCAAGAAATACGGAAGGATCCCGTCGCATTACGCGGCCTACGGCTATGATTCAGCCCAGGCGCTGAACGCCGCGCTGCAGGCCACCGGAGGACGCATCAACGACAAGAAAGCCTTCGAACAGGCCATGGTCAAGGCGAATTTCCCCTCAGTGCGGGGCGAGTTTAAATTTAACAATAATCACTTCCCTGTTTCTAACTATTACGCGTTCGAAGTAGTGCGCGATCCTGCGGGCGACGTGACGTTGGCCACGCGGGAAACGGTATTCCAGGAGCACCAGGATCCCTACCATGGGGAGTGCAAGCTGAAATAAGCGTCCGAAGCAGGCGTCGCGCCGTCGATCGCAGTATCCACGGGGCCGGTTTCCGGCCTCGCCCACCACGCAAGGCAAGCCAGGAGTCCGCATGAAAACCGCCAAACTGATAGCCATCGCATCGATACTGCAAGCGGCCTTCGCCGCCCCTTCCTACGCCGCCGTCAAGATCGGCTTCGTCTCCACCCTGTCCGGGCCCGGCTCGGTGCTGGGGCAAGACCAGTACGACGGGTTCATGTTGGCCGTCGAACAGGGCAACGGCAAACTCGGCGGCGTCGACGTCCAGATTCTGCGGGAAGACGACCAGATGAAGCCCGAGGTGGGGCTGCAGGTCGTGCGCCAGCTCCTCGAGCGCGAGAAAGTACCCATCATCACCGGCCTGATCTATTCGAACGTGATGATGGCGGTCCACCGCCCCATCACCAGCGCGGAAGTCTTCCTGATCGGTTCGAACGCCGGCCCCACGCCCATCACCGGCAAGGGGTGCTCGCCCTATTTCTTCTCGACTTCATGGAACAACGACCAGCTGCATGAAGCCGGTGGCGAGCTCGCCAACAAAATGGGCATCAAGAAGATCCACCTCCTGGCCGCCAACTACCAGGCCGGCAAGGACGCCATGGAGGGCTTCAAGCGCACCTTCAAGGGAGAAGTCGTCGGCGAGACTTTCACCCAGGTCAACCAGCCCGATTACTCGGTCGAGATCTCCGCTCTGGCCGCCAACAAGCCCGAGGCCATCTACACCTTTTATCCCGGCAGCATGGGCGTGAACTTCGTCAAGCAATACCGGCAAGCCGGCATGTTCGACAAGGTGCGCATGCTTTCCACCTCCACCATCGACGGCTCCACGCTTCCGGCCCTGCAGGAAAACGCGCTCGGCGCGATCACGGCCGCCCCCTATTCGCCCGACCTCGACAACCCGGCCAATAAGAAGTTCGCCGAAGCTTTCCGCAAGAAATACAACCGCGAGCCGTCGATGTACGCGGCGCAATCCTATGACGCCGCCAGCCTGATCGCCTCGGCCCTGGCCAAGACCAAAGGCAACGTGTCCGACAAGAATGCGTTCCGCACGGCATTGCGCGAGGCCAAGTTCGACTCCGTGCGCGGTTACTTCGCGTTCAACACCAACCAGTTCCCGATCGCCCCGTTCTACCGGGTCGACGTGGAGAAAGACGCCAGCGGCAAGCCCGCCTTCGTCACCAAAGGCGTGATCTACGAGCAAAGCAAGGACTCGTACGCCGGCGAATGCAAGATGAAGTAATGCACGGCCGGCTCCGCATCGAGCCGGTTTGCATACAATAGGGGCCTCGTGGGCCTTCCGGCCCACGCCCTTTCAACAAGCAAGAACAATAATTCGTGCCCCTCGACAAGGACTCTCTGGCGCACGTCGCCATCATCGCTTCCCCTGCCATCGGCGACTCGCTGCTGTTGATGACGGTCGCGCACAATCTGCGCCGTGCCGGATCGAACGTTACCGTCTTCGGCGCCCACATCCATGCCCTGCGCGCGTGGTTTCCGGGTTTCGACATCCGTCCCGCGCTACCGCCAGACCAGGCATCCGAGGTGCTGCGGGATTATGGTGCGGTGGTTCAACTGCACGAGGCCCGGCCGCTGCCCGAACCCCATGCCATCCACCCGCGAGCGTTGATCCTCGAACACCTGTGCCGCATGCGCTCGCCCCAATCCATGGCGCAGCGCCTGGTCGAATACTGTCGCGCGGAACTCGGCCTACTGGATCCGGAAAAGCACAACGGCCTCGTCCCTCCCGCGGGATTGGTGCACCGAGGCCACCAGGCGCGGGTCGTCATCCATCCCACGGCAAGCACGCCGGACAAATGCTGGCTGGCTTCGCGTTTCGTGACACTCGCGCGCCGGCTGCGCGACGAAGGACTGGACCCGCACTTCATCATCAGCCCGGCCGAACGCCCCCAATGGGAGCACGTCCAGGAACTGGGCCTGGGGCTGCCTGCGCTGGGCGGGCTGGACGAAGTGGCGGCCTGGATCTTCGGCTCCGGCTGGTTCATCGGCAACGACTCGGGCATCGGCCATCTCGCCTCTAACCTCCACGTGCCGACCCTGTCACTGTTCATGCGCCAGGGGGGCGCCAGGACGTGGCGGCCTGACTGGGGCCCCGGGCGCATCCTGGTCGGCGGTGATTACATCCCCACCGGCAAGCTGAAAGAAAAACTTTGGAAATACGCGTTGACGCCGGGCCGGGTCGCACGGGACTTCTCGCGTTTCCGCGCGAACGGTTCCTGGCCTTCGCCCTATGCGGTCGCTGCCGCCGGCGCAGCCATGCCGGCGCTCTAGGCGACGCTAGGCATAGGACAACGAAGCGCCCTCGGTCTCGCGCTCCGCGGCGCGGCCCGCCCGGCGAACCTGCGCCGCAGCGGACGCCGCGATGGCCGGCACGGCCGTCGCGACCAGGACTTTCTCCATCACGATGTCGCAGCCGATGACACTCATCGGCCGCTCGCGCTGCGCTGCATCGAAGCGTTGGGGATCGAATGGCACGTGGATGACCTGGTGCAGGTGGCTGTCCTGATACGGGCCGGTGGCCTCCGGATTCGCCGTCACGAACAGGCTCACCGTCTTGACTCGCAACGCGATCGCCAGGTGCATGGTGCCGGTGTCGCCGGTCACCAATACGTCCATGCTGCCCACGACGGCCGCCAGTTGCGGCAGCGTCGTCTCCCCGACGTAGCTGATGACCCGCGCGCGCTCATCTTGCGCCAGCCCATCGAGAAACGCTTGCTCGATCTCGCGCTCCCGGGCGTCTCCGACCAAGACCAGCGCGTAATCGGGCGAGTGGGAGAGGATCTTCCTCGCCAACGCCACGAAACGCTCGACGGGCCAACAGCGTATGGGTTTGGATGCCCCCAGCTGGAAGCCGACCACCACCTTGCCTTCGGGCTTGGGAAGAGGCGCGAACGGAACGGGCACGAACATCGTCGTGTCTTGCACGTCACAACCCAGCACTTCCATCAGGTCGAGCTTGGACCGGATCTGATGGCGTCCTTCGTGGAACGTGAAGGCGGTCAACCATCTCCCCATGCCATTCAGCTCCTCCCGCTCGACATTCTTGAATACGTACTCACAGCCGGAAAATACGGCGGCGAGCACGTCGTACGGTTCTTTGGAGTGCAGGATCACGGCCATCTCCGGCCGGACCCCGCGCAGCGCAGAGATGACGCCGAACATGGTCCTGGCCTTGTGATCCCAATGGATGACGTGGTCGAAATGCGGGCTACCCTGCACCAGGCCGGCAGTGCGATGGCCGGAGACGAGGGTAATGACCGCATCGGGGTAGCGCTTCTTGACGGCGCGGATGGCGGGGGTGTTCAGGAGAAGGTCCCCCAGTGCCGTCGTGGAGAAAATGACGACGCTGCGAAAGTTGCGCTTCGAATCGAACGACCGCCGGTCTCTGGGACGCCCCGTGAAAAACTTATAGATGCCGACCAGAAGGTTCGCGAGCTTTATTTTTGTTCTTTTCATCCGTGCGGTTAGGAGGATTCATTGAACTGCATCTTGTATAGCGCTGCGTACAGGCCGTCGGCGGCAAGCAGGTCGGCGTGCGTACCCTGTTCCACCATGCGACCTTGATCCAGCACGATGATGCGGTCGGCATTCTGCACCGTAGAAAGACGATGGGCAATCACCAGCGTCGTCCTGCCCTTCATGAGGCGCTCGAGCGAAGCCTGCACTTGGCGTTCCGATTCGTTGTCGAGGGCGGAAGTGGCCTCGTCCAGGATCAGGATCGGCGCATCCTTGATCAACGCCCGCGCGATCGCCAGGCGCTGGCGCTGCCCGCCCGACAACCGGGCCGCGTTCTCGCCTACGCGGCTATATATGCCCTGCGGCAGCGACTCGACGAACTCGAGCAGATTGGCATCGGCCAGCGCCTGCCGGATCGCCTCCTCCGAAGGCTCCTGGCTGGCACCGTAACTCACGTTCGCGGCGATCGTCTCGTCGAACAGCACCACGTCTTGGCTGACCAAGGAAATCGCGTCGCGCAGGCTGCTCAGGGTGAGCTCTTCGATCGGCACGCCGTCCACGCGTATCGAACCCCGGGACGGCTGGGCAAAGCGCGGCAGCATGGAAACCAGGGTCGTCTTGCCGCTGCCCGAGCGGCCGATGAACGCCACGGTCTGCCCGGGTTCGACCGAGAAGCTGATGTCGGTCAAGGTATTGCGCGCCGCTTCAGGGAAACGGTGCGAGACGTTCTCGAACTCGATCCGCCCGCGCACCGGCTTGGCCAGGGTACGCGTCCCCTCGTCCGGCTCTGGCATTTCGTCCACGAGCGAGAACACGCTTTCGGCGGCCACGAGCATGCGCTGCATGGGGCTGGCGACATTGGCCAGGCGCTTGAGCGGATCGAGCATCTGCAGCATGGCGGTAACGAACGCGGCAAAGCCACCCACCGTGATTTGGTTGGCATCGGACTGCCCCAGCGCGGTGGCCACCACGACGGCGAGCGCGACGGCGGAAATGGCCTGGGTGATGGGGGCGGACGCCGCCGTCGCCACTGCGTTGCGCATGGCAAAACGGCGCAACCGTCCATTGACCTCGAAAAACCGGGCCTCCTCGTGCTCGTAGCCGCTGAACAACTTAATGACCCGCTGCCCGTCGATGGCCTCGCTCACGATCCGGGTCAGCTCGCCGTTCATCGCGATGGTCTCGCGGTTGATCCGCCGGATGCGCCGCGCAATGGCCCGCATGATGAAAGTCGAGAGCGGGAAGGCCACCAGGGCGATCAGGGTCAGCTGCCACGACAAATACAGCAGCACCCCCACCAGCGAAACGACGATCAGCGTTTCCCGCACCAGCACGGTGATGACTTCAGTGGCCAGGCCCATCACCCCGGCGGCGTCCACCACGAAGCGATTGAGCAGCAGCGAGGAGCCCATGCGCTTGAAATACGCATCGGGCAGGCGCAACAGGCGATCGAACATCTCCCTGCGCAAGTCGGCCAGGACGTGGTTGGCCGCCCAGGCCAGCAGATAGTCACTCAGGAAGTTCAGCGCGCCCCGGACCAGGAAGATGACGACGATGGCGAGCGGGATCTTCCAGACGTAATCGGGATGCTCGCCGCTGAAACCTCCGTCCAGCAGCGGCTTCATCAACATGGCCAGGATGGGCTGGGAAGCGGCCACCCCGGTCAGGAAAAGCATGCCCAGCGCGATCGCGTGCCAGTATTTCAGGACCCGGCTATAGACGCGGCGCCATAGTTCGGATTTGACGGGTTGTGAATTCACAGGGTGTTCGTGGCGGGACGCCTCCACGGCAGCGCTGGTTCGCGCTGCGGCCGGCCCGCCCGCTTACAATAGAAAGCTTTAGATTGTACGCGCAGCCGCCTGCCGCCCTGCGTCGCTGACTACCCGATGCCAGAAGTCGATCCCGTACATGTCCGGCTGCCCAACTGGGTAGGCGACGCTTGCATGTGCCTGCCCGCGTTGGCGCTGCTCCAGCAAGCGGGGCATGGCCTGGTGCTGCACGGCCGCCCGTGGGCCGGCGACTTGCTCAATGGACTCACGCCGGCGGCTTTCGTTCCGTTGGGCAAGCGCTTCGGCGCCAATCTCGCAACGACCCGGCAAGCGGTGCCCGACCGGGGCAGGCCGCGGGGCATCGTCTTCCCCAACTCTCTGTCCAGCGCCGCCCTGTTCCGCCTGGCCGGCATTCGCGCCGCGGGCTATCGCGGCAACGGTCGCTCCCCCCTCCTGCGCTGGGCCCTGCCCAAACCCTCCGGACTGCACGAGGTCGAGGTGTTCTACCGCCTCGCGCGCGAGGCGCTGCTCCGCTGGCATCCCGGCATCGAGCTGCCCGCGACTCCCGGGCCGCGGCTGGCGCTACCCCTTACGCCAGCTCATCGCGCCGCTGCCGACCGGGCCCTGGCCGAGGTTGGCATCACCGGGCCTTTCGTCTTGCTCGCCCCCATCGCCACCGGCCTGCACCATGGGCGATCCAAGGCCTGGCCGCTATTCGGGGACCTGGCGCAAGCGCTGGCCACCCAAGGCGTGACATGCGTCACCTGTCCACCCGCCCATGAGGCCGAGGCGACCCGCCGGGCAGCCCCGGCAGCAACCGTGCTGCCGCCTCTCGAACTGGGCGCCTTCGCGGCCCTGACTCAGCGGGCGGCAGCCATCGTCTGCAACGATTCGGGCACTTCCCACGTGGCGGCGGCAGCCGGAGCCCGCCAGATCACCCTATTCGGCGTCACGCGCCGCGAACGCACCGGCCCCTGGACGCCGGATGCGGTATGCCTGGGCGACGATGGCCGCTGGCCTACCCTGCCTGAGGTCATCAACGCCGTCCGGAGCCTGCTATCCTCCCCTTCGACATGAGTTCCCTACCCGCCCGCGAACCCAAACGAGCGCTGGTCATCGCGCTTCGCTACCTGGGTGACGTCTTGCTCACCACGCCCCTGCCCCGGGCCCTGCGCACGCGCTACCCGCAGTGCGAGGTCGACATGCTCGTGTTCCGGGGCACGGAAGGCATGTTGGAAAACAACCCGGACATCAACCAGGTTTTTACGATCGCGGAGCGCCCGGCGCGGGGAGAAATCCGCGCGATGCTCCGCCGGCTCTGGCGCCGCTACGACCTTGCCCTGATCCCGCAGCCCGGAGACAAGCCCCACCTGTTCGGCCTGGCTTCGGCCCGGGTTCGCGTGGGGCTGGTCCCGCCCGAACTGGGCCATGCCTGGTGGAAGCGCCTTTCGCTGCGGCACCCGCTGGTCATCGATGAGCACATGCATCGGGTGCACGAGAACGAGCGCGTCGCTGCACTGCTCGGCCTGGCGCCGGCCCGCACCGTGGTGCCGCCGACGGCCTACGTCCCGCGGGAGGCCTGGCCTGCCCGCCTGGCCGCCGCCGTGCCTGGCGCGCCTCCCTTCGACGCCTATCGTCCTTACGCGGTGGTCCACCCTTCCCCCCGCTGGCGCTACAAGCAGTGGCATGCCCAGGGCTGGCGCGAACTGCTCTCCCGCCTGCATGCACAAGGCTTGCAGGTGCTATTGAGCGGCGGGCCAGGCGAAGCGGAATCGCAATACGTCAACGAGTTGCTCGAAGGCCTGGACGAGCCCGTGCGGCGCGCCATCGTCCGCGTGCAGGGGAGGCTGAGCCTGGCCGAGCTCGCCGACCTGCTGCGCCATGCCTCTGTCTACGTGGGCCCGGACACGGCCACGACGCACCTCGCCGCGGCTTGCGGCACCCCCACCGTGGCGCTGTTCGGCCCGACGGACCCGCGACAATGGGGCCCCAGCCCGGGCGACGGGCTGGGCCAGCCGTGGGCCAAGGCCGCGCCGCGGCAAGTCCGCGGCAACGTGGTCATGCTGCAAGAGCCCATCGCCGATTGCGTCCCATGCCAGCGCGAAGGTTGCGATGGACACCGTGGCAGCCGCAGCCTATGCATGGAGCGCCTCGGGACGAGCACCGTGACGGATGCGGTGCTGTCCCTGCTGCAGGCGCCCCAGCCGGAGATGCGGAGAACGCCCGCATGAGGGTCGCCATCGCCTGCAATCGCTTCGGCCATGGCGGAGGCATGGAACGCTATGCCATGGATCTCGTCAAGGGGTTCCGCGCGCTCGGCATCCGCCCGGTCGTGTTCGCCCGCAATTTCGACACCCACATCCCCGAGTACGGCGACGTGGAACCGGTCCGCATCGCCGTCTGGGCCTTGCCCGGCAAACTGCGCGACCACTACTTCTCCTCCCGCCTGCGCGACCTGAAAGCGGCCCACCGCATCGACCTCCTGATCGGCTGCAGCCGGACCGCCGTGTCGGACATCGCCATCTGCGGGGGCACCCACCTCGGCCACCTGGCCCAGTCGGGCCGGCGGCCGACAGCCTGGGACCAATGGCAGATCCGGCTGGAACGCGCCCACTATGCCCACGCGCACTTGGTGCTGGCCCATTCGCAGATGATGGCCGACGAGCTGCGCCGTTACTACGGTGTCGAGCCGGAACGGATACGGGTGCTGTATCCCCCGGTAGACGTGGAAACCTTCCGTCCGGTGGACGATGCCCGGCGTGCCGCGCTCAGGCACGAGCTGGGCATTGCCGAAGGCACGACTGCTTTCCTGTTCCCGTCTACCGGACACGAACGCAAAGGCTACCCGCTGCTCGAGGCCTGCTTCAGCTCGACTGCCTTGCCCGTCTCGCTCCTGGTCGCCGGCCGCCCGGTGGAGTCCCGCTCCGCGAAGATCCGGTATATCGGGTACCGGGAGGACATCGCCAACTGCTACCGGGCGACGGATTTCACCATCCTCGCCTCGCGCTACGAGCCCTTCGGCCTGGTGGGCCCCGAGTCCGTCCTGTGCGGCACCCCTACGGTCCTGCCGCGCAGCATAGGCAGCACGGAAGCCTTGTCGGATGAGGCTTGCCTGAGTTTCGACGTCGATGCGCCGGCCTCGCTGGCCGACGCGATCGCGCAGGCCGAAGCACGCGCCCGCGCAGGCCGCGCCCGGCTCGCCGTCCCGCTGGATCACCTTTCCTACGCCCCGAGCCCTCGCGCTCACGTGGAAGCGCTCCTGGACATGTCGATTTCCACGAAGGCGGCTTGCGAACTTTCATGAACCGTCCCCATTCCGCATACGACGGCCTGCCCGCTCCGCTGAGCTTCGTCGCCGCCTCGGCGATCTCCCTCCTGCCCGCGCTCACGCTGTCAGTGCGGGGCAGTGCCAACCGCCTGCTGTTCCTGCTCCTCCTCCTGTCCATGATCGCCGCCTTCTGGCGGCACCGCCTGGCGCCGGAAGCGCGTTTCGCCCATGTCATGCGGCAATATTGGCCGGTCTGGGCAGCACTGGCTGCGCAATTCGTCGCCGCGACGGTGAGCACCCTCGCGGTGGGATGGGAGCAGCCGCGCGTGTTCGCGGACCTCCGGGTACTCGACACGCCCCTACGGATGGCCCTATTCGGGCCGCTTTTCTGGCTGCTCCTGGCCGTGCCGGCAGGCTGGCTCAAACAGCTCCAGTGGGGATGCACGGGCGGGGCGTTGATCGGCGCGGCGATTCTTCACCACCAATTCGCCCTCTCGCCCGGCGAGCGGCCCATGCAGATCCTCTTCTCGAATCTGCTGCCCTTCAGCAACATCACGCTGCTCCTGGGCATGTTTTCGTTGCTGAGCATAGGCTGGTCCGACCCCGCCACGCGCCGGGGCCGCATCGCCATCGCGCTGAAGCTGGCCGGCGGCGGTGCCGGCCTTTATGTCGCCTATGCCTCCGGCACGCGCGGGGGATGGCTGGCGCTGGCCGTGTTCGCGTTCGTGTTTTTCTTCCTGATGCGCGGCCGTGCCTGGCGCAAGCTCCTGGCCATGGCAACGCTCGCCGCCGCGAGCGCCGGCGCGTACCTGTCCAGCGACTTCGTCGCCCAGCGGGTCGACGACGCCTATAAGGAGCTCCAGGAATACCGCCAGGGCAAGGAGCTCGACTCTTCGGTCGGAAACCGGCTGCAGCTATGGGCCGCTGCAGTGGAAGTATTCAAGGAACACCCGGTCGTCGGCGTCAGCCGCCAGGGATACGGGCAAGCCATGCAGGATGCAGCACGACGGGGAATCATCACGATGCGCGCCGCCGAGTACCGGCATTCGCACAACGAGCTTTTGTTCAATCTCGCCACCCTGGGCACGCTCGGCGCGCTGGCGATCCTGGCCGCATGGCTGGTGCCGGCCGCATATTTCGCGCGCGCCGCACGCAGCCCGCACCGCGACGAGCGGACCGCCGGCACGATGGGGCTGCTGCTCGCGACCGGCTTCCTTGTCTTCGGCATGACGGAAGTCATGTTCGCGATGTCGATGGTCGCGTCGTTCTACACACTGATGACGGCGGCGCTGATGGCCATCGTCGCCCGCCAGCGCCGGTGCACGGTGGTCGCCTGAGCGGCGCCGGCTCAATACTCCAGCGCCACGTCGTCGGGCCGCCCGGTCAGCTTGGCCAGTTGCTGCAGCAAGACGTCCGGCACCCGCACCCGCCAGTCTTCGCCGAGGCGCACCACGCACTTGGCATCCTCGCGGTGGTAGACGATTTCCACGGGGGTGCCGGGGAAGCCGTTCTCCGGATCGGCACGGTGCGGATTGAGCACTGAGCGCAGCGATTCGACATGCGCATTGCCGTTGAAGCGAATGGACAGGGCCCTGGCCTTGGCCTCGCGCGCCATCTGCAAGTCGTACAGCTCGTCGGCCACGATCCGCATGCCGCCGGAATATTCATCGTTGCTGACCTTGCCCAGCACGATGAGCAGCTGGTCCTCGCGCAGCTTGCCCCGGTGCCGCTCGTACAGCTCGTTGAACACCGAGATCTCCACCTGCGCGGTGCCGTCATCGAGCACGGCGAACACCATCTTGCCCCGCCGCGTCATCTGCGTGCGCACCGCCGACAGGATGCCCGCCATCCACTGCGGCTCACGGCTCGGCTGTAGGTTGGAGAGCGGCGTCCGGACGAAGCGCCGGACCTCGGCGCGATAGGCATCGAACAAATGGCCGCTGAAATAAAAGCCGAGCGCGGTTTTCTCCTGCGCCAGGCGCTCGCGTTCGTCCCAGGGCTCCACGTCGGCCATCTCGCCCGCCAGGTCGTCGTGGTCGTCGCCGCCGAACAGGGAGGCCTGGCTGGCGGCACGGGCCGCTTGCTCGGCCGCGTCCATGGCGGTACCCAGCGTGGCCAGCACGGCGGCGCGATTGGGGCACAGCGAATCGAACGCCCCGGCCTTGATCAGCGCCTCGATGGCGCGGCGGTTCACGACGTGCCGGTCGATGCGGCGGCAGAAATCGAACAAATCCTTGAACGGACCCTTTTCCGCGCGGGCACGCAAGATTTCCTCGACGGCGCCCTGCCCCGTTCCCTTGACCGCACCCAGGCCATAGCGAATCGTGCGCGGCGGCTGGCCGCGCGCGGAATATTCGTCAAGCACCGGCTCGAAGCGGTAGCCCGACAGATTGATGTCGGGCGGCAGCACCTTGACCTTGTTGGCTACGGCGTCCGCCCAGAAGACCTGCACCTTGTCCGTGTCGTCCATGTCGGAAGACATGGTGGCGGCCATGAACTCGGCTGGATGGTGCGCCTTGAGCCACGCCGTCTGGTAGGCGATCAGCGCGTACGCGGCGGTATGCGACTTGTTGAAGCCGTATTCCGCGAACTTCTCCATCAGGTTGAACAACGTGACGGCGATGTCCGGGTCGTAGCCCTTTTTCTCTGCCCCAGCCTGGAAGATCTCGCGGTGCTTGGCCATTTCCTCGGGCTTTTTCTTGCCCATGGCCCGGCGCAGCATATCGGCGCCGCCAAGCGTGTAGCCACCGATGATCTGCGAGATCAGCATCACCTGCTCTTGGTAGACGATGACGCCGTACGTGCTCTTGAGGACGGGCTCCAGGTCGGGATGGAAATATTCGGCCTTGGCGCGGCCGTGCTTGCGGTTGACGAAGTCATCGACCATGCCCGAGCCCAGGGGCCCCGGCCGGTAGAGTGCGAGCACGGCGATGATGTCTTCGAAGTTGCTGGGGCGAAGCTTCTTGAGCAGTTCCTTCATCCCGCGCGATTCCAGCTGGAACACGGCGGTGGTGTTGCCATCGCTCAGCAGCTTGTAGGACTCCGGGTCGTCGAGCGGCAGCGACATGATGTCGAAGTCGCGCATCCCCTCGTTGAACTCGCGCACGTAGCGCACGGCCCAATCGAGAATCGTCAGGTTGCGCAGGCCCAGGAAGTCGAACTTCACCAGGCCCACGGCTTCGACGTCGTCCTTGTCGAACTGCGAGACGGCGATGTGGCTCTGCCCCGGCTGGCAGTACAAGGGGCAGAAATCGGTCAGCTTGCCCGGCGCGATCAACACGCCCCCCGCGTGCATGCCGATGTTGCGGGTCAAGCCTTCGAGCGGCCGCGCAAGATCGATCAACGCCCGGGCTTCCTCGTCGTTGTCATAGCGCTCTTTGAACGCAGGCTCTTCCTTGAGCGCGCGCTCCAAATCCCAGGGATCCGCCGGCGAATGGGGAATGATCTTCGAGAGCGTGTCGCAGAAGGTATAGGGCAAGTCCAGAACCCGCCCGGCGTCACGGATCACGGCCTTCGCGCCGAGGGTACCGAAGGTGGCGATCTGGCTCACCGCGTCCCGCCCGTACTTCTGCTTGACGTACTCGATGACCTTGTCCCGGTTGTCCTGGCAGAAATCGATATCGAAGTCCGGCATCGATACCCGTTCCGGGTTCAGGAAGCGCTCGAACAGCAGGTCGTAGCGGATGGGGTCGATATCGGTGATGCCCAGGCTGAACGCGACCAGGGATCCGGCGCCGGACCCCCGGCCCGGCCCCACGGGCACGCCGTTCTTCTTGCCCCAGTTGATGAAGTCCTGCACGATCAGGAAGTAGCCGGGGAACCCCATGTCGATGATGGTCTGGCACTCCTTCTCGAGCCGCTGGCTATATTTCTCCCAGTTCGCCTGGCGCTCCTTCTCGTCGGGGAAGAGCTGCACCATGCGTCGCTCCAGTCCCTCCCGCGACAGCTGGACCAAGTATTCGGCCAAGGTCACGCCTTCCGGCGTGGGGAAATCGGGCAGCTTGGGCTTACCCAGCTCTAGCGTCAGGTTGCAACGGGTGGCAATGGCCACGGTGTTGGCGAGCGCCGAGGGCACGTCGGCGAAGCGCTCGGCCATTTCCTCGGACGAAAGCAGGTACTGCTCTTCGGTATAGAGACGCTGTCTCCGGGGGTTGGCCAGGATCTCGCCCTCGGCGATGCAGACCCGGGCTTCGTGGGCGCGGAAATCCTCGCGTTCGAGGAACTGCACCGGGTGCGTCGCCACCACCGGCACCCCACACTCTGCCGCCAGCCGCATGGCCGCCTGCACATAGGCTTCGTCCCCTTCCCGGCCCGCGCGCTGCAGCTCGATGAAGTAGTTGTCGGGGAACACCTTCATCCAGTGGCGAGCGGCGGCCAGCGCAGCCTCGCGGTTGCCAGCTTCCAGCGCCTGGCCCACATCGCCCTGCCGCCCGCCGGACAAAGCCACCAGGCCGGCCCCGTGCACATCCAGCCATTCGGGCATGATCTCGCCGCGCCCGCGGTGCTGGTTGGTGAGGAATGCCTGGGTCAACAACTCGCACAAGTTGTGGTAGCCGGACCTGTCCCGCACCAGCAGCAACATCCGGTACGGCTTGTCGCGGTCGGCGAGGTTGGACACCCAGACGTCGCAGCCGGCGATCGCCTTGATGCCCTTGGCCCGGGCCGCCTTGTAGAACTTGATCAAACCGAATAGGTTGGACAGGTCGGTCAAGGCGACCGCCGGCTGCTCCAGCGCCACGACTTTCTTGATCAGGTCCGGAATGCGGACGATGCCGTCCGAGACAGAGAACTCGGAATGGACGCGGAGATGGACGAACGGGGGGGTAGGCTGCGCAGACATGGCGGCCATTTTAGCTGCTTGCCCCGGCAGATGAAGCCGTGGCCCCGGCATGCGCAAGGGCCACCTGTTATGGGCCTAGAGCGAGCGATGCTCCAGCGCCGGCATGATCCGGCACCGCGGCTTAGCCCTGGCCTGCTTCCGGCACGTCGACCGTGTAGTTCAGCGCCAGGCGGCCACCGTCCACGAATACCGTCTGCCCGGTCACGTAGCTGGCGTCATCACTGGCGAGGAACACGGCGGCGCCCGCCACTTCTTCCGGCCGGCCCAGGCGCATCATGGGAATACGCGACAGCACCGTGCGCATGGCCTTGGGATCGGAGGTGATCGTTGCCATGATGTCGGTATCGATGCTGCCCGGACCCAGCGCATTCACGCGCACGCCATGCGGTGCCATCGCGAGGGCCATGGCCTTGGTCATCTGCCGGACCGCCCCCTTGCTTGCGCCGTAGGCGAGCTGGTTGGGCATGGCCAGCTCGGCCGTCATGGACGAGAGCGTGATGATGCTGCCGCCCCGCCCGGCGCGGACCATGGACTTCGCCGCTGCCTGCGCCACCAGGAAAGTGCCGCGCACGTTGACGTTCATGACGAAGTCCAGGTCTTCCAGGGTCATGTCCAGGAACTCGGCGGCCCGGATGACGCCCGCGTTGCACACGCACACGTCCAGGCCACCGAACTCGCGCTCGCAGAGCGCCACCATCTCGGCCACCTGTTCCGGCACCGTGACGTCGCCCCGCATGGCGCGCGCCGGGCCGGCCATGGCCGCCAATGCTTCGGTCTCGACCTTTTCGGCGCGATCCACCAGCACGACATTGGCGCCTTCCTGGCTATAGCGCTTGGCGATCGCCAGTCCGATACCCCCTGCGGCGCCGGTAACCAGCGCCGTTTTGTCCTTCAATCTCACGAGCAAGTCCTACAGAGAATCCGCGCCGCGTGACCGGCTGGATCGGCCGGGCGCGGGCGAGGTCAGACGCCCACGTACTGGGCGATGAGTTCGGGACGCGCCGACAGTTCGGACGAGGTGCCGCGCCAGACCGTCACGCCCTTGTCCAAGATGAAGTTATGGTCCGACAGGCGCAGCAACGCCTTGGTGTTCTTGTCCACGACGATCATGGTCAGCCCGTCTTGCTTGAGCTTGGCCAGCACGTTCCAGATCTCGGCGCGAACGATGGGGGCCAGCCCTTCGGTGGCCTCGTCGAGCACCAGCAGGCGCGGATTGGTCATCAGCGCGCGGCCGATGGCGAGCATCTGCTGCTCGCCGCCCGACAGCTGCGTGCCGAGGTTCGTGCGCCGCTCCTTCAGGCGCGGGAACAGCTCGTAGATTCTCTCGAGCGTCCAGGATGAAGAACCTTCACCGCGCTTGGCCGTGGCCACGAGGTTCTCTTCGACGGTCAGCGTGGGAAAGATCTGGCGCCCCTCGGGAACCAGCGACAGGCCCAGGCGCCCCACGCGGTAAGGCGCCATGCCGTTCAGGACACGTCCGTCGAATTTGATCTCCCCGGCCACCGGCTTGAGCAGGCCGAACAAGCAGTTGATGACGGTGGTGCGTCCCATGCCGTTGCGGCCGATCAAGCCGACCACTTCGCCACGCTTGACCTCCAGGTCGATGTCGAACAGCGCCTGGCAGGACCCGTACTTGGCCGCCAGCCCTTGTATGGAAAGCATGCGTGAACTCCTGCCTCAAGCATCGGCGTCGTCGCCGAGATAGGCGCGACGCACTTCGGGATGGTTGCGGATTTCCTCGATCGAGCCGGTGGCGACGATCTTGCCGTAGACCAGCACGCTGATGCGGTCCGCCAGCGAAAACACGGCGTTCATGTCGTGCTCGATCAGAAGAATGGTGTAGCGGCCCTTGAGCGACCTCAGCAGCTCGATCGCGGCAGCACCTTCGGCCGCGCTCATGCCGGCCATGGGCTCGTCGAGCAACAGGATCTTCGGGTCTGCCGCCAGCGCCATCGCAACTTCCAGCTGGCGGCGCTGCCCGTAGGCCAGGTTTGAGACGACCGTATCGGCCACTTCGCCCAAATGGCACTGCTCGATGATGGCGCGGGCCTTTTCCATGACGTCCGCGTAGGCGGACATGGGCTTCCACACCGCCCAACGCACGCCGCGCTTGCGCATCGCGGCGAGGCAGACGTTCTCGATCACGGTGAACGCATCAAAGATCGAGGTGATCTGGTAGGAGCGCAGCAGCCCCATGCCCACGCGATGCTGGACGGGCGTGCCGCTGACCTCTTCGCCGCCGATCTTGATGCCGCCCTCGTCCGAGCGCAGCTCGCCCGTCAGCAGATTGATCAGCGTCGTCTTGCCGGCCCCATTGGGACCGATGATGGCATGCAGTTCTCCCGGCCGGATCTCCAGGGATACGCCGTCAGTCGCGCGCAACCCGCCGAAGCGCTTGACCAGGTTCTGGGTGCTCAGTCCGATCAGGCTCATTGCGCTTCTCCTGCGGGGACTGCCGCGGCCTTGGCGGGTACCTCGCCCGCGACCGGCGCCTTGGCCTGCGCCGATTGGGCCTCGCGCTGGCGCGTCAGCCAACCGAAGCCGTTCCGGGTCAGCAAGGCAATGACGACGATGACGGGCCCCATGATGAGCATCCAGTGTTGGGTGAGCCCCTTGAAGAATTCCTCCATGACCAGGAAGGCGACGGCGCCGATGATCGGCCCCACGATGGTTCCGAGGCCGCCGATGACCAGCATCACGATCAGGTCGCCCGACACGGGCCAGGACATGTAGCTGGGAGAGGCAAAGGCCGTGAGATTGGCCAGCAACACGCCCGCCACGCCGGTAAGCACGCCGGATATGACGTAGGCGGCCAACTGCACGCGGAAGACCGAATAACCGAAGGCGTTGACCCGGCGCGGATTGATGTGGGTCGCGCGCAGGACCATGCCGAAGGGGGATTTCTTCAGCCGCGCCATGAACACCGTGGCCGCCAGCAGTACCACCCACGCCGCCCAATACACCTCGCTGCTGCCCGACAGTTCGAACAGCCCGAAGTTGCTCGGCTCATTGATGTTCAGGCCGTCGTCGCCGCCGAAGGTCGTCATGCTCACCATCAGGAAATAGAACATCTGGGCAAACGCCAGCGTGATCATGATGAAGCCGATGCCCGATGTGCGCAGGCATACGCTGCCCACGACCAAGGCGACCAACGCGCAGACCGCCACGGCCACGCCCAGCTGCAGCCATCCGTCGCTAAAGCCGTAGTAGGTCAGGATGCCGACCGCATAGCAGCCCAGCCCGATGAACATGGCATGCCCGAAGCTGACCAGGCCGGCAAAGCCGAGTACGAGGTTCAGCGCGCAGGCGGCCAGGGCATACACCAGTACGCGGGCGAAAAAGGTGATGTAGAACGGTTCGCCGATGGCCTGCGCGACGAACGGCACGCAGGCCAGGAGAAGAAACAGGACCGGTATCAACCAAGCCCCGAGTTTGACGCGGTTCATGTCGTGTACCTTGCAGAAATATGCATGATGGCCCGGCCCCAACCGGGGCCAGGCGGCTCCTCAGCGCTTGGCAGGCGCCAGAATGCCATTGGGTTTGAAAGCCAGCACCAGCGCCATCAGCACGTAGATCAGCATGGACGCCAGGGCCGGCCCGACGGCGTTGGCCGTGGCGGGCTTCATGAAGGAACCCAACAGCTGCGGGATGTACGCACGGCCGAGCGTATCGATGACCGCAATGATCATGGCCGCCACCAACGCGCCGCGAATCGAACCGATGCCGCCGACCACGATGACGACCAAGGCCAAGATCAGCACGGGTTCGCCCATGCCGGACTGCACGGACAAAATGGGGCCGGCGAGCGCACCGGCCAGCCCGGCCAGGCCTGCGCCGAGCATGAAGAGCAGCTTCTTGAGCAAGTCGATGTTGACGCCCAGCACGCTCACCATCGGCGAATTGCTCGCGCCTGCCCGGATCAGCATGCCGAACCGCGTCTTCTGGATGAGATACCACGCGCCCAGCGCCACGAGCACGCCCACCGCGATGATCAGGATGCGGTAAATCGGATACTGGGTGCCGAACAGCGTCACGGCGCCGTCGAGCGCAGAAGGAATGGCAGCGTAATACGGACGATTGCCGAATATGACGATGGCCAGCTCGTTGAAGAACATCATCAGGCCAAAGGTGGCGAGCACCTGGTACAGGTGGTCGTGCCGGTACAGGGGTTTGGCGACCACGTGTTCGAGCAACAGCCCGACCAGGCCGGATGAAATGATGGCGGCGGCGATGGCGAAAATGAACGAACCGCTCGCGTTGTACGTGGCCGCGCCGATGAACGCGCCGACCATGTACAAAGAGCCGTGCGCAAGGTTGATGAAATTCATGATGCCGAAGATCAGGGTCAACCCTGACGACAGCAGGAACAACAGCACGCCGAGCTGCAAGCCATTGAGCAACTGCGACAAAAACAGCGAACTATTCATTGACAGACTTCCGTGTCATAACAACCGGGACTTCCCCCGCACGCCCGGCTCCCGTGTGCCCGGCACCAGCGCTTGCGCCGCCCTCGGCGGCCGCGCCCAGAGCATACCGGTCCACGCTCCCGCGGACCATCGGTGCCACCCCTGGGTGACGCCATGTGATTCGCCGGCCGGACCGCAGTCATCCAACCGGCGCGGCCCCTGCACGACCCAACGGCAACGCCCTGGCCGCGGGCGGATGCGGCCAAAGCCGATCCTTCCGCGGCCGGACGGCACGCCTGGGGCGACGGGGGTTACTTCAACGGGCACTCAGCCGCGTACGCGTCCTTGTGATCGGTCAGGACTTGCGCGAGCAGCTTGTATCCGACGCCGTCGCCGTTCTGCACGATCTCATAGGCGTAGTAGTTCTGGATGGCAACGTTGTTGTTATTGAAGGCGAACTTGCCGCGCACCGACGGGAACTTGGAGCCGAGCTCCTTGACCGTGGCCGCGAAAGCCTTCTTGTCCGACACCTTGCCGCCCAGTTTGGCGATGGCCGCATCCAGCAAATAAGCCGCATCATAAGCTGCTGCCGCGTACTCGGTGGGAGGCCGGTTGTACTTGGCTTCGTAGCCCGACACGAATTTCTTATTTTGGGGATTGTCCAGCACCGGTGCCCACGGCGTGCCGAAGATGGACCCGACCGCTTGCTGCTTGAGGGCCGCGAGCGAGTTCGAATCGATCAAGCTTTCGGAGAGGAACGGAAGCTTGCCCATCAGCCCTGCCTGGTTGAGCTGGCGAACAAAGTTCACGCCCACGCCGCCGGGATAAAAGACGAACAGCGCATCGGGCTTGGCGTTCTGCACGGCGGCGATTTCGGCCGCGTAGTCGAGCTGTCCCAGCGGCGTATAGACTTCGTGCTTGATCTCGCCGCCATAGAACCGCTTGAAGCCCGCGAGCTTGTCCTTGCCCGCCTGGTAGTTGGACGTCATCAAATAGACGTTCTTGTAGCCCTGCTCTTTGGCATATTTGCCCATGGCTTCGGACATGCCGTCGTTCTGCCATCCCATCACGAACAGGTTGGCCATGCAGCCCTTGCCCGCGATAGGCGCCGGCCCGGCGTTGGTGCTCAATGCCAGTACGCCGGAATCCTTGATGCGACGGACCTCGGCCATCAGCACGTTCGAGAAGCCCAGGCCTACGATGGCGTCGACTTTGTCTTTCTCGATGAACTTCTGGATGATCTGCGCACCGACATCGGGCTTGAGCTGGTCGTCTTCGCGCAGCACGGTGACAGGCTGGCCACCCAGCTTGCCGCCCAGCTGTTCGACCGCCAGCATGAAGCCGTCGTACTGGTCCTGCCCCAGGGCCGCCATGGGCCCGGAGAGCACGCCGGAGAAACCGATCTTGACATCCGCCTGGGCAGATCCCGCAGCCATCAGGGCCGCCGCGACAAACGCGGCGGTTCTCTTTTTCATCATTTCTAACTGTCTCCTTCTTGGGGGGAAAGCGGAATCAGCGTCCCAGCGCCTTCGCTGTCTTGCCGCCTATTCCGAAATTCGTCTTCGGCACCTCCACCAGCACCACCCGCACGGACTCGCGGGGAGCGCCGATGGCGCGATGCGTCGCTTCGGTGAGCTCTTCGATGAGGGCGGCACGCTGTTCGTCCGTCCGCCCTTCCATCAGTTGCACTTGAATGATGGGCATGGTCAGCTCCTCATAGCTTCACGCAAACGTTGCGCAGCTCGGTGTAAAACTCCAGCGAATGCACCCCGCCCTCGCGGCCGATGCCGGATTGCTTGGCGCCACCAAAAGAAGTGCGCAGGTCGCGCAGGAACCAAGAATTGACCCAGCAGATGCCCACGTTCAGCGCCTTGCCCATGCGGTGCGCGGTTCCCACGTTCTGGGTCCACACGGTCGCGGCGAGGCCATACGGCGTGTCGTTGGCCAGGGCAATGACCTCTTCCTCGGTATCGAAGGGGGCGATGTGGCAGCAGGGCCCGAAGATTTCTTCGCGGATCACCGAAGCGGTCTCGGGCAGTCCGGTCCAGATCGTCGGCTGGACCCACGCGCCTTCGGCCATCTTGCCGGGCATGTCGGGCACGCCGCCACCGGTCACGATGGTGGCGCCTTCTTCACGTGCCTTGGCGTAGTAGCTCAGCACTTTCTCGCGGTGCACATGCGAGACCAGCGGACCGAAGTTGGTGGAGTGGTCGTGCGGGTCGCCCAGCTTGAACGACTCGGCCTTGGCCTTGAGCGCCTCGACGAACTTCTCGAAGATGGGACGCTGCACGTACACGCGCTCGGTGCCCAGGCACACCTGGCCGCTGTTCTCGAACGCGGAACGGGCGATGCCGGCGACGGCCTTGTCGAAGTCTGCGTCGGCGAACACGATGCCGGGGTTCTTGCCACCCAGCTCGAACGAAACCGGACGCACGCCCTTGGCCGCGGCGCGCATGATGGCCTCGCCGGTGCGGGTTTCACCGGTGAAGGTAATGCCATCGACGTCCGGATGCTGGGTCAGGAACTCGCCGGCCGAATCGGGCCCGAAACCGTGCACCACGTTGTAGACGCCGGGAGGCACGCCAACCTCGTTCATTACCTCGCCCAGCAGCGTGGCGGTGGCGGGTGTTTCTTCGGACGGCTTGACCACGACCGTGTTGCCGCATGCCAGGGCCGGGCCGACCTTCCAGGTCATCAACAGCAGGGGCAGGTTCCACGGGCAGATGACGCCGATCACGCCGCGCGGCACGCGCACCGCGTAGTTCAGCGCAAAGCCGTTGTCGGGCGTTTCCATGTCGAAGGTCTCGCCCGGCACGTTGCGGATCAGGTCGGCGAAGACCTTGAAATTGGCAGCGCCGCGCGGGATGTCGACGTGGCTGGCCAGCACGTGCGGCTTGCCCGTGTCGGCGATCTCGGCGTCCAGGAAGTCGTTGAAGCGGCGGTTGATGCCGTCGGCAATCGCATGCAGCATCTCCACGCGCTGCTGCACTTTCATCTTGGCCCACGGCCCGGACAGCGCGGCGCGCGCGGCCTTGACCGCAGCGTCGACTTCGGCGCGGCCCGCCTCATGCACCGGGCCGATGAGGCTGTTGTCGACCGGGTTGCGGTTCTCGAAAGTCTTGCCCGTGGCAACCCACTGGCCGTTGATGAAGTTCTTGAATTCTTTCATGAATGCACTCCTGAAAATGGTTCCGCGCGCTCGCGCGCGGGCTGCGCCGGGTTGCCGAGCGCTCAGATGACGTCCGCGAACTCAGGATCGCCGTCGCACAGGTATTCCCACATGCGCTCGAAGATGCGTCCCGCACCGGTAGCACGACGGGCGGCCTCTTCCGGCGATAGGATCGGACCGTCGGCCAGGCCTGCGGCGCGCAGCTGCAACTCGATGCGCGCGGCATCTTCCAAATACCAGGTCAGGACGACAGCCTGTTCGATGCTTGGCGCAGCCACGACGGCACCGTTGCCGCGCATGACGACGGCCCGCGCGTTACCCAGCGCAGCCGCCACGCCGGCCGCCTGCTCGTCGCTGCGCACCAATTGCGGGTCGTCCCAGAGCGGCACTGCCGGCGAGAAATACGACCCCATGCCATGCCTCGGGGCAGGCGTGATGCGTGCGCTCGACAGCGTCATCACGTCTCGCGGCATGCTCCGGACCACGGCGCCGACGTCTTCCCGCAGGCGGTAAATATGCTGATGGATGCGGACTTCGCCGAGAACGCCTTCGGGCAGCTCTCCGTGGACGGGAACCACCGTCCCTGCCTCGTGCGGCGCAATCATGCCCATGGGCTTGGCAGCGCAGACGAGGAAATGATCTTTGTCCAGGCGCAGGCTGCAGTGGCCGTACGCGTGGGCCAGGTTGGCACGCGCCAGGGCGCGGGCCGCCGCCCGCACCAAGCTTTGCTGGCGCGGGGTCGGCACGATGGAGGGCGCGCTCAAGACTTGAACTCCGGAATGTCGGGTTTGGAGCCCCACATGCAGAACCCCGTGGGATCGGCCGGGAAATTGCGCGGACGATAGTTCTTCTCGTCTTCCTCAGTGATGAGGCGCACGCCCGTCGAATACTCGTAGATCATGCCATCCGGGCCTTCGAAGTACAGGAAGATGGCGCTCGACGTCGGATGACGGCCCGGTCCGAAGCGGATGGGAATGCCCTTTTCCTGCAGCACGTAGAAGGCACGCATGATGTCGTCGATGCTTTCTACTTGGTGATTGATGTGCTGCACGCCCGGATAGGCGGAAGGGAAGAGCGCGATCTTGTGGTGTACCTCGTCGATGCGCAGCAGCGGCGCTTCGCCGATGCGGTCGCTGACCTTGGCGCTCAGCAGGCGCGTCCAGAAAACTTCGTCGCGGCGCGCGTCCAGCGTGCGCAGCCCGATATGGCTGAACCCCGTGATGCCCGCATCCCGCGAAGGGAAGTAGCGGCGGCCGCTATGCAGGGGCGCATATACGAGGTCGACGCTGTTCCCCGAGGGGTCCTTGAAGTTGATGAACTCGCGGACATAGCGCTGCTCGGCTTCGGCGGCCTTGCCGCGCGTGGCCTGGTAACCCGCCCGCTCCAGTTGCTCCAAGGCCTGCTCGAGCTCTTCAGGAGTGTCGACTTCAAAGCCCGTGGTGTGATCGCGGGGATCGCCTTCGAAATAGCAGAGCGTGTGATCCCGGCTGTCCGACTTGAAGTAAACGGCCTTGCCTTCGCGCCGCGCCACTTGCAGGCCCAGGATCTCCGTGGCGTAGCGAACGGCGCCGTCCAGGTCGGGCGTGCCGAGCCGCACGTAGCGGATGTCGTGTAGATGAATCACCAATGTCTCCCAGCTTGGGCCTACAGGCCCGCCATCTTTCGTAGCGAACACGATACGCCACAAAATCTCGGTTGAAAATATTTTTATCGAGATTTTATGGTTTTCCCTAATGCTGACGGTTTTACTCGATAATCCACTAGAATTTCACCAGTAAACAACGAGAGGGGGCAATAAGCCGCCCGTACCATCAGACATGCCTGGAAGCCCATTGGAACTGCCCCCGCTGGCTCACTCGGCCACCCCCACTACGCTGGTCGGGACGGCTTACGCGGCATTGCGCCGCGACATCATCGAAGGCCGGCTCGCCCCGGGTTCGCGCCTGCGCGTCGAGCATTTGAAAGATTCGTACGGCGTGGGGGCCGGCACGCTGCGCGAAGCCCTGTCGCTGCTCGTCTCAGACGCCCTGGTGGTCTCCCAGGGGCAGCGCGGCTTCCACGTAACGCCGATTTCGATGGAGGATTTCTACGACATCACGCGCAACCGCATCCTGCTGGAATGCGAAGCGCTGCGCCAGGCCATTCAAACCGGCGACGACGTCTGGGAAAGCCGCATCATCGCTGCCTTCCATCGGCTGAGCCGCGCCGAGGAGCGACTCGCCTCCAATCCAATCAATCGCTTCGACGAATGGGAAGACCGCAACCGGGAATTCCATCAAGCGCTGATCAGCGCCTGCACCTCGCGCTGGATGCACCACTTCCTCGGCATCCTGTACCAGCAGGCCGAGCGCTACCGCCGGCTGGTCGTCACCCGCAAGCCCATCCCGCGCGACGTGCATGACGAACATCGCGCCATCCTGGAAGCCGCCTTGGCTCGGGACGCAGATCGCGCCAGCGCCCTGCTGGCCGACCACATCAGCACGACCTACGAGGCCGTCAAGCACCTGCCTCCGGACCTCTTCACCAACCACGGACAGGCAGCGGAAAGCGCACCGGCCGCCTGAGGCGGGCGACCTTGCAAAAAAAAGGACGATGCCTGGAAAGGCGTCGTCCTTTTTTCGCTTCGGCAGTGGCGGCCCGCACGGGGGCCGCCCAGGCACGATCAAAGATCCAGCACCAGCTTGCTTCCCTTGCAACCCGAGACGCAGACCATCATGGTCTTGTTCGACTCACGCTCGCGCTCGGTCAGCACCGAATCCCGATGGTCGGGGATGCCGTCCAGCACGGCGGTCTCGCAAGCGCCACACACCCCTTCGCGGCAGCTGTAGTCGGCATCGATGCCCGCTTCCAGCAGCGCATCGAGCAGCGACATGCCGGCCGGCACGTCGATGACCTTGCCGGACTTGGCCAGCTCGACCTGGTAGCTGCCCTCTTGCGAGGCCGTCACCTCGCCCGCGGCGGCAAAGCGTTCGATGTGGACGTTGGGATAACCCAATTCCTTGCAGGCGGCCTCGAAGGCGTCCAGCATGGGCGTGGGACCGCAGCAATAGAAGTGCGTATCGGCCGGATGCGAAGCCAGCAGCTCGCGCAGGTTCGGCGGACCGCCCGCCTCGTCGTCGAAGCGCAGCGTGACCTTGCCGCCGGAGGCGACGAGCTCATCGACGAAGGCGGCCTCTTTGCGGCTGCGGGCGCAATAAATCAACTCGACCGGCTTGCCGATGTCGCGCAGCCGGTTGTACATGCAGAAAATGGGCGTCACGCCGATGCCGCCGGCCAGCAGCACCGATTTGGGCGCCGACTCGTCCAGCTCGAAGTTGTTTCGCGGCGGCGCGATCTTGATGGTCGATCCCACGCGCAGCTGCTCGTGCACGAAGCGCGAGCCCCCCCGGCTATTACGGTCGTTCAGCACCCCGACCACATAGCGATGGCGCTCTTGCGGCGAATTGAAAAGCGAGTAGCTGCGCACGAGGCCGTTGGGCAGATGCAGGTCGATGTGGGAACCGGCCTCGAAGGGCGGCAGTTCATCGCCAGTGGGCGAGCGGAGCTCGACACTGACAATGCCCTGCGCTTCAAGGCGGATGGTGTGAACCAAAACCGTTAGGAGTGAGCTGCTGTTCATGAAGGGTCAACAAAAAGCGGTTATGCGTCGGCACGCAGGGTGACGTCGAGCCGCGCGAAAGCGTCGATCTCCACGGTCAACCCCGGGAAAACAAGGCCGCGCACCTCGACCAGTGTCGAACACGGATAAGGCGGCTGGAAGAACTCTTTGCGAGCGCGACCGACTTCGTCCTTGTCCTGGATGTTCGTCACGTAAATCACCAGTTTATAAATATTTTGCACCCCTCCGCCAGCCGCCTCGACCAAAGTGCGGATTTTCCCCAGGATGACGAGGGTCTGCTCATAGGTGCTCAACGGGGCCTCGGGCTTGGACTCCGGATTGGCAGTCATCCCGGACATCGCGATTTCATTACCCAAGACCAGGCAATTGGACCAGGTCGCCGTCTCGCGCTCTGGTATGGACGGCGCGATCACGCGCCGGGCTACGCTAGCTTGATTCATTGCATCTCCGAGGCGGGACGATCCCCTCCCCCGTCACGGCAGAGGAGGATCGTCCGCTAGCGCTGCTTACAGCAGGCCCTGGCCCTTGAGCCGCTCGAACTGCTCGGTGGCGAGGTTGCGCAGGTGACGGCGCAGGCGAACCAGGCCGATGTCGTGTTGGTACAGGTTCTCGCGCTGGTTGGCGTCGGGTTCCATCGACTCCAGCACTTCGCGGTCCTGTTCCAGCACCGCCCAGTGGCGCGCCTCGAGGCGGTTCTTGTACAGGAACTGCCACGCATGGCGCTGCCAGCCCGAAACCCGGCGGCAGCGCCAGTGGAACACGGCGCACAGGTTCTCGGAAATAGGCGTATAGGTGCCGACGATGCCGAAGCCGCCTCCCGGGCCGCCGGTGGGCGGATACGGGATCTCGAGGCGCAGCCAGTGCAAGCCAGTGTTGCCCCACTCCGTCCAGTCGAAGTTCACGCCGCGCTGCCCCTTCTTCTCGAAGATGAAGCCGTGCTCGGTGTCACGCACGCCGAACTCGGCCACGGTCGAGCCTTCCGACATCGAGTGCGACTGCTTGTGCAGGTAGGTCCCGTGCATGGGATCCATGACGTTGTCGATGACGTAGCGATAATCGCCGCGCCATTCGGTGTAGCAAAGGAAGGAAGCGAATTCGTCCGAGGCCAGCTCTTCCGGCAGGGTGAAATCCGGCGCTTCGTCGACGTTGGTCGCCGAGTTGTAGAGGAAGACGACCTCATTGCGCTCGACCACGTGGAACGAGCGGGCGGCGCGCTTGCCTTCCAGGCTGCAGCCGGGGCTACCGGGAACCTTGGTCACCACGCCGTCGGCGCGCACCTGCACGCCGTGGTAGGGGCAGCCGACGCGGTCGCCCAGGATGACGCCGCGCGACAGGGGCGCGCCGCGGTGCGGGCAATGGTCTTCCAGGGCGTAGAGCTTGCCGGCCTCATCGCGCCAGAGGGCGATTTTCATGCCGAGTCGGCGCAGGGAAACGGGCTTGTCCTGAATGAAGCTGGACGGACAGATCGCGTACCAGGTATCTTTCAGGCCGTTCGCCAACAGGGCGTCAGGGCTGTCGATCTTGATCATGACGGATTCCTCAAGCGTTCTCGGCCAGGCGGGCCAATTCGGATTTCAGCAGTTCTTCGGTCCAATCCACTCCATTGGGAGCCGGGGGCCCTGCCTGGTTCAAGTACTCGACGATGGGGGCGAGTTCATGCTTGCCGGCGGCAAAGGCGCGCTCGAGCGAATCGCCGAGCAAGTTTTCCCATTCGGTGGGGGGACGGCGCCGCGCCTGAAGCGGCTCCAGATAACGATCTTGCATCATTTACCTCCGTTGCGTACGCGTTCGCGGATGCGCTCGCGAACGGGAACAAAGTCATAAGTGGGATAGCACTCGGTGCGGAATACGCCCCAAGCCGAGCGTTCGAGTTCTACGTTCACCGCCGCGAGCAGATGCGGGGGCACCTCGAGGGTCACGATTTGCCCCAACCCCATCGCGACGGTCCAGGAAACGATCTTCACGCCTTCGGGCGGGAACCGCTCCCACCAGTCGGCCTCTTTCAATTTGGTCTGGACGGCGTCCAGGTTGTTCGACTGATCGTGCTTGAGCAGCACGGTCAACAGGATGTTCGCGGGATCCGCCATATCGCTCACCTAGCTTCTCGCTCGTCCGGGCCCGCCGCGCAGGGCGGGCCTCGTCCGGACGCTCAGCGCTTCTCCGTCAAGAATTTCCCGTCAGGGGCCTTCGCATTCTTCTGGCGCCGGGTATGGCCGTCCAGCCCACCCTCGATCGCCCACTCGGCGAACACCGTGGGGCCGGGCTCGAACTCGCGCGCCTCCCACTCTGCATCCAGGTAGTCTTCGTCGGCGTAGTACTCGATCAAGCCGCCGCCCGGGAAATTGAAATACCAGAAGTAAGCGGACGAGATCGGGTGGCGGCCGGGCCCCAACTGGGTGGACCAACCTTGGCGCGCCATGGCCATGCCGCCACCAAACACTTCATGGATGTCGCGCACGGTGAAGGCGACGTGGTTCAGGCCGGACCGGGGCTGGGGCGGCTGCAGCAAGAACAGGTCGTGGTGACCGCCCTCGGCCGAACAGCGCATGAAGGCACCGCGATTGGGATAGCGGTCGGAAGCGACGAAGCCGAAGTTCTCTGCATAGAACTTCTCGCATGCCTTCACGTCCTTGACGAAGAACACCACGTGCCCGACTTCGATGGGCGTCGCGCGCTCGTAGATCGGGCCGGGTTGGTTACGCCGGGCCTTCTCGTTCCAGGTATTCATTCCCGGCGTGTCGAGCTTCAGGTCGATCTTGCGGGTTTTCTGGAACCGCACGGCCAAGCCGTTCGGGTCGGTGCAGCCGACCCGGCCTTCCGCGTTCACATATCCCGGCAAGTCCTTGAGCTTGGCGGCGAAACGCTCCACCACTTCGTCGCTGGAAACGCCCCACACCACTTCGCGCAAGGTCGGGCCTTCCTCGATGGCGGGCGGCAGGCCGGGATAGTCGGTGGTCTTGACGATCACCCGGCACTTGTTCATCGACTCGAAAACGAGCGACTTGTCGGTCTCTTCGACCAGGTTCAACCCCCAGTCGAGCAGGAACCGCTTGCACGAGGCCAGGTCGTCGGCCCCGTAGGTGATTTCGTCAATACCCAGTACGTCCATCATATTTCTCCAAACGCGGTGCTTCGCACCAAGTTGCCTTGCAGCCCGGGGCGCAAGGCTGTCGTTTCCGCCCCGGGCGCCCGGCGCTTCAGCGCGCCGGGGGCCTCAGTTCGCCCAGGGCAAGGGTTGCTCGTTCATGCCCCAATACATGCTCTTCTGCTCCATGTACTGCAGGATGCCGAGCCGTCCTTTCTCACGGCCGATGCCGCTGTCGCGCCAGCCGCCGAACGGCGTCGAGATCGAGAAGAGCTTGTAGGTATTGATCCATACCGTCCCGGCCTGCACGGCGCGGCCAACCCGCCACGCGCGTTTGTAGTCGCGGGTCCAGATGCCCGCGGCCAGCGCGTAGACGCTATCGTTGGCCTGCTCGATCAGGCTGGCTTCATCGTCGAACGGCATCGCCACCAGCACGGGCCCGAAAATCTCTTCCTGGCAGATCCGCGCCCGATTGTCGAGGCCTTCGATGATGGTCGGACGATAGAAATATCCCTTGTCGTAGATGCCGCCTTCGGGACGGTGCCCGCCGGTGCGGATGCGTCCACCTTCCGAGACGCCCAGTTCGACGTAACGCTCGATCGACTCGCGATGGCGCGCGGTAATCAGCGGGCCCATCTGCGTGCGCTCGTCGGCGGGATCGCCGATGCGCAGCGCCGAAGCGCGCTGGACGAGGCGATCGACGAACTGTTCGTAGATCGACGACGCGACGAACAATCGCGAACCGGCGATGCACGATTCGCCCGAGGAACTAAAGATGCCGTAAAGCACGCCGTTGACCGCATGGTCCAGATCGGCGTCCTCGAACACCATCGTAGGCGATTTTCCGCCCAACTCCAGCGACACGGGCATCATTTTGTCAGCGGCGATGTGCGCGATGTGCTTGCCGGTCGTGGTGCCCCCGGTGAACGAGACGCGCTTGACCAAGGGATGCTTGGTGATCGCATCGCCGATGACCGAGCCTTTGCCGGGCAGCACGCTCACGAGGCCCTTGGGCACGCCCGCCTCTTCGCAGATACGGGCCAGGTCGAGCGCCATCAACGGCGTCACTTCGGCGGGCTTGACCACCACTGCATTGCCCGCCGCCAGCGCCGGGGCCAGTTTCTGCGCCTCGCTGGCAATGGGCGAGTTCCAGGGCGTGATGGCAGCCACGACCCCCATGGGATCGTACACGCTCATCGATACATAATCGCCGCGGGAAGGCGTGATGACTTCTTCGAGCGTTTCGCAGGCAGCGGCGAAAAACTGGAAGGTGCCGGCCGCGCTGGCAACCAACGCGCGCGTCTCGTTGATCGGCTTGCCGTTGTCCAGGCGCTGGCGCTGGGCCAGTTCCTCGGCCCGCTCGCGGATCAGCTGCGCGATGCGGTAGAGCACCGCCGCCCGCTCATGCGGCTTGCGCTGGGCCCAGCCGCTGGTGCGGAAGGCCTGGTGCGCGCCCTGGATCGCTTCTTCCACGTCATCGAGGCTGGCCGCATTCAAGTAAGCGACGGCCTCGCCCGTGGCGGGATATAGGGTGGCATAGCGTTCGCCACCGCCTTCGCGCCAAACGCCCGCCACGCAGATCGGTAGGGTCTTGTCGGAAATCATCATGGTTCAAGCCCCCGTTTTCTCGGCCGCTGCCTTGACCGGAGGACCGGCGAATTTGGTATTGAAGCCACCGACGGACAACATGTCGATTTCGACGATGAACGGCCCCTTGACGGATAGGCCTTGTTTGATCGCGGCCTCGATCTCGTCCGCGTGCTTGACGCGGATGTGTCCCAGGCCCATCGACTGCGTCAACAGCGCATAGTCCGGCGTATGCAGCTGCACGTAGTGCTTGCGGCCGCCGTACACGGCGTCCTGGATGTTCTTGATGACGCCGTACGATTGGTCGTTCATCAGGATGATGAGCATGTCGGCCTGCTCCTGGACGGCGGTCGCCAGCTCTCCCAGGTTCAGGATGAAGCCGCCATCACCAGCCAGCGTAAAGGTCTTCTTGCCGGAACCGGTCACGGCCGCGCCGACGGAGGCGCCCACGCCCATCGCCAGGCCCAGGCCGATGCCGCCGCCCAGGGCATGCACGCCGGCGCGCGGGTCGTGCAGGCAAGGCAGGCGATTGCCCCAGATGCTGTTCGAGAGCGTGACGTCGCGCACCCAGTTGAAGGACTCGCCAACCACGGATTGCAAAGCATCGATGAGCTTGGTGTAGGGACCGACGTCGTCGCGCAGCTTGGCCAGCGCAGCACGCTTGGCAGCCTGGATGTCGTCGAGGAACACCGGGTCCACCGCCATCTTGCCTTCCAGGCGGTCGGCCAACCCCTTGAGCGCCAGCGTGGCATCGCCATTGACGAAGAAATCCGTGGTGTAGGCGCGGCCGTCCGCCGTCGGGTCGGCGTCGATGCGATAGCGCGTCTGCGGCAGCTTGAGCGCGTACTTCAGCGTTTCGTTGCTGCGCAGCCGCGAACCGACCACCAGCATCGCATCCACGGTCTGGTAGAGATTCTCGACTGGCTTGACGGCGGTGAACGAACCCAGGCAGGCCGGGTCATTCTCGGGGATCACGCCGCGGCCCTGCGTGCTGGTGACCACGCCAAAGCCCATCTTGACCAGGCGGCGAACCTGTTCGCCTGCCTTGCGGGCACCGCCGCCGAGCCACAACAGCGGGCGCTTGGCCTTGGCAAGGCGATCCGCCAGTTCGTCCAGCGCGGCTTCGGAAGGCACCAAGTCAGCGACGGGCAGCGGGGTCAGGTCCGCAGGCATGTCGATCAGGGCTGCCTGCACGTCGATGGGGATCTCGACGCTCACGGGCCCCGTGGGCGCCGTCATCGCGATTTGCACGGCCCGCTTGATGATGCCGATGGCCGTCTCCGGCGTCCGGATGCGGAAGGCAGCCTTGGACACGGCCTGCAGCATTTCGAGCTGGTGATTGGCTTCGTGGATGAAGCCCAGGTTCTGATCCAGGTAGGGGCTGTCGATCTGGCCGGTAAGGTGCAGCAACGGCGTGCCGGCCGTGATGGCCTCCACCATCGAGCCGGCCGCGTTGCCTGCTGCCGTGCCGGTGCTGGTCACGGTCACGCCCAGGCCACCCGTGGTGCGCGCGTAGGCATCGGCCATGTTGGTGGCGCCTGCCTCGCCCCGGGCCATCACGAAGCGGATGTTGCCGCGTTCGCCGAAGGCGTCGAGGATGGGCATGTTGTGGATCGAAATGACGCCAAACGCCGCCTTTACGCCGCAGTTCTCGAGAAACTGGGCAATGGCTGCGCCCACGGTGATGCGATTGGCATTAGGCATGACGGCAAACCCCTCCGGATACGTCGATATGGCTGCCCGTCGTGTAGGAAGACAAGGGCGTAGCTAAGAAAAAGATGGCGCGCGCAGGCTCTTCGGGACGGCCGAGGCGGCCGAGCGGGATCTGCTTCTCGGCCGCGATCCGCGCCGTCCACTGCTCCCAGGTGAGCGAACGGTCTTTGCGCTCTTCGTAGCGGCGGCGCCACTGGCCCGACTCCACCAAGCCCAGCAGGATGCCGTTGACGCGGATCTTCTTGGGGCTCAGTTCGAAGGCCAGCGAGCGCACCAGGTTGTGAATGCCTGCGCGGGCAGCGGAGGTCGCCACCATGTGGGGCTCCGGCTGGATGGCAAGCAGCGAGTTCACGCAAACGATGGCCGCGTCTTCGTTTTGTTCCAGTTGGGGAATGAAGGCGCGGGTGGGATTGATCACCGAGAAAAACTTGAGCTGGAGCTCGTCCAGCCAGGCAGAATTTTCGGTGCTGGCGAAGGTGGACACGCGCCCCTGGCCGGCGTTGTTGACCAGGATGGTCGCAGGCCCGAGCTCACGCTGCACATCGGCAGCGAAAGCCTCGACTTGTTCGGGCACGAGCACGTCGCAGCGCGCCGCATGGATGCGCGCATTGGGGAAACGCGCGAGCAGGCCGTCGCGGGCCTGCTTGAGCTTGTCCTCGTTGCGGCCGCAGAAAGCCACGGCGGCGCCCGCTTCGAGCAGCAAGCCGACCGTGGCCAGGCCAATGCCCGAGGTGCCGCCCGTAACGACGGCGACTTTGCCGTCAAGGTTGTACATAGACATTAAGCAACCATCCCGTTCAGTTTTTCATGAAGACCGTAAGCCACGGGCCCACGGTAGTTGAGCAATGCGGAAAGCTCGGCGGCGCTTTCGCAGACGGCGCGCGCCAAGCGTTCGAGTCTCGAGGCTTCGATGGGCACCGCCGGCATCGCAACGCCCAATGCGGCGGCAATGGCGCCGCCTTCCTGGCGCACCGGCGCAGCAAGAGTGGAAATACCCGACTCGAAAAAACCTTCGTGGAGCAGATAGGGACGCTCGCGATCACGTTGCAGCAAAGCGTAGAGCTGCTCGACGGTGCGCGGCGTGAAAGCGTTGACGGTGGGCAGGACGCCTTCGGGGTAGAGCTCCCGGAGCTGTTCCAACGACATATCCGCCATCAGGACCCGGCCCAGCACGGTGGCATGGGCAGGCAGGCGCGTTCCGACGTTGACGGAGCTGGCGAGCGGCGTGTTGGCGGCGGCCTTGGCGACATACACGATGTCCGGCCCGTCACGCACGACGAGATGGCAGGACAGATTGAACTCGTCGCGGACCCTTTCCAACAGAGGCGCGCCCAGTTGGGTGAGCTCGAGGGACGCCAGGTACTCGAAGCCCAGCCGCAGCACCGCCATGCCGAGCGAATAATCGCGGCCATTTTCGGCGCGCTGTACGAAGCCCAGCCGTTCGAGCGTTGCCAACAGCCGGAATACGGTGGTGCGGGGCACTCCCAGCCGCCGCGCCAGCTCAGGCGCCGTCGCCCCACCCTTGCCGCGCCCGATCTCGCAGAGCACGCGCAGGCCTCGTTCCAATCCTGGAACGACATATTTGTCTGGCGCGGCGTCCATGGCGGTGGGCGGATTCACGAGCGGCGAGGCGGTCAAGAGAGGTGGATGGGCTTCGTTTCAAATATGAACTAGCAGTCCATACACGAAACACGGTTGAAATATAGCCGCTCGGCCCACTGCACGCGACTAGGGTAAACCCTAGGTTCACGCAAAATGGCCCAGCCTGTTGCTCAAAGCCCGCGATCATCCAGCCCGTAGGCTTTCAACAAGGCGCGCAGGCGACGGATTTCATCGCTCATTTCGAAGATCAGGGCGGCCGCGTCGAGGTTGACGTCGAACGCGCGCTGCAGCGACCTGACCCGCAGGGCGCAGCGCAGGGCCGCACTGTCGAAACGCCAGCTTGCGAGATCTCCGTGCGCGTCCAGGATGCCTGCCTCCACCAGCTGCGCGACCCAGCCCTCGTCCGCCCGGCAAGCCTGCGCCAACTCCCGTGCGCTGAGCGGTTTTTCGTACCCCACGAGGGTGGCCGTAAGGGTCACGGTGTTCATCGGACTCCTCCAAGATTCCGGCGCGGGTCGAACGACAATTCCTGCGCCAGCTTTTTGTAGGCCTGCCGCGCCTTCTCGGTATCTGCCCGGGGCCAGACGACGTCAAGCACGAGGTAAAGGTCGCCGGGTGGGCTGGCCGGTATCCCACGCCCTTTCAGGCGCAGCCGCCGCCCGTGCCTGGAATTGGCCGGCACGGTCACCTCCACTGGGCCGAGCGGCGTCGGCACGCGCACGGTGGCGCCAAGGGCCGCCTCCCATGGTGCCACCGGCAGGTCCATATACAAATCGCGTCCGTCGACCCGGTAGCGGGGATGCGGCTTGAAGCGAACTTCCAGATAGAGGTCCCCGTTCTCCGCTCCTCCCGTGCCGGGCGAGCCCTGGCCTGCGAGGCGGATGAACTGCCCTTCTCTCACCCCTGCGGGAATGCGCACGTTGAGGGTGCGCTCGCGGACGTGCGGCCGCCCCTGCGCGTCGTACTCCACGGAACGCAGCGTGACGTCCCGGGAAGCGCCGCGCAGCGCATCCTCCAGGTCGATTTCGATCGCGGCGTGCCTATCCTCCCCGCGGGCGCGCGCCGTGGCGCGCGCGCGGCGACCACCGAACAGCGACGAGAAAAACTCGCTGAACAAATCATCGTCCGCCCCGCGGGCCCCATAAAACTCGAAGCCGCTATCCCAGCCCGGCGGAGGACTGAAACCGCCCGCCGACGACACCCCTGCGGCAAGCTGATCGTAGGCCGCCCGCTTTTCCGGGTCTCCGAGGACTTGATAGGCTTCGTTGACCTCCCGCATGCGCTGCTCGGCATCGGGCTCCTTGCTGACATCGGGGTGATACTTGCGCGCGAGCCTGCGATAGGCGCGCCGGATCTCGTCTTCCGACGCGCCTCGTTCCACACCAAGCGTAGCGTAGTAGTCCTTGAACTCCATGGCCGCTCTCTCGCAAGTCAGATCCCGGCGGCCTTCCCGGCCGCCGGCTTCTCATGCCTTTAGATGAGGGCGGTGCGGACGGATTCAATCGATCGAGGGCGGCCAGGCGCGAGCTCCCCCGCGACTCCCCGCCCGGCGGTGCTCACGGCAGGTCGAACAGCAAGACCTCGGCGCCCTTGCCACCGTCGATGACAAGGCTTGCCTCGTCCTCGATCGCCGCGGCGTCGCCTTCGGACAACGCCTCGCCATTGACACGCACCGCGCCTCGCGCCACGTGCACCCAGGCCCGGCGCCCTGGCGCCAAGGCATGCTCGGCATGTTCTTCACCGTCAAACAGCCCGGCGTAAACCCGCGCATCCTGGTGCATGCTCACCGAACCGTCGGCCCCATCCGGCGATGCAACCAGCCGTAACCGGCCCCGCTTGTCCGCCTCGGAGAATGCTCGCTCCTCATAACCGGGTGCAACCCCCTTGCGATCCGGCAGGATCCAGATCTGCAAGAGGTGTGTCATGCGCTGCGGATCGGGATTGAACTCCGAATGCATGACGCCCGTGCCTGCGCTCATCCGCTGGACGTTGCCTGGCCGGATGATCGAGCCGTTGCCCATGCTGTCGCGGTGCTCGATCGCCCCCTCCAGTACGTAAGTGATGATCTCCATGTCCCGGTGGCCGTGCATGCCAAAGCCACTTCCCGGCGCGATATGGTCGTCATTGATCACGCGCAGCGGGCCGAAGCCCATGTGGGCAGGATCGAAATAGTCCGCGAAAGAAAACGTATGGGCTGTCTGGAGCCAGCCGTGATCCGCCCTGCCCCGTTCGTGACTGCGTCTCAAGGTCAACATGATGTTCTCTCCTTTCGGCCTGCCTCTCGCTCGCGGTTGGCAAAACCATGCCGTGATGGAAGCATTGTGGTCTATCGGCAGGCGGGGTTGTGTCGTATCCTTTGAGGAAATCATTCAAATTACTTGAACGATCTTCCCCCCCATGCCTGCGCTCTCTCCTGAATCGCTCCAAATGATCGACGCCATCGCGCGGCATGGCAGCTTCGCCCGGGCGGCACGCGAGCTGGGCAAAGTCCCGTCGGCCCTCACCTATTCAGTACGCAAGATCGAAGACGAGCTGGATGCACTCCTGTTCGACCGCAGCGGGCACCGGGCGCGGCTCACGCCCGCGGGGGAGGAGCTGTTGCGCGAGGGGCGCCCGCTGCTCGAGGCCTTCGAAGCGCTCGCCCAGCGGGTGCATCGTTATGCAACGGGCTGGGAAACCGAGCTGCGCATTGCGGTCAACGGCGCGCTCAATTGCTCGGCGCTGCTGGACCTGGTCGACGACTTCGAAGCCCTGGGCACGGGCACCCGCCTGCGCTTCAGTTACGAGGTGCTGCGGGGCAACTGGGATGCCTTGCTGTCGGGACGGGCCGACATCACCATCGGCGCGGATGCCGACAACGCGCCTGCAGAAGGTTTTCAGTCGCGCGCGATGGGCGCCCTCCCCTTCGTTTTCTGCATGTCTCCCCACCACCCCTTGGCCAAGGCGCAAGAGCCGCTACAGACCACCGACATCGACCGCCACACGGCCCTCGTGGTAGCCGATACGGCGCGACGCCTTCCCGCCGGCACCAAAGGCCTCCTATCCAAACAACACACGATCACCCTGCCTACCATCGAACTGAAAATCCAGGCGATGATCCGCGGCCTGGGTTGCGGCTACCTGCCGCAGCCACTGGCCACCGCCCCCTTGGCGCAAGGCCTGCTGGTTGCGCGCGCCGTGGAAGGCCCACCCGCGAGCGAGCGGCTCGTCTATGCCTGGCGGGGGCCAGCCGAAGGACGGGCAATGAAGTGGATGCTCAAGAGGCTGCAATCGGCGCGCCTGCACGCCGCCCTGCTGTCCCCGCCCCAGGCGTCCGCACACGTGGCGGGGGCGGCATGATGGCGTACGTCGGCCGCTTCGCCCCTAGCCCCACCGGCCCCCTGCACCAGGGCTCCCTGGTCGCCGCGCTGGCCAGCTACCTCGACGCGCGTGCGCACGGCGGCCGCTGGCTGGTGCGCATCGAAGACCTCGACGCGCCGCGGGTGGTGGAAGGCGCGGACCGCACCATCCTGCAGCAATTACAGGCCATGGGCCTGGCCTGGGACGGAGACGTCCTGTACCAGTCCTCGCGCCACGCTGCTTACCGCGAAGCGTTCGATACGCTTCGACAAGCCGGCGCCGCCTACCCGTGCGCTTGCACCCGGAAAGAAATCGCGGACTCCATCCTGAACCTGCGCGGCCGCTTGCCCTCTGGCGAGCTGCCCTACCCTGGCACGTGCCGCAACGGTTTGAACGGCCGTCCGGCGCGAGCTTGGCGCCTGCGCGTACCGCAAGAGCGCACGCGCATCGTGGACCGATGGGCGGGGCTCGTGGAACAAGACGTGGAATCCGAAGTCGGCGATTTCGTGCTCTTCCGGGCCGACGGCATGTGGGCGTATCAACTGGCCGTGGTCGTGGACGACGCCGCACAAGGCATCACCGACGTCGTCCGCGGAGCCGACCTGCTCGGTTCGACACCGAGGCAGAAAATCCTGCAAGACATGCTGCAGCTACCCAACCCCCGCTGGATGCACGTACCCATCGTGGTCAACGCGGAAGGTCAGAAACTGTCGAAACAAACTGGCGCCGCTGCCATTGACGCCGCCCGCCCCCTGGCGGCGCTGGAGGCCGCATGGCGCCATTTGCAGTTCGAGCCGTTCCAGGCAGCCGACGTGACGGCGTTTCTCGCCGAGGCGACCCGCCGCTGGGCGCGGCGGTGGCAAATCGAAAAATTTCCGGCGTAACGCCGTTAGGACGACGAGGTGTTCTTCCTGCCCGGCCCGCCCAGGAGCACGGCCAAGGGCCGCTTGGTGGCCGCACGCGACGGCGTAGCGCCCGCTTCGGGCTTGGACGGCGCGGGATCGGCCGGCGGCTCGTAGGGACGATAGAAGAAATCGTCGACCGGCGCCGCCTGCACCTGGTGACGATAACGCTCGCCCCGGCCGCCGGCACCACGCGCGGGACGCTCCCTGCGCGAGGATGACGCAAGCACCGATGCGGGCAAGTCCAGGCGACCCCGCGGAATCTGCCGCTTGATCAGTTTTTCGATCTCGAGCAGGAAACGCTCTTCGTCGTCCGTGAAGAGAGAGATCGCTTCACCCGAGGCCCCTGCACGCCCCGTGCGGCCGATGCGGTGCACGTAATCCTCGGCGTTGTAGGGCAAGTCGTAATTGATGACGCAAGGCACGCCTGCCACGTCCAGGCCGCGCGCTGCAACGTCGGTCGCGACCAGCACTTCCAGCTCGCCGGACTTGAAGGCCTCCAGGGCCTTCATGCGATCTGCCTGCGACTTGTCGCCGTGGATGGACTCGGCGCGCACGCCGTCGCGCTCGAGTTCGCGCGCCAGCCGGGCCGTGCCGATCTTGGTGTTCGAGAACACGATGACCTGCTTGAGGCCGCGCGACTTGACCAAATGCACCACCGCCGCGCGCTTGGCATCGCTGCCCAGCTTATAGGCCACCTGGGTGACGGTGTCGGCCGTCGCGTTGCGGGCGGCCACCTCGATTTCGACGGGGTAGTTCAGATACGACCGCGCCAGCTTGCGGATATCGTTGCTGAACGTGGCCGAAAAAAGGAGCGTCTGCCGCTGCTGGGGCAGCAGCCTGATGATGCGCTCGAGGTCGGGCAGAAACCCCATGTCGAGCATCCGGTCGGCCTCGTCCAGCACCAGCATGCCGACTTGGCCAAGGTTGACCGTTCTCTGCTCCACGTGGTCGAGCAAGCGCCCCGGCGTTGCGATGAGCACTTCGCAGCCGCGCCGCAATTCGTCCTTCTGGGGACCGATGTCGACCCCGCCGAACACCACCGCCGAACGCAACGGCGTGAACTGGCTGTAGCGCTTGACGTTCTCCGCGACCTGGTCGGCCAATTCGCGCGTGGGCGTCAAGATGAGCGCCCGCACCGGATGGCGTGCCGGCGACGCGCTCGTGTTGGCCAAAGGCATGAGCCGATGGAGTATGGGTAGGGTGAACGCCGCAGTTTTTCCGGTTCCGGTTTGCGCTGCGCCCATCACGTCGCGACCGGTAATGACCACCGGTATCGCTTGCGCCTGGATAGGCGTAGGAGTGGTGTACCCGGTGGCGACGACTGCCTTGAGTATGTCGGGGTGCAGGCCGAAATCGGCAAAAGAACTGGGCCCTAATGCCGCTGTATCTGTCATGGTGGGCGGACCACCAATGCCGCAACTCACTTGATGCGTATCAATAGTCCAGAAAAATCAAAGACTTAGATTTTACCCTAAATCTGGGCCCGCTCCCACACGCAAAGCCCGCCCCGTTGCGAGCCGTTTCCGGGCTCGGCCGTGCTGTAATGGCGGTCTCACCACACTGCTTTGCCGCGCCATGCGCTTGTCCGTCATCATCATCACCCGCAACGAGGCCAGCAACATTGCCGACTGCCTGGAGTCGGTGCGCTTTGCCGATGAAATCATCGTGCTCGACTCGGGCAGCGACGACGACACGGTGGAGATTGCGCGCAGGCATGGCGCTCGCGTGACCGTCGCGCCGGACTGGCCCGGCTTCGGTCCCCAGAAGAATCGGGCGCTGGATTTGGCGACCGGCGACTGGGTGCTGTCCCTCGATGCCGACGAGCGCGTGACGCCGGAACTGGCCGGCGCCATCGCGCAGGTATTGCGCCAGCCGGAACACGACGCCTACGACATGCCCCGCCTCTCGAGCTTTTGCGGGCGTTTCATCCGCCACAGCGGCTGGTGGCCCGATCGGGTATTGCGCCTGTTCCGCCGCGGCAGCGCGCGCTTCAGCGACGACCTGGTGCACGAAAAACTGGTTGCTACGGGCAGCATCGGCCATCTCGAGCCCCACCTGATCCATTACACCTACCCAGACCTGGACACGGCCGTCGCGAAGATGAACCGCTACTCCACCGACAGCGCCCGCGCCCTGCACGCCCGCGGCCGGCGCGCCTCGATAGGCACGGCGATCGGACATGGACTGTGGACCTTCGTGCGCCTATACGTCTTCAAGCGCGGATTCCTCGATGGTCGCCACGGGTTCCTGTTGGCTGCGACGGCCGCTGCCGGCAGTTTCTACCGGTACGCGAAGCTGAGTCTGCTGTAGGAGCGCGTACCCGGGTTTTCCGCTCCCATGCGCAAGATCATTCATTGCGACTGCGACTGCTTTTACGCGTCGATCGAAATGCGCGACGACCCGAGCCTGCGCGGCCGCCCGCTGGCGGTCGGCGGCCGCCCCGAAACGCGGGGCGTCGTGGCCACCTGCAATTACGAAGCACGCAAGTACGGCATCCACTCTGCCATGTCGTCGGCGCGTGCGCTGAGGCTATGTCCGGACCTGCTGATCCTTCCGCCCGCGATGGAGAAGTATCGCGCCGCGTCGGCGCAGATCATGGCGATCTACCGGGACTACACCGCCCTGGTAGAGCCCCTGTCGCTGGACGAGGCCTATCTCGACGTCACCGGCACCGACAAACTGCGCGGCAGCGCCACGCTGATCGCGGAAGAGATCCGCCGCCGCGTGAAAGAGACCGTGGGCATCACCGTGTCGGCCGGCGTTGCGCCCAACAAATTCGTGGCCAAGATCGCCAGCGATTGGAATAAGCCGGACGGCCTGTTCGTCGTGCCTCCGCAGGACGTCGACGCATTCGTGGCCGCGCTGCCGGTCTCGAAACTGCACGGCGTAGGCAAGGTCACCGGCGCACGACTCAAGGCGCTCGGCGTCGAGACGTGCGCCGACCTGCGTACATGGGAGCTGGAGAAGCTGCGCGAGCACTTCGGCAGTTTCGGCGAGCGCTTATATGATTTGTGCCGCGGCATCGATAACAGGGAGGTCTCGCCCACGCGCGAGCGCAAGTCGGTCAGCGTGGAACAGACGTTTGCCACCGACCTGACGTCCCTGGACGCCTGCCAGGCGCTGCTGCGCGGAATGCTGGACCAGCTCGACGCGCGCGTGCGGCGCGCCGACGCCCAGCATCGCATCCAAAAGGTGTTCGTCAAATTGCGGTTTTCGGATTTCTCCCGCACCACGGCCGAAGGGCTGGGCACCTCCCTCGACGAAGAGCAATACCGGATTCTCCTCGCCACCGCGTTTCACCGCAATCCGCGGCCCGTGCGGCTGATGGGCGTCGGCGTGCGGCTCGGAGCGCCCGACGGGCAACTTGCCCTGTTCGGCGCTCAGCCCAGCGTTTCCGACTCCGACACCGTATAGCCTGCCTCCTGGATCAAGCGGGCTACGCGCGCGGCATCATCGGCACGCTCGACGCGGACACGCCCCGAATCGAGGTCAACCTCCACGCGGGCATCGGGATATGCGGATTGGACGGCCTGCGTCACGGCCTTGACGCAGTGCGCGCAGCTCATGCCTTGTACCTGGAATTGCAGCATAACGAGACTCCTCATGAGATCTCGTACAGTATCACCCTTGCCGCAATGGGAAGGTCAAGCGGGCGAGCCCGCTGGAGCGCCGTGGCCCGCGGCCAGCCACCGGGCCGCGCCCTGCCCCGCCCAATGGCCGCTCGCCAGGCAGGCCGTCAGCAGATAGCCTCCCGTCGGCGCTTCCCAATCCAGCATTTCGCCGGCGCAGAACACGCCTGGAAGGCGCGTGAGCATGCCACGCTCATCGAGTTCGGAGAAGGCCACGCCCCCCGCGGTACTAATGGCTTCCTCGATCGGCCGCGGCGCGCGCAACGTCAGCGGCAGGGACTTTATCCAGCGCGCCAGGCGCGCGGGCTGGTGAAAATCGGCGGCGGGAACCACCTCGCGCAACAAGCCCGCCTTGACCCCGTCGACACGGACGCGCGCACGCAGGTGGTTGGCCATGGATTTGCTGCCGCGAGGCCAGGCGAGCTCCTCGGCGACGCGCTCCAGGCTCATTCCCGGCGTCAAATCGAGCGTAACGTTGACGCTGCCGTGCCGGGCGATCGCGTCGCGCAGCATGGCCGAGGCGGCATAGACCAGGCTCCCTTCCAGGCCATATTCCGAAACAACGAACTCTCCCCGCCGGTGCCATGCCTGCCCGGGCCCTTCGCCCAGCGAGAGCGCCACCGCCTGCACCGGGTGGCCGGCGAAGCGCTGGCGGAAATGCTCGCTCCAATCGACCTCGAAACCGCAA
>Ga0180222_1000140_pt1 | contig 125206 bp, 127 predicted proteins | sample eDN5th37CKraftOP_FD_151336 | JGI IMG/M metagenome (GOLD analysis project Ga0180222, IMG submission 151336) | Enriched Organic Plus compost microbial communities from Emeryville, California, USA - eDNA 5th pass 37_C Kraft OP (version 2) (version 2) ... | reverse complement strand
CTCAACGTGCTCCAGCCCGCACGCATGCCGCGCGGCGGCGAGGCGATTCCGTTCGTCTCGGATTTCTTCGATTTCTCGATCTATATCGATGCCGACCCCGCCGTGATCGGCGAGTGGTACGTTGCGCGCTTCATGCGCCTGCGCACCACGGCCTTCCGCGATCCCGGCGCATACTTCCACCAGTATGCGAACCTGTCGCCCGACGCCGCCGGCACGCGGGCGCGCGAGATCTGGCGCAGCATCAACCTGAAGAACCTGGAAGAGAATATCCTGCCGACGCGTCAGCGCGCGCGCCTCATCCTGCGCAAGGCCGCCGACCATCACGTGGAGTCGGTGGCGCTGCGCAAGCTCTAGGGTGCTTCCGGAACGGTCGGCTCGAAGCGATAAAGCCGCGCTGCGATTCAATTGAAAAGCAGAACGCCTCTAGGATCGTTCCGGCTTCCCTGCCGCGCCTGCGGACGAGCAAAAAAAAGGCCGCCTGGGGAGGCGGCCCGTCAAGTGTGACGCTCTAGGTTCGCTCAAAGTGCAGGGAGTGCCGCTCAATGCAGAAGCGGCGTCAGCGGTTTTCGCGGCATCGTCGTAGCCGTGATGGCGCATGCGCCGGCCGCAAGCCGAGCTTGCGGGATGGGCGCGACCGCCGGTCGTTGCAGCCAGTGCCGGATTGGCACCGCATGCTGCTCTACCGCCGCCTGAACCCTAGACAGCACAAACTCACGGGTGATTGCCGACAGCGGCGGCTGCGGCAATCGATAGACGGGCTCAGTGGCAATAGTCTCGGTCGGCAGCGCGAAACAGGCCGCCGGAATGGGTTGCCTTGCGTGAGTGGACGCAGCGATGGGCGCGCGCTGATCTGAGCGCAGCGCGCCGTTGGAGAGCGTACCGGGATGTTTCCCGTGAGAATGCGAATTGTGATCCCTGTTGGCTCGGCCCGGCAGGCGGATCGCGGCCGTGGGTTTCATGGCGGCATCGGCTCCGAGGAGCGCAGCGATGGCCTCGAGCTTTGGGCCGTCCTCGACACCGCTACTCCTCGGACGTCCAACAAGCGCGTGCATGATCGGCATGCAATCGGTCCCCATGACCTTCGAGCAAGGATCGAAAACGGCTCGAATCGTTATTGGGATTATGGTGAGATGTCAGCGCTTTGCCAGAGAGAATAAATGTCTTGTATCAACGAAAGGGGGCAATCGGCGGGTGTTGTGGCGTAAATGCCTATAGGAATTGTATCTCGTACCGATCGTGGTGCCGCGCGTCGCATCCTTTGCATGCATAGCCGGAGCGTCGCAGGCCGACGGCCAAACGCCACCGTCCCGCGCGCTGTGGGCGCAGGACGGCATAGTCAGAATTAAAGGCTGGTCGCGGTGAAGCGAGGAAGGCGAAGCGCCGGTTAGCCGGCGACCAGGCCTTCCTGCTTGGCGATGGCAGAGAGCGGGCGCTCGGGACGGGCGCCGATATGGCTGATGATCTCGGAAGCGGCGAGGCTCGCGAGCCGTCCGCAGTCGGAGAGCTTCAGGTTGCGGGTGTAGCCGTAAAGGAAGCCCGCCGCATAAAGATCGCCGGCCCCCGTGGCGTCGACCACCCTCTCCACCCGCTGTGGCCGCACCTGCACCGTCTCCTTGTCGGTGACGATGATGGACCCCGCCTCCGAGCGCGTCAGCACCGCGATCTCGCATTCGCCACGCACGGCCGTGACGGCCTCGTCGAAGGAGTTCACCTCGTAGAGCGCGGTGATCTCCTTTTCGTTGGCGAAGAGAACGTCGACGCCGTTCTTCACCAGCTTGCGGAAATCGGTGCGGTGACGGTCGACGCAGAAGGCGTCCGACAGCGTCAGCGCGGTCTTGCGGCCCGATTTTGCAGCGATGGCGCTGGCGGCATAGAAAGCTTCCTTGGCGGCCGGCTTATCGAACAGATAGCCCTCCAGATACGTCACCTTCGAAGCAGCGATCAGGCCGGCATCAACCTCGGCTGCGCTGAGCTCTGTGCTGGCGCCGAGGAAGGTGTTCATGGTCCGCTCGCCGTCCGGCGTCACCAGAATGAGGCACGCGGCGGTAGGCAGGCCGCTCGTGGCAGGCGGCGTTTCGAAGGAAACACCCGCCGCGCGTATATCGTGCCAGAAAACCTTGCCGAACTGATCGTCGGCGACGCGACCGATGAACGCCGCGCGCCCGCCGAAGGAGGCGAGCCCGGCCACGGTGTTGGCCGCCGACCCCCCCGAGCGTTCGATCGAAGGTCCCATCAGGCCGTAGAGCCGATCGGCTTCCTCGGCCTCGATCAGCCGCATGAAGCCCTTGGCGAGATCGTGCTTCGACAGAAACCCGTCGTCACAGCGTCCGATGATGTCGACGATGGCATTGCCGATGCCGACAACGTCGTAGCGTGTCTCTTGCATACACCCCCCAATGTCCCGGATCGGGGCGCACTATAGGCACCGGGCCGCATCCGACAAGCCGTCGCAGCCAGATATTCGAAAAAGTTGAGGGTTGCGCGCCGCTTAGCCGGCGCCCCTGGCGGCCGGCCGAGCAGCGGTGGCGACCGCGAGCAGAAGCTCTTCCGCGATCTGCTCCTCGAGCGCCGAGTTGAGCCGGGCAGCTTTTGCCGCTGTTGCCGTCCGCGCCAGCGCGCCAGCGAGGCGCTGTGTGGTCCACAGGCGGCACTGGAGGCCGATCGCATTCTTTTGCTTGAAATGGACCGGCGGGCGCTGCTGGCGGATCACGTCCTCGAAGCTCGAGCCGGCATCGATATCGGCGCGGATGCGGTGGAGGCGCTGCAGATGGCGTTGAAGCGCGAGGATCATCATCTGCGGGCTTTCGCCGGCGGCCATGGCGCGCGCGTATTCGGCGACGGTTCTCGCCACGTCGCCCGAAGCGGCGGCATTGAGCGTGCGGTCGATCGTGAGCTCGGAGGCATCGCCCACCACCGCCTCGATATCGGCGGCCTCGATTTCTTTCCGGCCCGCGGCATAGAGCGCCAGCTTCTCGATCTCGCCGCGGGAAAGCGCGCGGTCGGCGCCCATGCGGGCGAGCAGCATCTCGCGCGCGTCCGCACTGATGGAAAGCCCGTGCGGCTTCAGCGTATCGCGTATGAGGCCTTCGAGATCCGCCGCTTCATCCGCGTAGCAGGCGACCGCAGCCGCGTGGGGGGACTTCTCGAAAAGCGCGCGCATCGCGTCGGTGGGACGCAGGTTGCCGGCCTCGACGATGAGACTGGCGGCGAGCGCGCCCTCGGCCAGCAGCGGTTGCAGGCTGGGCGCCGTTATGCGCCGGCCGGCGGTTGCCCGCACCACCTTGGATCCGCCGAACATCGGCACGGTCTGTAGCTCGACGACCAGCCGATCGGGATCGGTATCGAGATCGGCGTCATCGAGGCGCACGATCTCCCCGTTGTCGCGCGCAGCAATGAGCTGGGCGAGCTTGGCCGCCCGCTCCGATACGAGCCCCGCGTCGGTGCCATAGAACAGCACGGCCGGCACTTTCGGTCCTGGCGGGCTGAGAAATGACTGGGCTTGATGCGCCTTGATGGCGACCATGGCTGCGCACCACTCCGCTCATGGCGTGAAACTGTCTGCGGCGTAGAGAGAACGAACCCACTCGCCGTGGGCTAAGCGTTACCCGACAGGAACGCCGCGAGGCGGCCCTTCAGCTCATCGCCCACCGTCTTGGCAGCGCGGTCCTCGGCGTCCTGGCGCGCCCGCACGTTGGCGAACACGCTGTCGAAGCGCTGGAAGGCGACCCGGCCGAAGCTCTCGCCCTGCAGCGCCACCGAGCGATCGGCGATGCGAACGAGGCGGAATGTGGTGTTGAGGTTATAGACGCTGCCCGAAGAGTTGCCGTCCGACTGCACCAGCGTCGGCGTCAGCGACTCGCGGATCACGACTTCCAGGCGATACACCGGCTGCGCGGGAAGTCCGCCGCCGGTGGACTGGTAGATCAGCTCGTTGCGCAGACGCTGGCCGACACGCCCCGGAATTGGTGCGATCTCGACCTCGGCGAGCTTTTCACTGACGTCTGGAGCGCCGGTGATGGCGCTTGAGGCGTACATCGGCCGGAAGCCGGAATCACCGCAGCCGGCGAGCAGCAGCATGGATGCCGCAGCACACGCCAACGCAACCCGGATCATCCCTCGGTGGCTAGCGGCCAACATCGCCCGCCCCTCGCGCTTCGGCTTCAGCCGACGACATTCACAATCCTCTGCGGCACAACGATGACCTTTTTGACCGGCCGGCCTTCGAGCGCGCGCTGCACCGTCTCCAACTGGAGCGCCGCAGCCTCGATCTCAGCCTTGTCGGCCGTCCGGGCAATCGTCATTTCGTCCCGCCGCTTGCCATTCACCTGTACGGCAATGACGATCGTATCGTCAACGAGCAACGCCGGATCGGCTTCCGGCCATGCCTCATTGGCCAAAAGTGTGTTGTATCCGAGCCGCGCCCAGGATTCCTCGGCCAGATGCGGCATCATCGGGCCGATCATGTGCACCAGAAATTCGAGGGCCTCCCGCTGCGCCCACGCCATGTCGGGCCCGGTTTTCCCGAGCGCCGAGCCCAGAACATTCGCGAATTCATAGATCTGCGCCACCGCCACGTTGAATCGCAGGGCTTCGATCGAATGGGCGACCTGGTCGAGCGCCTTGTGGGCGGCGCGACGCAGGTCGTTCGCCTCGGCGCCGAACTCGGCCGGCTTGGTGGCACCCTTCTCGGCGGCCTTTTCCGTGCCCTGGTCGACGAGACGCCACACGCGCTGCACGAACCGGCGGGCGCCCTCGACGCCGACATCGGTATAGGTGACGTCGCGCTCGGGCGGGCTATCGGAGAGCACGAACCAGCGGGCGACGTCCGCCCCGTACCGCGAGACGAAATCGTCGAGATCGACCGTGTTCTTGCGCGACTTCGACATCTTCTCGATCGACCCGATCACAGCCGGCTCGCCGGTCGCGATTTCGACCGCATGCCGTGCGGCGCCCTCGCCTTCGATGCGCACCTGGCTCGGTTGCAGCCAGCCGCCGTGGCGCGATTTGTAGGTCTCGTGCGTGACCATGCCCTGCGTAAAGAGGGCCGCGAACGGCTCGCGCGCGTTCTGCGCCATGGAGAGATGGCCGGTGTCACACATCGCGCGGGTGAAGAAGCGCGAATAGAGAAGGTGCAGGATCGCGTGCTCGATACCGCCGATGTACTGGTCGACGGCCAGCCAATAGGCCGCCGCTTCCTTGTCTACGGGCGTTTTCGCGTGCGGGGCGGTGAAGCGCACGAAATACCAGGACGAGTCGACGAACGTATCCATCGTGTCGGTTTCGCGCCGCGCCTTGCCGCCGCAGCTCGGGCAATCGACGTGCTTCCACGTGGGATGACGGTCGAGCGGATTTCCCGGCTTGTCGAAGGTGGCATCCTTCGGCAATTCGACGGGCAGATCCTTGTCCGGCACCGGAACGATACCGCACGTCTCGCAGTGGATGACGGGGATCGGGCAGCCCCAGTAGCGCTGACGCGAGACGCCCCAGTCACGCAGGCGATAATTCACCTTCCGCGCGCCGACGGGCTTGTTGCCGAGCGTCGCCTTCTCCAGGCGCTGCGCCACTTCTTCGAACGCTGCTTCGGTGCCGAGCCCGTCGAGGAACGACGAGTTGATCATCGTGCCGTCGCCGTCATAGGCCCTGTCGGTGATGGCGAACGTGGCCGCATCCTCGCCCGGCGGCAGGATAACGGGCGTGAACGGCAGATCGTATTTGCGCGCGAAATCGAGATCCCGCTGGTCGCCGGACGGGCAGCCGAAGATGGCCCCGGTGCCGTAGTCCATGAGGATGAAGTTCGCCACATAGACCGGCAGCGTCCAGTTCGGATCGAACGGATGCACGGCGCGAATGCCGGTGTCGAAGCCCTGTTTCTCCGCCGTTTCGAGGTCGGCAACCGAGGTGCCCATGTGCCGGCACTCGTCGCAGAAAGCGGCGAGCTCCGGGTTCTTGGCCGCCGCCGCCTTCGCCAGCGGATGGTCCGGTGAAAGCGCAACGAACGAGGCGCCAAACAGCGTGTCGGGCCGCGTCGTATAGACCTCGACTTCGCCCTGGCCTTCCGGCGCAGTCTTCTTGTCGAGCCCGAAGCGCACCAGCATGCCCTGCGAGCGGCCGATCCAGTTCGCCTGCATCAGGCGCACCTTCTCGGGCCACTTGTCGAGCGTCTGCAACGCCTCCAGCAGCTCGTCGGCGTATTCGGTGATTTTGAAGAACCACTGAGTCAGCTCGCGCTGTTCCACCAGCGCACCCGAGCGCCAGCCGCGCCCGTCGATCACCTGCTCGTTGGCGAGCACCGTGTGGTCCACCGGGTCCCAGTTGACCTTCGACGACTTGCGGTAGGCGAGGCCCTTCTTCAGGAAATCGAGAAACAGCTTCTGCTGATGTCGATAGTAGTCCGGCGAGCAGGTGGCGATTTCGCGCGACCAGTCGAGAGAAAAGCCCATCGACTTGAGCTGCCGCCGCATGGTGGCGATGTTTTCGTACGTCCACTCCGCCGGATGGACCTTACGCTCCATGGCGGCGTTCTCGGCCGGCATGCCGAATGCGTCCCAGCCCATGGGGTGCAGCACATTGAAGCCCTTCGCCCGCTTGTAGCGCGCGAAGACGTCGCCCATGGTGTAGTTGCGCGAGTGGCCGACGTGGATGCGCCCTGACGGATAGGGAAACATCTCGAGGACGTAGCACTTGGGCTGGCCAGGCTTGGTGGAGGCGCGGAAGATACCTCCCTTGTCCCAGGCTTCCTGCCAGTGTTTCTCGCGTGCGGGCGCGTCGTAGCTTTGATTGGCCATACGGCGTCGAACTTTCGGGATTTAGCGGCTTTGAGCGGCGTAATGAGCCTTAAAGCACCATTGGGGTCAAGGCGGTCGGATGACACCTGAGGCTGAAAACAGGCAAGGACCGGCCGCGCGGCTGGCGGAAATCGAGACGGAGATCGCCGTGGCGGCAGCCGAGGCCGGTCGCAATCCGTCCGATGTGCACCTCATCGCCGTCTCCAAAACGTTCGGCGCCGCGGATATCGAGCCGGTCTTGGCGGCCGGTCACCGCCACTTCGGCGAAAACCGCGTGCAGGAGGCGAAGGGCAAGTGGCCGGCGCTGAAGGAGCGCTATCCGGAGATTGCGCTGCACCTCATCGGCCCGCTGCAATCGAACAAGACGAAGGAGGCTGTCGAGCTGTTCGATGCCATCCATTCCATCGACCGGCCGAAGATCGCCCGCGCCATCGCCGATGAAATGACGAGGCAGGGCCGGGAGCTGCAGCTCTTCGTGCAGGTGAACACCGGCGAGGAGCCTCAGAAGGCGGGTGTGCTCCCGCGCGAGCTACCGGCGCTGCTGGCCCTCTGCCGCGACGAGCTCGGGCTGAAAATCGAAGGTCTCATGTGCATTCCGCCGGTCGAGGAGGAACCCGCGATCCACTTCGCCTTCCTCGCCAAGCTCGCCGCGGAAAACGGCCTTTCCGGCCTCAGCATGGGCATGAGCGACGATTTCGCCACCGCCGTCGCTTTCGGGGCGACGCACGTGCGCGTCGGCAGTGCCATCTTTGGCCGCCGCACGTAACCCCGCGGGAGTTTTCCAGTGTGATCTCAGCGCGCGCGGCTTGGGCGTGCATATCCAATGCTAGGCTTCAGCAACATTGATTCGCTCGAAGCCGGAGGCAGACGATGACCGCAGCCGCAGCACGGGCAGACGCCCGGGCCAACGCCGCCGCAGCCGACGCGGCCGCCGATGCGCGTGCCGAAGCCAGCACCGAAGTCGTGACGAAAATCCCCGGGGTGACGAAGGCCACCGCCGCGAAGGCCACGCGCAACGGCTACTATCACTTCGTCGTCGACATCTGGATTACGAACTTCAACGCGATCGAGTTCGGCATCTATAAGCGCACGCGCAACCGCGCGAAGTCACGCCAGTTCACCTCCGACATGGACATCTTCGCCGAAGTGATCGAGGGCGGCCAGCGCACCGGCCTCATCGGCTACCGCGAGGATACCTGGAAGAAGGCGCAAACGAAGGACAAGCGCCTCGTCTTCAAGCTGTTCAACGATTCGCTGAATTGGCGCGCGACGATGGACCTGATGCTTGGGCGCTCGATGCAGCAGACGATCGCATCCCGTGGCATGCCGGTGATGGTCTACTCCATCAACACCGATCAGGATGATTTCGTCGTCTACCTCGAGCGCTCCGCCAACAAGTGGCCGCTGATGCCGGAAAACTTCGGCTTCTTCATTCCGGGGCCCAACAATCAGCCCGTGTTCTATCGGCTGCAGCGCGATTTCATCAACCTCGGTGGCGACTACACCCTTTATGACGAGCACGGCCGCAACGTCGGTCATATCGACGGCAAGGTGTTCTCGATCGGCGGCAAGTGGAAAGGCCGCGTGCGCATCGAGCATGCAGACCGCCGTCTGCTGACGGTGCTGCAGCTCTTCAGCGCGATGCAGATCTTCAACAGCGAGTGCCGCCGCTACCTGCGCCGCATGTGGCGCGACGTACGCAAGGGGCGCACCGCTGTCACGCTCGATGCCCAGGAGCTCGATCTCTATAAGAACCCCCGCCGCATCCGCTGAGTTAAGGACTTTGCGCTAAGCCGTACCGGCCTTGCGCGAGCGCTTGGGCGCTGACGTCCGCTTCTTGCGGGTGGCGGGCGACGGGGATGTTTCCCGCAACGCGCCCTCGGTGCCGGTTTCGTCGGCGAGACCGGAGAGAAGCGCGCGCGCCCGGCCTTCGATCGCTTCCGTCACTTGCGCCATGAGCGGATGCGGACCGGCCGGCATAGTCGCAACGTCGGCCGCGGCGTTTCTCGTTTCCGCCAGCGCGCCTTTGGCCAGGGCTTCGACGCGCGCGAGCAGGCGCGGCGCGTTGAGGCCCACATCGGCGGCAAACCGCTGCCAGTGGCGCCGCTTCAGGTGCTCGCCGCGGCTCTTGCCGGCAATCTTCTGTGCCATGTTGCGCGTGACGTGATCCCACGCGAGCGCGCACATCACGTCGTAGATCGGCGCGAGCCTGAACCCGCGGCCCGAGATCATCATGGAATAGTTTTTCGCATGCGCATCCGTGTTGCACGCGATGACGTTGAAGATCACGTAGTCGAGCAGATTGACGATGTCCGGCGCCTGCATCGCGTTGCGCGTCACCGCGAACATCTCCGCGAGCGTCGGCCCCCGGATGCCGGTCTGATTCGATTCATATTTCGCCGAAGGGGGCTTGCCGAGCGCCTGGCAGAAATCCTCCTGATGCAGACGCCGCCAGCGGCCCTGCTGCTCGACGCGGTCGTAGCGCTTCACCATGAGGTACGTGCGCTTGCCGGCAGTGCCCGTCGTCACTTCGGGTGCGTTGAGACCGAGACGCTTCGCGAGCACGAGACACAGCGCCTCGTTCTGCACGCCGCCGTAGAGGCGCTCGGAATCGGGCTTCAAAATCCATGTCGAAGGCGCGCCGTTGATAGGTATGCAGATGCGGCCCCTGGCATCGATGGCGACGCCGAGCTTCGACTGCACGCCGGCGAGCGACATCGAAACGCCGTCCTCTCCGACGAGGAAGGGCTTGGATGGCAGCTCCGCGAGTATCTTTTCGAGATCGGTTTCGCTTCGGATGGGTTTCCAGTCGGCGGTCGATGTCGTGCCGGGCTTGCCGATGGAAAGCGCACCGGCGGTATCGCGGCCCAGCTCGGAAAGAATGCCGATCACGTCCTCGGGCGCTGCGCCGAGCTGCAGGCCGATGGCGCGGAGCTGCGAAGATTCCGGCAGCAGGTTCGCCGCCCACGGCAGGAAGAGGCGCGGTGGCACGCGCCGCGGCGATAACGGCATCAGCAGCGAGACGGGAAAGGCGCCGCGCGTCGACAGCCATTCCGGCGCGTAGGTGAAGCTCGGGCCGTCCGCGTGCACGGAAACCGTGCCCACCGTTCGGCTCTCGTAAAAGACGTTGAGCTCCTCCACCGGCGTCAATCCTCAAGCTCTGGGAGGTCGGGCGCATCCTCGGCAAGCAGCGGCGGCAGCGCGTCGTCGTCCTCGCGGTTGGCGCCCATGAGATCGAACGGGCGCAGCCCGACGGCGGCGGCCACGACGAGCGCCCGGCCGAGCTGGCACGAGGCCTTTCCGGCTTCGAGTTCGAGAATGAAGCGCCGCCCGACGCCCGTGGCGAGGGCGAGATCGTCCTGGCGCATCCGCAAGGCCTCGCGCCGTTCGCGCACCATGGCACCGAAGCGCCGGGCCTGCTCGCCGGCGGCGCTCTCGATCTCGGATCGCGCGCGGTCGAAGGTCTGCGGGGCTTCCTCGAGCCCGGGTTCTTGCCGCCGAGGCGCATGCCTTTGTTGTGTGGTTCTGGCCATGGACCGGCTCCCGCGAATGTTCCCGCTCGGGAAATTATAAGGGGATTCGCAGCTCCGCACGAACCGTTGTTCCCGAACGGGAACATAGGCACCATTTCACCCCGCTTCAAGCCAAAAAGTTCCCGATCAGGAACATTTTCCCGTTTGGAGCACCCGCCGCAATGAAAAGTTACCGTTCGGGAACTTTACACATCAACGCGGACTAGAAAAAGGCCAATGTGCGCGCACGGGAACATGAAACGGCCCACGATACGTGCCTACCCGTTGCGGATCTTGAAATAGACGACCGTGCAGGCGAGCAGGAATGTGATGCCATTGGCCAGCACCAGCGGCAGGTCGCCGATCAGCAGCCCGTAGACGAGCCACGCGAATAACCCGGCCACCAGCAGCGCGAACATCCCGAAGGAGAGGTCGTGCGTCGAGCGCGTGCGCCACGTCTTCACCACCTGGGGCACGTAGGCGACGGTGGTGAGGGTCGCCGCCAGAAGGCCGATAATGGTCACCATGCAATCGGATTCCCTGCTGAGAGCGGGTAACGCATCGCGCAGCGGAAAGGGCGCGAGGTGAAGTGCTGGGAAATGCGGGACCGATTGGACCGGCGAGGCGTCGAGGCCGTGACCCCTGCGCAATCAAACGATACCCGCCAGCGGAGATGACACGGCTCCATTCAGCGGATGCCGAACTCCGAGAAGCACTGGCGCATGTATTCGCAACGGTGCGAGCCGGAAAAGTGCATGGCATCGCCCTTCGCAGGCGAGATGAAGGTGCAGATTTCCTCTACGCCGCCGGGAGATAGCCAGCCCTGACGGCGCCCCCGCTGCACGGCGAAGCAGTCGGCGGTCTCCTCGTCCGGGCCGCGGAACTGGTGTCCGCACTCGTGCGAGTAGATCCAGAGCTTCACCGGTGTCGACACGCGGTCGAGGAGCCGCATGTTCATGATCAGGAAGCCCGGATAGGCCGCGCCGTAATCGTCGAGGTTGTTGTCGATCACCGTCGGCCGCGTGCCGCAATAGAGCTTGACCCCGTCGAGCTTGAACTCACCGGCCGGTACGATCGTCGCCTGCCCGCCGGTATGGGCGACGTATTCCTCCGGCGTCGGCGTCTTGGGATCCTGCGCAGCCGCCAGCGACGGCACCGCGAGAAGTGCGATCAGGCCCCAGGCCAGACGGCGCGCGCCGCGGCGGATCGACATCGGCAGCTCTTGGATTTTCCCAGCTTCAACTTCCCCAACATGGCGTTGTTTAGGTTGTGAGACAAGTGCGCCGCTGGGCGGGTTGCAAATGGCGCGTATTGCTGCGGGGAGCATTACTAGGAGCCGCCCGCCGCCGCCTCGATACGTGCCATGTCATCGTCCGAAAAACCGAAGTGATGGCCCACCTCGTGCACGAGGACATGGGTGATGAGATCGCCGAGCGTTTCCCCCGATTCCGCCCATTCGTCGAGCAGCGGGCGGCGATAGAGGAACACCATGTCTGGCTCCTGGGGAACGTCCAGAGAGCTCTTCTTGTCGAGGCTGACGCCATGGTAAAGCCCGAGCAGCCCGAGCGGGTCATCGATGTCCAAAGCATCGAGCACCTCTTCCGTCGGGTAGTCCTCGATGCGGATGAGGAGGTCGCCGGCGCGGGAGCGGAAAGCTTCCGGCAGCCGCTCCCAGGCGGTTGCAGCCATGTCCTCGAATTCGGCGAGCCCGGGCGCGGCGACATCTCGCCAGTCCATCGTGGTGGTCATGATCAGTCCGGCTTGCGCGCGACGATGATGGCTTCCCGCAGCGTGAAGAGCCGCTCGCCCGCCTCTTCGCGCGGACGCAGAAAGCTGCGCAATGGTTCATCCTCCAGCATGCCTTCGAGCTGCTCCGCCGTATCGACGTCGCAGCGCATGCGCTTCAGCCACGGCACGAACTGGATATCCTGGTCGAGAAGCTCGTGGCGCACATCCTCGAAGCCGGTGCGCGAGAGAATCGCCAGCCACTCGCTGAGGCCGGCGCAGCGGACGTGGCTGGGATCGCGGAGCCGTTCGTAGGCTTCATAGGCCTCCCCCAGGGGCGCGATGTCGGCCTCAGGCACTTCGGGCAGCAGCAGTGCGTCGGGGCCGACGTTATCGACGACGGCGATCATGCCGCCGGGCTTCAGCACACGCCAAGCTTCCGCGACGAACGCCGCCGGATCGGGAAAATGGTGCGCGGCGAGGCGGCAGGTCACGAGGTCGAACTCGCCGTCACGAAAGGGCAGCGCGCCCGCTTCGGCTTCCGCTGTCGCGACATTGACCAGCCCGCGGGCGCTGGCGAGCCGCCGGGCCTCCGCCAGCATGGCGGGGGTGATGTCCGACGCGAACACCTGCGCGACGAGCGGAGCGAAGGCGAGAGCCGTATGCCCCGCCCCCGTGGCGACGTCGAGCACGCGCCAGTCCGGCTTCGGCGACACGAGCGCCACGAGCCGGCCGAGGCTCGGGCCGCTGGCGTGCACCGCCGAGGCGGCATAGTCCGCTGCGGCAGCGCCGAATTGCTTTTCAACGAGTGTTCTATCCATGCCCGCTTCCGATGTTGGCCGGACTGACCCGGAGCATTTTCCGACGAAGTGGATGCCGGTTCGTCGTAAGAAAATGCGACCAATCAAAAACCTAGACCATGATCGCTTCGGACCCCATCAGTCCGAAGCGTGAATCATCGGTTTAATGAAAAACCTAGAGCGTCCGATCCGATTCCATCGGATCGCAAGACGCTCTAGCACCCCCCTTAGGGGCCCGTCGAGGCACGCGATAACTCCGATTGCAGCGCCGCGCTGACGATCTGGCGCCGCTCGCCATACCGGGAGGCGAACTCCTGGCGTACGAATGCCGCAAACTCGTCCGCGACGGCAGTACGCCCGGTCCGGCGCATATGCATGTTGATGCAGAAGGGTGGCAGCGGCGGGAGCCCTTCCGCCGCGTCGATGACCGATAGATCGGCCGGGACCGCCGACAGCAGCATGGGCGCGACCGCAACATCGGCATAGACCGTCGCCTTGACGGCATCGAGCACGGTCGCTTCGCACACCGGCCGCCAGTCGCGGCCCGCCCCGGCGAGCGCGTGGATGGCGGACGCGCGGAAGGCGCAGTGGGGGCTCCCGAATGACACTGGCAGCGGCGTGCGCTGGTGGGCCTGGCCCCCCGCTGCGCCGACCCAGACGAGCGGATCGGAAAGCAAAAGCTCAGCGTTCGGGGGCACGTCGGGCTCCGTCGAGAGCGCGATGTCGAGATCGTTGCGGTGAAGATTGGCGAGAAGCTCGGCGGTGATGCCCGAAATAAGCGTGACGCGCACCCGCGGCCACGCGCGGTCGAAACGGCGCAGCACCGCCGGCAGGTTCGGCTCGACGACGTCGTGCGGAACGCCGACGCGCACCTCGCCTTCGTAGTGGGGCGTGCTCATCAGCCCCCACAGGTCGTCGTTCATAGCCGTCATCGATTGCGCGTGGGCAAGCAGGCGCTCGCCCGCGGCCGTAGGGCGCAACGTGCGGTTGGAACGGTCGAAAAGTGCGACGGCGAACAGCTCCTCGAGGCGCTTGAGCTGTTGGCTGACGGCCGCCTGGGTGAGGTTGAGCAGGTGGGCCGCGCGGGTGACGCTACCCGTTTCCACCACCGCGACGAAGGCGCGGAGCAACCCGATATCGATGTTGCGCGACACGGCTAACCTCATAACGGACCGTAATACACAACATCATAAACATTCGATTTGTTTATGTCAGTCCAATTCCTACATTGGGGCCAGACGCACTTGGGCTCATTGGGAGGAGAGCGAAGATGGCCAAGGGAGGCGATAGGTTAACAAGTCGGGGATCGGGCCCGAAGACGGCATCGCGCCGGACCGGCTCGGGCTTTGCCAAGCTCTTCGCGTTTATCGAACAGGCAAATCGCGTGGCCCGCGAGCGTAGAGCCCTGATGCGGCTCGACGATAATGCCCTGAAGGATTTTGGCGCATCCCGCGCCGACGCCCTGAACGAGGGTGCAAAATCCTGGTGGGATCTTCCCGTGCCGTCGGGCAGGGATCGCGAAGCGGCCTGATGGGCGCCGGAGCGGCGTGCGGGTGCAGCGCCCAAGACGCTGATTGAAGACGCTGGTCCGGCAATCGAATGGCTTCGAGCCTCGCGGCCCGAAGCCATATGTGTGTCAGGCGATACCCCACTCGCGCACGTCGACGAAGTGGCCTTCGATGGCCGCCGCCGCCGCCATGATGGGGGACAGCAAGTGCGTGCGGCCGAGGCGCCCCTGGCGGCCCTCGAAATTACGGTTCGAGGTCGAGGCGCAACGCTGGCCCGGCTTCAGCTGGTCCGGGTTCATACCAAGGCACATGGAGCAGCCCGGCTCGCGCCACTCGAAGCCCGCGTCTTTGAAGATCTTGTCGAGACCTTCCGCCTCCGCCTGCGCCTTTACGAGGCCGGAGCCCGGCACGATCATCGCGTAAGCGAGACGCTCGGAAATCTTCTTGCCCTCGACAACTTTGGCGACGGCGCGCAGGTCTTCGATGCGCCCGTTGGTGCACGAGCCGATCCAGACGACATCGAGTGGAATGTCGGTCATACGCGTGCCGGGCGTGAGGCCCATGTAATCCAGCGCACGGGCCATCGACGCGCGCTTGTTCTCGTTCTCTACCTTCGCCGGATCCGGCACGCTGCCCGCGACGGAGACGACGTCTTCCGGGCTGGTACCCCAGGTGACGATGGGCGGCAGCTTGTTGGCGTCGAGCTTCACCTCGGCGTCGAAATGCGCGCCCTCGTCCGAGTGCAGCGTCTCCCAGTAGCGCATGGCCATGTCCCAGGCCGCGCCCTTGGGCGCCTTCGGACGGCCCTTGATGAAAGCGTAGGTTTTCTCGTCCGGCGCGATCATGCCCGCGCGCGCGCCGCCCTCGATCGACATGTTGCAGATCGTCATGCGGCCCTCCATTGACAGCGAGCGAATGGCTTCGCCCGCATATTCGATGACGTGGCCGGTGCCGCCGGCGGTGCCGATCTCGCCGATGATGGCGAGGATGATGTCCTTGGCGGTGACGCCGGCGGGCAGCTGCCCGTCGACGGACACGCGCATGTTTTTCGCCTTGCGCTGAATGAGCGTCTGCGTCGCCAGCACATGCTCGACCTCGGACGTGCCGATGCCGTGCGCGAGCGCGCCGAAAGCGCCGTGCGTGGAGGTGTGGCTGTCACCGCACACGATGGTGGTGCCGGGCAGCGTGAAACCCTGCTCGGGGCCCACGACGTGCACGATGCCCTGCCGCACGTCGAGCTCGTTGTAGTATTCGACGCCGAAATCGCGCGCGTTGGCGGCCAGCGTCTCGACCTGGATGCGGCTGTCGTCGTCGTCGATGCCCTTGCTGCGATCGGACGTCGGCACGTTATGGTCGACGACGGCGAGCGTTTTCTCCGGCGCGCGCACCTTGCGGCCCGACATGCGCAGCCCCTCGAAGGCCTGCGGGCTCGTCACCTCGTGCACGAGATGGCGGTCGATATAGAGAAGGCAGGTGCCGTCATCCTGGCGCTCGACCACGTGATCGTCGAAGATCTTGTCGTAGAGTGTTTTAGCCATGCCGTCTCTCGTCGTGTCTGGGCGGCTGCGCAAGGCAGCTCGCGGCGCCAAAAACCACCTCTCGCTCCCGGAAGCCCGGGTACGCAGGTGGATGGGTGCTTCTTAGCCGCCGATGCTCAAGAAACCGTCCCGTTTAGATAGCTTCTAGTCCGCAGAACCGCAATTGCCGCGACGACGCGGCGCGCTCAAAGCCGGTCCGGAGGGCTCCAAAGGTTCTTCGCGCGAGGGAAAGCCGGTCCGCTCAGAACTTCCACTGCCGGGCCTGGGCGACCATGAAATCGCGCAGCACCTGTACCTTTTTCGAGGCCTTCAGCTCTTCGGGGTAGACGAAAAGGATCGGCAGCGTCGGCGGGGTGATCTCGGTGAGAACGGGCACCAGGTCGCCGTCATCGTCGGTCATGTAGTCCGGGATCATGCCGATACCGATGCCGGCGCGGATCGCATAGCGCAGCGCCACGACGCTGTTGGCGCGAAACGCGGGTTCCCGCGGCCCCCGCCCGTCCCGTCCGGCGGTCTCGATCCAGGTGATCGCGGTGAGATGCTGCGCCGGCTGGCCACTGTAGGAGACGATGCTATGCCCTTCGAGCTCGTCCAGCGTCTTGGGTGTGCCGAAGCGGCGGACGTATTGCGTCGAGGCGAAGGCCCGAACGCGACTGGTGAAGAGCACCCGGCGAATGAGATCCGATTGCGGCGGCTCGCGGGTCCAGATGGCGACGTCCGCAGCGCGCATGCCGATGTCGACTTGGTCGTCGTTGAGCTGCAGCTCGATGCGGATTTCCGGATAAAGATCCTGGAACTCCCGCAGCCTCTGCGTCAGCCACATCGTGCCGAATCCGACGGGCGCCGTGATGCGTAGTTCGCCGGACGGCTTCGATGTCGTGTCGGACAGCAGCGTCTCCGCCGTGTGCAGCCGGTTGATGACATCGGAGGTTGTGCGGTGGAGTAGCTCGCCCTGCTCGGTGAGGACCAGCCCGCGTGCGTGGCGGTGAAACAGCGTCACCTTGAGGTCGCGCTCGAGTGCGGAAACTTGACGGCTCACGGCCGACTGGCTCATGTGCAACGCATCGCCGGCGTGCGTGAAGCTACCTGCCTCCGCCGCCGCGTGGAAGATTCTGAGCTTGTCCCAGTCCATGGATCAGGCCCCGTGACGATGCACCGCTTCGCCGGGCCTGTGCTTCATGCGTTCAACGCCGCTTCAGCGCAACCCGTACTCTATTTGTTGCGGCGCAACTTAGACCAGCGGCCGTGGGATGGATAGGGTGACGCGCCAGCGCAGCCCTATATAAGCAGCGGCAACGCTAGACAGTGCAAATCTGGGAGATACGCGATGAAGTTCGGCGCAACCCTATTGGCTTCGATGGTAACCGCTGCGGCGCTCGCCGGCGCGCATGCCGAGCCAACCCTGCTGTGGGAGACGGAAGGTCTCGCGACCCCCGAATCGGCACTGCCTGTTCCGGCGGAAGGCTTCGCTTACGTGAGCAACGTCGCCGGCGCTCCGCTCGAGAAGGACGGCAACGGGTTCATCTCCAAGGTGTCCCTCGCGGACGGCAAGATCACCGAGCGGGAGTGGGCGAAAGGGCTCAATGCACCGAAGGGCATGGCCCTCTCGGGCGGCAAGCTCTACGTCTCCGATATCGACAAGCTCGTCGAGGTCGATCCCAAGAGCGGCAAGATCATCGCATCCCACGATGCCCCCGGCTCCGTGTTCCTCAATGACGTCGCTGCCGACGGCAAAGGCCACGTCTACGTCTCTGATTCCAGCACCAGCACGATCTGGCGTCTTGCCGATGGCAAGTTGGAGAAGTGGGCCGAGGGCGAGAACCTCAACTATCCGAACGGCCTCTACGTCGAAGGCGACAAGCTGATCGTCGCGGCATGGGGTGCGCCGGGCACCTCCGGCCAGTCTCCGAAGGCTGCGAACCTGCTGCAGGTTTCGCTCGCGGATAAGAAGGTCAGCAACCTGGGCGATGGCACGCCTGTCGGCAACCTCGACGGTATCGAGCCGGATGGCGACGACTACCTCGTCTCGGATTGGGTGGCTGGCAAGGTGTACCGCATCGGCAAGTCCGGTAAGGCCGAGCTGCTGCTCGATCTTGGACAGGGAACCGCCGACATCGGCTATGATCCGGCGAGCAAGACGATGCTCGTCCCGCTCATGAAGGACAACAAGCTCCGCGCCTATAAGATGCAGTAGGCGCCCGTACCGAGGGCCAAAGAAAAGGCGCGGTACCGTTTCCGGTGCCGCGCCTTTTTGTTGTCCGTTGCCGCCGGCTTGATGACGCCGGTACGTCCGCCCGGGCTTACTGCGCATCCTGCGTATCGGAGGCCGCGCCGCGCAGCATCGGCCCCATGATCGGATCTGCCGCAGCCGTGCCTTCGGATGGCTCCGCGCACTGCATCGTTTCGGCGTCGAAGACGCCGTTCTTTGCCAGGCACTGGGTGGCGAGCACATGCGCCGCGCTGGCGTCATCCTCGGCGTGAGCTGCAATGGAGATGACCGCCACGCAGGCGGTTGCTGCGGCGAGCTTCGCAAAGTTCATGGCATTCCCTCGGCAAGTACTGTCGTATCGGAACCCAACTAGCGAGTGCTGATGCCGATCTTATGACCGGCGCCTGAAGCCGCCTATTCGGCGGCCTCGCTCTCGGCCTCGATTTCCAGCGTGGCGAGATAGCGCTCCGTTTCCAGCGCCGCCATGCAGCCCATGGCCGCCGCCGTCACCGCCTGGCGATAGACCTCGTCCTTCACGTCGCCGGCGGCGAACACGCCTGGAATGCTGGTCGCGGTCGAATCGGGGCGCGTGATGATGTAGCCGGACGATGTGAGATCGAGTTGCCCCTTGAACAGCTCCGTTGCCGGTGCATGGCCGATAGCGATGAAGACACCATCCGCCGGCCGCTCCGTGATCGCGCCGGTGTGGACGTTCCGCAGCCTCACGCCTGTGACCGACTTCGGATCTGCGGTGCCGACGACCTCCTCCACCGCGTGATCCCACACCACCTCGATCTTGGGGTTCTTGAAGAGACGGTCCTGCAGGATCTTCTCGGCGCGGAAATGGTCGCGCCGGTGCACCACCGTCACGCGCTTGGCGAAGTTGGTGAGGAAGATCGCTTCCTCGACCGCGGTATTGCCGCCGCCGACCACGACGACCTCTTTGTCGCGATAGAAGAATCCATCGCACGTAGCGCAGGCGGAAACGCCGTGACCCTGGAACAGGCTCTCCGATTCGATTCCGAGCCAGCGCGCCTGCGCACCGGTGCAGATGATCAGCACATCGCAGGTGTAGCTGTCGCCGGAATCCCCCGTCAGCTCGAACGGACGCGTCTTGAGGTTCACCCTGGAGATCTGATCCATGATGATCTCGGTGCCGACGTGCTCGGCCTGGGCGCGCATCTGCTCCATGAGCCAGGGCCCCTGGATCACGTCGGCGAAGCCCGGATAGTTTTCGACGTCCGTCGTGATGGTGAGCTGGCCGCCCGGCTGCGAGCCTTCGATCAACAGCGGTTTCAGCATGGCGCGGGATGCATAGATCGCCGCCGTGTAGCCGGCAGGTCCCGAACCGAGGATCAGCACCTTCGCGTGCCTGGCGTTGGCCATCATGCCCTCCTGACCGGCCGGCAAATCGCCTCCGGGGTCCATTAGATTGGGCCGCAGTTAGACCCCTGCAAGGGTGAAGGTCAATGCGCAAAGCCGCCGTAGCAGCGGTGTGCGTCAGCTCCCGTGGACGGCCCTCCGGCTGGCATCGGTGCAGCGGCTGGACCGGGATGGGAGCGTGCCGTTAAAGCTGGCGCGAGCGCGCCGCTGTTGTCGCCCCGCGCCGTGCTAGGCTAGCAATACGGGTGGGGATGCTCAGCACAGGGTAGGCGTGATGTCGGAGCTATGGGGGAAGGTCTCGACGGTCGTATTCGGCCTGCTCGACCGGATTTGGACCGGCCTGTGCTGGCCGCTGATCGGCCTGCTCAACCTCATATTCCGGCCCGACCCCCAAACGGGCGACGTGGCGTTGTGGAAGGTCGCGCTCTGGCTCGGCGCGAACGGCGTCATTCTCTATATCGCCGTCGTCGACCTCACCGAACGCCCGCTCTTTTGGACTCTGCTGGGCTTCCTCCTGATCCACATTCTCATCATCGCCTCCAGCCTGCGCATCATGTACGAGGAAAAGCGCGTGATGGAAGGCGCGCTCGCCGCCGACAAGATGACGTTCTCGGCGCTCGACGCCGTCAACAACGTGCCGATCCTCGCGTCCTCGACACTGTTCTACATCTTCGGGCTCGCCGCCCTCATCCAGATCGTGGAGCGCAGCGGCTTGGCGCAGATCCTGCGCAGCCGGCCGAAGCTTCACAGCGAGTACGTCGAATACCTCACCTGCGTGCTGAACGAGATCCCGATCGTCAACTCGCTCGTCAACGCATGGGCGAACGTAACCGAGCTGTCCGCGAATCTCAGCGCGCAGATCGTCTACAACGGCGTAACCGGAAACGCGGTGCGCCTGATCGTCGTCATCACGTTGTCGATCATCGTCGTACGCGCGCTGCTGCTACGCTTCCAGCAGTGGAGCCATCAGGTTTCGATGGCGCACGCCCTCGAGAACGGAACGGTCAGCCCGGACAGCGTAAAGAAGCGTCTCGTACGCGTACCGACCACGCTCAACAGCAGACTGATGAAATCGGCGCTGACGCACCCCGATACGGCGGTGCGCCGCCGCGCACTGGCCGCGATGGCGCGCCTCGAGGTCCCGAACTTTGCGCGTGAGTTCCTGGAGAAGATCGGTCAGCACCTCGAGCGCGACCTTGGCCTGGCACATATTCGCGAAACGCTCGCAGCGATGAATGCCGCCGCGCGCGAGAGCATGGCGGGCGAGCTGACCGCGGTGATCGAGAAGCAGATGCTCACCGTCAAGGATGCGATCGACATGCAGACGCGCCAGCGTCTCGATGAGTTGCGCGCGATGCTGAAACGCACGTAACTTTCTGAGCTGCGTGTCGCGCCGCGCCTACCGTGCGGTGCGATGCGCCTATCGGAGCAGGATGAACGGATGGATCGGCGGCCGGCGTCGAGCACTGCGGCCGAGGCGCGGCCCGCAACGGAAACCCCGTTGCGCGAGATCGAAACAGGCCTGGCCGATACGGCGCGGCGGCTGAAAGCCATCTTCATCGGCTCGGCAGGCAATCTCGTCGAGTGGTTCGACTTCTACGCCTACTCCGCGTTTGCGCTCTATTTCGCGAACGCCTTCTTCCCCGCCGAGAGCCAGACTGCACAGTTGCTCAACGCCGCCGCAATCTTCGCCGTCGGCTTTCTCATGCGCCCCTTCGGCGGCTGGCTGTTCGGACATATGGCCGATCGCCATGGGCGGCGCATCGCGCTCACCGTGTCCGTCATGATGATGTGCTTCGGCTCGCTCATCATTGCCGTGACACCCACCTATGCCACTATCGGCATCGCGGCGCCCGCCGTCCTGCTGCTGGCGCGCTTGATCCAGGGGCTGAGTCTCGGCGGGGAATATGGAACCAGCGCCACCTATCTCTCGGAGGTCGCGCATCCCGATCACCGTGGTTTCTATTCGAGCTTCCAGTACGTGACGCTGATCGGCGGGCAGCTGCTTGCCATGGTACTGCTGCTCGTTCTGCAGAAGCTGCTGCTGACGCCGGAGCAGCTCGAAGCATGGGGATGGCGCATTCCGTTTTTCGTCGGCGCGCTGCTCGCGGTCGTCGTCTATTTCATGCGGCGCGACATGCACGAGAGCGACGCGTTCGTCGAGGCGCAAATGATGGGCGCCACGGAAAGCCCGCTGAAGCGGCTGATGCGCCACCCGCGCGAGGTTGCGATCGTCGTTGGGTTGACGCTCGGCGGCACGGTCGCCTTCTACACCTACACCACGTACATGCAGAAATTTCTCGTCAACTCCGTTGGGCTTTCGAAGGATACGTCCACCGTCATCGCCGCATCGACGCTGCTCCTCTATATGTGCCTGCAGCCGGTGGTCGGCGCGCTCTCCGACATCGTCGGGCGCCGCCCCGTACTGCTCACCTTCGGCATTCTCGGCACGCTGCTCACGGTGCCCATCCTCACCGCCCTGGAGAATACCGACAGCGCCTGGACGGCATTCCTCCTCATCATGGGGGCGCTCGTCATCGTGAGCGGCTACACCGCCATCAACGCGGTTGTTAAGGCGGAGCTATTCCCCACGGGCGTGCGGGCCATGGGGGTGGGCTTCCCCTATGCGATCACGGTGGCGCTGTTCGGCGGGACCGCGGAATACGTGGCGCTCTACCTCAAGAGCATTGGCCATGAGGCGGCATTCTACTGGTACGTCACCGCCTGCATCGGGGTCTCGCTCGCCGTCTATGCGCTCATGCGCGACACGCGTGACCACTCGGCCATGCACCGGCATGTTTGAGCGCATCCGTTAAAAGCACGGGACGCCGTTCATATCCCGCCAGAATGACGCACCCCTCCCCCGTTGGCGGTAATCCGTTGCCGGAGAATTAGGCGTCCCTTCCACATCGCTAGCGGCGGAAGCCGCGATATGCTACTTGGCGCGCACCTATTGCAGCGCACAAAGCCCAGATGAACCTTAGAAACATTGCGATTATCGCCCACGTTGACCATGGCAAGACCACGCTCGTCGACGGGCTGCTGAAGCAGTCCGGTTCCTTCCGCGAAGGACAGCGGGTCGCCGAACGAGCAATGGACTCGAACGACATCGAGCGTGAGCGAGGTATCACCATCCTCGCGAAGTGCACCTCGGTCGTGTGGAAAGATGTGCGCATCAACATCGTCGACACGCCCGGCCACGCCGACTTCGGCGGCGAGGTGGAGCGCATCATGAACATGGTCGACGGCGTCGTGGTGCTGGTCGACGCTTCCGAGGGGCCGCTCCCGCAGACGAAGTTCGTCGTCTCCAAGGCGCTGAAGCGCGGCCTGCGTCCCATCGTGGCGATCAACAAGATCGATCGCCCCGACGAGCGGCATCAGGACGTGCTCAACGAGGTGTTCGACCTCTTCGCCAACCTCGATGCCACCGACGAGCAGCTCGACTTTCCCGTGCTCTTCGGCTCCGGACGCAACGGCTGGATGGCGCTTGATCCGAGCGGCCCTCAGGAAAGCCTCGCGCCGATGTTCGATCTCGTCGTGTCGCACGTGCCGCCGCCGACGGTGGAAGAAGGCCCGGTGCGGGTCCTCGCGACGACGCTCGAGGCCGATCCGTTCCTCGGCCGCATCCTCACCGGCCGCATCACGTCCGGCGTGTTGAAGCCCGGCGCGCCGCTGAAGGCGCTCAATCACGAGGGCGAAGTCGTCGAAAACTTCCGCGTGCAGAAGGTGCTGGCCTTCCGCGGCCTCGACCGCGTCCCGGTCGATCAGGCTGAAGCCGGTGAGATCGTCTCCATTGCCGGTATGACCAACGCGACCGTGGCCGATACCCTGTGCGATCCTTCCGTGCAGGAGCCCCTGCCGGCACAGCCCGTCGACCCGCCGACGCTGTCGATGACGTTCCGCATCAACGACGGCCCCTTCGCAGGCCAGGAGGGTGACAAAGTGCAGAGCCGCGTCATCCTCGACCGTCTGCGCAAGGAGGCGGAGAGCAACATCGCCATCCGCGTGACCGTGTCCGATGACAAGGATGCGTTCGACGTCGCCGGCCGTGGCGAGTTGCAGCTCGGCATCCTCATCGAGAACATGCGTCGCGAAGGCTTCGAGTTGACCGTGTCGCGCCCCAGGGTCGTCTTCCAGACCGATCCCGAAACCGGTGAGCGCCTCGAACCCGTCGAGGAAGTCATCATCGACGTTGACGAGGAATTCAGCGGCGTCGTCGTTCAGAAGCTCTCCGAGCGCAAGGGCGAGCTCCTGGAGATGCGACCTTCAGGGGGTGGCCGCCAGCGCATGGTGTTCCACGTCCCCACGCGCGGCCTCATCGGCTACCAGAACGAGCTGCTGTCCGACACGCGCGGCACCGCGGTGATGAACAAGCTGTTCCACAGCTACGTGCCCTTTAAGGGCGAGATCACCGGGCGACGCACGGGCGTGCTGATCTCCAACAGCCAGGGCGAAGCCGCGGCGTACGCGATCTTCAACCTCCAGGACCGCGGACCCTTCATGATCGGGGCGCAGACGCGCGTCTACGAGGGCATGATCGTCGGCGAGCACACGCGCGACAACGACCTGGAAGTGAATGTCGTCAAAGGCAAGAAGCTCACCAACGTGCGCGCGTCCGGCAAGGACGATAACGTTCTTCTGACGCCGCCGATGAAGCTGCCGCTGGAAAAGGCACTCAGCTACATCAACGACGATGAGCTGGTTGAAATCACGCCGAAATCCATCCGGCTGCGCAAGCGCTGGCTCGATCCCCATGAGCGCAAGAAAATGGAACGTGCCCGCGACCGCGACGTGGCATAGTTAATTTCTCTTTGTGCAACGCAAAATTGCCATGTTATAGCGGATCCGTTGCCACGCGTGGCCACTCAACAATTGGAGGACTTCTCAATGAAGAAGCTCGCATGCATTGCGCTCGCCGTTTCCCTCTGCGGCGGAGCGGCGTTTGCCGATTCCAAGCCGTCCGCTGACGAAGTGGGCAAGATCAAGCAGACGCTTAGCGACTGGGGCTGCGAAGGCGGCACCTATGAGAAGGAAACGGAAGCTTCGAGCATCTTCGAGGCCGACGACGTGAAGTGCAAAGACGGCAGCCAGTACGACGTCAAGCTCGACGGCAGCTTCAAAGTGATTTCGATCACCCGCGACTAAAGCGCTCCAAAAGCGAAATTCCGCGCGGCGTTCTAAGCACGTTCAAGCGCCGGCCGATTCCCTATCGGCCGGCGTAAGTGTTTCCGGCATTGCGCCCGGCCTGCTATGGAAACGCCAAGCGCAGCGAGGCGACGTGGCAACCGGCAAATTCCCCCAAATGCGAGACGCAACCGATGTTGCGCCGATCACCTGGCCGGCGGGTGTAACGCCGCCTCCGGAATTCCTGCGCGCCGTCGATTTCGCCCGGCACGAGGACGGGCACCTTTTCATCACCGGCCGTGCCGGGACGGGGAAATCGACGTTGCTGCGCGCGATGCGCGATCACATCGTCGATGAGAACATCGTGCTGGCCCCGACCGGGCTCGCCGCCGTGAACGTCGGTGGCCAGACGATTCACTCGTTCTTCGGATTCCCGCCACGCCTCATCCGTCCCGACGACATCCGCCGCAGTCGCAACGGGCGCCTGATGCGCAAGCTGAAGCTCATCATCATCGACGAGGTGTCGATGGTGCGCTCCGATCTGATGTGGGCGATCGACCAGTCGCTGCGGATCAACCGTGGGCGCCCGCGTGAGGCATTCGGCGGTGTGCGCCTGATGCTCTTTGGCGATTTGCACCAGCTCCCGCCGGTCGTGCAGGGCGATGTCGTCCAGCATCTCGAAAGCGAGTTCGGCGGTCCGTTTTTCTTTCAGGTTCCCGCGCTCGGCGAGGGCGCAGGCGTGACCCTGCTGGAGTTGGACCAGGTTTTCCGTCAGAGCGACGAGACTTTTCTCACCGTCCTCAACCGCATCCGCGATGGCGAGGTGACCGAGGAAGATCTGGAGGTGCTCAATGAGCGCACCCACCCGATCCGCACCCTCGGCGAGGGCGATGCCTTCGTGATCCTGACGCCGACGAACGCTGCCGCGCAGCGCATCAACATGGCGTATCTCAATGCGCTGCCGACGCCCGAGCGCATCTACGCCGCCGGCATTACGGGCGAATATTCCGACAGCGCCCACCCCACCGATGCCAACCTGCTGCTGAAGGAGGGCGCGAAAGTCATCCTGCTGCGCAACGATCCGGACCGCCGCTGGGTCAACGGCACCATCGCCCGCGTCGCTCGGCTGGACGATAAGCGCGTCTGGATCGAGCTCGACGGCAAGACCCACGAGATCGAGCAGGTGTCGTGGGAGGCGCGCCGCTACGCCTACGACCAGAGCGCAGAGAAAATCATCGAGAACGTCACCGGCACCTTCCGGCAATTTCCGCTGCGGCTGGCTTGGGCACTCACCATTCATAAATCCCAGGGTTTGACCCTCGACAAGGTCTACATCGACCTTGGTCGGGGTACCTTCGCCCATGGCCAGGCGTATGTAGCCCTTTCCCGCTGCCGCTCCCTTGAGGGCCTGGCGCTGGCCCGGCCGCTTCGGCCCTCGGACGTCATGTTCGACAACGCGGCCATGGGCTACCGGGACCGGTTCGCGCGCCTGTGATCCCCTTTTTGAAACCGCGCGCCGACTTGATGGTTAAGCCCGGATAAAGGCCTCGCTGGGGTCGCGATGTTGCGCCGCACAAAGATTTATGTTGCGGCGCACAAAATCTTCGGCTACATAAGAGCTGCGGTTAGGGCTTCACAGCCGTTGCATTCTTTTCGAGACCCTGAACATGAGCGCCCGGATGACCGGGCTGCCCCAAACGATTACGGAGACACCCATGAACGACCAGTTCGCCCGCCAGGCCCAAGACATGCTCGCGGCCGCCAAGGAGGCCCGCATTCCTGAGAACATGAAGGCCTTCGCCGAGGAGAGCGTTGCCAAGACCCGCGACGCCTACACCAAGATCAATGCTGCCACCCAGGACAGCGTGAAGGCGGTGGAGGAGATCGTCCTCACGGCTCAGGCCGGCGCGCGCACGTTCGGTGAGAAGGTGATGCAGGCCGCCGCGGTGAACGCCGAGGCCGTCTTCGACGCCGCCGAGGCCATCGCCCGCGCCAAGACCCTCCCCGAGGTCGCTCGCGTCCAGGCCGACTTCCTGAAGCAGCAGTTCGCCACCGCCTCCTCGCAGACGAAGGAGTTCTTCGAGCTGTCGAACAAGATCAGCCGCCAGACGATCGAGACGATGAATTCGGCTGCCACCAAGACCTTCGAGCAGTTCAAGAAGGTTGGCTAACGCCGCCACCGGGCGCGTTCCGAGATATGCAATTGCGAGGCCGCGGGGCATCCCCGCGGCCTTTTACGTGTCGTGGCCTCACTTTTGGCAAAACGTCTACGCAGGATCGCCGCTTTGCTGTAAGCTTGCGTGCGGGAATGAAAAAGAACGCGATGTTAGGTGAGAGTTCAGATTGTAGGGTACGTCCCGGGGCGCCTTCCGATGCGAAGGCGCTGTGCGAGGTGTTCCGCACGAGTTGGAGCAACGCGTACCTCGGCATCATTCCCCATTTCCATCTCGACGGCATGATCCGCCGCCGGACACAGGATTGGTGGAAAAAGACGATCCGCTCTGGCAGCGAAATGCTGGTGCTGCAGGTCGCCGATACGGTGGCCGGCTATGCAACCCTGGGCCCCGCCCGCGCCCAAGGCACCTATGAGGGCGAGATCTACGAGCTCTATATTTCGCCGGCCTATCAGGGCCTGGGCTTCGGCGAGCATCTGTTCGAAGCGTGCCGCTACCATCTCGACGCGCGGCGCCTGAACGGGCTCATCGTCTGGGCATTGGCGGACAATACAACCGCGTCCGACTTCTACTGGCGCCGCGGCGGCCGTCCGGTGGGCACGGCGCTGGAGCGCTTCGGGCGCACCAAGTTGCAGAAGATCGCCTTCGCCTGGGAGTAGTGAGACCGGGCTGGCGTCACCGCAGTGCCGGACGGTTGCTGCACCGTGAGAACTCGGGCAGCTGGCGTCCGCTGGCTTCCTGAGAAACCCCACCGCGAACCCATCCGAGCCGGCATAAAGTCCCACGCGGCGATGCGGCAAGCGCTAAATGCCGCCTTAGCCTTTCTCATTCCCGTGTGTGTTGCTATACCGCAGCGCAACTTCCCTTTGATCGACACTCGAGGTCTGAGATGAAAGTCGCCGTTATGGGCGTTGCTGGACGCATGGGCCAGGAGCTCGTGCGCGCGGCCCATGCTGCCGGCTGCACCGTCATCGCCGGTCTGGAGCGGGAAGGCTCGCCGGCCATCGGGTCCGATGTGGGCACCATGGCCGGGCTGGCGCCCTTGGGCGTTCCCGTCACCTCGGACGCGCTCGAGGCGATCTCGCGCAGCGAAGGCATCCTCGACTTCACGTCGCCAAAGGCCACCGTCGAGTTTGCCGGCCTCGCCGCCAATGCCCGCGCCGTGCACGTCATCGGCACGACGGGCTTCAACGCCGATGAAGAGGCGCAGATCGCCGCCGCCGCGCGCCATGCGCCGATCATCAAGGCCGGCAATATGAGCTTGGGGGTGAACCTCCTCGTGGCTCTCACGCGCCGCGTCGCCGAGGCGCTGGATGAGGACTTCGACATCGAGATCGTTGAAATGCACCACCGGCACAAGGTGGACGCCCCGTCCGGCACGGCCCTGATGCTCGGCAAGGCCGCCGCCGAGGGCCGCGGCATCGATCTCGGGGAACGCGCCGTGAGAGTGCGCGATGGACATACCGGACCGCGCCGCTCAGGCGACATCGGCTTCGCGACGCTGCGCGGCGGCAGCGTCGTCGGCGAGCACCGCGTCATTTTCGCCGGCCCCGACGAGCGCATCGAGCTCACGCACGTAGCAACCGATCGCTCCATCTTCGCGCGCGGCGCGGTCAAGGCGCTGCGCTGGGGCCATGGCAAGGCGCCGGGGCTCTATTCAATGTCCGACGTGCTGGGGCTGTGAACGTGGAAGTCCGTCCGGTGGCAGCCAAGGATCAGCGCACCCACACGCTCGTGCTCGTGCGCCACGGCGAGAGCGAGTGGAACCGCCGCAACCTCTTCACCGGCTGGTGCAATCCGGACCTGACGGAAAAGGGTCTCATCGAGGCCCTCGTTGCCGCCCGCATGCTGCGTACCGAAGGCATCATTTTCGACGTCGCCTATACGAGCAAGCTGAAGCGAGCACAGCGCACCCTCGACATCATCCTTTCCGAATTGTGCCAGACGAAACTGCCGGTCCACTTCGAGGAGGCCTTGAACGAGCGCCACTACGGCGATCTGTGCGGCCTCAACAAGGACGAGGCGCGGGATCGCTGGGGCGAGGAGCAGGTGCGCGTCTGGCGCCGCAGCTACGATATTCCCCCGCCGGGAGGCGAGAGCCTGAAAGACACCGAAGATCGCGTGATGCCCTACTACCGCAATCACATCTGGCCCGATCTGCAATCGGGCAAGACGGTTCTGGTTGTCGCGCATGGCAACTCGCTGCGGGCGCTCATCATGAATCTGGAGAACCTCACCGGCGAGGAAATCCTCAGCCGTGAGCTCGCGACGGGCGCCCCCATCGTCTACCGGCTCGGCGAGGATGGTATCCCGGTGAACCGCCACGACCTTCTCCCCTCACGCAGTAAGGACGCCCCACCGGAAGATGACGTCTAAAGGTGATCAATGGCTCTGCAGGATGTTGCCGACGCGATCGAGGAAAGCAGCAGGAAGCATCGCGATAGGCTGATCGCGGTCTACATTGGCGTTCTCGCCGTGCTCCTCGCCATTTGCGGCGTCGGCTCGGGCAACGCGATGAAAGACGCCACCGCGCGCAACATCGAAGCCTCGAACACCTGGGCGTTCTTCCAGGCCAAAAACATCCGCCGCCACGAGCTGCGTCTGCAGATGGCCGAGTTCGAGGTGATGCTGGCCGCCCAGCCGGGGCTTCCCGAAGCGGCCCGCAAGCTGATCGATGAGAAGCTCGCCGCCTACAAGCACGACGCTGAGCGCCTCAGCTCCGAGCCGGACACCGGCGAGGGCCTCAAGGAGTTGCTGATCAAGGGCAAGGCCCTCGAAAAAGAGCGCGACACGGCGATGCTGAGGGATCCCTACTTCGACTACGGCCAGGCGCTGCTGCAGATTGCCATCGTGCTCGCCTCGGTCGCCATCATCGCCGGCGGCAATTCGCTCCTCGTCCTGAGCGCTCTGCTCGGAGCGCTGGGCACGGCATCGACGCTCAACGGGTTCTTCCTGTTCTGGGTGCCCTTGCCCTTGGCAGGCTAGCGGTCTTCAAGCCTCACCCGCCCTGCGTCGACGACGGCGCGCCGTCGCGCCCCCCGATCCTGCCCTTGCCGCCGCGCCCCCGAGGGGATAGCACTACGGCACTTTTTCTTCCCACCTTTGCCCCGGGTCCTTCGCCCCATGACCACCTACAATCTGCTTCTGCTCCCCGGTGACGGCATCGGCATCGAGACCATTGCCGAGGTCGAGCGCATCGTCGCTTTCTTCAACGCTTCGGGGAAGGTGACGTTTGCCACCGACACCGATCTCGTCGGCGGCTCCGCCTACGACAAGCACGGCGTCGCCATCACCGATGCCGCGATGGAGAAGGCGCAGAAGGCCGATGCAGTGATCTTCGGCGCGGTGGGCGGTCCCAAGTGGGCCGACGTGCCCTATGCGGTGCGCCCTGAGGCCGGCCTGCTCCGGCTGCGCAAGGACCTCGGTCTCTTCGCCAACCTGCGCCCCGCAATCTGCTACCCCGCGCTGGCCGACGCTTCCTCGCTGAAGCGCGAGCTGGTCGAGGGGCTCGACATCATGATCGTGCGCGAGCTGACCGGCGGCGTCTATTTCGGCGAGCCGAAGGAGATCGTGACGCTGGAGAACGGCGAGAAGCGCGCCGTGGACACGCAGATCTACACGACCGGCGAAATCGAGCGCATCGCCAAGGCGGCCTTCGATCTGGCGCGCAAGCGCGGCAACAAGGTGCATTCGGCCGAGAAGCACAACGTGATGCGCACCGGCGTCCTCTGGAAGGAGGTCGTCACCGAGGTGCACAAGACCTACGCGCCGGACGTGAAGCTGGAGCACATCCTCGCCGACAACTGCGCCATGCAGCTCGTGCGCAACCCGAAGCAGTTCGACGTCATCGTGACCGACAACCTCTTCGGCGACGTGTTGTCCGACGAGGCCGCGATGGCCACGGGCTCGCTTGGCATGCTGCCGTCCGCGTCCCTGGGCGCTGCCGATCCCAAGACCGGCAAGCGCAAGGCGCTCTATGAGCCGGTGCATGGCTCGGCGCCCGATATCGCGGGTAAGAACCTCGCCAACCCGATTGCCACCATCGCCTCGTTCGGCATGGCGTTGCGCTATTCGTTCGATATGGGTGCCGAGGCCGATATGCTCGACAAGGCCATCGCCGGCGTTCTCGCCGCCGGTCTGCGCACCGGCGACATCATGCAGCCCGGCATGACGAAGGTTGGCACCGCGGAGATGGGCGCGGCTATCCTCGACGAGCTGAAGAAGCTCGCGGCGTAACGGCGCTGCTGCCCCATTGGCGTTCCTTCGATGGGGCCGGCGGGCACTCCAACGGGAGTACCCCTTGCGCCCGGAGCCCCGCGCGCGTAAGTGAGCCCGCAGACGCGGCATGTTCCGCGAGCTGCTGAAAATCGGGTCTTACGATGGGCTATAAGGTCGCCGTAGTCGGTGCCACGGGTAACGTGGGCCGCGAAATGATGAAGGTGCTCGCCGAGCGCGAGTTTCCGGCGGACGAAGTGTACGCCGTTGCCTCGCGCCGCTCGCTCGGCACCGAGGTTCTGTTCGGCGACCGCACCCTCAAATGCCACGACATCGAGCAGTTCGACTTCTCGAAGGTGGACTTCTGCCTCATGTCGGCAGGTTCGGCGGTCGCCAAAGAATGGGCGCCCAGGATCGGCGCCCAGGGCTGCATCGTGATCGATAACTCCTCGTGCTGGCGTTACGACCAGGACGTGCCGCTGATCGTGCCCGAGGTGAATGCCGACGCGGTGGCGGGCTACACCAAGAAGAACATCATCGCCAATCCGAACTGCTCCACGGCACAGCTCGTCGTCGCGCTGAAGCCGCTGCATGACGCGGCGAAGATCAAGCGCGTCGTCGTTGCGACCTATCAGTCCGTTTCGGGCGCCGGCAAGGAAGCCATGGACGAGCTCTGGCAGCAGACCAAGAGCAAGTACGTGCCCGGCCAGGATGTCGAGCCGGCGAAGTTTCCCAAGCAGATCGCCTTCAACTGCATTCCTCACATCGACGTCTTCATGGAGGACGGCTACACGAAAGAGGAATGGAAGATGGTGGCCGAGACCAAGAAGATTCTCGACCCCAAGATCAAGCTCACCGCCACCTGCGTGCGCGTGCCGGTGTTCGTCGGCCATTCCGAGGCCGTGACGATCGAGTTTGAAAACCCGATCACGCCGGAGGAGGCGCGGGCCATCCTGCGCGAAGCCCCGGGCATCATGGTCGTCGATAAGCGCGAGCCGGGCGGCTACGTCACGCCGGTCGAGGCCGCGGGCGAATTTGCAACCTACGTCTCGCGCATCCGCGAAGACGCGACGGTCGAGAACGGGCTGTCGATCTGGGTCGTCTCGGACAACCTCTTGAAGGGCGCTGCGCTCAACACGGTGCAGATTGCCGAGACGCTGATCAGCCGCAAGCTGCTGCCCAACGCGGCCTGATCGCAACGCGCTTCCCAGAGATTGAAGCCCCGCCCGGAAACGGGTGGGGCTTTTGCTTTCTATGGAGAGATTAGGAGGCGGTTGCGCTCCCGCCGGCAAAGGAAATGCGCAGGCAGCCGCGCGAACGCCAGCCAGCTCTTCCGGTGCCCAGGCAGCGAGAGTGTCCGCGCGAAGATTGGGAGTCGTAAAGACCCCAGCCGGCCCTCAGTCTTCGCCGGCACCGTTGGCCCGCAGCTTGCCGAGCGCTTTCACGATTTGGTTGAGATCCTGCAGGAAGCGCTCGCGCTGCGCGTTGGGAAGAACGCCGAGAATCTTGTCGTCGACCCGCTTGGCCAGCGGATCGGTGGCCTTCAGCACCTTCCAGCCGTCCTCGGTCAGCTTGACCGCGTAGGCACGGGCATCTTCTTTGGTGCGGCGGCGCTGCAAGAGGCCCTTCTTGAGCATGCGCCGCACGATATCGGCGAGCGTAGAGCGGTCGACGCCCGTCTTCTCGACGAGCAGCGTCTGACTGACACCCTCGTTTTGCGATACGGCGACGAGCACCGCGTACTGACGCGGTGTCAGATCGCCCTCGCCGATTTCCCCCTGGAAGATATCGCTGGCGCACTGACCGGCGCGATGTAGCAAATGAATTGGAGAGCGCTCCAGTCTTCCCACGGCCATGTCGCGTGCCCCGTAACGTGTCATGTTGTGATTGGCAAAAAGCTGGGCCTCTATCGAAGCGCCGCTCTGTGGCGGCTGCCTCGATTCCCCTCGCCCACCTTTGCCTGTGAGGAATAGGTTGCGGTTCGGTTTGGAGAAAATACCAGAAATGCCCGCGCGTCCAGAGCAAAAGACCGGATGCCGTTGACAAACCGCAGGATTATTCCAGCCGAATAACAGTATACTGAAGATCAGCCGGAGGATTATCGGCGCGCGCCTTGACTAATCTGCCGGTATCTCGTGCGCCTTTAACAGGCCAATTTGCGATAATGCGAAGATCATCGTGAGCGGCATGATCGCGAAAACTTTGAAACTCACCCACGTGTCTGTTGAAAAAGTACGCCACACAACTTCATTCAACACCGCCAGGAACGTGAAGAAGCACGCCCACCGCAACGTCAGCTTGCGCCAGCCGTCCTCATTGAGTCGGAACACCTCGCCGAACACCACCTTCAGGAGCGAATGCCCCATCAGCAGACCGCCGAAAAGCGCCGCCGCGAAGAGGCCGTTCACGATCGTCGGCTTGAGTTTGATGAAGTGATCGTCCTGCAGCCAGATCGTCAGGCCGCCGAAAACGAGCACGCATGCCCCGGAGATGAGCGGCATCACGGGAATGCGGTCGAACATGAAGCGCGAGGCGATGAGGGCGATGACGGTTCCGACCATGAGCACGCCGGTGCCCCAGAAGATGCCGGCGCGCGCATTGACGATGAAGAACAGCACCAGCGGTCCGACCTCGACGGCCAGCTTCAAGAGCTGCCCGCGTGTTCCAACGGCGGTCGCCTCGGTCTTGGTCGTAGCCTCGTCGGTCATGCGTTCCTCTCCCTGGAAAATTGACCGCGTCGGCTTTGCCGATCCTGATCTTTTTCCGCCTGTATCAACCCAGATTGGCCTTCCTGTCGTCGGGACTATCCGCGATCCGACGTGCGCTATCGCCGCCGGGCGCTGCGCGGCCGAACTCCGCGACCTCCGCGCCGCGCTCACGCAACGCTGCCTCGGCCGCTATCCGTTCCGCCTCCGCCTCGGAGATACGGAAGCGCTGCATGACGCGCGTCAGGTACCACGCGTAGATGCCTGAAAGCGGCATGATGATCGCCACCTTGAAGGCGATCCAGATGCCGACGCCGTCCATCTGAAGACCGAGGAAGTGGTAGACCTGCTCGTCCTTGAAGGAAAGCCGCACGAACTCGTTCGCGATGGCGGTGAAAACGAAGAACCAGGCGAAGCTCCAGGTGAAGCGGTTCCAGCCTTCATCCGTGTAGTGGAACGTCTTCTCGAAGACGTATTTGAAGAAGTTCCGGTTCAGCCACAGTCCGCCGAACAGGAAGCCGGCGAACATCAGGTTGAAGATCGTCACCTTGATCTGCACCCACATCGCATCGCCGGTAATGATCGTGAGGGCGCCGAACACCATGGTGACGGTGGATGCGATGAGCGGAAAGATCGGGAGCCGGCGCAGCACCACCAGCATGGCGAAGATGGCGACGACCGTGGAAATGATCAGCGCCCAGGTGCCCGCAGTGATGCCGTACATCGCGTTGACGATGAACATCAGCACCAGCGGGCCGAACTCGCTGAGGATGTTCACCGTCTGCTCGGCATTGAAAGGCATCAATCGCTTCAGCGCGCTCATGTGGCTGGGATCGTCCTTCTGCTCAGGGTCTGCCGCCGCAGCGTATTTAAGTTGTTGGAACTACTAAGGCTAGCTCCCCGCGATGGCCTGGGCGAATTCGCCCGCATCGAAGGGCTGGAGATCGTCGGTGCCCTCGCCCACGCCGATGGCATGGACCGGAAGGGCGTGTTTGGCCGAGATGGCGACCAGAATGCCGCCCCGCGCCGTGCCGTCGAGCTTGGTCATCACCAGGCCTGTCACGCCCGCGCGCTCGCGGAAAACATCGACCTGCGACATTGCGTTCTGCCCAGTGGTGGCATCGAGTATAAGGAGAACGTCGTGGGGGGCGGTGGGGTCGAGCTTGCGGATCACGCGAACGACCTTCGCCAGCTCTTCCATGAGGCCTTCCTTGTTCTGCAGCCGCCCCGCGGTGTCGACCAGCAGCACGTCGGCGCCTTCTTCCCGCGCCCGCGCCAGGGCGTCATAGACGAGGCCCGCCGCATCGCCGCCGACCGCACCGGAAATAACGGTTGCGCCGGTGCGCTCGCCCCAGATGCCGAGCTGATCGATCGCCGCCGCCCGGAACGTGTCCGCCGCCGCGAGCATCACCTTCTTGCCCTCGGCGCGGAACTGCGAGGCGAGCTTGCCGATCGTGGTCGTCTTGCCGGTGCCGTTGACGCCCACCATGAGCACGACATGCGGTTTGCGCGAAGGATCTATGACGAGCGGCTTTGCCACCGGGGCGAGCACCCGTTCGACCTCCGTTTTGAGCACGGAGCGCACGTCGTCGGCGCTGATGTCCTTTTCGTAGCGGCCCTTGCGCAGCGCCGTGATGATGCTCTCCGCCGTGCCGACGCCGAGGTCGGCTTCGATGAGAACGTCTTCCAGCTCCTCGAGTGTCGCCGCTTCGAGCTTCTTGCGCGTGAAGATGCCGGTGATGCCGTCGGACAGCTTTGCAGACGTCTTGCCGAGGCCCTGCTTGAGCCGGCTGAACCATCCACCCTTGGCGGTGGCGGCAGGCGCTTCAGCAGGCTGCACCGCGGCGCCATCGGCTCGTGGTTCGGCAGTGGCTCCGTTCGGTACGCTCTCTGATAGCGTGGCGTCTGCGGGCGCCGCGGGCTTTACCGTCTGCGCCGCGCGCCGCTCTGGTGCGTCTCCATCCTGCACGCCCGTGTGCTGCGCGTCGTCGGTGCGACCGGCTTCGGTCGTTTCGGTTGCATCGGGCGCAGGCTCGCCCGAGCCCTTGCCGCCCCACAACCGTCCGAAAACGCCCCGCGCCTTGCCGCTCACGCCACCACCTCGCCGGAAAGCCTATGACCGTCGTTGCCCGTCACGCGCGCACGCACCATCTCTCCCGCTGCAACGACAGCAGGAACGCGCATTTCCGCGAACTGCCGCGTGCGGCCGATGCCGTCCTTCTCGATGAGCAGCTCGACCTCCGCACCCGCTTGGCTGTCGAGAAAATGCGCGAGCGCGGTGCTGCCCTTGGCCCGTAGGCGCGCGGCCCGCTCTTTCACGTCTTGGCGCGAAACTTGTGGCATGCGCGCAGCCGGGGTTCCCTTGCGCGGCGAGAACGGAAAGACGTGGAGATACGTCAGCCCGCACTCATCGACCGCGCTCAATGAATTGGCGAACATGTCCTCGGTCTCGGTGGGGAAGCCCGCGATGAGATCGGCACCGAACACAGTGTCGGGCCGCATGCGGCGCACTTCCGTGCAGAACTTCACCGCATCTGCGCGGCAGTGGCGGCGCTTCATGCGTTTTAAGATCATGTCGTCGCCAGCCTGCAGGGAAAGGTGCAGATGCGGCATCAGCCGCTCTTCCTCGGCGATGGCGCGCATGAGCTGCGGATCGGCTTCCACCTGATCGATCGAGGAAAGCCGTAGCCGCTCCAGCTCCGGCACCAGTTTCAGAATCTGGCGCACGAGCACACCGAGGCTAGGCGTGCCCGGCAGATCGCCGCCGTAGGACGTGATATCGACGCCCGTCAGCACCACTTCGCGGCAGCCGCCGTCGACGAGACGCCGGATCTGCGCAACGATCTCTCCCGCGGGCACTGAACGCGACGGCCCGCGGCCGTAGGGAATGATGCAGAACGTGCAGCGGTGATCGCATCCGTTCTGAACTTGCACGTATGCGCGCGTGCGCGTGCCGAAGCCGTCGATCAGGTGACCCGCAGTCTCACGCACGCTCATGATGTCGTCGACTTGGACGCGTTCCGATGCGCCTGTCGAAAGGCCCGCGAAGGTTTCCGGATTCATCTTCTCGGCGTTGCCGATGACGTGATCCACCTCGTCGAGATCGGCGAAGCGTTCCGGCTCGATCTGCGCGGCGCAGCCGGTGACGATAATGCGCGAAGCGGGGTGCTCGCGGCGCAGCCGGCGAATGGTCTGCATCGCTTGGCGTACCGCCTCGCCGGTGACGGCGCACGTGTTCACGATGATGGCGTCGTCGAGGTCGGCAGCAATCGCGTTGCGCCGCATCACCTCGGACTCGTAGACATTGAGCCGGCAGCCGAGCGTTATGATCAAAGGATCGGCCATGAAGTCGCTCAGCCTCGAACGATGACGGTCGCGCGGAAAAAGAACAAGCCGAGCCGCACGTTCGAAGCGTGGCGCAGGCGGTATATCCGGCCGGTTAACTCTGTGGCGGTCATAATGGACAACTTTGTCGTTCGCTAGACTGGGACGCGCGACAGAGTATCCGCCGCCAGCACGCCCTCGAACTCCAGCTCCGCTGGCCCCGTCATGAGGATATGGTCGTCCGGCGCCCATTCGATAACCAGCACCCCCCCGGGCAATTCCACGTTCACCTTACGGTCGGTGAGATCCTTGCGCGCCGCGGCAACGGCAGCGGCACAGGCGGCGGTCCCGCACGCCCGGGTGAGGCCGGCGCCACGCTCCCATACGCGTAGTTTCAGACTTCCACGCGAGGTGATCTGCGCCAGCGAGATATTCGCCCGCTCCGGAAAGATGGGGTGATTTTCGAGCAGCGGCCCGAAGCGGCCCAAATCGTGGGCATCGACGTCGCTCACCCAGAAAATGGCGTGCGGGTTGCCGACGTTCACCGCCGAGGGCGTGTGCAGCACCGGCGCGTCGACCGGACCGATCTGCAGCTCGATGCCGGTGGTGTCGTGGAAGGGCTCGGCGAGCGGGATCTCGTCCCACTGAAAGCGCGGCTTTCCCATGTTGATGGTGATGGTGTCCGGGCTAGCCACGTTGGCCTTGAGCAGTCCCGCGCGGGTCTCGATGCTCACCTGCGAACGGCCCGTCTCCCCGGCCGCGATGAGTGCCACGCAGCGGGTGGCATTACCGCAGGCGCTGACCTCCGAACCATCGGCGTTGAAGATGCGCATGAAGACATCGGCCTTTTGCGACGGCTCCATGACGATCACCTGATCGCAGCCGAGCCCGAGCGCACCCTTGCGGTCGCCGAGACGCTGCGCGTCCTCCGGCCCGAGGGTGATCTTATGTTCACGCCCGTCGAGAACGACGAAATCGTTCCCGAGACCGTTCATTTTGCGAAAGGGTATGCTGGCAGGGTCCGTCATGGGTGCATATATGGCCGCCAGGGACGATAAAGACAATCGAGTGGAGACGAGCTTGACGATGCGCAAGACCCTACGCCGCCTCGCTATCGGATCGGTAATCCTCGCAGCGGTTGGTGCCTCGCCCGTATGGGCCGTCGACACCGATGCGCCCGCCCCCGCTAACCCCAGCAAAATCAAGGTTGAGACTTACGCGTCTGGGCTCGAGCACCCCTGGGGTATGCAGTTCCTGCCCGATGGCCGCCTGCTCGTGACGGAGCGGCCCGGCCGCATGCGCTATGTCACCAAGGACGGCCGCCTCTCCGCGCCCATCGCCGGCGTGCCGGAAGTCGCTGCCGTCGACCAGGGCGGCCTGCTCGACGTGCTACTCGCGCCCGACTTCGCCGAGAGCGGCATGATTTATTTTTCCTACGGCGAGCCGCGGGAGAACGGCGCCAATGCAACCACCGTTGCGCGCGCCAAGCTGGTGCCGGATGGCGATTCCGGACGTCTGGAGGATCTGCAGGTGATCTTCCGCCAGACGCCCGCCGCCGTCAGCGGACATCACTTCGGCTCCCGCCTGGTGTGGGACAGGGATGGCAAGTTGTTCATCACCACGGGCGACCGCAACAAGCTGCGCAAAGAGGCGCAGAACCCCGCTAACACCATCGGCAAGATCGTGCGCATCAATCCCGATGGCTCTATCCCGGCCGACAATCCGAAACTGCCCGGCTGGGCCCCCGAGGTCTGGTCCATCGGTCACCGCAGCGTCCAGGGCGCAGCGATCCGTCCCGAGACCGGCCAGCTCTACACGTTGGAGCACGGCCCCCGTGGCGGCGATGAGTTGAACCATCCGGAAGCCGGCAAGAATTATGGCTGGGCAGTTGTGACCTATGGCGAGGAATATGCCGGCGGCAAGATCGGCGAGGGGACGAAAAAGGAAGGCATGGAGCCGCCCGTCTACTACTGGGTGCCCTCCATCGCCACCTCGAGTCTCGCCTTCTACAACGGCGACCTGTTCCCCGAGTGGAAGGGCAATGCCCTCGTGGGCGGACTTGCCGGGACGCGCGTGGAGCGTCTCGTGATGGACGGCGACGATGTCGTCACCGCCGAGGTGCTGCTAGAGGATCAGGGTAAGCGCATCCGCGACGTCCGCCAGGGGCCCGATGGCGCCCTATGGCTGCTGACCGACGATACCGGCGAGGTGCTCCGCGTCACGCCCGCGCCCCAGAACGCGAAGCACGACTAGAGTGCTTCCGGAAAAGTGGAAACCGGTTTTCCGATGAGAAGCACGGCAAGAGTGAGTGCTTCCGGAAAAGTGGAAGCCGGTTTTCCGATGAGAAGCACGACCAAACAATGGTCTAGAGCCGTGTCTGCGTTTCCACCTGAACCGGAACGGCTCCAAGCAGCCATTGCTTGGCGGGTTTACGCCCCTATGGGTGCTGTCAGGGTGCCGCTAAGACATAGCGCTCACCTCCTGCCGTCATGGCGGCGAAGGCCGCCATCCACGCCAGTCGATGCCTGTTGCCCCATCGCGGCAGCACGAAACATCTGCCACGCTTTCGGGGAACCTGCGTGGATCCCGGCCTTCGCCGGGATGACTGCCCGTGGAGGCAGCGCGGGAGAGGCGGCGAAGCCAGAGTGCTTCCGGAAAAGTGGGCACCGGTTTTCCGATCAGAAGCACGACCAAACAATGGTCTAGAGCCGTTCTGAGTTTCCACCTAAACCGGAACGGCTCTAGGCAAACCGGAAACGGCGCCGCGCGCCTCAGCGGCTGATGGGCGCGGTGCCTTCCCCGCGGTGCAGACCCTCCTGCAGGCCGCGTACCCGGTCGAGGCCCTTGGCGTCGGTGAAGTTCGCGCCGTCGAGAACCGAGCCGGTGAAGTCGGCGCCGGCGAGTTCCGCTCCGGTGAAATCGGCGCCCTTGAGGTTCGCGTACGCGAGATTAGCGTCCTTGAGATCGGCCCGATTGAATTTCGCATACTGCGCCCACGTGCGGCTGAGGTTGGCATCGCGCAGCACCGCGTCCGAGAAATCGCATGATACGAGTTCGGCGCGGCCCGTGATGAGCACCTCGTTGCGATGATCCTTCGGGCCGAAGCGTGCGCCCGTCAGCTCCGCACCGTGGAAACTGGTGAGATCGAAGCGGCCGCCGAGGTGAGCCCCGCTCATTTTTGCGCCGACGAAGCTCGGCACCTCGGTGCGCGATGCTTCCAGCGTGGCGTAGATGTTCGGTCTCAGGATCGTGGCGCCGGCCATATTGGCCGCATCGAAATTCGTGCGCGTCACGGTGGCGCGATCGAGATTTGCGCCCGCCAGATTGGCCTTCGAGAGATTCGAGCCGGAAAGGTCTGCGCCGAAAAGGTTCGCCTTGGCGAGATCGGCTTCCTTGAAGTCGAGGCCCGCAAGGTCGAGCCGGTCGAGTGTATTGCCGGCAAAATTCGGCTTCGAGCCCGGTGCGGCCTTGAAGAGGGTGCTCACCACATCGCGCGCCGTAAGCTCGGCAGCCTCGAGTGGTCCGGCGAGCCCAGCGAGCGCCAGCATGATCGCCGCCCCGGCGGCCGCCATCGCGGTCCCCGTGCGTGGTCCATGACCTGCGCGCGGCGTTTCCGCATGTGCACTCAGGATATCGTTGGGCTTGCGCACCCCATGCCTTCGCAGTTCCTGCATAATCACCCCGAAGAATGCCCGAAGAACGAATGGCATTATGCACCCTGGCCTCTCGGCCTTCCATGGTCGTGTCCTTAGAGGCGGATAAACGAGCCCGGCGCCCCCGCGACGGGGTGTACTTAGGTGCAATATTGAGGGAACTCTGGCGGATGGTCGCGACTTGACGATAATCGCGGGCCGGGCCCGCGTCCTTTTGATGAGCGATCCATGACCGATGCCTCGACCGATCAGCCCCGGATTTCCCGCGCCAGCCGGCGGCTGCTGCAACTCTCGTTCGTCACCCCCCGACCCTGCCGGTGCTGCGGCGGATGTATTTGCCTGACCCGGGGCGAAAGACGGGCCCTGCGCCGGGTCACCCGGATCGCCCGCCAATGGCGCCGTCAGGTGCGCCGCGAAGCCCGCGAGGCCGCCCGCCTGAGGGCCGAGGCCCGCAATCTCGGGGCAAGTTGACAGGCCGGCCCTGCAACGGCATTGTCCGCCGCAATCTCGACGGTTCTGAAGCCAGAGCCGCCGCCCTGTCCGTCCACCAAACGCCTCTCGGGGCGAGGTGAATGAGGCAGGGGGGTCAACATCCGCCAGCGCGTTGCGCCCGCGGATGCAATTTTCGTTTGCCGCAAGCGGATGCTCCGCTGCGACGTGGTGAAGGACGGGCATGTTCCAATCGCTGTCAGATCGCCTTTCGGGCATTCTCGACAAGCTGACGCGGCGCGGCGCGCTCACCGAGAGCGATGTCGGCGAGGCGATGCGCGAGGTGCGCCGGGCGCTGCTCGAAGCGGACGTGGCGCTCGATGTCGTGCGCGACTTCGTCGAGAAGGTGAAGGCGAAGGCGGTCGGCCAGGAGGTCCTGCGCTCCGTCACCCCCGGCCAGATGGTCATCAAGATCGTCAACGACGAGCTTGTCGCCATGCTCGGGTCGGACACCTCGACCATCGATCTCAACGCGACCCCGCCCGTCGCCATTATGATGGTGGGCCTGCAGGGCTCCGGTAAGACGACCACCACGGCGAAGATCGCCAAGCGCCTCACCGACCGCGACAAGAAAAAAGTCCTGATGGCCTCGCTCGACGTGCGCCGTCCCGCTGCCCAGGAGCAGCTGCGCGTGCTCGGCGAGCAGACGGGCGTCGATACGCTGCCGATCGTTGCGGGCCAGAACCCGCAGCAGATCGCGCGCCGCGCCCTCGAAGCGGCGAAGCTCGGCGGCTACGACGTCGTGCTCCTCGACACCGCCGGCCGCATCCACATCGACGAGGAGCTGATGCAGGAATCGGCGGAGGTGCGCGATATCGCCCATCCGCACGAGACGCTGCTCGTCGCCGACAGCCTCACCGGCCAGGACGCCGTCAACGTCGCCAAGTCGTTCGACGAGCGCATCGGCATCACCGGTATCGTGCTGACCCGGGCCGATGGCGATGCCCGCGGTGGCGCGGCGCTCTCCATGCGCGCGGTCACCGGCAAGCCGATCAAGCTGCTGGGTGTCGGCGAGAAGTGGGACGCGCTGGAAGATTTCCATCCGGCCCGCGTCGCCTCCCGCATCCTCGGCATGGGCGACGTCGTCACCCTCGTCGAGAAAGCGGCGCAGACCATCGACGCCGAGAAGGCGACGAAAATCGCCGAGAAGATGAAGAAGGGCATCTTCGATCTCGACGATATGGCCGAGCAGCTGAAGCAGATGCAGCGCATTGGCGGCATGTCCGGCGTGCTCGGCATGATGCCCGGCATGGGCAAGATCAAATCCCAGATCGCCGAAGCGAACCTCGACGATTCAATTCTGAAGCGCCAGCACGCGATCATCACGTCGATGACGCCCTACGAGCGGCGCAACCCGAAGGTGCTCGACGCGCGCCGCAAGCGCCGCATCGCGGCCGGCTCCGGCACGAAGGTCGAGGAGGTCAACCGCCTCGTCAAAATGCACCGCCAGATGGCGGACATGATGAAGTCCCTCGGACGCAACAAGGGCATGCTCAATCGCCTCGTGGGCGGTGGCCGCGGTGCCGCTGCGCCGAGCGAGGACGAGATGGCGGCGATGCAGCAGGAGCTGGCGAAGCTCGATCCCAAGGCGCTCGAGCAGCTCCCCGCCGAATTGAAGGACGCCTTGCCGAAGGGACCCGGCGGTGCGCCGGCCAAAGGTCTTCCGGGCCTTGCCGGCGGTATGCCGAAACTCCCTGGCCTGGGCGGCGGGTTGCCCGGCCTCGGTGGCGGCCTTCCCAGATTCCCCGGCCTGCCGGGAAAGAAAAAGTAGCAAACACGAACCACACAACGAAGGAACGAAGCTATGTCCGTGAAGATCCGTTTGGCGCGCGGTGGCGCCAAGAAGCGTCCCTACTATTACATCGTCGTCGCCCAGACGACGTCACCGCGCGATGGCCGTTACATCGAGCAGGTCGGCACCTTCAACCCGATGCTCAAGAAGGACGACGAGCAGCGCGTGCGCCTCAACGAGGACCGCTGCAAGTACTGGCTCTCGGTCGGCGCGCAACCGACGGACCGCGTGGCCCGCTTCCTGGACGCCGCCGGCCTCTTCAAGCGCACGCCCTCCAACAATCCGAACAAGGCGAAGCCCGGCAAGAAGCGTCTCGAGCGCGAGGCCGCCGAGGCCGAGAAGGCTGCGAAGGCCGCTGAAGCCGCTGCCGCCGCCTCGGCGGAATCCGCCGCGTAATAAGCGTGGGTTAGCGGCGCGCAACCCATGCGTGCCGCTAACCCATCGTTCAATCATGCCGTGTCACAACGGCTCCGGGAGGGTCGCGCATCTGCATGCACGACCCAAAACGGGGGGCGGCATGCTTGAAGACGGTATCTACGGCCTGCGCTTTGTGGCTTCCGACGGCGCCGAAGAAGGTCAGGGCGGCGGACTTGCGGTGCTCCGCGAGGGCAGTGTTCTCGGCTCCGATCCGCTGGGCGCCGTCTTCACTGGCACGTACGAGTTCGACGCCAAGCGCCAGCTCAACCGCGTGCGCCTGCGCCTCGATGTTCCCCCCGATGGCGTGCTGTTGACCGGCTTCGCTGCCGGTCCATACGGCGCCACATTGCACGTGGCGGGAGCTTTCCCCGGCGCCTCCGTCGACACGACGGCGTTTCTGCAGATTGCCGGGGCCCCCATGGGCGTCGAGATCAGGTATCTTGGTCCACTGCCGAACTGATTTGCCATTCCGCAGACCCTGACGGAGACGATGAGCGAAAAAGCCCCGCGCGTCCTGCTCGGCCGCATCACCACGGCGCACGGTATTCGCGGCGATGTCGTCATCGAAAGCTATACCGCCGCGCCGGGGGACATTGGCGCCTACGGCCCGCTGCAGTCGGAGGACGGCGCAAAGCGCTTCGAAGTCAAGGTCGTGCGCGTGACACCGCGCGGCGTCATCGCGCGCGTTGCCGGCGTCAGCGATCGTAATGCCGCCGAGGCCCTGCGCGGAACCTCGCTCTACGCCTTGCGCGCCGATCTGCCGGAAGCTGAGGCGGGCGAATACTACCACGCCGATCTCGTCGGGTTGCGCGTGGAGGATGCGGACGGCAAGCGCATCGGCGCCGTTGCGGGCGTGCACAATTACGGCGCGGGCGATCTGCTGGAGTTGCGGCTCGATGGCGTTCCGGTAACCGAGCTCATCCCCTTCACCGACGCCTTCGTGCCGGTGGTCGACATCGCCGGCGGCCGCGTATCCGTCGTGCTGCCTGTTGCGGCGCCTGATGATAGCGAAGGGCAAGACGGCGACGAAGACGGCACCGGCGAAAGCGAACCGCTTTAGCCCGCAACCGCTACAGCGAATGTGCGCGGTGGCCAGATCATCCGCACGCCACTGAGTCTAGTTTTTCCAAAATAACTCCGAGCGGAACTACCTCAAAGCGCTAGTGGTCGACGATAATCCTTTTATTCACCGGGGCTGGGTTTTGCGCAAGCGACTTGGATTTCGTCCCACCACGGTAGTACTTTCCCCATATCGTCGCGGAACGGATAGGGCTTCTTAGCGTAATTCGGATCGGCAAAATTGTCGTGAACGTTGGCGAGCATCCAGCCTTTGAATTTGGAGCTACTAGCGGCCCGCACAGCTTGCAGAAAAGTCTTCGAATTTGCTTGGATCAATGTCTCTTCTAGATCTGTGATAGAAAAGAATGCAATTGGTCGTCGATCCTGCTCAAGGATCTCCGTATCTTTGCTCGAAGCTATCTGGGTAGCTGCAGTGATAACCTCTTCCTGGAGGGGACTGGCCACCTGTAGCCAATTGTCTAGAGTTAACACAACTCCAATTGCATCGTCGTTGGGTTTCATGTTGACGAAGCCGCGGCGGCAGTGCGAGAAAAAACGCCAAATTTGGAAGACCGCTTTTATGATATCCTCAAAACCTCTTTCGTCCAGGTTTCCCTCGCCGAATTTGGCGCCGTAGCCCATGCGGGTTGCCTTGCATTCGATAACAAGGCCCAACCCCCTCTTTTCTGCGAGCAGGATGTCTGGTGTGCGGACATCGTTACTCCTCACGCGATACGTTGTCTGCTCGCTCCATTCGAGTTCAGAGAGCATCGTTTGCAGGTAACTGAGGCAGTACTTCTCGAACCTGTGGCTATAGTCATTGCGCAAGGCGCCGCTGCCCCCTACGACATCATAGAAGATCCCGGCCGTAACGCGCTCCAAGATCAGCTGCGGCAACGGAGCTCGGACTCGGCTCCCGTCGCCGCCAAAGATAATGCAAGGAAATCGCCTAAAGACGCTCGGCTTATAAGCGGTAAAGGAGCCCGTGCGGCGCTCCTCAATCGCCAGCGCGCGCAGTTCGGGAAGCGGCTTAGCCAAGAGGGCTAGTGCGTGCTTCATATCTTGCGAACCAAGGTGCAGTGCGCTGAAATCAGCATTGTACGGCACTGAGGAATGCTTTGTAAAAAGAAGGTAAAGAGAGAGGCCAATCAACGTAAATTGATTGATGGTGATGCCATGTCGGTCCTTGAAGTAATCGGCGCAGGGGCCCTGTCCATAGATAAAGGCATTGCGGTAGAATTGCGGCTTATTGAAATAGCCACGTTGCCAATCAAACTGGCGATTGCCAATACGGACCATTTCCCGGAGAATAGATGGTCCTTTCAGGCAGTGTGCGTCTTCGGCATTTTCGAGTTTGCGCAGCACATTTGTTATTTGAGCGATTGTCTCGAAATATCGAACGTTTAGCAAGCGCACACGCCCATTTCTCGGTATGACACGTTTCGCGGTCGTTAATGCCTCATTGGCAAGTGATTCAAGTTCCCATTTGAAGATGAAGTACTTGTCGCTGATGTCGGAAGTGGCCGCAGCTTTCGGATAGTGATCAAAATATGGGGCGGCTGCAATCTCATTACCTGCTTGAAGCGCATCGGTGGCCCAAAGCAGTTGAACGAAGCCCTCATCATCGGCTGTTTCCAGGAAGCCGCGGAGCTTGTTGCGGTAAAAATTCCGGATAGACATTCTGCCGGTCCTGTTGTGGAGGATGGAACAACCAAACGAGGTTGAGACCAGTCGTTGTGCTGAGCGACAGGCTAATGGGGAGGCTCAGAAGAATGTCTGCCGCTGACTGGCGTCCAGCCACTGCCGATGCTGTTTGCGCGAGCGAAGCTAAACCCGCTCGCCCCTCAACAACCTCGGTACATCCCCCGTGAGTCCCGCCGCTTCCTCCACGAAGAAGCGCTTGAGTGCCGGTGCGCGGTCTACCAATCCGAGGCCCACCTCCCGCACCGAGCGCAGCAGCGGCTGATCGCTGGCGAACAGCCGGTTGATGCCGTCGAACGCCGCCGTCGAAACCGCCGAGTCGAACCGCCGCCACCGCTCGTAGCGGCTCAGCGCCTGCGCATCGCCCGCATCGAAGCCGAGCCGCACGCTGTCCGCGATCACCTCGCTCAGCGCCGCCACGTCCCGCAAACCGAGATTGAGCCCCTGGCCTGCGATGGGATGCACGCCGTGGGCCGCATCGCCGACGAGGGCGAAACGCTCGCCGACGTACCGCCGCGCAAGGTGCATGGCGAGCGGCCAGGATTGCCTCGGCCCCTCCAGCGTCACCGCGCCGAGCCTGCCGCCGAAGCGCTTTTCGACCTCGGCGAGGAAAGCGGCATCGTCGAGCGCCAGGATGCGCGCGGCCTCGCCCGCATCCTCGCTCCACGTGATGCACGCGCGGTTGCCGGTGAGCGGCAGAATGGCGAACGGCCCCGCCGGCAGGAAGTGCTGCACCGCGCGCCCGCCATGATCGCGCCCGTGGCGCACGGTGGTGACGATGCCGGTCTGCGGATAGTCCCAACCGATGAGCTTGATGCCGGCCGCTTCGCGCAGAGCCGATTTGCGCCCGTCCGCGGCGACGATGAGGCCCGCGCGCAGCTCCCGGCCATCGGTGAGCTGCAGTCGCGCGCCAGCTTCGTCGATTGCAAAGCCCGTCGCCGTTGCCGGCGCGAGCAGCGTGATCGAAGCATGCGAGGCAGCGCGCGCCCGCAACGCCGCACCCAGCAGGGCCGCCGGAACGATGTGCGTCGCGGTCTCGCCTGCTGAAGTGGTGTTGTCGTAGCTCAGCAGCACCGGGCGCACGCCCGCGTCGAGAGCGGAATCCGTGATGTCGATAGCGGTGACAGGCTGCGCCTCGGCCGCCACCGAATCCCACACGCCGACGGCCGACAGCAGATGGCGCGAGGCCGCCGACAGGGCGAAGGCGCGGGCATCGGGCGCCGGAGATGTGACAGCGGCGCGATCGATCACCGCGATGCGGAAATCCTCGCCCGGGGCGCTGGCAAGCGCGTCAGCCAGGGCGCAGGCGAGTGCGAGGCCCGCATAGCTTGCGCCGGAGATTGCGACATCGAAGCGGGCGGCCTCTTGCGGCATGTCCTGACCGATCATCTGGGCTAGAGTGCTTCCGATAGAGAGTGCTTCCGGAAAAGTGGGAACCGGTTTTCCGATAAGAAGCACGGTTGATAGTGAGTGCTTCCGGAAAAGTGGGAACCGGTTTTCCGATAAGAAGCACGGTTGATAGTGAGTGCTTCCGGAAAAGTGAGAACCCGCGGTCCGACAAGAAGCACGATCTACCGACAAAGATAGAAGCGTTCTGCGAGGTCGACGAAGAGCAGAGCGCGTCGAAGTTGCGGGGCATCGCCCCACCGGCGCCAACCTACGCCAGCATCACCCCGCCCGCCAGCCGCACACCCCGCACAGAGGCCCCATGTCGATCCCCGATACGCCCCAGAGCGCCCTCGACGCCTTGCTCGCTACCCTCGACCTCGAGCCGCTCGAGGATAATCTTTTCCGCGGAGCCCGTGGCATCGAGGGCTGGCAGCGCGTATTCGGCGGACAGGTGCTGGGCCAGGCGCTCGTGGCGGCGGCGCGCACCGTCGATCCGGAACGCCCGGTGCACTCGCTGCATGGGTATTTCCTCCTTGCGGGCGATCCCTCGCGCGCGATCGTCTACGACGTCGAGCGCATCCGCGACGGCGGCAGCTTCACCACCCGCCGCGTGAAGGCGATCCAGCACGGCCGTCCGATCTTCTCGATGAGCTCCTCGTTCCATAAGGCCGAGGCGGGCTTCGAGCACCAGTCGACGATGCCGGACGTGCCGCTGCCCGAGGCGTTGCCGAACCCGAAGGATGCCATCGCCGGGCACCTCGATGCGCTGCCCGCCGCCATGCGCAGCTACTGGAGCCGCGAGCGCCCTATCGACATGCGCGTGCCCGATCTCTCCCGCTACCTCACGCGGGAGAAGAAAACCCCGCTCCAGAACATCTGGATCAAAGCCGCGGGCCGGCTGCCCGACGACCCGGTGGTGCATCAGGCGGTGCTCGCGTACGCCTCCGATTTCACCCTCCTCGATACGGCGCTCATCGCCCACGGCAAGCTTCTCTTCGACGCCGACGTGCAGCTCGCCAGCCTCGATCACGGGCTCTGGTTCCACCGGCCGTTCCGCGCCGACGAATGGATGCTCTACGTCCAGGACAGCCCCAGTGCGTTCGGCGCCCGGGGCTTTTGCCGCGGCAGCATCTACTCCCGCGACGGCACGCTGATCGCCTCGGTGGTGCAGGAAGGCCTGATGCGCCAGCGCACGTCGGCCTTTGTGCCTAGTTGATGAGCATTCATCTCTGCTTGCCTATAAAATAGGCAGAAATGGGCGCCCCGCTTAGCCTTTGGGCACGGCTGCCGAGAAATTTCGCAAACAAAAACAGACAGTTACCAGCACGACATTGGGTTGGCACGGGTCTTGACTCCGTTTGAGACGGCGGTCGCGCAAAAGCGTGTGCCGCAGGTCGAAACGAAGGCGCGTCGGTCGCTCCCTGGGGCGGCGCAGCGTCAGGGGAGATTGGGATCCGCATGAAGTTGATCACCGCAATCATAAAACCCTTCAAGCTCGAGGAGGTGCGCTCCGCGCTGACCGACCACGGGCTGCAGGGCATGACGGTCACGGAAGTCAAAGGCTACGGCCGGCAGAAGGGGCACACGGAGATCTACCGCGGCTCCGAGTACGCCGTGAACTTCCTGCCCAAGATCAAGGTCGAGGTCGTCGTCCCTTCCGGCGAGGTCGACAAAGCCCTCGACGCGATCCAGAGGGCCGCGAAAACCGGCCAAATCGGTGACGGGAAGATCTTCGTCTCCCCCGTTGAGCACACCGTACGCATCCGCACCGGCGAGGCAGATGAGAATGCACTTTGAGCGGCCTTCGTCCGCACGCGCTTCACACAAATACCCGAAGGGATGGGGAGTTTTGGAAATGCACCTCAACGCAATGAGAAAATTGATAGTTTCCGCCTGTGCGGCGGCCACCCTTTACGCCGGCTCGGCTCTGCCCGCGCTCGCCCAGGACGCGGCCCCGAAACTCGACAGCGGCGACACCGCCTGGATGCTGATCTCGACCGCGATCGTGCTCATGATGTCGATCCCGGGACTGGCGCTCTTCTACGGCGGCATGGTGCGCAAGAAGAACGTGCTCTCCGTTCTGATGGCGACCTTTGCCACCGTGTGCCTCATGTCCGTGCTGTGGGTGATCGCGGGCTATTCGCTGGCCTTCAGCGATGGCGGCGCCTACCAGCACTACATCGGCGGTCTCAGCAAAGCGATGTTCGCCGGTATCGGCAAAGATACCCTGCAGGGCACTATCCCCGAGTTGGTCTTCGCCACTTTCCAGATGACCTTCGCCGCGATCACACCCGCGCTGATCATCGGCTCCATCGTCGACCGCATGAAGTTCTCCTCGTTGCTGATCTTCATGGCGCTGTGGCTGTTCGTCGTCTACATCCCGGTCTGCCACTGGGTGTGGGGCGGCGGCTTCCTCGGCGGTGATGGCGTGCTCGACTTCGCCGGTGGCACGGTCGTGCACATCAACGCCGGTATCGCCGGTCTCGTGGCGTGCCTCGTACTGGGTCGCCGCTCGGGCTACGGCACCGAGAACATGGCTCCGTTCAACCTCGTTCTGACGGTTATCGGCGCCTCGCTGCTGTGGATCGGTTGGTTCGGCTTCAACGCAGGTTCCGCCGTTGCCGCCAATGGCACCGCCGGTGCGGCCATGGCCGCCACGCAGGTCGCCACCGCCATCGCGGCCCTCGCATGGATGTTCTCCGAATGGCTCGTACACGGTAAGCCGAGCGTGCTCGGCATCACGTCGGGCGCCGTTGCCGGCCTCGTTGCCATCACGCCGGCTTGCGGCTTCGTCGACGTGAAGGGCGCTCTGGTCATCGGCGCAGCCGCGGGCGTCGGCTGCTACATCATGTCGACGGGCGTGAAGAAGGCCCTTCGCTACGACGACAGTCTCGATGTCTTCGGCGTGCACGCCGTGGGAGGCATCATCGGCGCCATCCTGACGGGCGTGTTCGCGGTCGAGGCGATCGGCGGTACCGCCGGCCTCCTCGAAGGCAATTTCGCCCAGGTGCCGATCCAGATCTACGGCGTGCTCGCCACCATCGCGTGGTGCGCCGTCGCAACCTTCGTGATCCTGATGCTGCTGAAGCTCACCATCGGCATCCGCGTCAGCGAAGCGGCGGAAGTCGAAGGCCTCGACGTGGCGCTGCACGGCGAGTCGGTGCAGTAGCCAGCGAACCACCGGCCGCGGTCCCATCGGATCGCGGCCGACGTTCTCTCCCGCGTGTGCGCTCTCCCCTTGGCGCACTCAAACTCGGCCCGGCGCTTCGGCGGTCGGGCCGTTTTTTATGGCGCGATGCGGATGCGCGTGCGCCGGCGTACGGCGGCGAGGAGACGCTGAAGGTGCGGCCTCTCGAGCGCGATGCAGCCTTCGGTCGGTGTCAGGCCCGGGCGGGCGACATGCAGAAACACCGCGCTGCCACGCCCCCTGATACGCGGGCAATCGTTGTGGCCGAGAATGACGACGAGGTCGTACTGCCCGTCGTTCCGCCACATGCGTTCGGCGCTCGCCGGGTAGGGATGACGCACGGGGCGATTGTAATTGCGGTCTGCCGGCGCATCGCACCACCCGTCGTCCCGGCGCACCGGTGAGAGCGGAAGGCCGGTGCGCGGCCGCATCACGCGGTCGGGACGGTAGAAGGCGGTGCGGAGCGGAAAATCGCCGACCGGACTGGCGTTGTCCCCCTCGCGCTTGCCGACGCGCTTTCCGGTCTTTCCGAGGGCGCAGGGAAACCGCAGGTTGCCGTAGGTCAGGATACCCCGTGTCTTTTGCGCCGACAGCGTTTTCACGACGATTTTAGGTGCCCGCCGCGATTTCCTGCCTAGTGTCTTCATTGGAGCTTCCCGGCGCACGTGCTATCGCATCCGTCAGATAAAGCGGGTGTGGGCCGCGGCCAAGGTATTTGCGGCATGGAGCACCTTGATCGTTTGCGGGAGCGAAAGAAACCACAATGAGCACGGCCCGACGCATCCTCATCGTCGATGATGACGAGGACCTGCGCGAAACCCTGAAAGACCAACTCATCCTCCACGACGAATTCGAAGTGCAGACCGCCGGCACGGCCGCGAAAGGCATGGAGACGGCGAAGGCAGATCACTTCGATCTCGTCGTGTTCGACGTATCCTTGCCCGATATGGATGGCCGCGAGGCGGTGCGCCTGTTGCGCAAGTCCGGCTTCAAGACCCCCATCGTCATGTTGACCGGCAACGTATCTGACGCGGATCAGATCCTCGGCCTCGATGCGGGCGCGAACGACTACATCACCAAGCCGTTCAAGTTTGCGGTGCTGCTGGCCCGCATCCGCGCGCAGCTACGCCAGCACGAGCAGAGCGAGGACGCGGTCTTCGCGATCGGCCCCTACACCTTCAAGCCGGCCTCCAAGCTCCTGATCACCGACAAGGGCACGAAGATCCGCCTCACCGAGAAGGAAACGTCGATCCTGAAATATCTCTACCGCTCGGGTGACAAGGTCGTTTCGCGCGATACGCTGCTGCACGAGGTGTGGGGTTACAATGCCGGTGTGACGACGCACACGCTCGAGACGCACATCTACCGGCTGCGCCAGAAGATCGAGAAAGATCCCTCGAGCGCCGAGCTGCTCGTCACCGAGACGGGCGGCTACCGCCTCGTCCCGTAAGGCCTTTTCCACAAGGCATGTGCGAATCGTGTGGACGCAGCGGGCGCCTGTTGTGCGCCCGCAATAGCCCTCGACAGCGAATCAAACGAAATTCTCGGGGGTTGCATCGTCCGGCCCCGGTGGGCCGGCATGTGGAATGTCTGGTGGCAATTCGTAAGCATAACGAAGCCGCCGGCAATATGAGCGGAACGCATTGGAACTCTTCGCAGGACAACTGGCCGTGCTGCCGCTCTTTCGCGGTTTGACGCCGTTACAGCTTGCCGCCATCGCGCGCCGTGCTGACCGTGTTTCCTACACGCCCGGCGCCACGATCATCGAAGAGGACGAGGTGGCCGACGCCGCGATTTTGATCGTCGCGGGAACCGCTGTGCGCGTGAGCGGGCCGGAATTGGTTACCCACGCGGAAACGGTCGCGCCGGGCTCGCTCCTGGGCGAAGCCGCCATGCTCGTCGAGACGACCTACGGCTCCACCGTGGTGGCCCGCACCCGCGTCCGCGCGGTGCACATTACGCGCGAAAGCCTGCACGAGCTGATATTGGGGGATCCGGGCCTCGCCGATCGCCTGATGCAGAACCTGGCGGATAGGCTGGCGCAAACCGCGGCCATCCTGCGGCGTGCCGATGAGTGCCTGTCCCGGGCCACGAAGGCCGATAGCGTGGAAGCGGATACATCGGAGGCCGCTAAAGAGCCGGAGCCGCTGCAGGCCGCCGCCGGCTGAAAGCGCGCCGGACGCTGAACCAAAAAAAACGCCCAACCCCGGGGGGAGGGGCTGGGCGTCGAGAGCGCTTTCGCGCGTGGTGCCGGGAGGGAAGCCGGCACCCCAGGCGGTGTCTTTCGGCTAGACGGGGGGCACTACCGATACAGGGTGACACCACCTGACTGCTTTGAGTTAAGCGCAAAGCCGGGAACTTCAATAGTGGCGCGCCCCCCGCATCACAAAAATGTTACCAGCCGCTCGGGGGTTTTCCCCAGCGGGCTATTGCCAAGAGTCCGAACAGCCACAGTGGGTGGTGTTCAGGGCGTCCCCAGCGGGCGGCCCATGGACTGGATCTTGAACAAGGCAGCGTCGAGCTCGGCGCTCTTGGTGAGGTCGGAAACCTGGACGCGCGTATCGAGGCCCTGGGCGTCCTTGGTTACCCATTCCTTGAGCTCGAGGGTGGGCTTGGTCGACATGAAAAGCTTGATCTGGCCGGGGGTGTCGGGGTTCTTGTCGATGATGCCGACAACCAGCAGATCCTCCGATTCCTGAACCTCCATGATGCGCGCGTCGCGCACGAGGTCGACATCGCTGCGCAGCAGCAGGCGGAACGGCGTATCGTCCAGCGCAACCCGGTCCTCGTTGTTGAGATCGAGATCCTGGATCGCGAGATACCGCCCGTCGGACACCACCACCTGCCGCGAAGGGCGCGCGTAATCGAAGCGGAAGCGGCCCGGGCGCTTCACATAGAACTTGCCGCGCATGCGCTTGTTGTCGGCGCTGGTCTGCACGAAGTTGCCCTGCAAGGTGCTGATTTCGCTGAAGTAGCCCGAAACCTTGTGCACCAGCTCGGTCTGGTGCTCGTTGAGGATGAGCCCTTCGCCGGGTTTGTTCGGTGCAACCTGCGCGCTCCACGCGGAGCTGGAGCCGGCAACCGGCTCGCCAGCCTTAGGGGCAGCCGCCGGCATCGGGGCGGGAACGGCGATCGGCGGGGCGGCATCCTCGGCAACGGCACCTGACGGCGCGGTGAAAAGGCCAAGCAACGCCACTGCCGCGATTGCGACTGTTCTCAGCTCCTGCATGGGCCCCCAAAGTCTCCCGAATCGCCCCTGAATTATGCCCTAGATAGGATATCCCCGTGCGCGCGGGAACACCCAGCGAGCACTCGTTGCCGAACATTACGTCTAGATGTTGGCAGTGCCCGTATGCCATTAGGCAGACGCAGCGCGCCCGTCCCGTCCGGTCATCAGGATTTCCCGCTTGCCGGTGCTGCTCGCCGGCCCGATCAGCCCTTCGCTCTCCATCCGCTCGATAAGATCCGCCGCCCGGTTGTAACCGATGGACAGCCGGCGCTGGATGTAGCTCGTCGAGGCCTTGCGGTCGCGCATGACGATGGCGACAGCCATATCGTAGATGTCGTCCTCGCTGGCTTCGCGCGCGTCCGGGGCGCCGTCGGCGGCGTTCGGCGGCGCATCGGTGATGCCGTCGATGTAATCCGGCGTGCCCTGGCGGCGCAGTGCCTCGGCGATGGCTTCCACCTCCTCGTCGGAGACGAACGGACCGTGGGCGCGGATGATCTGGCCCATGCCGAGCGAATACAGCATGTCGCCCTGGCCGAGGAGCTGCTCCGCGCCCTGCTCGTTGAGGATCGTCCGGCTGTCGATCTTTGACGCCACCTTGAAGCTGATGCGCGCCGGGAAGTTCGCCTTGATGGTGCCCGTGACGATGTCCACCGACGGACGCTGCGTCGCCATGATGAGATGGATGCCCGCCGCCCGCGCCATTTGCGCGAGGCGCTGAATGGCAGCCTCGATTTCCTTGCCGGCGACGATCATGAGATCGGCGAACTCGTCAACCACGACGACGATATACGGCATGGTCTCGGCAGGCATTTCCTGCTGAGCGTATTCCGCTTCGCCGGTCGCCTCGTTGAAGCCCGTCTGCACGGTGCGCGTCAGCTGCTCGCCGCGGCTCTGCGCCTTCTTCACGCGGGCGTTGAACGCCTCGATGTTGCGCACGGACAGCGCCGCCATGCGCTTGTAACGCTCCTCCATCTCGCCAACGACCCAGTTGAGCGCGGAGACCGCCTTGTGCGGATCCGTGACGACCGGCGTTAGCAGGTGCGGAATGCCGTTGTAGACCGACAGCTCCAGCATCTTTGGATCGATCATCAGCAGCCGGCATTCTTCCGGCGCGCGGCGATAGAGCAGCGACAGGATCATCGCGTTGACGCCCACCGACTTGCCCGAGCCGGTCGTGCCGGCGACGAGCAGATGCGGCATGCGCGCAAGGTCGGCGACGATCGGCTCGCCGCCGATCGACTTGCCGAGCGCCATCGGCAGCGCGGCATCGGATGCCGTGAAGGCTTCCGCTTCGAGGATGTCGCGCAGATAGACCGTCTCACGCCGCACGTTCGGTAGCTCGATGCCGATGACATTGCGGCCGGGCACGATGGCCGCGCGTGCCGAGGTGACGCTCAGCGAGCGGGCGATGTCTTCAGCCAGCGCAACGACGCGCGAGGATTTGGTGCCGCGTGCGGGTTCGAGCTCGAACAGCGTGACGACGGGGCCAGGCTTGATCTCGCGCACTTCGCCTTTGATGGAGAAATCGGCGAGCACTTCCTCCAGCAGGCGCGCTGTGCCGCGCAGAACCGACTGCGTGAAGGTGGGGCCCTGTTTTCCGCCCGATGGACGGCGCAGCAGGCTCAGAGCCGGCGGCCGATAGGCGCCGGAGGCACGCGCCGAAGCGATGCCGCCGAGCAGCGAGGAGCGCTTCGCCTTCGCAGGACGCTGGGCGGCTTCCGGAGCAACCTCGACGACCTGCGGCTCGTCCGGCTGGCGTGCGGCATTGGCGGGCGCGAAACGGCGTGCGATGGCGCGGCTCTCAGCGTCGGTGCTGTCGTCGAACTCGGGCTCGCGGCCAACAACGTCATCGACTGGAGCACGGCCGCGCTGTGGCGCGCGAGAGACCGGAGCGGCGGAAGACGAAGCGCGATCGAATGCGGCAGGGCCCGGCAGGAACGGCTCGCGACGGGCCGTAAATTCCGCGCCGACATCCGTTGCATAGCGCGGACGCAGCGGCGTGCCGGTCGCGGGTTCGAACACGATGGGTGCGCGCGAAAAGTATTGGCCGAGCCAATCGGGCACCAGCGCACCGCGGCTGCGCGAGATACGCCGGCTACGTTCCAGGAGGCGGTTGAGATCGTCGCGCTCGAGACCGACGCTATAGCCGAGCAGCGCAAATCCCGTGAGGAAATAGATAAGGCCGGCGACGGGCATCGCGCTGCCGGCGCCGACGACGTCGAAGCAGGTTGCCGTGAGCTTATAGACCCAGTCGCCCACGATACCGCCGAAGCTATGGCCGAACGGCCAGGTGGCCGAGAGCGGAAGCGCGGCAAAGCCCGCTGCGAGCAGCAGCACGGCCAGCGGAAAGAGGCTCGTCTTCTTGCGATTGGCGGAGATGCGCTCGGCGAGCATCAGCTCGATGCCCCAGAACATGGGGGCGAGCAGCAGGAACACGCCTGCAAATCCGAGAGTGTTGAGCAGAACGTCGGCAAATATGGCGCCAACCGCACCGAGTGCGTTCGTTGGCTCGCCGTCGGCGGCGTGGGTCAGGCTCGGGTCGGCTTGCGACCAGGTGAGCAGACTTGCCCATGCGGCAGCGACGCTTATGAGGGTCAGCAGCCCTCCAGCGCGGATCATCCAGCCGATCAGCCTGTCCTCCATCTCAGGCGGAAGCAGGCGTCTCGGGTCATGCGACTCGAGCGACATTTCGAACGTACTCTGTTACGCAAGAACTACTACTAATCGTTCGAGCGCCTCGCTGACGGTCGCTACGTCACGGACCAAAGCCAGGCGCAGGTAATTCGCCCCCGGATTGGTCCCATCGCGTCCGGCTTGCGCCAGGAAGGCACCGGGTAGCACCTTGACACCGGCGCGTTGCCATAAGGTTACTGTTGCCTGAGCGGCGCCGCCGAATTTGTCGACATCGAGCCAGAGGAAGAAACCGCCGGCCGGTCGGCGGTAACCGTACCGGCCGTCGAGAATGCGGTCACAGGCGTCGTATTTTTGGCGATACGCGGCGCGGTTCGCTTCGACGTGGGCCTCATCGGCCCACACGGCCGCCGAGACGTGCTGGGTCGGCCCTGGCATCTGCGGCGCGACCATGTTCCGGATCTCGGCGAAGCTTTCGATGAAACGCGCATCGCCCGCACAGAAGGCCGAGCGCAGTCCCGGCAAGTTCGAGCGCTTCGATAGCGAGTTGAAGACGACGAGGTTGGCGAACCGCTCCGGTGTTTTTGCGGCCACCTCCAAGGCGCCCGTCGGCGGCGCATCCGCGTAGATTTCCGAATAGCACTCGTCGAACAGCAGCATGAAGTCGTGCGTGCGCGCGAGTTCGAGTGCACGCGAGATATAGGGAGCGCTGGCAACGGCACCCTGCGGGTTGGCAGGCGAGCACAGATAAAGCGCAGCCGTGCGTTGAAGCAGCGCCCGATCCGCGGCCAACGCATCGAGATCGGGCAGGTGTCCGGTCTCGGCCGTGGCATTGAGATAGACCGGCTCCGCGTTTGTGGCGAGCGCACCGCCCACGTAGGCGCTGTAATACGGGTTACACATCAGCACCGCTGGGCGGGAGATGTCTGCGCGCCGGCCCACCGCCGGAAAAGCCGCTAAAAACAGGCCTTCGCGCGAGCCATTGAGCGGCAGGATCTCCGTCTCGGGATCCGGCGCTGCAGCAATGCCGAACCGCCGTCCGGTCCATGCCGAGATCGCGTTGCGTAATGCCGCCGTGCCGCGGATAGGCGGATACTGTCCATAGCTCGTGGCCGCTTCGAGAAGTTTTTCGACAACGAACGCCGGCATCGGCTCCCGCGGCTCGCCGATCGTCAGGTCGATGATGCCGGGAAGTCCCGGCGGAGCATCGCCGAGCAGCCGGCGCAGTTGCGTGAAAGGCGAGAGCACGGCGCCGTTGGCGAGCGCGGAAAGGCCGGATGGCAGGGTCATGGCGATCTACCGAAAGGCGTGCGGACGCAAGAGTGCAGCCCGTTGCCAATAGCGACGGGAAGCGCAAGCGTCTACGGGGCAGAAGGCCGTTGGTAGGTCATTGGCCGCATCGCGCGAGGGCGCGCGTCAGCTCAGACGTTCGCCGTGGCCACGTCGTTTTCGACGACCGGAACGTTGCTTCCAAGGCGCAGCGACCCGGTGCAGGCGGACAGCTGAACGGCGACGGCGGCTAGCAGGGCAGCAGCAAGAACTCGGTACATTACGCATCTCCGCGGCACGAAATAATGGGGCACAGGCGTTGCCTCGGAGGGTGAATAAAACTGGTTAAAAATAGGTGGACGAGCGAACGGTTCGGACCACCTTTCGCTTGCGCAGCCAACTCGGTAGCCTTCACGCAAGGCTTTCATAAGCGCACCCTGGGCACGCCCCGCGGCCGTGGCCGGTCGAACCGCAGGGGGAAATCCCCGTTCCGCTCCACCGTGCCATGCTCCGGATGAGCCCGGAGCCCAAGCCTTGCCAATCGTCGACTACGCCCGCTGCCTCCTCGCCATCGCCGAAACGGTGCACTGCTGGCTCTCGGCCCTGACCGGGCTCGATGAAGCCCGTCGCCTTCGCCTCGCCAGCTATGCGGAAAAGATCGCCACCACCCTGGAACACGCCGGCGAGGCGCTGCGCCGCCTCGAGGCCGCGCCGGGCGACCGGGCGTCCCGCTCGCGCGCGGTGCGCGAGTTAGGTCGCATCAGCGGCTATATCGAGACCATGGTTGAGGCATTGGAGCACCAGCTTGACGGGCGCAAGCTCGCAGGAGTTAAAAGGCGGCTTGAGGCGCTTCGGCCCGGGGAGTTGCACAAAAGCGTGGTGGCCGGCCGCAAGCCCATCGATATCGACCGCCTCGCCTCCGCCGAGGGCTACTTCCGCGCCCTCGCCGACGGCCTCAGAATGTGAAAGGCGCTTGAGGGCCAGCATGGAGAAGTTCACCACCCTGACGGGTGTCGCCGCGCCGCTGCCGCTGCGCAACATCGACACGGATATGATCATCCCCAAGCAGTTCCTGAAAACGATCAAGCGCACCGGGCTCGGCAAGAGCCTGTTCTACGAGATGCGCTACGATCAGGAGGGCAGGGAGAACCCGGACTTCGTGCTCAACCAGCCGGCCTATCGCAAGGCGACGATCCTGGTCACCGGCGAGAACTTCGGATGCGGCTCATCGCGCGAGCACGCGCCATGGTCGCTGCTGGACTTCGGCATCCGCTGCATCATCGCGCCGGACTTCGCGGACATCTTCTACAACAACTGTTTCCAGAACGGCATTCTGCCCATCAAGCTGCCGCAGTCGGAAGTCGACAAGCTGATGGACGACGCGAGCCGCGGCTCGAACGCAACGCTCACCGTCGACCTGGAGGCGCAGGAGATTCGCGGCCCCGACGGCGGCGTGATCAAGTTCGACATCGATCCGTTCCGCAAGCACTGCCTGCTGAACGGCCTGGACGCCATCGGCCTGACGCTCGAGAAGAAGCCTGCGATCGAGAAGTTCGAGGAGGCGACCGCCGCACAGCGCCCGTGGCTGTGAGGCCGCGGCGATCAGCCGGCAAAAAAGCGCGTCCTGGGAACGGGCGCTAGGAAACGAGCGGGAGATGCCGATGTCAAAGCCGATCCACATGATGGTGCGCGTGCTCGACGAAGCACGCAGCGTCGACTTCTACCGCAAGGCATTCGGCCTCGAGATCTCCCAGCGTGTCGACTTTCCGGATTTCACGCTGATCTACATGAAGGGCGAGCAGTCACCCTTCGAGGTGGAGCTGACGGTCAACAAGGGGCGCACCGAGCCCTATGCCCTGGGCGACGGTTATGGTCATCTTGCCTTTGCCGTCGATGATCTCGCCAAAGAGCATGCGCGCATGCAGTCCGCCGGCCTCGCGCCGAAAGACATCCGGCAGATGACCCACGAAGGAAAGCCGTTCGGTCAGTTCTTCTTCATCGAAGATCCCGACGGCTATAAGATCGAGGTCCTGCAGCGCGGGGGCCGATTCAGCTAGAGTGCTTCCGGAAAAGTGGGAACCGGTTTTCCGATAAGAAGCACGACCAGACAATGGTCTAGAGCCCTTCTGCGTTTCCACCGGGTTTGAAAAACGAAGGCGAAGCATCGCTGCTTCGCCTTTTGCTTTTAGGGCTGCCGTTGAAAATGCGGGCCGGGCTCCTGCGTCGCCTACCAATCGGACCCGTAACCGTATCCGTAGCGCGGCGGAGGATTGCGCAGGCTCGGCGGCGTCTTCTGCGGCCACTGGGCGCCGAGATTGCGCATGTACGAGCCCTCGCTCGGCTGACACCAGATGTTGCCGTAAAAGCCGAAGGGACCATTGTAGGGTTTGCAGTCACCACCGCGATATGACCGGTATTCTCGTCCGGCATCGGCACTGGGTGCACCGAGGGCAACCGCCAGACCGAGCGCCAGCGCGCTGGCAATCAACGTACGCATCAAACTCTCCCAACCCCATGAGCTTGCCGGCAAGCCCGGCATTTGTGGAGCATACGCGGGGGAGGTTGTTTTCGCGCTCGGAGCGACGCGAAGGTTTGGTGCAAAGGCCCATGGAAATCGCAACGGATGTTTAATCCGCGGCCGGAGCGCCGAAGCGTGTGGACCTCAGGCGCGGGACGCGCGCGCTTCGGCAAGAGCATCCAAAAGAGCGCTGCACAGCTCGCGGCGCTCGTCATCCGTCAGAAAGCGTCCGAAGGCGAACTCGTGCCCGTGGGATGCAATGCGCAGGTCTGTCTGACCCTGGGGAGTTTCCGCCAGGCGCACCCGCGCCCAGTATGGATTGAATTCGAAGCTCTCCCGCTCGCCCGACGGCTGCACCCGCGTCAGGGTGAGGCGATGTGGCGTAAGCTCTACCGTCTCGTAGAGGCGTGCCGCGCGGTAGTTCATGCGGAACGCGAAGTAGATGAGGGCGACGTCGAGGCCGAAGAAGCCGAACACCGGCCATGCGCCCATCAGTAGAAACGACATGCCCATGATGAAGCTGACGCTCCCGATGCCCATCATCAGGATGAGAAAGCCCCTCGGCCCCAGCGATCGATGTGGGTAGAGCACCGCCCTGAAGGCGTTTTCGCCGTCCGCTGCATTGTGCCCAGCGGTTTCGCTTTCGGTCGTGATTGGAGCTTGTGTCAGCCCGGAGTTTTCGCTCATGTCACACACTTAGCGTGGGGAGCCTGAGTTATGAAGAGCCACGATCGGGTGGCAGGCAAGCTCAAGACGAGCAATTCGAAGCCGGGTAAACCGGGCGTTGCTCGCCAGCCGGAGGCTTCTAGCGGGGCTGCGCCGCCTGCTGAGCGGGCAAAAACCGGGACGGATCGAGGGGCCGAAAAGCGCTTTCCAGGCGACAAGACTGGCTCGGCGGCGAAAGCAGGCAAGCCTGCTCGCAGTTCTCGCACGCGCCTCAGCAAGGCCGCGATCGCGGAAATGTTCCGCCGCTTCCGCGAGGCCGATCCCGATCCGAAGACCGAGCTTGAATACGTCAACCCCTTCACGCTGCTCGTGGCGGTGGTGCTGTCGGCTCAAGCGACGGATGCCGGCGTGAACAAGGCCACGCGGGCCCTCTTCAAGGTCGCCGATACCCCCGAGAAGATGGTGCGCCTCAACGAGGAAGGCATCCGCGAATATATCAAGACCATCGGTCTTTACCGCAACAAGGCTCGCAACGTGCTGGAGCTTTCGCGCCAGCTCATCGCCAATCACGGCGGCAACGTTCCCCGCGACCGTGCCGCCCTGGAGGCGCTCCCGGGCGTCGGCCGCAAAACGGCGAACGTTGTTCTGAACGTCGCGTTCGGCGAGCCGACGATGGCGGTCGACACGCATATCTTTCGCGTCGCAAACCGGACGGGGCTCTCGAGCGGCCGCACGCCCCTGGAGGTTGAGGAGGACCTTTTGCGGGTCATCCCGTCCGAATATGCCCTCCATGCGCACCACTGGCTGATCCTCCACGGGCGCTATGTCTGCAAGGCGAGAAGGCCCGAATGTCCCCGTTGTCTCATCCGCGATATTTGCCTTTTTGAGCCCAAAACGCAGTGAGCTGATTGAGGAAAATTCGCTGACATAAATTGTGATTGCGACGAAGGTTGAAGGAAGTGCGAGCGTTTAACCTTTACAGCCCGATACCCACTTCAAACCCCAGCGTTTACGGACATTCCTGAACGACGCTCGCTCGCAAAAGTTACTGTGGTGCTTTGCATTTTAGCGAAACCCCCTCCGTCCGCTTAAGCCACCGAATACGGATGATGCGTATCGTCTGGACCCATGGGCCACAGACATTTTTGTGGAGGGGCATTCTTTTCTATGGGTACAAAACCCGCATCCGATACTGCCAGCCGCGAGATCAGAACGATCGATACAACCTCGCTCGGCATTGAGAAGGCGACCACGGGCCTGCTCGACGAGCAGAAGCGGTCGCTCGAGCAGATCAACACCTGGTTCGAGGTTGCGCTCAACAATATGGTGCGTGGACTGTCGATGTTCGACAGCCAGCAGCGCCTCGTCGTCTGCAACAGGAGCTACCGGCAGATCTATTCGCTGCCTGAGGAACTGACGCAGCCTGGAACGATGTTGACCGACATCGTGCGCTACCACATACGCCAGGAGACGGGACGCGAGAACACTTGCGAGGAAGGACGCTTCTTCGAATGGCTCGACGAGCATCTCGCCAAGATTGCCGAAGGCCGTTCGTTCTCGCAGATCCAGCATCTTCGCTCGGGACGCACGCTGCTCGTCACCTATCAGCCGCTCGCCGATGGCGGCTGGGTCGACATCCAGGAGGACATCACCGAGAAGCGGCGCACGGAGGAGAAAATCGAATGGCTGGCGCACCATGATGCGCTGACCGGCGTTGCGAACCGCTTTCACTTCCGCGAAACCTTCGAAACCGCTCTCAAGGGGCTGGGCAAAGGCCAGTCGCTGGCGCTGCACTGGCTCGACCTCGACGAGTTCAAGGAGGTCAACGATACCTACGGCCATCCGATCGGCGATGCGCTTTTGAAAGCCGTTGCCGAGCGCGTGCGCGCAAGTATTCGCAAAACAGATTTTGTCGCCCGTCTCGGCGGCGACGAGTTCGCCATCATTCAGATGCTGGATGTGGATGCAGAGCGCTGCGAGAAGCTTGCAAAGCGCGTGCTCACCTCGATCGGCCGTCCGTATAATATTCTCGGCCATGCGATCAGCATCAGCGCCAGTCTCGGCATCGTACGCGCACCGTTGCACGGCAACTGCCCCGACGAGCTTTTGAAGAACGCTGACGTCGCCCTTTACAACGTCAAATCGGCGGGCCGCTGCGGTTACGAGATTTACAAACCCGGTTGCGCGCGCGAGGCCGAGGCGCATCGCCGTCTCGAGGCTGACGTTCAGTGCGCGGTCTGCAACAGGCAGCTCGAGCTGCACTATCAGCCCATCCTTAGCCTGCGCACCCACCATGTGACGAGCTGCGAAGCGCTGTTGCGCTGGCGCCATCCGACGAACGGCCTCGTGCCGGCATCGGAGTTCCTTCCCCTGGCGGAGAAGACCGGTGCCATCGTCGATATGGGCCGCTGGGTTCTCGGCCAGGCCTGCCGCGATGCGACCCGTTGGGCCGACGAGCTGACGGTGACGGTGAACCTATCCCTGCTCGAATTCGAAAGCGGCGATCTCACCAACGTCGTGCAGGAAGCGCTCGCCAGCGCCAAGCTTCCCGCTTCGCGACTGGAGCTTGAAATCAGTGAGTCTCTCCTCGGGCGGGACAAGGGAAAAATGCGCGCGACGCTCGAGGAGCTGCAGGCGCTGGGCGTCGGCATCACGCTCGATAACTTCGGCCGCGCCAGCGGTTCGCTCAGCTCGCTGCGCTCGTTCCCGTTCAACAAGGTGAAGATCGACGGCAGCCTCGTACGCGAGATTCCCGGCAGCAACGAGAATGCAGCCATCGTGCGCGCCGTCACGATGCTCGCTGAAACCTTTGGCATGGGCACCGTGGCAGAAGGTGTCGAGACGTTGGACGAACTCAACACGGTCGCGCTCGCCGGGTGTAACAAGGCGCAAGGCTATTTCATCGGCCGCCCGGTTCCTCTGAGCGAGCTCGACGCGATGCTGTCGGAGTGCGCGCTGCGCCATTCCTTCGCCGCTTGATTGGGCGACGCAAGCTTTCCGACACAGCAGACGCAGCAAGACGCAAAACCTAGGCCGGCGAATTTCGCCGGCCGATCTGGCCAGCCGATTTAGCTGGCCTGCCGCATGGCGATGCCCGCCGCCGCCATGTGCCGTTTCGCTTCATCGATCGTGTACGTGCCGAAATGGAAGATCGACGCCGCGAGCACGGCGCTCGCATGGCCCTCGGTCACGCCTTCGACGAGGTGATCCAGCGTGCCGACACCGCCGGATGCGATGACGGGAATGCTCACCGCATCGGCGACCGCCCGTGTCAGCTCCAGATCGAAACCGGACTTCGTGCCGTCCCGATCCATCGACGTGAGAAGGATTTCCCCCGCGCCGAGCGCCGTCACCTCCTTTGCGAAGGCGATCGCATCGATGCCGGTCGGTGTGCGCCCGCCGTGCGTGAAGATCTCCCACCGCAGCGGCTCGCCGGGCTGTGACACGCGTTTGGCGTCGATGGCGACGACGATGCACTGCGCGCCGAACTTCTCCGACGCCTCTTTGACGAACTGCGGGTTCTTCACCGCCGCGGTGTTGATCGAGACCTTGTCGGCGCCGGCATTGAGCAGCCGCCCGATGTCCTCCACCGTGCGCACGCCGCCGCCAACGGTCAGCGGCATGAAGCAGCGCTCCGCCGTACGCTCCACGATGTCGAAAATCGTATCGCGGTTCTCGTGGCTTGCCGTGATGTCGAGGAAGCACAGCTCGTCCGCGCCCGCCGCGTCATAGGCGGCGGCAGCCTCCACCGGATCGCCGGCATCGATGAGATCGACGAAATTGACGCCCTTGACGACGCGGCCGTCCTTCACGTCGAGACATGGGATGATGCGTGCTTTCAGCATGGGGGAAACCCGTCAGCGCCGGTTGGCGAGAAGCGCGAGCGCTTCGGTGGGATCGAGGCGGCCGTCGTACAGCGCGCGGCCGCTGATGGCGCCTTCGAGCATGGCATATTCCGGCCGCAGCAGCGCCTTCACGTCGTCGATGGAGGCGAGCCCGCCCGACGCGATCACGGGGATGCCCGTTGCGCGTGCGAGCTTGGCCGTGGCTTCCAGATTGAGGCCCTTCAGAATCCCGTCGCGCTCGATGTCCGTATAGATGATGGCCGCAACGCCCGCGTCCTCGAAGCGCTTCGCCAGCTCCTCCGCCGTCAGCTCCGACGTCTCGGCCCAGCCTTCCACCGCCACCTTTCCGCCCTTGGCGTCGATGCCGACCGCGATGCGGCCCGGGTATTCGACGCACGCGCGCCGCACCAGCTCAGGATCGCGCACCGCCACGGTGCCGAGGATAACCCGGTCGATGCCGCTGTCGATCCACGCCTCGATCGTCTCCATGTCACGGATGCCGCCGCCGAGCTGCGCGGGAATGGTGATCGCCTCCAGAATCGCATCGACGGCGTCGCGGTTCACCGGCTTGCCCGCGAACGCGCCGTTGAGGTCGACGATGTGCAGGTATTTGAAGCCCTGCGCCTCGAAGGTGCGCGCCTGGGCCGCCGGATCGTCGTTGAAGACGGTCGCGGCGTCCATCTCACCGAGCTTCAGGCGCACGCACTTGCCGTCCTTGAGGTCGATGGCGGGAAATAGGATCATTCTTTGTGCATGCCTAGTTCTGCATTGGCGCTCGAGGTTGGACAGTGCCAATGCGTACGGAATAAACTTTGAGTCGACCTATGGAAAAGGGGTCGGTGGCAAGACCGACCCCTCCATGCCCGAGTGGAGGCCACCACGGGCGCAGACTTACCTGCTCGCTTAGTTCAATGCCACTTCTCACGCGGGTCAAGGGGCCTCCAGATCGCTCACAGATCATTCACAGCAGGGCTGTGGAAAGGAGGATCTATGAAGGACGTACCGGGATACCGAAATTCGGTAATGTATTGGGTCGGGCGTGAACTGGGCTTGAAGCAGCGTAGGATTGAAGCAAAATTTGACGTCGATCCGAGGAGACTCTTCGAGGTTTGGAGCGGAGAAAGGTATCCTGCCAGCAGGGATCACGCTATCCGCATCTTCAACTTGCTCTTCCCAAAGCGACCTCCAAAATATGGGTTCGAGTTCCATGTTCCGCGCTATCGGCGGGTAAATCGGAAGCAGCTCGACCTGTTTCACGACGACGAATGATGTTTCGCGACGATCTGGTGGCCGTGGCGGTGGCCATCAGATCGCTGCTATTGCGCGCGATAGAGATTTTGCGGCCCGAGAAGTCAAGGCCGCGATTGAGGAGTTCCAGACGAGTTCGACGAGATGGCCGTAGCGTTCCTCGACAGCGTTCCCGCCGCCGCGCGCCGCCCGCTCACCGAAGCGGATGCGGTCGATATCTGGATCGCACGCTGGCTGCGCATCCGCCGCAAAGACCTCGTCGACCGCTACGGCTGCGATCCGCGCCGCCTCTATGAGATCTGGCAGGAGGAACGCTTCGCCGGCGCCCGCGACAAGGCGCTCGAAGTGTTCGCCGCGCGCTATCCGGGCCTTCTCGACCGCGTGGATTTCGGCCCGCACCGGCCCGTGTCGCGCACCGTCCATCCCGCTCAGCTCTCCATGTTCGAGTAACCGCTTGAACATGCTGCGGTAACGCTAACAGCGTAGAACGCGCAGGAACGACACGAGAACAAACGCTGGACAAAGGCGATGAATCGCGCGATGTTCTCTCTACGTTCGCAGCCGCAAATGCAGCGTAATCTGGGTCTAGTTTTCGCGTCATCCCCCCGTGAAAATCGACAGCCATGAGAGACGCCATGCGCACCCTTATCATCTCCTACGACCTCGCCCAGCCGCACCGGAACAAGCACGTTCTCGCCCAGCAGATCATGACCATCGGTCAATCCTGGGCGCGCCCTCTGGAGCAGACCTGGTACGTGCGGACCGATGCGCGCGAGGAGCAGATCGAAGCGCAGCTGCGCGGCCTGCTCGATCCCGAGGATGGCCTCCTGATCCAGGCGACGAAGGACGAGGCGGTGATGACCAACACCGCGCTGCGCTGGTTCCGTCAGCGGCGCCCCGGCATCGAGATGGGCGGCGACAGCAACGTGATCGCCTTTCCCGTGCCCCAGCCGTCCGAGGACGAACAGCAGGAGCTGCCGCTCGCCCTCGCCGAAGCCTGTTAGTTGCGTACGCGTCCCTCTTCCCCTCAGCCCCTCCGGTAATGCGTGAAGCGCCGGGGCCCGATCGCCCGATCGGGCCCCTTTTTTATCGGGCGGCCGGTAATGGCCGAGCTTGGCGTGATACCGCGGCGATCGGCGTGGGTGGCGATCTCATCGCCACGACGTGTGGCCATGACGGAATGCGCGGCGGGGACTGCCCGTTCCCACGTCATCCCGCTGTAGAGCGGGATCCACGCAAGTCTTCGCGCAGGCCACTCGCGCGAGACGGTTCAAGATCGCCGTGACGGAATGCGGCGGGACCGCCCATATCCCACGTCATCCCGCTGCCGAGCGGGATCCACGCAAGTCTCCGCGCAGGCCACTCGCGCGAGACGCTCTCGAGCCTGTTCCCCGTGGGGCGGGATGGATGCAGCATAGGCGCGTGCGGGGGAGCGGGGATTAGCTGCCACTGACTTACGCGACTGTCGTCCCGCCCACTGGAAGCGGAAAACGTGCCCCTGATTTGTCCGGCGTCGCTAAGCAGCCGTGCTGTTTTCAACGTACTGCGCCAGCTTGCCGAGCGTCTGATAACCGAATTCGACCGCGCCGAATCCGATCCCCGCGTCGCGCTGGGCCTTCGTCGGATGCAACTGCCGCAAGGTGATCACGGTCTTGCCGTCACTCTGTTCATCGAACGTGACGGTGAGGCGAAACACGCCGGGATCGTTGTCCTCGTCGGCGCCATGGTCGATCTCGATCAGGTGTGGCCTCTCGATGCGCCGGAATTGCATCCGGTTTGTATATCGCTGTCCGTCGGGGGCAATCATATCGAACCGCCACTCGCCGCCGACGCGAATATCGATTGATTTTGTCTCGACCCTGAAGCCGGCGGGACCAAACCATTGCGGGAGATGGCGCGGATCAGTCCAGGCGGAGAAAACCAGCTCTCGCGGCGCATTGATCACGCGCGAGAGGACGATCTCTCGCTCGAGTGCCCAAGTGGAAAGTGGTAATTCATTTTGGCTTGCGTCTGCGGGCACGGGCCTTCTCCTCCTTTTTTAGTTTCTCGACGTACATTTCCATTCGATCAAAGCGCTGCTCCCAGATCTCCCTTTGAGCCGCCAGCCAAACCTCGACGGTTGCGAGAGCTTCCAGCTGCAATGAGCAAGTTCTGACGCGACCGGTCTTCTCGGACGTAACGAGCCCGCTGCCCTCTAGAATGCGGATGTGTTTCATCAGGCTCGGCAGCGCCATATCGAACGGCTTCGCCAGCTCGCCTACGGATGCCTCGCCCTCACACAGCCGCATGACGATCGCGCGACGGGTCGCGTCGGAAAGCGCGCCGAAAACGTGATCGAGCTGCATTGAATAGTTAGCCATAAGGCTAACTATAGTGCGACGCTGGCTTGTGTCAATGATTGTTAGCCATGCGGCTAACTGATTGATGCTGGTGCAGCGTGGTCGATCGTTCCACAACCCGATGAGCTAGCCGCGATGAGAGAGTGCGTCGCTGCAGGGGCGTTAGTCGCGGTCGAACCGAAGATGGGAACGCGGAGAGGTTTCGACGTCCGCTGTTCGGCTCGACGATCGAATTTCGACAGCTATTGGCCCTTCGTTGGCGGCACTACGCCCGGCAGCCCGCAAACCTGAGACAGTCTCGAGCCTGTCCCCCAAGGGGCGGGATGGGACGATGAAACGTAAGAGGATTAGTTCGGAACATCAACCTCCAAGCAACGTCTGTAGTTGCGCGCTTTCGCCGACGGACAGCGTATGTTCGGCGCGCTCATGGTCTGCTTGACACTCTTGTTACAGTTTGGACAGTCGCGATTGTATTGTACCCGAATCACTTTGTGCGCGCTTTAGAAGATGGGCCTTGGCTATGGTAACCAAGAACCTGAAAATCGGTTCTCTTCTGCTCGATCAAACTAATCCTCGCATTTCCGCCGTCAGCAACCAGCGCGAAGCTCTCCAACAAATCCTCGACGATCAGGAAGACAAGCTCGCCAATCTCGCCGAGAGCATTGTCGAGGAGGGATTGAGTCCCACCGACAACCTGCTGGTGATGCGTTCGCCGACCGCGCAAGACAAGTTCGTTGTGCTGGAAGGCAATAGGCGGCTTGCCGCCCTCAAAATACTTCAGAACCCCAACGTCCTGATGGGCCTTAAACTATCCAACGCACTTCAGCGACGCTTCGAACGGGCAGCAAGGCAATTCAACGCCAACGGCGTCGAGCCGATCCGCTGCTTCGAGCTAACGCGCGACGAAGCCAATCCGTGGATTCAGCGCCGGCATATCGGCGCAGACGAGGGACGGGGCATCGTCGCCTGGGACGGCCAAGCCACTGCGCGCTTTCGCGGTGCCGATCCTGCCTTGCAGGCACTTGATTTCGTTGTGCAATATGGCAAGCTGACGGAGGACCAGATCGCGCTCTTGAAAGGGCGCTTCATCACAACGCTCCGGCGCCTCCTGGAAACTCCTGCCGTGCGGAACGAGCTTGGCCTCGACCTGAAGAAGAACACTCTCTTCAGCGGTGTGCCACTGGAGGAGGTGATGAAGGGGTTGCGTCGCGTGGTGCTCGACTTGGCGGAGAAACGCTACACAGTCACGCAGCTCAAGAGCAAGGCACAGATGGTGGCCTACGTGACGGGCCTTAATAAGGCTGATCGGCCCGACCTGAGCAAGACTATTGCGCCCATTCCCATCGACGAGCTGAAGCCGACGCTCTCCCCAGCAACGGGAGGGGGAAGCGGAGGCGGCCCGACCTCACCGGCAGCACCCACACCGCTAGGCGGGGCAACAGCCGGAGGCAGCTCTTCCCCTACGCGTCCCGGCTCGGGGCCACGATCCTACCCCTCGCTACCTCGAACTTCGGTTGTGAAAAAGCCGTATCGCTTGCGTGTCTCCAACGCCAAGGCTGCCGAGATCTACGAAGAGCTGAAGTTGTTGCTCTTGACCAAGCACAAGCACGCGATATCCGTTCTCTTGCGCGTGTTCCTGGAGATCTCGGTCGATCACCACCTGAACGCCATCGGCTCATCGACAAGGTTCAAGGACCCCAAAACTGGGCACAAGGTAGAAAAGAAGCTGAAAGCGAAGGTGCAGGAGAGTATCAACCATTTCATCTCACAAGGAGTGTCGAAAAAGGAGTTCGACGCCATCATCCGCGCCCTCTCTGTAGCGACGAGCCCATTATCAACCGACCTTCTCCATGCCTACGTGCACAATCTCTTTACGACGCCAGTACAGGGCGACCTTACAGCCGCCTGGGATAATGCCCTCCCGCTGTTTGACAGGATTTGGGCATGAAACCGCCGCAGCCCGCCGCAGCCCGCCGCCTAGTTCATTTCAGCCCGTTGCGATATCCCGGCGGAAAGGCGAAGCTAGCCCCTTTCGTAAAGGCGATCATTCTCGCCAACGGCCTCTCTGACGGCGAGTACGTGGAGCCCTTTGCTGGAGGTGCTGCCGTTGCCATGGAGTTGCTGCTCCAAGAGTACGTATTGCGAGTGCATATCAATGATATCAGCAGGCCGGTGCATGCTTTCTGGAAGAGTTTGCTCACGCAGACTGATGAGCTGTGCGGGAAGGTTCGTAACACGCCACTGACAGTGGCAGCCTGGGATAAGCAAAAGGCTATCTTGCTGCGTCCCGACGATCACGATGATCTGACGCTCGGCTTTGCGACCTTCTATCTCAACCGGACGAACCGTTCGGGAATACTCAACGGCGGCATCATCGGCGGTCGAGCACAGACCGGAGCCTGGAAAATTGATGCGCGTTACAACGCCGAGGAGCTCATCGGCCGCATCCAATCGATCGCGAAGATGCGCAGCCGCATCTCCTTGACCAAGCAGGATGCACTCAAGTTTCTGACCACGGGTGTAAAGCGCTGGCGCAAGGATACATTGATTTATCTTGATCCACCTTACTACGAGAAGGGGCGTGACCTCTACTATGACTTCTACAATCACGAGGACCACGCGAAAGTCGCGGCTTTCGTAAAGGCGTCGATCTCCAAGCAAAGCTGGATTGTCTCGTATGACAACGCGGCTCCGATAAAGAGCCTCTACCGCGGCTGTGAGCACATAACCTACACAGTCGGATACAGTGCTCGAAATCGCACCGAAGGTACCGAAGTCATGTTTTTCGATGATGCGCTCACCGTGCCACCGCTCGTTGGGCCGATAACTGCAGCTCCGAGCCTTTCACCTGGGGCCTAGCTGATCGCGGCTTGGCCGTGAGCGGACCTAATCGGAAGTAGCCAAGGGAGCGCGGCTCACAGGTTGGGCGACGACCGCTATTGGGCCGGACCGGCAATAGTAGACATGTCCGCTCCTGGTCCTTAACTGCCCCAGAACTGCGCCGCCCTGCCCCCCTAAGGCCGCCACTTCAAGAAATTCGCAATCAGCTTCAGCCCGAGCGTCTGGCTTTTCTCGGGGTGGAACTGCGTGCCCGCCATGTTGCCTTGCGCGATCATCGCCGTGAGCGGCCCGCCATAGTCGGTCTCGGCAACGACGGCGCCACGGTCCTGCGGCACGAAGTGGAACGAGTGCACGAAGTAGGCGTGGAGGCCATCGGGGCCCGTAGGAATGTTGTCGAGCAGCGCATGGGGATGCGCCGCGTCGAGCGTGTTCCAGCCCATGTGCGGGATTTTGAGCGCGGGATCCGCGGGCGCGATGGGGCGCACCTCGCCGGCGATCCAGTCGAGCCCGTCCGTCACCGCGAACTCCAGCCCGCGGCTCGCCATGAGCTGCATGCCGACGCAGATGCCGAGGAACGGCCGTCCCTTGCCGCGCACCGCTTCTTCCAGCGCTTCGCGCATGCCGCCGACCGCTTCGAGGCCCGCCTTGCAGTCGGCGAAGGCGCCGACCCCCGGCAGCACGATGCGATCCGCAGCGGCCACCACCGCGGGATCGTTCGTCACCGCGATGTCGGCGTCCGCTTCGCTTTCGCGCGCGGCACGCTCGAAGGCCTTGGCCGCGGAATGGAGGTTTCCCGAGCCGTAATCGATGATGGCGACGCGCTGCATGTTGTCTGAGAGCCCTTACGCCTTGCTGTCCGCCGGCGCGTTCGGCCCGCGCAGGATGGCGTCCTTCGCCTGGGTGAAGGCGCGTCGCATCCAGCTCGGCGGTGCCGCGGCAACCGGCGCGCTGCCCGCAGCCGGCCGGGGAATCTCCGTACGCGTCGGCAGCCACACCTCGAGGAAGCGGCGCTCGCAATCCTCCCGGTTGCGCCCCGACACCGTGCCGACGGGGCGCCAGCCGCGCCGCTCCAGCGAGGCGCTGTGCAAAGCGCCGGATTCGAATCCGAAGATGATCTGCACCGCGAGCAGGATCGCGTTGCCCAATTCCGTTTGCCCCGCAGAGCTGGCGGCCCACGCGATGAGCCCCGCAGCGCCCATGTAGATGGCGAGCTCCAGCCACATGCGCTTCACGACCATCCATACCGGCGGCAGTGCCGCGGCATAGAACGAGAACCCGTCGCGGACGAACATGAGCTCCTCGGCGCTTTCCAGCCGATCGGCCGGCGCATCCGGTGGCTCGAGCACGGAGTAGATGACCATGCGGTACTCTTGGCGTTCGGCTCAGCCCGTGAGCGAGCCCTTGGTGGAAGGCACACGGCCCGCCTGGCGCGCGTCCGCTTCCATCGCGGTGCGCAGCGCCCGGGCGAGGCCCTTGTAGCAGGTCTCGGCGATGTGGTGGTTGTTCTCGCCGTAGAGGTTTTCGACGTGCAGCGTGATGCCGGCGTTCTGCGCGAAGGCCTGGAACCATTCGCGGAACAGCTCGGTGTCCATCTCGCCGATCTTCGGCTGCGAGAAAGCGACCTTCCAGACGAGATATGGCCGGCCCGAGATGTCGACGGCGACGCGCGTCAGCGTCTCGTCCATCGGCAGGTGCACGTCCGCATAGCGGGTGATGCCCTTCTTGTCGCCGAGCGCCTTCGCCACCGCCTGGCCGATCACGATGCCGGAATCCTCGGTGGTGTGGTGGAAGTCGATGTGGAGGTCGCCCTTGGCCTTGAGGGTGATGTCCATCATTGAATGGCGCGCCAGCTGCTCCAACATGTGATCGAGGAAACCGATGCCGGTCGACACGTCGAACGCGCCGGTTCCGTCGAGGTTCACCGTCGCGGTGATCTCGGTCTCCTTGGTATTGCGGGAAATTGTCGCCTGCCGCTTCAATTTAGGCCTCTTCAGGCTAGCTTGCCTCGTGGGAACCGAGCGTTTATCAGCTTGGACCGTTCCATTAAAGGGCCGCGCCACCCGGCTCGGCGGCCCTCATTCCCGGGTGCCACGCCATGCAAACCTCCGGCCCGTCGACCGAAGCCCCTGGCTCCTGGCACGCGACCACCATACTCACCATTCGTAAAAATGGTCGCGTGGTCATCGCCGGCGACGGCCAGGTGAGCCTCGGGGCCACCATCATCAAGGGCAATGCCCGCAAGGTGCGCACCCTCGGCAAGGGCGGGGTTATCGGCGGCTTTGCCGGTGCAACTGCCGACGCTTTCACGCTTTTCGAGCGCCTGGAAGCAAAGCTCGAGCAGTATCCCGGCCAGCTCACCCGCGCCTGCGTCGAGCTGGCCAAGGACTGGCGCACCGACCGGTTTCTGCGCCGCCTCGAAGCCATGATGCTGGTGGCCGACGCCGAGAGCACCCTGGTGCTGACGGGCACCGGCGACGTGCTGGAGCCGGAGCGGCAGGTCATGGGCATCGGATCGGGCGGCAACTATGCGCTCGCCGCCGCCCGCGCCCTCCTCGACCAGCCGCTCGATGCCGAGACGATCGCCCGCAAGGCGATGGCTATCGCCGCCGAAATCTGCGTCTACACCAACGATAATCTGGTGATCGAGAGTCTGCCCTCGACGCGGCAGGAATAGCGATCGGTCGCCGCGGGGGAGCGTTCGGATTATGGCGTGGGTCTACCTCCTTGTGGCGGGTGCGCTGGAAGCGGCGGCAACGGCGGTATTCCGCTTTTCAGGTGGCCTTACCTCCAGCCGGCTCGGCTCCACCGCCTCGTCCTTCATCGCGGGGATGAGCCTCTTCTGCCTCAACCGCTCGCTCGAAGGCGTACCCCTCCGCACCGCCTACGCCGTCTGGACCGGCATCGGCGCAGCAGGCGCGGCCATGCTCGGCGCGTGGGCCTTCGGCGAGGCGGCTCCGCGGCGCATGTTCGTCGGCCTCAAATTCGTCTCCGCGTAGATCGATAACACGGCTATGGTCCGCCCATGATCCGCGACGAGCACCTCGACCTCGGCATTGCCCAAGGCATCATCACCGCAGAGCAGGCTGCAAGGCTGCGTGCGCTTGCGCCAAGCGTGTCCACGGCGGCGGCGCAGGTCGTCGACGGCGGCACCGCGCTCGATCCCGACGATGAGCGCTTCCGCCTCATCGGCGGTTTCAACGACATCTTCGTCGCCATCGGCGTGTTGCTGCTCGTCTCCGCGCTCTTCAGCCTTTCGAGCACCCTGGGCTTCGGTGTCGGGTTTGCCTTCATCGCCATGGCCGCCGCGTGGGCGCTGTCGGTCGTCTTCTCCCGCCGTCTGAAGCTCGCACTGCCCGCCATCGCGCTCGCGCTGATGTTTGCCGGCGCCGGCGGCATCGCCACCTACACGATCGTCGGCGGACTGCTGCTGGCCGGTGGCGTGGCCGAAGCGGACTCGCTGAAACCCGCCTGGGCGCTGTTCAGCCTGGGCGCGGCGCTCTCCGCCCTCCTGCATCATCGGCGCTTTCGCGTGCCGATCGATACGGCGATTGCCGCCGGTGGTTTCGTGTGCGCCCTGATGGGGTTCATCGACATCGCCGGTCCCGAGTGGATGCAGGTCTATCGCCCGCTCCTGTGGGCCTTCTTCGGCGGTCTGATTTTCGTGCTGGCCGTGCGGATCGACGCCACCGACCCGCTCCGCACGACGCGCAGGTCGGACGTCGCGTTCTGGCTGCACCTGCTCGCGGCGCCGATGATCGTCAATGCCATTGGCGCGCTGTTCTTCGGGCCCGAAGGCGCGCTCGGTGTCGGCCAGGCCGTTGGGATTCTCGCGGTCTTCGCGGCCTTCGGGCTGGTGGCGCTGGTGCTGGATCGCCGCGCGCTGCTCGTCTCGGCGCTCTCCTATGCGGGCCTCGCCATCGGCTACCTGCTGTCCGAAAGCATCGCCAAGGATATTTCCGTTTCGTTGACCCTGCTCGGCCTCGCGGCCCTCGTGCTGCTGCTTTCCGTCCAATGGCGCGGCCTGCGCCGCGCGGCCCTCGCCCGGCTCCCGCTGGGTGGCATCAGGCGCCTCGTCCCACCCGCTTCCTGAACCGGCAGGCGGACGCCATATACCCCTCGGCGCCATCGCGCGCGCTCCCGCAGGATACGCAATGACCAACTTCTCTCCCCGCGAAATCGTTTCCGAACTCGACCGCTACATCGTCGGCCAGGCCGACGCCAAGCGCGCCGTCGCAATCGCACTGCGCAACCGCTGGCGCCGCCAGCAGCTCACCGGCGAGTTGAAGGAGGAGGTTCTGCCGAAGAACATCCTCATGATCGGGCCGACCGGCGTCGGCAAGACCGAGATCTCCCGCCGTCTCGCCAAGCTCGCGGGCGCGCCCTTCATCAAGATCGAGGCGACGAAGTTCACCGAGGTGGGCTACGTCGGCCGCGACGTCGACAGCATCATCCGCGACCTCGTCGAGGTGGCGATCGCGCTCGCGAAGGATGGAAAGCGCAAGGAGGTGCGGGCGCGCGCGGAGAAGAACGCCGAGGAGCGGGTGCTCGATGCGCTCGTCGGCCCGGCATCCTCGCCCGCAACGCGCGAAAGCTTCCGCAAGAAGCTGCGGACGGGCGAGTTGAACGACAAGGAGATCGAGATTCAGGTCGCCGATTCTCCCGCCGGCGGTTTGCCGATGTTCGACATCCCCGGTGCGCCGGGCGCATCGATCGGTGCCATCAACATCGGCGACATGCTGGGCAAGGCGTTCGGCCAGCGCACCAAGCCGCGCAAGGTGACGGTGTCCGACAGCTACGACGTGCTGATCGCCGAGGAGAGCGACAAGCTGATCGACAGCGATCAGATTACGTCGGAAGCCATCGCCGCGGTCGAGAACAACGGCATCGTGTTCCTCGACGAGATCGACAAGATCTGCTCGCGCGCCGACGCCGGACGTGTTGGCGGCGATGTCTCGCGCGAAGGCGTGCAGCGCGATCTTCTTCCGCTCATCGAGGGCACGACGATTTCCACCAAGTACGGACCGGTGAAGACGGACCACGTGCTGTTCATCGCCTCGGGCGCGTTCCACGTCGCAAAGCCATCCGACCTGCTGCCGGAGCTGCAGGGCCGCCTGCCCATCCGCGTGGAGCTGAACGCGCTGACGCGCGAGGACATGCGGCGCATCCTCACCGAGCCGCAGGCCAGCCTCATCAAGCAGTACGTTGCGCTGATGGCGACGGAAAATCTGACGATCAGCTTCACCGACGACGGCATCGATGCGCTGGCGGACGCGGCGGTGCAGGTGAACTCCACGGTCGAGAATATCGGCGCGCGGCGGCTGCAGACGGTGATGGAGCGTGTGCTGGACGAGATCTCGTTCGATGCGTCCGACCGCAGCGGCCAGTCGGTGGTGATCGATGCGGCCTACGTGAATTCGCGCATCGGCGACCTCGCCAAGAACGCCGACCTGTCGAAGTTCATTCTCTGATGTTGCGCAGTGACTTGTGCTCCAACCGACACATCCGTCCATAGCTTCCGCGCGCTTCAACGCACTTCCGCTTGAACGGCGTACGGCTCGGTCGGTAAGTTGGCGGCATGGGGAGTAGAGTTCAGCGCACGCGTAACCGAGTAGCCGGAGCTTTGGCGCTTCTGGGCTTGGCCTTCTACGCGCTTCTCCTTCCCCTGCATCTCACTTCGCAATTTGAACACCAGCTTTTCGTAGCCGACTACGGCTTTGCTGCGCAGACGCTCTGCAGCACCGACGGCGACAATGCGGCGGGCACATCGAAGCCGCATGCACCTGCTTCAAGCTGCCCGATCTGCAAGGGCTTGGCGGCATTCCAGCTCGCACTGGCGCCGGCGCCGTCCATCGTCGCGCCGCCGACCGTCATCCGTGCGCCGATCGCGCTCGCTCTGTATGAGGATGTCGCGGGCGCAACCGCCGTCCCAGCAAGAAGCCGCGGACCACCTGCACAAGCCTGATTGCGTGGATCAAGATGGCTGTCTGCTCGCTGCGTGAGCTGCGGGCACGCCCTCGCCACGCCTCTTGCATGCAGCGTCGCAGCGCCAATTGAAGCGCGCGCGCCGAAGTAGGGTCTTGTGGAGTAACATTCATGTATCGGAGCTGTGGCGCGCCGCTCGCTTGCGCGAGCGTGATCGCAATCGTTGCAACAGTCGGTGGAAAGGCATCCGCGCAGGAGACCGTGACATCACTGCCGCCTGTCGTGGTCGAGCAGGTGCCGTTGCCAAAAAAGGCCAAGAAGACGGCGAAGAAGAAATCAGCGCAGCCGTCAACGAGCACCGCCGCCGCCGAGGATGACCACGCCGCCATGGGGCACGGCCCCGCCGAGGTCGGCGTCGGCAATTCCGGCATGGCCGTGCCGGTCAATGCGATGCGGATGAACCGCTCGACCATCCAGTCTCAGGCACCCTCATCCAGCGACACTGCCCAGGTCATGAGCCGCGCACCCGGCGCTAGTATCTTCTCGGCGGGCGGCATTTCCAGCCTGCCGGCGCTAAACGGTCTCAACGACGACCGCGTCAAGGTGCTGCTCAACGGCATGGTCGTATCCTCGGCCTGCTCCAATCATATGAACCCGCCGCTGTCGTACATCGATCCTTCGCAGATCGTGGCGGCTGAGGTGATCGCCGGCGTCACGCCGGTCAGCAAGGGCGGCGATAGCCTTGGCGGAACAATCGTCGTTGAATCCGCCATCCCGGAATTCGCGACCGGCGATGGTGTAAAGACGTCAGGCAGCCTGTCGACATTCTATCGCAGCAACGGCGACAAGGTTGGCGTGGCAGCGACGGCCAATGCCGCGACGCGCAACATCAGCCTTGGCTACGCCGGTGCCTGGACGAAGGCCGATGACTACGAGCGTGGCGACGACGGCGCAAAGGTGCTCTCCACCCTGTACGAGGCGGCAAACCACTCGCTCACTTTCGGCGCCAAGGACGCCGACAACCTCCTCGTCGTCCAGGGCACCTATGCGACAATCCCCTATCAGGGTTTCGTCAACCAGCGCATGGACATGGTCGACAACGAGGCATGGATGCTCAACGCGCGCTATGTCGGCCGTTTCGATTGGGGCCTGCTCGACGCCCGCGCCTTCTATCACCGCACCAGCCACGCGATGGATATCCTCGAGGACAAGCAGCCAGGCAACATGCCAATGCTCACCAAGGGCACCGATGCCGGCTACTCGGTTAAAGCGGAGATTCCGATATCCGGCGTCGACCTCGTGCGCATTGGCAATGAGTTCCATCACCAAGGCCTCGACGACTGGTGGCCGCCCGTAGCCGGCAAGATGATGATGGGCCCGGACACATACGAGAACATCAACAATGGCCGCCGCGACCGGCTCGGAACATTCGTCGAGTGGGAGCATCGCTGGGACCGTTCGTGGACCACCATGCTCGGCGCGCGCAATGACGTCGTCTGGATGGACACCGGTAACGTCCAGCCCTACAGCACCGCGAATTGCCTGATGATGATGGGCATGATGTGCATGATGCCCAACCCGGACGCAGCCGCCGCCGTAGCGTTTAACGGCAAGGACCGCGCGCGCACAGACGTTAACTTCGACATCACCGCTCTTGCGCGCTACGAGCCGTCGGCGAACGAGATCTATGAGTTTGGCTATGCGCGCAAGACGCGCTCGCCGAACCTCTATGAGCGCTATGCCTGGGGCGTCGGCAGCATGGCCACCACCATGATCGGCTGGTACGGCGACGGCAACGGCTACATCGGCAACCCCGACCTCGACCCAGAGGTGGGCCATACGCTCAGCTTCACCGCCGGCTGGCACGACAAGGCGCATCGCGACTGGATGCTTCATGTCACGCCTTACTACACCTACGTCGAGGACTACATCGACGCTGATTACGTCTCCACGCTGTCGAACCCCAACTTCGTCACTCTGCGCTTCGCAAACCACGATGCCCGCCTCTACGGTGTCAACGTGTCGGGCTCGGCGCTGTTGTGGGAGAGCAAGGAGGATGGCCGCTTCGAGGTGTCGGGCGTGCTCGGTTACGTCAACGGCGAGAACCTCGACACCGGCGACAACCTCTATCACATGATGCCGTTCAACGCCCGCGTGGCCCTGCAACATCGCCTTGGCAACTGGTCGAGCGTTGCCGAACTCGTCGCTGTGAGCCGCAAGTCGGAGATCAACGAGTTGCGCAATGAGCCGCAGACCCCCGGCTATGCCATCCTCAACCTGCGCACCGGCTACCAGTGGGAGAACATGCGCTTCGACGTCGGCGTCGATAACGTGTTCGACCAGCTCTACTACCCGCCGCTCGGTGGCGTCGACTGGGCTGGCTACAAAGCCGGCGGCCAGGTTGGCCGTATCGGCGCTGTTGCAGGCGAGGGCCGTTCCTTCAATGCCGGCGTTACGGTGAAGTTCTGATCAAACAAAGAAGGGGCGGCGTCGCTGCGCCGTCCCTTCGCTGCACCTTTTCAGACCTAGTGAATTCAGGCTTGCCGAGCGGCTATCGCCTGTTTCAATACGCGCGCAAAGTTGCCGATCGCGAGCTTGTCGATGCTGGCATCGTCGAAGCCCGCGCGCTGCCAGGAGCGGATCACCTTCTGCACGTCTGCGTAGCTGCCGATCGCCGGCCGTGAGATCGCGTTCATGTCGGTACCGATCCCCGCGTGGTCGACACCCAGCCACTCGCCCAATTCCCAAAGCCGCTCCGCGTAGGATTCCGGCGACGGGCCGACATCGGAGCGCATCGGCCACAGCCCGACGACGCCGCCCTTGGCCGCGATCATCTTCGCCGTTTCGAGCGTGATCTGGCGCGCCTGCCACACGGGCATTTTCCAGTTCGGCTGGCGCGTGCGTGTCACCGAGGAGTGAGACCAGATGACGGGCTGCGTCGAAGCTTCGAGCGCTTGCCGGGTAGCTACATCGGTGCAGTGCGCAAGATCGACGAGGATGCCGAGGCGGTTGCATTCGGCGACGACCCTCAGTCCCAGCTCGGTGAGACCGCCATGTTGCGGCCGCTCGGTCTGGAAATCGCCGAGCGCATTCTCGATGTAGTGCACGAGCTGCACGCTGCGCACGCCAAGCTCGTAGGCGCGCTCGAGCGGGGCGGGATCGTCCTCGATGAGGGTCGCGCCCTCCACCGTCAAGACGACGTGCGGATCACCCGCGAGTGCGCGATCCACATCGTCCGGCGTCAGCGCGAGCTTGAGGTTCTGCTCGGCGAGATGCCGTTTGATCCGCGCGATATCGTCCTCGAACCACGCGATGGCTTCGCCGCGCTTCGGCAGCCCTTTCTGCTTGATGCCCTTCGGCGTGATGCGGAGCCATGGAACGTCGCCGACGAGCGACCACGCGACGAGCGTCGCGTTGCCCGCCGCCATCGTGGGCCCGAGCGGCTGTTTCTCCGGCGAGGCACCCATGCCGAAGAAGAACAGGTGCGCGTGCATGTCCCCGACGTAGACGGGTTTGCGTCCTTCCCCGGCAGCCGGATGCGTCAGCGCGCAGGAAGCAGCCAGCGCGCCGAGCGCAAACTGCCGCCGGTCGATGTCCATAATGACGCCGTCTCCGTTCGCCGCCGCTACTCGATGACGATCGTCGCCACGTAGTCCATCGTGCGGTTGTTGTTGTTCGCAGGCAGCAGCGTGTTCACGAGGTAGGAGGTCGGCGAATAGTTCTCGGCGATGCCCGCCCAGTTGAAGCCCGTGCCGATGAGGCGCGCGCGCCAGTTCTGCCACATGCGGCCCGTCATGCCGACGTAGTAGGTTTTGAGGTTCTCGAACCGCGGCTGCATCTCCTCCGCAACCTGGCGGTGGCCGACCGACATCTTTGCGAGCCCGCTCGGGTTTTCCTTGAAGATGCCGTCGATGAGCGCGCGGCGCTCGTTCTCCGGAAGCTCGAGCTGGTCGACGACGAGCAGCGGCCCGTCGGCAAGGCCGGAGTAGCCGTTGCGGCCTTTCAGCGGCAGGATGTTGCCCGTGGCCTTCATCGGCTCCATCACCTCCTTCACGCAGGAGGGAACGCGGCTGCCCTTGAAGTCGCCGGCGGTTTTCTCCGGATCGCAATTGCGCAGCGACAGCAGCGACCAGACGAACTCCGAGCAATACATGTCGAGCGGCTTGCTCTGCGAGTTGCCCTGGCCGAGCGCGATCTGGCCGAACTGTTTGACGAAGCCGAGACCGGCGCCGGGTTTATATTTCGGCGCGTTGTAATCCTGGTTGAAGCTGATCTGGCTCGGATAGATCTTCTTCTGGTTGTCGTTGAGCCGCTTCGCCCAGGCGTAGAGATTGGTCTTCTGCGCGGCGGTGAGGTTGCGCGGGCGGATCACGTGCAGAAAGTTCAGCGTGCGATAGTGCTCGCTGGTGAGATCGCCGCGCCCGACGTATTCACCGTCGAGCGGATTGTCGAGATTGCGCACCGTCCCGGTGTTGTCGACATAGGCGAAGCCCGTGTGGCTGATGCCCATCTGGATGTTGGGATAGGCGCCGGCGCCGCCCCACTCGGTGCGGAACGTCAAAAGGATATCGCCCGTCTGCACGAGGCCGCTTTGCCCGAGGCGCTTGGCGAGGCCGGGGCGCTTCGCAACGACCAGGCGCAGGCCGACGTCGCCTTTCGCTTTCAGCGCATCGGGATGCTTGAAGTCGTAAAGCTTGTCGGTGGTCTTGATGTCCTTCGACAGCGGTGCGCGCGCGCTGGCCGGCACGGCGAAGTAAACGGGGATCTTGAGCTTCTTGGCGAGGTCCGCATTGGTCTTCTCATTGTAGGTGAACTCCGCCGCGGCGGCGGCGTGTACACCGACGATGGCGGCGAGACCGCAGGCGGCCGCGACGTAGAATTTTTTCGGCAAGGACATCGGAAAGCGTCTCCCCCACACAACATTGAGAGTTGATCTAGCATGACAGCGAACGCGCCCCAACCGGATCCTGGACCATTTCCCGGCGCAGTGGACGCCGGTTCGCCGTGAGAAAATGCGGCCAATGAAAACCTAGAGCGTGCACGGCCACGAAAGCCAACCGGCGTGGCCGCCTCAAGGTGCGGCGGCGTCGAAATGGAGGCAGAGCCGGTCCGTGGGTATCGACCCCCGCGATGCCCTTCCGCCATACCGAGTTGATAGACGCGAGCGCGTCGGATCTTTGCGCCGGAAGACGCGCCTAGCCGGAAGCGCCAGCGACCGGTCCTCGGATGCAATCCGGGAGCGTGTGGTCGAAACGCGGCAAATCATGGATAGATGATCCCTGCACAGCAGCCGCGATCGCCTGTCATGCAGTCTCGGCAGGGCAGCTAAGATATTGACGGTGCGACCTTACTTCGGTCGATTTTCGCGGCCAGCAACGGGGCAAGTCGCGTAGGGTGCGTAAAGCGGGGAATGATTATGCAAAGCCGGATGCGCGGTTCGTTGCGGGCCGTGCCAAGCATCGCAAATGCTGCGGGGATCGCCTGCGCGCTGGCAGGCTTGGCGGCCGCCCCGGCCTACGCCGCCGACGGTTGCGCCGCTATCAACCGCGGCGCGGTGGATGTCGACCTCGCCATCGGTGCGCCCGCGATCGTTCGGCAGGTTATGCTCGAAGCCGAGGATATGATCGGCTTCTCCTCCCACGGCGCGGTGATTTCACTCGTGGATGGCGCCGGCGCCCCCTTGGCGCTCGTGGATGCCAGCGGCTCGTCCACCACCTTCAGGGCGCCGATGACGGGCGCGTATACGTTCCGCTTCGTCGGCGCGCAGGGCGCGTCGGCCAGCGTCGCCGCGAGCTGCACCTCGAAGCGCACGCAGGATGCAAACGCCGCCTTCCTCGACCGGCGCAAGGCGCTGTTGAGCGCGCGCGAGCCCGATCGTCTTCGCATCGACCGCGCGCCGACGCCCATCGCCAACCCCGATAAGCCGCTTTCGAGCACAGTGGACCTGGGCGATGACGGCCGCGCCAAGAACGTCGAGTTCTCGGTGAGCCTGTCCGAGATCGCCGCGGCCACGCAGGGCACGAAGGTGGAGCCGGGCATCATCGATTTTTGGCTCGAAGGGCGCATGCAGAACTACGCTGCATCCTCGTCCCTCAGCTCCGGTGAGACCGGCGGCAATCTCGGCGTGCTTTACCTCGGCACGCGCTCGATGGTCACCCCGGACATCATGATGGGCGCGCTGGCGCAGCTCGATCGCGGCACGGAAACCTTCGCGCACGATGCGCCGTCGATGGCCGCGCGGGGCTGGATGGTCGGCCCCTATATGAGCATGAAGCTCGGCTCCGGCGTGGTGTTCGACGGCCGCGCCGCCTGGGGTCAGACGGCGAACGTCGTATCCAGTGGCGATATCGACGACACCCTCACCGCACGGCGGCTCGTGCGCGGCAAGCTCACCGGAACACGCGAATATAGCGGCTGGAAAGTCGCCCCGAGCGTGGGGCTCGTTTACATCGAGGACGCCGTCCGCGACGGAGCGACCGGCGGGACGAAGGGAGCGGGCGCCGGTAAAGTGGAGGTGCTTCCCGAAGTTTCGCGCCGCTTCAATCTCGACAGCACGACGTTCATCGAGCCGCGCGCCGCCGTCGGTGCGTTCGTCGGTTTCGACGAACTCGGCGCGCTCAATCCGGCGGCATCCTCGACGCGGCCGACCGATGTGCAGCTGAAGGCCGAAGCGGGCGTCGCGCTCGGTGTGAAAGATGGCTCCACGTTGCAGGCGACGGGTGGCGTTGAAAGCGGCGCCGCGAACGGGCCGGAGAACTGGCGCGGGCGCCTGCAGCTCAATATGCCGCTCGGCAATTGAGCCCTGCCGAGTTTCGCTGAGCTGAAACGCTTTCAATTTTGTCAACATTCTCCTTTCGCGTATGCAATGGAAAGTTATTTCCAGTGACCCGATAGACACGTATAGTGCCGGTTGTAGGTGATCAGCATCGGTTGTGAGGACTGCCGCTGCGGCAGCACGAGCTCCCCCCGAACCGCCTTTCCGTATCGCTGATCCCCCTGCGAAGGAGGTGACGCATGGCATGCCCGAAGATCGAGGTCCGCGGAAAGAGAGTCATCTTGCTCAGCGGATTTCACGACACGGTCAAAGCAGCTCGCCCCCAGGTTGTCCTAGACGAAGCGGATGTGAAGGAAGCCCACGAGCTGCTGCAGTCCACCCGGCTGCATCCTGACGCGGTTGCCTTCGGCTTCGTCGCCGGCCGTTGGGTCCCGGCTGCCTAGACCATGATCGCTTCGGACCCTATCAGTCCGAAGCGTGAATCATCGGTCTAAGCAAAAGACCATGATCGCTTCGGACCCTATCAGTCCGAAGCGTGAATCATCGGCCTAATCAAGAGACCAGAGCGGCATTGCGCGAATAGTGATCCTGCTCCAAGCCAACGCGGGCTGGCCCCGCACTCAGCCTGGTTCTTTCCCTCGAAACTCCGATCCCCAGGCCCGAAAGGCCTGGGGATTTGCCGTATTCGGAGGGCAACGCTAGATAGAGGCGAACTTCTCCCGATCCGGATGACCATGGTCCTCGCACTCGATCCGTCCGCTGATGCCATTGCGCCGCCCGCGGCGCCAGCGTCCACCAAGCCTTCGCTCGCTGGCCTCGGCCGCGAGGGATTGCGCGCGGCGCTCGCCGATGCGGGCGTTCCCGAAAAGCAGCTCCGGATGCGGGTCAACCAGCTCTATAGCTGGCTCTACGTGCGCGGCGTCTCGAGCTTCGACGCGATGACCGACGTCGCCAAGGACCTGCGCGGCAACCTCGCGGGGCGCTTCACGCTGGACCGCCCCGAGATCGTATCGGAGCAGGTTTCGATCGACGGCACGCGCAAATGGCTGCTGCGCCTGCCCGCGCAGGGCCGTGACGGCCGTCCGCCCGAGGTCGAGACCGTCTACATCCCCGAATCCGATCGCGGCACGCTGTGCATCTCGAGCCAGGTCGGCTGCACCCTCAACTGCACGTTCTGCCATACGGGCACGCAGCGCCTGGTACGCAATCTCACCGCCCAGGAGATCGTCGGGCAGATCATGCTCGCGCGCGACCGCATCGGCGATTGGCCGGGCGCTGAGCCGCCGGGCGATGGCCGCCTGCTGCCGGCCTCCGATCGCAAGATCACCAACATCGTGCTCATGGGCATGGGCGAGCCGCTCTACAACTTCGACAACGTGAAGGCGGCGATGGAGGTCGCGGCGGACGGCGAGGCGCTCTCGGTTTCCAAGCGGCGTATCACGCTCTCGACCTCCGGCGTTGTCCCGGAGATCGCCCGCTGGGGCGCGGAGACCGGCACCATGCTCGCGATCTCGCTGCACGCCGTGCGCGACGACCTGCGCGACGAGCTGGTGCCGATCAATCGCAAATACCCCATCGCCGAGCTGCTCGACGCGTGCCGCAACTATCCCGCGCTGTCCAACGCGCGGCGCATCACCTTCGAATACGTGATGCTGAAGGGCGTGAACGATAGCCTCGCCGAAGCGCGCGAGCTGGTGCGCCTGCTCGCGGGCATTCCCGCCAAGATCAATCTCATTCCGTTCAACCCCTGGCCGGGTGCGCCCTATGAATGTTCCGACTGGGACCAGATCGAGCGCTTCGCCGAGGTGGTGAACCGCGCCGGTTACGCAAGCCCCGTGCGCACCCCGCGCGGGCGCGATATCTATGCCGCGTGCGGGCAGCTCAAGTCGGAGAGCGTCAAGCAGCGCGCGAGCGAGCGCCGCGGGCTGTCCGACGTGGCGACGAGCGGCAGCGGGGCCTGACCAAACGTGTTCTGGAAGACCGCTGGACGCATCCTCATCGTCATTCCCTTCGCGCTGATCATGGCGACATTCGCCACCCTCGCGGTGCTGGTGACGCTCGGCCTGGAGCGGGCAACGGCGTTCCTCCACGTCAATCCGATGGGCGAGGAGAACGTCGAGACGGTCTTCGCGGTGATGGACCAGGGGCTGATGCTGGCGGCGAGCATCACGCTCATTCCCGCGCTGCTGATCGTGGTTGTCGGCGAGGTCGCCCGCATCCGCTCCTTTGCCTACTACGTGGTCGGCGGCGGAATAGCGCTCGCAGCCATTCCCCTGCTCGCCCGCTACGGCCAGGGCGGAACGATCGACGCGCCCGAGGCGCTCGTCTGGCAGGTGTTCGCCACCGCGGGCTTTGCCGGCGGCTTCGTTTATTGGCTGATCGCCGGCCGCAACGCCTGAAGCTTCGGTGCCAACGTCGGCGCTTCCATCGGCTTCCCTTAGCTCCGGCAGGCTTACGCGCTCGCGATATGAACGTCATCCGGCGCAGGCCGGGATCTCCGCAACTCGCCACGGCAGATGTCGGTGAGGGAGAGGCACCGCTCACGCCCACTCCCCAGGAGTACGTGCAGGACACTGGCGTGGATGGCGGCCTGCGCCGCCATGACGAAAAAGGGAGGGGCGCGACTGACTGCGATGTGATGTCGATGGCGCTTCGTGAGTAGGCAGAAACCAGGGCGCAAGGCGCCCCGGCGCGAGCGCCGGCTCTCAGCGCGTTCCACCATCGTTGAGCGAAGACGCTCACCACCCATGTTCGAAAACCAAACCGTCATCCCGGCGGAGGCCGGGATCCACGCAATTCGCCACGGCAGATGTCGGTGAGGGAGAGGCACCGCTCACGCCCACTCCTCAGGAGCACGTGCAGGGCACTGGCGTGCGGCCTTCGCCGCCATGACGAAAAAGGGAGGGGCCCGGCTGAGTGCGATGTGACGTCGATGGCGCTTCGTGAGCAGGCAGAAACCAGGGCGCAAGGCGCCCCGGCGCGAGGGCCGGCTCTCGGCGCGTTCCACCATCGTTGAGCGACGACGTTCACCACGCCTGTCCGAAAACAGACCCGTCATCCCGGCGCAGGCCGGGATCTCCGCAACGCGCCACGGCAGATGTCGGTGAGGGAGAACGGCACCGCTCACGCCCACTCCCTGGGAGTACGTGCAGGACACTGGCATGGAGGGCGGCCTCCGCCGCCATGACGAAAAAGGGAGGGGCCCGACTGACTGCGATGTGACGTCGACGACGCTTCGTGACTAGGCAGAAACCAGGCGCAAGGCGCCCCGGGCGCGTTCCATTCACCACGCCTGTCCGAAAACAGAACCGTCATCCCGGCGCAGGCCGGGATCTACGCCAGCTTCGGGGCGCGAGCTGCTTTCCGGGTATGGGCGGCGTCGCATCCCTGGTGATTTGCGTGGATGGCGGCCGCCCGCCACGACGGGTTTTGGATGACGTCCTACCGCCTCCTGCACCCGTCACCCCGGTTGGGCGCCGGAAGCGCAGCGCGGCCGGTGCCCGCCATTAGGCAGATGCGGCGTTTTTCGTTGAGATAAGCAACTTAACGCCTGTAAGCTGCGGCCAACTTGCAGGGAATCTCGGCCATGCTCACGTTGCTGCGCGTTCTTTTGGGCTTCATCATCGCCTGCCTGGTGGCGGGCGCAGTGACGGTGGCCTTCATCGTCACGCCGTGGGATCTTGCCGCCCTGCCGGCCGACGCCCAGGCCGAGCGGCTCGGCAACGCCGGTGTCCTCGCCCTTCTCACCGCCACGCACTCGGCGATTTTCTCGTTTCCATTCGCGCTGTTGGCCATCGGCGCCGCCGAGCTCTGGCGCGTGCGCTCCTGGATTTACTACGCCTCCGTGGGCGTCATCATCGCGCTGGGCGGCTTCTCGGCCGAGTACCTCAACGAGGTGCCGGGCGAGCCGTCGATCCTGAACAACTACGCGTTGGCCGCTTTCCTGACGGCGGGCATCCTCGGCGGCCTCGCCTACTGGCTGTTCGCTGGCCGCTGTGCGGGGCGCCGGCGCGGCAGCGCGCCCCCGCCGGCGGAGGCGAAGAGCGACGATACGCAGCCGGTGGCCCAGGCCACCTGAGCCGCGCTGAGAGACACTTCCCGCCCTTGCCGGATCGTTAGCCAAGAGCAGGCTGCTCGGCGCGAGACCGCGCAAACCTGTTGTTGCGGCGCAACAATCGGGTTAGCCTGCCTGTCCCAGTGGCTGCGCAGGGCAGGCATGAAAGAAAAGGCACCCCGCATGCTCGATCCGGAACTGCAGCAGCGCTTCGCCCGCAGCTGCGCGGAAGCGGCCTTTGGCTATTCGGCGGCCAGCGTCGCCGCCTACGCTGCCTTCGCCGATCAGATGCTCGGGTTCTGGTCTTCGGTTCTGGGTGGTGGCGCGCCGGGCAAGACCGAGCCGCGCAGCGAGCTTTGGCGCTGGCCCATGCCGCTGATGCCAGCCGATCTCTTACCCGCACCCAAGCCCGCGCCGGCCCCCGCAAGCCCGTTTGCGAGCCTCCCGTTCAATCCGTTTGCCTGGGCGCTCCCGGCCGCACCCAAGCCAGTGCCGCCTCCGAGTCCGCTCGCCAATCCGATGATGGCTGCGCCCATGGCGGCGATGGCGATGTTCACCGAGGCGGTGACCGGCGCAATGAGCGCCATGAGCGGTGCGCCGGTCAAATCCATCGCCGACACCGCGAACCCGATGACCGCGTGGCTGTCCATGTTCCCGTTCGCGAAGCAGTCGGCCGCCTGGCCGATGGCCGTCGTGATGATGTCGTCCGGCGTGCCGCACGCGGTTGCCTGGCCGACCGCGGAGGCCAACGTGGCCGCGCTCGATGCGGCGGAGGCGGCGCGCCAGTCCTTCAAGCAGGCCTTCGCCAGCCATCAGGCGGGCGACGGGCACGCAGCGGGCGGCAGTGTCTGGCCACCGCAGGCGAACTTCCTGGCGCTGATGGCCATGGTGCCGTTGAACATCGGCACCATGTTCACGGCCCTGAAGCTATCCTGAAGCTATCCTGACCGCGGGCACGAGCCTTCAGCCGGGGCCGAAATGGCCGCCGTCGCGCGCATATGAATGCAGCGTGCGATCAGGCCGCTTTTTTCGCCAGCTGGTGGTGGGGGCGCAAGCGGCAGTGCGCGCGGCGTACCTTGCCGGCCTTGGTGGTGACCTGCTTGCGCCACAGGCACTCGGCCTTGGTCCCGCAGGCATTGATGTCGAGGCCGACGCAGACCGACGGCGGCTTTTTCTCGGTGGCCTTCTTGGCCGCGGTCTGATTGTCGGCCGCCGCAACGGCGCCGGTGAGCGCAATGCAGATGGCGATGGCGGCTGCAGGTACGCGCCAGAAGTGGGTACGCATGCGTCGGAACTCCCCCGAAAAGACAAACACCCATCGCCCAACGTTTAGCACCGCCCGCGGATGCGCGCCATTCGGTTGCGCCGATCATGGTTGACCGCACAACCCTGGCCCGTCTCCGGCGCAGGCGGCAAGCCTTGCAGGCCGATAGGCTGCGCGCTGAGGGTCCGCGCAAAGCCCAAGGCGAATAGCTTTTCGGACGCCGCGCGCGTCTAGGGCGACGCGGTGTCCCTATGGCCTTGGCGGGCGAAATTTCGTACAGGCGGTCAGTCCGCAATCCAAACGAGCTCCCCATGACCTCCCATCCCAAGCCGATCAAAAAGGTCGTGCTCGCCTACTCCGGCGGCCTCGACACCTCGATCATCCTCAAGTGGCTGCAGCAGACCTACGGCGCGGAGGTCATCACCTTCACCGCCGATCTGGGCCAGGGCGGAGAGCTGGAGCCCGCGCGCGAGAAGGCGCTGATGCTCGGTATCAAGCCGGAGAACATCTACATCGAGGACCTGCGCGAAGAGTTCGTGCGCGACTACGTCTTCCCGATGTTCCGCGCCAACGCGCTCTACGAGGGCATCTACCTGCTCGGCACGTCGATTGCGCGCCCGCTCATTTCCAAGAAGCAGATCGAGATCGCGCGCGCCACCGGCGCCGACGCCGTCTGTCACGGCGCGACCGGCAAGGGCAACGATCAGGTGCGCTTCGAGCTGTCCTACTATGCGCTCGAGCCGTCTATCCGCATCATTGCGCCGTGGCGCGACTGGGAGTTCAAGAGCCGCGAGGACTTGATCGCCTTCGCCGAGCAGAACCAGATTCCGATCGCCAAGGACAAGCGCGGGGAATCGCCATTCTCGGTCGACGCGAACCTGCTGCACTCCTCATCCGAAGGGAAGGTGCTCGAGGATCCGAACGTCGAGCCCCCGTCCTACGTGTTCCAGCGCACCCTTTCGCCGGAGGAAGCGCCCGACAAGGCGACCGTCATCACCATCAGCTTCAAGAAGGGCGATCCGGTCGCGATCAACGGCAATCCGATGAGCCCGGCGAACATTCTCGCCACGCTCAACGATTACGGCCGCGACAACGGCATCGGCCGCGTCGATCTCGTCGAGAACCGTTTTGTCGGCATGAAGTCGCGCGGCATCTACGAGACGCCCGGCGGCACCATCCTCTGGCATGCGCACCGTGCCATCGAATCCATCACCCTCGACCGCGGCGCCATGCACCTCAAGGACGAGCTGATGCCGCGCTACGCCGAGCTCGTCTACTACGGCTTCTGGTTCTCGCCCGAACGCGAGATGCTGCAGGCCGCCATCGACAAATCGCAGGAGCACGTCGAGGGCGAGGTGACGCTGAAGCTCTACAAGGGCAACGTCATCGTCACCGGCCGCGAGAGCCCCAAGAGTCTCTATTCGTCGACGCTCGTCACCTTCGAGGACGACAAGGGCGCCTACGACCAGAAGGACGCAGCGGGCTTCATCAAGCTCAACGCGCTGCGCCTGCGCACCCTCGGTCAGCGCGACCGCAAAGGCTGATAGCGTTCATCGCCGAGGGGCTGCATTCGCGGCTTCTCGGCGACGCATCCAGCAGCGCGTACGATCAAGCGGGTCTTCCAGTTTGTGCGGTGGTAAGTCGCTACGTGCCGGCGCACGGGGCAGACGCATCGCCGCCTCAGCCCTTCCCCATCCAGGCTTCGAGCCCCCTCAGCGCACGGCTATGCTTGCTGCCGGGTAAACGGGAGAACGGTTGAACGTCGTTTCATGCCCGCGCGTTGTGGTTCTCCGGCGCAGGCCACGAACTCCAGGCACGTGCACGCGTTGTCGTGCACTGTTGCCAAGGAGAACGACGATGCTGAAAAATCAAATACTCATCGGAAGTATCGCGGCACTGGCACTCGGGCTTTCAGCGGTTGGAGCAGCTGCCCATGGCGGCGGTGGTGGTGGCGGAGGCCACGGCGGCGGCGGCTTCGGGGGTGGCGGTGGCTTCGGCGGCGGCGGCGGCTTCCACGGAGGTGGTGGTGGCGGCTTCCACGGCGGAGGTTTCCCAGGCGGCGGCATCCGCGGCTATCGCGGTGGCGGATATGGCCACTACCGCGGCGGCCGCGGCTTCGTCGGCCCGTACTTCTACGGCGGCTATTACGACGACGACGACTGCTATTGGCGCCGTGGCCATTTGATCTGCCCCTACGACTGACGCCGCGACATCGAAGCCGAGCGGTCTGTAAGTCCCGCCCTGTGCCGGGATGGCGTCGGAGGTGCGGCGATAGTGAGCCCACCCACGCCTCCAATGGCATGAAGCCAACCACGCAATGGCCGCTTCCGTCATGGCTGTGCGCGGCGGATGCTTCGAAAAGTGTTCGAAGTGGCGACACCGCGACGTGGCGTAGATCCCGGCCTTCGCCGGGATGACGTCGAGTGCGGAAAGGCGGATGTACGCACGCCGCGGACGCAGGCGAACGAGCGTCAGCTACAGCCTTCTCCGCTTCGCCATGACACCGGGACGACAGACCTTTGTCAGGATGACAGCGAGGCCGAAGGTCCCAGCGTCCGCCAGCCGGCGGCGGCGTGCTTCGCCCGTAAACCGTCATGGCGGCGAAGGCCGCCATTCACGCAAGCCTCGGGATTTGCGACGCTTAGAGTGAACGTGCATTCCAAAGGCAGCAGGCCGCGAGCTGGGCCGCCAACCGATGTGTGCGGAGCCGGTCGATCGCCGCTGGAGTGGATCCTTCGAACCGCCATGCGGCTCATTTGACGCGACCGCTTAACGCTTCGGACTGATTGGGTCCGAAGCGATCACATCTAAGCCGCCGCGGTGGGCAGCGGCGCGGCCTTCGGACGATCCACCTGGGGGCGCGGCCACTGCTCGGGAAGCTCGCAGAGCCCGCCGCCCATGTAGATCTGGTGCCAGAGCTGCGTCGAGAGCACGCCGGTGAGGCCCATCTTCAGGAACACGTTGATCTTGTCGCCCTTGCCCGCGCCGATGGCTTCGTAGTCGCGCAGCACCGTCTCGGTATCGAAATAGCCGGTGCGGTCGAGCGACTCGCGGCTCATGAGCTGCCGCACGTAGGGCGGCGGATCGATGAAGAACGATTCCGCCAGCGGCGCGCGGAACATGCCCTTCTTGCGGAATGCTGCTTCCTTCGGCAGCAGCCGCGAGGCCGCGAGACGGAGCAGGTATTTGTCGCGCAGCAGCCCGCGCAGCTTCCAGCGCGGATGCAGTTGCGACACGTAGGAGATCACATCCTCGTCGAGGAACGGATAGCGGGTCTCGACACTGTTCGCCATGGCGACCCGGTCGCCCTTGTGATTGAGCAACAGCCCCGGAAGGTGAACCTTGTAGCCGTAATAGAGCGACTGATTGAGCGGATCCCAGCGACGCACGCGCTCTGCATCCACCGGCACGTCGTCATAGGCGATGTAATCGCCGAGCTGCGCTTTCGTATCGCCGCTGAAGTAGCGCGCACGCGATTGCGCGACGAGGTGATAGAGCAGCGTCTGCGCATGGGCGCGGCCGAGCTTCTCGTCGATGTGCTTCAGCTGCGCGTTGCTCATGTGCGGCGCCATGCGCATCCGGAACAGCCGGTTCAGCGCATCGGAAGCGTGCATGCCGCCGACGTCCATGAAGTAGCTGAGCTTGCGCAGCTTGAACCAGATGTAGCCGGCGAACGCCTCGTCCGAGCCCTCGCCCGTCAGCGCCACCTTGTAGCCCTGGTCGTGCACCTCCTGCGCCAGGCGCCAGAGCGCTGCGCACGAGGTATCGATCACCGGGCTGTCGGCCGATGCGATGAGCTGCGGATAGGTGTTCGCGATGACGGTGCTGTCGGAGCGCAGGATGGTCGGCTGGCTGCCGATGGCGCGCGCGGTGAAAAGCGCATCCGACGTCTCGTCGAGACCCTTTCCGGGAACCTGGATGGTGAAACTCGGCACCGGCGAGCCGCGCAGCTTCGAGGCGGTTGCGAGCACGTAGGCGGAATCGACGCCACCGGACAAATAGCCGACGACCGGCACGTCGGCCCGCAGCCGGATGTCCACCGCGCGGCTGAAGCGCGCTTCGAACTCGTCGATGAGCGGCTTGGGATCGCGCGCGTCGATCTCCTGGCCCGCATCCGGAAAGTCGAGATCCCAGTAGCGGCGCTCGACGATCTCCGCGGGGCGGCCGTCGGCACGGAAGGCCATCTTCAGGTAGTGGCCGGGCAGTAGCGAATTGACGCCCGCGAACATCGTGCGCCGCGTGCCCATGGCGAAGAACGTGAACACCTGGTCCATGCCGCGGGGATCGAATGCGGCCGGCACACCACCCGCGAGCAGCGCTTTGATCTCCGATCCGAAGTAGACCCAGTCACCCTGCCGGCTCCAGTGCAGCGGACAAATGCCGACGCGGTCGCGCGCGAGAAACACCGTGCGCTTGGAGAAATCCATGAGCGCGATCGCGAACTGCCCGCGCAGCTTCTCGAAGACGTCCTCGCCGTATTCCTCGTAGAGGTGCACGATGATTTCGGTGTCGGTGTGCGTACGGAAGACGTGGCCCTTGGCCTCCAGCTCCGCCTTCACCTCTGGATAGTTGAAGAGCTCGCCGTTGTAGACGACGCCGACGCTGCCATCCTCGTTGAAGATCGGCTGCGAGCCATCGCCCAGCCCCACGATCGAGAGCCGGCGGTTTGCAAAGCCGATGCCGGGGCGGAAGAGATAGCCGTCCTCATCGGGACCGCGGTGCACGAGCGCGTCGGCCATCCTCCGCACGACGCCGGTCTCCGGCTGGCGCTTGCCCGTCAGATCGATGATTCCAGCGATGCCGCACATAAGTCCTCGTATGGGTCGGGAAAGGGCGCGAATCGGCCCAAGGGTCTAAGTCCACCTTGGCCAGGTAAAGGGCCGGTTACGCAACGTTGCAAAAGGGCGCCGGCCGGCTGCGGATCGTTGCCAGAACAACCCGGGAGATACAAGAGACTGCCCGGAAAACATGCTTCAAAAGAGGCCGCGCGACTTGAGGCTCTCGTGTCCGTCGCGGCCTACGATGATGTGATCATGGACAGAAATGCCTAAGGGAGCCGCGGTCGCGACAATATGCTTCGTCATGTCGATGTCGGCGCGCGAGGGTGTCGGATCGCCCGACGGGTGGTTGTGAACGAGAATTATCGCCGTTGCCGAAAGCTCCAGTGCACGCTTCACGACCTCGCGCACGTAAACGGGAGTGTGGTCGACCGTGCCCTGCTGCTGCACCTCGTCGGCGACGAGGCGGTTGCGCTTGTCGAGGAACAGGATCCGGAATTGCTCACGGTGCTCATAGCGTTGCGCGGCGAGCAGATAGTCGATCACCTGCCGCGATGACGCGAGCACCGGCCGCTGCACGATCTCCGACTGCATGAGGCGTAGCGCCGCCGCGCGCACGAGCTTCAGCTCGGTGACGACGGAATCCCCGACGCCGTGCACCTCCTTGAGACGGCCCTCCGGCGCGCTCACCACCTCCGCGAACGTGCCGAAGCGGGCAATCAGCCGCTTGGCGATGCCCTTCGTGTCGCGCCGCGGCAGCGCACGGAAGAGCACCATCTCCAGCAGTTCGTAATCGGGGAGCGCGTCCGCGCCGCCTTTGCGGAAGCGCTCGCGCAGGCGCTGCCGGTGGCCGCTATTGTCGATCAGCGGTGCTTCGAGAAACGATCCCTGCGGGCTGGCGTCTGCGCCTTCATCGCCCCTGTCGCGATCCGGCATGGCGCGTGCCCGCTCGCCTATTCTTCGAAGCGCGGGAAATAGATCCCCGCGGGCGAGTGCGTGAAGACTTCGTATCCCGTTTCGGTCACGCCGATGCTGTGCTCGAACTGGGCCGAGAGCTCGCGATCGCGCGTCACCGCCGTCCAGCCGTCGGGCAGGACCTTCACGTGCGGCCGGCCGAGGTTGATCATCGGCTCGATGGTGAACAGCATGCCGGGCTCCAGCACGATGCCTTCGCCTTCCTCGCCGTAATGGAGGATGTTGGGGCGGTCGTGAAAGATGCGCCCCAGGCCATGGCCGCAGAAGTCGCGCACGACGGAGCAGCGCTCGCTTTCGGCGTAGGCCTGGATCGCGGCGCCGATGTGCCCGGTGGTGGCGCCCGGACGCACGGCGGCCATGCCCCGCTGCAGCGCCTCGTAGGTGACGGTGATGAGCCGCTCGGCCTTGCGCGAGATTTTGCCCACCGGATACATGCGCGAGGTATCGCCGTGCCACCCGTCGACGATCAGCGTCACGTCGATATTGATGATCTCGCCTTCGCGCAGCGGCTTCGGTCCCGGAATGCCGTGGCACACGACGTGGTTGATCGAGGTGCAGATCGCCTTCGGAAAGCCGCGATAGTTGAGCGGCGCCGGATAGGCGTTGTGGTCGAGCGCGAATTGAAGCGCCAGCTCGTCCAGCTCCTCGGTGGTGACGCCTGGGCGCACATGCTCGGCGAGCATGTCGAGCGCGGCAGCCGCGAGCTGACCGGCCTTGCGCATGCCTGCGAAGGCTTCCGGTCCGTGCAGCTTCACCTTTCCGTCGCGCGCGGACGCGCGGTCGACTTCGACATTCGACATTTGATTTCCTGGGCCGCCTGGAGACCAATCGCGGTGGGGCCGATGGCGTGAATGTAGTGCAAAAAACGCGGCACGCAATAAACGTGCGGCGCGCCTTTGGTAAAGCGCGCCGCAGCAAAAGTTCGAATTGTTCCGGAAAGCCGGCCTAGAGTGCTTCCGGAAAACCGGAACGGCTCTAGTATCAGGCCTTGGCCTCTTCCTCGGCCGGAACTTCCGCAGCGGAAGCTTCAGCGATCAGCGCCTGGGCCTGGCTGATCCAGTTGTCCTTCTCGATGCGGCCGCCGAGCTGAAGCGTCTCATCGAGGTTGGCCATGTCTTCGTCGGAGAGATTGGCGATCTGCTCCAGCTTGATGGCGTTGAGGTGGCGCAGGCGGATCGCGAGATCGGCGTCGATGCCCTTGATCTGCGTGAGATCGTCCGGCTCGCCCTTCTGCTTCTTGAAGCCCTTCCAGGCGGCGTTGAGGCGGCGGGCGCGCGCATCCGAGCGCTCGGGGATACGGGCGGCCTTACCGCGGCGGCCACGTAGGTAGTAGAGCTTCGCGCGGCGGACTTTACCGCGGCGGATCACCTCGATCTCGGCGATGTACGGCGAGTAGATGGGGAACACGCGCTCCACACCCTCACCGTAGGAGATCTTGCGGACGGTGAAGCTCTCGTTGATGCCGCCGCCGGAGCGGCTGATCACGACACCCTCGTAAGCCTGGGTGCGGACGTTGCTGCCCTCGATCACCTTCACCATCACCTTGACGGTGTCTCCGGGGCCGAACTCGGGCACGGCGCGCTTAGCCGTTACGGCGCTGATCTGCTCGCGCTCGATCTCTTGGATGACGTTCATGGGGCACCTTGACCGTAAAAACCGTAGAAACAGGCCGTCGAGGCTCGGCGGTCGGCCGGCACCCCCTAACGGCAGCCTTGGGGAATTTGCGGCGGTAATAGACGATATGCAGGGGGTTGTCGATATGGTCGGAGGCGATTTGTCGCCCGCCCGGGCCTGCACGCGAGGGTGCCATTGTCGCGGGCCTTGCCGCGTTTGCCCGCCGCGGCAGGGGCACAGCCCGTCGGCACCGCCGTTTACTGGAAATCTGCGCCCCGTCGCGTGTCGCTCGAAACCGTGTGCTGCGTCTTTCCCGCCGTTAAGACTTTCGGTCTGTCGGCCGGCGCTGCAGCAGATCCGGGCGCCGCGCGGCGGTGATGCGCTCGGCCTCCGCGCGCCGCCATTCCGCGATCCGTTTGTGATCGCCCGAGAGCAGCACCTCGGGGATCGGGCGGCCCTCCCATTCCCGCGGCTTGGTGTATTGCGGATATTCGAGCAGACCGCCCTCGAAGCTTTCCTCGCTCAGCGATGCGGCTCCGCCGATGACGCCGGGGAGAAGCCGCACGCAGGCGTCGAGCAGGACCATGGCGGCGATCTCCCCGCCGGAGAGCACGTAGTCGCCGATCGAAACCTCGCGCATGTTGCGCCCGGCAATGACGCGCTCGTCGACCCCTTCGAAGCGGCCCGCGAGCAGCATGACGCCGGGGCCGTCCGCCAGCTCCGCCGCGAGCGCCTGGGTCAGGGGCTCCCCGCGCGGCGAAAGGTAGATGAGCGGCGCCGAAGGCTCGTCGACGCGCGCCTGATCGATGGCCGCCGCGATCACGTCGGCGCGCATCACCATGCCCGCGCCCCCGCCCGCCGGCGTATCGTCGACGGCGCGATGGCGACCGATGCCGAACTCCCGCAAGGGGAGCGTCGCGAGGGTCCACACGCCCGCATCGAGCGCCTGGCCGACGAGCGACACACCGAGCGGACCGGGAAACATTTCCGGGAACAGCGTCAGCACGGTCGCACGCCAGGAAGGCCGATCGCTTTTCTCAGGAAAGTGCGCCACCACTCACCACCGCTGTCTTTTTTGAACGGGCGCCGAAGCGCCGGCGTTGGAACTGGGTTGCACTCTACCGGTCATCGTCAGCACCGTGCACCCTTTTGCCATCCGCGTTTGCCGTCCGCGGGCTTGCCCCGAGGATGGCGACAACGGCTGCGCCAGGCCATACGGCGACAAGTGGTCTCGGCGCGAACGCAGGCCGGACCGAAAGCGCGTCAGACGCCCTCGACGACGACCATGTGCAGTACGCCCGCGCCCTCGCGCAGCTTGCGCGCCTCGGCGTACTCCGGCGATGTCGCATAGCCGAGCGCCTTGTCGTAGCTCTCGAACTCGATCACGACGTTCCGCGCCAGGCCGTCGCCCTCGATGATCTGCGCCTGCCCGCCGCGCACGATCGGCTTGCCGCCGAACTTGTCGAGGGGAATCTTGGACTTCGCGACGTATTCGGCCCACTTCTCCGGGTTCGTCACCTCGGCGCGCACGATCACATAGCCCTTGGCCATCGCAGTACTCCTCCCGTTTTGGTTTGCAGCCGGCGTCAGCGCGACGCTTCGGCCTCGCGGATGTGGTTGATGAATGTTTCTGCGGCAAGGCGCGGATCGTCCGCCTGCGTAATCGGCCGTCCGACGACGATGTGGCTGGCCCCCGCCTTGATGGCGTTGTCGGGCGTCGTGATGCGCTGCTGATCGTCCGTCGCGCTGCCGGTGAGGCGGATGCCGGGCGTCACGATGAGGAAATTGGCGCCCACCGCGTCGCGGACGCGCCCCGCCTCCTGGCCCGACGCGATGACGCCGTCGAAGCCGGCTTCGTAGGCGAGCTTGGCGCGCTGCACCACGAGGTCGGCGGGGCTGAAGGATGAGCCCTGCTGCTTGAGGTCGTCGCCGGTGAGATTGGTCAGCACGGTGACGGCGAGCAGCTTGAGCTTAGCCCCGCCGCGCCCGGCGACGGCGGCGCGCATCGTCTTGAGGTCGTGCCCGTGCACTGTCAGCATATCGACGCCGAGCTCGGTGACGTTCGCAACCGCGCGCTCGACGGTGTTGCCGATGTCGAGCAGCTTCATGTCGAGGAAGACGTGCTTGCCTTCGCCCTTCAGCGCGCGGGCGAGATCGAGGCCGCCTGCGAACAGCAACTCGAGCCCGACCTTATAGAACGAGACCGTGTCGCCCAGGGTAGCGATGAGGCGCTGCGCCTCCTCGATGGTCGGCATGTCGAGGGCGACGATGAGGCGGTTCTTGGCGGTGGGATGGCTCATCGATCGGATGCTGCGTTCTTCGTGCAAAGATCTGCGGGGATTCTAGCCCAATAGGACCGGACAATCGCTGCCCCTCCAACGTCATCCCGGCGCAGGCCGGAATCTACGCCAGCTGCAGCGGTTGAGACGCCAGATGCGGCGTGCGCTTAGCCATGCAGCACGTGGGCGCGGGGCGCAAGGGGCAGGCGAATTTGGCCCAGCCCGTCTATCAATCGCTGAAACTGTAGTTGATGCCGACCCGGGCGATGTTGGCGGTGATGTCCGAGGAGGTCTTGAAAGGACTGGAAATGATGGAGCAGGCGGGGATCACCGTGCAATCGACGGTACTCGCGGCGGTGGCGTGGCCGAGATCGACGTAGAGGTACTCGCCCTTGACGGTCCAGGATTTACCGAGAGCGAGTTCCAAGCCGCCGCCGATGGTATAACCGGCCTTCGTCTCGCGGTTGCTGGAACCGCCCCTGCCGATTTGTGGGCCCGTATCGGAGAACGAGTTCCACACCTTCACGTCACTGACCGCGAGACCGCCGGTCGCGAAAAACATGAGGTTTTCCGAGGCAAGCCAGCCTACGCGCCCGCGCGCGGTGAAAAGCCAATCGGTCGAGTATGATGTGCGCACATTGTAGTTCCAGCCCGGATCGGACGGGTAGGCGATATTGGCGGCGCCACGCCCTCCGCTTAGATCGAGCGCGCTGAAGTCTACATCCGCACCGGCGACAAACCGATCGAAACGCCGGGTGGCCCCGAGTTGGATGCCGCCGGTGAATGACCGCGCGTTGGCCTTCCCGCTGCTGTCACGTGCGACGGAAGCAATATTGGCGTCGCTGCTGAAATAGCTGGTGGGAGTAGTCGCACCTGCATCCGTGTTGAAGTCTGCTTGGCCCCAGGCACCGCCGGCGAAGGCGCCGATATAGTAGCCATCCCAGGGATCGGCGAATGCGGCCGTTGAGACCGTAAGACCTAGCGCCAGCGCCAGACCCGTCCGAGAGGTCGCGTAAATTCGCCCTGCCATAGTCGCCCACCGGAGCTGCAAAAATTGGCCAAACGCGAGTGACGCTTGGGCAGCGCGGAAATGGCCGGCCCGCAAAATAAGCGATCGAACGAATCAGTCAGTGACCGCCAAAAAATATCCAGCGGAGCCTATGGTTCAGATGTTCTCTCCACAACCCAGGATGGTGTGATCCTTATGGGGTTGTGGCGAACCGGATACATCGTTCAGGAGATGGGATTGGCCTGATCAGCCGTGCAAAACATGGGCTGCCCGCGCAAGCTTTTGGATCAGCGCCTTGAAAATTTCCTGGCTGTCTTTGTTCTTGAGGTGCCCGTCTTCGCCGAAGGCGTCCCCCGCCCGCGGCACCGCGAACTGGTCCGGCAGCACGAGGGCGCCGAGGCCCAACTCCAGCACCTGCCGCACTGTCGTGAGGCTGCGCAGCCCGCCCATGCCGCCCGGCGAGGCGGACCCGAGCGCGAACACGCGCGTCTTATAGACCTCCGCGCCGCTCGGCTCGGGCGCGCGCACGCGGCTCACCCAATCGAGCGTGTTCTTCAGGAGCGGGGTTATGGAGGAGTTGTATTCGGGGCTGGCGATGAAGACGCCGTTGTGGGCGGCCATCAGCTCCTTGAACTTGTAGGCGTTCTCCGGCGGCCCATCGAGCGCTTCGATGTCGCCGTTGAAAAGCGGCATCGGATAGTCGCCGAGATCGGCGAACGTCGCCGCGATGCCGTTGACCTCGGCGATCGTCGCGCCGAGGCGTGCGAGCTTTTTGTTGAAGGAGCCGGTGCGTTCGGAGCCGGCAAAAAACAAAAGCCTCACCCCGTCCGTCATGCCGATGTCCCGATATCGCGGCTCGCCGGAGTTCGCGAACGGGGCCGAGAGCGGACTTCGCAATCACGGGCGATCGAGGAACCTCGGAAGTTGCCGCGATTGAAACCGCGAAATCCGCCCGGCAAGTCGCCGCCAAAGGTCGCGAATTTCTCGATCATCCCGCGCCTCAGGTGCCCTTGCCCTCGAAGAAATCCTTCACGCGGGCAAAGAAACCTGCGCTCTCGGGGCTCGTTTCCTTGTGGCTCTCCTGCTCGAACTCCTCGAGCAGCTCGCGCTGGCGCTTGGTCAGGTTCTTCGGCGTTTCCACCTCGACCTGGATGTACATGTCGCCGTGCACCTTCGAGCGCAGCACCGGCATGCCCTTGCCTTTGAGGCGGAACTGTTTGCCGCTCTCCGAGCCCTCGGGGATCTTGATGCGCGTCGCCCCGCCTTCGACGGTCGGCACCTCGATCTGCCCGCCGAGCGCCGCGGTCGTCATTGCGATCGGCACCTTGCAGAAGATGTCCGCGCCATCGCGCTGGAAGAATTCGTGCGGCTTGATCGAGAGGAAAATGTAGAGGTCGCCCGCCGGCCCGCCGCGCAGGCCCGCTTCGCCCTCGCCCGCGAGGCGGATGCGTGTGCCGTCCTCGACGCCCGGCGGAATGTTGACGGAAAGCGTGCGCTCCTTCGTAACCCGGCCCGCGCCGTGGCAGGATTGACAAGGATCCTCGATGGTCTCGCCGCGGCCCTGGCAGTTCGGGCAGGTGCGCTCGATGGTGAAGAAGCCCTGGCTGGCGCGGACTTTGCCGTGGCCGCCGCAGGTGGGGCAGGCCGTCGGCTTGGTGCCCGCCCGCGCGCCGCTGCCGGCGCACGTTTCGCAGGAAACCGAGGTCGGCACGCGGATCTGCGCGGTTTTGCCGACGTAGGCGTCCGACAGGGTGATCTCGAGATTGTAGCGCAGGTCTGCGCCGCGCTCCCGTGCGGAGCGGGTGCGCTGTCCGCGCCGGCCGCCCATGAACTCGCCGAAAAGGTCGTCGAAGATGTCGGACATCGAGGAGGCGAAGTCCGGCCCGAAGCCACGTCCCCCGCCGCCCTGCTCGAAAGCGGCATGCCCGAAATGGTCGTAGGCGGCGCGCTTCTGCGGATCCTTCAGGACCTCGTAGGCCTCGTTCAGCTCCTTGAAGCGGATTTCGGCGCGCGTGTCGCCTGGGTTGCGATCGGGATGACACTCTTTGGCGAGCCGGCGGTAGGCAGATTTGAGCTCTTGCTCGCTCGCCCCCCGGGAAAGCCCGAGCGTTTCGTAGTAGTCGCGCTTGGCCATGTTCAGCGCGGGTCCTTCGGATTGGTCCAAGGTGCGGATACCCCGTGACTGGGAGATAGCGATGTTTTCGGCGTGGGGGAAGGGTAAAGCCTGTCCCGATCGCTATGTGGAGAGGGTGCGCCGGTGCCGCAAGACGGCTAGGAGGGAAGCCCCGCTGAACGAGAGCCCGGCGTTGCCGCCGGGCTCTCGGATATCTTGCAAAGCGCCACCCGCGGGATCAGGCCGACTTCTTCTTGTCGTCCTTCACTTCCTCGAAGTCCGCATCGACGACGTTGTCGTCGCCCGAACCGGAGGAGGTGCTGTCACCCGTAGCGGGGCCTTCGCCGCTCGAGCCCTGCTGGGCCGCATAGATGGCCTCGCCGATCTTCATCGCGGCCTGGGCAAGCGCCGTCGTCGCCGACTTGATGCGGTCCGCGTCGTCGGAGGAGATGGCCTCCTTCACGTCGGCGATGGCCTTCTCGACGTCGGGCTTGGCGCCCGCGACGGCAGCGTTGGACTCGTTCTCCGAGAGCTGCTTCTCGGTGCTGTGAACGAGGGCCTCGGCCTGGTTCTTCGCTTCGATCAGCTCGCGCTTCTTCTTGTCTTCCGCCGCGTGCGATTCGGCATCCTTGACCATCTTCTCGATCTCGGAGTCGCTGAGACCGCCCGAAGCCTGGATGCGGATCGACTGCTCCTTGCCCGTGGCCTTGTCCTTGGCCGAGACGTGCACGATGCCGTTGGCGTCGATGTCGAACGTCACCTCGATCTGCGGCACGCCGCGCGGTGCGGGCGGAATGCCGACGAGGTCGAACTGGCCGAGCAGCTTGTTGTCGGCAGCCATCTCGCGCTCGCCCTGGCTGACGCGGATGGTGACGGCGTTCTGTCCGTCCTCGGCGGTCGAGAAGGTCTGGCTCTTCTTGGTCGGGATCGTGGTGTTGCGCTCGATGAGGCGCGTGAACACACCGCCCAGCGTCTCGATGCCGAGCGAAAGCGGCGTCACGTCGAGAAGCAGAACGTCCTTCACCTCGCCCTGCAGCACGCCGGCCTGGATCGCGGCGCCGACGGCGACGACCTCGTCCGGGTTGACGCCCTTGTGCGGCTCCTTGCCGAAGAGGTTCTTCACCACCTCCTGCACCTTGGGCATGCGGGTCATGCCGCCGACGAGAACGACTTCGTCGATGTCCGCAGCCTTGAGGCCGGCGTCCTTGATCGCCTTCTCGCACGGGCCGCGGGTGCGGTTGATGAGACCGTCGACGAGGCTTTCCAGCTTGGCGCGGGTGAGCTTCATCGTGAGATGCTTCGGACCGGAGGCATCCGCGGTGATGAAGGGCAGGTTGATTTCGGTCTGGGTCGCGCTCGAAAGCTCGATCTTCGCTTTCTCGGCAGCTTCCTTGAGACGCTGCAGGGCGAGCTTGTCGCCACGTAGATCGATGCCGCTCTCTTTCTTGAACTCGTCGGCGAGATACTCGACGAGCTTCATATCGAAGTCTTCGCCGCCGAGGAACGTGTCGCCGTTCGTCGACTTCACCTCGAAGACGCCGTCGCCGATTTCGAGGATCGAGATGTCGAACGTGCCGCCGCCGAGGTCGTAGACGGCGATGGTCTGGGATTCTTTTTTCTTGTCGAGGCCGTAGGCGAGCGCAGCGGCCGTCGGCTCGTTGATGATGCGCAGCACTTCGAGGCCGGCGATCTTACCGGCGTCCTTCGTGGCCTGGCGCTGGGCGTCGTTGAAGTAGGCGGGGACGGTGATGACTGCCTGCGTGACCTTCTCGCCGAGCTTGGCCTCGGCCGTTTCCTTCATCTTCTGGAGGATGAACGCCGAGATCTGCTGCGGGGAATATTCTTTGCCGTTGGCCTCGACCCAGGCGTCGCCGTTGGGGCCCTTGATGATCTTGTAGGGGACGAGACCTTTGTCCTTCTCGACGGTGGGGTCGTCGTAGCGGCGTCCGATCAGACGCTTGATGGCGAAAAACGTGTTGAGCGGGTTGGTGACGGCCTGACGTTTGGCCGGCAAGCCGACAAGCTTCTCGTCATCGGCAGCAAAGGCGACGACGGAAGGCGTCGTGTTGGCGCCTTCGGCATTTTCGAGAACCCTCGGCTTGCCGCCCTCCATCACCGCCACGCAGGAGTTCGTGGTTCCGAGGTCGATGCCGATAACTTTAGCCATGGTGCCTATCCTCATTCCTCTGCGGCAGACCGTCCGGACCCGAAGTCCCGGCGTCCGGAGAATCCGCGGCGCGAAGCGCGCGCCGGTGCGGTCCCCTATGGAGCATCCAAACGGTAAACGCCGCTTATATAAGGTGGCTTTTACGAGGCGCAACGGTCCCAGGTGGGCACCGCGCGTTCAATTTTCCCCAGCCAAGCGCACCTTGAATCACGCAATGTCGGCAAAGCGGGCGACTAAGCGTCGCCGCCCGGTGCCTTCGCTTCCGCAGCCCCTTCGGTATCTGCAGGGCGCTGCGCGGCGCCCTTTGCCACGACGACCATCGCCGGGCGAAGGACGCGTCCTTCTATGAGATAGCCAGGCTGATACACCTGTACAATGGTGCCCGGCGCAGCGCCGGCCTGCTCGATCTCGGCCATCGCCTGGTGCTGGTGGGGATTGAAGGCCTCACCCGCAGGATCGATCCGCGTGACCCCGTTGCGCTCCAGCACGTTGAGGAATTCGCGTTCCGTCATGGAAACGCCGTCCATGAGCGCCTTGAGGGCAGGATCCGCGTCCGCCGCGCCCGCCGGCACGGCGGTCGTGGCGCGCTGCAGATTGTCGCCCACCGTCAGCACATCGCGGGCAAACTTGGAAATGGCGTACTTCGCCGTTTCTTCCCTCTCGCGCTCGGTGCGTTTGCGCAGGTTGTCCATGTCCGCGTGGGCGCGCAGCAGCCGGTCGGTCAATTCCGCGATCCGCGCCTCGAGCACGGCGACCGTTCCGGTCGCCTCGCCGTTGCCAGGCGCAGAAGCAGGCTCGCCACCTGGAGCTGCGTTTGGGTCGGACTTCTTCTCGTCGTCGGCCATGATCTCTCCGCGATAAGGGCCCAATGTTTGGGCCGCGATATCAGGCGATGTATGGCAAAAATCAAGTCAACAGTCGGCTAACGAGCTTGGCGGTGTAGTCCACCATAGGAATGATACGGGCGTAATTGATGCGCGTGGGGCCGATGACCCCCAGCACCCCGACCACCTTGCGCCGCTGATCGTGGAAGGGCGCAACGATCAGCGAGGACCCGGAAAGGGAGAACAGCTTGTTCTCCGAACCGATGAAAATCCTCACCCCATCGGCACTTTCCGACAGGCCGAGGAGCTGCACGAGGTCGCGCTTGCGTTCCAGATCATCGAACAGATGCCGGATCCGCTCCAGATCCTCCTGCGCGTTGACATCCTTCAGAAGGTTCGCCTGTCCGCGCACGATCAGGCTCTTCCGGTCGTCGAGCGAGCCGGACCATTCCGCCAGCCCCGATTGGATAAAGCGCTTGGTGAGCTCGTCGAGTTCCGCCCGCGAGGTCTGAAGTTGCTGCTCGATGCGCGCGCGCGCCTCCGCCATGGTGAGCCCGCGCACGTGCGCGTTGAGATAATTGGCAGCTTCCGCGAGCGCAGAGGGTGGCAGGCCTTGCGGCAGGTTGACGATGCGGTTTTCCACCGTCTGATCTTCGTCAACCAGCACCACCAGCGCCTTGCCCGGCTCCAGAAGCACGAACTCGATATGCTTGAGGCGCGTCACCTGCTTGTCGGCGAGAACGACGCCCGCGCAGTGCGAAAGGCCGGAGATCATCTCGCCCGCCTCGCGCAGAACGTCGTCCACGGTGGAAGCGCCCCGGCCGGCGATGTGGGCCTCGATCTGCCGGCGCTCCTTGGTGGTGAGGTCGCCCACCTCCAGCAGGCCGTCGACGAAGAGCCGCAACCCGAGCTGTGTCGGCAGTCGTCCGGCCGACGTGTGCGGGGCAACGATCAGCCCGAGCTGTTCCAGATCCGACATCACGTTGCGGATCGACGCGGGTGAAAGGTTGATCGGCAGCACCCGCGACAGATTGCGCGAGCCGACCGGCTCGCCGGTTTCGAGATAGGACTCGACGATCTGCCGGAGGATGGTGCGGGAGCGGTCGCTGAGCCTCGTAAGTCCGCTGGCGCTTTCGTTCATTGCGGGGAATCGACCTCGCCTCAAGGTTGGCCAAGATTATGGATGCGGCACCATCTTCGTCAAACGGCTGCGCGGTTTTGGTTGATGCCGGAGCGGCCCTCCCGTAGGTTCGCCCGGATTTTCCCTGCAGCAGCCGCGGTCCGACATTTGCTATGCGCCCTTCGAAACGCAATCCCGACGAGCTACGCCGCGTCTCCATCGAGCGCGCAGTATCCAAGCACGCTGAAGGTTCCTGTCTCATAAAGTTCGGTGATACGCACGTCCTGTGCACCGCCAGCCTGGAGGAGCGCGTGCCGCCGTGGCTGAAGGGTCAGGGGCGCGGCTGGGTTACGGCCGAGTACGGGATGCTGCCGCGGGCAACGAGCGAGCGCACGCGCCGCGAGGTGACGGTGGGGCACGCCTCGGGCCGAACGCAGGAGATACAACGCCTGATCGGCCGCGCCCTGCGCGCCATCGTCGACCTCAACAAGCTCGGCGAGCGCCAGATCAGCATCGACTGCGACGTCATCCAGGCCGACGGCGGCACGCGCACCGCGTCCATCACCGGTGCATGGGTGGCCCTGCACGACTGCATCCAGTGGATGAAGCTGCGCGACATGGTGAAGGACGACGTCCTGCGCGACCAGATCGCGGCGGTGAGCTGCGGCATCTACCGTGGAACGCCCGTGCTCGATCTCGATTATGCCGAAGATTCTTCGGCCGAGGCCGATTCCAATTTCGTCATGACCGGCTCGGGCGGCATTGTCGAGGTGCAGGGCACCGCTGAAACCGTCGCCTTCAGCCAGGAAAGCTTCGATCAGATGATGGCGCTGGCGAAAAAGGGCATCGGCGAGCTCGTCGCCTTGCAGAAGCTGACGGTCTCCTGAGGCTAGGGCCATGCTCGTCGGTTTGCTGGCACTGACGGTTGCGGCGATTTTCACCGGAGCAGCATTCTATCTCAACGTCGCCGAGCAGCCGGCGCGCCTCGGTCTCAATGATCGCGCCGCCCTGCAGGAGTGGAAGCCGAGCTACAAGGCGGGCTTCGCGATGCAGGCGACGCTGGCGGTGGTGGGTTTCGTGCTGGGTGTCTTCCAGTGGCTGATCTCCGGCGAGCTTACGTGGTTGCTTGGCGCGCTGCTGCTGGTCGCGAACTGGCCGTTCACGCTCCTCGCGATCATGCCGACGAATAACGCGTTGATGGCAACGCCGCTCGATGCGGCCGGCCCTCGATCGCGTGCATTACTCGAACGTTGGGGCAGGCTGCACGCGGTGCGAACCGCGCTCGGCGCCGCCGCCACGGCAGTATTCATCTGGGCTATGATATGACCAACCCCTCCCCGCCAAAGCGTGTCCTTGAAACGGTTCTCTATGCGCGCGATCTCGGCGCCACCGAAGACTTCTACCGCCGGGCGCTGGGCCTTGAGCCCTTCGCCAAGGCCGACGGCCGCCAGGTTTTCTATCGCCTCGGCGACCAGGTGCTGCTGATCTTCAATCCGCTTGTCACCAGCCGCGCCCCGGACGAGGGGGCCTTGCCCGTTCCCCCGCACGGCGCCGATGGCGAGGGGCACGTGTGCTTCGCGGCCTCGGCCGACGAGATCACCGCCTGGCGCACGCACCTGGAGAGCCAGGGCATTCCCATCGAGGAAGACTTCGAGTGGCCCGGCGGCGGCCGCTCGATCTATTTCCGCGATCCGGCGGGCAACTGCCTGGAGTTCGCCGAGCCACGCATCTGGAGCCAGAAATGACGCGCCGCCTGAAGCGCGGTGACCGCCTGGTCGTCGCCACCCACAACCCGGGCAAGGTGTGGGAGATCAACAAGCTGCTGGAGCCGTATGGCCTCGCGGCGGTTTCGGCCGGCGAGCTGGGTCTCGAGGAGCCGCTCGAGACCGAAACGACCTTCGAGGGCAACGCGGCGCTGAAGGCCGTCTTCGCAGCCAAGGGCGCGAACCTGCCGGCGCTGGCCGACGACAGCGGCATCGAGATCGATGCGCTGGAGGGCGCGCCGGGCGTCTATACGGCCGACTGGGCCGGCCCCGATCGTGATTTTTCCATCGCCATGCAGCGGGTTAACGATGAACTCGTGGCCAAGCAGGGCTGGAAAGGCGAGCCGCTGAAGGCCAACTTCATCTCCGTGCTGTGCCTTGCCTGGCCCGATGGCGAAACCCGCTTCTTCGAGGGCAAGGTTTACGGCCATGTCGTTTGGCCGCCGCGCGGCGGCAATGGTTTCGGCTATGATCCCATGTTCGTAGCCGACGGTGAGACCGAGACGTTCGGCGAAATGGAGCCGGCCAGCAAATATGCGATCTCGCACCGAACCCGCGCCTTCGACCACTTCAAGCGCGCCGTCCTCGATGGGGCCGGCTGACGGAGTCGGTTTCGGCGTCTACGTGCACTGGCCTTTCTGCGCGCAGAAGTGCCCCTACTGCGACTTCAACAGTCACGTCCGCTTCGGCGGCATCGACGAGGCGCGCTTCCGCGCCGCCTTCCTCCGCGAACTGGAGACGACCGCCGAGCGCATCGGCCGGCGCACCGTATCCAGCATCTTCTTCGGCGGCGGCACACCTTCGCTCATGCAACCGGAAACCGTCGGCGCGATCCTCGATCGCATCGCGGCGCTGTGGAGCGTCGATGCAAATGCCGAGATCACCATCGAGGCCAATCCCGGGAGCGTCGAGGCCGCGCGCTTCCGCGGCTACCGCGCAGCGGGTGTCAACCGCGCGTCCCTCGGCGTGCAGTCTCTGCGCGACGACATCCTGAAATCGCTCGGCCGCATCCATTCCGTCGCCGAGGCGAAGGCCGCCATCGCAGTGGCGCGGTCGACGTTCGAGCGCTTCTCCTTCGACCTCATCTACGCGCGCCCCAGGCAGACACCCGACGAATGGCGCGCCGAGCTGCATGAAGCGCTGCGCATCGGCGCACCGCACCTTTCGCTCTATCAGCTCACCATCGAGCAGGGGACGCCCTTCGCCGCGCTCCATGCGGCGGGCAAGCTCGTCGTGCCCGACGAGGACGCAGCTTCCGCGCTCTATGCGGTGACGCAGGAGCTGACGGCGGCCGCGGGACTGCCCGCCTACGAGATCTCGAACCATGCCCCGGCGGGCGAGGAAAGCCGCCACAACCTGCTCTATTGGCGCTATGGCGAATACGCCGGCGTCGGCCCCGGCGCCCACGGGCGCCTCGATTGGGACGGCGCGCGCCATGCGACGAGCACCGAGCGCGGACCCGAGGCATGGCTCTCGCGCGTCGAGGAACATGGCCACGGCCTTGTGGAGATGGCGCCGCTCACCCTCCCCGAGCAAGCCGACGAGGCGCTGCTGATGGGGCTTCGCCTCGTCGAAGGCATCGACCTCGACCGCCTGCACCGCCGGACCGGTTTGCGCCCCTCGGCGGATACCCTTGCGGAGCTGATTTCCGATGGCGTGATAGAGCCGCTGGCCGAAGGGCGCCGCATCCGCGCCACGGCGGAGGGCCGCTTCATCCTCAATGCGATCGTGCTACGTCTTGCCATGAGTTTTACCGATGATCGGACGCCGCGCGTTGCGGCAGCCCTTTCACCTGCCGCCGAATAACGGGACCCCATGCGAAATATCTACGACTGGATGATGCGCACAGCGTCGAGCAAGCGTGCGCCCGCCGCCCTCGCCACGGTCTCGTTCATTGAAAGCTCGTTCTTCCCCATTCCGCCGGACGTGATGCTGATCCCGATGGTGCTCAGCGATCGGCAGAAGGCGTGGTGGTATGCGACGCTCGCCACCATCGCATCGGTCGCCGGCGGCATTCTCGGCTACGCCATCGGCTATTTTGCCTTCGAGGCCATCGGCAAGCCGATCCTCGCCTTCTATGGCAAGGAGCACGCGCTCGATACGTTCATCCAGTTCGTGCACGAGTACGGCGTGCCCGCGATCATCATCAAGGGCGCGACGCCGATACCGTTCAAGGTCGTGACGATTGCCGCCGGCGTCGCCCAGATGGACCTTTTGGCCTTCGTGGGGGCCAGCATCGTTGCGCGCGCCATGCGCTTTTATCTCGTGGCGGGGCTGCTCTATTTCTTCGGCCAGCCGATCAAGGAATTCATCGAGAAGAGACTCACTCTGGTAACGACGGTTTTCGTCGTGGTCTTGGTGAGCGGCTTCGTGGCTGTTAAGTACCTTCTCTAGCAAATCTCCCCGGTGGTCCGGCCGCTGAAAAGCCGAGCCGGGGCTGACGACCATCAAGCGAAGGCCCGGTATTGCGATGACCCTAGCCGCTTCCGACCCGACCAGCCATGCCGCCTACCGGGCGGGTGCGTTGGCGCTGTTTCTCTCGGTAGCGGCTATTGTCACGGCCCTCGCCTTCGAGCACCTCGGCGGTTATGCCCCGTGTGAGCTCTGCCAGTTGCAGCGCTACGCGTACTATGCGGGCGCGCCCGGTCTTTTCCTCGCGCTCGTCGCGCTCACCGCCGGCCAGCGCCGGCTCGCCATCGCGGTATTCGGCCTCGTCGCGCTCGCGTTCCTCGCCAATGCCGTGCTCGGCGCCTACCACGCCGGCGTCGAATGGCACTTCTGGGCGGGCCCATCCGGCTGCACCGGATCGCAGGCGTTGACAGCGAACGCCGGCAATATGCTCGAAGCTTTGAAGCAGACGAATGTCGTGCGCTGCGATGAGGCAGCGTGGCGCTTCATGGGCATTTCGTTCGCAGGCTGGAACGTTGTTTGTTCGCTGCTGATCGTGTGGCTCTCTATCCGCGCTGCGCGCGACGCCGCTCACGCGATCTGACTCGCGCACACTTTGCGCGAACGCAAAAGTTATCCACAGAACAATTGCATGCGCGTGCGCGCGCTTTTCGTTCAGCAACTGTCAAGCAAAATACCGTGGGTAGGTCACGGGCTCGCCATTCCGTGGTCAAAAAGTAACGGTCTATTCCTCTCGTTCGCGGAACACGCAGTCACGAGTTGGAGTTGAGCAGACAGCGAACGGGGCCGAGCAATCCAAGAGCCCAAAGTTCTCGGCGTATCGAGAGCGGATTGCAAAGCCGAGTGTGCAAGTCGCGTTGCGTCATTGGTAAGCGTCGGTTGCGTTCTGTCCGTTGCACCAGGTCCGTTGCGTTGTCGCGTTCTTCGAGTTTCGTCTCAGCCCTGCCTAGCGTTCCGCGTCATGTCATTTCGGGAACTCCCGCATCCCGCCCGCCGCGTTAGTTGCGTTTCAGTCGTATCGCGTCAGTCCCTTTCCAGTATTGCGTTCCCGTAGGTGTTGCGTCGGTAGCGTCCGTAAGCGTCGTGTTGCGTTCTGTTGCGTAAAAAAGTGCGTAAGCCAACTTCCCCCAAAAGCACGCTCCCCCGAGCGTGCAACCCAGTCGAAGCGCCGCCCGGAGGCAGAGGTTTCAGCGTACCTCCGGGCGGAAGCACCCCGCACAGGTGAGTGGCGTAGCGGGAAGATCAGTAAGCGTAGCGTTGAGTGGCGTCGCGTTGAGTTGTTCCCCGTGCGTTTGTCTCGAACGTAGCTTGTGAGGTGTGTTGTGGCGTCTCAGTCCGGTGATTGGCGTTCGCTTGCAGAAGTTGTCGGTGAGGTTCTCGTAGCTATCGGCAGTCCGTCTCCAGCGACGGACGTTCCCATAGCGTCGGTGTCGGCAAGGTAGCAGCGCCGCGTACGTGTTTTGGGAGGGGAGGGATTATCCTTCCAACGAGCTGGCAAGCATATGGAGCGTAGGAGACTTTCAAACCTCCGCCGATGTGCCACGTGACCTGGTCTCGCGTTGTGGTGCTACGCGCTCTGTGTGCTTGCCAACCAAGAAAGTGCTTCCGGAAAAGTGGCCACCGGTTTTCCGATCAGAAGCACGGTTGAAAGAGAGTGCTTCCGGAAAAGTGGGAACCGGTTTTCCGATCAGAAGCACGGTAGACGGAGAGTGCTTTCGGAAAAGTGGGAACCGGTTTTCCGATCAGAAGCACGCCGAACATAGTTGCGTAGCCTCGTTCCGCGCTTCCATCGAACCGGAACGATGCGTTGCCCTCGCGCTGGGGTGTTTGACGGCGCATCAACGAGGAGGTGTCATATGAGTTTCAATCATATCAATCCGCTGCAGTGGCATCAGGCCGTCGGTATCGCCCGCGCCTCGTGCGCGCGCTTTTTCCGCGACGGTGGAGCGCCCGCAGACGCGCTTCTCGCCTTCGGTCTCCCGGTTGACGAACGTGCAGCGCGGGATTGGAGCCGCGCGGTCGAGGCGATTGCGGAATCGCTGTGCGCTGCTCCGATGAGGCGCGCCGCCTGACACGCGGATCACCTTGCTGATCTGAGATCCATCGTCCCTTGACGACGAAGGCCCCGGCATTTGCTGCCAGGGCCTTTTTTGTTTGTGCTGCGAGGGTGCCCGTCTCTATGGAAGCGAGTCCCTTACGGATCGAGCTCGGTATCCCAGTAGAGATAGTCGAGCCAGCTCTCGTGCAGATAGTTGGGCGGGAACAGCCGCCCGTTGCGGTGCAGCTCGAAAACGGTGGGCCGGTACGGCGATTGCTTCGGGTGCATCCCCACTTGATCCGGCATCTCGCCGCCCTTGGCGAGATTGCAGGGTGCGCACGCGGCGACGACGTTGTCCCACCGCGTGAGGCCGCCGCGCGAGCGCGGAATGAGATGATCGAAGGTGAGATCGTCGCGCGAGCCGCAGTATTGGCAGGTGAAGCGGTCGCGCAGAAACACGTTGAAGCGCGTGAACGCAGGATAGAGCGCAGGCTTCACATAGGTTTTGAGGGAGACGACGCTCGGCACCCGCATCTCGAAATTGGGGCTGCGCACGTAGCGGTCGTATTCGGAGACGATATTGACGCGATCAAGAAAAACCGCCTTCACCGAATCCTGCCAGCTCCAGAGCGAAAGTGGGTAGTAGCTCAAGGGCCGGAAATCGGCGTTTAGGACCAGGGCTGGAAGGCTGTCCGGAATGGCGGCGTGTGCATCCACTCGTTGATGTCCTATCGGTTTCGTCTTCTACGAATCGCGCTCTCCTCGATGTCCGGCGGGGATACTAGCGATGCATATCAACTCTGTGAAGGGCTCCATAAAGGTTGCGCCAAGTAAGGATTGGCAGAGGCTAACACACTGGAATCATGTGGCTTTCTGAAGGAGCAATGTTCGGTCTGCGACCTTGTAGTATGCCCACAGAAGGTGCGCCGCGACCCCGCGCCAGGGCCGCCAGCGCTCCGCAATGGCCAAAAGCTCATCGCGCGAAGGGCGGCTGTCGAGCTCCATGACGAGGCGCGCGACGGTCTGCAGCGCGAGGTCCCCGGAGGCGAAGGCGTCCGCCCGGCCGAGACAGAAGAGCGCGTAAATATCGGCGGTCCACGGCCCGATGCCCGAAAGGGAGGTGAGCTGCTCGTGCACCACGGCTTCGGGTGCGGTTGTCAGCCCCTCGAGATCGAACCCGTTCGCAATGGCGGTGGCGATGCCCCGCAGCGTCCGCACCTTGCCGCTCGACAGGCCGACGGCCCGTAGCGTCGCGTCGTCGGCGAGGAGAAACGTCTCCGGCGTCAACGGCTGCACGGCCGTCTGCAGGCGTCCCCAGATCGCCAGCGCGCTCGCGAGCGACACCTGCTGGCCGACGACGATGCGCGCGAGGCCCGCGAAGCCGGGGCGATAATCGCGCAGCGGCGGGTCGCCCGTCCGCTCATGGATGTGCCGCATGTACGGACACTTGCGGCGCAGGGCGCGCACGCCGGCCCGCATGCCGGCTTCGTCGATGATGACGTGTGTTTGCTGTTTTTTCTTCATAGGCATGGCGTGCACGGCCGCTTTCGTGGCCGCGCCGGTGCAGCCTAAGCCCATAACGGCGTCTAAGCAAAGTCTGCCGAAACGACGGCTCGCGCCAAAGCGCGCGGTGAGCGGGCGAACGCGCGGGGCGCCGTCGCGTCTATGGCCGCCAATTAATCCGTCTGTATGAGCGCGCGCGGGTTATAAGCGGCCGTCGAGGCAGCGCACGCCCGCCAATTTGCCGGCGCCGCTGCTCTCAAAGTCGCGAATGAGCCAGGCCGGCAGGCCCCATGATGTCGCCCGTCTTCCGTTTCGCCCCCAGCCCCAACGGGCCGATGCACCTCGGCCATGCGCTTTCGGCGCTCACGGGCTTCGAGATGGCGCAGCGCGCGGGCGGACGCTTTCTCGTGCGCATCGAAGATATCGACGTCGCCCGCTGTCGCGAGGACTACGTTGCCGGCATCTTCGAGGATCTGTCCTGGCTCGGCATTTCCTGGGAAGAGCCGGTGCTGCGCCAGTCGCAGCACTTCGCGGACTACGCGCAGGCCGCCCAATGGCTCGAAGCGCAAGGGCTGCTCTACCCGTGCTTTGCCTCGCGCAGCGAGATCGAGGCCGCCGCGATCCCCGGCGCGATCGATCCCGACGGCGCACCGCTTTACCCGCGGCTGCATCGCGGCCTCGCGCCAGAAGAAATCGCCAGCCGCATCGATGCGGGGCAGCGCTTTGCGCTGCGGCTCGACATGGAGCGGGCGCTTGCAAAGGCGCGGGAACGGCTGGCGGGTGCGCCGCTCACCTTCACCGAGGTCGATGCGGAGGGGCGGCCCCACGTCATGGATGCCCATGCCGAGGCCTGGGGCGACGCCGTAATCCTGCGCAAGGATGTGCCTGCGAGCTATCACCTCGCGGTCGTCGTCGACGATGCGCGCCAGGGGGTGACGCACGTGACGCGCGGCAAAGATCTCTATTACGCGACCGGGCTCCACCGCCTGCTGCAGGTGCTGCTGCACCTGCCGGAGCCGCTCTACCATCACCATCGGCTGCTGACCGATGCGGAGGGTCGCAAGCTCGCAAAGAGCGCTGGCGACATCGGTCTCGCGGCCCTGCGGGCGGGCGGTGCCACGCCCGCCGACGTGCGCCGCCTTTGCGGCTTGGCCTGAGCCGGCCCGGCCGATCGTAAAAATGAGCCCGAAGATGTAAGGCGCGGATATCAGGCGCATTTCCAAGATACGGTAAGCGATTCATTAAGCGTTGTAGGAAAAGATAACGGTTGGAGTGCAGCAACATCCGTCGCGTAAAGGCCACGCAATGTCAGCAAAGCACACGAACCTGTTGTCTTTGAACGCGAATAAGTGGACCTTGATGAGGTCGCTAGCGGCTAGGACCGTGGCGGGCGTTCGGCGTAGCGGTTTGAAATGCGCAGCCCGCTTGGGCGCGCATGCAACGTTAATCAGACACCAGGCAACGCAGCGTCTCGATATGCTCCGCAGCATTCTCGCCTCGGCCAAGGTCGCGGTTATAGGCTTCTCCGCAGCGCTTCCCTTGCATGAGGCGCCCGTTCGCACCCGGCGCGATGCCGTCGTCGCCGTCGCGCCAAAGCGGGTGCGCATCGAGGACCACTGGCAGCGCGCGATCGATGTGCTCACCGCCGCCGTGGCGAGCGTCCAGCGGATCAAGAGCCTGCACGTGGCCGCGGCGCGTCAGCTCGATTCGGCCGACTATGCCCTCAACCAGCTGCTGCAGGATCTGCGTCCCGCCATGGCTCTGCCGACCGACGTTTCGGGCTTGCGCGCGATCCTGGCTGAGGCCGAGCGCATGACGCCGCGCGTCCGTCGCGACGCGCTGGCAGCGGCATAGACAACGCCCCTCGAGTGCTTCCGGAAAAGTGGGCACCGGTTTTCCGATAAGAAGCACGGGCAAAGAAGTGCTTCCGGCGGTGCCGCCGCGATAACCGTGGCGTCCGATAGCGCTTACGCCGCGCCGGCGCTCAGTTTGCGGCGGGGATGGAGCCGGTCTGGGTTTGGTCGGCCGCGGAGATCTTCGTCGCTTCGAAGCTTCCCGGCGCCGGCTCGACCACCGCGGAGCCGAACGGCTGCACCTCGAGAATGGCGAGCCCGCGCTCGCTCAGGCCGTTGGGCTGGAAGCGCACGATGCCGTCGACGCCCGTAAATCCGCTCGCGCGCGTCAGGTTCGTCTGCGTGTAGCGGGCGCCGGGCGCGTTGCTCGCGAGCCCGATGGCGAGGCCCACGGCGTCATAGGCAACCGATGCGATCCGCGGCGGCGCCGTGCCGAACGTCTTCGCAAAGCGCTCCGAGAAGGCGCGCCAGGCGACAGGATCGGGGCTCGGATACCATCCGCCGACGAGCGCGCGCTCGCGGCCGACGGCGGGATAGTCCCATGCACTCGTGCCGAGCAGCTTCACCTTGGTCGTATCGAGGCCCGAATAGGCGATCACGGGAGCGATCTGAGGCAGCGAGTCCTGACCGCCCGGCAGGAACAGCGCATCGACCGGTGCCATCGCGGCATCCGCGGTCTTTACGCTTTCGACGATGCGCTTTGCCGGTGCGAGCATGCCGTTGGCGGTGAGCGGATAGCGCTCGAGCGCCGAGATCGTGCCGCCGTGCCGTCCCACCGCATGGCGGAACGCGGTTTCGACGACGGAGCCATAGGCGTTGTCCGGGATGAGCGCGGCGAAGCGGCGCTTACCCTGCGATGCTGCATAGGAAATGATGCGTTCGGTTTCCTGCTCCGCGAGGAAGCTGAGAAGATAGACGCCGTTGCCGGCAACCTGCGTGTTGTTGGAAAACGCGAGCACCGGCACGTTGGCGGTGCGTGCAACGGGGGCCACGCCCGTCACCGCGTCGGCGAGCAGAGGCCCGATGATGATTTCCGCCCCTTCCTTGATGGCGGCGTCCGCGGCCGCCCGGGCGCCCGGCGCCGTGCCGCCGTCGTCCTTGGTAATCAGCTCGACGTTCGGATCGTTGAGCTCGAACAGCGCCATCTCGGCGCCCTGTTTCATGCCTTTGGCGACGGTCGCCGTCTCGCCCATGCCGGCGAGAGGCAGCAGCAGGGCGATCTTCACCGGCGCGCGGATCTGGCCGTGGCTGTGGCCCGGAGCTGGCGCCAGCGCGGCGGTTGGGGCCGTACCGGTGCCGGCGCCGCCGGTCGAGCATGCCGCGAGGAGTGTCGCCGTGAGCGCCGCCGCCAGGATGCCGGCGCTCACGCGCCCGCTCAGCTTTGCCCGCTGCCCGCCCATCCGCATCGATCTGGGGTCCCCGCCCGTTTTCACGCCTTCCGCTGCCGGTGGTGCTGGCTGCCGTAAGGGTGTAACGAATCACCAAGTCCCTGGTTAGACCGTCGATTTGCCGGCGAAAAGTGTCCCTCTGCCACTATCGTGAACATTCGACGGTGACCCCCGAGGAAGTGATGGATGAAACGCGTGAGGCTGAGCCCGATGCCAGCCACTTGATCGCCCGGGCCGGCGAAGTGATGCGCCGGCAACTCAAGACGGCGCTGCTCCCCGGCCTCTACGTGGTGGCCACCCCGATCGGCAACCTCGGCGACATCACGCTGCGTGCCCTCACCGTCCTCGCCCAGGCGGACCTGATCCTCTGCGAGGACACGCGCCACAGCCGCACGCTGCTTTCGCACTTCGCCATCCCGGTGCCGACGCGCCCCTACCATGAGCACAACGCCGCGAAGGAGCGCCCGCGCGTGCTGGCCGAGCTCACCGGGGGCAAGCGCATTGCGATCATTTCCGACGCGGGCACGCCCCTCGTCTCCGATCCCGGCTGGAAGCTGGTGCGCGAGGCGGTGGAGGCCGGGCATCACGTCGAAGCCCTGCCCGGCGCCTCGGCCCCGCTGGCGGCCCTGACGCTCGCCGGCCTTCCCACCGATGCGTTCCTGTTTGCCGGCTTCCTGCCTTCCAAGCAGGGCTCCCGCCGTGCGCGCATCGCCGAGCTGGCGCAGGTGCCGGCGACGCTGGTCTTCTTCGAGGCGCCGTCCCGGGTGCCCGAGGCCTTTGCGGATCTGGCCACTGTGCTCGGCCCCCGTCCCGCCGCCCTCGCCCGGGAGCTGACGAAGCTCCACGAGGAGGTTCTCCGTGCTCCGCTGGACAAGCTCGCCGCCGACCTCGACGGCAAGACGGTGAAGGGCGAGGCCGTCATTCTTGTCGGCCCGCCGCAGCTTGCCGATGTCAGCGATGAGGAAATCTCCGTCCGCCTGGCAGCGGCCCTGGAGAGCATGAGCCTGCGCGATGCCGCCAAGGCGGTGGCGGACGCCCTCGGCGTGCCCAAGAGCCGCGTCTACGACCTGGGCCTGAAAGTACGCCGGGAGGTTTCCGGAGACGTGCCGACGTGAAGCCGGGCTCTCCCCGCGCGCCCATCGGAGCGGATGAGCGGCGCCGGCGCCTGCGCCGTGGTCGCCTCGCCGAATGGATGGCCGCGGCGGCGCTGATGGCCAAGGGCTACGCCATCATCGGCCGCAACGTGAAAACGCGCGCGGGCGAGATCGACATCATCGCCGTGCGCGGCAAACGCATCGCCTTTGTCGAGGTGAAGCGGCGGCGCACCGGCGAAGCCGCCGAGGCGGCGGTGGGTGGCCGTCAGGCCGCGCGCATCCGCAACGCGGCAGACTATTGGCTCGCCCGCCGTCCGCGCTATCACGGGCACGAGCAGGGCTTCGATCTCGTGCTGCTGGTGCCGCGACGCTGGCCGCGCCATATCGAGAACGGGCTTTGATGCCGAGTTCGTGCGATTGACAAAAAGGGCCGCGCTAATGAGCATGTCCGTGGAGGTAGCGAAATGTCTGAGCATCTGACCTTTAGCATTACGCTGCGGCCAGAACCCGAAGGTGGCTATACCGTTCGTGTTCCTGCTCTCCCGGAGATCATCACCTTCGGACAGGATGAGGCCGAAGCGCTGGCGATGGCGAAGGACGCCATCGAACTCGTATTGCAGAGCAGGCGTGAACGCGGGGAGCCTACTCCCTCGTGCGACAGCACGCTGGTGCGATCGGTAGAGATCGAAGCCTCCGCATGAATGCCCAACGGTTGCCGACTGTAGATGGGCGAACCGTCGTTAGGGCGTTAGAGAAGGCGGGCTTCACTGTCGTGCGGACATCGGGTAGCCACGTACGACTCATCCACGCTACGGACAGAACCCGCCAAACCACGGTTCCGGTGCATAAAGGCCGGGATCTACCCAGGGGTACCTTGCGCGACATCCTCGAGCAGGTGGGGCTGACGCCCAGCGAGTTTGCCGATTTGCTCTAACTCCGGGATCGACCATGCCTTTACGCGTCGCCTGCCAGATGGACCCGATCGACCGCATCGACATCCGCGGCGATTCCACCTTCGCGATCCTGCTCGAAGCGCAGCGGCGCGGGCACGAGCTGTTCTACTACACGCCGCCGAACCTATCCCTCCACGGCGATAGATTGCTTGCACGCGGACACGCGTTGACGGTCGAGGACCGGATCGGCGCGCACTACGTGCTCTCCGATCAGCGCGTCGAGAACCTCGCCGATTGGGACGTCGTTCTGCTCCGGCAGGACCCGCCTTTCGACATGGCGTACATAACGACGACGCACCTGCTCGAGCGCATCCACCCCGAAACGCTCGTCGTCAACGATCCCGCCGAGGTGCGCAACGCGCCGGAGAAGATCTTCGTCCTCGACTTCCTCGACCTGATGCCGCCCACCATCGTCACGCGCGCGCTGGAGGATGTGCAGGCGTTCCGCCGCGAGATGGGCGACGTGATCCTGAAGCCGCTGTACGGCAACGGCGGCGCCGCGATCTTCCGCCTCGGCCGCGAGGACACGAACGCCGCTTCCCTGGTGGAGCTGTTTCAGACCGTGTTCCGCGAGCCCTTCATGGTGCAGCAGTACCGGCCCGAGGTGAAGGACGGCGACAAGCGCATCATCCTCGTCGATGGCGAGTTCGCCGGGGCGATCAACCGCGTGCCGGCCGCAGGCGAGACGCGCTCGAATCTGCATGTCGGCGGCACCGCGCGGCCGACGGAGCTGACCGAGCGCGAAAAGGAAATCTGCGCGCGCCTCGGTCCGGAGCTGAAAAGGCGCGGGCTGCTGTTCACAGGTATCGATGTCATCGGCCCCTATCTCACCGAGATCAACGTCACCTCGCCCACGGGCATCCGTCAGGTGAAGGATTTCGGCGGTGCCGACATCGCCGCGCTGATCTGGGATGCGATCGAGCAGAAGCGTTCATAGGCCGCTACATGGCACGCGTCTGCCAGACCATGATCGCTTCGGACCCTATCCGTCCGAAGCGTGAATCATTGGTCTGATCAAATGACCATGATCGCTTTGGCCTCTACCAGTCCGAAGCGTGAATCATCGGTCTCATTAAAGACGAAAATCGCAGCGCGATTTGAAGAAAAGCGATCGTGCTCTAGCAGAATACGCGCAGGTCGCGATTGCCCCGCGGTGACCGATGTACGCAGCCTAGCAAGGCGTGCAAGCAACCTAACGTAGGGAAGTTGAAGGAAGCTGCGTTAGGAAGCGCCGCGCTTCGAGTTCAGCGCGCCGGGACGACGCGCCGCTCGGCCGGCTACTTGTGAGCCCGAGGCTTCTTCTTGTTGTTCTGCGCCTTCTTCGGCGCCGCCGCTTTCGCCGAAACCTTTCTCACCGCCGCGCCCGCTTCCGTCTTCGGCTTCGTGGCGCTCGCGGTTTCCGCCGGTGTCGGCGGCGGTGGAGGCGGCGCCTTGCAGGCGCGGAAGCGCTCGAGCATCAGCGCATCGGGTTCGAATCCGGACCCGACGACGTCGCTCGGATAATTGTCGATGCGCGCAATCGGGAACGCGGTTTTCCATGCGTGCGTTCGAAATCCGTTTTCGAGCAGCGCAGCGGCGCGGGCTGTGCGCGCGTTGTTGCTTGGCTCCCCGAGCACGATGGCGATGAGCTGGCGGCCATCCCGCGTCGCACTGGCGGCGAGGTTGTATCCCGAGGCGCAGGTATAGCCCGTCTTGATGCCGTCGCCGCCGGGGAACGAGGTCAGCAGCGCATTGTGCGATCCGATGGTGATGTCGCCGATGGTTGCCTTCGTCAGCGAGTAGAGCGGCGCCTCCTCGGGGAAGTCGCGCAGCAGCGCCTGTGCCAGAAGCCCCATGTCGCGCGCGGTCGTGACCTGGTTCTCCTCGGGCAGCCCGTGCGGATTGATGAAGTGCGTGTGCGCCATGCCGAGACGCGCCGCCATCTGGTTCATCTCTTTGACGAACGATGCCTCGTCGCCGCCGAGTGTTTCCGCGATCGCGACGGCGATGTCGTTGGCGGAGCGCAGCATCAGCGCGCGCAAAGCATCGTCGAGTGAGATGTCCTTGCCGACCTTGAGGCCGAGCCGCGTCGGCGGCATCTTGTGGGCCGCCGGAGAAATGAAGATCCTCGTTTCCCTCGTCGCCTTTTTCTCGCGAATAGCCGTGAACGCGAGATAGGCCGTCATCATCTTCGTGAGGGAGGCCGGATACCAGGGCTGGTCGAGATCCTCCGCGTAGAGCACGTGCCCGTCTTTGAAGTCGAAGAGCAGCGTCGAGCCCGCGCTGGCAGCCTGGGCGCAGCACGCCCATGCCAGCAGCGCAGCTAACGAAAAGATGCCTACGTCCCTCGCCAAGACGTGTAAGTCCTCTAACTTATTGATTCCTCGATTGCAGAGTATGCTCAGGTTGAGCGCGAATGTCAGCCCGCAAACGGGCCGCGCGCCAATCCTGCGGCCCATTTGACGGATTTTCGTCACACCGGTGCGGATGCACGGCGCGATTTTCTCGGCAATTTTCCCGTCTGTGTCCTACCCGCGGGTAAACACGCCGCGATATCGATTCGTTTCCGTTGAGCCGCGGCAACAGGTCTTCGAAAATCGTATCGACCGGCGACGGTTTATGGGCGCTCGGCGCGTTCCCCTAATGCTCGCGCATAATGAGAAACCCCGGAGTTCGCGAGCGAAGAAGAATAAGGAGATGATCATGAAGTATTTTGTTGCGATGGCATTGCTCGCCGCCCCCCTCGCCATGGTTGCAGCCCCCACGCCCGCCGATGCGGCGCCGCGCGATGGCTACCGCTGCCACATGGTGAAAAAGTCCGTGTGGTCGTGGGGCAAGAAGCGCACGAAGTGGGTGAAGGTCTGTCGCGACCGTCGTGGCCATCACCATCACCGCCACCACCGCCACCGCTAACGGGGAGCTCTAGCTAGACCATGATCGCTTCGGCCCCTATCAGGCCGAAGCGTCGATCATCGGTCAATCAAAGACGAGAGTGCTTCCGGAAAAGTGGGAACCGGTTTTCCGATAAGAAGCACGCAAACGCGTAGAGCCGCATCGCGATTCGAAGAAAGCGATCGTGCTCTTGAGCTTCCAGACCAGCCCGTCCGCATCGCTTTCCTTGGCTGCGATGTGGGCGGGCTGATGTGTTTGCAGGTCATGCCGCAAGGCCCGTCAGCGCAGGCAGCGGGCGAATATGACCCGCCCGGTTCAGGCGCGCCGCAGAATGAAGGCGTCCTCTTCCAATGCGGTCAGCCCCCGGGCGCGGAAATGCGGGTGGGCCTCCATCACGTCGCGGCTTTCCACCTCTTCGATTTGATAAAGGTCAGAATAGAGCTTGCGGACCTGAGCGCGCGGCGTCGAGAACGGCGGCCCGGACATCTGCGCTGGATCATAGTCGAGCGTGATGAGCAGGATCGGAGCCGGCGCCGGCAAGACCTCGGCGAGCTTTTGCGCATAGCGCTCCTGCATCGGCGGCGGCAGCGCGACCAGCGCCGCCCGGTCGAACACGCCCGAGATATCCGCGAGCGCCGCCTGCGGCAGCTCGAAGAAATCGCCGCACCAGATTTCGTATGGCCCGGCGGATTTGACCGTGAAGCGATCCTCGCTGCGCACGCCGGGTTCGAGCCCGCGCTCGGCAAAGAAGCTGTCGACCGCGACCTCGCTCAGTTCTGCGCCGACGATGCGGTGCCCTCTTTCGGCGAGCCAGACCATGTCGAGGCTCTTGCCGCATAGTGGAACGAATACGCTCGTCCCCGCTGAAAGCCCGAGCTGCGGCCAGTGCTTCACCATCAGCCCGTGATACTCCGGCTGGTGGAAGCCGATCTCACTCTTGCGCCAGCGTTCGCGCCAGAATGTCGGGTCCATGTGAGCTGCCTCCCGCCTAGCTGCGGTAATCCGCATTGATGTCGATATAGCCGTGCGTCAGATCGCACGTCCAAACGGTGGCCCGTCCCGAACCGATGCCCAGGTCGACGCGCAACGTTATCTCCGTGCGCTTCATATAGGCCGCAACCTCGGCTTCGCTATAGTCCGGCGCCCGCTCGCCTTCGTGGGCGACGAGAATGTCGCCGAAGCGGATCGAGAGCTTGTCGCGGTCGGCCGCTTCGCCCGATTTGCCGACCGCCATCACCACGCGGCCCCAGTTGGCGTCCTCGCCCGCAATGGCGGTTTTGACGAGCGGCGAGTTCGCGATTGCAAGCCCGATGCGCCGTGCGGCGCGGTCGTCCTCGGCGCCTTCGACCTCCACCGTCACGAACTTGCTGAGCCCCTCGCCGTCCTTCGCAACGAGGATCGCCAGCTCGCGTAACAGCTCGTGCAGCGCGACGGCGAAGTCCGCGATGCGCGGATCGGTGGGGTCGGTGATGCGCGGGCACCCGCGTTTTTCCGCTTCGCCCGTTGCGAACACGAGCAGCGTGTCGCTCGTCGACGTATCGCCGTCGATGGTCACGCAGTTGAACGTGCGGTCCGCGCTATCGGCGACGAGCGTTTGCAGCGCCGCCGCCGCGATCGGCGCATCGGTGACGACGAAGCACAGCATCGTCGCCATGTCCGGCTGGATCATCCCGGCGCCCTTGCAGAAGCCGTTGATGGTCACCTCGCACCCGTCGATCTTGGCCGTGCGCGTGGCGAGCTTCGGGAACGTGTCGGTCGTCATGATTGCGCGCGCAGCCGCCTGCCACGCATCGGCGCGTGTCTCGTGCGCCAGCCGTGTCAGCAGGTGTGCAAACTTCCCCGCCTCCAGCGGCTCGCCGATGACGCCCGTCGAGGCGATGAAAACTTCGCGCGGCGTGCAATTGACGGCCGCAGCGGCGGCATCGGCCGTGATGACGACGGCTTCGAGGCCTTTTTTGCCGGTGAAGGCGTTGGCGTTCCCCGAGTTGACCACCAGCGCCCGCGCCTTGCCCTCGCGCAGGCCGAGCGCACACCAGTCGACCGGCGCCGAGCGCGTCTTGGAGCGCGTGAGCACGCCCGCGACCTCGGTCCCCGGCGAGAAGGTCGCGAGCAGAAGGTCGGTGCGGCCGCTGTAGCGGATGCCGGCCTCGGCGGTGGCGAATGCGACGCCCGGCACGTCCGGCACGTCCGGCAGGTGGTCGGGGGCGAAGGGAGAAACGGGGGCGGGTTTGCCCATCGGTATCGGCTCCAGCGTTGGCGAGGCGGCCCGTGTGGGAAATCCCAGGCGGACCGGCAAGTCAATACGCCGGGCACGTGTCAGCCGATAGAGGCTGTCAGTACAGATGACCTGTGCGGATGAAGGGATGCCGGCGAAAGGGCGCTCAAGGCCGCCACGCGATCACGCCTTCGGTTCGTGCCCGCACGTGGGGTGGCGCAAGGCAGGTCGCGACCGCCTCGTAGCCCGGCGCCCCCGGACACGGGCTGACGTAGACCGGCGGGCTATGGTTGGCGGGACAGAGAACGATGGCCTCGTCCGGCCCGGCCGCGTCGAGATCCAGAATCGAGCTGGAACGGGTGAGCATGAAGAGGGGCCGGCTGCCGGAGGCGCGCCGCTTCAGGTGTGCGATGACGGCTTCCTGCGTCGCCTGATCGAGCCCCTGCTCCACCATGTCGATGACGAGATAGGCGGGCCCTTCCGCCTCCAGCGCAGCGATGAGCGCCAGAAGCGCGGGCGAAGCCGATGCGCCATCGCGGCCGAGGCATGCCAACGTTTGCTGGACGCGCCGCTGGAGGCCCGGATCGCTGGCGAGCCGTGCCTCAGCCGCGGCCCCGTCGTCCGCGACGCGATCGAGGCCGAGGAATGCGCCGCCGGGAAGCGACGCGGCCAGCTTGAGAGCGAAGCGGGTCTTGCCGCTACCCAAAGGCCCGATGATGTAGGTGAGCGGTGAGATATCGCCGAGGTCGAAGCGCTCCCCGCCCCACGGCCAGGGAAGAGAAAACGAGACTTTCGCAGCGGCACGTGGCGCCGCCACACCCGCGATCCCCGTGGAAGTCGCATTCTCCCGCAGCAGTCCGGTGCGCAGATAGCGCACCTTCTCGACCGCCGCGGCCATGTCGCGGATTCGCCTTTCGAGGCCCGCCTGATGGACGGCCAGGGCGCGCTCG